>OJKY01000009.1_pt1 | contig 242781 bp, 246 predicted proteins | sample 1596571 | NCBI WGS metagenome assembly OJKY01 (sample SAMEA4350170, study PRJEB24818) | metagenome | biome: human; feature: gut; material: faeces | place: Denmark | collected 2013-09 | reverse complement strand
GCTTGCGCCCATTGCCCAATATTCCCCACTGCTGCCTCCCGTAGGAGTCTGGGCCGTATCTCAGTCCCAATGTGGCCGTTCAACCTCTCAGTCCGGCTACTGATCGTCGCCTTGGTGGGCCGTTACCTCACCAACTAGCTAATCAGACGCGAGGCCATCTTTCAGCGATAAATCTTTGACATAAGTGCCATGCGACACCTATGTGTTATGCGGTATTAGCAGTCGTTTCCAACTGTTGTCCCCCTCTGAAAGGCAGGTTCCTCACGCGTTACTCACCCGTCCGCCACTGTCCTCTGCTTCAATTGGACGAATCCTCTTTCCACAGATTCTCGTTCGACTTGCATGTGTTAAGCACGCCGCCAGCGTTCGTCCTGAGCCAGGATCAAACTCTCTATAAATCGTATCTAAACGACCATAGCCGCTTAAATCTTTACAGAGCTATTTGTCATAGCTTCAAAAACTTTTTATACTTACCTTCCCGGGTAATTGACTTAACCCCGTTCCGGCAAGTTTCTCAGTTGCGCTCCGGTCTGTTTTCACAGCCCCTTGCGCTCCCGTCTGGTGCTTTTCGTTTCGTTCGTTGTTTAATTTACAAGGTACACGTCCCATAACCGCGGAACAGTCATTATCTTAGCACATGTCTGCCATCTTGTCAACTACTATTTTACCTTTTTTAGACATTTTTCATTGACTCGCTTTGCACGCGCTCTGCCCTCCCGGACAGCTTTGTTAGACTACCATACACTGTGCCTTTTGTCAACGGTCAATTCCACATTTTGTCCACTTGGAATGGAAGGCTTCACGTCATCAGCACAGCTTATGTATTATCTCCGCCGCCTGCCTTTTTGATACTTACAGAAACACCTCGTTCTTTGCCGGCCGGGCGTAGATCTCCTCCAGTTCGCTCTTGTGGTATAGATACCCGGGATCATCGAAATACTTAGCACCGCTGGGACAGCCTTTGACACAGGCACCGCACTTGATGCACACTCCGTTGACCCGGGACACGTCCGCCGGGTCGATACTTCCCATGGGACACCGGGCAGCACATAGACCGCAGCCGCCGCATTTTGTCATATCCGTCTTGGGCTTGACCTTCAGGATATTGATGGGTTCTCCATGACGGTCACGGGGGGTGTAGTAGGGCCGTATGGGATCGCAGCCGCCCACGGTGACGGGCGCAGTATCTCCCGCTACCAGCTTGGCGGCCACATGCGCGGCAAAGGCATCCATCTCCCCCACATCCGCCCCACTGGGCCGACCCGCGCCTAAGGTACGGGAAAAGCTGTGTTCCCCCACGAAGGCCCCTCCGGCCACGCAGGAAAAGCCGTCAGCCGTCAGCAGCTGCGACAGCTCCATCAGTGCGTCATCGTAATTGCGGTTGCCGAACAGCACCACAGGCACCGCCAAAGCACCCTCGCCGTGCACCATATCCCGCAGGTACGGCATCAGCAGATTTGGAACGCGCCCAGCGTAGGTGGGACAACCCACTACGGCCACATCACCGGACGGAATGGTCAGCTCCTGTCGGCGTGCGGCAGGCAGCGTGTAATCATACACTTCGCAGTCTGTGCCCAACGCTTCTGCCAGACGGTGGGCGATGCGATCGACTGTTTTCTTCGTGGTACCGGTCCCGCTGAAGTACACCGCCCATACTTTTTTTACAGTCATGCCATTTTCCTTTCACTGCACGGGCAGCCGGTGGCTGCCTATTGTGCTTACAGTTGAAAATCCTCTTCCCGCAGCTTATCTGTATCCAGCTTCATCGGCCGGGGCGGCACCCGCTTCAGGGGATCGTACTTAAATGCGCCGCAGTGGTCCTCCGGCATCACGACACCCCGCTTGACGCAGGCTACCTTGTCCTCGCCAATGCGGCTTCCTTTGGCACAGTATGCGCACCGGGGGTCCATATCCTTGCGAAACAGCATAGACTCACCTCACAATGTGTACAGCTGCACCGCACCGTCACGTACGGTGGCGCTGATCTGCGTAATGGGATGCTCGAATGCATCGATGATACGGGCGGCCATGGGGTCCTCCAGCTCCTTTTGGATCAGGCGCCGCAGGTTTCGGGCGCCGTAGGTCAAAGAGTAGGATTTCTCTACCAAATAGTCCACCAGTGCCTCGTCATAGCGGAGGGTATAGCCCTTGTCGCCCAGCGAGGCTTTCAGCTCATCCAGCATGATACGGGCGATCCCGGCAAAGTTCTCTTTTGTCAGGTGGTTGAAGCACACGATCTCGTCCACGCGGTTCAGGAATTCCGGCCGCAGGAAGTCCTGCAGTGCCTTCATGATTCGCTCCCTGCCCTGGTCGTCAGCGCTGCCGCCGAAGCCCACTGCACCGGCGGATTTAGTGTCGGACCCTGCATTTGAGGTCATCACGATGACGGTGTTCTCAAAATTCACCTTCCGTCCGTGGGCGTCTGTGATCTGTCCGTCGTCCAAAATCTGCAGCAACACATTCAGCACATCCGGGTGTGCTTTTTCGATCTCATCGAACAGCACAACGGAGTAGGGCTTGCGGCGTATCTTCTCCGTCAACTGCCCCGCCTCGTCGTAGCCTACATAGCCCGGAGGACTGCCCACAATACGGGAGACAGAGTGCTTCTCCATAAACTCGGACATATCCAGGCGGATCAGGCTCTCCGGCGCATTGAACAGATCGTCAGCCAGCTGCTTGACCAGTTCCGTCTTGCCCACACCGGTGGGCCCCACGAAGATGAAGCTCACCGGCTTGTGCTTGGGGGAAATACCCACGCGGTTGCGGCGGATCGCGGCGGACACGGCGGCGATCGCCTCGTCCTGGCCCACCACATGGGCGCGCAGCCGCTGGTCAAGCTCCGCCAAACGCTTGAACTCTTCTTCCTTGATCTTGCTGGCGGGGATCTTTGTCCACATCTCGATGACCCGGGCAATGTTCTCCATGGTCAGCTCCGGCATCCCCTTGGCCCTGATGGCATTCAGCTCATCCGTCACCCGCAGTTCCTGGCTGCGAAGCTCCGCGATGCGCTCGTACCGCTGGTCAAGCTCCTGCTCGGTGAACTGCTGACCATCCGCCGGCTGGGCGGACATCAGGTTCTCGCGCTCAAAGATCAAATTGGACAGCTCCTGTTCCAGCTCCATCCGGCGGTTGATCTCCGGATCGTGGAGGTTCCGGTCGGAGCAGGCCTCATCGATCAGGTCGATAGCCTTATCCGGCAGATAGCGGTCCGTGATATAGCGCTCGGACAGCAGCACCGCCTGGCGCAGCACCCCCTGCGGGATGGACACACCGTGGAACTGCTCATAGTAGTGGGCAATGCCCTGCAGTATCTTCAGCGTATCCTCTACATTGGGTTCACTGACGGTAACGGGCTGGAAGCGGCGCTCCAGCGCCGTGTCCTTTTCGATGTGCTTACGGTACTCGTTGAACGTGGTGGCGCCGATGACCTGTATCTCGCCCCGGCTAAGGGCAGGCTTAAGGATATTGGCGGCGTTCATACTGCCCTCGGCATCGCCGGCACCCACGATGTTGTGGACCTCGTCGATGACCAGGATCACGTTGCCGGCCTTGCGTATCTCCTCGATCAGGCCCTTCATCCGGCTCTCGAACTGACCGCGGAACTGCGTGCCTGCCACCAGCGCCGTCAGATCCAGCAGATAGACCTCCTTCTGCCGCAGCTTGAACGGCACCTCGCCCTTGACGATCCGCTGGGCCAGGCCCTCGGCGATGGCGGTCTTGCCCACGCCCGGCTCGCCGATCAGGCAGGGATTGTTCTTCTGGCGGCGGTTCAAAATCTGCACCACGCGCTCGATCTCCTGCTCCCGGCCAATAACGGCGTCCAACTTGCCCTCCCGGGCACGTTGGCTCAGATTGATGCAGTAGTTATCCAGAAATTTGCGCTTTTTCTCCGTCTTGCGGCCGGTCCCTTGCTGTCCAGTACCGCCGTTCTGGGGCGGCTGCTGCTCGGCCGACAGATTGCTGCCGTTGTTGAATAGGCGGTTCAGAAACGGGAACGTAGCGGTCTTGCCGCTTTCCTCATCATCCTCGTCGCCCTCGTCCACCGGCGCATCCAGCTCCTCCGCGCCGCCGAAGGCCTGCATCATCTCACTGTTGATGTTCTCCAGGTCCTCCGGCGTGATACCCATACGCTTCATCATGTCCTCCACCTGGGGCAGACCCAGCTGGGCGGCACACTTAAGGCACAGGCCCTCGTTGACCATCTCATTCTTCTCATTCATCCGGGAGATGAACACAACGGCCACATTCTTCTTACATTTGGAACAAAGAGTCGGTTGCATGGTTTTCCTCCGTTATCTCTTATCAAAAAAAGCATATCCATTATAGCCGTTTTCACAGCTTAGCGATCAGATCGATGGGGCTGTTCTGGGCGAAAAATTTGAGCAGGACCGTTTTGCTCACCAGCTCCGGCGTCACCAGCAGCTGCAGCTTCTGCAGCACCCACACCGCCAGGAACAGCAGCAGCGCGCATTTCACCAAGCCCAGCACGCCGCCCAGCAGGGCGTTGACGCCATGTACCACCGGCAGTTTTGTGAACAGATGCAGCGGTGTCAGTATCAGCCGCAGCAAGAGCAGCAGCAGCAAAAACGACACCACATACACCACCGCGTAGGCCGCAGACTTCAGCGCGGTGGACACCACAGCGCTCAGCAGCGTCTCGCCCGCCTGCTGCGCCTTCTCCACGGCATTGTCCACCAGTTCCGACAGCGTATCGCCCTCAAAGCCGAAGGCCGCCAGCATCTCGCCGGCGTCATCGGTGTTGCCCTGGGCCGTCAGCCGCTGCTCCAGCTTCTCCGAAAGGATCGGTTCCAGCCATCTGGCCGCCGGCTCCGCCAGCTTTCCGGCGATCCAGCTGGCCAGCAGCAGCGCCGCCACCACCACGATAATGCGTGTCAGTGCCTGTACAAAGCCCTGCCGCCAGCCCAGCACCAAGCCGATCAGCAGCAGTGCCAGTAAAATCAGATCCGCAAAAATCCCAACATTTCCACTCATTGGTGATCACCTCACATAGGGCCTCGCCCCGTCACAGCTTACGGCAGATACAGGCTTGCGGCGGTACTGCCCGCCAGCACAGCCGAGCCGTCGCTCCGCATCAGCACCTCCCGTGCCTGGCTAACTTCCTCCAGGTCGGCCACTGGGAGCAGCTGCTTGTCATAGATCGTCAGATGGTCGCTGCACAGCACAGCCACGTATCGTCCCGCGGCGGACAGGCTGCTGACCTCGGCGTCCAGCTCCAGCGATGCCAACTCCTGACCCTCGCTGTTCACCGTCACCACACGGTGCTGCGTGCCGGTACGGTACCGGCCCAGCAACAGGGCGGCATAGCCGTCACCGCTGATGCTGACCCGCCGCAGATAGTCTCCGCCGTAATCATAGGCGGCAGTCATCACGCCGCTGCCGTCGATAAAGCACAGCTGCTCCTCCGTCACGGCGCAGAATCCGGTTCCCGCAGCCATCAGATCATAGACCACGCTGCCCCGCAGGGTGCAGCGTCCAGCCTCCTGATCACTGTTCACCCGGTAGAAGATCACATAGCTGGCAAACGTGCCGTTTTCCTGCCCCATGGTCACCGCCGCCAAGGTACGGCTGTCGGCAGACAGCGCCGCCGTCATCACAAAGCGGTCCGACGACTTGAAGGCGAACACCGCTTCTCCGTTGCCGTCATAGACCCGTACCGCGGCCTTGCAGCCGCTTTCACTGCACACCACAGTCAGCCAGCCCTTGGTATTCAACGATGCACTGAGCACCTCTCCGGCGCAGTCCAGTGTGTACATCAGGCCCTTATCCGACAGGACGTATACCACCGTTCCGCCCACGTCATAGGCTGCGGCACGTCCGCCGCCGACGGACAACGCCGGTGATTGGAACTTCACCGCCTCGTCATACAGCGTCTTGTTCTGCTCATCCAGCACCGTCAGTTGGTGCATGGACACAGACACAAGGCTGCCCTCCAGCGAGGCAAAATGACCCGACTGGTCGCTGCTGTAACGATACAGCTGGGCGCAGCCGGTCTCATCCTTCACCGCCTTGGCGTAAATGACCTTGCGGCGCAGACCATCAAAACCGCTGCGGTCCAGCAGCACCGCTGCCGTCACCGCCGCTACCGCCAATACCGCCACGATCAGCAGTACCAGCAGCGGCTTCCGGCTGCGCTTGGCCACACGCCGGGGCTGCTCCTCCTGGACGTCGCCCAGGGTAAACTCTTTCCAGTTGTTGGTGTTGTTATCCATTCAACCGTTCATCCTCATACCATACTCGCGTGAGATACAGCCCTCCCGGCGGCGCCGTGGGCCCCGCCAGCGTCCGGTTGCCCGAATTCAGTATCTCCGGGATGTCCTCCGGCATCAGCTTCCCCTCCGCCGCGTACAGCACCGTGCCGGTAATGGCACGTACCATATTATACAAGAAACCGTCCGCGCATACCTTCAGCTCCAGCAGTTCCCCATTCCGCGTCACACGGCAGTAGTGGATAGTCCGCACGGTGCTCCGCACGTTGGTCCCCACACTCCGCACAGCGGCGAAATCGTGGGTCCCCTCGAACATCCGGGCCGCCCGGTCCATCAAGTCCTCATCCAATTTCTTGGGATAGAAATACGCCCGGTGAACGTAAAAGGGGTTTTTGATCCGGGAGTTGTAGATACGGTAGGTATACTCCTTTTGGATGCACGACCCGATGGCGTTAAAGTCATCGGCTACCTCATAGGCCGCCTTTACCACAATATCCTCCGGGATATGGGTATTCACCGCAAAGGGCAGGCGATCCACCGGTATCCGCGACTCTGTACGGAAATTGGCCACATAGTGCTCCGCGTGGACGCCGGCATCTGTGCGGCCGCAGCCGATGACCTTCACCGGATGGCCGCACACCATAGACAAGCCCTTTTCCAGCGTCTGCGCCACAGAGGTCTCCGTCTTCTGCACCTGCCAGCCGTGATAGGCGGTGCCGTTGTACATCAATACCAGCGCGATATTCCGCATAGGCCCCGCCTCCTCTCACTCAAAAGCCAAGCTTTTTCAAAACGATAATGCCTGCCGTCAGCGCCAGGAACGCCACCAGCACAAGCCAGTCCGCCGCCTTATACCGCAGCACCCGCAGGGCTGTACGCCCCTCACCACCGTGGTAACAGCGGCACTCCATAGCCGTAGCCAGTTCATCGGCACGGCGGAACGCACTGATGAACAGCGGCACCAGAATGGGCACCAACGCTTTGGCACGCCGGAAGATATTGCCTGTCTCAAAGTCCGCGCCGCGGGCCTTCTGTGCCGACATGATCTTGTCCGTCTCCTCGATCAGCGTGGGAATGAACCGCAGCGCGATAGACATCATCATAGCCAGCTCGTGGATCGGCAGGCGCAGCTTTTTCAGCGGCCCCAGCAGGCTCTCCATGCCGTCCGTCAGGGCGATGGGACTGGTGGTGTACGTCATCAAAAATGTGCCCATGATGAGCATCACGATCCGCAGCACCATCTGCACGGCGGCTACAACACCCTCCCAGGTGATGCTCCGCAGCAGCCACACGTCCGCCACCGGCGTACCGGCGGTGAAAAACATATTCATAACGGCCGTAAAGGCCACCACAAAATAGACGGGCTTCAAGCCCTTGGTCAGCGACTTGAACGGCACCCGCGACACCAGCACCGACACCGCCAGCACCGTGATCATGATTCCATAGGTCAGTACGCTTTTGGCGCTGAACAGCGCCACGATGTAGAGGATGACGCACAGCAGCTTTGTCCTGGGGTCCAGTCGGTGCACCGGCGTATCCGCCGGGAAGAACTGTCCCAGTGTGATATCCTTCAGCACGGAGACGCACCCCCCCTCAGCGTCAGCAGCTTCTGCTCCAGCGCCTCCACGGTGTACACCGCCGTGTCAATATCCAACCCCCGTGCCTTCAGCGCGGCGGCCACCTTCGTCACCTGAGGCACGTCCAGCCCCACCTGCTCCAGTTCATGAGCCCGGGCAAACACCTGCTTCGGCGTGCCCTCCATATATACCTTTCCGTCGGACAGCACAACGATGCGGTCCACATTTCTGGCGATCTCCTCCATGCTGTGGCTCACCAGCACCACCGCCGCGCCCTTGGCGCGGTGATAGGCCTGTATCTGTGCCAGTATGGCGTCCCGCCCCTGGGGATCCAGCCCCGCCGTGGGCTCGTCCAACACCAATACCTTCGGTTCCATGGCGATGACGCCCGCGATAGCCACACGGCGCTTCTGTCCACCGGAGAGCTCAAAGGGCGACTTGTCCAGCAGTGTCTCGTGCAGTCCCACAAAGGCCGCCGCGTCCCGCACCCGCCGGTCGATCTCCTCCGCGTCCAGGCCCATGTTCTTCGGTCCAAAGGCGATGTCCTTATACACCGTCTCCTCGAACAGCTGGTATTCCGGGTACTGGAACACCAACCCCACCTTGAAGCGTACGTCCCGTATTTTCTTCGGATCCTCCCAGATATCCTTCCCCTCCAGGAGAATACGACCGGACGTGGGCTGCAAAAGCCCGTTCAGATGCTGTATCAGCGTGGATTTACCGGACCCGGTGTGTCCGATCACGCCCAAGAACTCCCCTGCGCCCACAGTCATGCTCAGCCCCTCCACGGCGCTACGCTGGAACGGCGTCCCCGCCGAATAGGTGTGGGTCAGGTCCTCTATCTGCAAAATCGGTTCCAATGTTACTTCCCTTCCGCCCCGCCGAAAGCGCGGCAAATGGTATCGGCGCACTCGCCTACCGTCAGGCTTTCCAGCGGCACATCTACTCCGTCCTGCCGCAGCCGGTACAGCAGCTCCACCGTATCCGGTGCCGCCAGGCCCAGCTCATGCAGGCGCTCCACCTGTGAGAACACTTGCCGCGGCATACCGTCCATCGCTACCTCGCCGTCGTTCATCACGATCACTCGGTCTGCACGCTCCGCCTCGACCATGTGATGGGTGATAAGCACCACGGTAATACCCTGTTCCCGGTTCAGCCGCAGCACGGTGTCGATGACCTCACACCGTCCCGCCGGGTCCAGCATAGCCGTGGCCTCGTCCAGCACGATGCACTCCGGCTCCATGGCCAGAATACCCGCAATGGCGATGCGCTGCTTCTGCCCGCCGGAGAGCAGGTGCGGTGCGTGGCTGGCGAATTGCTCCATGCCCACCGCCGCCAGCGCGTCGTCCACCCGCCGGCGTATCTCCGCCGTAGGCACACCCAGGTTCTCCGGGCCGAAGGCTACATCCTCCTCCACCACGTTGGCCACGATCTGGTTGTCCGGGTTCTGGAACACCATACCCGTCCGCCGCCGGATCTCCAGCAGCAGCTTCTCGTCCCGCGTGTCCATTCCGTCCACATACACGGCACCGCCGCACGGCAGCAGCACCGCGTTCAGGTGCTTGGCAAAGGTGGACTTGCCGGAGCCGTTGTGGCCCAGCACCACCGTAAAGCTGCCCTTTTCGATCTGTACCGATACATCCCGCAGGGCTGGAGGATTTGTCTCCCCCTCCGGCGCAGGGTACGTATAGGTCAGGTCCCTTGTCTCTATCATCACTGCCATACGCAATTACTTCCGTTCTCGTTTACTCGGAAAACCATCTTCCCGTGGCGCCGCAGGGCAGCGCCATGCCGCTTTCCGTGCAGGGCAGGCCCAGCTCGTCCCACGTGACCGTGCCGCCGAATTTCCGCCCTACCAGCATCTGCAATATGTACCCCAGCACCGACGGCGCCAACCCCGTGGTATAGCTGTTCAATACCACGAACAGCGGCTTGTCCGACAGCACCCGGCTGCACAGCTCCAGAAAGGGATACAGATTGTCTTCTAACTTCCACACCTCGCCGCCGGGCCCGCGCCCGTAGGAGGGCGGATCCATGATAATGGCATCATAGGTCTTACCCCGGCGTATCTCACGCTCCACGAACTTGGCGCAGTCGTCCACGATCCAGCGGATGGGCGCTTCGCCCAGGCCGGATAGACGGGCGTTCTCCTTACCCCAGGCCACCATACCCTTGGCCGCGTCCACATGGCACACAGAAGCCCCGGCCCTCGCACAGGCTACCGTAGCCCCGCCGGTATAGGCAAACAGGTTCAGCACCCGGATAGGCCTTCCGGCATGCCGTATCTTGTCCATGGCGAAGTCCCAATTTACCGCCTGCTCAGGGAACAATCCCGTATGCTTGAAGTTCATGGGCTTCACCTGAAATGTCAGGTCTTTGTAATGCACCTGCCAGCTTTCCGGCAGCTTGCCTTTATCCCAATGACCGCCTCCGGTAGAAGACCGGGAATAGCGTCCTGTTGCGCCGCGCCACAGCCGCGTGGTCTTATCCGTCTCCCAGATCGCCTGGGGATCGGGGCGCACCAATACCTGCCGGTCCCAGCGCTCCAGCTTTTCGCCGCCGCCGCAGTCCAGCAGCTCATAATCCTTCCAATCCTTCGCGATCCACATACAGACGGACCCTCCCCATAATAAATCAGTTTATTATACAATAGAAGTCCCCCATCGTCAACGCCGCAACTGTAAACATTTTTCGCCAAACATTTTTTGCCGCGCTGCCCGTTGTGGCCGCGGGCAAAGTGTGGTATACTGCATATACCATACGCAAGGAGGTCTATATGGAAAAGAACACACCCAAACAGCTGGCCCCCGTCAACGGTACCCCCTTTGATTACCTCCGCTGGCGCGGCGACCTGACCTTTGCCCGTGACGGCTTCAACGAGGTGGACAACCTGGTGCTGTGCATCCTCTCCTATATCAACTTCCGCCGCATCGACGCGGTCCATACCAAGGACCCCGCCGCGGCGCCCACCCTGGCCCAGGTCGCACCCCTGCTCACTGACAAGGATGACCAGCTGGGCCTCTCCGAGCTCAGCTATCTCCCCCTGCTGCGTCTGGCGGCACAGACCGAACGCTTCCGGGACCTGCGCCTGTTCGGCTATACCCACGAATACGACGAACAGAGCGCCAAGCAGTTCGACGCGCTCTCCTTCCTGGTGCCCGACGGCACATTGTTTGTGGCCTTCATGGGCACTGACACCTCTCTGGCCGGCTGGAAAGAGGACTTCAACATGAGCTTTCTCTCCGCCGTCCCCGCCCAGACGCGCGCCGTGTCCTACGCCGTGGAGATGGCATCCCTCTGCCCCGCCCTGCCCCTGCGTATCGGCGGCCACAGCAAGGGCGGCAATCTGGCCGCCTGGGCGGCCATCTATCTGCCTGCCGAGCTGCAGAAGGACCGCCTGCTGTCCGCCTATAACAACGATGGCCCCGGCTTCGCCCGGGATATGCTGGACACCCCGGAATACCGCCGGGTGGCCGATAAGCTGCACACCTATATCCCCGAGTCCTCCATCGTAGGCGTCCTGCTGGAACACGCCGAGGACTACGCCGTTATCGACAGCGCCAACCGTTCCATCATGCAGCACGAGCCCCTGTCCTGGAGCGTGGTGGGCACCCGCTTTGTCCACCTGGGCCAGCGCTCCCAGATGGGCAGGCTCTCCGACGATGTGCTCCGGGAGTGGATCGGCTCCATGACCCCCGCCGAGCGCGAGCAGTTCACCGACGCGCTGTTTGACGTGCTCTCTCTGTCCGGCAAAGCCCGGACGCTGGACGACCTCCGCGGCGGCGGTCTGGCCGGCGGCGCGGCGCTGCTGAAGCAGTACGCCGGCGCGGACGATGAGAAAAAGAAGATCATCGCCGAGATATTCCGCCGTCTGGCCGTGGACGTGAAGGACGAGCTGAAAAAGGCCGCCGGTGAGGGTCTGGAGGGCGTCAAGACCGTCCTGACCAACCTGACCAAGGGTGAAAAATAAAAGCGAAGCCGCCCGCAGGCACAGCCCTCGCCCCCGCAAATGTCAAAAAAAGAAAGCCCTCAGGCCACATCTTCATAAGTACAAATTGTGGCACAAGGGCGGCTGATGCGAAATGCCCCGTCGCAGGGATTTCCTGCGGCGGGGCATTTTTGACATCTTTAGGCAAAGAAATAAAACCACAGCTCTAACAAGGGAACGAAAAAATCTTTAACACGAGTAAAACCTCCTATTGCAATATGCTGGTAAAAGCTTGCTGGCCGTTTTACTAGAGCAATAGGAGGTTTAATGCGTTTTAAGAAAGATGAATACAAAAATTCCGCAAAGTAAACTAACTTTGCGGAGCATCTTGTGATATAAAAGTACTACACTTATTGGCAGAAGTCAACAGGAAAGTGCAATAATCGATTGATTAATGGAAGTTCTCCAACATTCGAATATTGTAGACAAATTTGAGATTGATAGGCAAAGGAGGATGACTATGCAGCATTGCAAAAGAGAGTATTGTAATGCAGGAACACGGCAGTGGTCGCAAAGAGGCATCTACATCCGCAAGGCATCTAAGGCCAAAAACTCAGAACAGATAATTATTAGGAGCAATGATTCACGCTACAGGGGTTATCCTAAAACTGAGAAGAATGCCATTCAGCAAAGAGGTGTGGTCACTATCCAAGAGGCCGTAACAGGCTTCTTGGCCGAAAAGGAAAACACTATAAAGCTCTCATCTTACCTGCGCTATGAGCAGATGCTGCGAAAGCATATTCTCCCATCGTTGGGCCGTGTATGTGTAGATCAGTTATCAACAAAAGCATTCACATCTTTTTTGCAGCAAAAACAGATAGATAGCGAGCTGTCACAGAAGACGTTGAAAGATATAGGCACATTATTGAAGGGCGTTTTAAAGTATGCAGAGACTACATTCAATTGCAGCAGTCCTGCACATGGCGCAAAACTCCCGAAGTATCGGCAAAATATGCCGGAAATCTTTTCAGATGCAGAGATAAACTCCATTGCCAATAGAGTACTCGATGTACCGAGTATTCTAGGAATAGCTATTTTGCTGACATTGAACAGTGGTTTGCGTTTAGGAGAGTTGTGTGCACTACGGTGGTCTGACATTGACTTTTCGTCGGGAGTAATTTCTGTCCAGCGCACAGTACAGAGATTGACCGTAGATGGAGTAGGCAAACTGGTGATCCAGCCCCCTAAAAGTTTATCATCCCTACGACGGATACCCATTCCTGCAGATATGTTAGCGTTGCTGAAACAAGTGCGTCTTTCTAATTCAATAGATAGTTTTTTGATGACAGGCACGGACGCACCTATGGCCCCTCGTACCTGTCAATACCAGTACAAGCTGTTTTTGAAGGAATGCGGAGTTCACTATCGAAATTTTCACATTCTGCGCCACACCTATGCAACTCGCTGTGTTGAACGGGGAATAGATGTGAAAAGTGTGAGCGAAATGCTCGGACACTCAGATATTAAGACGACTTTGAATCTGTACCATCACCCATCACTAGCCCATAAGTCACAGGCCGTACAAAACATCTGCTTTTTACCTGTACAAGAAACGTTTATACCAACACAACTGATGGGTAGTGCGCTCATGCAACGTTTATGAGCTGCGAGTTCCGCAAAGTTAGTTTACTTTGCGGAAGTGCGGCAGGAAGGCCATTACATTTCTGTATTATGCCTTAATATACCCTGCTGATACACATAAAAACTTCATAGGCCCTGGGATGTCTTACAGCGGTTATCCGAACTGCGTTCTGTGCGCGGTCAGGTAATTGCATAAAAGGAACGGGAATAATAATCCCACGCGAACGGCACCGTGGGCGCAAGAATGCACCAAAACAGCAGTAGCTGTTGGACGAAAGTCCGCCATTGAGGGATGCCCCTTGAGAAGGTAGGTAGCAAACGAGGAGCAGCAGCTCCGTGGCGCGAGGCGGGAGACTTGTATGATTAGGGCCATTAGCGGTGGGCGGATTCTCCACGCGTTGTGACAGGAGTGCTTGTTGTGACAGCTATCATAGTTTGTTTACGCACTTCTATTTTGGGTGCTTGCCGCTTTTTTCAGTTTAGCTGAAAGAGGCGGCATTTGTCATCATTGAGGGGGAAAATATGTCAAACAGAGATCCACGCCAACGATTTGACTATCAAAATTGGTTAAATGGTCAGGTCGCCGAACGAGCTAAAGCCTCGCTGACAGCGCGGGATGCAGCGTTCGCCGAGAACAATGCCGGGGTGACTCGTGCGGCCCTAACGCAGTATCTAAATGTATGTGCCGCTGCGCTGGGGCATAGTCCCAGCCCCACAGAGATCGACGGTGGTGCGTTTATCGAGCAGCGATTCGGCAGCTGGGATAATGCCATGACAGCCGCAGGATTGCCCCGGCCAAAAACCACACCTAAACTTAACAACACACTGCGTTACCGCATGGAAAAAGAAAAGCTACTGCCGCTGTTTCTTTCCGAACGCAAGGAGAAGAAGCGGCAGAAGCAGATCGAGAAGAACCTGCGGCAGGGCCAACTGGCCCACGAAAAGGCCGTGAAGCGCCGCGCAGAGCGGGAAGCCGCCGAAGCAAAGAAAGCGGCTGCCGAAAAAGACACCAACCCTTGTCAAGCCATGACGGTCTGAACGGAGACTGTCAGCTTTCCATAAGGGTGGGAGGGGAAAAGCCGCCCCTCCCACCTCCTCTCTTATCGCATACCCATCGGCTCGATACCGGCGGCGTGATCCGCCCTGATTCCTTTATCACGCTGCGGCGTTTGGAGATAGAGAATACACACAAGGAGGAAAACAGCATGAGAAGCAACAAGACCCATCGGCTGTTGGCGCTGCTGCTGGCGTTTGTGATGACATTCAGCCTGATGCCGACATCCGTATTTGCCACTGGCGGCGAGGGGAATACCACCCCGAAGATAACGGTGGGCTGGCGGTATGACATAGGCGACAGTGGTAATGATTATAAAGTATGCGAAGATGCCAAGCGGAAAACTTTGTTGAGTGGAAATGGCAACAATGATAACGTCAATATCACTACCTTGAAGCAAAGTGATAAGGTCGTCTTTTCCGTTGATGTAGACCCGCAGTATGCGGAATACACAACTTATGAATGGCGACACTCTCTCCAGCAATGGAATGGTACGAAGCCCGTGATTACTACAGTTGTATATCCCAATACTGGTAATACTCTGTCGCTGACCGGAATTTACGCAGGATCTTCCCATCTGTTTAACAAGTATTTATGTACTGTCCGCTGCACCATTGAGGGGGTAACATATTCCTGCACAATTAACTTTCGATGCAAGGTTACTGGAGAAAACCCATTGCTGGCTCCAGCTTTTTGCACTCAGCCTGAGTCGGCCACATATAAGCAGGATGAATCAGCTGCGCCATTGACTGTTGCAGTCGATAGCACCAGTAATACAGATAGAAAAGTTCATCTTGTCTATCAGTGGTACAAAGCCGATAATGAAAGCGATGCGGGCACTGCCATTGAAGGCGCAACGACGAATACATACACACCTGCGACAAGTGAAACGGGTACTGTTTACTACTATTGCGAGGTTCAGGACCGTTATAAGCAAAGTGGGCAGACTTATGAATCGGATAAGGTCTGCAGTGAGCGTGCCAAAATTCAAGTTACCACGGGTGGATTTTCGCTGCCGGGGGCTGGAACGGCGGACGACCCGAAGCTGATCTATACGGCGAGCGACTTGGAACAGATTCGTGAAATGGTTGCCGCAGGTAATAGCTTTGAAGGGTATTATTTCCGTTTTGAGGACGATATTACCCTACCGGATGGCTGGACACCTATTGGGTGTACGGTAGATGGGACCAATAAATTCGATCCGAGAAAACCGAGCGAAAAGGACAATCTTCGTGCATTTTCCGGAACGATCCTCGGCAACGGCAAGCTACTGACTGTCCCCAAAGGCGGAAGGCCGCTGCTGGCCTATGTTAAGAACGCCACGGTCAAAGATCTGAACATCTACGGCGAGGAGATCAACGGCTACGGTTTGGTAGATGGTCTTCACGGTGTCGGCTTTACAAGCAGCGACACCTTTGCGATCATCATTGAAAATGTGACGCTGAAATCCGGCACCAAAACCCTCAAATCCGGCTTGATCGGCGCAGAGGTGGATAATGATGTGAACGGCTTTGCCGGAGCCAGTGCCGCCTTTATCACGACCATTCGCAACTGCACCATTGAAGAGGGTGTTGTCATCGGTTATGACGGCAGCCAAAGTGAGATCGGTGCATTTGCCGGTCGTTTCCAAGGCGTCATTGAAAATTGCGTCAGCCATGCCACCGTCAAGGGCGTGAATTATGTGGGCGGCATCATTGGCTCTCGTGACAATGCTATGGGGCAGTGTACGGTCAGCAAGTGCAGCTTTGACGGCGCGGTAATCGCCAGCGGTAAATTTGCCGGAGGCATTACGGGTGCTATGTATATTGGTGGCGGTGCGCCAAACGGAGTTAAAACCACCATTCAAGGCTGTACTGTGAGTGGAAATGTTACCGGTACTGAGAATGTCGGTGGTATTACGGGCGGAGACCGATCTGTAAATCAGGCTTGGAATGAGTACTCCGTTACAGGTAATACTTTTTCCGGCAAAGTCAGCGGCACAAAGAATGTGGGCGGCATCATCGGATACTATCGCAGCCTGAATAAGCTTGACAACATTGCTGGAAACGCTTACCTGAAGGGCTGCGGGGCCGAACAAGGCATCGGGGCTGTAGATTATGTGGATACCAGTTGTGAAACGCATGAAACAGCGAGCGGCGCGACATACTTCGATACATCGAAGTCACTCCCTGATATTTATGGCGTAACAAAAACAAATCACAATCGTGTGGATGATCCTTTAGGCAAGGATGTTGAGAAACTGGCCAAAGCGGTGGACGATGTTAGCACGCCGGTGTGCTACAAGCTGGAAATCAGTGGAGCTAAGACTGAGTATTATGTTGGTGATGAATTTGACCTGACTGGCGCGACCATTACGGCCTACTGGACAATGGGCAAGGCCAATACCCATCCCACACAAGTTGACCTCAAGATCACCGGCTACGACAGCAGCAAGCACGGTCAGCAGACGGTGACGCTCCAGTACGGCGCGGCTAAGGTAGAGATCGTCGTCACCGTGCTGTATAAAGAACCGGAGGACATTACTGTGACCATCACCCTGCTGGGCGACAAGGTTCACGGTAACAACGGCCAGGTGCACGGACTGTCCAAGGGCGGCCTGACCGCGTGGGTCAGCGGCCACAAGGTGGAAGTGACCACCAACATGACTGTGTGGGACGCGCTGCAGCAGCTGCTCGGCGTAACATGGGATAACCCCACCGGCAACTACATCAAGAGCGTGACCTACGGCGGTGTGACCATTGGCGAGTTCACCAACGGTAAGAACTCCGGCTGGATGTATACGCTGAACGGCAAGTACCCCATGCTGGGCGTCAGTGAGCAGTATCTGAAGAAGGGCGACGTCATCGTGTTCCACTACACGGATGACTACACGCTGGAGGCGGCGGACATGGGCCCCGCGCCGGAGGAGAAAAAGACCGCTGATGAGGTCATCGCCCTTATCAACGCCATCGGCGTGGTGGATCTGACCAAGGGCGATGTCATCGCCAAGGCACGCGCCGCGTATGACGCGCTTTCCGCGGCGGACAAGGAGCTGGTGACCAACTATCAGACGCTCCTGGACGCTGAGGCGGCCTACGCCAAGCTGGTGGCCGAGTTGGGCAAGAAAGCGGATACCATTTACAAGAACACGGGTGACTACTTGGCCAAGCGGGGCACGCCCAGCGTAGGCAGTATCGGCGGCGAGTGGATGGCACTGGGGTTGGCCCGCAGTGGTCGCACTGTCCCGGAGGGCTACTATGACGCTGTGGTCAAGTATGTCAAGGACAACATCGACAGCAACGGACGGCTGGACAAGAACAAGGCCACCGAAAACGCCCGCATTATCCTGGCGCTGACGGCCATCGGCAAGGATGTGACGAATGTGGACGGCCATGACCTGCTGGCCGGGCTGAATGAGATGTCCTACCTCTCCAAGCAGGGCATCAACGGTGCGATATTCACGCTGATCGCGCTGGACAGCCACAGCTACACGCCTGCCGGCGATGTGACCCGCGACAAGCTGGTACAGGTCATTCTGGACGCGCAGATCAGCAGTGACGGCGGCTGGAGCCTGGACGGTAAGAACGCCGATGTGGACATGACCGCCATGGCTATCCAGGCACTGGCAGCCTACTACAAAAGCAACAGCAGCGCAAAGAAGGCTGTGGACAAGGGACTGAGCTGGCTCAGCTCCGTGCAGCAGAATGACGGCGGATTCACCAGCTGGGGTGCAGCCAACAGCGAGTCCTGCGCGCAGGTCATCGTTGCGTTGACCGCACTGGGTATTAACCCGGCCAAGGACAGTCGGTTCATCAAGAATGGTGCCAGTGTGCTGGATGCGTTGTGCAGCTTCGCGGTGGATGGCGGCGGCTTCAAGCACCTCGCCACCGAAACAAGTGCCAATGGCATGGCTACAGAGCAGGGGTTCTATGCACTGGTGGCATATTACCGGCTGCTGAACGGCCAGTCCAGCCTGTACGATATGGCGGATGTGAAGCTGGAGGGTGTCAAAACCGAGGAGTCGGTCAATGATGCCGACAAGCCGGACGATGCTACTAACACGGATACACCTGTCGATACGGAGGTCGAAGATACCTCAAGTGGCGGACAGGTGGTGCTGTGGGTAGTCATCGGTGCGGTGGCTGTCGGCGGTATTACCGCACTGGCGGTGACCAGCAAAAAACGGCATGGCAGAGGTGCAGAGTAATTCTTGAATACACCAACGCAGGGGCGCGGAAGCGTCCCTGCGTAAGGTGCTTTTGTGAGGGTTTCAACATGAAAAAGAAGTCGTTTTGTTTGCTGCTCTTAACAGCGGTGCTGCTTTTTTGCGCTGCCTGCGGTCAGATGCAGACGGTGCAGCCGGAGGATACCGGCGATAAGGATCAGTACATGACCGACCCGGTGCCGGAGGGTAAACCGGCACCTGTAGAGCCGCAGGACAGCAACGTGGATGCGGACACAAAGTATACCTGCACTATATCCATCTCCTGCGAGACGATTTTGGACAATATGGATAAGTGTGCTGAGAGCAAGAAAGCCCTTGTACCGGAGGACGGTATCATCCTTCCAGCCACAGAGGTAACGTTCAGCGACGGCGAAAGTGTATTCGATGTACTCCAGCGCGTATGCCGTGACAACGCTATTCACATGGAGTCCAACTGGACACCCATGTACAACAGCGCGTATGTAGAGGGCATCAACAACCTCTATGAGTTCGACGTGGGCAGTTTGTCCGGTTGGATGTACAACGTCAACGGCTGGTATCCCAACTACGGTTGCTCCCGTTACCAGCTGAAGGACGGCGACGTGGTGGAGTGGCGCTACACCTGTGACCTGGGAGAAGATCTCGGCAGTGGTATGGGAGGATAATGGAGGCACCAGAATACAGAAAACGCTGATATAGGAAGCGGAGTTCCCGGAACACATTGGTCTCTGGAGATATTCGAGAGGCCGCCTAACCATGCGACCAGACAACACAACAAAACGGACAAAAAGCCAAGGATGGCCCTTTGTGACCATCTCTGGCTTTCACATTCCCATTGACTTGTTTGTGGTTGTGTGGTAGTTGTGTTTGCTACCAAAACCGAAGGGAGAACACGACTATGAAAAAACTTGTACTGCTAACTCTATGCATCGCCCTGCTGCTTACAGGCTGCGGGCAGGCTGCTGCGCCGGAAGTGGACACCGTTCCCGCGATAGTGCAGGAGGAGACTACCCCCACAACTGACACACAAGATGTGCCGACGGGAATAGCGGAAGTAGCTGTCGAACCAACCATATCAGAAATCCCCGCGCAGTCGCAACACGCGCCCGTTGTTGCGCCGCTGGAGGAACCCGCGGTCACTGTGCCAGCCGAACCGCCAACAGCGGACACACCCACACAGACACCCGAACCTGCACCCAATACAGGCTTAGACACCGTGCCGGCGCAGACGGCAGAGGAAGTGCCCTCTGTGCCTCCCGCCACCGGTGGCATCTACTCCGTCGAGGAGGCTGTGCGTGTGGGCAACGAGTACGCCAAGGCACAGTACGGCGTGACCATCGACACCAGTATGACCACCGCTGACTCCAGCTACTATCCCGGCACAGCGGACAGTGTAGCGCGGCTGACCGAATACGGCGGACAGGCCGCATTGAATGCCGCCGTCTGCGGCAATGTGGATGCCACCTTTGCATGTCTCGCGGCATTGGACAACGCGGATGTGGTCAGCGCATACGCACGGTTCAACTGCACCGTTCGCTATAACGCGGCAGGAGATGAGTACATCGTAGTGGTGCTGTACGGCTGATATACACGGAGCAGCTTCTGCGTCGGTGTAAGCAAAAAATAGGGAGCCGGTCGTTCGACTGGCTCCCTATCATATTCATACCTCATTCAGTTTTACTCTCAGCGTATCGACGATCTCGTTTCTTTCCTCGTCTGTGCGTGCGGAACGGTATCGCTCCACCGCCGCGTCGCGGAGCTGCTCCGACTGCCGTGACCATACTTCAAAATCCGCTTTGCTCATTGTCCCCTTACGGACACGGGCAAAGTATTTTTTATAGGCGCGGATCTGTATCTGCCATAGCGGATCGTTCTTGGACTTCTCCTTAAAACTTGTCATAGCCCCCACGTCCCGGCAGGTCTTACCTCCCAGCTGCTCAGACGGCCTGTCGCAGTAGGTATAGCTCATTCCCGGCTTTTGTAAGAACCACCGTCCGCAGTGGGCGCATCGCTTTGGCACGAAGCCCCGCTGCAAACCTTTCATAAACTCCACATACACGAAATCCAGCAGCCCGTCAAAGTACATTCGCTCCACGATCTCCGGCTCGGTACAGTAAATCCCCTTGAGCATGTACTGCGTCTTTACCTGCGGCGCATCTACCTCTCTGTCCGCGCCGAGGCTGACGCCGCTGATAAACGGCTCCAAGTGCGCCTGCAAAATGTGTTCCGCCAAGAGCAGCTTCCGCTGCCCTTTCTTCTTTTCGAAAACGGCCTTGCTGAAAAGCTCATCCAAGAACCACGCGTAGCGTTCCTGTACGAAGCGGATGGCCTTGACCTGCTCCTGCATGAAGGGGATCAGCTTGCTCCTGCGCTGCAGTACAAATTCCTCGATCTCTTCTCTTATTTCGCCGGTGAATAGTTCCTCCACCGAGACCATCTCTATATCCTGTGCCAGATACAAGTAGCTGCGGTACAGCGGCAGCCGCCCAAACCATTTCAGAGCATTGAAAAACGTTCCCAATACCGCCTCGGTATGGCTCTGGGAGATCACGCTCTCCAGCTCATCCAATGCTTCCTGAAACGGCGTGACATCCATGTTGAGGATCTCCGTCAGCACAAATCCGTATGGCAGCGGGTACACCTTCTCCTCCACCCAGTATCCCGCCGCACCAAACTCGACGCGTGTGTTGGTGTACATCCTGTCCATATCAAACATATCTTTTCCCAATATTCCCACGGCGCGTCCCTCCTGCGATTGATAATCTATTTCGAATAATAGTGTATCTGCTAATATCGTAAATTATCTATTGCTAAATGTCAAGGGAAATGGTACCATCGCAGCACTCGAATATTCACAGACGATATAGATTAGCAAAGGAGGACTGCTATGACATCAAGAAAAACTCTTTCTACCATCGACGCGGACACGCTGCTGTCCACTACATTGCCGCCCACACGGTTCATCATAGACCGGCTGCTGCCGCAGGGGTTACACATCCTTGCCGGAGCACCGAAGGTGGGCAAATCGTGGCTGGCTCTGTGGCTGTGTCTGCAAGTGGCGCAGGGAACAAGCGTGTGGGACTTCCCGACCCATAGAGGTACTGTGCTCTACCTCTGCCTGGAGGACAGCCTCACCCGTATCCAAAGCCGCCTGTTTCAGATCACCGACGACGCGCCGGAGGCACTGCGCTTCGCCACCATCGCCGCAGGCATCGGCGAGGGACTGGAGGAGCAGCTCACCAACTTTCTTACGCAGCACCCCGACACCTCGCTGGTGGTCATCGACACATTACAGCGCATCCGCACCGGCAGCGACAGCGGCAATCCCTACGCCAACGACTACCGTGACATCTCTGTACTGAAAGCGTTGGCGGACAAGCACCACATCGCCATCCTGCTCATTCACCACCTCCGTAAGATGAACGATGATGATCCCATGAATATGATCTCCGGCACGACGGGCATCAGCGGAGCGACAGACAGCAACTTCGTGCTGAAGGAACGTAGGCGCGGCAGCGGTGAAGCGACCCTGTACTGCACCGGACGGGACATAGAATACCGCGAGCTGCCGTTGGTATTCGATAAGAGCGGCTACACATGGCGGCTGACAGAGCCGGTGGAGGGGGAACGCACTTCCATCGACCCGGAGGCAATTTCCCTCTCTGTCTTTCTGCGGGGGCTGGGCAGCTTCGAGGGAACAGCTACGGAGTTGAGTGCGCTGCTGGAAGCAAAGACAGGGGAGAGGCTAACGCCCAGTGTGCTGTCCAAGCGGCTGGTGAAGTACGCGGAGGTACTGGAGCAGAATGGTATCCGCGTGGTCAGCGAACGCACACGGACAACGCGGATGCTGAGTATCCTTTGCCTTCCGTGTGACGGGAGTGACGGCAGTGACGGGAAAAACTGATATGGTGCCTGTGTTGAATTTGCCGTCACACCTGTCACAGCCGTCACAGAGCGAAAATGTACCGATTTTTGGCAGAGGTACACGATGCTATTTTGCTCCGGAAAAATCACGATTTTGGAGCAAACCCAGGGAAGGAAAAGGAAAGTTCACAGCCACACCGCGCCTCGCGCCGGTTGCCCGCGGTGTTGCCGCCTGTGGGCCGTTGTGTGGCCTCGCAGGGCGAAGGTGGGGTACGGATACCCTCCAGCCTATTTGGGCGCGTGTTGGGGAGCTTTTCGGTGCGCCGAAAGCGAAGCAGGAGAAAGGGGCGGCGTCGTGGACACCCCCGCCCCGGTCACTTCTGCCCACAGTGCGGGCAGTTTCACAGGGTCAGCCACAGGGGTCGTAAAGTGGCTTTTTCGGTGGGCGGTGGGGACGGAAACAGAAAAAGCCTCGTAGTTACGAGAAAAACTGCGGGGCCGCGGCAAAATTTCAAGGAGGAAAACTAAAATGACAAACACCAAAGAAAAGTACGCTTTTTGGCTCACGCCGGAAGCAAAGAAAATGATAGAAATAAACGCGCCGCTGGCTAACTGCGGCAGCCAAAGTGAGTTCGTGGAGAAGGCGGTTCGGTTCTACGATGGCTACCTGAAGGTGCAGAACGCCGGTGCGTTCCTGCCACACGCAGTGGCGGATGTGCTGGAAGGTACGCTGGGCGTGTTCGCAAACCGTATGGCCAAGCTGCTGTTTAACCTGACCGTGGAACACAACATCACCAACCACCTGCTGGCCGCAGACGTAGATATGACACGCGAAGAATACAACAAGATGCGTGGCGGCAGCGTCCGCGAGGTCACCAGCACACGCGGCACGATCTCGCTGAAGGATGTGATTCAGGAGGACTATTATGACTGAATACGAAGAATACAAGCAGACCGGTATGCTGGGCAGCTACCAGCCGGAACGTACTCTGCTGCGTGAGACAGACGATGGCGTGCAGCCCGTGTTCCGTGACACGGCGTACTACTATGACGAGGATGCCGTCATCGTGGAGCGCGACATGATGGTGGGCAAGCACTGCTTCCACGTTACATCTATCTTCCCCAGCCAGCCAACTGCCACCGCCACGAAGAAGCTGCTGGCCTACATCGACGCAAGCATAGAGAAAGAAGATGCGTAGATATTTCAGTAGACTTTGGACGAGCCTTGCGGTATGGTGTGTGTACCGCATCGGCTTGCCCTTGAGAAAGGAGGAAACATGGCAAGTCAAATCACAGCCAACATCATCAAGAACGGAGAGCCGGTGGACATCCTATATGGCCGCTTGAGCCAGGAGGATGACCACGCCGGTGACAGCAACAGCATCGTCAACCAGCGCAGCTATCTGGAGAAGTACGCCGCTGACAACGGATTTCAGAACCCCGTGTTCATGGCGGACGATGGCTACAGCGGCACCAACTTTGACCGTCCCGCGTGGCAGGACATCGTAACGCTCATTGAGGCCGGACTGGTGCGTACCCTGATCGTGAAGGATATGTCCCGGCTGGGTCGTGAGTACCTGAAGGTCGGTGAACTGACGGAGTTGTACTTTCCGTCCAAAGGCGTCCGCTTCATCGCGGTCAACGATGGCGTGGATTCTCTGGTAGAGAGCAGCAGCGACTTCAACCCCATCCGCAACTGGGCCAACGAACTCCACGCCAAGGACACCAGCCGCAAGGTACGTTCCGTGAAACGGATGCAGGCGGAGAATGGGGAACGTTTAGGGGGCAAGCCGCCCTACGGCTACCGCAAGCGGGGCGATGACAGCAAGCACCTTGTTCCCGACGAGGAGACAAAGGGTGTCGTCCAGCGCATCTTCAAGCTCTGTGCTGAGGGGAAAGGGCCGAATCAGATCGCCCGCATACTGCGGGACGACCATGTGCTGAACCCCACTAATCAGTACTACCAACAGACCGGCGTAGCCTGCACACGGCTGGATACCACGCGCCCGTATAACTGGTGCGGCGCAACGGTGGCGAACATCTTATCCAACCCTGTGTACCTTGGTCACACACTGAATATGCAGAGCAGCACCCTGTCCTATAAGAACAAGCAGATATTCCACCGTCCGCCGGAGGAACAGGTGTTGGTGAAGAACACCCATGAGGCCATCATAGACCAAGAGCTGTGGGACACGGTACAGCGCGTTCGGGAACACAAACGCCGTCCGCCCAAGCACATGGATGCGCCGGGGCTGTTCGCTGGGCTGGTCTACTGCGCCGACTGTGGCGGGTACATGGTGCTGTGCCGCACGGGTAAGATGAAGCCGGAACAGTACTACTTCCGCTGCTCCACCTACGGCAAGCGAGGCAAGGATGCCTGCACGGCTCACCATATCACGGAAGCCAACCTGAATGCTATCGTACTGGATGACCTGCGGCGGGTGACGCACTTCGCGAGAACAAAGAAGCACCAGTTCGCTGCTTACATCAACCGCAAGAACACGGCACAGCTCCGCAAGGAGATGACCGCCACCCAGCGGGAGCTGGACAAAATGGTGAAGCGAAACTCGGATTTGTCCGTCCTATTCAAGAGGCTCTATGAGGACAATGTGCTGGGCAAGATCAGCAACGAGCAGTTCCGAATGCTGTCTGCCGACTACAATACAGAGCAGAAGCAGCTGGCCGCAGCCATCCCGGAGAAGCAGGCGAAGCTGGAGAAGCTGAAAGCCTCCGCCGCCAACGTGGACGCCTTCATTGAGAAAGCCAGTCGCTACACGGATATAACCGATCTGACGCCAGAGCTGCTGTGGCTGTTCATTGAACGCATCGACATTGGCGAGAGACCGGGTCGCTACAACCGCAATGGTATGCAGGAGGTACGGATCATCTACCGCGACATCGGCGTCGTAGACAGCACCATGTCCGCAGAAGATGCCGAGAGTGCCGAAGTCCACTTCATTCCCTCTCTGGAAATGGTCGTGCAGCAGATGGCCGCACAGACGCAGGTGTCGTAAGCGCAGAACAGACAAAATCAAGGCAGAAAAAAGAACAGGCAGGCAGCGGCTTGCGCCACTGCCTGCCCATACAAAAGGTCAGGTCACTAAGTGTACCTATGAAAGACGCCCCCACGGGCTTTCTTTTTTGTTGACTTAGTGCCGCTTCTTGCCGACCCACACCATGCCGGTCACGGACAGCACCGCCGTCACGGCGTAGATGCCCACGCCCGCGTCAAAGGTCTTGGGGGAACCCTTGGTCTCCTCCTTCGCGGTGTCCGTGCTGGGCTTGGTGTAGTAGTACTTGCTGGAGCTCCCGGAGCTCACCGACGCGCCCGCCCCGGCGTTCTTGTTGTAGCTGCTGGCCACCTTTCCCTCGGTAAAGCCTTCTCCGGCCTTCGCCGTATGGTCAATACCGCCGCCGTAGTAGTTGTTGTCCACCGTCGTGGCGCTGACCGCGCCGTAGATCGCGCCCTGCGCGTCGCCGTTTGTAAACGTGTGGCTCACAAACGCATTTTCCTTGATGGTGGACGCCCCGGCCTTGCTTCCGGTCACAACGATACCGTTCTTTGCAGCACTGTCCTTGGCAATGGTCTTGTTGTCCTCAAAGCAGTTGTTCTGCACCGTCGCGGGCGCGGACAGATAGATCACCGCCGCATTGCCCTCAGGCTTTACCTCATTGCCGATAAAGCTGTTGTTCTTGATCTCATTGCCGGTAGCATTAGTTGTGTTGCTGCTGTCGATCTGTACAACGCCATTTCCGTCTGTGATCGTCTTGCAGCTTTTGAACATGCAGTTGGTCACCTTCAGCGCGCAATTCACCGCCGTGCTGGAAGAACCGCGCACCATATTGATGGCCTTTACATTGTCAAACGTGCAACCGTCCACCGTCAGGCTGGAATTGCTGCCGGAGTTATACGCACGGATCAGCACAGAATCAATGTCGATGTCCTTAAAGGTCAGATTTTTCATGACTGCGGTCTTGTTATCGCCGGAGAACTCAAATACACCGTGTGCAATATTTGTCAGATTTACATTATCTACAGGCTTGGCAAGCTCTACCCTGTATCCGTTGCCGTCAATCGTCAGGGACTTATCCACCACAATCTGCTTGCTGACGGTCTGGTTTCCCAGCAGCGTGATGATCTCGCCGTCCCCGGCGGCCTTCACCGCCGTGTACAGGTCATAGAAATACAGGTTGCCCTTTTTCACCATGTACTCGCCCTGCGTCGCTCTGCCCACGGCAAACCAGTTGTCGCCGCACGGAACGACCATATTCCCTCCGCACGTCAGATTGTTCTGCGTCTGGAATACTCCGCTGTTAACGGTCAAGCTGCCGCCTGCCTCCTGTACATTGATCGCCGCAGTGTGGCCAGTGCCGCCCTTGTGGTACTCACCGCCGTTGATGGTCACGTCCGCGCCTTGCACATACAGCGCATGGATAATCTTCGCGTCGGTAATCGTCACCTTACCGCCACTCAGGTACAGCACATTGCACCTAACGTAATCAAACGTCGCAGCGCCTTTCGTTTCCGCGCTGGTGTCCGTGATGGTCAGGTCATGATCCTTTCTGACGCTGCCGGTCAAATTGTGTCCGTTCAGGTCGATGGTCACCATGCGGTCAACGGGACCAGTGATATTCACGCCGGTTGCATCCGCCAGCAGCTTCACCGTATCCCCTATCTTGGTCGCCGTAATAGCCTCCGCCAGCGTATCATAGTGTGTACCGTCAATAGCCGCTTCATGTTCACAGCTACCCGTACAATTCGCTGTCGTCTCCGCCCAACTCACGCTGCACAGTCCCAGCGCCATGACCAGCGCCAGGAGCATTGCCAATAACTTCTTCATTGTATATTCCCCTTGTTTTAAATATTTCCGCAGGACGCTTCGTTTTAATCTCTGTTAAAACGCTAAAGCAGGAGTACTCCTGCGGATACACAGATTATACCACACTCTCCCCATTTGTCCACCCCAATTTCAGCATTTCCCCCTAAAACCACCATTCCTGGTAACAAATTTCTTGCATTTTTCCACATTTTGGAAATATTCCCGCATCGGTCCGCCCAGCCCCTTGCCTTCCCCTCGAGGGGTTCACGGTGTTGAATGACACGTCGGTGGCGTGTCAGACCCGTGAACCGACCGACCCGCAGGGAGACAGGTGGCAACGCGGAGCGTTGACGGATGAGGTATCATCGTGCACTCACCGCTCCCCCCAAAAAACAACTCCCCCGGCTTCGCCGGGGGAGTCATACGCATTTTCACTTAGTCCAGCATACTCTTCAGGTCAACAGCGACCTCGAAGGGAGCGGCCGTGGCTTCCTTGATCTGGTCCACGGTAAACTCGGGGTTGATCTCGGTCATCAGCAGGCCCTTGTCAGTGACCTCGAACACGCACATCTCAGTGATGATCTTGTTCACGCAGTGAGAGGCGGTCAGGGGCAGACGGCACTTCTCAAAGATCTTGGGGTTGCCCTTGGCGGTGTGCTCCATGCACACAATGCAGTGCTTGGCGCCCACGCACAGATCCATGGCGCCGCCCATGCCGGGCATCTTCTTGCCGGGGATAATCCAGTTGGCCAGGTTGCCCTCAGCATCGACCTCCAGCGCGCCCAGGAAGCAAGCGTCCACATGGCCGCCGCGGATCAGGCCGAAGTTGCTGGCGGAGTCGATGAAGCCGCCGCCATAGGCCACGGAAGCGGGGCTGCCGCCGGCGTCCACAACGTGGTACGGATCATAGTTCTCGTCGCCCTCCTTGGGTGCCTTGCCTGCGGAGACGATGCCCAGCTCAGCGTGGATGATCAGCTCCACGCCCTCGGGCAGATAGTGGGGGATCAGGGTGGGCAGACCGATGCCCAGATTTACGACGTCGCCATCTTTCAGCTCTTTGGCGCAGCGCTTGGCAATAAAGCCCTTGATCTCAGACTTTTCCATTACTTTCTGTCTCCTTCCACGATGTAGTTCACGCACATACCGTAGGTATGGACGTTCTCAGGCTCGATGTCGCCCACAGGGACGATATACTCGCACTCGGCGATCACGGTGTCTGCGGCAGTGGCCATCACCACGTTGAAGTTGCGCATGGTGCCCTTGTACCAGCAGTTGCCGTACTCATCGCACTTATAGGCGCCCAGCAGGGCGAAATCGGCGTGGATGGGCTTCATCAGCAGATAATCCTTGCCGTCCACAGTGTGGCGGCCCAGGCAGAAGGGGGACTCCTCCACCAGCGTGTCGATGCCCACGGGGGTCAGCACGCCGCCCAGACCGGCGCCGCCGGCGCGGATGCACTCAGCCAGGGTGCCCTGGGGCAGCAGATTGACCTCCAGTGTACCCTCGGTGTTCTGCTGGCCGACCTCGGGGGTCATGCCCACATGGGTGGCGATGACGCGCTTGACCTGATGGTTGTGGATCAGCTCCGCGATGCCGAAGAACTCCTCGCCCATGGGGCCAGTCGCGCGGCCCATATCGTTGGCGATCAGGGTCAGGTCCTTCGTGCCCAGGGCCACCAGCTCCTTGACGATAGCGCGGGCCTGGCCGCAAGCCAGGAAGCCGCCGCACATAATCGTGGCACCGTCGGGGATCATGGCCGCCGCTTCCTTGGCAGTCAATACAGGTTTCTTTGCCATTTCTGTTCCTCCTACTTTTTTATGACAGCAACCACTGGGCCATCTGCCTATGCAGTTGACCCAGTGGTGCCGTATGGTTTTACTTCATGCCGCGCTTGACCATTTCGGTCACGGCGAAGGACGCCACGTCGTCGGCATACTTGCCGGCGCCGAAACCGGCGTCAAAGCCCAGCTCCTTGGCCAGCTCATGGGTGATGCGGGGACCGCCGCAGCATACGACAAACTTGTCGCGCAGGCCCTCGGCCTCCAGCAGCTCGATGAGGTTGGTCAGGTTCTGGATGTGTACATCCTTCTGGGTAACGGTCTGGCTGACCAGCAGCACGTCCGCGTGCAGCTCCAGCGCCTTCTTGATGAATTCCTCGTTGGGGACCTGAGAGCCCAGGTTATAGGCCTCGATCATCTCGTAACGCTCCAGGCCGTAGTGGCCGGCGAAGCCCTTGCGGTTCATGATAGCGTCGATACCCACGGTGTGAGCGTCGGTGCCGGTAGAGGCACCCACCATCACGACCTTGCGGCCGATGTGCTCTTTGATGTACTCATTGGTATCCTCCATGCTCATCACGTCGGACTCCACAGTAATAACATGGATATCCTCGTAGTTCACGGAGTGTACGCAACTGCCATAGACCACATAGAAGGTGAACTCCTTGTCCAGCGCGGTGTGATAGGCCACGTTGGGCTCCTCGAGACCCATCTTCTTGGCGATCTGGCGGGCAGCCTCCTCACCGCGCTCATCATCCTTGATGGGCAGGGTGAAGCTGGTCTGCACCTTACCGTCGTTCATGGTGTCGCCATAGGGCTTCAGGCGGGTCAGATCCAGCGTTGTATCGAAATCGATCTTATGGGTATTATACAGTCCGCTGCTCATGCTCCCACCTTGCCTTTCATGACTTCAATGAACGGGTTGAAGTATTTGTCGTCCTTGATGACCACGCCGGCCAGGCCCTTGCCGCCGTCCTTGGGGCGCTTCACGTCGGCGAAGATGCCCTTCTCGATGGTGGTGAACAGGCCCAGCTTCTCGATCTCGGAGAGCAGGTCGGTGGCCTTGGTCAGCACCTCGTTGGCGCGGGTACGGATGATGCCGCCCTCTTTATAGGTCAGCTCATCGCCCAGATCCTTCATGGTGCGGAAGATGTACTGCGCATTCTCAATGGACAGCGCACGGTCGGACATGAACGGGGTGTGGATGGCCTCGGTCATCATGCCCAGCAGGCACAGCTTCTGGTTGGTCAGGATGGTCACCATGTTGAACAGGGCGTCCTGAATGTGACCGCGGAAGATGTTGCCGGTCATGAACTTCGTGGGAGGCATATACTTCAGGGGCGCGTTGGGGAAAATCTCGCGGGCCATCTGGGCCTGCGCCAGCTCGTACAGGAACGTATCCTCCACGGCGGGATCCATCTCGAACGCGTGGCCCAGACCCATCTGCTCCTCGCGCATACCGGCGGTCTTGGCAAAGGCCTCGTTGATGAACTGGGAGGCCAGCACGGTGTGGGCCGCGGTGATAGCATCGTCGGTGGTCAGATAGTTATCCTCACCGGTGTTGATGATAACACCGGCATAGCCGTTGATGACACGGGAGAAGTACTGATCCACGATGGTGCGCTGCATGTTGATGTCGCGGAACAGGATGCCGTACAGCGCATCGTTCAGCATGACGTCCAGACGCTCCAGAGCGCCCATAGCGGCGATCTCGGGCATGCACAAGCCGGAGCAGTAGTTGCACAGCCGGATATAGCGGTGCTGCTCCTCGCCTACCTCGTCCAGCGCCGCGCGCATCAGGCGGAAGTTCTCCTGGGTAGCGTAGGTACCGCCGAAGCCCTCGGTGGTGGCGCCGTAAGGCACGTAGTCCAGCAGGGACTGACCGGTGGTACGGATGACGGCAATGATGTCCGCGCCCTGCTTGGCACCGGCCTTGGCCTGCGTGATATCCTCGTAGATATTGCCGGTAGCCACGATGATGTACAGGTACGGGCCTTCCTTATCACCCCACGCCTTCAGGTAGCTGTTACGCTTGGCGACGTTCTTGTTGATGCGGTCCACGGTAGCGTTCACCACGGGGGTGATAGCGCCGCGGATCTCCGCGTCGGAGTGGGCGGGGACCTTGCTCAGGTCCAGCTCGCCGCTGTTCACGGCATCTGCCACGCCCTGGGGATCCTTGCCGGTCTCCACCATAGCGTTGCCGATAGCCCACGCGGCACCCACGGGCAGCAGGGAGTTTGCCATCAGGTGGTCAACGACCACGTTGGGCAGAGGAACGTCCATATCGTTGACGCCATCGATACCCAGCAGACGGCAAACAGCGCGCTCCACCGTGACGGTGGTGTGCTGGTCGATAAAGTGCTGGGTGTCGTCCGCAATCTTGGCGGCGGAGGCACGGGCACGGTTGACCAGCTCAAAATTCAAGCCGAGTTTGCTTTCCATAGTTTTTCCTCTCTCTTACTTCTTGACGTGACGCTCGTTACGCAGCAGCTTGGTGGGCTCCAGATAGCGCTGCTTGGTGCCTTCGGCGACCCATGCCACGCCGGTCTTCTCCACCTTCTTCTTGCCGGTGCAGACGTCGCAGTGGCAATCCTGAACATAGTGCTCGGGCTGGGTGTAAGAGGTGATAACGCCCTCGAAGTTGCGCAGGATGACCTTACGAGGCGTCTCGGAGATCAGGTAGTTGGGCATAACGGGGGTCTTGCCGCCGCCGCCGGGAGCGTCGACCACGAAGGTGGGGATGCAGTAGCCGGAGGTATGACCGCGCAGGGCTTCCATGATCTCGATGCCCTTGGACACGGGGGTACGGAAGTGGCTCAGACCCAGGGAAGGATCGCAGGCATAGATGTAATAGGGGCGCACACGCATCTTGACCAGACCGTGGACCAGCTCCATCATCACGTGAGAGCAATCGTTCACGCCGGCCAGCAGCACGGACTGGTTGCCCAGGGGGATACCGGCATCAGCCAGCATAGCGCAGGCCTTGGCGGCTTCGGGAGTGAACTCCTTGGGGGTGTTGAAGTGGGTGTTCAGCCACACGGGGTGATACTTCTTCAGCATGGCGCACAGCTCGGGAGTGATACGCTGGGGGCACACAACGGGCGTACGGGAGCCCAGACGCACGATCTCCACATGGGGGATGGCGCGCACGCGCTTGATGATGTACTCCAGGGTGTCGTCCTCGACCATCAGGGAGTCACCGCCGGACAGCAGCACGTCGCGGACCTCGGGGTGGGCGGCCACATAATCGATGCACTTGTCGATCTGCTGCATAGGCACTTCGCAGTCGTTCTGACCGGCAAAACGACGACGGGTACAGTGACGGCAGTACATGGAACACTGGTCGGTGATCAGCAGCAGTACGCGGTCAGGATAGCGGTGGGTCAGGCCGGGGGTGGGGGAGTCGGTATCCTCGTGCAGGGGATCGGCATCCTCATAGTCGGCATACTCCAGCTCCTCAGCGCGGGGGATAGCCATCTTGCGGATGGGATCAAACGGATCGTCCAGATCGATCAGGGACAGATAGTAGGGGGTGACGGCCATGCGCAGCTTGCCCAGGGTCTTGGCAACGCCGGCTTCCTCGTCGGGGGTCAGGGTCATGTACTTTTTCAGATCTTCGATCGTCTCAGCGCGGTTGGCAACCTGCCAATGCCAGTCGTTCCACAGATTTTCGGGAACGTCAGCAAACAGACCATTGCGAGTTTTCATGTCGTTTCTCCTTCACAAAAATCGTTGTTTTAGGTACGCCAAAGGCTGGGAGTCCCCCGAAGGGGACACCCAGCTTCGGTCAGTTTCGTTTAGCAGTACTTCTCGTCGAACAGCTTACGCAGCTTGGGGTTCTCGCGCAGCACGTCCAGAGTGATCTGCGCGTGGTTCTTGGTATAACCGTTGCCGATGATCATGGTAACGTCCTTGCCGATACCCTCGGCGCCCAGGGCAGCCTTGGTGAAGGAGGTAGCCATGGAGAAGAAGTACACCAGACCGTCATCGCGGACGGGCAGGATGGCGGACATCTCGCAGGACTCGATGTTCACGCAGCAGATGGACAGATCATACTCCTTGCCGTCGTTGGCAGCCAGAGCAGCCTCCATGACCTCAACGGGCTTGGTGCAGTCGGCGACGATCACGTCGGTGTACACGCCCAGCTCCATCAGGCCGGGGACCTGCTTGGGGTTGCGGACGACGCCCACGACCTTACCCTTGGGGCCGACCTTCTTCATAGCTTCCCAACCGCACAGAACACCGGACTTGCCGTTGGCGCCCAGGATCAGGACGCTGTCACCCTCGTGGGGCAGCTTGCGGGCCTGCGCGGGAGCGCCGGCCACGTCCAGAGCAGCCAGGGCCAGAGGCTCGGACATATCATCGGGCATCTTGGCATACAGAGCGGACTCGAACAGGATGGCCTTGCCGACGATGTCAACGCGGTCGATATCCTTGTGGATGGCCAGGATCTTGTCGATCTTCAGCGGGGTCATGGACAGGGAGACCAGAGAGACGATCTTGTCGCCTTCCTTCAGGTCGAAGCCGGGCTTCTTCTTCAGGTCCTCGCCGATGTGAGCGACGACACCCTTGAACATACCGCCGGAACCGGTGACAGGATTCTGCTGCTTGCCGCGCTCAGCGACGATGCCCAGGATCATTTCGCCGATCTTCTTCTCGTCGCCGCCGCAGGCCTCGGAGATCTGGGTGAAGGAAGCGGAGTCGATGTTCAGGGAAGTGACATCGCAGACGATCTCGTTGGAATAGACCTTGCTCATGTCGTTGTCGATCTTCCAAGCAGCCTGGGTCAGAACGCCCTTGGGCTCGATAACGCGGTGGGTACCGTACTTGTTGCCTTTCAGTTCAGCCATTTTAGTTTCCTCCTAAAAATATTTATATGATTCTTTCTTGTGTGTTACTTCAGGGGCTTGAGGGACAGGATCTCGCGGGCCTCAGCGGGGGTAGCGATCTCGCGGCCCAGCTCCTTGGCGATACGGACGACCTTGGCCACCAGCTCACCGTTGGACGCGGCCTTCTGGCCCTTGCCCAGATAGATGTTGTCCTCGAAGCCCACACGGACGTTGCCGCCCATAGCGATAGCGGCAGCGGCCATGGTCCAGGCAGCGCGGCCCACGCCGGACACGGTCCAGGTAGCGTTGGCCGGGATCTTGCTGGCGAAGAACGCCAGGTTCTCCACAGTGGCGGGGGTGCAGCCGTGCACGCCCAGCACGAAGTTGAACTGCATGGGATCGCCGGGGACCTCGCCCTTCTTGGCCATGCCCAGAACGGTGTCGATGTGGCCCAGCTCGAAGCACTCGTACTCGGGCTTGATGCCGTTCTCGATCATGCGCTTGCCGAAGGCGCGCATGGTGGGCATAGTGTTATCGAAGATCTCATCGCCGAAGTTGCAGGTACCGCAGTCCAGGGTGGCCATCTCGGGGAACAGCTCAGTGGGCTGCAGACGCTCCTCGGGGCTCATGCCGGTGGCGCCGCCGGTGGAGGGGATCATGATGACGTCGGGCAGCTCCTTGCGGATGGCGTCCATGACGACTTTGAAACGCTCGCGGCCCTGGGTGGGAGTACCGTCGTCCTCACGGACGTGGATGTGCAGGATCGCCGCACCGGCCTCGTACGCGGACTTAGCCTCGCAGACCATCTCCTCGACGGTATAGGGAACAGCCTCGTTCTGGGCCTTAGTGACCTCAGCGCCGCAGATAGCAGCGGTAATGATAAGCTTCTCCATTGTTTCCGCTCCTTACTTCTCGATGGGCAGACGCTGGCAGTCCTTGGGGGTGACGCAGGTGCCGTGGGCACGGCAGACCACCACGGGCTCAGCCAGAACGTCAGCGGCGGAAGCACTGATGTCGGGGCGGGAGACGATGACCTTGCGGGCCTCGAACTTCATGGTACGGGAGGTGTTGCCGATCTTCTCGATCTCGCCGTAGGCCTCGATGTAGTCGCCGGCGTAGACGGGCGCCAGGAACTCCACGTTGTCATACGCGCAGAACAGGCCCTCATCGCCGTCGCACTTGATCAGCAGCTCGGTAGCCACATCGCCGAACAGGTGCACCATGTGTGCGCCGTCCACCAGGTTGCCGCCGTAGTGGGCGTCCTTCGCGCTCATACGCAGACGAAGCAGAGATGTCATCTTTTCCATAAGTTTTTCCTCCTTCAAATTTTTGGACGTGCATTTCCAATACCAGAGCTGGCCTCGGCACTTCTTTTGGGTATGAAAAAAGCGCTATCGGTCAAGGTCGTTGACCAATAGCGCTCCATGTATCACTACATGACAGCAGCGCCGCTTACACCGCGCTGCCAGGAACCATACGCACAGACCCGTCCGGCCCCTTCGGCGGAAGACCCCTTCCTGCAAATTTACCGGGTGCCTGTCCCCAAATATGCAGTACCCTGTCCTCCGCGCCTCTATTGACTGATATTATGAAATTTCTATCTATAAATTATACCTTTTTCAGCGGTCTTGTCAAGTGACATTGTGACAGAAAAGACAATAATTTTTTGTGCGATACGAATAAATTTCAGCCTTGTATTTCGGCATTTCCCCGAGAAAGCACCCCTCCCTCCATGCCCGCACCCCGCACAGAAAAAAAGCGCCCCGCAGGGCGCTTTTTTAATAGCTTTCCTCCACCATTTTCAGTATCTCCGGCTTCAGGGACAGCATCCGGCAGATATTCAGCGCGTCCCGCGGGCAGTCGGACTTTCCCTCCACCCGATACAGGCCGTAGTTCATGTGCCGCGCGATGACCGCCACGCCGTCCTCGCTGGTCACGGCCAGCTCCCGGCGGATAGCCTCCGGGTCGATATCCCGCAGGCCGATGATCTGATAGTGGGTCCGGGCGTACTCCGCCACCTTGTCATAGTGGGTGGTCAGCAGTGAGATGGCGTCCACACCGTTGAGATACCGCGTCACCGCCTGCACGATCACCGCACCCTCGTCCGGGTTGGTGCCCCGGGCAAACTCATCCAGCAGGAACAGCGAATAGCCCTGCTCCACCTCGGAGAGCGCCTTCTGGAACTGTACGATCTCCGAACCGAAGCCGGACAGGCCGGACTGGATGGACTGCAAATCGTCAAAGAGCATCTTCACGCTGTGGAACAGCGGCATACGAGCTTTTTTGGCGCACACCAGGAAGCCCGCCTGTAGCAGCAGCACGTTCAGCGCCACCGTCTTCATGGCCACGGACTTTCCGCCCATGTTGGCGCCGGTGATGACCGTGGCCCCGGGCGTCAGGGAGATGGACACCGGCACGAAGCGGCGGCCCTGCTGCTCCAGCAGATCGCAGATCTCCGGATTGATCATATCCTCCAGCTCCAGGTCCTTCTCCGTCAGCTCCGGCTTCACACCGCCGTAGCGCACGGCAAACAGTGCCTTTTGGATAATAAAGTCCAGACGCCCCGCCGTCTCCGCATCGGAGAGCAGCTCGTCCACCATAGGGGCCAGTGCCGCACCCATGGCCTTGCGGACGTGCATCTCCTCCGCGTCCTCCTCGCCGCACAGCCGGGTGCGCTTCAGGCGCAGATCGTCCTTTTCCGCGTCGGTCTGGGCGTGGAACAGCCGTTCCTCCACCTCTTTCTTGGCGGTGCGGATCTCCTTCAGCTTGGCCGTGGCGCTGTCCGGGATATAGAAGCCCCGGCTCCCGGTACCATCCGGGTCCAGCACCGCCAATGCGTCCTTCACCTCGTGGAAGGTCATGCCCTTGAAGTGCGTCACCGCGTTGATCTGCTCAAACACCGGGCGCATACCGTCCAGCCGCTGCAAATAGCCCTTGATCTCGAACAGCTCCACATGGTCCGGCGTCTCCCCCGCCGCGCAGCGGCGCAGGGAGTTGCGGATATCCTTCATCTGGCACAGGCCGGTCATCAGCTTGTTGTACACGTCCTTCAGCTCGCCGGCGGCATTGGCCGCCTGCTCCACGTTGTACAGCTCCTCCTCCAGTGCAGCGCGTTCCTCCGGCGCATAAAACCGCAGCCGCCGGATGCGTTCCTGCCCGAAGGGCGAGCAGCCGTGCAGTGTTTCCAGCGCGTATTGCAGACCGATCTTCTCTTTTTCCTCAAACTTGACCGCGATCATGCCAGTTCCTCCTTCACATTGATGACCGGTACGTCCACCGCCGCTTTCATGCGGAACAGGAATTCATCCTTGTCGAATTTCCATCCGTAGGCGGACACCGGGTTCACGGTGACGCACAGCGTCTTCGCCGCGTCCTCCGTCTCCAGCGCCACCTCACGCACCGCCAGCTTATCCAGCGTATCGGCGCTGAGCAGCACCTTGCTGGGGTCCTTGACCACCAGGCGGCACTTCCGCAGCACGCCGCTTCGCAGCAGCGGCACCACCATCGTATCCGTCAGTGCGCCGGTCACCAGCGCTGCGCCGTACTCCCTGACGCAGGCCTCCAGCCCGTCAGGGCACTCCGGCGGCAGTGTCTCGGCCTTGGGCAGGTTCATCAGCCGGTAGATGTGCACCGTGTCGGCGATGACCTTCTCCATGCTGGCGTTGTAGCTGGCGCCGGTACACAGGATAACGCCCTCCGCCACCGCCCGGGCGCCCAGGCTCTTGCGCCCCAGCGCACCGTCGATGACGGACTTCTCTGCCCCCAGGGCAAAAAAGCTCTCAGACACCGACCGCAGCTGCGTGGTGATAGAGGGCCCCGCCAGCTGCACATAGCCGGCGCTGCGGGCGCGCATGATGACCACCTCGCCCAGCGGGGTAGGGATACCTGTGGTCATCAAAATCTCCTTTGTCACGTCGCCCAGCCGCAGCATATCCTTGGCCGTGGCGATCAGTGTACCCTCACGGACAAAGATACCCGGCTTTTCCGTGCCGGTGACCACATCGGTGGACTCGCCGTCCCGCCCGATGGAGGTCAGCCCCAGCGTGCCCCGCAGATGGCCCGCCGTCAGCAGCCAGTTGAGCATGGTGGTCTTGCCCGCGTTCTTGCACATACCCACGATGGACATGGTCTTTGTTTCGTTGAGCCGCCGGATCAGCTCGTCGTGCATGGCGTACACGCCCTTTCCTTGGTATTCAGTCAATTTTTAATTGTAGCATACCGCGGCGGAAAAAGAAAGGGGAGAAACGGATTTTATCCGTTTCTCCCCGATCTATCTTATTCCACAGTGACGCTCTTTGCCAGATTACGCGGCTTATCAATGTCGCAGCCGCGCTCCAGCGCTGTGTAGTAGGACAGCAGCTGCAGCGGGATCACGCCCAGCTGCGGCAGGAGCATAGCCTCCGCCTCCGGCACGGTCAACACCGTATCCACCCGCTTGTGCAGGGCCTCGGCCCCGGCCTCGGTGGTCAGGGCCAGCACCCGCGCGCCGCGGGCCTGTACCTCCACCACATTGCTGACCGCCTTATCCAGCAGCGGCAGATAGGCAGCCACAGCGATCACCGGCGTTCCCTGGCGGATCAGGGAGATGGTGCCGTGCTTCAGCTCACCGGAGGCATAGGCCTCCGAGTGGATGTAGCTGATCTCCTTCAGCTTCAGGCTCCCCTCCAGAGACAATGCGTAGTCCAGATTACGGCCGATGAAGAACACGTCCTCCTCCTGCGCCAGCCATTTGGCGGCCGCGCGGATATCCTCCGTATGGGAGAGAACCTGCTCCATCTGCCCCGGCAGGGCCTCCAGCCCCCGTACCATAGCGCTGTATGTCTCATAATCCACGGTGCCCAGCACGTCGCCGAAATACAGTCCCAGCAGGTGCAGCACCGCCATCTGGGTGCTGTACGCCTTTGTGGTGGCCACAGCGATCTCCGGTCCGGCCCAGGTGTAGAGCACGTCGTCGCTCTCCCGGGCGATGGACGAGCCCACCACGTTCACGATGGACAGCACCCGGGCGCCGCGCTTTTTGGCCTCGCGCAGGGCGGCCATGGAGTCCAGCGTCTCACCGGACTGGCTGATAACGATGACCAGATCGCCCTCGCCCACCAGGGGGTCGCTGTACCGGAACTCCGACGCCAGGCAGACCTCCACCGGGCGGCGCAGGAGCCGTTCCAGGGTGTATTTGCCCACCATGCCCACATGGTAGCTGGACCCGCAGGCCACGATACAGATGCGGCCGATATCACGGATCTCTCTGTCAGTCATAGTCAGGTCGCTGAGCACCACACGGCCGTCCCGGATGCGTCCGGTGATGGCGCGGCGCACCGCCGCCGGCTGCTCATAGATCTCCTTGAGCATGAAGTGGTCGTAACCGCCCTTTTCCGCGGCGTCCACATCCCAGTCGATGTGACGGTGCTCCTTGTCGATGGGCCGGCGGCGCTCGTCGTAGATACGGATACCCTCCGCCGTGATGACAGCCAGCTCGCCGTCATCCATATATACCACGTCACGGGTGTGCCGCAGCAGCGCCGTCACATCCGAGGCCAGGAAGTTCTCCCCCCGGCCGCAGCCCAGCAGCAGCGGCGCGTCCTTTCGTGCGGCGATGATCCGGTCCGGCGTGTCGGCGCACAGGATACCCAGCGCATAGGATCCCTCCACCCGGGAGAGCATCTGGTTCACCGCCTCGAACACATCGCCGCACTGGCTGTAATACCAGGCCAACAGCTGGGCCACCACCTCCGTATCCGTCTCGGACACGAACGTGCAGCCCTTCTGGATCAGCTCCTGCTTCAGCCGGGCGAAATTCTCGATGATCCCGTTGTGCACCACGGCGAACTTTCCGTCGCCGCTGACCTGCGGATGGGCGTTCACCTGATTGGGCTCGCCGTGAGTAGCCCACCGGGTGTGGCCGATGCCCACTGTCCCCGGCAGATCCGCCCCGCCGTGGGTCAGCGTCTCCAGCGCCGCAAGACGCCCCGGCGTCTTGCGTACCTGAAGGGTGTCTCCGCTGCAGACCGCGATACCGGCGGAGTCATAGCCCCGGTACTCCAGGCGGCACAATCCATCCAGCAGCAGCGGCGCAGCCTGCTGCTGTCCAACGTATCCTACGATACCACACATATAAGCAAAATCCTCCGATCAATATAATAGGTCGGAAGCACAAACGCGCAGATCATTTGTCTTCACATCCGGTCACAGCCTCTCTGTTTTGCGGTCACCCGCATATTTGCTGACTGTGTACGCACCCGGACGGCACGGGAGAGCATCCGCCGAATACTTCGATCACTCTCCGCCTCGTCGTCTCATGTTCGCCGCCGCCTTCAAAAAGAGCAGCGACAAGCCGGCGGGAAACATCCGTCGGCTGTATGAGCGCTGGCGCTTATGTCGGCCTGCGCCGAGATCCTCCTTTCCGTTCTGCGAGCCATATACAAAGCGGCTTTGCCGCTGTATACCAACATAATTTGCCCCGCCGCGGGGCATACTGCTCCGGAATACAACTTCCGAAGGGGTGTACGATCATGGCGACTGCCTTTTTCCGCACGGTCATTCTCTATCTGCTGCTGATCGCGGGCCTGCGCCTCAGCGGCAAGCGGCAGATCGGCGAGCTGGAGCCCATCGAGCTGGTGCTGACGCTGCTGATCTCCGACCTGGCCTCCGTACCCATGCAGGACTTCGCCCTGCCGCTGTTCAACGGCGTCATTCCCATCATCACGCTGATCGCCCTGTCCACACTGTTCAGCGCCATCAGCCTGCGGAACGTACGCTTCCGGGACCTGGTCTGCGGCCAGCCGGCCCTGGTGATCGTGGACGGCAAGCTGCGGCAGGAGACCATGCGCCGCAACCGACTGACGCTGGACGAGCTGTTCGAGCAGCTGCGGGGCCAGGGGATCACCGACCTGAGCGACGTAAAGTACGCCGTGCTGGAGACGAACGGCCGGCTGTCTGTGCTGCCCCGCAGTCCCCTCCAGCCGGTCACGCCGGAGCAGCTGGGGCTGGACGTACAGGACAACGTATTCCTGCCCATCATCCTCATCAACGACGGCCGGGTGCTGACGGATAACCTCCGGCAGGCGGGCCGCGATGACCGCTGGCTGGCACAGGAGCTTCACCGGCAGGGCATCGCCCGCAGTCAGGACGTGTTTTTGCTGTCCGTGGATCAGCAGGGCGCCGTGGTGTGCCTGCGGAAGGAGGCTGCGCGATGAGGGCCGTCCGCATCCCCCTGTTCGTACTGCTGGTCGTGCTGTTCTTCATCCTGTGGAACGCCGCCTGGGTCACGGACCGCTGCGGCGAGTGGACTGCCGCGGTGGACACAGTCACCGCCGACCTGGATGCCGGCGGCGACGGCGGGGCGGCGCTGGGCACCTTGGACGACCTGTGGCAGGACGTTCAAGGCTATATGCACATCATCGTCTCCCATGAGGACCTGGACGAGGCCGAGGCCCTGATGGCCCAGGCCAAGGCCCTGTCTGCCCAGGGCAGCACCGAAGAGCTGTACCCCGTGCTGGCCCAGCTGCGCCACCAGTTCCGGCTCATCGCCGAAACGCAGCAGCTCAGTCCCAAAAATATCTTCTGACGGTCACTTCTCGCTCAGCAGCTTATTCAGCTCGGACATGAACGTGTTGATATCCTTGAACTGCCGGTACACGGAGGCAAAGCGGACGTAGGCCACCTCATCGGCCTTTTTCAGCTTCTCCATGACCTTCTCGCCGATGACATCGGTGCTGACCTCGCGCTCCAGGGAGTTTTGCAGCTCCTGCTCGATCTCCAGCGCCATGCGCTCCATATCCGCCACGGGCACCGGCCGCTTCTCGCAGGAGCGCTGGATGCCCCGCAGCACCTTGCTTCTGTCAAAGCTCTGGCGGGAACCGTCCTTCTTAATGACCACCATCGGCAGACTCTCCACCGTCTCATAGGTAGTGAAGCGCTTTTCGCACTGCAAACACTCCCGGCGGCGGCGGATACTGCTGCCCTCGTCGGCGGGGCGGGAATCCACCACCTTGCTCTCTTTATAACCGCAATAGGGGCATCTCATCTCTCTTGCTCCTCCTTATCTCTACGGCAGATGCCGTATAGTCAGAGACAGTATAGCATATATCCACAACATATGGTAGTCTTTTTTCAAATTTTCGCCGTTATTTCGGCATAATGGGCCGGCCCTCGCCATCAAAGAGGTACGTCACCCGTCCCTGCCCCACGCTTGCAAAGCAGAACAGCTCCGGGATCGGGAAGGGCTCCCCCTCCCGCCACGGGACCACCGCCCGCACACAGCGCCCCTGCCGCGCCGTCCGCGCCATCTCCGGCAGTCGGGAGAGAAACCCACGCCGTTCCGGCGCTTCGCCGCCGCACGGCCGCAGCACGCCGCGGCGCAATTCTCCGGCGGGAGCAAGCAGTTCCCGGGAAAAGCAGCGCCGCAGCCCGCCGTCCTCGGTGACGCCCAGCAGCACCTCGCCCCTGTTGCCCTGCACGTACAGCCGGTACAGTCCCTTCTCCGTTCCCCGGCACACCGCCCGCAGCTCCGTCTCCTCTCCCCGCGGACACACGTACAGCGTCCCCACGCAGCTATCCGCCAGACAGACCGGATATTCCACGGCGCACCGCCCCCTTTCACAAAAAACAGGCCTGTGCCATACTATGCACAGGCCTGTTTTCTCATGTCATCGCCGCCGTTCACACCAGATGGCTCCCCGTCAGCCCGAAGCTGACGGCAATGGCGGCGTCCACCTTTTCCATCACCGCGCTGTCCACACGGCCCATGCGCTCCCGCAGGCGCTTTTTATCCAGCGTCCGTATCTGCTCCAGCAGGATGACGGAATCCCGCGGCAGTCCGCTGCCCTGGGCCGCCAGCGCGATATGGGTAGGCAGCTTTGCCTTCCCCAGCTGCGACGTGATGGCGGCGGCGATGACGGTGGGACTGTGCCGGTTGCCGGTATCGTTCTGTACGATCAGCACCGGGCGCACGCCCCCCTGCTCGCTGCCCACCACGGGGCTGAGGTCCGCATAGTAAATGTCGCCGCGTCTGACAGTCGTATCCACACAGTTCACACTCCGAGGCAAGAAGTACCGGAGGGAGATATGTCCCCAGGTCACTTCCATTGTCCCACGCAGCCGCCGGATTTATACGCCGCAGCGCCGTAAATTCCGTTTTGTCCCGCCCGGTCTATCCTATGCGCGCCGCGGCGCCGATGTGAAGCCTCAGAACCGCAGCAGCAGCTCCTTTTCCACTTCCCGTCCGTCCTTGTAATACACCCGCGGTACCCGCCGGCTGACGGCGCAGGTCAGCTCATAGGGGATGGTCCCGGCGGCAGCCGCCAGCACATCCACCCGCTGCCGCTTGCCGAACACCTCCACCTCGTCGCCCACCTGCACACCAGGCAGGTCCGTCAGATCGATCATGCTCATGTCCATGCAGATGCGTCCCCGCTGGGGTGCCACGCCCTCCCCTGTCACAAGGCTACACCGGTCCGACAGGCACCGATGGAAGCCGTCCGCGTAGCCGTAGGGCACCACGCCCATCCGCGTAACGCGCTCTGTGGTGAACCGCCGCCCGTAGCTGACATCCGTGCCCGGCTCATAGGTCTTGATGGTGCTCACTGTGGTCTTGAGCGCCATCACCGGGTGCAGCCCCAGCTTCTCCGCCAGGTCGCCGCAGCCGTACAGCAAAATGCCGGGACGCACCATGTCCATATATGTCTCCGGGTACGACGCCACGCCGCCGGAGTTGGCACAGTGGCGTATGGCGAACCGCTGTCCGCGCTTTGCTTCCACCGCGTCGATGACCCGGCGGAACAGCGCCAGCTGCTTTTCCGTATAGGCGCGGCTGTCCGCATCCGGCTCGTCCGACACGGCAAAATGGGTAAAGATTCCCTCCGCCCGCAGACCCGGCAGGGCGCAGGCCGCGCAGATATCCGCCGTGCCGGTGTCGAAGTGCCTGCCGGAGACCAGATATCCCAACCGCGACATACCTGTGTCTACCTTGATGTGCACCGTCAGCTCGCCGCCGCAGCGCACCGCCTCCTCGCTGTACTCCAGCGCCTTGGCCTGGCAGGACACCGCCTGGGTAATGTGCAGATCGATGAGCCGTCCCACCTGCTCACGGGGCGTGTGGCCCAGGATCAGGATAGGCATGGTGATGCCGTTGCACCGCAGCTCCGTCGCCTCGTCTATACTGGACACCGCCAGGTAATCCGCGCCCAGCGTCTGCAGGGTCCGGCTCACCTGTATGGCCCCGTGGCCGTAGGCATCCGCCTTAACCACGCCCAGAAACTTCACCTCCGGGCCTACCCGGTCACGCAGCGTCCGATAGTTGTGCGCCAGCGCGTCCAGGTCGATCTCCGCCCATGTTCTCCTCAGTGTCGATTCCATTGTTACGCCTCCGTATCTCCCGTGGTGCAGGCAAAGGATATCATTCGCACCGTCAGCACCACATTTCCGTTCTGTGAAAACTCCGCATACCGCGGGATCAGGCTGCTCTCGTCCAGCCACACGCTGCATAGCACCGCCACGCCGCTTTGCCCGGTGGTCTCCAGCGTCAGGCGCAGGCATGGCGTGTCCTCCAACGGCTCCGTGCCCTGCTCCTTCAGATAGCCCTCCGCCAGTGTTCGCAGCAGCTCTGGCAGACAGTTGGCCGGGCAGATATCCGTGGCATCCCCTGCCGGCAGCAGCTGGTCACGGCTCTTCAGCGACAGCTGTCCGTCCGCCAGCACGGCGGTCAGGCCCTTCAGCGCCTCCGGCGCCGTTACCGTGGTGACAGACTGCCCCGCCCGGTCATACCGGCACGTCAGGGTGAAGGTGCGGTCGTCGCTGGCCGTACGGCTGACCACCTCCGCCTCCATGTCCGCCGATACCACCGTCCGGTACTGGTCCTGCACCGTCAGACTCTTCTCACCGCCGCAGCCGCACAGCAGCACCGCACACAGCAACAGCGGCAGCACACATTTTCGCATGGTCCGTCCCTCCTTTTTTCAGAAGGGCTTTCCGGTCATTCCACCTCTTTCAGCGCATAGGGCAGCTTCTCTATCATATCCGCCGGGGTCATGCCCCGCCGCCCCTTTTCCTCCGCCGCCATATCCCCGGCACGGCCGTGGATCCACACCGCCGCGCAGCAGGCGTCAAATGGTTCCATGCCCTGGGCCAGCAGTCCGGTCAAAAGGCCCGTCAGCACATCGCCGCTGCCGCCCTTGGCCATACCGTCGTTCCCGGTGGTGTTCACCGCCAGACGGCCGTCCGGCGCGGCTGCCACAGTCCGATGGCCCTTGCGGATCAGGTACACGCCGTGATCGGCGGCAAAGGCGGCGGCCGCCGCCTCACGGGGCGCGGTCATGTCGCCGCCGATGCGGGCCAGTTCCCCGTCGTGGGGCGTCAGCACCGTCACACAGCCCCGGCGGCAGGACAATGTATCTATATGCCCCGCCAGCGCGTTTATGCCGTCGGCGTCCAGCACCAGCGGCTTTTCCAACGTCAGCAGCGCGCGCACCAGCACGTCGCTGCCCTCGCTCCGCCCCAGGCCGCAGCCCACGGCCACGGCATCGCAGACGGCGGCACGGTGGCGTATCTCCGTCTCCGCGGCCGCGGAGAGCCTTCCGTCCTGCTCCGCCAGCGGATGAGGCATAGCGCACAGGCATCTGGCCGCCGCGATGGGCCACACCGTCTCCGGCACGCCCAGGAACACCAGCCCGCAGCCGCTGTGTACCGCCCCGCCGGCACACAGCACCGGCGCGCCGGTGTACCCCACGCTGCCGCCCAGTAGATAGACCTTGCCGAAGGTCCCTTTGTGTCCGCCCTGGTCCCGGGCGGGCATAAGGCCCCGCACAAACGCCCTGTCGATGACCTGCATAGCGCACCTCCCCGTGCCTTTTTGTACAGTATAGCACATATGTCAATTACAAAACCTGCTTTTTTCGTATCGCGCCGCGAAAAAAGTGCTTGCAAGTTTCCTTTTGTTGTGGTATAAGTTATCCATCAAGCAAAAAAGCTGTGAACGGGAAGATCTGCGCCCACGCATCCGGCAGAGAGAGTCGGCCACCGGCTGCAAGCCGACTTGGGATGTACCGCAGTGTTCGCCCGGGAGCTGCCGCGAGGAAATGCGCGGCCGGGCCCCGCCGTTACCGGGTAATGAGTGCGCGGACAAGGTCCGCGAAGCTGGGTGGTACCACGGAAGTTCGCCTTTCGTCCCAAGACATGGGATGAAGGGTGTTTTTTATTGCGCTTTACCCCATTAAACAACTCTGAAGAGGAGGAAGCAAATACATGAAAGAAAAACTGGAACAGCTGCTGGCCGAGGGCAAGCAGCGCATCGCCTCCGTCGCCACCGAGACGGAGCTGCAGGACATCAAGGCCGCGCTGCTGGGCAAGCAGGGCAGCCTGACCGAGCTGATGAAGGAGCTGCCCAAGCTGGACGTATCCCTGCGCCCGGAGATGGGCAAGGCCGTCAACCAGGTGAAAGGACAGCTGTCCGCCCTGCTGGACGAGCGCCGTGACGAGCTGAAGATGAAGGCCTCCGAGGTGGACCCGGACTTTGACATCTCCGTCCCCGGCACCATGCCCCTCAGCGGTGGTCTGCACCCCATCACCCAGATGTGCTACGACCTGAATGACGCCTTCCGTTCCATGGGCTTTGAGATCTTTGAGGAGGATGACATCACCAGCGAGCTCTACGGCTTCGACAACCTGAACTTCCCCCCCAACCATCCCGCCCGCGAGAGCATGGACACCTATTGGCTGGCGGGCCATGACAAGGGCGAATGCTGGGACAAGCTGTGCCTGCGGCCCCACCTGACCGGCGGCTCCGTCCGCTATCTCCAGACCCACAAGGCCCCCTACCGCTTCGTGTATCCCGGCAAGGTCTACCGCAACGAGACCACCGACGCCCGGCACGAGCGTGCCTTCTTCCAGTATGAGGCGCTGATCGTGGACAAGGACTTCACCTTTGCCTCCGGCAAGGTGATGATCAAGAGCATCCTCAGCAAGGTCTTCGGCCGCGACGTTCCGGTCCGTATGCGCGCCGGCTTCTTCCCGTTCGTCGAGCCCGGCTTTGAGATCGACATGGGCTGCCTGGTCTGCGGCGGCAAGGGCTGCAGTGTGTGCAAGCACGTGGGCTGGATCGAGGTCATGCCCGGCGGCACGCCTCACCCCAACGTGCTGAAGGCCGCTGGCCTGGACCCCAATGAATACACCGGCTTCTACGTCAACATCGGTCTGGACCGCCTGGTAATGATGCGCTACGGCGTGGATGACGTCCGTCTGTTCCACAGCGCCGATCTGCGCTTCCTGGAACAGTTCCGCTGATAAGGGAGGGTACACGACATGAAAGTATCTTTGAATTGGATCCGCGATTACGTCCAGCTGCCGGCTGACGCCGACCTGAAAAAGCTGGCCTACGACCTGACCATGTCCACCGTGGAGGTGGAGGACGCCACCGATCTGGGCGCGTCCTTCCACGACATGGTGGTGGGCGTTATCAACACCATCGAGCAGCACCCCAACGCCGACAAGCTGAAGGTGTGCAAGACCGATATCGGCGGCCGTGTGGAGGACATTGTCTGCGGCGGCAGCAATCTCCGCGAGGGCATGAAAGTAGCTGTGGCCCTGCCCGGCGCCATGTGCAAGTGGCACGGCGAGGGCGACCTGGTGGAGATCAAGAAAAGCAAGCTCCGCGGCGTGGACAGCTACGGCATGATCTGCGGCGCGGTGGAGATCGGTCTGGCCGACCTGTTCCCCACCAAGGAGGAAGCCCACATTCTGGACCTCAGTGACTTTGACGCCCCCGCCGGCACCCCTTTGGCCGACGCTCTGGACCTGAACGATATCATTCTGGAGATCGACAACAAGTCCATGACCAACCGTCCCGACCTGTGGGGACACTACGGCATCGCCCGCGAGATCGCGGCGCTGTACGACCTGCCTATGGTGGAGTTCCCCCACTTCGACCGGAACGTGGAGAACACCTCCGGGTTCCACGTCACCGTGGAGGACGCTGAGCGCTGCCCCCGCATGATCGGTACGCAGATCGAAAATGTCTGCGTCAAGCCCGCTCCCTACTGGATGCAGGTGCGGATCTGGAAAACCGGCATGCGCCCCATCAACGCGCTGGTGGATATCACCAACTATGTGATGCTGGCCACCGGTCAGCCCTCCCACGCCTATGATTCCGACCACATCGCCGGGCACATCATCGTTCGCCGCGCCAAAGCGGGCGAAACGCTGACGCTGCTCAACGGCAAGGAGCTGCCCCTCAGCACCGACGATCTGACCATCGCCGACGATGCGGACATCGTGGGTCTGGCGGGCGTCATGGGCGGCGCCAAGGACTCCATCCTCCCCACCACCAGCAAGGTCATTCTGGAGATCGCCAACTTCCAGGCCGCCGGCATCCGCCGCACCGCCCTGCGGTACGACAACCGCACCGAGGCCTCCGCCCGCTACGAAAAGGCCATCGACCCGGAGCGCTGCGATCAGGCTCTGGATCTGTCCATGCAGCTGTTCTCCGACCTGTACCCGGAGATGAAGGTCACCGGTCTGGTGGACGAATATCCCCGGCACCTGAAGCAGGCGGAGATCGACGTGCCGCTCAGCTGGCTGGAGCGCCGGCTGGGTAAGCGCCTGTCCCCGGATGAGATCAAGCACAAAATGGAGCTGCTGGGCTATGGCATCACCTTCAACGGCGACAATATGCACGTGGTGGTCCCCACCTGGCGCTCCACCGGCGATGTATCCATTCAGGCGGATATCATGGAGGAGGTCGCCCGGATGTACGGCTACGAGAACTTCGAGGCCGAGCCCATCACCACCACCTTCGACGGCGCCATCAACCAGCTGGACAAGGATCTGGAACGGCGCATCAAGGAGTATCTGGCCATCCGCTGCGGCATGCAGGAGATCTTCACCTATCCGTGGATGGAGGAATCCTACGTCATCGCGGTGCTGCAGAGCACAGAGGGCATTCTGTCCCTGTCCACGCCGCCGTCTCCCGCCGAGCGGTTCGTGCGCTCCTCCCTGCTGCCCAACCTGTGCAAGGCCGTGGTGAAGAACGAGCGCTACTTCAACGAGTTCTCCATTTTCGAGACGGCGCAGGTGTTCCGCGACGAGAACTACACCTCCCCCTACGATCCCCGCGAGAAGCTGCCCTCCCAGCGCAAGAACGTGGCGGGCGCCTTCGCCACCACCGACAAGGATATCACCGCCCTGTTCCGCAAGGCCAAGGGCGTGGTGGAGATGATGGCGCGCTACGTCCACATGGAGGCTCTGACCTTCAAGCAGGCCGAAAAGCCCGTCTGGGCCGACAACGTGGTCTGGCTGAACATCTACCGCGGTGACGAGAAGGTAGGCGACCTGGCCCTGCTGGCCAAGAAGGTCTCCATGGCCTGCGGCATCAAGAACATGAACGTAATGCTCTTCCAGCTGGATCAGGACTCTTTGGTCCCCCTGAAGTCCCGCACCAACACCTTCACCCACCTGGCCGAGTATCCCATGACCGACTACGACATCTCCCTGCTGGTGGATGGTTCCGTCCAGTGGAAGGACGTGGCCCAGACCGTCCGCGGCATCAAGAGTGAGCTGCTCCACGGCGCGGCCTTCGTAGATGAGTACCGCGGCAAGCAGGTCCCGGCAGGCAAGAAGTCCCTGACGCTGCGCCTGGCCATCGGCTCCAAGGATAAGACCCTGACCTCCGCCGAGATCGAGGAGGTCGCCTCCGGCGTGCTCAACAAGATCGCCAAGCGCTTCGGTGCGGAGCTGCGCCGCTGATCCCGCGCAGATTTCCCCCTGTACCGCGCACTTTTTCCCCTTTACAGTTCCGGGAAAAGAGCGTATACTAAAAGCGATATTGAGAAAATGAGAAAGGCGGTGCCCACATGGACGAATTTACCCGTAAGTTCAACGCGGCAGAGGATAAGGAGCAGCAGGTACACCACATCCTCACCTCCGTCTACGAATCACTCAAGGAGAAGGGCTATGATCCCATCAATCAGATCGTGGGCTACATTCTCTCCGAGGATCCTACCTACATCACCAACCACAACTCCGCCCGGTCCCTGATCTGCAAGATCGACCGGGACGAGCTGCTGCAGGTCCTGGTGAAGAGCTATCTGGAGCTGTAAGCGTACCGCTGTAAGGGGCTGCCGTGCAGAAGCGCGGCAGCCCCTTTTTCCTTTGCGGCACAAAGTCCCATATTTTTCCTGCCGCGCCTGCGTTGACAGCCCCGTCCAAATGTGTTACAATTTGGTTACAAAAATTTTCGGAGGTATCATCATGGCTGAAAACAAAAAGCCCGAAGGGCTTATCTATAAGAACCACCCCCTGCGCCGCGTAGACAATTTCATCTACTACGGTAGCATGGCGGACAAATACATCGTCCTGCTGCAAATTCTCGACACCGTCAAGGAGCAGGACATGGACGTGGCCAAGCGTGTATCCGTCCAGCTTCAGCTGACCGACCCGGACCTCAAGTCCCGGGACCGCGTGGTCAAGAAATCCGAGAAGGACAGCCTCTATGCCGCCATGGATGTGGGCTGCATCTGGCTGGAGCGCGCCCTCGCCGGCAAGCTGTAAGCCATGAAGCGTATTTTTTCCGCACTGGCAGTGGCTCTGGCCACGCTGTTGGTCATCGGCGGTGACGCGGTGGTCAACTTCGGCGGTGCCGCCGCCAGCATGACCGACGCCGCCCCCGCCGTGCCCCTGACCATTGCCTCCGTCTCCGCCCTGCCCACCGGCACCACTGAGCCCTCTCCCGAGACAGCACTGTTCTCCGGCCTGCTGGGCGCAGCGGCGCTGACGGCCCATCCCGGCGGCGAGACCGCCGAGGATGCCCTGCTCAACAACGAGGACGCCGCCAAGGCTGCTGCCGCACAGGCTGCCGAGGAAGAACCGCCCCAGGAGACGCCCGAGGCCGACGAGGCGCCCGTCTCCACCGCCGTTCAGGCACTGGGCGTGATCTCCGGCACCGGCGTCCGTATGCGCAGCGGCGCAGGCACCGGCTATGACATCCTCAAGACCCTGGACAAGGGCGCCGTTATCGAGCTCACCGCCCAGGAGGGTGACTGGTACCGTATCTCCTTCGACGGCAAGCGCGGCTATGTGGCTGCCCAGTATGTCACCCGCTACGACACCGCCTCCGGCCTTAACGGCGCCGGACGTGTCACCGCGGACGTGCTGAACATCCGTACCGCCGCCAAAAGCGGCAGCACCTCTCTGGGCACCGTATCTCAGGGCACGGTCATTGCCGTCACCGGCATTGAGTCCGGCGGCTGGTTCGCCGTTACCTACAACGGCATCAGCGGCTATGTGGCCTCGCAGTACGTGCTGATCTGCCCCACCTCCGCCCTGACCGGCACGGCGGACAAGCCCGCCGAGAATACAACGACCGAAGGGTCTCCCGCCGAAGCACCTGCCGAGACCCCGGCAACGCCGGCCGCCTCCGCCTCCGGCAGCAGCATCGTCTCCATCGCCCAGCAGTATCTGGGCGTGCCCTACGTCTACGGCGGTTCCTCTGCCAGCGGCTTCGACTGCTCCGGCTTCACCATGTATGTCTTCGCCCAGGTGGGCATCAAGCTGCCCCACGGCGCCACCAGCCAGCTCAGCTACGGCACCGAGGTCTCCCGCAGCGATCTGCAGCCCGGCGATCTGGTATTCTTCCAGGACTACGGCTACACCGCCTCTCATGTGGGCATCTATATCGGCGGCGACCAGTTCATCCACGCCTCGTCCTCCTACTACAACGGGCACTGCGTGGTGATCACCTCCCTGTCCGAGACGTACTACAACAACCACTACCTCACCGCGCGGCGGCACTGATGCAGACAAAACACCCACGGCTTCAGCCGTGGGTGTTCTTTTTTACAGCGCCGCCCGTTCCGAAAGCGGGCTGCATATGGTGTTCTGCAATGGACCTGTACACCGCGCCGAAGCCGCATCGCGTCACTCCGCGCTGCCGTCCGCGCTTTCGCCCTCTGCCGCCTTCTGCGCCGCGGCGATATTCACATACAGCTCCTCCGGCTTGTGGGGGTGCAGCCTGATGTTGTAAAACAGCATGAACGCCGACACCAGCACCATCACCAGGCTCAGCGCCTGACTGACCCGAATGGGCTCGCCGCCGATGGTCCAGTTGAACAGGTACAGGCTGTCGGTCCGCAGCCCCTCGACCCAGAACCGTCCGATACCGTACCACAGGAAGTAGAACCAGGTGTTCTCACCGTCAAAGCGGCGTCCCTTCGCCACGATAAAGACGATCAGCAGCAGCCCCACTACGTTCCACAGGCTCTCGTACAGGAACGTAGGATGCACCTCCACCAGCGTCCCCGCGGTGGTGGTCAGCTGCATCCGCCACGGCAGCGTCGTCTCCGCGCCGAATGCCTCCCGATTCATGAAGTTGCCCCAGCGCCCGATGGCCTGCCCGATCAGCAGCCCCATCACGATCAGGTCGGTCAGTGCCCCCAGCTTGAAGCCCCGCTTTTTGCTGAGCACGAAGCACACCAGCACCGCCGCGATCACGCCGCCGTAGATGGCCAGCCCGCCGTCCCATATAGCCACGGACTCCGCCCAGTCAAAGGAACCATCCGCTTTTTTGAACCGGTCCAGATAAAACAGCACATAGTACAGCCGCGCCCCCACGATAGCCAGGGGAATGCCCCACAGCACGCCGTCCATCAAGTTATCCTCGGTGATTCCGTACTTCTCCTTCTGCTTCATGCAGAACCACAGCGCCAGCAGCACGCCCAGCGCGATGATGATTCCGTACCAATAAATGGCCTTTCCTCCGATATGGAAGGCTACGGACGAGCCGGTAAAGGCCCAGTCCCCGAAAAGCCCCGGAAACCGGATGGGGCTGTCCGCCATGATCCTCACGTTCATGTTATCCCTCCTTGGGCGCGATCACCGACAGCGCCATGTGCGTCCGCGCGAAGTTCTCCCGCAGGAACGCGCGCACATCCTCCGCGGTGATGTCATCGTATATCTCCGGGAAACGGTACGGGTCATACCCCTGGAACCGCCCCTCCGCCATGGACACGGCGATGGACTCAAAGGCGTTCAGCTCCCGCAGCGCCGCGCCGAAGTTGGCGTTGACGATCCGCTTGTAATAGTCGCCGTCCACACCCTCCGCCGCCAGCCGCTGCGCCTCGTCCAGAATGGCCTCCGCCACGGTCTTCGGGTCCTTGCTGTCGCCGCCGGCATAGGCATAGGCCGCGCCGGGCAGCAGGTCGAACGCCGCGCCGAAGGAGCCGTTGATCAGTCCCTGGCTGTACAGCCGCGCATACAGCGGGCTGGACTCGCCCATGAGCACATCACAAGCCAGCTCGCCGATGGCGGCAAACCGGTGCTGCGCCTCCCCTCCGTGCTGGGGCGGGCACTTGAAGCCTACCAGGAACGTGGGCATGGCCACCTCCATCTGTGCCTCGGCATAGCCGCAGGCAGCGTCGGTACTCTCCTCCGCGCCATAGTCGCGCCGGATGATCGCCCCACTCTCCGCCGGCAGCACCCGCTTTGCCGTGGCCAGCACCGTCTCGGGGTCCACATCGCCCACCACCACCAGGCACATATTTGCCGGGGTGTAGAACGCCTTGTGGCAGTCATACAGCGTCTGCGCCGTGATATGGCTGATGCTCTCCACGCTGCCGGCCACCGGCGTCCGCGCGGGACTGCTGCGGTACAGCGCCTGCATCATCTGCTTGTACACCTGCCACTCGGGGTTGTCCTCGATCATGCCGATCTCCTGGCCGATGATGCCCTGTTCCTTCTCCACGCTCTCATCGGTGAAATAGGGCACAGACACGAAGGACAGCAGTATCTCCAGATTTTCGTAAAACTTCTCCGTAGAGTCAAAATAGTAGCACGTAATGGCGTTGGAGGTGAAAGCGTTGGGCTCCGCGCCGTTTTTCGCCAGCTCCTGCAGGGCGTTGCCGTCCTTCGTGTCGAACATCTTGTGCTCCAGATAGTGGGCGATGCCCGCCGGAGTGTCCAGCCACTGTCCCTTCAGCTCAAAGCGCATATCCATGCCGCCGTAACGGGTGGCAAACAGCGCGTACTTTCGGGAAAAGCCCTGCTTCGGCACGATGCACACCGGCAGTCCGTTGTCCAGCGTCTCCCATATCACTTCCTCGCCGATGCGGGGATACAGCTTCTTGTCCATGTTACGCCTCCTCCTTTCCCCGCAGGAAGTACACCGTATCCGGCTTCACCGTCTGTGCCGCCGCCACGATGCGCTCCTTTGTCACCTGCTCCAGCGCCGCGGCCAGCTCCTCCGGTGTCTCCTCGACCCCAGCCGCGATCTGGCCCAGATAGAAATTCTCCAGCGCACCCTGAGAGTCCGACAGTGACAGCAGCGACGCACGGATGGCCTGCAGAGCACCCTCCTGCTCCCAGTCCTCCCAATCGCCCTGCTGCACTGCCTGCAGCTGGCGGCCGATCTCCGCCTCCGCCCGTTCAAAGTCTGCGGTTTCCACGCCGCTGGATACGGTCAGAATGTTCTTGCTGCGGGCATAGCTGCTGGAGGCGTAGTAGCACAGGCTCAGCCTCTCCCGCACGTTCAAAAACAGCTTGGAGTTGCTGGTGCCGCCGAAAATCAGATTTGCCAGCACCATGGCCGGATAGTCGTCGCTGCTGCAGCGGTAGCCCATGGCCAGCTTGCCCTGGGTCACGTCCATCGTCTCCACGATCCGCCGGGGCGTATCCGGTGCCTGTATGCGCTGCACCTCCGGCAGCGCCGTCTGGGCGCCGCGGGGCAGCGCCGCCAGCGCCGTGAGCACTGCGTCCTCCACACGCTGCGCCTCCGCGCTGCCGCAGTAGATGACCTCCACCCGGCTGGACGCCATCAGCGCCTGCCCGTGGACATACAGTGACTGGTTGGTGATACGCCCGGCCGTCTCCTCGTCTCCCAGGCGCAGCACGCTGTACGGCTCGCCGGCGCACATCTCCTGCATGAGCCGGATATCCGCCCAGTCACGCTTGTCGTTCTTCAGGCCCCGAATGGCGTCGATCAGGTTGGCCTTTTCGCTCTCCACATAGCTGCTCAAAAAACGTCCCCCGTGGGTCACAGGGTCCAGCAGCAGCTCGCCAAGCATCGCCGACACAGGCTCCAGCAGCTTCTCGCCGTGGGGCGTGAAGGCGTCGTCGATAAAGCCGGCAGCAAAACCCACACACTGGCGCTCACCCTTTTTGCGGACGGTATAGTCGATATTGGCGCCGTACAGCGTATCCAGCGCGGCGGACAGGCTCTCCATATCCGGGCAGCGGACGGTGCCCCGCCGCAGCACGGCGGGCAGCAGCGCGTTGGCCGCCGCTGTCTCTCTCTGCAAAGGTGCGATCAGCTGCACGGTCATGCGGCTGGTTTTGAAGCGTTGTGCGGGCAGATACGTCAGAAACACATCCTGCATGATCTCCCGTCGATTATCAAACATAGTCAGTACCTCCGGTGCAAATACTCATTCAGTATATAGTATACACCAAACTTTTCCAAAAGAAAAGAGGGCGTTTTTCAAAAGACGCAAAAGACACAAGTATCCCCCGGCGAAGCCGGGGGATACTCACATATTCTTCCTGATGCTGCTCAGTGCTGTCTTTTCCAGTCGTGACACCTGCGCCTGTGAGATGCCGATCTCGCTGCTGACCTCCATCTGCGTCTTCCCCTGGCAGAACCGCAGCGCCAGTATGCTCCGCTGCCGCGGGTCCAACCGGGCTATGGCGTCCTTCAGCGCGATGCGGTCCAGCCAGCTCTCGTCGGTGTTCTTCTCGTCCCGCACCTGGTCCATGACGCACACCGTGTCCCCGCTGTCGGCATACAGCGGCTCGTACAAACTCACCGGATCGCTGAACGCGTCCATGGCGAACACCACGTCCTCCCGCGGAATGTCCAGATACCGCGCCAGCTGCTCCACCGTGGGCTCCCGCTGCGTCTCCACCAGCAGCGCCTCACGGGCCCGCAGGATCTTGTAGGCCGTGTCCCGCATACTGCGGCTGATCCGCAGGGCGCTGTTGTCCCGCAGATAGCGGCGTATCTCCCCCACGATCATGGGCACGCCGTAAGTCGAAAACCGCACCGGCTGCTCCACATCAAAGTTGTCGATGGCCTTCATCAAACCGATGCACCCCACTTGGAACAGATCGTCGGCGCTCTCGCCCCGCCCCGCGAACCGCTGCAGCACCGACAGCACCAGCCGCAGATTGCCGCAGATCAGCTGCTCCCGCGCCGCTGTATCACCTGCGTGGGCGCGCCGCAGCAGCGCCGTCATCTCATCGTTTTTCAGCACAGGCAGCTTCGCTGTGTTGATGCCGCTGATCTCCACTCTGCCCCGCATGACGCCACCTGCCTCTTTCGTGATAGTGGCAGTATTTCCCGCCGGTGCGGCGGTTATTCTCCCCGGCGAAAAGCCCTAAGATCCGACGGTATGGGACAGCCTCCGCCGCGCATATCCTGACGGCAGGAGGTGACGCCGATGCTGTGCAAATTTTCGCTGCTGCGGCGCAAAGAGGTCATTAACCTGTGCGACGGCTGCCGCCTTGGCTGTGTGGGCGACGTGGAGGTCACGGTGCCGGAGGGCTCCGTCAAGGCGCTGATCGTCTTCGGTCCCTGCCGGTTCTTCGGGCTGTTCGGCCGGGGCGAGGATTACTACATCCCCTGGGAGTGCGTCCAGAAGTTCGGCGATGACATCATTCTGGTAGATAAACCCTTCCGCCGGGACCCGCCGCCACCGCCCCGCCGTAAAAAGGGTTGGCTTTTCTGAACCATGCTTGTTAACAGCTTCTTATCACACGATCGGATTTGTTGCAGGTTCTTCTGAAATTTGTCATATGAGCGCATGATTTTCACGCATCAACCCTCCATTTTTGCCGATTTAATGTCGAAAAAGGAATTGACTTTACGGCGAAAATGCGGTATAGTAACTTTCACTACATACAGTAGGGTATTGTAGGGGTTGAAAACACTACCGCGAGGCGCAGACTGCGTCCCGCGTTTCTGCCCCTACTTAATTTTTTTGCTTTTTACCGTTTGGAGGTGTATTCCGTGGCATATATGCGACTGGGCGATCTTTTGGTCTCCTCCGGTATCATCACCGGCGAGCAGCTGGAGCAGGCCCTGGCCCTGCCCCGCGAGGACGGCCAGCGTCTGGGCGATGTTCTCATCCGGCAGGGGGTTATCTCCGAAGCGCAGCTCATTGACGCGCTGCGTGTGCAGCTGGGCGTGGACTTCGTGGACCTGACCGCCGTGTCCATTCCCGTGGAGCTGGCCAAATACGTCCCCCGGAACCTGGCCAAAAAGTTTCTCGTGGTCCCGGTAAAGCTGGTGCAGGACCGCCTGTACCTGGCCATGCACGACCCCCTGGACTTTGTGGCCCAGGACGAGGTCAAGACCGCCTCCCGCAAACGCATCATCCCCATGATCGCCACCCGCAAGGCGGTGGAGCAGGCCATCGAGCGCCTGTATGGCAGCGAGGGCACCGCCCGCGTCATCGAGGAGATGAAGCGCGAGGCCGGTGCCGGCGAGGACATCATCCCCGCCCAGATGGCCCGGGACACCGCCGACCCGGAGGCCTCCGCCCCCACCATCCGCTTTGTCAACTCCCTGATCGAGCGCGCCTTCACCGAGCGCGCCAGCGACATCCATCTGGAGCCCCAGGAGGGTGAAATGCTGGTGCGTATGCGTATTGACGGCCTGCTGCAGCGTGTGCTCACTGTGCCCGCCGATCTGCAGAACACCGTCATCTCCCGCCTGAAGATCATGGGCGGCATGAATATTGCCGAGCACAAGGTGCCCCAGGACGGCCACGCCATGTTCTCCGTCCGGGGCCACAGCCTTGACCTGCGTATCGCCTCCATGCCCACCGTCTACGGCGAGAAGATCGTCCTTCGCCTGCTGGACAAATCCGCCCAGGTGCTGGACAAGTCCGTCCTCGGGCTGGAGGGCCGCGACCTGGACAACTACAACGCCCTGCTGAAAAACACCAGCGGCGTGGTGCTGCTGGTGGGCCCCACCGGCTCCGGCAAGTCCACCACCATGTCCAATATGCTCCGCGACCTGTCCAGCGACGCGCTGAACATCGTCACGCTGGAGGATCCGGTGGAGTACCACCTTCCCGGCGTGAACCAGTGTCAGATCAACGAAAAGACCGGCATGACCTTTGCCAGCGGCCTGCGCGCGATCCTGCGTCAGGACCCGGACATCATCGCCGTGGGCGAGATACGCGACGGTGAGACGGCCTCCATCGCCATGCGCGCAGCCATCACCGGCCACCTGGTCTTCTCTACCCTGCACACCAACGACGCCGTCTCCGCCGTCCACCGTCTGGAGGACATCGGCGTGGAGCCCTGGTTGGTGTCCAGCGCCCTGCGGGGCGTGGTCAGCCAGCGTCTGGTCCGCAAGCTCTGTCCCCACTGCAAAACGGCTTACCGTCCCTCTGCCGAGGAGCTGCTTCTTCTCGGCCTGCCCGAGGACAGCGACGTCACCTTCTACAAGGGCGCCGGCTGCCCCGAGTGCCGCCATTCCGGCTACATCGGCCGCCGCGCCGTGTTCGAGATACTGCTGCTCAACAGCCGCCTCCGCCGGCGCATCAGCCACGGCGCCGACGGCGACGAGCTGCTGGCCGCCGCCCGGCAGGACGGCTTCACCACCCTGCGGGAAAGCTGCCGCGAGCTGGTGCTTGCCGGCGTCACCTCCGCGGCGGAGGCCGCCCGCGTCATCAACACCGCCGCCGAGACCTGATTTCACAGAAAGGAGCGCCCCGCGCCCATGACCACATTCCGTTATAAAGGCCAGACCGCCGGCGGCGCGAAAGTCTCCGGTGTGCTCCGCGCCTACGATGAATTTGAGGCGGCGGACAAGCTCCGCGAGAGCGTTGCCATCATCACGACGCTGGAGGCCGTTCCCGAGAAGAAGGAGAGCGTGCTCTCCCGCCCCGTGGCCTTCCGGGTCAAGGAGAAAGAGCTGGCGCTCCTGTGCTCCCAATTCGCCATCATTCTGGCCTCCGGGCTGTCGGTGGAGCGCTGCGTGTCCATGGTAGCCGCCCAGACGAAGAACAAATACCTCCGCCGAATGCTGGATAAGGTCTCCGAGGAGGTGGGCGCCGGCTATTCTCTGGCCCAGAGCTTCGAGAACAACGCCCCCTACCTGCCCAAAACCTTTACCGAGACGCTGCGCGCCGGCGAGCAGTCCGGCACGCTGGAGAGCTGCTTCCAGCGTCTGCATGCCTACTACGACCGTTCCGCCAAGACCAGGGCCAAGATCGTCAGCACCCTGACGTACCCCGTGATGGTCATCATCGTGGCCATCGTCGTCTTTGTCATCATCATCGCCGTGGCGGTCCCCGCGTTCACGGACGCCTTCACGGACCTGGGCTCCGGCAGCCTTCCCGGCGTCACCAGAGCCCTGATGGCCGTCAGCGCCTTCTTCACCAAGTGGTGGTGGCTGGTGCTGGGCGTTCTGGCCCTGCTGGTCATCGCCTACCTGACCTTCCGCCGCACGGAGCGCGGCCGCGCCGCGCTGGCCGCCTGGAGCCTGACGCGCGCCCCGCTGCGCCGCATACACTCCATGAACGCCGCCGCCCAGTTCGCCCACAGCATGGCCACCCTGCTGGCGGCAGGTCTGCCGCTGCCCCGGGCACTGGAGGTCACCGCCAACGTCGTGAGCAACTACACCTTCTCCCTGGCGGTCCGCCAGGTCCGGCAGGACGTGGAGCGCGGCCGTCCCATGGCTGAGAGCATGGCCGGCATCGAATGCTTCCCCGCCATGCTCACCGAGATGGTGGGCGTAGGCGAGCGCTCCGGCGCACTGGAGGAGACGCTGGACGTGATCGGCGGCTACTACGACAACGAGGTGTCCGTCACCACCGCCCGGCTGCTGGCCGTGCTGGAGCCGGCCATCACCATTGCCCTGGCCGTGCTGGTGGTCATACTGCTGCTGGCGGTCTACCTGCCCATGTTCACCCTGTACGGCGGCATATAACCAAGGTATCATTTCCGCGCGCAACGCCGCGGGACGATATAGAACTACAAACAGAAAAGGAGAAACTACCCATGCTGAAAAAATTCAACAACAAAAAAGGCTTCACCCTGATGGAGATGCTGATCGTTGTCGCCATCATCGCTGTTCTGGTGGCTATCGCCATTCCCGTATTCAACGGCGCTCTGACCAAGTCCAAGGAAGCCGCCGACGTCGCCAATATCCGCGCTCTGTACGCCGAGTGGCAGGTCGGTATCCTGACCGAGAACAAGGGCATCCCCACTTCTGTCGACGCTTTCCTGGCTGGCCCCGATAACGGTGAAAAAACCACTTTGAATTACCCGGGCAACTTCACCAAGGTTGAAGGCAAGGACACCTTCCAGTATGCCGCCAAGAAGCTGACTGACGGTAATGGCGATGGTGGAAAGACTTACAGCTGGACGCTGGCTTCCGCCACGTTCAATGGCTGATTCCTGCTCTTCTCCCTCCCCCGCCCCGGCTGTGCCGGGGCGGGGACACCCGCAACGACACAAAGGAGCCTGTTCCCATGCTGTACGCCGCCCCCGCCATCACCATATACAGCTGCTTCATCGCCGCCCTGCTGGGCGCCTGCATGGGCAGCTTTCTCAACTGCGCCGCGTGGCGGGTAGTACACGGCGAGAGCGTCCTCCGGGGCCGTTCCCACTGCGACGTCTGCGGCCATGTGCTGGCGCCCCGCGATCTTGTGCCGGTGTTCAGCTATGTGTTCAGCCATGGCCGCTGCCGTTACTGCGGCGCGAAGCTCACCCCCCGCCACGCGGTGGGTGAAGCGGTGGCCGCGCTGGTGTTCGTGTCGCTGCTGCTGCGCTATGATATCTCCCTCCGGACCCTCGAAGCCTGGGCCGTGGCCTGCCTGCTGCTGGCCTGCGCCTTCGCGGACCTGGAAGGGTATATCATCCCCGACCGCTTTATCGCGGTCGGCGTTGTGCTTTTTATCGTCACCCTGTTTTTTGTCCCGGACCCGGGCAAACGGGCGCTGGACGGCCTCATCGGCGGCGTCGCCGTGGGCGGCGGCGTCCTGCTGCTGGCGCTGCTGATGGAGAAGCTGCTCCGCCGCGACGCCATGGGCGGCGGCGATATCAAGCTGCTGTTTCTCACAGGGCTGTTTCTGGGCTGGCAGAAAAACCTGCTGTGCCTGCTGCTGGCCTGCGTCGTCGGCATCCTATGGGGCCTTGTCCGCGCCAAGCGCGGACAGCAGGGCCTTCCCTGGGGCCCCGGCATCGCGCTGGCCGCCTGGTGCGCCGCCCTGTTCGGCCAGAACCTTATCGACTGGTATCTTTCCCTGCTGTGAGCCCCCATCTCCAAGAAAGCGAGGTATTCTGTTTTGAAGAAGATCGTTGGCATTGATATCGGCGGCAGTAGCGTCAAGCTGGCCTACTTCGCCGGCAGTACGCTGAAAAAGGCCGCCATGGCCCCCCTACCGGACAACATGGTGGCTGACGGCAGGATCTTGTCCATGGACGCCATGGCGGACTTCCTCCGCCAGGCCGCCCGGGACAACGGCATTCCCCTGACCAACGCCGCCGTGGTCCTGCCCTCCACCGAGGTCTTTACCCGCGAGCTGACCATGCCCGCCATGACGGAGCAGCAGCTGCGCTACAACCTGCCCTACGAGTTCCGCGACTTCCTTACGGACGAGAAAAGCAAGTACTACTTTGACTACTCCATGCGCGACATTCTCCGCGACCAGGACGGCTATCCCACCGAGATGACGCTGCTGGCCTGCGCCATGCTCAAGGAGACGGCGGAGCGCTACCGCGCCATGATGCGCCGCGCCGGCTTCAAGCTGCAGGTCCTCACCCCCAGTGAGTGTGCCTACGCCGGCGTGCTGGCGGCCTACTACCGCCGCACCGGCCTGCCCCAGCGGGATATGTGCATCGTCAACCTGGGTTACACCGCCGCCTATCTCTACATCTACCGCGGCGCCTTCTTCGAAAGCCGCCGGGAGATCGACCTGGGCCTGAACCGTCTGGAGCAGCTGGTAGCGGAGCACTGCGGCGTGGATATCCATGTGGCCCACAGCTATGTGCTGCAAAACTACAATGACGTGCTCTCCTCCGACTATGCCCAATCGTTTTACGCCCGCATCGCCGTGGAGGTGATGAAGGCCGTCAACTTCTTCAACTACAACAACCGGCAGCAGGAGCTCGCCGACCTGTGCCTGTGCAGCGGCGGCTGCAATATTGGCCCCCTGCGTCAGGCGCTGGCCGAGACCACTCACCTGCACCTGCACACCGCCCAGGAGCTGCTGGGCGACGATGTGACCCTGGATGAGCCGTGGATGTATCTCCGCGCCATCGGCGGCGTGGACGAGGGACTGAGAGGAGGTCTGCAATGATCGCGGAAAAGAACGGTATCACCGTGGATACGCGCACTGCCGCGCCCGCGCGGAAAATGATAAAGTGCCCCCAGAAGACCGGCATCAACCTGAACCTGCAGGAGGACCGCCAGCGTGACCGCCGGACCCTGCTCATCGGTATTCTGGCCATTGCGGCGCTGGTAACCGTTGTGGTCAACTTCGGCGTGCTCCAGCAGTACCGCCGTCTGGACAAGGCCCAGGCCGCCTATGACCGCGTCCACACCCAGTATGTGAGCGCCCAGGAGGCCCTGTCCGACTATGACCGCGTCCTGCTGGAATACCGCACCTACTCCATGGACTGGATGACCGCCGCCGGCAGCGAGGACATCCCCGCCGCCGTGGACCGTCAGGCGGCCCTGGACCTGCTGGAGCAGGAGATGCTCAGCCATGGCTCCCTCACGGCGCTCCAGATCACCCAAAACACCATGAACGTGGATATGTCCGGCATGACCCTGGACCAGATCTCCGCCATGTTCGCCCGCCTGCGCCTCTCCCCCATCGTGGACAGCGTCTCCCTCAGCGTCGCCTCCACGGAGGAGGGCAAGGCCGCCACCATCATGGATTTCACCGTCCGCATCGAACTGCGCCAGCCGGAGGAGGTGTCTCAATGAACCGCGAGCTTACCAAGCGCGAAAAGACCCTGCTGCTGGTCCTGGTGGTACTGGTGCTGGTCCTGGGCTACTGCAAGCTGTTTCTGGAGCCCATCGACCGCCAGATAACCTCCTTCCGCACCAACACCGACATCGAGCAGGCCGAGCTGGACACCGACCGTGTCCGTCTGGCCCAGCTGGAGCAGATGCAGCAGGCCATTGCCGCCATCAAGGCCTCCGGCCAGGAGCGTGCCCTGCCCCAGTACGACAACGACCAGGCCCTGATGACCGAGCTGGACAAGCTCATGGCCGCCACCCTGCAATACGAGGTGGACTGCACCGAGGGCACCACCCAGGAGGGCTATCTCGTGCTGCGCCCCGTGACGCTGACCTACCAGACCGCTTCCTACGCCCAGTCCCGCCAGATCATCGACGCGCTGAGCGCCAGCGCCAATGTCAACTTCCTCTCCAACGTGGACGTGCAGTATGACGCCGACAAAGCACAGTACAAAACCGTGCTTCACCTCATCTTTTTCGAGCTGATGCCCTGACTGCGTCCCCACCATTTTTCCGCCCGCGTCCCTTTGCGGGGCAGCGTATCGATTGTGTTATGCAAAAAAAGCTCTCAAAACAGAATAATTCCGGCTTTACGCTGTCCGAAGTCCTCATCGCGGTCGCCATCCTGATCGTGCTGATGGGCCTGGCCATGATCCCCATCACCCGCCATCAGCGCGACCTGCGCCAGACAGAACTGGACGCCAAGGCGGAGATCGTCTACCACGCGGCCCAGAACAAGCTGTCCGAGCTGCTGGCCAATGGCCGTATTTCCGACTGCTATGCGGAGGATCTGCAGCCCCTGAACAACACACCGCTGGACGCCGCCGAGAGGAAAACCTCCCTGCACTATGTGACCTCCGCCGCCAAGACCGGCGAAGGCTCCGCCGCCGCGGCCATCCTGCCGAAGGATCAGGTGGACCGCCAGCTGTGGGACAACCATTGGGTGATCGAGCTCGACCCCGCCAGCGGCAGCGTCTACGCCGTGTTTTACAGTGAAAAACCCCTGACCTACGACTTTGACAGCTTCAATCCCCTGCGGTTCCGTGATGGCCGGCTGAGCGCCGGCGCCACCGTGGGCTATTACGGCGGCGACAGTGTGCAGTCCGAGATCACCGGCAAGCTGACGCCCCATATGGAGATCATCAACAAAGAGCAGCTTCTTCTGCGCGTCACCTGCGACACGCCTATGGAGCCGCTGCACTTCTATGTGACCGTCTCCGACGGCGTCCACAGCACCTCCCGCATCGAGCTGACCGGCAGCGAAGTCAAGACCGACTATCTCACCTACACCGCCACCATGGTCCTGGACTCTCTGACGGACGGTATGCGCTTCGGCCAGCAGGCCCGCTTCAAAAACAAAAATCTGACCCCCGGTGCGGACCTGACCATCACCGTGGAGGTGACGTGCGAGAACCGTCTGGTGGACTCCGCCTCCGGCACGCTGACCACCAACAGTCTGTTTGCCGAGGTCCGCGGCGGCGACACCGCCGTTGTTACCTACGCCCGCCACCTGCAAAATCTGGACACGGCCTCCCGCTTGCCCGACAGCATCACCCGCGCCGTGCAGGAGCAGGATATCCAATTTGTCAACGAAAACGCCGACGACGGCTGGGACCGCCTGTACGGCTCCCGCACGTTCACGCCCATCACCAACAGCCGCCTGACCTACTGCGAGAGCAAGGCCACCGTGAATGGCCAGGTCTACCACCCGGTCATTTACGGTCTGACCGTGAACACCACCGGCGACGGCGGTCTTTTTGCCGCCTTCTCCGGCACGCTGAAAAACCTGCGCCTTTGTGGCGCCGACATCACCGCCTCCGGCAATGCCGGCGGCCTGGCCGGCCGTCTCAGCGGCAAGACCGAGATCCTCGACTGTCAGGTGTATCTCAGTCCCACCCGCGACAAACTCAGCACCAAGACCGAACAGGACATCTGGCTCCGCGGCAGCACGGCGGGCGGTCTGGCAGGATACTGCGACGGCACGCTGACCATCCGCCGCAGCTTCGCGGCTACCGTGATTCAGGGCGTCCGCTATGCCGGCGGCCTGGTGGGCAATACGGACAGTGCTGCTCTGACTGTGGACCATTCCTACGCGGACTGCTACCTGTACGCCGCCGCCAATAACGGCGTCGCCGGCGGCCTGATAGGCGCCTGCAACGGCACCGCCAATATCGCCCTGTCCAACTGCTACGCCGCCGGCTTCCAGAGCGCCGGCACCACCGCCGGTCTCTCCGGCGGCGAGCTCTCCGGCGGCGACAGCCTCAAGGCCTGTTACAGTGCCTGCGTCCGCCTGGGCGCCGACATGAAGCTGACCTACTCCACCTTCAAGCCCCCCGCTGCCGGCACGGCTCCCGCCGACATAGACGCTGTCTATTACCTGTTCCCCAGCCGGAACGATCTGTCCGGCACCAGCTTCGTCAATTACGCCGAATGGAGCGGCCAGAACCGCGCAGAGGGCGTAAAGGTCCTGGGCACCGCCTTTACCGCGGAGACAAGCGACACCGTGGCCTACAATCTCATGGACAACATGGGCCTGAGCACCTACTCCTACCCCCGGCTCACCGGTCTGCCCCACTACGGCGACTGGCAGGCGGATTTCGAGTCCGGCGCACTGGCCTACTATGAAAAATACAGCGACGGCACCTACGGTTTCCTGGGTGCCAACCGCTCCACCCTCCGTTCCGGCGGCACCGTCGTGGACGACGGCTACGGCATGGTCTACCGCGCCCAGCCCACGGACGCCATCACCGTCGCCTATACCCTGGGCGATACGGCACGCACCGCCACCCTGCGGAATTCCATCAAACTCGACAGCGAATACTGGCTGGTACGCCTGCCCGATGCGCTGGTCTATACCAGTGAGGTGTCCCCCGCCTTCTACCGTCAGGTGACGGTGGATGACATCTCCTACTTCTTCAATCCCCACTTCGCCTGCCGCGTGATCCAGAGCGCCGCCCTGCCCAGCGCCCCGGCGGAGGTTGGCATCCGCACGGCCCGTCATCTGCACGACCTGAGCCTGTATTACGACACCTACCGTACCCTGCTGGACAAGACAGCCGTCTTCCAGCAGGAGCGCCCCATCGACTACAACAGCTACGCCCGTCTCACGGTGCACACGCAGCCGCCTATCGGTGCCGCTGACGGCAAGCCTTTCATCCACACCTACGACGGCGGCGGCTATACCATCGCAGCGCCCTCCTTTACCAGCGCCGTCAACACCGACGGCACCAGCTATGTCGGTATGTTCGGTCTGAACCGGGGCACCCTGCGCAATATCATATTGCTCACCGCCAATAAGGATCGTACCGTTTCTCTGGAAGGTCAGCTCTCTCTGCAAACCGCCTGCATCGGCGCCTTGACCGGCTGCAACGAGGGCACGGTCTACAACTGCGCCGCCGCGGGCTTCTCCGTGAACGGCGACGCCCGTCACGGCAGTATCCTGTATCTGGGCGGCCTGGTGGGACGCAACAGCGGTACGGTCCGCGCCTCCGGCGTCAGCGCACCGAGCCTTTTCGCCAATAGCCTGTATGCCACGCTCTGCGCCGGCGGCTTCGCTGGCGGCAACAGCGGCGTTGTCCAGCAGTGCTACGCCATGGCCGACATTGAGATCGGCACGATCAACGGCGGCGGCGTGACGCTGGGCGGCTTTGCCGGCAGCAACACCGGCTCCCTCCGCGCCAGCTACTGCGCCACAGCCATGACTTCACCCAATGCGGATATTCACGGCTTTGCCCCCACTGCCGGCGGCGTATCCGGCTGCTGCTACCTCAACGGCGGCACATACCGCTTTGTAAACAGCGTTCACCTATACCAGTACACGGACAGATCCGGCGCAGCTCCGGTGAACGAGCCGGCCCTGCGCGGCATGGTCACCCGGCTGGGCGGCTTTGGCGCCGTCTCCGCCGCCAATACCTTCCAGCACGATAAGACCCTGGACTCCGCCGGCAAGGCCTACCCCTATCCCGGCATCGTCGCCGGCCACAACGGCAGCCGCGTCCATTACGGCGACTGGGTGACACCTGTCGATATGGGCGTTCTGGGCCTGCTGTACTGGGAATATGAGTCCAAGCCCACCGGCAGCGGCTACTATTTCTCCTCGATCGGTGTCCAGGACGGCGAATACAAGACCAACAGCAGTCTCTGTGTCTCCCATGACGACGGCGGCACCGTTACCGCTTACGGCTACGGTTACTATTGGTCCGCCGGCAGCACCACCGAGCCTGTGCTCTCCACCGGCATCACCATGACCGGCACTCGCTATACCGCGGCGGCCGATGACCTGCACCGGCAGATGCCGGAATTCAATTTCGTCACCTACAAGACCTCCGATAACGGTCTGCACCTGACCAGCGGCACCCAGGCCAACGATTCCTGGACGCTGACCCACGAGGACGCCGCGCTGACCTACATCGTCAGCCCCTTCTTTGCCGATGCCTTCTCCCTGTCCTCCAACAATGCGCCGGGAACGGCCTCCAAGCCCTACCAGGTACGCTCCATAGAGCAGCTGCAATACATCAACTGGAGCTACATCAACAGTCAGGGCAGCACGACGCACGATGTCACAGGCAGTAATAGTGACTACAAGTATTATCCCTATCTGCAATACACCAACCGCCGCGGCAATGCGCTGCAGACAAAGGCGATGGCGCTGGCCGGCGACAGCACCGGCGGCCCCCGTCCTATCCTCACCTGGCAGCAGACCCACGACCTCAACGGTGCAGGACACGGCACCGCCGCCGACGGCACGGCCGCAAACTATGACTTCCACCCCATTGCCGGTGCGGTGAACAACGGCCAGTTGAACGACAGGGGCAATGAAACCTATGATCTGACGCTGTACAACTGGTTCGGCGGTATCTACGACGGCGGCAACTACTACATCAAGAATGTGAACATCACCTCCCATTGCTACAACGTGGGTCTGTTCGGTACCACCGCCGGCGCAGAGATCAAAAATATCGTGCTCTACAGCGACAACGACGCCGTTATCCAGCGCAAGACCGACGCCACCCCCGCCTCCGGTGCCACCGGGCCGGAGAATTACGCCACCTCCTACGCCCTGGGCGGTCTGGTAGGCATTGCCTACGACTATGATGAAAACCTGAAGGACAAGACGAAGGTCAGCACCATCAGCAACTGCGCTATCGCCGGCTACACCGTGACCGACAACAGCAAAAACCGACAGTTCTTGGGCGAAGCCGCCATCGGCGGGCTGGTGGGCGTATCCAGCGCCAATCTGAACAGGTGCTCCGCCGTGGTCAAGCTGAATATCAACTGTACCCACCGCTACGCAAACACCGGCGCCATGAACAAGGCCCAGTGGGGCAACTATGTCCGCGTGGGCGGCCTGGTGGGCGGCGTCCGCTATGATGTGTCGGACTGCTACACCGGCGGCAGCATCACCGTCGCCAACGATCTGCTGAACGAGCGCATCCCTACCGACGACAGCACCAACACCATCTTCGTGGATCGCTATGAGTCGACGCCTAAGGCCGTCAAAATGACCCAGGGCGGCACGGAGGCCGGCCCGGACACCTACGTGTACATCGGCGGCATCGGCGGCAGCGGCTTCTCCGCCACCTTCTCCAACTTCTCCGGCAGCAAGGACGGCCAACCCACCTACAACAACTGCTACACCTACGTGACCTTCCCTGCCATGGAGGGCACCATCACCGGCATCTCCCTCATCGGCAGCATCGCCGACCGCGCCGGCGTGAACGGCGGCACCGCCCGGCTGACCATCAACAACTGCTACTACCTGGACAGCAGCGCCGCGATCTACTTCGGCAGCCTCCCCACCTTCTACGGCAAGTCTACCCAGTCCAATGGACAGTACACTTACTACTCCCTGGCCACCCTGCTGAACACCGATGCCGTGCGGATGGATATGCTCCGTGGCAAGTTGAGCTATCTGTCCAAGTACACCTGGAACACCGGCAGCAGCCCCTACACCATCAACGGTCTGAGGGCCCTGAGCTACGAGCAGATGTCCGGCCGTGCGGACATCGCCGGAAAGAGCTTCACCGCGCTGCTGAACGGCGGCAGCGACGACGGCAGCTTCCACTGGGTCACCACGGAGGAAAACGGCCAGTCGGCCCACGGCAAATACAGCTTCCCCGGCAGCGCGGCAGCCCTCCGCGGACAGGACTACCCCTTCCCCACCGTATTGACCCAGGGCACCGCCTGCCTGCACTACGGCGAATGGCCCTCCCGCGGCCTGTACTGGAGCAGCGGCGTCCTTTCGCTGGACCGTATCACCACCCCCAGCGTCACACTGTCGCTGCACTTCACCCAGGACATCGGCACTGACGCCACACCCACCATCACCTGCTCCCGCAACGGCATCGTGGCGGTCTCCGAGCCAAAGGCACAGACGCCCCCGGCGGACGTCCGGCACAGCTACGCTGTGACCCTCACCGGCCTGTCGGTCGGCTCTACCGAGGTCTTCGCCACGCTGGGTGACTATACCGCCCGACTGCTGGTGAGCGTCACCTCCACGCTGGACATCTCCGTGGACGGCCTGCCCGGCGATGACTTCTTTGTCGGTGACACCTGTAATTTAACGCTCACCGCCCGCGACAGCCGCGGCAGCGCACTGGATGTCAAATGGACAGTCACGCCCCAGCACGGCAACAGTGTCCTCACGGCCTCTGTTCCCGTTACCAAGGCCGACCGTACGGCATCTGTCACCCTCACCGCCGCCGGCGAGGGTGAGGACCGCACCCTGGTCACCGCCACTTACACCGCCCCCGGCGGCGAGACCTTCACCAGCCAGCTGCCCCTTGTGCTTCCCGTCCGTATGCAGGGCGTGCTGGGCATCGCCAACACCTCCGGCGAACCCTCAGTCTACTGGCAGGGCGTCATGGATCGGGACGGCACGGCCTTCACGGACGACGTGCCCTCCGGCGCGCCGTACACCGACCGCCCCGCCTACGCCGGTGCCAAGCTGTACCTGTACAGCCGGGGCAGCGCCGCCACCTTTGACGGTCTCTCCGTCTCCGGCGTCACCGTCAAAGGCGGCGCCGACGCCACGGAGTACGTCCTCCGGCCCATGCCCGTCTCCAACGACGAGGACACCTCCGTCCTCCATCCCGACGTGTTCCGCGCCGAGAACGACGACTTCCGCGTCACCGTGGGCACACCGGCAAAGGACACCACCAGCGCCTTCACCTACCGTCCCCTGACGGTCAAGGGGCGCAGCCAAGGCCAGATCACCCTCACCGTCACATTGACGGACGCCGAAAACCACGCCTTCACCCTGTCCATTCCCTACACCCTGACGGAGGAGGACACCCGGGTGACCGCCACCCTCCGGGTGGATGAGCAGGCGCTCACCCTGTCTGTCCCCTACGGCACAGCACCGGCGGCAGAAGCCCTGTCCCAGCTGCTGACGGACAATGGCATCTCTCCGGACACCATCGACAGCTGGACCCCGGACATCACCCAGCCGCTGTATGCCGACACGGCCTTCACCGCCGTGCGCAAAACGACGGACAGCGGCGGTGCCCCCACCGTCCCGGACGCCGATACCCCCGCTTCCGACAGCAAGGACCCGGAGGACACGCCCTCCGACGATCCATCCGCCCCGGACAGCAGCTCCGGCACCGATCCCACGCCCGAGCCGTCACCGGACACCCTTCCATGACCCACCGCAGAAAGGAGGCCCTCCCGTGCACAAACTGAAAAACCAACAGGGCGCCACGCTGATGATGGCCCTCCTTCTGCTGCTGGCGGCCAGTATGGTCAGTGCGGTGATCCTCACCGCCGCCACCTCCTCGGCCCGCCGTCTGGAGAATGACCGGGCTGCCCGGCAGGCGTATCTGACGGTCAGCTCCGCGGCCCGTCTGCTGCGTGATGATATCCTGAACGCCTCCTTTGTCCAGGAGACGGTGAAGACCACCTATACCAATGACACCTCCACCGAAACGAGCCGCGAAACGACCTCGCCCACCGGGTTTACGGCCGCATGGCTCAAGGCCGGCAAGGCCGCCGTGGACAGGGACAGCGGCAAGAGCTTTACCGACACCATCACCCTCTCCGTGGACGGGCTGGATGATGTCTCCGCCGTCTTTACCATGGCGCCCAATTACGACATCACCATCGTCCTGCACCTGGCCGACGGCGGCGACAGTGACTGCCGCCTGGTGCTGACGCTCCGCGAAAACAAGGCCGATCCCACTATCAGCACCGTCAGCGGCGGCGATCTCTTGGTCCGCGACGTCACCACGACCACGACAACGATCTCCTGGTCGCCGGACAACGCCACCATCGAAAAGGAGGCGGTCGTATCAAAAAGCTGAACAGCACCCGCGGCGAAACACTGGTAGAGACGCTGGTCTCCATCCTGATCATCGTATTGACCTTCGTGTTTCTGACCACCGCCGCCGTTTCCGCCGCCAAGATCAACGCTAAGGTCCGTTCCGCCGACATCTCCTTCCACTACAGCAGCGCGGTGTCGAACGGCACCGCTGCCCTGACCGCCTCCGGCGGCGGCACCCGCAGCGGCCGCACCACCGTGCAGGTCTATGAGGACAACGGCTGCCTCTATTACGAGGAGGTCACGCCATGAACAAGCTTCGTGACCGCCGCGGCTTCACCCTGACGGAGCTGCTGTGCGCCGTTCTCATCGTCCTGCTCGTCAGCGCCCTGCTGACCGTGGGCGTCCGCTTCGCCGGCCGCACCTACAACAGCTCCATGCAGCTGTCCGAGGCCCAGGAGCTGTGCTCCACCCTTACCAGCGTTATCAGCGACAAGCTGCGCTTCTGCGGCACCGTGACCCCCGGCGCGGACGGCAGCCTGGACCACATCTTCATTCAGGATCTGGGCAGCGTGGAGGGCGAGGGCGCCGCCTTTCATGTGGATGCCGACGGCCAGCTCACCCTGGGCAGCACCAGACTGCTCAGCAGCGCCGCCTATCCCCGGGGTCTTCGGGTCCGCGATGTCAGTCTGCGCTACGACAGTGCTTCGGGCATCTTTACCGTGACCCTTCAGGTGGGCACTGTCGACAGCACCCTGGCCGAGACCTCCTTCGAGGTCCGGCGCTTAAATCACACATGAAAAAGCAGCACCTCCCGGTGCTGCTTTTTTCGTCTCGCTTCCATGAAAAAAAGCACCCCCGGAGGGGTGCTTTTTCTCACTTCTTAAAGCTGTCCTTCAGCGACACACTGCGGTTGAACACCATGTGCGCCGCGGAGCTGTCACGGTTGTCCAGGCAGAAATAGCCCACACGCATGAACTGGAACGTGGGCGCGTTGACGCCGGTGCGGTCGGCCTGCTTGTCGAACGCCTCCGCCACCTTCCGCATCTCCGGCTCCACCTTGCAGCCGGTGAGCACCGTAAGGCTCTCCGGGTTCAGGCAATCCAGGAAGTCCTTGTCCGGGCCGTCGGGCTGCTCGTCAGAAAACAGATTGTCGTACAGCCGGACCTCCGCGTCCATGCAGTTCTCCGCGTCCACCCAGTGGAGCGTGGCGCCCTTGACCTTGCGGCCGTCGGCGGGATCACCGCCGCTGGACTCCGGATCATAGGTGCACAGCACCTCGGTGACGTTGCCGTCCGCGTCCTTCACACAGCCGGTACACTGCACCAGATACGCGCCCTTCAGCCGGCACTCCGGACCGTTGGGGGTCAGTCGCTTGTACTTGGGCACCGGCACCTCCATAAAGTCCTCCGCCTCGATCCACAGATGGCGCGAGAAGGTGATCTCATGGGTGCCCTGCGCCGGGTCGGTGGGGTTGTTCTCCACCGTGAATACCTCGCTCTTGCCCTCGGGATAGTTGGTCACCGTCAGCTTCACCGGGTGCAGCACCGCCATGGTTCGCTCCGCGTGGGCGTTCAGGTCCTCCCGCAGGCAGTGCTCCAGGAAGCCGTACTCAATGGTGTTGGGGGACTTGGCCACGCCGATGCGCTCGCAGAAGCTGCGGATGGCGGCGGCGGTGTATCCCCGGCGGCGCAGGCCACACAGCGTGGGCATACGGGGATCGTCCCAGCCGGAGACATAGTTCTCCTCCACCAGCTTGCGCAGCTTCCGCTTGGACATCACCGTGTGGTCGATGCCCAACCGGGCAAACTCGATCTGCCGGGGATGGGCAGGCAGCTCACAGTGCTCGATGACCCAGTTGTACAGGGGCCGGTGCGCCTCAAACTCCAGCGAGCACAGGCTGTGGGTGATGCCCTCCAGCGCATCCTGAATAGGATGCGCGAAGTCGTACATGGGATAGATGCACCACTTGTTTCCCTGCCGGTGGTGGCTCATGTGGTTGATACGGTAGATGACCGGATCGCGCATATTGAAGTTACCGCTGGCCAGGTCGATCTTGGCCCGCAGCGTCATGGCGCCGTTGGGGAACTCCCCGGCCCGCATACGGGCGAACAGGTCCAGGCTCTCCTCGATGGGCCGATCCCGGTAGGGCGATACGGCGGGGATGCCGATGTCGCCGCGGTTGGCCTTGAACTCCTCCGGTGTCAGCTGGCACACATAGGCCAGCCCCTTTTTGATCAGCAGCACCGCCTGGCGGTAATCCTCCTCAAAGTAGTCGCTGCCGTAGAAGAACCGGTCTCCCCAGTCGAAGCCCAGCCAGTGGATGTCCTGCTTGATGGCCTCCACGAATTCCTCGTCCTCCTTGGTGGGGTTCGTGTCGTCCATACGCAGGTTGCACAGGCCGTTATACCGCTCGGCGGTGCCGAAGTCGATGGTCAGCGCCTTGCAGTGTCCAATATGCAGATAGCCGTTAGGCTCCGGCGGGAAACGGGTGTGGACGGTCATTCCCTGGAACTGACCACCCTCTGCGATGTCCTCGTCGATGAAATTGATAATAAAGTTTTTGCCGGACTCCTCCGTTTCGGGGGTCTTGATTTCCTCGGCCATGATCTTTCTCACACTCCTTGTATATCGTAATATTGTGCAAAAGCAATTTTTAATTATAACCGCCCATGAGGGGAATTGCAAGAGGTTTGCCCTCCCTCCTGCAAAAAACTCACAGGGCGTCAAATTCCTCCCGGGTCAGCAGGAGATCCAACGCCTCCAGAAGCCCGTTGGCGGTCAGCCGTGCGGGCAGCCCCAGCTCCCTTTGCAGCGTTGCCCGCCTTTCGGCGGAGCCGGGGCCGATCAGTCCCTTGTCCAGAAGATCCGCCTTCGTAATACCGGCGGAGCGGCGGGGTGCGTCCTCCCCCTCGAAGGTGGCACCGGCGCGGCGAAGAGCGTCCGTCAGCACCTGCGGCGTCATACCTTCCACGCCCAGCTTGCCCTCCTTCCCCGGCTTTCTCTTGCGCTTCTCCTTGCCGTACACGTCGGGGACATACGCCTGCTTTACTCTGTCCGGGGGCAGCAGCCCCTTCAGGTGGCTGCGGAGCACGAAGCCCGCGCCGTCCGGGTCGGTCAGCAGGATCACGCCCCGCGCCTCCGCCAGACGGCGGAGATACGCCGCCTTTTCCCTGTCGTTGAACAGGGCGAAGCCGCCCACCTCCACTACAGCGGCATCCACTGCCTGTAGGAGCGTATTTCTGTCGTACCGCCCCTCTACTACGATGACTTCCCTGACCCGCGGCTTCACTTCACACCTGCCAATTCCATGAGGAACAGCTTCAGTTCGCCCTCACTGTCCATGTTTCGCTCACTCTTCATACGGTGGTCCAGTGTCTGACAGCGCTTCACCGCCTCATGGCACCAGCTGCGCCGCACACCCCGAGCCGACTGCATCAGTTTTTTAGCTGGGTAATCGGACTTCATACGCCACAAATCCTTCAGCCACAGCACGTCCTTGCCGCCGTCGATCGCCAGCCGGGCTGTATACAGCTGCCGCAGCGTCTTTCCCAATGCCGCCAGAATGCGGATAGGCTCCTCCTGCATCCGCAGCAGCTCTGCAAGGTATTCCGCCGCCTTGTCATAGTCACGAGCCGCCACTGCGTCCGTCATGTCGAACACCCGCGCATCCAGCACAGGGTCCGCCACAGCGGCGATATCCGCCGCTGTGATTTTCGCTCCCCTGGCATAGGCAGCGATTTTGGCGATTTCCGGCACCAGACCGGTCATCAGGCTGCCGCAGGTGAACAGCAGATGGTCTACCGTGCCTGCATCGATATCCTTCCCGGCAGCGGCAAAACGGCGGCGCACCCACTTTTGCAGCTTCTGCTGTCCCTGCTGGGCAAACTCAATCACCTGGGCGCGCTCCGCCAGGGCCGCCGTGAGCTTTTTTAGCTTGACATCTGTCTTATACGGTATCTGTCGGTACAAAAACACCAGCGTGCAGTACTCCGGGAAGTCCTCCAGCAACGCCACCAGCGCTCCCCGCTGGGCCTCGTCCAGCCTGAACAGGTCCATATCCTCCACCGTGACCAGGGTGCGCTCCGCCATCATAGGCATGGCCTCCGCCGCCTCGACGACCTCCTGCATAGTCAGGCCCTTGCCTGCAAGCCTGTGATAGTTGAACTCCTCAAAGCCCGCCGGCACAAGCCGTGCTTGCAGCTCCGCCACCGCCTGCTGCATCAGGTACGTTTCCTTGCCGTGGAATATATAGACATTCCTCACGGCGCCGCTTTGCAGCGCGTCGTGGAATTCCTCATAACCGGGGGTCTTTTCTTTTTTCTCCTTTGCCATGCTATCCTCCGTTCACGGTGATGCGGATGGTTCCCTGCTGGTCTGTGCGCCAGATATCCGCCCCAATTGCCAGCAGCCGCTGGAGCGTCTCCTCCGACGGGTGGCCATAGTTGTTATCGCCCACACTGATGACCGCCGCCTCCGGCGTCACCGCCTTCAAAAAGCGTATATTTGAGCTATACCGGGAGCCGTGGTGGCTGACCACCAGCACCTCTATATCCGGCAAGGCATAGGTTTCCACCAGCTTTTTCTCGGTGCTGCCGGACATATCGCCGGTAATGAGCAGATCAAAGTCTCCGGCACTGGCCAGCGCTGTCAGACCCAGCTCGTTCAGATCGCCGCCGGACTGCACCGGCGGATAGATGGTCAAAATGGTATCGCCCAGCGTATCGGCCGTCTCCTTCGTCACATAGGTCACCTGCGCGCCCTTCTCCTCCGCCAGCGACACCAGACGTTCCCGAACGCCATACTCATCCTCGATGTCCGGCAGGTAGATCGTCTGCACCGGGATACGGCGCAGCACCTCGTACAAGCCGTTGGTGTGATCGGCGTGATAGTGGGTCACCACCACAGCGCTCAGTTCCCGGACGCCCATGCTGTGCAGCGTGTCGGCAGCCAGACCGCCGGGGTCTTTATAGCTGTTGCTGCTGCCGCAGTCCACCAGTGCCGTCTCACCGCCGGAGGTCAGAATGACGCTCTCGCCCTGTCCCACATCCAGCGTCAGGGCGGTCAGTACGCCGTACTGATAGTCCTGACGGTTGACCCAGATGGCCGCCGTCAGCGTCAGCACCGACAATGCCGATGCCAGCAGGTATTTCCGCTTGCCGTCCGGCGTGGCGGCACAGCCGATAAAGGCCGCGTACAAAAACAGCAGCCAGTAGATGAGATAGGGATTGGTGAAATACACCGCGTGATAGCGCCAGGACATCATGCCGTTGGCGATCCACAGGATGTACCGCACCAGCGCCCAGGAGATCCAACCCAGCAGGCTGGCCAGCGGCAGCCACACAAAGCCCAGCAGCACCGTCACAAAGGCAGCCATGAAGCTCCATCCCGCCGCAGGCACCGCCAATAAGCTGGACAGCGGCGCTACCAGCACGAAAATGCGGAAATACCAGGCTGTCAGTGGGGCAGTGAACACCACGGCGCTGAGGGTGGCGGACAGGTTCGCCGCGACGAAGCACAACGCGGCCCGCAGTGGACGGCATTTTCCCTTATACCACCCGGTCAGCAGCTTGTACAGCCGGGGTGACAGCAGCACCATACCCAGCGTAGCGGAAAAGCTCAGCTGCAAGCTGACGCTGGCGGCGGCAAAGGGATTGCACAGCAGGATCACCAGCAGTGCGGCAGCCAAGCTGGTCAGAGGGTCACTGCCCCGCCGGAACAGCGGCGCGATCAGCAGGAATATCTGCATGATGCAGGCACGGACCACCGAGGGGCTCATGCCCACCATCACCATGTAAAACAGCAGCAGCGGAATGGTCACGGCGCACAGCAGTCTCTGCCGCCGGGAGATCAGCAGCGCCAGCAGCGTCACCAGAAAAGCGCAGTGCAGGCCGGACACCGCGAACAGATGCGCCAGGCCCGTCTCCTGCATGGCCAGATAGTCTCCATCGTCCATAGCGGACTTATCACCAGTAAGCTCCGCTGTCAGGAATCCGCTGACACGCGGGTCATCCCAGATGGCGGCCACCTTCTCGCGGAAAGCTTTGCCCGCCCGCTGGGGCAGCCAGCGCAGGGCGTCCCCATCACCCGCCGACAGACGCACATCCTCACGGCCATACAGCAGCGCATACACGCCCCGGGCGTTAAAATGGGTCACATCATCGCTGTCGAAATGGGCGGCAGACTGCCACTGGGCCGTGCCCGTGACCGTGTCGCCCGGTCGGGCCGCCAGCAGCTCCGCTTCGCCATACAGCACGGCCCTGGCCCGATGATAGCCCTCCAGCTCCACCGTGACCCTGGCGCCGCGCTCCGTGGCCTGCGGCCAATCACAAACGGTTGCGGTAAAGTCCGACGCCGCACCACAGCGGTCCTCTATCGGCTGGCGCACCAGGTGATCATACCCGGCAAAATAGGCCAGCGATACCACCAGCGGCAGCAGGATCAGCAGCCCCCGGCGAAAATATTTTTGCTTGCGTGCAGCAAACAGCCACGCAAGCGCCAGCAGCAAAACGCCCCCGGCGGCATACAGCTGCCAGCCGGTCCAGGGCAGCAATGCCGCCAGGAAGACACCGGCAGAGAAGGAAAACCCGATGGTGGCCAGCACGCGCATCGTTCTCTCCCCTCCCCCGGTCATAGTATCGTTTTATTATACCAAATATAGCTGCCTGTGACAAGAAAAAAGCCGCCCCTACGGGCGGCTTTTTGTCTTTTACACATGCGCCAGCTTGTCATTGCACTTCTGCAAAAACCGTGCGTTGTCGATGACAGCGCGGGTATGGATGCCCTCACCGATCAGGCCATCGGCGTCGTGGGCCGTGACCTTGAAGGTGATCATCTTGCCATTAGCGGAGATACCCGTCACCTCGGCAGTGGCGGTGACCTTCATGCCCACCGGCGTGGGCGCCAGGTGACTGGAACTGATCTCCACGCCCACGGTGCCCTTGCCCTCCGGCAGCTCCGGCTGCACGCACTGCATGGCGGCATACTCCATCAGTCCCATCATAAAGGGGGTGCCGAACACCTCCAGCCCGCCGGAACCGATGGCCTTGGCGGTCATATCCGGGGTGACGGTCTTTTCAGCGGTATAGGTCATACCTACTTCGATCATAGCAATTCCTCCAATTAAGCGCTTTTCTTTAAATACATTTCTTGCCTATACGCGGGGCGGAAAAAACCGCGAATGTCAGACGCCCAACTGTGTCCACAGCTTATCGTAGAACTTCAGCGTCTCCTGTGGCAGGTTGACATAGATCTCACAGCGCTCGCGCTCCTCATCGGGGATGGCCATGATGTTGTAGATCTCCTCGTCCAGCGGCTCGCCATACTGCTCCTCGTAGTACGCGGGATACTCCGCCAGCGCCTCGGCATTGGGAGAGGCATACCAGATGTAGTCCATGTTGGCCAGATTACTGTCGGTAGAGGCGATAAAGTTGATCCACTCATAGGCCTCGGCCTTGTGCTGGCTGGACTTGAGCACACACATGGCGTCCACGAACCAGTTGCTGCCCTCCTCGGGAATGACGAAGGCCAGGTCCTCGTTATTCTCCAGCATAGTCAGATAGTCGCCGGCGTAGTACATGGTGATAGCCGCGTTGCCGCCCTCCATCTTGCCGAAGACCTCGTCCATGACGAAGGCCTGATACACACCCTTGTCTTTGGCATTCTTCACCAGCTCAAAGGCCTCGGTCAGCTGTCCCTCATCGGTGGTGTTGATGTCGTAGCCCAGATAGCACAGGGCGGCCATCAGCGCGTCGCGGGAGTTGTTGATCATCAGCACCTGCCCTGCGTACTTCTCGTCGAACATAGCGCCCCAGCTGGTGATGGGCTCATCCACCATAGTGGTGTTGTAGATAATGCCCACGCTGCCCCAGGTGTAGGGTACGGTGTACTTATTCTCCGGGTCGAAGCTCAGATGGGTAAACTGGGGGTCCATCAGCTGAAAATTGGGGATGGCGGCGTAGTCCAGCTCCGCCAGCATATCCTCCTGGATCAGCCGGGCGATCATATAGTCGGAGGGTACGATCACATCAAAGTCCGCGCCGCCCATCTTGATAAGGGAGTACAGCGCCTCGTTGCTCTCGGCGGTCTGGTAGTTCACACGGATGCCGGTCTTCTCCTCGAATTCGGTGATCAGGGACTCGTCGATATACTCGCCCCAGGAGCACACATTGACCACGCGCTCGCTGCGGGCCGCGGCACCGGTGACGATCAGTACCGCCAACAGCACACAGGCCATAGCGCCTGCGGCGATCTTCTTGCCCAATCCGGAATATTTCTTCGGCGCAGGAGCGAACGTAGCGCTCTCGTGATGGACATTGCGGTGATGCTCGGCATGGTTCTCCCGCAGGTTGATGATGGCCAGCAGGATGATGACCGTGACGAACAGCAGCGTGGATACGGCGTTGATCTCCGGGCTGACGCGCTTTTTGGTCATGCCGTAGATGGTCATGGCCAACGTGGAGGAGGATGTACCCGCCGTGAAGTAGCTGATGATGAAATCATCGATGGACATAGTGAAAGCCGTCAGCGCACCGGAGACGATACCGGGCTTGATCTCCGGAATGATGACCTTCCAGAAGGCCTGCATCCAGGTGCAGCCCAAGTCCTGGGCCGCATCGACCAAATTGCGGTCCATCTGCCGTAACTTGGGCCCCACGGACAAAATGACGTAGGGGATGTTGAAGCAGATGTGGGCGATCAACAGTGTGCCAAAGCCCAGGGTCAGTCGCTCAGGCAGCACCACCAGTGACTGCCAGCCGTTGACCCACACGGCGAAGCTGTGCCATCCGTTGAAGAACACCACGAACAGCAGGCACAGGCTGACGCCGGTGACGATGTCCGCGTTCATCATGGGAATGTTGTTCACGGCCATCAGCCCGGTGCGCGCCCGGCGTCGCATACCGTAAAAGCCGATAGCGGCAAAGGTGCCCGCCACGGTGGCGATGACGGTAGCCAGCAGGGATACCAGCAGCGTGGTATACACGCTGTGCATAATGAGCCGGTCGTTCAGCAGCTCGGCGTACCAGTGGAGGGAAAAGCCCTTCCACACGCTGGAGCTGTTGCCGGCGTTGAAGGAAAAGACGATCAGGATGATGATGGGTGCGTACAGGAACAGGCCCACCAGGATCATCAGCAGGCGATCGCCGACGGAGTTGCCCTTTCTCTGTCTCATAGCATCACCGCCTGTTCCTCGCCCTCGCCAAAGCGGTTCATCACCAGCATACAGACAACGACGATCAGCATCATCACCAGGGAAATAGCCGCGCCCAGCTGCGGGTTATACGCCCCGCCCAGGAACTGCCGTTCGATCAGGTCGCCCAGCAACAGCTCCGTGCCGCCGCCCAGCATACGGCTGATGGCAAACGTAGACACAGAGGGCACGAACACCATGGTGATGCCGGACAGCACGCCCGGCAGGCTCAGGGGCAGGATGACCTTGCGGAACACCGTGACGGTGTTGGCCCCCAGGTCGCGGGCTGCCTCCAGCAGGGAGTAATCCAGCTTGCAAATCACAGAGTAGATAGGCAGGATCATAAAGGGTAGGTAGTTATAGACCATACCCAGCACCACAGCGCCCTGGGTGTCGATCATGGTAAAATACTCCAGGCTGCTGCCTGTCAGATGGTTGTACAGGGCAATGATACCCAGCTTCTGGAACAGCTGGTTCAGCAGGCCGTTGTTCTCCAGGATGGTCATCCAGGAGTAGGTCCGCAGCAGGAAGTTCATCCACATGGGCAGCATGATCAGTACCATGGCCGTGCGGCGGAAGCGCTCGCCCTCCCGGCTGAGAAGGTACGCCACAGGATATCCCAACAGCAGGCAGATAGCCGTGGCAATCAGCGCCAGCTTGAAGGAACGGCCGAACACGGCAGCGTAACCGCCCATCTGGACAAAGTTGTCCAGCGTGAAGCCGCCCTCGCTGCCGGCAAAGGCATACACCACCATAATGACAATGGGGGCTACTACAAAAATAGCCATCCACACCACATAGGGCACGGCGAAACGGGAGAGCTTACTCTTCATCCTCGCTCTCCTCCTCTTCCGGCTCAGCACCGGCGTCCGCCAGTTCCTCGTATTCCTCGGAGTAAGAGGAATAGTCGCCGAACATACCGGAATACTCGCTCTTCTTCATAATGTGGAAACCCTCGGGATCGATCTTCACGCCGATACGGGCACCCACCGGAGAGTGATCGGTGGTTTGAATCAACCACTTGAAGCCGCGGAAATCCACGATGATATCATATTGCATCCCCTTGAACGTCACGTTGGTGACAGTGCCTACCAACTGGCCCTGCTCCACCGGCACGATGTCGATATCCTCCGGGCGAATGACCACGTCCACCGGTTCATTTTCGGCGAAGCCGCCGTCCACGCAGGGGAATTCCTTGCCATACATTTTCACGACCCTGTCGCGGACCATCGTGCCGTTGAGGATATTGCTCTCGCCGATGAAGTCCGCCACAAAGGCATTCTTCGGCTCGTTGTAGATATCCTCCGGTGTGCCGATCTGCTGGATGCGGCCCTTGTCCATGACCACCACGGTGTCGGACATGGTCAGGGCTTCCTCCTGATCGTGGGTGACATATATAAACGTGATGCCCATCTGCTGCTGGATACGTTTCAGTTCGTTCTGCATATCCTTACGCAGACGCAGATCCAGCGCGCCCAGCGGCTCGTCCAGCAGCAGCACCTTCGGCCGGTTCACCAGGGCACGGGCAATCGCCACACGCTGCTGCTGACCACCGGAGAGTTGGTCGACACGCCGGCGGTCAAAGCCCTTCAGGCTGACGACCTCCAGCATTTCACCGACACGCTGTCGTATCTCGTCCTCCGGCACTTTTGCGATACGCAGGCCAAAAGCGATGTTTTCAAACACGTCCAGATGCGGAAACAGCGCATATTTCTGGAACACCGTATTGATCTGCCGCTTATGGGGCGGGACATCGTTGATCCTCTCGCCGTCGAAGGTCACGTCGCCGCTTGTGGGCGTGGTGAAACCGCCGATGATCCGCAGTGTGGTAGTCTTGCCGCACCCACTGGGGCCAAGCAGCGTGAGGAATTCGGAATCGTTGATGTAAAGATTGATGTGATCGAGAACCAGCTCGTCGTCAAACGCCATGCAGAGATCCCGCAGGCGAATCAACTCTTTGGACATTTATCCTCCTCCATTCATCAGTAAAATAGCCCCCCTCCGGCGCGGCGGCAGCGCGTCTGTTCACGCGCTCGTTTCTGTCGAAAGATGGCGAGTACACTATATATAAAAGCGTCGGGAAAGTCAATGGATTTTCCCGTTTTTCCCCGAAAAAAATACAGCGGATGGCAAAAGCCATCCGCTGCACGGCACTCAGCCGAAATATTTGTCCCGGAAGGGCACATTTTCCACTGTAAAGCTCTGCCCGCGCAGATAGTTCAGGTGCCCCGCGTCCGTGGGCAGGTCAAAGGTCAGCTTGTAGGCATACAGGGCCTGCCGCGTCTCGCCGTAGCGGCGGTTTACGTCCCCACGGCCGTATTTGCCGTCCCCCAGCAGCGGGCAGCCCAGGTCCGCCATCGTGGCGCGGATCTGGTGGGTCCGGCCCGTCTCCAGCCCGATCTCCACCAAGCTCAGCTCTCCCCGCGTCTCCAGCACCTTGTAATCGGTAATGGCGGTCTTTCCGCCGGGGATCGGCTTATGGTACACGGACACCTGCTTTTTCTTCTCATCTTTCAGCAAGAAGCACTCCACCCGGCCTTCCGGCTTTTTCGACCGGCCCGCGGTAATGCAGAGGTAGCGCTTGTCCAGTTCCCGGTCCCGTATCTTCTCGTTGATGACCCTCAGCGTCTCGGCATCCTTAGCGGCGATGACGATGCCGCCGGTATTGCGGTCGATGCGGTTGCACAGCGCCGGCGTAAAGGCATTTTCCCACTTGGGGTTCCACTCCCGTTTCTGATACAGATATGCCTGAATGTGGTTGATGAGGGTATTCACCTTCTCCGTCTCGTCGGCGTGGACCACCATCCCCTGGGGCTTATCCGCCAGCAGCAGGTGCTCATCCTCGTACACCACCGTCAGGTGCGGCTTGAACAGCGTCAGAAACAGATTTTCCTCTGAGGGCTTGTCGAAAAACTCGTCGTTGATGTATAATTGCAGCACATCGCCTGCACAGAGCCGCTGGTCCCGCTGGGCACGTCCGCCGTTTACCTTCACCCGCTTGATGCGGATGTACTTCTGCGCCAGAGCAGGCGGCAGCAGGGGCAGCGCCTTGGACAGAAATCTATCCAGCCGTTGTCCGGCGTCATTTTTTCCGATGGTCAGCTCCCGCATAACGGCGTCCTCCCCTGTGTTTCTCTGTTTATTGTACCGTGTTTTTGAAAAAAGTCAAAATATTTGTAAGAAAATGTTTGACAAGGCATTTTGTGTCGGCTATAATACTACACGTGCCATTGTGAGGTGTACTATGCGTTTGAACGTCAACAAGCTGCTGCATACCCCCGATGCCCGGCAGGACATCCGTTTTGAAATGGATCTGTCCGACTTGGAATTCGGCGGTTCCTATCCTGTTTCCGATCCGGTTGTTGTGGACTGCCGGCTGGAGAATAAGGCTGGGCTGCTGCTGTGCGGAATGACGTTGACCACCACGCTGCATTGTATCTGTGACCGGTGCGGTGAAGCGTACGACGCGGACAAGACGACACGCTACGACTGCGTATTGGCAGAGGCGCGCGAGTCTGACGAAAGCGACGACATCATCCTGCTGGATAACGACGAGGTAGATGTGGAGGAGTTGGCGCGCGACGCCTTTATCCTCGATATGGACACGAAGTTTCTCTGCTCAGAGGACTGCAGGGGGCTGTGCCCCGGCTGTGGTGTGAACCTGAACCGGGAGAGCTGCCGATGCAAAAAAGCAGTGGACCCCCGTCTGGCGAAGCTGGCACAGCTGCTGCAGAAGGATGAGTGAATTACTTTTGTATTACATTGCTGCTCAGGCAATTAAGACCAAGGAGGTGTCAACATGGCAGTCCCTAAGGGAAAAGTATCCAAGCAAAGACGCAATAAGAGACGTTCTTCCGTATGGAAGCTGGCAGCTCCCACGCTGGTGGCGTGCGCCAAGTGCGGCGCGCTGCATCTCCCCCACAGAATGTGCCCGGAGTGCGGCAGCTACAACGGCCGCGAGGTCAAGGTCGTCAAGTCTGTGGCCGCGAAATAAGTTCTGTTGTGCCTTTGCAAGAGGGAAGCATCGCTTCCCTCTTGTTTTTTACTGCTCCCACACTTTTTGTCATGGGAAGTATCAAAATCCATCGTTTTACTTTATGCTTGTGGGCGGCTATACTATATTGTGCTTGCGTCTCACGTCAAAAAACGGTATAATGAGTTGATAATTATGTGGTATTATGTCCTATTGTGGATAAGGCCGCATTTTGCATGAGTGAGGACGTATTATGAGTACCATCATCACCGCCATCGACCGGCACAGCCCCGCGGAGCGCGCCGGCGTTCAGGTGGGCGAACAGCTTCTATCCATCAACGGCCACCCCATCGTGGATGTGCTGGACTATCGTTTTTACGGCTATGATCCCCTGTCGCACCTTGAGCTGAAAACGGCGGCAGGCAACGTGCGGCACGTCACCTGCCGCAAGGCCGAAGGCCAGGACCTTGGGCTGAACTTCGACACGTATCTGATGGACGAAATGCGCTCCTGTGCCAATCACTGCTTGTTCTGCTTTGTGGACCAGATGCCGCCGGGTATGCGCTCCACGCTGTACTTCAAGGATGACGACGCACGGCTGAGCTTTCTGCTGGGCAACTACATCACCCTCACCAACCTGACGGAGCGGGAGGCACAGCGGATCATTGACCTGCACATCAGCCCCATCAACGTCTCCGTCCACGCCACCGACCCACAGCTGCACTGCACCATGCTTGGCAACAAGAACGCCGCCCGGTCGCTGGACTATATCCAGGCCTTCTGCAAGGCCGGTATCGTCATGAACGGGCAGATCGTGGTTTGCCCCGGCTGGAACGACGGTGACCAACTGCGCCGCACCCTGCGGGACTTGACCGAGTGGCAGTTCTCCAGCTGCTCTCTTGTGCCGGTGGGTATCACCAAGTACCGCCAGGGTCTGGCCAAGCTAAGACCCGTGGACAGGGACTGTGCCCGGGACATCATTGCCATCGCCGAGGAATTCGGGCTGGAAAATCTGCGCCGCTTCGGCACCCGTAGGTTCTTCTGTGCTGACGAACTGTTCCTGCGGGCCGGACTGGATCTGCCCCAAGAGGACTACTACGAGGGCTATCGGCAGCTGGAAAACGGCGTGGGTATGCTGCGCTCACTGGAGCAGGACTTCCTCAGCGCCATGCGCATGGAGGAGCACGCTGAAGCGCCCTCCCCCTTCACCATCGCCACCGGCACGGCGGCAGCGCCGTTCATGACATACCTGCTGGAGCAGGCCAAGGCGTACTTCCCCGCCCTGCGGGGACAGGTGATCGCCGTGGAGAACGACTTTTTCGGCCACACCATCGACGTAGCCGGTCTGCTGACAGGTCAGGACCTGTCGGCGCAGCTGCAAAAGGTCCCGGATCTGGGCCGGGTGCTGCTGCCGCTGCATATGCTGCGGCACGGCGAAAACGTATTTTTGGACGACTACACCGTGGAGCGTCTCAGCGCTGAGCTGGGCTGCCCGGTGCAGATCGTGGGGATAGACGGCGGCGACCTGCTGGACGCCATGCTGGAAAGAGAGGGATAAACTATGGCATTACCTTTGATAGCGATCGTGGGACGCCCCAACGTGGGCAAGTCCATGCTGTTCAATAAGATCATCGGTCGGCGGCTGTCCATCGTAGAGGACACCCCCGGCGTCACCCGTGACCGTATCTACGGTGAGAGCGAGTGGGTGGGCCGCAGGTTCCGCCTGGTGGACACCGGCGGCATCGAGCCCAATACAGACAGCCAGATTCTGTCCTTCATGCGGGAGCAGGCCCAGATCGCCATCGACAACGCCGACGTCATTATCTTCGTCACGGATATCAAGACCGGCCTGACTGCCTCCGACCAGGAGGTGGCCAGTATGCTTCAGCGCAGCCGTAAGCCCATCGTGCTGGCGGTGAACAAGATGGACTCTGTGGGCGCGGTCGACCCGGATTTCTATGAGTTCTACAACCTGGGTCTGGGCGACCCCGTGGCTGTCTCCGCCGTTCACGGCCACGGCACCGGCGATCTGCTGGACGAATGCATCAAGTATTTTCCGCCGGAAACGGATGAGGAGGACGACTCCGACGTGGTACAGGTGGCCATTATCGGAAAGCCCAATGTAGGTAAATCCAGCTTGACGAACCGTATTCTGGGCGAGGAACGCGTTATCGTCAGCAATGTAGCCGGCACCACCCGTGACGCCATCGACAGCTACTTTGAGAACCAGTACGGCAAATATAATTTCATCGACACCGCCGGTATGCGGAAAAAGTCCAAGGTAGATGACAACATCGAAAAATACAGCGTTCTGCGGGCCACCATGGCTATTGAGCGTAGCGACGTCTGCCTCATTCTCATCGACGCTCAGGAGGGTGTCACCGAGCAGGACACCAAGGTCGCCGGTCTGGCGCATGACGCGGGCAAGGCATGCATTATCGTGGTGAACAAATGGGACCTGATCGAAAAGGACGGCAAGACCATGGACCGTATGCGTGAGGACATCCGCCGGGACCTGAGCTATATGCCCTATGCCCCCATTCTGTTCATCTCCGCCCTGACCGGCCAGCGGGTGGGCCGTCTCTTTGAGCTTATCAACTACGTCAACGATCAGGCGGCCATGCGAATCACCACCGGCACGCTGAACAGTGTGCTGGCAGACGCGCAGACCCGCGTTCAGCCACCCACGGACAAGGGGCGCCGCCTGAAGATCTACTACATGACGCAGGTGGGCGTCAAGCCGCCCCACTTCGTCATCTTCTGCAACGACAAAAAGCTCTTCCACTTCTCCTACCAGCGGTATCTGGAAAACCAGCTCCGCAGCGTGTTCGGCCTGGAGGGTACCCCCATCGTGCTGACTATCCGCCAGAAGGGAGAGGACGACGGTTGAATCATCTCATCGGCGCTACACTGCTGGCCTCACTGGTCATATTGCTGCTGGGCTATTTCTTAGGTTGTCTCAACGGCTCGGTAATGGTCAGCCACTTCATCATCAAGGACGATGTGCGGCAGCACGGCAGCGGCAATGCGGGCCTGACCAACTTCTACCGCACCTACGGTGCCAAATACGCACTGGGCGTCATCCTCTTCGACATGGGTAAAACAGTGATCGCCTGCCTGATTGGCGGTGCAGCCTTCGACTATCTGGCCGGCGACTGGATGTTGGGCGTCCTGCTGGGTGGCCTTGGCTGTGAGTTGGGTCATATGTTCCCGGTGTTCTTCGGCTTCAAGGGCGGCAAGGGCATCCTGTCCGGCGGTACGCTGGTGTGGCTGCTGGATTGGCGCGTAGGACTCATCGCTTGGGGGCTGTTCGCCGCCCTGTGGCTGCTGACGAAATACGTCTCTCTCGGCTCCGTCTGCGCCGCCGCCTCCATGCCCGTCACCACATTTTTCTTCTGCGGCCGCAGCCTCCTCTACACGGCGCTGGCCGTGCTGATCGCCGCGCTGGTGATCTGGTGCCACCGGGAGAATATCACGCGCCTGCTGCATCATCAGGAACGCAAATTCCAATGGCACACCGGCACACCGAAAGAGAAAGAGTAAACAGAGAAAGGACATCACTGACATGAAACACAATCAGATGCGGCAGGTGGTCTTCCCCATTCTGGCCGCCTTCATCTGGGGCACCGCCTTCGTTGCGCAGGATATGTGCGCCGACTCCATCGGCGCGTTCGCCTTCAACGCCAGCCGCTACTTTATCGCGGTGCTGGCGCTGCTGGTGGTCATCGTCATCAGCGACAAGCTGAAAAAGGACAAGCCCGTCCTCTCCCCCGCCGAGAAAAAGGCCGCCAACCGGCAGCTGTGGCTGGGCGGCCTGTGCTGCGGTGCGGCGCTGGCCATGGCCTCCAACTTCCAGCAGGCGGGCATGGTGGCCGGCACTGACTCCGGCAAGGCCGGCTTCCTGACGGCGCTGTATGTGGTGCTGGTTCCCGTATGCGGTCTGTTCTTCAAGCGGAAGGTCAGCCTCCCCGTCTGGATCGCCGTGGCACTGTCCGTGATCGCGCTGTATCTGCTGTGCATCAACGGTGAATTCTCCCTCGCCCCCGGCGACCTGCTGATCCTGGCCTGCGCCGTGTGCTTCACCATACATATCCTTGTCATCGACCACTTCACCGCCACCGTGGACGGCGTGAAGCTCAGCTGCCTGCAATTCCTGTTCGCGGCCCTTATCTCCACTGTGTGCATGTTCCTCTTCGAGGACGTGGACTTCGCCGCCATCTGGGGCTGCATCCTGCCCCTGCTGTATGTGGGCATCTTCTCCTGCGGCGTGGGCTACACCCTGCAAATCCTGGCGCAGAAGGGTTCCAACCCCACGGTGGTCACCATCCTGCTGAGTCTGGAGAGCGTATTCGCCGTCATCGCCGGTGCCATTATTCTCAAACAGCAGATGTCTGCCCGGGAATACATCGGCTGCGCGGTGATGTTCGCCGCCGTCCTCCTGGCCCAGATCGACTTCCCCGTGAAACAGAAAGCCGAATAAAGTGCGAAAAAGAAGCACCCGCTCGGGTGCTTCTTTTTTGCGCTTTTGGCTGTCTCAGAACAGCGTCACCTGACTGGTATCCGCCATACCGGCAAAGGCGCCCAGCGCCTTCAGCTGCTCGATATGGGTCTTACTAAGCTTGTTGCAGATGGTGGCGAACTCCTCTACAGAGATGAAGGTTTTTCCCTTTCGCTTCTCCACCGTGTCCAGCGCCGCCGTCTCACCCAGACCGCGCACCGTTACAAAGGGAGGCAGCAGGCCGTTTTCCGTGATCTTGAAGTGTGTGGCATCGGAGTCGTAAATACTAATGGTGTCAAAATGGAAGCCCCGCAGATAGAACTCATAGCACACCTCCAGCGTCACCAGCAGGTTCTGTTCCACGTCGGTGGCGTCCTTATTGTTCTCGATCTCCCTGATTTTCTGCTTCACCGCATCCATGCCGGCGCAGCAGTACTCCGCGTCGAAGGCCTTGGCCCGGATGGAGAAGAACGTAGCGTAGAAGGCCAGCGGCTCATGCACCTTGAACCACGCAATACGGAACGCCATCATCACATAGGCCACAGCGTGGGCCTTAGGGAACAGATAGCCGATCTTGGCCAGGGAGCCGATATACCAATCCGGCACCTGATGCTCCCGCATAGCCTCCTCCCAGCCGTCCTCGAAGCCCTTTTTCTTTACTTTGCCCTTACGCACCGCCTCCATGATCTTAAAGCTCATCTTCGGCTCCAGCCCCATGGAGATCAGGTACAACATGATATCATCGCGGCAGCCCACCGTCTCCAAAACGCTGGCCGTGCCGCCCACGATCAAGTCCCGGGCATTGCCCAGCCACACGTCGGTACCGTGGGAGAAGCCGGACAACCGTACCAGGGTATTGAAATCCTGGGGCATGGTATCCATCAGCATACCGCGGGTGAACCGGGTGTTGAACTCCGGGATAGCCACGGCGCCGGTGGGCCCCAGTATCTCGTCATTTTCAAAGCCCAGCACCTTGGACGAGGTGAAAATACTCATGGTATCCGGGTCATCCAAGGGGATGGCCCGCGCGTTCACGCCGGTCAGGTCCTCCAGCATTTTGATCATGGTGGGGTCATCGTGTCCCAGCATATCCAGCTTCAGGAGGTTGTCCTCCATGCAGTGATACTCGAAATGAGTGGTCACAGTGTCGCTGTTGGCATCGTCTGCCGGGTGCTGCACCGCGGTAAAATCCTCCACATCCATATCATCCGGCACCACTACCAGCCCACCGGGGTGCTGCCCCGTAGTACGCCGCACGCCCACGCAGCCCAGCGTCAGGCGATCCAGCTCCGCGTTGGAGGCCGTCTCGCCCCGTTCCTCCAGGTATTTCTTCACCATGCCGAAGGCGGTCTTTTCCGCTAGGGTACCGATGGTCCCCGCGCGGAACACCTGGGTCTTGCCGAACATCTCAATGGCGTGCTGGTGTGCCCGGGCCTGGTACTCACCGGAGAAATTCAGGTCGATATCCGGCACCTTACCGCCGCCGTAGCCCAAAAACGTCTCAAAGGGGATGTCAAATCCGTCCTTAGCGTACTTTGCCCCGCACATCGGGCAATTCTTATCGGGCATATCCGCGCCGCAGCCGTAGCTGCCATCGGTGATGAACTCAGTATGGCGGCATTGGGGGCAGCGATAATGGGGCGGCAGGGAGTTCACCTCCGTAATGCCGGACATATACGCCACCAGTGAGGACCCCACACTACCCCGGCTGCCCACCAGATAACCGTTTTCCAGGCTGCGCTGCACCAGCTTCTGGGCGGACATATACACCACGTCGTACTTGCCCAGAATGCTTTTCAGTTCCACGTTCAGCCGGTCCACGATCAGCTGAGGCGGCTCGTCGCCATACAGCTCGTGACACTTGTCCCACACTCTGTCATGAAGTTCCTGCTCCGAATTCTCCAGCCGCGGCGGGAACAACCGTCCCGGCGGCAGCAGCTCGATATTTTCGATACGGTCGGCAATGCCGCGCGGGTCGTCGATGACCACCCGATGCGCTTCCTCTTCGCCCAGATAGGCAAACTCCGCCAGCATCTCCTCCGTGGTCTTGAAGTAAATGGGCAGGGGTGCGTCGGCGTCGGCAAACTTCTTGCTGGCCAGCAGGATATGGCGGTATACCTCGTCCTCCGGCTCCTGGAAGTGCACATCACCGGTGGCGCACACGGGCTTGCCCAGCTCCCGGCCCAACCGGACGATAGTACGGTTGAACTCCCGCAGTTCCTCCTCTGACTGCACCGCGCCGTTGCGAAGCATGAACATATTATTGCAGATGGGCTGTATCTCCAGGTAATCGTAGAACGATGCGATGCGCTTCAGCTCCGCCCAGTCCTTGCGGTCCGCCACCGCCCGGAACAGCTCGCCTGCTTCACAGGCTGAGCCGATAATGAGGCCTTCCCGATGGGCGATCAGCTCCGTCTTGGGGATAATGGGCACACGCTTGAAATACTTGAGATTGGAAGCCGAGATCAACTGATACAGGTGCTTCAGGCCCAGCTTGTTCTTCGCCAGGATGATAATATGCTTGGGGTGCCGGCTGCCGCCGCCCCGGGGCCGCAGCTTCTCCATCTGCCCGTTGATCTCCTGCAGACGGGAAATTCCCATCTCCCGCCGCATTCTCTCAAAAAAGGGTATCAGCATGTACCCCACCATCCCCGCGTCGTCCGACGCCCGGTGGTGGTTGAAGGCGGGCAGATCCAAATGCTCCGCCACGATGTCCAACTTATGTTTGTGCAGCTCCGGCAGCAGGTTCTGCGCCAGGATCAGGCTGTCGATGTATGTAGGGTCGAATTCCAGCCCCGCCCTGCGGCACCCTGCTCGGATGAACCCGATGTCGAACTCCGCATTGTGGGCCGCCAGCGGTCGCCCGTCCACGAATTTCAAAAACGCCGCCAGTGCTTCCTCCGGCGGCGGCGCGTCCGCCAGCATGGCATCCGTAATGCCCGTCAGGCCGATGATCTCCGGCGTCAGACGACGACCGGGGTTCACGAAGGTCTGAAACGTATCCGTGATCTTCCCGTTTTTCAGCACCACTGCGCCGATCTCCGTGATGGCCTCCCGCTGTACCTTCAATCCGGTAGTTTCAATGTCGAAGCACACGATCTCGTCATCGAAGCCCTGATCCTGCCTACCGTGCACGGCAATGCGGTCGTCCAGGTTGTTGACGTAGTACCCCTCCACGCCGTACAGGATCTTGATCTTCCCCTTGCCCGCGTCCCGCGCCTTTGGGAATGCCTGCACCGTGCCGTGGTCGGTAATGGCAATAGCCGGGTGGCCCCAGGCTGCCGCCTGCTTTACCACCTTGCCCACATCCGTCAGAGCATCCATGCTGCTCATCTGCGTATGCAGGTGCAGCTCCACCCGCTTCTCCGGTGCATTGTCCTGCCGGGCCGTATGGCTGATCTTCATAATATTCACCGGCCGCAGCAGGATATCCTTCCCGTCGTAGGTCAGTTCCACCTTGCCCTGCAGGCGCAGCCACATCCCGTCGTTGATCGCGCCGCCCAGCACCTTGGCCTCTTTTTCATCCATGGCCTTCCGCACGGCCACGGAGCCGCGCTCATCGGTGATGTTGAAGTTCAGCGTCCACATGCCCTTACGCCGTGTCTCATAGCACTCTGCCTTGAATACCCGGCCCTCCACAATGGCGCTGCCCTGCTTGATATTCAGTTCGCCGATAGGCGTCAGCTTTCCGGTGATCGTCTTGCCCCAGATCACCCCGTTGTCGCCCTTTTGCTCGCCGGTGCCGCAGAAATGCAGCAGCACCTGCCGCAGATCATACTGCTGCGCCAGCATCTGCTGCAGGGCGTCCTGCGCCGTCTGGGGCAGTGTCTCACTGCTCTCTATCTGCACCTCCAGCGTCCGGCCCGCCATATCCAGCGCACCGCTGATGATGCAGGCATCGTGCAGCAGCAGGCGCAGCTGCCGCGGCGCCTGAAAGCTCTCAAACAGCGTAAAAAACGGTACTCTCTCCGCCATGTTTCTCCCCTATCGTCTCTCTTATTACAGCTTGTCGATCTCCTCGAACAGCGCGTCCACCAGCTGGTTCTCCGGCACCTTTCGCAGAACCTTTCCCTTGGCGAACAGCAATCCCTCGCCCTTGCCTCCGGCGATGCCCACGTCCGCGGCCGAGGCCTCCCCCGGTCCGTTGACCACACACCCCATCACCGCCACGGTGATGGGCTTGTCACAGCTCTTCAGCCGCCGTTCCACCTCCCGGGCGATGGGCAGCATATCATACTTCGTCCGCCCGCAGGTAGGGCAGGCGATCAGGTCCGGCCCCGTCTGCCGCAGACCGCAGGCCTGCAAAATACGCTTGGCGGCCACTACTTCCTCCACCGGGTCGGCAGTCAGGCTCACCCGCAGCGTATCGCCGATACCCCGACACAGCAGTCCGCCGATGCCAATGGCCGACTTCAGCACCCCCATCTCCGGTGTGCCGGCCTCGGTGACGCCCAGATGCAGCGGATAGTCCACCTTTTCGTGCAGCAGCTCGTAGGCCGCCATGTTTACCGGCACCCGGGAGCACTTCACGGAGATGCAGATATCCCCGAAGCCGCACTCCTCCAACAGGCGCACATGTCCCAGTGCACTCTCGGCCAGCGCCTCGGCGGTCACGCCGCCGTATTTTTGCACCAGGTCCTTCTCCAGCGAGCCGCCGTTGACGCCCACACGGATTGGAATATTCCTCTCCCGGCAGGCGTCGGCCACGGCCCGCACGCGGTCCTTCGACCCGATGTTGCCGGGGTTGATGCGTATTTTATCCACACCGCCGTCCACACACAGCAGCGCCAGCCGGTAATCAAAGTGGATATCCGCCACCAGCGGGATGTGTATAGCCGCCTTGATGCTCGGAATGGCCCGTGCGGCCTCCTCCGTGGGCACCGCCACACGCACGATCTCGCAGCCCGCCTGCTCCAGGCGGTGTATCTGCCGCACTGTGGCGTTCACGTCCTCCGTGGGCGTATTGCACATGGACTGTATGCTTACGGCCGCGCCGCCGCCCACCGGTACCGCGCCCACCTGTATGCGTCTTGTCACCGTCCCCGCCTCCTCAGTGGATCAGCTTTCCCACGTCGCTGAACACCAGCACCACCATCAGCGCCAGCAGCAGAATAAGTCCCGCGAAGTGGATATAGTTCTCATATTTTGCCGGTATCTGCTTCCGGAACAGCAGCATGGCTGCCGCGTTGATGATCAGGAAGAATATCCGCCCGCCGTCCAGCGCCGGCAGCGGCAGCAGGTTCATCACCGCCAGATTCACTGCGATCAGCGCCGCGATGTAGGCGATGTTCTCCACCGCCGCCTGGGTCGTCTCCGCCTGCTCACCTACCTGTACCATGGTGGACACGATCCCCACCGGGCCACTCAGATCCCGCAGGCCCGCCTGCCCGGTAAAGAGCATTTGCAGGCTCAGCCGTACCAGACGCACGAAATCCACAGCATTGTTCCAGGTGTAGGCCAGTTTGTCGCCGAAGGTGGCCGCCGCCGCGCCGAAGTATATTCCGTAGCCGCTGTACGCATTTCCGCTTTGGTCGGTATACGTCTGTCTCGTCATGGCAAAGTCGTCCAGGCGCACCTTCTCCCCGCCGCGGTCCACCACCAGGTCGAATGTGCCAGTCTTATTCAGGCCAAGCAGCAGGCTCACGTCGCTGTAAATGTACACGCGCTCCCCATCGATGGACACCAGCCGGTCCCCGGTCTGCAAGCCGTCGGCGCTCTCCAACGGACAACCCTCGGCAAAGCCGGAGATCACCGGCTGATAGAACCCCTGCGCCGGCGCATACAGGCAGAAGATGATGATAAGCCCCGCCAGAAAATTCATGGCCGCGCCGGCGGCAAAAATGATCAGCTTTTTCCAAAAGCCCTGGCGGTTCAGCGCCGCCGGATCGTCAGAGTCCTCGTCTTCCCCCTCCATGGCACAGAAACCGCCCACCGGAAAAACCCGCAGAGAATACTGGGTATCCCCCCGCTGCTTTTTCCATAGCACCGGTCCCATGCCGATGGCGAACTCGTTGACCCGCACGCCGCAGACCTTAGCCGCCAGGAAGTGCCCCAGCTCATGGACGGCGATCAAAATACCGAACACCAGCAGGGCCGCTATGATATATACGATCATGTATGCAAGCTCCTTTTCCGGATGTCACAGGGCAGCGCGCCGCGCCGCCTTGTCTGCTTCCAGTATATCCGCAAGGCTTGGCTGATATTGCACCGACACCCGCTCCAACGCGCGCTCCACCCGCCGGGAGATATCGTTAAAGCCGATCTCGCCTCGCAGAAACAGTCCCACAGCCGCCTCGTTGGCGCCGTTGAGTATGGCGCAGGCGGTGCCGCCCACCGCTGCGGCATACCGTGCCAGGCGCAGACAGGGGAACGCCCTCTCGTCCGGCTCGGCAAAGGTCAGCGCGCCGCAGGTCAGCAGATCAAGCGGCTTATCCGGGCTCTCGGCCCGGTAGGGATACGTCAGCGCGTAGCGGATGGGCAGCTTCATATCCGGCGTACCCAGCTGCGCCAGCAGCGCCCCGTCCCGGAACTCCACCAGCGAATGCACGATGCTCTGGCGGTGTATCACCGCCTGCACCTGCTCCACCGACAGGCGATAGAGCCGCATGGCCTCGATGATCTCCAGTCCCTTGTTCATTAGTGTGGCGGAGTCCACCGTGATCTTCGGTCCCATGTGCCAGTTGGGATGGCGCAGGGCATCCGCCGCCGTCATGTGCTCCAGCTCGTCGAAGGTCCTTCCGTAGAACGGCCCGCCGGAGCAGGTCAGCAGGATACGCCGCACCTCACCCCGGTCCCGGCAGCCCTGCAAGCACTGAAACACCGCACTGTGCTCACTGTCCACCGGCACGATCTCCGCGCCGTATTTCTCCGCCGCGTCCATCACCAGCTCACCGGCGCACACCAGCGTTTCCTTATTGGCCAGCGCGATGCGCTTGCCTTTTTGGATTGCCGCCAGTGTGGGACGCAGCCCCACGCTGCCCATCACGGCAGTCACCACCGTGTCCGCCTCGCTCATAGCGGCGGCAGCCAACAGGCCCTCCTCCCCTGCCATGACCTCAATGCCGGTCCCCCGCAGCCGTTTTTTCAGCGCCAGCGCCGCATTTTCGTCATACAGCACCGCAAGGCGCGGCATATACTGCCGCGCCTGCTGCTCCAACAGGTCTACCTGTGTATTGGCGGTCAGCGCCGCCACGCGGAGACCCAACTCCCCGGCCACCTCCAGCGTCTGCCGCCCGATGGAGCCGGTAGCCCCCAACAGGGCGATGGTTTTCGTCATAGGTCCTTCCTCAATACAGCGTCACAGCGTTGATAAGCATCCACGTCACCGGTGCAGCGAAGATCACACTATCGAACCGGTCCAGCACGCCGCCGTGGCCCGGCAGCAGCCGTCCGTAGTCCTTGATGCCGCACTGCCGCTTCACGCAGGAGAAGCTCAGGTCGCCCAGCTGCCCCAGCACCGCGCCCACGAAGCCCAACAGCACACACCAGCCGATGTGCAGCTGCACCTCCGTACATAGGAAGAAGAATATCCGGAACAGGATCATTCCCACCATGCCGCCCACCAGACCGCTGACCGCACCCTCCCGTGTCTTCTTCGGGCTGACTCTGGGCGCCAGCTTTGTTTTCCCGAACAGCATACCGCCGAACAGCGCCAGAGAGTCGCTCATAAACGCCGACACCAGCGGGATCAGCACCAGTCCGGCGCCGTATTCCAGCATCCGCAGCCGCACCAGGCAGCCCAGCGCCAGCGGGATCACCAATCCGGACACCGCCATAGCGCTGATATCCGGAAAATCCAGCTCGTCGTCTTTGCCGAAGGCCTGCACCGCCGCGATGAACATCACCACGATCAGCGCCGCCAGCAGCCATACCATGATCGTATGTATGGCGGTACCCGTGAAGTCACCGCCGCTGAAATACACCGTGAACACGGTGAACACCGCCAGCGTGGCCGCCAGCCCCCACCAGTGCGCCGCTTTCTCCGGCGCGGCGGCCGCCATGAACTCATGGCAGCCGATGACGCACAGCGCCGCCACCAGCACCGCCGTGGCCCAATCCGGTGCGAAGCACAGCACGCCGATCAATGCCGGCACGCCGATGATCGCCACCAGTATTCTCTGTTTCATGGTCGTCACCTCACTTTACGCCGCCGAACCGGCGATCCCGCCGCTGATAGTCGATGATCGCTCTGTCCATATCCTGCCGGGTAAAATCCGGCCACAGCGTGTCGCAGAAATAGAATTCGCTGTAGGCACACTGCCACAGCATGAAATTGCTCAGCCGTATCTCGCCGCTGGGGCGGATGATCAGCTCCGGGTCGGGGATACCGGCAGAGTACATATTGGCGGAGAGGTTCTCCTCCGTCCAGTCTACCCCCTGCTCCGCGCACAGCCGCGCCGCCCGCAGTATCTCCGCCCTGCCGCCGTAGTTCAGGCACACATTGGCCTGGAACCCCGCATAGCGGCCGGAGATGTCATCGGTCTCATGCGCCAGCGCCTGCAGCTCCGGGGACAGTGCGCTGAGGTCACCGAAGAACCGCAGGCGGATGTGCTCCTTTTCCATGGTGTCGATAGCTTCCCGCAGATACTGCTCCAACAGGCCCATGATGGTATTCACCTCATCGGCGGGCCGCTTCCAGTTCTCTGTGGAAAAGGCGTATACCGTCAGGTATTCCACTCCCAGTTCCTTGCAGTAGGTGGCGATCTCGCGGAACACCTCTGCCCCCGCCTTGTGCCCCACCGTGCGGGGCAGGCCGCGTTTTTTCGCCCAGCGGCCGTTGCCGTCCATAATAACAGCGATATGGCGGGGAAGGCGGCTCCTGTCCACCTCCCCCGCCGTATGGGGCGTTTTCTTCGTAAACAGTCCCATTAAACAGACATCAATTCCTTTTCCTTGTTGTCCAGGATCTTGTCGATCTCCTTGCAGCTGTCGTCGGTCAGCTTCTGCAGGTCCTTCTCGGCGATCTTCAGCTCGTCCTCGGTGATCTCGGACGCCTTCTGCTGCTTCTTGAAGTTATCCATCGCATCCCGGCGGATATTCCGCACAGCCACCTTGCCGTTCTCGGCGTACTTGTGGATCTGCTTGACCAGCTCCTTGCGGCGCTCCTCGGTCAGCTGGGGGAAAGCCAGACGAATGCACTTACCGTCGTTCTGGGGGTTGATGCCCAAGTCGGACTCCTGAATGGCCTTTTCAATACCCTTCAGAATGCTGGCATCCCAAGGGGTAATGACCAGCGTCCGCGGGTCAGGAGAGCCGATAGAGCCGATCTGCTGGATGGGCGTGGGGGTACCGTAATAGTCCACGCTGATGCGGTTGAGCACGGAAGCGTTGGCGCGGCCGGCACGCACGGTGTCGAAGTCGCTCATCACGGATTCAATGCTCTTCTTCATTTTTTCCTCGTAAACCTTGTACTCGTCCTTCAACATGGGGTCAGTCCTCCTTCACGATCGTTCCGATTTTTTCGCCGCGCAGGGCGCGGATGATATTCTCCGGGTCTTTCAGGGCAAATACCAATACCGGGATATGGTTATCCATGGACAGGCTGGTGGCGGTAGAGTCCATCACAGCCAGGTGCCGCTTGAGCACCTCGTCGTAGGTGATGCTGTCAAACTTCACCGCGTCGGCGTTCTTGGCCGGGTCGCTGTCGTACACGCCGTCGATGTTCTTGGCCAGCAGGATGACGTCCGCGTCGATCTCCGCCGCCCGCAGCACCGCCGCCGTGTCGGTGGAGAAGAACGGGCAGCCAATGCCGCAGCCAAAAATGACCACTCTCCCCTTTTCCAGGTGCCGAATGGCCCTGGCGCGGATATACGGCTCCGCCACGGCCCGGATCTCCAGCGCCGTCTGCACACGCACGTCCACACCCTTCTGCTCCAGCACGTCCGCCATGGCCATGCAGTTCATGGCCGTGGCCAGCATACCCATGTGATCGGCCCGGGTGCGCTCGATGTGTCCCTCGCCGTCCTTCACGCCGCGCCAGAAATTGCCGCCGCCGATGACGATACCCACCTGCACGCCCATGTCCACACACTGCTTGATAACGTCCGCCACCCGGCCCATGACCTGAAAGTCCAGACCGAAGTGCTTATCGCCGGCCAGCGCTTCGCCGCTGATCTTCAGCAGCACCCGCTTGAATACTGGTTGCTCCATCGCCGTTCCTCCCTAATTTTCTATCAGGTATTTTACCTTATTTCTCCCGTTTTGCATAGGGGGAAAATCGAAAATTTTTCTGAATTCTTTTTTGCAGATCCCGCGTGCCCTGCGCCTGCGGCGCATGATGCAAAACGAAAGGCTTTGTTTTTTTCCACCGGCGGTGTATAATGGGGAAAACACTTTTCCGGAGGCTGATTTTCATGGAACTTCTGCACGTGCTGGGCAATACATATGCGGCCGTCGCCGCCACCGCCCTGCTGCCCGTTTATAAGCTCAATGACCGGGATGTGGTGCTCATCGACACCGGCTACGCCAAGCTGGACAGAGCCGGCCTGACCGCGCTCATCGACGGCAGCGGCTGGCGTCTGCGCGCCATTCTCTGCTCCCACGCCCACTTCGACCACACCGGCAACGTCCGGTATTTGCAGGAGCGGTACGGCGCAAAAGCCGCCATCTCCCTGATCGAAGCCGGTATCTCTGTGAACCCGGACAGCTACCGCGCCAACTACGTGGCCCTGACCTACGGCAAAAGCCGTGAGTTGTTTCTGGAGGAGTGCTTCACCGCAGATCGAGTCATCTTCCCCCAGGAGGACCACATCGACGTAGACGGCGCCCGGTTCGGTGTACTGTCTCTCCCCGGCCATTCGGCAGGCCAGCTGGGCTTTGTCACGCCAGACGGCGCGGCCTATCTGGGTGACTGCCTCATCGACCAGGCGCTGATTGACAACGCCAAGCTGCCCACCAGTATGTTCGTCGCCAAAGATCTGGACAGCAAGGCCTCCCTCCGTTCTACCGACTACCCCGCCTATATCATCGCCCACAAGCAGATCATCAGCGACCGCGCGGAGCTGTCTGCCCTCATCGACAGCAACATCGCCTTCATCCACCGCAAGGAGCGGGAGCTGCTGGACGACCTGACCGACGGCATGACGTTCTCCGACTGGATATACGCCTTCTGCCAGCGGGAGAACATCCGCACCCGGCAGGAGCTGAAATTCAGCATCGTGGAGCGGAACTTCACCAACTTCACCGACTGGCTCACCGACACCGGCAAGGTACGCGTAGAGCGCGACTTCTGCGCCAAGAGGTATTACCACGGCTGAGATACCGTGTACGCATAGAAAAGCCACCCCATCGGGGTGGCTTTTCCGCTCTGTTTATTCGTCAAAGGGCACGCCGAATATCTGCCAGAACTGCCGGTTCTCGCTGTCGGACACCATAGCGGAGTTCCACGAGCCGAACGTAAAGCTGGCGCAGCTGTCCGTCCCCTTCAGCACCGACACTGTCCGCCCGTCGTCGAAGGTCACCGTCAGCTTGGCGGTGAACCAGCAGGCGGCTCCGCAGCCGTAGTCTCTGGCGTTGGTGAGCATCTTCTGCAGGGCGGGCAGGTCGGCTTTGGCGGCGGTGTACGTCTCGCCGCCGTAGAACTCCAGCTTGGCTGCGGTCATATTGCCCCGGAAATCCTCCGGCGTCACGAAGGTATAGCCGCACTGCTCCGTCAGTATTTTCAGCGCCGTGGGCGGCACGGGGTAATCGGCAGTGCCCCAATAGCGGACATCGTCCTCGCCGCTGCGGTGCAGCTCGGCGCACACCTGATGCCACTCCGGCTGCACCAGCCCCTTCTCCGACTGGATGGCCTGCACCTGCTCCTCCGTCAGCGGCACGACCTGCTTGGCGGAACCTCCCGTCTCCCACGTGATCTGATAGACCTCCAGCTCCGCCGTTTCCGCCGCGCTCCGGTACTGGAACCGTACAGCGTACTGTCCATCCATGCCCAGGCCCACGAACTGCTCCGTCAGCTCTACCACATCTCCGTTGTGGAGCGCCACGTTCTCCTCATTGTACCGTCCGTAGAGGGTGAAGCCCTCACCCTTTATCACGGACAGCTGCGCGCCGCTGCCCACCTCATACACCGGGATGTCCTCGCTGTAATTCTCGTCGTATGTCACCGTGCGGTACGTCACGGAATAGACCTCCGACACGGAGATGCTCAGCTGGTCCCTCTCATAACTGGCGGCCACCGGCAGCCCGCCGGTCAACTGGGACATGGCATACCGGGAAATATCCGCCAGCAGCACCTCCGATGCGTCGCCCCGGCCGTCGGGGACCTGCTGTCCCGCCAGCCGGCGGAGATACGCCTTCACCGTGTTGGGGGCTTGCTGGTAGCGGTGCGCCAGCACGTCCATGGCACCCTCGGCATACGCGCCGTCACCGTTGAGGTAGTACGCGCACAGATAGCTCAGGGGAACGGTCTCCCAGTCCGGCAGCTGCGCCGCACCATACACAATACCGTAATCCTCCGCCCGGACGCTGCACGGGTCGTTATCCCCGGTAACGCTCCACGGCATGGTTTCCTCAAAGCTCGGCTGCGCGTCCCCCTCATAGTAGACGATAGAGCCATCCTCCGCCATTGTCCGCAGCATATCCATATACGTCTGCAAGCCCTTCACGCTCTCCCGCGCCGCGCTCAGTGCATCCACATAGCCCGCATGATTGCTCGAATACACCGCACCGGTGACATGGGACGTACCCGCCTGATCGATGTCCGTCCAGCGGAACCAGTCGATATTGTCGATCAGCGCCATGGCGATATAGCCCCGCTGCGCCATCTGCCGGTTCCACTCCGCGCTGCGTTCCGGGACATCACCCGCAAAGGCATAGCACACCGTCACACCCATAGGCTCCCTGTTCGTGTCCAAGCGGATGGAATAGGCGTATGTGTCGCTGTCCGCCGTATCGCCCATCTCCGGCAGCCCCAGCGCGTCCAGTATGCCGCTGACCGCCGCGTTGTCGCCCACATACTCCGTCCGCAGGGCGAACAGCTTCTCCGCGTCCAGCGTCCCCACGTTCTTGTAGCTGGGCTTCGTCAGCAGGCACACGCCGATGATGGCCGCCGCGACGACCAGCAGGATGACAGCCCAGAGGGCGGGCTTCTTATAGTTGAGCACGTTCTTCACCCTTTCTTTCACAGCCACTTCGCCAAAGGCCAGCGGGCACACCGCCGCCATTTTCGGCTGGGCGGCACAGGCCACCAGCGCCCGGGAATAGGCGGCCCGCTGCGCCGCATCTGCGTTTTTCAACACCATTTCATCACAGGCGCGCTCCATGTCGCGGCCCAGCAGGACATACGCCGCCCAGAGGACCGGGTTGAACCAGTTGACCGCCAGCAGCAGAAACGCCAACGGTTTCCACACATGGTCCCAGCGGCGGATATGGCACCTTTCGTGGGCGAGCACCTGAGGAAAGTCCTGCTCCGACACGGTTTCCGGCACATAAATGCGGGGCGCGAGCACACCCAGCACGAAGGGCGTGGACCAGTCGGTGCAGCGATAGACATTGTCCTGTATGCGGGGGGCGGCGCGGAGCCGCCAGCGCATACGCAGCAGGCTGAGGGCCATGTACAGCGCCATGCAGCCCACGCCCGTCAGCCAGATGGCGGGCAGCTGATCCAGCAGCGCAAAGCCTTGTGCCGCAGCGGGTCCTGCCATTTCCAGGCGCTGCTCCGGCGGGGCGGAAACATAGACCTTTTCCTGCTGGCGAAGCTCCTGATAGGCCTGGATGGGCGGGCTTTCGGGCTGCTGGAGGCTGACGGGGCTCTCTACTGTCAATCGGGCTGGAAGCAACAGCCGCAGGGCTACCAGCAGCCACAGCATACACACGGCGCGGCGGGGCGCACGGCGCAGCAGCGGCCGCACCACTATCACCGCCAGCGCGATGAGGCCCGCCTGCCAGGAAATTTCCAGCACGGAGGTAAACAGACTATCCATTTTTTCTTCTCCTTTATGGCACAGGGCATAACACTGTATGCCGCAGCGCGGTTCAGTTACGTCCGGAATTCTCCTGCTCGAAGCGGTCGATCATGGCATGGAGCACATCGGCATCCTCTTTGGAAAGTTTTGAATTTCCCATAAAAGCCGTCAGAAATGCCGGCAAGCTGCCGTGAAAGTTGTGGGCCACGAAGGCACGGCTCTCGGCGCGCTGCACGTCCTCCCGCTGTACCAGCGCGGTGACGACGGCGTTCTCCGTGTGCACCACGCCGCGCTCGGCGAGACGTTTGATCACGGTGTAGGTGGTGGATTTTTTCCAGCCCAGCTCCTCGGCGCAGAGACGGACCAGCTCACTGCTCTTTATAGGCTCGTGGGACCACAGTATCTCGCAGAAGCGCAGCTCACTGTCAAAAATTTTCGGTGTTTCCACAGGGTTTTCCTCCTTGGTCGAATGTAGTAGACCTGTTTTTAGTCTAACGCATTAGACCCGTCCTGTCAAGTATTTTTTTCTTGCTTTTTGTGTTACTTTTACTTTACTTTCCCTGTACGCTTATGATACCTTAGTGCAGAGGATGTTATAGGGACATGTAAGCTATGTGTCAGGCACAGTAAAAACAGGTACGGAAGGGGCGCATCATGGATATCGTGTATGAGGATAAGCGAATCGTGGTGGCGGTAAAGCCGGCGGGGGTGGTGTCGGTGGATCAACCGGGCGGGATGCCCGAGCTGCTGCGGCAGACGCTGCACACCGCGTGCATACGGACGGTACACCGGCTGGACGCGCCGGTAGCAGGGCTGATGGTGTTCGCACGGAGCGCCTACGCCGCCGGGGAGCTGTCACGGCAGATACGGGAGGGGGAATTCGAGAAAACGTATCTGGCGGTGGTGCGGGGAATGCCGAAGGCGGACGAGGGAGAGCTGACGGACCTGCTGGGCCGGGACAAGACGCGGCGGATGACCTATGTGGCCGAGGGGCCGGGGAAGGATGTGCGGGAGGCGCGGCTGCGGTACCGGGTGCTGGACCGGCGGGCGGGATGCGCGCTGGTGCGGGTCCGACTGCTGACGGGGCGAACGCACCAGATACGGGTGCAATTCGCGTCACGGGGGATGCCGCTGGTGGGCGACCGGCGGTACGGGGACGCGGCGGACGCGGACACGCCCATCGCGCTGTGGTCGGCAGGCGTGGCGTTCCGGCACCCGGAGACGGGAGAGGCCATGGCGTTTGAGCTGGCGCCGCCGCGCACGGCGCCATGGACATGGTTCGAGACATGAAAAAGACCGCCGGGAGGCGGTCTTTTTATGCGTTTTTTTGCCTGCGGGCGGGAGGATGGGTGCTTCGCCGCCCCGGCGGCGAGCAGGTGTTGCGCCTGCGGGCGCGGGATGGGGCGTTTCGTGCCCCGGCACGAGTAACTTTCTTTTTTTGTAAAAAGAAAGTTGCCAAAGGAAACCACTCAAACCTACGGTTTAAGGATCCCTTGGCGCGGGGACAAGCAGGTGTTGCGCCTGTGGGCGCGGGATGGGGAGTTTCGTGCCCCGGCACGAGTAACTTTCTTTTGTTGTCAAAAGAAAGTTACCAAAGAAAACCACTTAGACCTACGGTCTAAGGGTCCCTTGGCGCGGGGACAGCAGGTGCAAATTTGACAGTGTGTACTCGCGGGCGGGGTGCAGCGGTCATCACTGTCGGTCAAAAGGACTGTGCCTGCGTTCACCGGCGCGGAGGCTTCCGCGACCGCTTGCCCAGCCACGGTAGGGGTATTTGCTTCTACCGGGTTGGCGATTATCAAATCGCGCCTTTGCCGCCGCAAGGCGGCAAAGGTAGGTGTGCCCGTTGGGCACAGGATATAATTATTTCTTAGCCTGCGACACGGCAGAACGAATAATTTTTGCCGTAGTAGCAGGCAGCGGCAGCGGAAAGCTGTGCTGGCACAGTCGGGGGAACGACAACGATCAGGAAAACGCCGGTTACGTGAGGGAAAGCGCGGGCGGAAGCGAGCAGGTGTTGCGCCTGCGGGCGCAAGCTGGGGCGTTTCGTGCCCCGGCACGAGTAACTTTCTTTTTTTGTAAAAAGAAAGTTACCAAAGAAAACCACTCAAACCTACGGTTTAAGGATCCCTTGGCGCGGGGCGGGTTTCGCCGCTGCGGCGGCGAGTCGGTTTTCCCCTGGCGGGGAGGCGGCCTCCGGCGGCCACATTTCTTTCTGCGAAGAAAGAAATGTGGGAAAGAAAGTCGCTTAGACCTACGGTCTAAGGACCCCTTAGCGCGCTATGGGTCATGCAAAATTGGCGGTATGCACTCGCGGGCGGGGTGCAGCGGTCATCACTGTCGGTCAAAAGGACTGTGCCTGCGTTCACCGGCGCGGAGGCTGGCGCGGCCGCTTGCCCCAGCCACGGTAGGGGTGTTTGCTTCTACCGGGTTGGGGGAGTTTCGCCGCTGCGGCGGCGAGTCGGTTTCCCCCTGACGGGGAGGCGGCCTCCGGCGGCCACATTTCTTTCTGCGAAGAAAGAAATGTGGGAAAGAAAGTCGCTTAGACCTACGGTCTAAGGACCCCTTGGCGCGGGGCGGGCAAGTGCAAATTTGGCGGTGCTGGCTTCGCGGAATTGGCTCGGCGGGGGACGTTGTCGGTTCAGGGATCGCTTGTACCGCTTGCGCCGCTGCCGCTGACAGCAGTGAGGGTAGGGGTTGGTGCGCTGGTCGAGTGGCGATTATCAAATCGCACCCATTGCGGCGCAGAGCACCGCAATGGGTAGGTGGCGGCTGACGCCGCCGTGGTATTGGGGGGACACTGCCTGCGGGCGGGACAGGAGACGAAAGACCCCTCATCCGTCAGCTTCGCTGGCACCTGTCTCCCTGCGGGTCGGTCGGTCCGCGGATCTGACACGCCACCGGCGTGTCATTCAACACTGCGGACCCCTCAAGGGGAAGACTAATGGAGGCGTGTCATTCAATACCGCGGACCTCCAGGGGGAAGGCTTGGGAGATAAAAAGAAGCGCCCGGGGGCGCTTCTTTTGGCTTTGTTTATCTCTTTTTGGTGATGCAGGTCAGGCCGGTCAGAGACAGGAGAGACAGAACACCGTAGAGGGCTACGCCGGGGTCGGCGGTCTTGGGAGAATCCTTGGCATCGTCGGCCTTAGTATCGGTGGTAGGGTAGTAGTAATAGCCGCCGGAGGAGGCCGGAGTCCGCACGGCATACAGCGTCAGCGGCACTTCTAATGGGGTATTAAAATCCCACGCTTCGGAAGCGCCCTCTTTCGTCCAGTACATAAATTCCCGGCCATTTACTGTGGCGGGAGTTTCCGGCTCCTCAACTGCATTAGGCTGTAAAACAAGCTTTAGGGTCCTTGTATTAGCGACCTCGTCAATAAAATTGACGCTGTTGTAGTCCACGCAAGTGCCGCTGGTGCCTATTTCCACTTTGATATGCCCGTCAAACACCCCCTGCTCTTTCACAACGGAATTGGCCGCTGCTTTCAATTCCTCCTGTGTCGGATGTAACCTCTCGAGGAATACTATACGCACATTTCCCGCAATGGTACCACCGGTAACGGATAAGTCGGTATGTTTATGGTCCGACTCACATACGTAAATATCTTCTCTTCTGGCATTCGGATTTTCACCGATATACGCCGTGCCGGACATGGTCATATTCCCATTGTACACATATACGCCCCTGTCACTGCACCCGGTGATGCGGCCGCCGGTCATTGTGAAGGTCCCCACATTATTATGTACGCCGAAAGTTTCTCCGGTGATCGTGCCGCCGGACATTACAAGGGTCGCCCCATTGATAAAGACACTGCCGCGACTGCTGTTTCCGGTAAGCGTGCCGCCCTCCAGATTCAGCGTTGTACCATTCTCCAGGAATACGGCTCCCCCAACAGAGTGAACACTCCCCCCCGCGTCCGTTCCCTTTCCGCCGGTGATGACACCGCCGGCGGGTAAACCCTCATAGGATCCTGTATGCGGATTTTGGGGACGGCTGTCCGTGATGGTCAGGGTCACAGTGTTCGGGCCTTTCTTCACCCGGAGCACACTGCCGTCACCGGTCATCTTGAGCACATGGCCGTTCAGGTCGAGGGTCAGGTCTTTTTTAATTTGCAGCGTGGCAGCGATCTCCGTATTGGAATTCAATGTAATCGTTGCGTTGTCCGCCGCAGCGTCGATTTTTGCCTGCAAGTCAGGCAGCGTCGCGCCGGCGGTGCACACCAAGGGATTTGTTACATCCCCCGATGTAACAAAAGCTGCCCATATGGGCAGCGCGCATACCAATACCAGGGTCATCAGAATGGGGAGCAGTCGTCTCTTCATGGCGGTTCCTCCTTCTATGGCTCACATATTTCTCTCCCGGGCCTGTGTGCCGCAAAATTTCTTGTTGGGAAAGTTTTTTGGCGCGCAGGCTCTGTTGTACGACCATCTTACCAGAAAGTGTCGCGAAAGGCAACGGGAATATCCAGATGTTGGCATAACAAATCGGTGTGGGAGGCATTAGAGGAAATTATGGCGGGTATTTTTTTGCTTGTCCGGACATAGGCTTGTCTGAAAGGCGGTGGGGCTTGTGAAATGGCGGCGGGGCGCGGCTGCGGTGTGCGGGGCGTTCGTGCTGTGGCTGGCGGCGGTGTGCGCGGGGAGTCAGGACCTGCGGGCGGCGGCACAGGCGGTGCGGGACAGCTCGCTGGCGCAGCGGCTGGTACAGTGGGAGCTGGGGGACCTGTGGGCGGCGGACTCGCTGCCGCTGCCGGTGCTGACGGTGCTGCGGCAGTCGCCGATGCTGCTGGCGGCGGAGGCGCAGGTGACGCAGGCAGAGACGCCCCGGAACGCGGAGGAGACGCCCTCCCCCGCCCCGGTGGAGACACCGGAGGGACCAACAACGGAACAGACGGAGAACACCGGCGGGCAGGGGGAATCGAGGCCGCTGTCGGTGGTGGCGGCGGACGAGAACGGGTACACCCGGGTGGGGGACGTGTTCATCAAGAACAGTTCGCGGCAGACGGTGGAGGGCATCGTGTTTGACGGGACGTTCGCGGCGGCGCTGGGCGAGGACGCGCCGCAGGTGCTGATCGTCCACACCCACGGCAGCGAGGCGTACACCATGCCGCCGGGGGAGGAATACGAGGACACGGGGAGCTTTCGGACGGCGGATGCCAGCGTGAGCGTGATACGGGTGGGCGATGAGCTGGCGAGGGTGCTGTCGGGCTACGGGATATCGGTGCTGCACGACCGGGCGCTGTATGACGACCCGGAGTACAACGGGGCGTACTACCGGGCGGAGGACGCCATCGAGGCGTATATGGAGAAATACCCCAGCATCGGGTTCATTCTGGATGTGCACCGGGACGCGCTGGAGGACAAGGCCGGGCACCAGTACAAGGTGGTAACGCGGGAGGACCCGGACTGCGCGCAGGTGAGCCTGGTAATGGGCAGCAGCTGGGAGGGCTGGCAGGAGAACCTGAAATTCGCCGTGGCGGTGCAGCAGCACCTGACGGAGCGCTATCCCACGCTGATGCGGCCGCTGACGCTGCGGAATTCGGACTACAATGAGTACTTCACGCCCGGGAGCCTGCTGGTGGAGATCGGCGCAGCGGGGAACTCGCTGGACGAGGCGCTGAAGGCCGTGCGGGTGTTCGGAGAGGGTTTTGCGGAGGTAGTGACGGGAAAATAGGGTTGCAATCCGGGTGTCGGTAGGGTATAATGTTGAAAACTTATCAAAAAAACGATTCCGGAGGGTATAGACTATGAAACGGAACCGCGGCTTTACATTGATGGAAATGCTGATCGTGGTGGCGATCATCGCTGTGCTGGCGGCTATTGCCATCCCTGTGTTCAACGGCAGCCTGCACAAGGCCAAGGTGGCCGCCGACATGGCCAACGTGCGGGCGTATTACGCGGAATTGCAGACACAGTACATCACCACCGGAGAATACATAGACATCGGGGATGACCTGCATGAGAACGCGCGACGGGAAATTAAGTTTTTGGACGGCACCACAGTGCAGATGCAGGCTGGCACGGTAAGTGCGATACTGGCGAGGGAGCGTACAGACCCGACCAGCGGGCAGAAGGGTGCGCCCACTGGCTATCAGGTCTACTATTTCTGCGACAAGGGCGACCACACACTGCTGCTGGAATAATGATGAAAAAAGAGACCGCGGGGCGGTCTCTTTTTTGCGTTCTCAGCGGTTTTTCTTGGCCAGCTCCATGAGTTCCGGGTACTTGGACTTGATGTAGCTGTAGCTGCCCCGACCGTGGGGCAGCAGGCAGTCGGAGCAGTCCTTGACGCCGTTTTCCAGGTACCTGAAGTTGCCGCCGCACTTGCTGCCCAGGGTATACAGCGGGCAGTAGCAGAACAGGCAGTTAAAGTCCTCCGGGTGGCCGGTCTTGTGGCAGGGGAAGAACTCGCAGGTCCTGTGCTGGGTGAAGGAGTAGGCACACTCCTCGGGCTTTTTGGTGTAGATATCGTCCATGTCAGTCCTCCACGGTGACCAGGCCGTCGTCACCCACGGTGACGGTCATGCCGGTCTGCACATATTGCAAAAATTCGTCGCCCAGGGAGTCCACCACGGGCATTTTGCTGTCGGTCCAGACATCGCCCAGAATGGCGCCGGAGGCGGCCAGGGAGTCGATGGGCAGGGAGAAGAGCATACAGGCGGGCTGCTTGCCGTGGGAGCACACCGTGAAGAGCACCATGCCGCCGGTGGTGGAGCCGATGGTCTGGGGCAGGCAGAGGGCCTTGCCGATCATGGGCTTTTTGTAGATGTCGGGGTTATTCTGGTCGCCGCACTTGACCTGCTTGTCGCCGAACATCATGGCCATCTGGTAGCTGGCCAGGGTGTTGAAGCCGCCATGGCTGACCAGCGCTTCGGCGGTGCAGGTGCCGGGGACCACCACGCGGCCCTTGAACTGCTGCATATCAGCGTCCCTCCTTTCCGGTGAGGATGTCCAGTATCTCCGCGTCGGTATAATACCGGGCGCTGGTGTAGGTGCGGAGCTTATTGGAGTTGGTGATGACCGCCTTCTTCTTGCAGAGGGGGTTGTTCATGTACATCAGCGGGCAGATGTAGCTGAGGATCACGCCCATGCTTTGCAGCTTGTAGCCCTCCACGGTGTCCTTGAAGGCGTCCAGCACCGCCGGGGCAGCGGTGAACACGGTGGGAACGGCCACCTGCAGGCGGTTCTGCGCCCGCAGGGCGTCGGTGAGCTTCGCCGTCCAGTCCTTCAGCTGCTCCAGCGTCAGGTGAGGACAGCCCACGAAGCACAGCTGCGGCGCGGCGGCAGGGTCCTTCCAGATGACGGGATAGCTGCGCTTCACGCGCTCCAGCTCGGCGTCATCGATGATGTAGGTCCGATAGCCCTCCCGCAGCAGGGCCTCGCCCTGCTGTTTTGCCTCGGGGGTCAGGTGCTCCACATGGTACAGGCCCACGGCGCCGTTGGAGGCGGTGGCCGCGCCGAAGTCCTTGAGGTAGGCGCGGTTCTCGTCGTTCAGTTCCGTGCCCAGCCACTTGTCCAGTCCCCGGACGTAGGGCACGTCCTCCATGACCTTCATGCCGATGGCCGAGCCGAGAAGCTGGGCCTCGGGCCGGCGGGTGCATTTGACCTCCACCAGCCAATGGGCCTTGCGGCCCTCATCGGTGAGCAGGCCGAACTCCGGCACGAAGCCGGCGATGCTGCCCATGAGCTCCAGCATACCGCTGTTGCGGTTGCAGCGGGCGCCCAGGACGGAGTTGGCGTAGACCACGGCGGAGGACTCCGCCCAGCTGAGGATATCACCCTGTTTTGGGGTGTTGCCCACCTGATCCAGATAGCAGGTACAGGTATAGGCGTTATCGGCGGTGATACCCAGCTTTTTCAGCTGCTGCTCATACCGGTCCTGCTGGGTGTACATGATCTTGCGGAAGACGATGTCCTCCAACAGACTGGTGGGGACGTGCTTATCCAGGGGCAGGGGGTCAGCAGTGAATTTCTGACCGCTGGTAAGGCCGGACTCGATAAGACGGTCGTACAGGTCGTAGACCGGCTTCATCACCGCCAGGCCGAAGGAGATGACGGTGTGGCCGTACTCACTGGTAACGGGGACCATACGCTGGGCGCCGAAGGTATCGCCGTACATGACCAGCGTCTTGACCACCTTGGCCATGGTCTCGCCCTGGGCGCCGTCCAGCAGAGCCTGCTGCTGGGGTGTCAACTGCATAAAACCACTTCCTTTGTTTCAGAATGGTGTTGCGCTGGCTCTATTGTACCAGTCCGCCGCGGGAAAGTCAACTTGACGAAGGGGACGCGGTGGGGTATACTGCAGGAGAAAGGACGGTGGCAATATGCGGAGCGTGCTGCTGTGGAAGGATATGGATCAGGTGGCGGAGCAGATGGACGCCGCCGTATTTCAATATGTGGGTGAATTGCAGACGGAGAGCTTTGAGGCCTTTGCCGACTTCGACCTGCTGGCCTTTGACTGGTACGATGTGCGGAAGGCGGGGAAAAGCGGCAAGGTGCTGGTATACATCGACCGGGAGGACCTGTTTTTCTTCTGCCGGAACGAGGCGGCACAGCAGTATGTGCAGGGTGCGGTGGACACGCTGACCGCAGGCGGACCGCTGAATGACCAGCAGCTGCTGTACCGTTTTTTTGCGGGGCTGTTCAAGGGCGACATGGCGTATCTGGAAAAGCTGGAGGCCCAGATCAACGGCGGCGAGAGCACCATACTGGAGGGCAAGGCCAAGGACGACGCGCCCCGGCGCATCGCCGCGTGGCGGCGGGAGCTGCTGCACCTGAAGCGGTACTATGAGCAGCTGGACGCCATCTTCGATGAGATGTGCGACAACGATAACGGGCTGATTGAAACCAACATTCTGGCACGGCTGGAGGTGCTGGGGCGGCGGACGGGCCGGTATCTGCAAAAGGTATGCGCGTTGCAGGAGCTGGTGGCCCAGCTGCGGGAGGCCTATCAGAGCCAGCTGGCCATCCAGCAGAACGACCTGATGCGGGTATTCACCATCGTGACAGTGCTGTTCCTGCCGCTGACGCTGATCACCGGCTGGTTCGGCATGAACTTCGTAAATATGCCGGAGCTGCAGTCGGAGTGGGGCTATCCCGTGATCATCGCCGCCAGCATACTGCTGGTGGCAGGACTGCTGTGGTTCTTCAGGCACAAGAAATGGCTGTAAAAAAAGCGCCCCTCAGGCCGCCTGGCCTGAGGGGTGCTTTTCATCTGTATACCACCGCTGCGGCGAAGAGAACGGCCAGCAGCGGCAGCAGAGTCTGTCCCCTGCGCCGCAGACGGCGGCGCAGGAGATGCAAAGCGTTCAAGCTGCCAGGGTCTTGCCCATGGCGCGCAGGGCATCCAGGGCGGTGTCATCCGGGGCCTCGCAGCAGATCACGCTGTCGCAGACCAGGTTCACGCCGGCATCGGCGCAGTCCTTTTCCCAGGAGCGCATCCACTCGCCGTCGCCCCAGCCGTAGGAGCCGAACAGGGCCACGGCCTTGCCGCCCAGGCAGTTCTTGCAGGCGTCGAACATGGGCTGGAACTCCATCTCCTCCAGCACCTCGCTGCCCATGGCCGGGCAGCCGAAGGCAATGGCGGCATAGCCGTTCAGCTCGGCGGTGTTCACCTGGTCCACCGTCAGCAGCTTGGCATCCGCGCCGGCGGCGGTCATGCCCTCCAGCACGGCATTGGCCATGGCCTCGGTGTTGCCGGTGCCGCTCCAATAGATCACAGCAGTCTTTTTCATTGTCGTTTCTCCTTTCGATCGTTACCCCGCTACAGCCAGCTGATCGATCGTCGCGCCGGCCTGCCAGAGCTTGCAGTATGTGTCCGTGCAGCGCTTGAACCGGGTGAAGAGCCGCCGGGCCCGGGCCTCGTCGCTGTACACCTTCCACAGCCCCGCACACTTGTAGCTGCGGGCACGGTTGTCCACGAAGCCCTTGACGTCCTCAGGAGGGTAGCTGAGGAAGAGGCCGATCTCGTGGGGGAAGTCCGCACCCTGACGGAAGCGGCGGATCAGCGTGGCCACACAGCGGCCGCAGCTGCCGCCGTCATAGCCGGCCTCCGCCAGCAGGCGGCGGGCCAGATCGTCGCTGAGGTCGCGGCGGAGAGTGGCGGGGCGGTAGAGGTACAGCAGGGCGCTGCCCTCGGTAAAACGAAGGGGCAGCAGGCACAGGCCCTTGGGCGAGAGGCGGCGGTTCAGCTGCCGCACCTCGTCCAGCAGTGCATCCCGGTCCGTGCAGGGACAGGGAAAGAGACTTCCGGCCTTGATACCGGCCAGAGTGGGGGCGCACTGGCGCACGACCATTTCTTCGGACATAGGGGTTCCTCCTTAACCGGCGTGTTTTTCCAAAATGCTCCGCAGGGCGGACAGAGAGCTGGTATGGCAGCGCTCGATACGGGTCGGCGTGCCCTTCAGCTCGCTGAGAGCGCTCTGCACCAGCTTGTGGGACATGGTGGAGGTGAAGAAGATCATCAGGTCCGGACTGCCCAGCTTGTTTTTCAGGCCGCCGGAGGGCTTGGTGAACACCTTGGCGGAGCATTTGTAGGACTGACACAGGTCCTTGTAACGACGCTCCATGCACTCGTTGCCGCCTAAGATCACGACGCTCATATCGCACTTCCTTTCTGTTCCGTGCCGCCGAATATTGCTCGACGGTATTTTTGCTCGTTTCTTCCGGATGATACGCGGTTAGCTTCTTCTAACTTTGGTTAGAGTAATTTAACTATCGGTTTTCAAAAAAGCGCCGGGGGAGGGCGCTTTTTTGACGGGTCACTTTCTGTGGAAGGAAAAGAGGCCCTTTTTCTCGTAGGGATGGGCGTCCACCGCTGTGACCGTGTAGCCGGTGGCGGCGATGGCATCACGCAGCGCCTGCTGATCCAGGGGCTGCTCCGAGAGGATCACCGTCTCGCCCTTGGTGTGGGAGGACGTGACCTTCTGGACGGAGAACTTGTTTCGGACGGTGTCGTTGATGTGGCTTTCACACATACCGCAGGCCATGCCGTCCACCTTCAGGATGGTTTCTGTCATGGTGACATCTCCTTTTAGACGCAGGGGGAGGCACTGACGATGCCTCCCCCCGCTCTATTCAGTGCTTGCAGCTCTGGCTGTGACACTGGCCGTGCATGGCGCAGTGGGCGCAGCCGGCACCGCAGGAGGACTTTCCCGCCTTCTTCTGGCGCAGCAGGTAGCGGATGATGAGGATCACAACGACAAGTAAGGCGGCACTGATGAGGATCGTGCCCAGGTTTGCTGACAGCCATTGCAGCATGGAAGTTCACTCCTTTCTATGGGGTAAGAGGGTAATTACGGGGACAGTTTACTTCACGGACAGCTTGGTGGCTTCCTTGTAGGGCTTGCACAGCATGTAGATAATGCCGGCCAGCAGGATCGCCGCCACGATGACACCCAGGATGTTGGCATTGCCGGTGAACAGGCCGCCGAACTGGTTGATCATCAGCGCGATCACATAGGCGAACACGCACTGATAGCCGATGGCGAACCAGGTCCACTTGCGGCTGTTCATCTCACGCTTGATGGCGCCGATGGCAGCGAAGCAGGGGGCGCACAGCAGGTTGAACACCAGGAAGCTGTAAGCGGTGATACCGGTGAAAGCCGCGGCCATAGCGTCGTAGACGCTGCCGTCGCCGCCGCCGTACAGGACGCCCAGGGTGCCCACGATGTTCTCCTTGGCCACCAGGCCGGTGATGGAGGCGACGACCGCCTGCCAGTTGCCCCAGCCAAGGGGTGCGAAGATCCAGTCGATGGCGCCGCCGATGGCCGCCAGGATGGAGCAGTCGATCTGCTCATCGGACAGCATCTGGAAGGTGCCGTCCACCCAGCCGAAGTAGCTGGTGAACCACACGAAGATGGTGGACAGCAGGATGATGGTGCCGGCCTTCTTGATGAAGGACCAGCCGCGCTCCCACATGGAGCGGAGGACGTTGCCCAGGGTGGGCCAGTGGTAAGCGGGCAGCTCCATAACGAAGGGAGCAGGCTCGCCGGAGAACATCTTGGTCTTCTTCAGCATGATGCCGGAGATCACGATGGCGGCCATGCCGATGAAGTAAGCGGAGGTGGACACCCATGCGCTGCCGCCGAAGATGGCGCCGGCGATCATAGCGATGAAGGGCACCTTGGCGCCGCAAGGGATGAACGTGGTGGTCATGATGGTCATACGGCGGTCACGCTCGTTCTCGATGGTACGGGAGGCCATAACGCCGGGGATGCCGCAGCCGGTACCGATCAGCATGGGGATGAAGGACTTGCCGGACAGGCCGAACTTGCGGAAGATACGATCCAGAACGAAGGCGATACGGGCCATGTAGCCGCAGGCCTCCAGGAACGCCAGCAGCAGGAACAGCACCAGCATCTGGGGCACGAAGCCCAGCACCGCGCCCACACCGGCCACGATACCGTCAAGGATCAGGCCGGACAGCCAGTCGGCAGCACCGGCGGACTCCAACGCGTTGCCCACCAGCACAGGAACACCGGGCACCCACACGCCGTAGTCGGCGGGGTCAGGGGCCTCAAAGCCATTTGCCTCCAGATAGGCCGCGGCGTCCACATAGGTCATCTGCACCACATCGTCCCGCTTGTCGGCATCCTGGGGCAGGGCGTCATAGTAGGCGGTCATGGTGTTGACGGCCAGGGTCTCCTCATCCTCCACATCCACGGTGGCGGTGTCGGAGGTGGGAACGAAGGACTTTATCCGGGCCAGGGCGGCGCCGGCATCGAAGTCCTCCGCCTCGGTGTCCAGCCCCAGGAAGGCGTCTACGGCCTGGGTGGCGGCGGTATATTCGTCGCTGGCCTCGGTATATGCCTTGGAGCCGATGCCGAACAGGTGCCAGCCGTCGCCGAACAGGCCGTCGTTCGCCCAGTCGGTAGCGGCGGAGCCAACGGTGACCATGGAGATGTAGTACACCAGGAACATGACCAGAGCGAAGATGGGCAGACCCAGCCAGCGGTTGGTGACGACCCGGTCGATCTTGTCGCTGGCGGAGATCTGACCGGCGTTTTTCTTCTTATAGCAGGCCTTGATGATCTCCGCGATGTACACGTACCGCTCGTTGGTGATGATGCTCTCGGCGTCGTCGTCCAGCTCCTTCTCGGCGGCCTTGATGTCCTCCTCGATGTGGGCCATGACGGTCGGGTCGATCTTCAGCTGATCCAGCACCTTGTCATCGCGCTCGAAGATCTTGATGGCGTACCAGCGCTGCTGCTCCTCGGGCAGGTTATGTACGGCGGCCTCCTCGATGTGGGCGATGGCGTGCTCCACGGGGCCGGAGAAGGTGTGCATGGGAACGGTCTTGGTGGACTTGGCGGCCTGCACAGCGGCCTCGGCGGCCTCCATAATGCCCTCGCCCTTCAGGGCGGAGATCTCCACGATCTTGCAGCCCAGCTCACGGCTCAGCTCCTCCACGTTGATCTTGTCGCCGTTCTTGCGGACCACGTCCATCATGTTGATGGCGATAACCACGGGGATGCCCAGCTCGGTCAACTGGGTGGTCAGGTACAGGTTACGCTCCAGGTTCGTACCGTCGATGATGTTCAGGATGGCGTCGGGGCGCTCGGTGATCAGGTAGTTACGGGCGACCACTTCCTCCAGGGTGTAGGGGGACAGGGAGTAGATGCCGGGCAGGTCCATGATGGCCACGTCATCGTGCTTCTTCAGCTTGCCCTCTTTCTTCTCCACCGTAACGCCGGGCCAGTTGCCCACGAACTGGTTGGAGCCGGTCAGCGCGTTGAACAGGGTGGTCTTGCCAGAGTTGGGGTTACCTGCCAACGCGATCTTTATCTGTTTTTCCATAGTGTCTCTCCTTCCGGTTAATCTTGTTGAACCTATATACAGATGAATTTAAATAACGGACGTATTTCCGGCACCGGAACACGGCGCCGCAGGTCATCACTCGACCTCGATCATTTCGGTGTCGGCCTTACGCAGGCTCAGCTCGTAGCCGCGGACAGTGACCTCCATGGGATCGCCCAGAGGGGCAACCTTGCGGACATAGACCTCCACGCCCTTGGTGATGCCCATATCCATGATACGGCGCTTGACAGGGCCCTCGCCGTGGAGCTTGACGACCTTGACGGTCTCGCCGATCTTGACTTCACGCAATGTTTTCATGCTTCTGCTCTCCTTCTATGTGATATTTTTGTTTCTCAAATGCAATAACCGCTTGGCGCGGCTGTCAAACCATGATCTTACGGGCCATTTCCTCGCTGATGGCCACACGGGACTCCTTGACCTTCACGATGACGTTGCCGCCCATGGCGGACACCAGCGTGACGGTGCTGCCCGGGGTGAAGCCCAGGTCCTCCAGGTGCTTTTTTACCTCCGGGCTGCCGCCCACCTTGTGGATGAGCTGCTCCGTTCCGGCGTCTGCCAGCATCAAAGGCATCATGTATATCCCTCCATTTCACGGTTAGCTTGCGCTAACCCTGTGTCTGAAAAAAGCGGTTCTGAAAGGACTTTCCAGGTCCATAGCGGACCACAACGGTTAGTCCTCCTTAACCTATGGCACAGTTTAATACCTCAAACCCTCTTTGTCAATAGGGAGAACGAAATTTTTTTACCGCACTTGTAAGTTTGTGAAATGTGTGTTATCCTGTTATCAATGTAATCGGGAAAGTTGGTGAAACCTCTATGCAAATACTGCGTGCCTCCGAGGATTATTTAGAGACCATGCTGATGATGCAGCAGCAGCACGGCTACATCCGTTCCATCGACGTAGCCGAGCATCTGGGCGTGACAAAACCCAGCGTGACCTATGCCACCAAACGGCTGCGGGAAAACGGCTATATCACGATGGATAAGGACGGACTCATCACCCTGACGGCCAGCGGTATGGCCATCGCCGAGCGTATGCTGGACCGGCACCACACGCTGACGAAATTCCTGATGGCGTTGGGCATCGACGCCGCTACGGCGGAGACAGATGCCTGCAAGATCGAACACGATATCAGTCAGAAGACCTTTGACGCCATCTGTGCCCACGCAAAGGCGCATTTGTGACAAAAAAGGCCACCCTATCGGGTGGTCTTTTTGTATGCCCGCCCGCAGAGGCGGGCATTTTCGCGTTTACGCTTCCAGCGGCAGGCGGAGGGTAAAGGCGGTGCCCTCCCCCTCACGGCTGTCCAGCGTGACGGTGCCGTGGTGATAAGCCACGGCGTGCTTGACGATGGACAAGCCCAATCCGGTACCGCCGGAGGCCTTGGAGTGACTCTTGTCCACGCGGTAGAAGCGCTCGAAGACGCGACCCTGGTGCTCCGGCGGGATACCGATACCGGTATCGGCCACCGTGACCACGGCGTCGGGGCCGTCACGGCCCACGGCGACGGCGACGCTGCCGCCGTCCTTATTGTACTTGATGGCGTTGTCGCAGAGGTTGAAGACCGTCTCGGTCAGCAGACGGCGGACGCCGGAGACCGTAACGGCCTCGCCGGTGACGGTCATGGTGATCTGGCGCTGCTGCGCGGCGCTCTCCAGCGACTTGACCGTGTCGGTGCAGAGGGAGAGCAGCTCCACCGGCTCGGTGGGCAGGCTGCCGCCCTCGTCCAGCTCAGACAGGCGGAGGATGTCGTTGATCAGCGTCACCAGGCGCTGGGCCTCGCCGCGGATATGGCCCACGAAGCGGGGCACATCGTCAGGCCGGACCATGCCGTTCTCCAGCAGCTCGGCGCTGCCGATGATGCCCTGAAGCGGGGTCTTCAGCTCATGGGAGACGTTGGCGGTGAACTCGCGGCGGTTGCGCTCGGCGTAGGCCTGCTCGGTGACGTCGAAGGTCAGCAGCACCGCGCCCACCACCTCGCCGTCGGCCTGGATACGGGTCATGTCGAACTGGTACTCGCGGCCGTCGCGCTCCATACGGGTCTCGCCGTGGCCGGTGTCCATGGCATCGTGGAGGGCGTGGCTGACGGCGCTGCCGCGCTCCACGGTCAGCAGAGGCTGGCCCACGCAGGCCGCATCGGTGTGGAACACGGCGCAGGCGGCAGGGTTCATGCTGAGGATAATGCCGCCGTTGTCCACCAGTACCAGTCCCTCGGTCATGCTGGCGGTGATCTGTTCAAACTCCTCGGACCGGCGGCGCAGAGAACGCAGCTGATCGTCGATCTGACGCCGCTGGTGCTCCAGTCGGCGCAGCAGGGGCGAGAGCTCCTCGTAGGCGTCGTTTTCCAGGGGGTGCTCCAGGTCCAGGGTGTTCAGGGGGCGGGTGATGCGGCGGGACACGCGGCCGGCCAGAATGCCGGAGAGGATCAGGGCCACGGCGATGACCGCCAGGATGGCGGAGAGCATACTCAGAAGCAGCACGCCCATGGTGACGCGGCTGGCGGACAGGCGCAGGACCGTGCCGTCCGGCAGCCGGCGGGCGTAGTAGAGGGTCTTTTCCAGCAGAGTGGCGCTGTAACGGCTGGACTCACCGGTGCCGTTGGTCAGGGCCTGACGGACCTCCTCGCGCTGGGCGTGGTTCTCCATAGCCGCAGCGTCAGCCTTCGTATCATAGAGCACCGTGCCGTCGGCGCGAAGCCAGGTGATGCGGTAATTGTCGGAGTGCAGCTTGGACAGATAGGCCTCGCCGTCACCGGACTCCATGGCCGCAGCGGCGATGGACAGCTCATCCCGGAGCTGCTGCTCCTGGACATGGCCGAAATAGGTGTACAGTGCGCCCATGATAATGACCAGACTGGCCAGCAGCACCGCAAGCCCCACCGCCACGGTGGAGCGAAATATCTTTTTTGTCATATGGTCCCCTCCCAACGGTAGCCCACACCGCGGATCGTGGTGATGTGTGCGCCGGCCTTGCCCAGCTTCTGGCGCAGGGTACGGATGTGCATATCCACGGTACGGCTCTCGCCGCAGTAATCCATGCCCCAGACCAGCTCCATCAGCCGGTCGCGGGTGTAGGCCGTGCCGGGGTGGCTGAGGAACAGGCGCAGCAGCTCGTATTCCTTGTAGGTCAGGTCGACGCGTTCGCCGCCGGACAGGACGGTGTGGGCACGGGTATCCAGCGACACCTCGCCGCTGCGGAGGATGGAGCTGTCCCCCTCCGGCTGGCAGCGGCGCAGCACCGCCTTGACCCGGGAGACCAGCTCGATGACGCTGAAGGGCTTGGTCAGATAGTCATCCGCGCCGCCGTCCAGCGCCCGGACGCGGTCATACTCCGCACCCTTGGCGGTGGCCATAATGACCGGAATGCGGCGCAGGGACGTGGAGGCGCGCATACGACCCAGCAGCTCCGTGCCGTCGATGCCGGGGAGCATCACGTCCAGCACCACCAGATCGGGCTTTTCGCTTTGCAGGGCCTGCCAGAAGGCGGCGCCGTCGGTAAAGCCCTCGGCCTCCAGCCCGGCGGAGCGCAGGGCATACAGCTCGATATCGCGGATGCTGGCGTCATCCTCTACACACCAGATCATGTGGGGTCCCTCCTTTTGGCTCAAGTGGCCTCGGCCTTGTGCACGCCGGTGACGGAAAACATCACCCACTCGGCGATGTTGGTGGCGTGGTCGCCGATACGTTCATAATACTTGGCGATCATCAGTAAGTCAAGTGTGGCTTCACCGTCATCCACGTCCTTGGCGATACGGTCGATGAGATGGGCCTTGATCCGGTCAAAATAGCCGTCCACCTCATCGTCGGCGGCGATGACCTGCTGGGCCAGGTCCACATCCTGCCGGACATAGGCGTCCACGCTCTCGCTGACCATGCGGATGGTGGCCCGGGCCATATCCCGCAGGGTGTCGCCGGCGCTGAGAGGCCGGCCGGCGCGGCAGAGCAGGATCTCGGCAATATCGTCGGCCTGGTCGCCGATACGCTCCATGTCCGTGATCATCTTCAGGGCAGCGGAGATCTGCCGCAGATCGCCGGCCACCGGCTGCTGCTGAAGCAGGAGCCGCAGGCAGAGGTTCTCGATGTCGCGCTCCTTGCGGTCGATCTCGTGGTCCAGGGGCGCGACCTTCTCCGCCAGGGCGGTATCGCGGTTGGTGAGGGCTTGAGAGGACAGAGCGATGACCTGCTCGCACAGGGCACCCATCTCGATGAGCTCGCGGTGGAGCTTGGCCAGCTGTTTATCGAATTGACTACGCATTATCCAAACCTCCCGGTGATGTAATCCTCGGTGCGCTTTTCGCTGGGCGTGGAGAACATGGTCTCCGTGTCGCCGTACTCCACCAGCTCTCCCAGCAGGAAGAAGGCGGTGCGGTCCGAGATACGCAGTGCCTGCTGCATATTGTGGGTGACGATGACGATGGTGTAATGCTGCTTCAGCTCAACCGCCAGCTCCTCGATACGGGAGGTGGAGATAGGGTCCAGGGCCGAGGTGGGCTCATCCATCAGCAGCACGGTGGGCTCCACCGCCAGGGCGCGGGCGATGCACAGACGCTGCTGCTGGCCGCCGGAGAGGCCCAGGGCATTCTTTTTCAGGCGGTCCTTCACCTCGTCCCAGATGGCGGCACGCCGCAGGGACTGCTCCACCAGCTCGTCCAGCTTGGCTTTGTTGCGGATGCCGTGGGTACGGGGGCCGTAGGCCACGTTGTCGTAGATGCTCATGGGGAAGGGGTTGGGCTTTTGGAACACCATGCCCACCTCACGGCGCAGCTGGCTGACGTCCACGCCGGGGGCGTAAATATCCTGTCCCTTGTAGAGCACCTGGCCCTCCACCTTTACGCCGGGGATCAGGTCGTTCATACGGTCCAGCGTTTTAAGAAATGTGGACTTGCCGCAGCCGGAGGGGCCGATAAGGGCGGTGATGCTGTGCTCCGGCACGGATATGGTGACGTGGTGCAGCGCCTGGGTGGGGCCGTACCACAGGTTCAGATCGTTTACGGTGATGATATCGCTCATAGGCTCCTCCGTTTCTTGAAGTAACGCCCGGTCAGCATAGCCGCCAGGTTGATGAGCAGGGCCAGCGCCATGAGGATGGCGGCGATGGCGAAGGCCACATCGAACTCGCCCTGCTCCTTGGCGTAGACATACAGGGCCACGGACAGTGTGGCGCCGGAGCCCTCCAGCGTGGCGTGCAGGCTGTTGTACAGCGTGTGGGCAAAGCCCGCGGTGTACAGCAGGGCCGCCGTCTCGCCCAGGATACGGCCCACGGCCAGAATGCAGCCGGTGAGCACGCCGTCCACACAGCCGGGCAGCACCACCGTGCGAATGGTGCGCCACTTGCCGGCGCCCAGACCGAAGGCGCCCTCGCGGTAGGACTGGGGCACGGTCTTCAGGCTCTCCTGTGTAGTACGCATGATGGTGGGCAGGTTCATAATGACCAGGGTCATGGCGCCGGCGAGAAGGGATTTCTTCATGCCCAGAAACTGGCAGAAGAACATCTGGCCCACCAGGCCGTAGATAATGGAGGGGATGCCGGACAGCGTCTCGGCGGCGTACTCGATAACGGCCACTACCCTCTTGTTGGCGGCATACTCCGTCAGGTACACGGCGGCGCAAACGCCCAGAGGCAGCACCACCAGCAGCGTGGTCAGCACCGTGCAGACGGTGGTGATGATATCCGGCAGGATGCCGATGGAGCCGTCCAGATAGCTGGGCTTGGTGCTCAGCAGCTGCCAGCTCAGGTTGGGCACGCCCTTGACGAGCACATAGACGATGAGAAACACCGCCAGCGCGCAGGTAACGGCGGTGCAGAGGACCATCAGGCCCCGCATGGTCCCACCCCAGATACGGCGGCGGGCAGAGAATTCACGTTTGTCCATGGTCACTTCTCCTTACTGCGCTTGAGGAAGAAATTGAGCGCGGCGTTGATGAGCATGATGAACAGGAACAGCACCAGGGCGATGGAGAACAGCGCCTGACGCTGCAGCCCCGCCGCCGCGTAGCCCATCTCGCTGGCCACGGCGGTAGTCAGGAACCGCACGCTCTGGAACAGGGAGGGCATATTGGGCACGTTGCCGGAGACCATCATCACGGCCATGGCCTCGCCGATGGCGCGGCCTACGCCCAGCACCACCGCGGCGGCGATGCCGCTGCGGGCGGCGGGGACAGACACCTTGAACCATGTTTCCGTCTCCGTGGCACCCAGTGCCAGAGAGGCGTCCTCGTACTCACGGGGCACCGCCTCCAGGGCCGTCATGGCCACATTGATAATGGAGGGCAGGATCATAATCGCCAGCACGATGATGGCCGCCAGCAGGCCGGAGCCGTCGGGAATATGGAAGACCTGACGGATGCCCGGCACCAGCACCAGCATACCCACCAGGCCGTAGACCACGGAGGGGATGCCCGCCAGCAGGCTCACCGCGGCGGAGACGGCGGTCTTCAGCTTCGGCGGGGCCATTTTGGCCAGGAACACGGCGGTCATATAGCCCACGGGCACGCCCAGCAGGATCGCGCCCGCAGTACCGTAAATACTGGTAAGGATGAAGGGCAGGATACCGAACTGAGGCTCCGCCGCGTTGGAATTCCACACGGGGCCAAAGAGGAACTTCACAAGGCCGATCTCACGGATAGCGGGGATGCCGGAGACGACAAGGTAGACGGAGATCAGCAGCACGCAGCCCACCGTCACCAGACCCATCAGCAGAAAGAAGCCATGGATGGCGTTCTCACAGAATCGTTTTGCTTTCATGCGCACCTCTCACAATACCGGGCAAGGCGGCATCCCGCCGGGATGTCGCCTGTGTCCGTACCTTACTTTTAACCGGCCACAGCCACCGCGCCGGCCTTGGCGATGATGGAAGCTGCGTCGGAGGAAGTGGCGTAGTCAAAGAACGCCTGGGCCGCGGGAGAGAGGGCCTTGCCGTCCACAGTCACCAGCACGAAGGGACGCTGGACCTTGTAGCTGCCATCCTTGACGGTGGCTTCGCCGGGGGTGACGCCATCCACGTTCAGGGCCTTGACGGTGTCCTTGATGGAGGCCAGAGAGGCGTAGCCGATGGCATCGGGGTTCTGGCTGACGGCGGTGATCACATCACCGGTGGAGGTCAGCTCCTGACGATACCGGCACTTGTCCTTGGTGCCGGTGATGGACTCGAAGCCATCGCGGGTGCCGCTGGCGGCCTCGCGGCCGATGAGGACCACCTCGGCGTCATTGCCGCCCACGTCCTTCCAGTTGGTGATCTCGCCGGTGTACAGCTTGGCGATCTGCTCAACGGACAGGTCGCTGACGGGGTTGTCGGGGTGAACGATGATGGCGATGCCGTCATAGGCCAGCACAGTCTCCTTCAGGCCGGCGGACTTCTCCTCATCCTTCAGCGCACGGGAGGACAGGCCGATGTCGCAGGTACCCTCCTGCACGGCGGTGATGCCGGAGCCGGAGCCGGTGGGGTTGTAGTTAACGGTGACACCGCTGTTCTGCGCCATGAAAGACTCGCTCAGGGCGCCGATGACCTTCTCCATGGAGGTGGAGCCGTCGGTGGAGACGCTGCCGGTCAGGGCGGTGGAGGTCTTGTCCTCGGTCTTGTCGGCGTCGTCGGTCTTGGTCTCGCTGCCGCAGGCCACCAGGCTCAGGGCCAGCAGGGCGGTCAGGACCAGTGCAATGATCTTCTTCATATGTATTACCTCATTTCTTTCGTCGTTTTGGATAACTCCCTTGTACGGTTTTTATTGTAAGTGCCCAATGTAAAGGGAAAAATCCCGCTGGTGTAAAATCCATGTAAAATAAAAACCGGGAAAAGCTTGCGTTCAGCCGTGGAATACGGTACAATGGCCATACAGCAGGCGCAGAAAATGTGCAAAACCGCTGAAAGGAAGGGATACGGAGTATGAAGAAAAAGCTGCTGTCTTTGCTGCTGGCCCTGGCCATGGTGTTCACCCTGGCGGCCTGCGGCGAAAAGAAACCCGACCCCGGCAAGGACGCCACCGCCACGGAGCCGGTGGTCATCCTGCACACCAACGACGTCCACGGCGCTGTTTCCAACTACGCCAAGGTAGCGGCGCTGGCCAGCCAGTATGAGTCTGAGGGCGCGTATGTGCTGATCCTGGACGCCGGCGACTTCAGTCAGGGCGACACCGCTGTGAGTGTGTCTGAAGGTGCAACGGCTGTGGAGCTGATGAACATGGTGGGCTACGACGCTGTGGCGTTGGGCAACCACGAGTTCGACTACGGCTTCGAGGCGCTGAAGAAGAACATGGAGAACGCCCAGTTCCCCGTGCTGGCCGCCAACGTGAAGTACAACGGCGAGCTGGCCTTTGACGATGCGGCCGTGTTCACCACCCCCGGCGGCACCAAGATCGGCGTGTTCGGTCTGGACACCCCGGAGACCGCCACAAAGGCCCACCCCGGCAAGATCCAGGGCGTGACCTTCGCCGGCGGTGAGGAGCTGTACCAGATCGCGCAGGATATGGCGAATATGCTGCGCGAGGACGAGGGCTGCAACTACGTTATCTGCCTGGGCCACCTGGGTATCGACGATGAGACCGCTGCCACCGGCAACCGCTCTATCGACCTGCTGAACAAGGTCACCGGCATCGACGTGTTCATCGACGGTCACTCCCATTCCACTGAGGAGGAGATCGTTGAGAAGACCAACACAGACCGCAAGGTAGGCGACACTATCCTGACCTCTACCGGCACGAAGCTGGAGAACATCGGCGTTGTGACCATCAAGGACAGCACCATCACCACCACGTGCTTGTCCACCGAGGACATGGGGGCGGCCGACGACGCCATCGCCGCCCGCGCCGCCGCCATCATCGCCGAGATCGAGGCCGACTACGGCACGGTGTTCGCCAAGACCGAGGTGACGCTGAACGGCGAGAAGGACCCCGGCAACCGCACGCAGGAGACCAATCTGGGCGACCTGATCACCGACGCGCTGGTATGGGGCGCCGAGCAGCAGGGCGAGACTGTTGACGCGGCCATCACCAACGGCGGCGGCATCCGCGCCACCATCGAGGCCGGCGACATCACCAAGAAGGACGTCAACACCGTGCTGCCCTTCGGCAACACCCTGAGCATCATCAAGATCACCGGTACGGAGCTGCTGGAAGTGCTGGAGGCCTCCACCTTCTGCACGCCGGAGGCCATCGGCGGCTTCCCCCAGGTATCCGGCATCGAGTTCACCGTGGACACCACCAAGGGCTATGACCAGGGCGACGAATATCCCGGCACCACCTACTTCGCCCCCAAGACCATCAACCGCGTGACCATCAAGACCGTGGGCGGCAAGGACTTTGACCCGGCGGCCACGTACACCATCGCCACCAACGACTTTATGGCCAGCGGCGGCGACACCTACTACCGCTTTGTCAACGCCACCGCCAACTACGACCTGGGCATCCCCATGGACGAGGTGGTCATGGACTACATCACCACCGTGCTGAACGGCACCGTTGCCGCAGACAAGTACGGCGAGCCCGCGGGGCGCATCCACGTGCTCGTTTCCTGACATATCCGCACATAAAAAGGACCGCCTCACGGCGGTCCTTTTTATGTGCGAAAAAACACCCCTCGGCGTGAGCCGAAGGGTGTTTTGTGCATCTGCAATTACTTGCCCATGTTCATCTGTGCGGCGACCTCAGCAGCGAAGTCCTCCTGCTTCTTCTCGATGCCCTCGCCGGTCTGGAAGCGAACGGCATCCACGAACTTGACGGAGCCGCCCAGCTTCTTGGCGGCGTCGGCGATATACTTCTCCACGCTGCCCTGGAAGATGTCGCCGCGGACGAACTCCATCTGCAGCAGGCAGTTCTCCTCGTAGAACTTGTTCATCTTGCCCATGACGATCTTCTCCTTGACGGCCTCGGGCTTGGAGGCCATCTTGGGATCGGTGTCCATCAGGGCCAGCGCGATCTTCTTCTCCTCGGCCAGCACCTCATCGGTGACCTGGGACTTGTCCCAGAAGCGGGGGTTCAGGGCCGCGATCTGCATGGCGACGTTCTTGCCGATCTCGGTGGCGTCGATGCCGCCGTCCACAGCCAGGTTCACCAGCACGCCGATCTTGCCGCCGGCATGGACGTAGCCCACGCTGGTGTTCTCGGAGAAGCGGACGAAGCGGCGGATCTGCAGGTTCTCACCGATGGACATGACCTTCTCGGGCATGGTCTCGGAAACGGTCAGGTCGGAGCCGACATACTTGCAGTTCATCAGGGCGTCCACATCGGCGGGATCCTGCTCGGCGATGACCTTGGCGATATCCTTCACGAAGGCCACGAACAGGTCGCTCTTGGCGCAGAAGTCGGTCTCGCAGTTGACCTCGACCACGACGCCCACGCCGTTCTCGGTCAGGGCATAGGACATACCCTCGGCGGCGATGCGGCCGGCCTTCTTGGCGGCCTTGGCCAGGCCCTTCTCGCGCAGCCACTCGACAGCCTTGTCCATATCGCCGTCGCACTCGACAAGCGCCTTCTTGCAGTCCATCATACCCACGCTGGTCATCTCGCGCAGGGTCTTCACATCAGCAGCAGTAAAAGCCATTTGTATTTCCTCCTGTAAAAGTTGAATTAAAAGGGGCAGGGACACTTCCCTGCCCCGTGCGTTACGCGGTATCTATCGAGTTGGCTTACTCGGCGTCCTTGGCCTCGGCGGCCTCCTCCACCTGCTCGCCCTGACGGCCCTCGATCATGGCGTTGGCCATAACGGAGGCGATCAGCTTGATGGCGCGGATGGCGTCGTCGTTGCCGGGGATGGGGTAATCGATCTCATCGGGATCGCAGTTGGTATCGGCGATGGCCACAACGGGGATACCCAGACGATGGGCCTCGGCGATGGCGTTGCGCTCCTTGCGGGTGTCCACGATGAACAGGGCGCCGGGCAGCTTCTTCATTTCCTTCACGCCGCCCAGGTACTTCTCCAGCTTCTCGATCTCGCCCAGGTGCTTGATGACTTCCTTCTTGGGCAGCATATCGAAGGTACCGTCAGCCTGCATGGTCTTCAGCTGGTTCAGACGGTCGATACGGGTACGCATGGTCTTGAAGTTGGTCATCATGCCGCCCAGCCAGCGGGCGTTGACATAGTACTGGCCGCAGCGGGCAGCCTCGTCCTTGATGGCCTCCTGGGCCTGCTTCTTGGTACCCACGAACAGCAGGGTCTGGCCGTTCTCGGACAGCTGACGCACGAAAGCATAGGCCTCCTCCAGCTTCTTCACGGTCTTCTGCAGGTCGATGATATAGATGCCGTTGCGCTCCGTGTAGATATAGGGAGCCATCTTGGGGTTCCAGCGGCGGGTCTGGTGACCGAAGTGGACGCCTGCCTCCAGCAGGGACTTCATGGATACGACGTTCTGATTTGCCATGTTGGTTTGTTTCTCCTTTTATTTTAGTTTGTACCTCCAGCCTCTTCCGCCCTCCGGCCAACCTTGCGGCACCGACCGAAAGTCTGAAGCTGTGCGGATTTACCGCAATATAATACCACGCGGCACGGCATAATGCAAGAAGTTTTTGCCCGTTTTCCGCAGTTTTTTTACTGCTTTTCCCCGGAAATATCCGCAATCAGGGCGGCGGCCAGGCCCTCGATGGCCGCCAGCTGGGGTGCGTGGGCGGCGGAACGGACGGTCACGCTCTCCCCCACCTGCCGCCAGCCCTTCAGGGGCTCCAGCAGGGCGGCCATCTGCCGGGCGGTGACCGGCGCCCAGGTGCCGTTTTCCAGCAGGGCAAAGCCGCGGTTCTGCAGGCCGTGGGAGGCGATGTCCCGCAGGACCTCGTCCATGGTGATAAACACGCCGCCGTTATAGGTAGGTGCGGCAAACACCAGGTGACTGTACTTGAAGGCGTCGGACACCACATAGGAGCTGTGGGTCACGGACACATCGTACATCTTCACCTTTACCCCCTGCTCCACCAGGCGGCAGGCCAGGATATTGGCGGCGTTCTCCGTGTTGCCGTATACGGAGGCGTAGGCGATCATCACGCCGCGGACCTCCGGCTCCCAACGGCTCCACAGGTCGTATTTGCCCAGGATATAGCCCAGGTCCTGCCGCCAGACATGGCCGTGGAGCGGCAGCAGCATACGGATATCCAGTCCAGCGGCCTTTTGCAGCACCGCCTGGACCTGTGCGCCGTACTTGCCCACGATGTTGGTATAATACCGCCGTGCCTCGTCCAGCACCTCCCGGTCAAAGTCCACCTCATCGGCGAACAGGGTACCGTTCAGCGCGCGGAAGCTGCCGAAGGCATCGGCAGACAGCAGCAGTTTGTCCGTCTCGTCATAGGTCATCAGCACCTCCGGCCAGTGGACCATGGGCGCGGCGATAAAGCGCAGGGTATGGCGGCCGGTGCAGAGGGTGTCACCCTCCTTCACCACGGTGACGCGGCCGGCCAGCTCCGCGTCGAAGAACTGGGCGATCATGTTCTTGGCGGCGGCACTGCACAGGATGCCCATATCCGGGTACTGCCGGGCCAGGTCGGCCATCTCGGCAGCGTGGTCCGGCTCCATGTGGTGGACCACCAGATAGTCCGGGGCTTTGCCGTTCAGGACGTGGGCCACATTTTCACGGAAGGTGGTACGCACGGCGCTGTCCACCGTGTCGAACAGGACAGTCTTGTCGTCCATCAGGAGATAGCTGTTGAAGCTGACGCCGTCGGGCACGCCGAACACGCCCTCGAACAGGGCCAGACGGCGGCAATCCGCGCCCACCCAGGTGTAGTCGTCGTTGACTTTTCTGATGCAATACATGGTCATTCATCCTTTCCATGATCTTTTCAGGGGTATTATAGCAGTAATGTCAAGCTTTTACCAGCGGCAAAATGCAAAAAACAGCGCCCTGCCTTCGGCAGAGCGCTGTATGTGCACAAGATTTACGCCTTCTTCGCGATCTCGCACAGGGCGGCGAACGCCACGGGATCGCTGATGGCCATCTCGGACAGCATCTTGCGGTTGATCTGGATGCCGGCGACCTTCAGACCGTGCATGAAGGTGGAGTAGTTCAGACCGTTGGGCTTCACAGCGGCGGAGATACGGGTGATCCACAGCTGACGGAAGTCACGCTTCTTCAAACGGCGGCCCACATAGGCGTAGGTCAGAGACTTCATGACCTGCTCGTTGGCCATCTTGAAATGCTTGGACTTGGCGCCCCAGTAGCCCTTAGCCAGCTTCAGCGTCTTGTTTCTTCTTTTACGCGCCATCATTGCGCCTTTAACACGTGCCATATTCTAATTGCCTCCTATTCTAACGAAAACGTATCTTATTTGTAGGGGATCATCTTGCGGATGGTCGCCTCGGTGGTGCAGTCAGCATAGGTGGTGCTGCGCAGACGACGGCCACGCTTGGTGTCCTTCTTGGTCAGGATGTGGCTCTTGAACGCGTGAGCTCTCTTGACCTTGCCGGTCTTCGTCAGATTGAAGCGCTTTTTTGCGCCGCTATGGGTCTTCAGTTTAGGCATAGTTGTTTTCTCCTTCCAATATGATCCTTTGCGAATGAAATGCTTATTTGCCGACCTTGGGGGACAGGAAAATAGACATATTCCGGCCCTCCAGCTTGGCGGCTTTGTCCAGGGTGGACACCTCGGTACACAGCTCGGCGAACTTGTTGAGCAGATCGCGTCCGATCTCGGTGTGCGCCATCTCGCGGCCGCGGAAGCGGACGGAGACTTTGACGCGGTTGCCGTCGGACAGGAACTTCTGCGCGTTCTTCAGCTTGGTGTTGAAGTCGCCCACGTCGATGCCCGGAGACATACGGATCTCCTTGATCTCGACAACGTGCTGGTTCTTTCTGGCTTCCTTCTCGCGCTTGCTCTGCTCGAACTTGTACTTGCCGTAGTTCATCAGCTTGCACACCGGAGGCGTTGCCTGCGGAGAGATCTTTACCAGATCCAGGCCCTGCTCCTCTGCGGTACGCAGCGCCTCCTCGCCGGACACAATGCCCAGCTGCTCGCCATTCTCGCCGATCAGTCGGATCTCCTTGTCGGTGATCTCCTCGTTCAGTTGATGCTGTACCTTGCTAATACCGAAGCACCTCCAATCCAAAATAAAAACGCGGACGCTCCGGGCATCCGCGAAACAACACAAACAGCCCTTTCGGGCGCTTGTATGACGCTGTTGACCTCTTTGCCGTCGCTGGAGGTGAGGCGGATGCACCGACCTTCTTTGTTTTCTCGGATATTTTATACTATCCCGGCGTGTTTGTCAACGGCTTTTTCCAGAATTTTTTTACATATTTTCTGCGGCGGCGGTGAAACTATGGTTGTACCTGAGGTACAAAGGGTACAGAAAATGGAGGTATATCTCATGGATAACACGAAGAACACCAAAAACACCAAGAACACCAACACCACCGACAACACGGAAAACACCAATACCAAGAACGCCAAGAACGCGAAAAACTGCAAATAACTTCTTCATGTCTTCGTATAAAAGGAGGGGCCGGACGGCCCCTCCCTTTATATCCATCAATGCTCCGTCTTGCCCAGATACTCCTCCAGTGTGATATCCCGGTTGAAGATCTCCTGTGCCGCGTCCTTGCCCACATAGCGGTAGTGCCACGGCTCATAGATGATACCAGTGATATCGGTCTTTCCGTTGGGGTAGCGGTGGATAAAGCCGTACCGCCAGGAATTGGCCATGAGCCACTTCTGGGTCTCCGTGCTCTCCTGAGCAGAGGTCAGGTCCTGCATATTGGCGTCCACCAGGTCCACCGCCAGGCCCAGCTGATGCTCACTGGTGCCGGGGATGGCCACGGCCTTGGCCGCCTCCACCTTGGCCTCCTCCTCACTCATGCCGCTGCTGATGAGCCGCTGCACCTTGTTGTCGTACAGGCTCTGCTGCGTCTCCTGCGTGCGGTAACTGGAGCAGTTGACCGGGCTGTAGCCCGCCGCCTTGCAGGCGTTGATCATCTCCATATACGCCTCATAGCAGCGGCTGTCCACCCGGTGGCCGTCATCCAGTGTCACCAGGTCCACCGTCCAGTCATCGGGCAGGGGGTTCCAGGGGTTCACCAGTGTCAGCAGCTCGTCATCCACGATGACGTTATCCGGTGTCGTAGTGTCGCCTACATTGTCCACGGGCTGATTCGTGTTCTGGGCGTCGTCCGCCGGAGCATCGTCCTTTTTGCAGCCCTTGATGATGAATATCGCACCCACGATGATGCCGGCCAGCAGCACGGCGGCGATGATGCGGTTCCGCATGGCCTCCCGGTAGCGCTTCTGCCGGCGGCGTTCTCTTTCGTAATCCATTCTGTTACCTCAATTCCTCGGGGTATACCCCCGTCTCGTGCAGTTTGATAAGCTCCCGTGCCACACGGGCGCGGTCCTCATGATACGTCATGCCGAACCAGCGGTCCGCCGACTTCAGCACGCTGACACGCAGCTCTCCCGCCGCCAGCATGTCGCCCACCATGGTGGGCAGCAGGCACTCGGCCTTCACCGACTGCCCCGCCTCGCTGCGGAGGAAGTCGTGGAAATACGTCTCCAACGCGTCGAAGACGGAGGGGGCAAAGCCCCAGAAGTTCATGGACACCACCGTGTCGCCGTCCAGCACCGCTCCGGTATCCTCGTCCCGGATGACGCCGTCCTGCAGCAGGGCGATCTTCAGCGTCTCGCGGATGTCGCTGAGATACCCGTCCTTCACATGGCACACACCCCGGGACACGGTGCCATGGGCAGTGACGGTGTTCTTCAGCAGATAGCCCACCATGGTGGCCGCGCCCGTCTCCGGCAGACGCTGCAGCTCCGCATATATGGTGCGGTAAGCGTCCGCGCCGTAGAAATCGTCGGCGTTGATGACGCAGAAGGGCTCGTGTACGATATCGCGGGTACACAGCACCGCGTGGGCCGTGCCGAAGGGCTTTGTCCGCCCCGCCGGCTTTGTATACCACGCCGGCAGTGTCGTGTCGTCCTGATAGGCGTAACGGACCTCCACGGGCCGCCCGTCCGCCGTGTGCAGCCGGGACGCCATATTGCCGCACAGGCGCTCCATCAGCTCCCGCATATCCGGCTTGATGATGAACACGACCTTGTCAAAGCCCGCCCGCACCGCGTCGTACACACCGTACTCCATCAGTATCTCTCCGTGGGGCCCCACGCCGTCGGTCTGCTTGCTGCCGCCGTAGCGGGAACCGATCCCCGCCGCCATGATGACCAGCGCTGCGTGCATAGTCTTTCCTCCTTGATTTTTCATAGCTACCATCATACCACGGATGGCAAAAAAAACAAGCGCATTTCAAGCGTCTTAATAGAAAGTTAAGGCATTTGGAAGAAAATACCCGGGAACTACTGGATTTTTCCTTTTCCGCCGTGTATAATGATTTTTTGCGGCCAGCTGCCGCGTGAGATGAGAGAAATAGAGTCATAAGGAGAGAACCGCCATGTCCGCCACCCAAAAAGTCATGGGCCATGTGTACGCCATTTTCACCATTCTGGTGTGGGGCAGCTGCTTCGTGCTGACCAAGCAGATGCTCACCGCCTATACCGCTATCCAGATCATCCCCCTGCGGATGGGCCTGGCCTATATCACGCTGTGGGCGCTGCGGCCCAAGACTCTGAAGCTCCCCTGGAGGGACGAGCTGATGTTCATCCTCATCGGCGTTACCGGCGGCAGCTTCTACTTCTTCCTGCAGAATACAGCGCTGACCTACACCTTCGCCGCCAATGTCAGCATCATCATCGCCCTGTCCCCCATCCTGACGGTCATTTTGGCCCAGCTGTTCTCCCGCAATGGTGAGCGCCTGGGCAAGTTCGTGTACATCGGCGCGGTCATCGCCATCGCCGGTGTGGTGCTGGTGGTGCTCAACGGCCAGCTGACCTTCCACCTGAACCCTCTGGGCGACCTGATCGCCCTGGCCGCCGCCCTCATGTGGGCCGTGTACTCCATCCTTATCAAGAAATACACCGAGCAGTATGACAACTTCCTGGTCACCCGCCGGGTCATGCTGTGGGCCTTCATCACCGCCGTACCGCTGATGCTGCTGACGGACGGTATGCCCGACCTGCACCCCCTGTTCACCCAGACCAACGTCCTGCTGAGTTGGCTGTTCCTGGGCGTGTTCGGCAACGCCGTATGCTTCGCCATCTGGAACATCGCCTTCCAGCGGCTGGGCGTGGTCATCACCAACAACTACCTGTACGCCTCCCCCTTCGTGACGCTGGTGGTGGGCTACCTGCTGCTGGACGAGCAGATCACGGTGATGAGCGTCATCGGTGCGGTGCTGATCACCGTGGGCGTCATCGTGGCGCTGAAAAACCCCAAGGAGAGCACTTGACCTCTATATGAAAAAGTTGTGTGCCGCACAGCGTCACACAACTTTTTTCTTGCTATTTTTTCCCGTTTTTAGTATACTTACAGTAGGTACAACACCGTAAAGGAGGGCTCCCCATGCGACAGATATGTACATCCCGCAAGGTCTGGCTTCCCATTCTGCTGCTGTTCACCGCCGTACTTATTTTCGCCTGCCGGGACAGGGGCGTGGCCATCGACTTCGACGGCACCGGCCTGTACCTTGCCAGCCCGCTCGATTCTGCTATCGAGGCCGTTCCCGTTTCCTTCCACGGCCAGCTGCGCAAGAACGTTTACACCGGCAGCTGCGACATACCCGGTGTACTCCAGTGTGACGACCTCTGCGTCATCTTCCGCGGCGACGAGAGCACCGATGTCTACTGCCGCGACCAAGCCTACTCCGAACCCACGCCCATCCACAGCATCACCCTTGACCGGACACAGCGCTGCGCCGAGATCCGCCTGTGGAGCGAATATACCGTGGAGGGTGACCGCGTCCTCGCCACCTTTGACCCGCTCATGCACCCTACCCTCACCGTCACCGAGTGAGACAGTCCCCCATAACGCACCGCATCCCCCGGCACACGCCGGGGGATGCGCTTTTTCTGTTGTTCATCTTCTCCCCAGGCGACTGAACCACCAGAAGGTCAGCGGCCAGACACACCCGGCGAACAGCACCACCAGCAGGTAGCGGATGCCCCCGGCGATGGCGGCGCTGCCGCCCAGCAGGGCGATCAGCGGCGCTTTCAGCCCGGAGCGTATGGCCAGCAGACAGCCAAAGCCCACTGCCAGCTTGATGAGCTGCGCCCACCACACCGCCTGTGTCTCGAACCGGATGTACTTCCGGTCGGCGATGTTGGACACCAGCATGCCCAGTGTGGCGCCCAGCAGCTTCCAGCCGTTCTCCAAAGCACTGAGGTAGTTGGCGGTGTCCTCAGCGGCAGCACCCGTATCGCCCCGCAGGTACAGATACCCCACGAAGGCCCCGCTGCACACCACCATAGCCAGTATGGTGTACGTCAGCACCACCGGCCGCCGGTCGGCCTCCTCCATCAGCGGATAGACCACCAGCACCAGCACCGCCGCGATCAGGAACGACACGCCCACATCCAGCGGCGTGTGAACACCCAGATACATCCGGCTGAACGCGATGAGCACCGTCAGCACGACCAGCACCACCCGCAGCCAGCCGCGGCGAGTATACCGGGCGATGCCGCCATAGGTGGCCACGGCGTTCTGTGTGTGACCGCTGGGGAAGGAATACCCCGTGGCCTCCGCCCGGGCAGACTCCACAATGGTGAAATCCGGGTCCTTTATCCACGGCCGGGGCACGCAGCAGAGTATTTTCAGGAATTGATTGATGACCGTGCCAAAGAAGCCCACGATCATCAGGTAATAGCCCTCGCGCTTGCTGACGCACCAGAACGCCGTCACGGCGATGACCATAAAAAACATCTCGCCGCCCAGCAGCGTGATGACCGACATGATCTTATCCAGCGCAGGCGTGCGGATGCTCTCCAGCGCGTACAAAACTCCCATAAAGTCTCCCTCCTTTATGTTCTTCCGCTATTCTACTACACTTTTCTCCGCCGTGCAAGTGCAAGCGTTGACGGCACCGCGGCACCGTGCTATACTGTGGAAAAATGCAAGGAGGCCCCGCCATGAAGCCTGAAGAGCTGCTCTCCGTCCTGCACACCGCCAACCGTCTGAAGGACACCACCCGCCACTGCTGGACGCCTGGGAACCGTCACGAGAGCGTGGCCGACCACAGCTGGCGGCTGGCGCTGACGGCTTTCTTTCTTCGGGACGAGTTCCCGGAGACGGATATGGACAAGGTCATTAAAATGTGCCTGATCCATGACCTGGGCGAGTGCTTTACCGGCGACATCCCCAGCTTTCTGAAAACCGACGCCGACACAGCAAAGGAGGACGCTCTCCTGATCCAATGGGTAGGGACGCTGCCCCAGCCTTACCGCACGGAGATGGCCGCCCTGTACGCGGAGATGGACGCACTGGAGACGCCGGAGGCCCGGCTCTACAAGGCGCTGGACAAGCTGGAGGCCGTCATCGCCCACAACGAGTCCCCTATCTCCTCCTGGCTGCCCCGGGAGTACGACCTGAACCTGACCTACGCCGACGAACACGTGGCGTTCTCCCCGTACCTCACGGCGCTTCGCGCCGCCATCCGGCGGGAGACGGAGGCAAAGATAGAAAAAGGCGAATAAAAAGCTTCCCGGCATTTGCCGGGAAGCTTTTTATTCACCCGCTGCCGCCAGCAGCGCATCGGACAGCCTCGCGTACTCCTCCAGGCCCAGGGCCTCGCCCCGCACGGTGGGGGACAGGCCGCAGCCGGCGACGATGGCCGCCAGCTGCTCCTTGGGCAGCTGCCAGCCGGTCTGCAGGCTGTTCACCAGCGTCTTGCGCCGCAGGGCAAAGCCCGCGCGCACCGTCCGCCAGAAGGCCTCCTCGCTCCGCACCTGTACCGGCGGGGCCTTTCTTGTAACGCAGCGCACAACGGCGGATGTCACCTTGGGCGGCGGCATGAAGCAGCTGTTGGGCACCTCGAACAGCAGTTCCGGCACGGTGTAGTACTGCATCAGCAGGGAAAACGCGCCGTAATCCGCCGTGCCCGGCTTCGCGCAGATCCGCAGGGCTACCTCTTTTTGAATGAGCACCGTCAGCTGCCGGAAACACCCGGCCCGGACACAGGCCGTGAGAAACGGTGTGGTGATGTTGTAGGGCAGGTTGGCGCACAGCACCGCCGGCAAGCCCGGAAACTTCTCCGCCGTCGCCGCCGCCAGGTCCAGCGCCATCACGTCGCCCTCGATCAGGGTGAAGTTGTCATAGTCCGCCATAGTCTCCGCCAGCACCGGCGGCAGGCGCTTGTCCAACTCCACCGACACCACCTTTCCCGCCCGCCGGGCCAGCTGCACCGTCAGTGCGCCGATGCCGGGGCCTACCTCCAGCACGCCGCAGCCGGGAACGCAGCCCGCCGCGGCGATATCCTCCGCCACGTCACCCCGGATGAGAAAGTTCTGTCCCAGCGCCTTGGCAAAGTGAAAGCCGTGCCGCGCCAGCAGTGCCTGTATATCGTTCCGATCGCACAGATCCATCGTGTTTCTCCTTCACTGCATATTGCCGCCATTGTACCACCTTTTCCCCACCCGCGCAACGAAAAGCCGGAAAAAGTTTGCCTTTCTCCGTGCCGCGTCCCCCAAAACTTGACAAAATTGGAAGATAGTGCTATACTCCACAGGTATTGCTAATCGGTAACAAAAGTTACAAATTGTTTCAATTTTTATTGTCCGCCCTGTTTGAACACCTCCCGGGGCGGCTATACTGCGAGGTACTATGGAACAAACAGTCGTCACACAACCGAAGCGCTTGCAGCCGAAAAAGCCGCGGCGCCGCATCACGCCGGCCACGGTGTGCCAGGCAATCCACGATGTGCCCTACATCGTGGCCCGGGCCCTGATCCGCGCCGTGCGCGCAGTGGGCCACTGCTTTGCCTGGACCTGGGACGCCATCGCTTCCGACGTCAGGGCCAACTGGCGCGCCTTCTGCTGCGGACGGCTGGTGACCGGCTGCCGTGACGCCCTGCGTTCCCCGGCCCTGCGGGAGGTGCACCACATCATGCGCGATCATCCCTCTATCCGCGCCATCACCATGATCGCCGTCACGGCGGTGATCTTCGCCGCCGCCGTTATGGCGGAGCCGGTACGCACCATGGACGCCATCTGCATCGTGGTGGACGGCGACGGTCCCCACGTACTGGACGAGCGCAGTGAGGAGCGCACCTATGACGATCTGCTGCTGCGCCGCAGCCTGGGCGACAAGTCCATGCAGCTGCTGCTGGAGCCGGGCCGCACCGTCACCATCACCCACGGCGACGACACACACACCCTCACCACCGAGGCCGAGCGCCTGTCCTCCCTGCTGCGGCGCAGCGGCATCCGTCTGGGTGAGGACGAGATGGTGGAGCTGAATGTCGCCGGCGAGGACCCCGCCATCCGCATCAGCGATACGCTGACCTACCAGCACTATGTCACTGTGGAGACGGACTACAAGATCCTTCGCTCACCGGATCCCCTGATGGACAAGGGCACCGAGGAGATCATCCGCAAGGGTATCCCCGGCCAGATCGTGGAGACGTATGAGGACACTGTGGTCAGCGGCGAGGTAGTATCTACCAAGTATATCGGTGCCAGCCACGACACCTCACACGCGGAGCTGGTGCGCTACGGCACCCGCGTCTACGAGGTGGAGGAGGGCGACACCATCGAAAAAGACTTCCCCAACGAGGTGGGCGAGGGCGGCTACCTGCTGTTTGCCTCCGGCGACACCATGACCTATAACAAGGTGATGCTCTGCTCCTCCACCGCCTACTACAGCGGCGGCGACGGCGGCGCGGCCTGGACCACGGCGGTGGGTGCCGCGGTGGGCGTGGGCACCGTGGCCGTAGACCCCAAGGTGATCCCCTACTACACCAAAATGTTCATCCAGACCACCAACGGCCGCCGTGTCTACGGCATGGGCACCGCCCTGGACTGCGGCGGCGCCATCAAGGGCAACATCGTGGACCTGTGGTTCCCCACCAAGGCGGACTGCTACTCCTGGGGCCGCCGAAACGTCACCGTGTATATTCTGGATAAAAAGGCAAGCTAAGAGCATGGCCCCGGCGGGGCCATGCTCTTTCTTTACCCGCAGCCCCCGGTGTGAGCCGGGGGGCTGCTTTTTTATTCTCCGTAGTGCACGTGCAGCAGCGCGTGACACTTTTCCTCGCCGTACTCCCTGAGTAAAGACGTGACGATGGGGTTTTTCTCCGCCCGCTTGAACATAGCGGAGGCATCGGCGGCATACAGTCCCTCGCCCCGCTTCTTCTTCACGTTGCTCAGCCCATAGGGCTGTCCCGCGCCGCCCACGCAGCCGCCCTGACAGGTCATGACCTCGATCAGGTGGTAGAAGCACTTGCCCGCTTCGATATCCGCGATCAGCTCCTTGGCGTGGATCAGCCCGTTGACCACGGCGATACGCAGCTCCTGCCCGTCCACGTTCAGTTCCACATGGCGGATGGATCCGTCTCCCCGCAGATCGGTGACACGGACGGCCCGCAGCGCATTCTTGCTCTTGTCCGGCAGGCAGTGACGCACCACCGCCTCGGCCACACCGCCGGTGACGCCGTAAATCACCGCCGCGCCGCTGCCCAAACCGAAGGGCAGGTCCGGGGACTCCAGTTCCAGCTCGTCCAGCTGCACGCCCGTCTCACGCATCATGTCCACCAGCTCCCGGGTAGTCAGCACCAGATCCACATCCGGCCGACCGTTATGGACGAACTCCGGCCGCGCCGCCTCCATTTTCTTGGCAGTGCAGGGCATAATGGCGATGTTGTAGGTAGTCCGCCCGTCGGCGGCATCTTTTTCGGCGTATTTGTCACGGATGACCGCTGCGAACATCTCCATGGGCGATTTGCAGGTGGAGATATGCTTCAGATACTTAGGGGCGTTGAACTCCAGATACCGCACCCAGGCGGGACAGCAGCTGGTGAACATGGGGAACGGCCCGCCGTTTTTCAGCCGCTGCAAAAACTCCTCCGCCTCCAGTATGGTGGTCATATCCGCGCCGAAGTTGGTGTCGTACACCTCGTCCACACCCATGAGCTTCAGCGCCGTGGTCATCTTGTCAATGACGTTCACGCCTGCCGGGATGCCAAAGGCCTCACCCACCGCCACACGGACGGCCGGCGCGATCTGCACCACCACACGCTTCTTCGGGTCGTGGATGGCCGCCCACGCGGTGCCGATCTGATCGTTAACGGTGATAGCGCCGGTGGTGCACACGGCGGCGCACTGGCCGCAGCCCACGCACTTCGTCTCGCCCAGCTTTTTGTCAAAGGCCGGCATCACCTGCAGCTCGCTGCCCCGGAAGGCAAAGTTCAGAATACCCTGTCCCTGCAGCTCCTCGCACACCCGCACGCAGTCGCCGCACAGGATGCACTTGTTGGGGTCCCGGAACACCGCGTAGCTGGTGTAATCCTTCTCGTACCGGGGCTTATTGTTGGGGAAACGGATATGCCGCACGCCAAAGCGCTGGGCCAGCTCCTGCAATCGGCAGTTGCCGCTTTTGGCACAGGTAGTGCAGGAGCAGTCATGGGCCGCCAGCAGCAGCTCCAGTATCATCCGCCGGTGCCTCAGCAGCCGGGCGGTGTTGGTCCTGATCTCCATGCCGTCCCGGGGCTCCATGGAGCAGGAGGCGTCGATCTTCCCGGTCTTCACGTCCTCCACGATGCACATACGGCACGCGCCGTGAACGGACAGGTCGGAGTAATAGCAGAACGTGGGGATGTCGATACCCGCCTTGCGGATGACCGCCAGCACGTTGCGCTCGCCGTCAAAGGGCACCCGCTGCCCGTCGATGACCATAATTCCCTTTGCCATGGCTCACTCCTCCTCAATGGCGTCGATCGCGCCGAAGGGGCACGCGCCCCAGCAAGCGCCGCAGTGGATGCACTTCTCGTTGTCAATGACGTAGGGCATACGGGGCTGCCCGGAGATGGCCTCCATGGGACAGTTCCGCGCGCACTTGCCGCAGCCCTTGCACAGCTCCGGTTTGATCTCCAACCGGCGTTTGCGCCCGTTGCAGATGGGACAGTGGTGATCCACCACATGGCGCAGATAATCCTGCCGGAAGTTCCGCAGGGTGGACATCACCGGCTTGCAGGCCGTCTGCCCCAGGCCGCACAGGGCCGTGTCCGTGATGGTATCGCTAAGAGACTCCAGCAGATCCAGATCGGCCAGACTCCCCTCGTTATTGATGATGCGCTCCAGCGTCTCCAGCATACGCTTTGTGCCCTCCCGGCAGGGGGTGCACTTGCCGCAGCTCTCGTTCTGGGTAAAGTGCATAAAGAACCGTGCCACCTCCACCATACAGGTGTCCTCGTCCATGACCACCAGGCCGCCGGAGCCGATAATGGCCCCCAGCTTCTTCAGCGAGTCGAAGTCCATAGGGTAGTCCAGATGCTCCTCGGTCAGACATCCGCCGGAAGGCCCGCCGATCTGCACGGCCTTGAACTTCTTTCCGTTCGGTATGCCGCCGCCGATGTCGAAGATGATCTCCCGCAGGGTGGCGCCCATAGGCACCTCCACCAGTCCTGTGTTCACCACGTTGCCCGTCAGGGCGAAGGTCTTGGTACCGGCGCTGCCCTCGGTGCCGATGCCCCGATACCACGCCGCGCCCTTGTTGATGATGTTCGGCACGTTGGCGAACGTCTCCACATTGTTCAGCACCGTGGGCTTTCCCCACAATCCCTGGTCTACCGTCCGGGGCGGCTTTACCCGGGGCATTCCCCGCTTACCCTCGATAGAGGCGGTCAGGGCGCTGCCCTCACCGCAGACGAAGGCGCCGGCGCCGCGGTTGATGTGGATATGGAAGCTGAACCCGCTGCCCATGATGTCGTCGCCCAGCAGTCCGGCCGCCGCAGCCTTGTCGATGGCCACCTGCAAACGCTTCACCGCCAGCGGATACTCGGCGCGGACGTAGATGTAGCCCTCCGTGGCCCCGGTGGCTGCGCCGGCGATCATCATGCCCTCCAGCACGGAATGGGGATCGCCCTCCATGATGGATCGGTCCATGAACGCGCCCGGGTCACCCTCGTCGCCGTTGCAGACGATGTACTTCACCGGTTCCTCCGTGTGCCGGCGCACGCTTTCCCACTTACGTCCGGCGGGGAACCCGCCGCCGCCCCGGCCCCGTAGGCCGGAGTCGGAGATCTCCCTGCAGATCGCCGCGCCGTCCATGTCGAACAGGGCCTTTTCAAAGGCGGTGTACCCGCCCTTGGCGATGTATTCCTCCAGATTTTCCGCGTCACTGGCGCCGCAGCTGGCCAGCACCACCCGGTGCTGCTTTTTATAGAAGGGGATATCCTCCTGCCGGGGATAGGACACGCCGTCCTGGTGATAGGTCAGCCGTTCGATGACCTCGCCGCCCAGCAGCGTTCTCTCCACGATCTCGCGGCAATCCTCCGGCTTCACGCGGACATACATCACACCCAGCGGCTCGATATGCACCAGCGGTCCCATCTCGCAGAAGCCGTGGCAGCCACTCATCTTGATGTGCAGACTCTTCTCCGCGTCGCCGTGGTGGGTCAGGCCCACATACACCTGCAGTCCCCGCTGGGCACACTCCTCCCGCAGGTTCTCATACACCTTCATGGACCCGCTGGCGATACAGCCCGTACCGGCACAGATCAGCACGTTCAGGGATGATCTGCTCCGTTCCAGCGCCTCCGCCGCCTGCTGGTGCATGGCGCGGAAGCCCTCCCGTGTCAGCTTGCTCATTCCGCCGCCTCCTTTCCGCGAATGGCCTCCAACTCCGCCAGCGCCGTCTCCGGCGTCATCTTGGCGTACACCTCGCCGTCAACCGTCATCACCGGCGCCAGACCGCAGGCACCCAGACAGGCCACCGTCTCCAGCGTAAATACGCCGTCGGCGCTGGTCCTGCGCTTGCCGTCCAGCTTCAGGTACTCATAGATCGCGTCGTAGATAGGCCCGGACTTCCGCACATGACAGGCCGTGCCGTCGCATACCTTGACGATGTGCTTTCCTTTGGGTTCCAGTGAGAAATTCTCATAAAACGTGGCCACGCTGTACACCCGTGAGACGCTGATGTGCAGCATATCCGCCACCAGTTCCATATTCTCTTGGCTCAGGTAGTTCTCCGACGCCTGTATCTCCTGCAAAATGGCGATGAGCTTCGCGCTGTCGCAGTCGTGGGCCCGGACGATGGCCACCGTTTTCTCCTGTTCCGATCTCATGCTCTCTCCTCCTAAAACGTGTTGAACGCCGTGTCGCTTAGCCTGTTAATTTTCTAACACTCCACCCGTACTGTACCATAGGCCCGCCCGCCTTGCAACAGCAAAAGAGGGGAAATTCTCGCCGTGCGAACTTTTCTCCACCCTGCACAAAAACGTCCCCGCTTTTTTGCCTTAAACGGCAAAAAGCAAGGGGGCATAACTTTTTTTCATGGCTTCGACAGCATAAGTGCCCCCCTCAGGCCCATGGGCCTGAGGGGGGCACTCTCTGTTCACATGATGCCGGACTTTTCCTTACTGGCGGCGATGGCCGCGTTCAGTCTTCGGGCCGGGTAATATACCAGCAGGCCGAACACCGTGAACAGCGCGCACATGCCCAGCAGCACCAGCGCGCAGCGCAGGTATGTGTCGCCGTACATACCGCCCACCGTCTCCCGGATCATATCCATGCCGTAGTGGAAGGGCATGAAGGGATACAGGGTCTGGAACAGCTGCGGCAGCACGTGTACCGGGTATGAGCCGCCGGACCCGGCCACCTGAATGACCATGATAACGACCGACAGCGCCATGCCCACGTTGTCCAGGGCATACACCAGCGCGTAGTTCATACTGGCGAAGTTCAGCGAGCACAGGCAGCAGGCCAGCACGAACAGCGCCGGCTCCGCCGTCTCCATCCCCACGAAGTACAGGCACCCGAAGGCCGTCACCAGCGCCTGGGCCATGGCCATCAGGAAGAAGGTGAGAAACCGCCCAAAGTAGCGCTCCGCCGCCCGGCACCCGGCAAACTCCGGCTGGGTCACCGGTACCTTCAGCATCACGGCGGTCAGCAGGCTGCCCACAAACAGCGCCAGCATGACGTAGTAGGGCGACATGGCCGCGCCGTAGTCCTTGATCTCATAGATGATCTCCGTGTTCAGCTGCACCGGCGAGCTGAGGTAGTCCGCCATGCTTTCGGCATCGCTGCTCTCCATCAGCTCCGTAAAGCGCTTGAAGGCTTCGCTCTCCGTCACCCGGCGCACATCGTCCTCGATGTCCGCCAGATACGTCTCCACCGTGTTGGCCAGGGTGATGCCCGCGTCCAGCGTAGGCTGTACGGTGGTCATGGCATCGGCGTAGCTGTCCAGCGTGCCGGACACCTCGCCCAGGCTGCCGCCCACAGCCCCCAGCAGCTGCTGGACGGACCGCAGCGTGGTCTGGGCCTGGGCCCCGGTGGTGTGCAGATATTCGTTGACCTCCTTATTGGTCCGCACCGCCGCAGCCAGCAGCTCCTGCCGCACCTGATGCAGCATATCCAGCACCGGTCCCTGCAGGGCCGACGGCTCCAGCGTATCCACCAGCGCGTCCAGCGCCTCCAGATCAGCGATGGCCGTCTCCAGCTGCGCCTTCACGGCCTCGTCCTCGGTGGCCGCCAGCTGGTCCGCCAGCGCGGCGATGGCCGCCTGTATCTTCCGGTGCAGGTCCGCCTTCAGCGCTTCGTCGGCGGCAGAGGTATCCATGTTCCGCAGCATATCCTCTATGTCGCCTAATACCTTATCCGTGTTGTTCAGCACCGTCAGCAGGTCGCTGTACGCCGTGTCCGCCGCGCTCAGGCCCGTGCTGATAAGCTGCACCGTGCTGCCCGCCGCCGCATCGGCGTCCTCCACCGTTCCCCGTGCGTCCGCGATGGTCACGGACGCCGCGGTCAGCAGCCCATCCGCCCCGTTCATCACGTCCTTCAGCGACAGCAGCACCTTCTGCAGCTGCGCCATCTCCTGCCGCGCACCGGTCAGCTTATCCATAATGCCGTCCGCCAGCGCCTCCGAATCCAGCCCCATGGCCTTGAACACGGAGCCCGCCGTGGTCAGCGCTTCGGCGGCCTTGCCGATGACCGTGGTGTTGATCTGCTCCTGCACGGCGGTCTTGGCCTTGCTGGTGATCTTGGGGGCGATGGCGTTCTTCTTCTCGTTCTCGTAATACTGTATCTGCGGGTGGCGCAAATCGCCGGACAGAATACTCACAAAATCCTCGGTAAATTCCTCCGGCACGATCAGCGCCGCGTAGTAGTCGCCGGACTCCACCCCGTCCAGGGCCTCCGCCCGGCTGTCCACGAACACCCAGCCCATCTGGTCGTTGCTCTCCAGCCCCTGGAGCACCAGCGCGCCGATGTTCACCTCCAGACCCAGCACCTCGCAGCCCGCGTCCTCGCTGGCCACCGCCACGCTGATGCGGCTGGTGGACGCCGTGCCGTAGGGATCCCAGTTGGACAGGATGTTGAACCAGGCGTACAGACACGGCACCAGGCACAATCCCAGCAGCACCACCACCGCCACCACACTGGCCGTCAGCCGCCGCCAGTCGGCGCGAAAGATATTCCAGATGTTCTTCATCGGTCCACCTGCCCTTCCCGGCTCTCCGCCGCACCGCGCCGCAGGTCATCGGACAGCCCCTGTATCGCCCGGGTCAGCGCGTCCAGATCGGACGCCAGCTTCTCCGGGTCGTCCAGCAGCCGTTCCAGCACCCGCGCGCCGCTGTATACCGGCGCGGCAGGCGTCGGCGCGCTGTCTGCCTGCGGCGCTCCGCCGTGCACCTCCCGCAGTATCTCGTCCACGGAATATGCCTCCGGCTCCGGCGCTGCCGGTGCCTTTGTGACCGGCGTCTCCTCCGCAGGTGCCGGGGATATCTCCTCTGCCGCCGGCGTCTCCTCCGGCGCAGGTGCCGCTTCCGCCGCCGTTGTCTCCGTCTCCGGCGTCTCCTGTTTCTCCCGGGTGCCGTGGCGCAGCAGCAGACCCATCCGTGGCACCTTGGGCAGCTCCGGCAGCTCCAGCAGTGTGCCCAGGCTCTCCTGCTCCATCTGGGTGATGTTCTCCAGCTTCTTTTGCAGCTCATAGTCCGCGTACTCCACGGCGATCAGATATGCCGCCACTGCGAACATGGACAGTATCCACAGCATCAGGGTGAACACCTTGTTCCCCTCCGCCAGAAACATCAGCAGCATCAATCCCAGCGTCACCGCCAGCAGCATCCGCATACCGACGCGTATCCGCCGCCGGTTGTTCCGGTGCAGGGTGCTGACCTCCTCCAGCAGGCGGTCATACAACTCCTGATAGTCCCGTTCTCTTGTCATCGGTCAACACCTCCTTTCACAGCAGCTCCGTCTCCTCCAGCTTCTCCTCCATAAAGTGGTTCAGTCCCATGAAGGGCCGCCGTACCAGCAGGCCGATCAGCAGCGCCGCCGCGGCGAACAGCAGCAGGAAGCCGATCTGCTGCCAGTAGTAATTCCCGTACATCCCGCAGATGCACTCGCGCATGGCGTCGATGGCGTAGGGGAAGGGGAAGAAGCGATAGATCTTCTGGTAAATGGCCGGCAGCAGCTCGATGGGGAACGTGCCGGAGGAGCCTGCGATCTGCATGACCATGATGACCACCACAATGGCCTTGCCCACGTCGCCGAAGGACAGCGCCAGCGAATAGATCAGCAGGCTGAATGTAAAGGCCGTCAGTGCGCCCGTGAGATACAGCATCCCCGGGTGCAGGCACTGGACCTTCAGTATGTACAGGTCGCCGGTGACGATGACCGCCGCCTGTATCTGGCTCAGCACGAAAAAGAACAGGTACCTCCCGAAGTACAGCTCCGCCGGCTTCGGGTCGATCAGGCCCTCCGTCCGGGCGTGTATCTTGATGAGGGACGACAATATCACGCCGCCCACCCAGATGGCCAGCACCGTGTAGAACGGCGTCATGGCCGAGCCGTAGTTGGCGATGGGATACACCGCATTCACGCTGGTCTGCACCATTTCCGGGAAATACTGGCCGTACACCGCCGGGTCGCCGCCCAGGATATTCACCAGCGTATCCATGTATTCGTCTGTGGTCAGCCCCTCCAGGTCGTCTATGGTGCTCTCCAGCGAGGTCAGCAGCTTCTCCGTAGCCGGCCGCAGCAGCGCCATGGTGTCGCCCACAGCGTCAGCGGTCTCCGCCAGCGCGGTCTTCATGACCTTGGCGTCTCCAGCCAGCGCAGCCATGCCCTCCATGGTGTCCGCCACCTGACCGGCCACGGTGTCCAGTTCCTTTTGCAGCGCCTTTGAAGTCACGGGAATCCTATCCACCATCGTCCGCAGGGACTTCACCAGCGCGTCGCAGTCCGCCAGCAGATCGGCAGAATCCGGACTCTCCGCCAGTGCCCGCAGCTGCTTTGCTGTCTTGCGGCACTCCGCCGCCGTCTGCCGCGCCGCCTCCGCCTGGGTCTTGCCCGCCTCCGTGCCGGAGGCCTCCAGCCCCGCCGCCCATGTTTCCAGCGCGTCGGCGGTCTTGTCCATGGTATCCGCCGCATCCAGCAGCTTCTGCTGCGTCTCCTCCTGGTCCGGCGCATTCTCAATGGCGCTGTTCAGCCGGTCCAGCGCCCGTTCCACCCGGGCCAGGGCCGTGTTCAGCTGCATCTGTATCTCCGCCGCCGTCTGCTGCAGCTGTGCGCCGTCCGGCAGGTTCTTGTTGATATTGGCCACGGCCGCCTCCAGCGCCGCCGCGCTGCTCTCCGACACGCCGCTGCCGCCCGCCGCCTCAAAGGCATCCATCATCCGCCCGCAGGCGTGCAGCAGGTCCTGGGCCTGGTACAGCACGCCCTTCACGGCAGCCTCCGGATCGTCGGCGGTCAGGTCCGCCGCCAGCAGATTGCTCTGCTCCATGATGCCGTCGATGACCACCTCCAGATAGTTTTCACTGATGGAGCGCTTCAGCGTCTCCACCGCCGTGTCGGTGATCTTGGTGGCCACGGCGTTCTTCTTGGCGTTTTCGTAGTAGGTGATGGCCGGCTTACCGGTCCAGTCCGTCAGCATCCGGTACATATTCCGGCTGAACTGCTTGTCGATGACCACCGCCGCGTAGTAGTCGCCGGACTCCACGCCGCCCTTGGCCTCCTCCTCGGTGTCCACGATGACCCAGTTGATGGACGTGGCCTCCCGCAGGTCGGCCACCACGTCGTCGCCCTTGTTCTCGTAGGTGCCGTCCGCGTCGGTATAGCCCTCGTCCAGCGACGCCACCGCGATGGATATCCCCCCGGTGTTGCCGTAGGGGTCCCAGTTAGAGTAGATATTCAGCCAGGCGTACAGGCTGGGCAGCAGGGCGATGGCGACCACCACCACGCAGGCGAAAAAGCACTTGCTCAGCGTCCGTATATCGGTTTTGAACACCGTCCAGATATTACGCATACTGCCTCCTTACGCGCGGCACGCCGCGCTGTATATAAAGCTGTCGTTAACAATAGTGTATCAGTATGTATTATACAGAAAGCCACTGTGATTTGTCCACACAAAACCCGTTTTTTGCCCAAAAAAGCAGAAAAGAGACGGCTCCCGCCGTCTCTTTCGTTCTACTCTTTTTCTGTATCCTCCGCCACGATGCGGTAGTAGGTATTCCCCGTCAGCTTGTACACGATGGCATACAGCACCGCGAACACCGCAAAGCTCACCGCCGTTGTGCCGATCAGCAGGCCCCGGTTGTCCAGGTTGAACAGGATCAGCAGCTTGTGGATGAACGGGAACGCGAAGCACAGGTGCACGCCCGCCAGCACCAGCGGCAGATAGAACACCGTCAGCAGCTGGCTGTTGATGCTGCGGCGTATGTCCTGCTTGGTCATGCCCACCTTCTGCATGATGTCAAAGCGGGACTGGTCCTCATAGCCCTCGGAGAGCTGCTTGTAGTACAGGATAGCCACCGCCGCGAAGATAAACACGATACTCAGCATGATGCCCAGGAAGAACAATCCGCCGTACATGCCGTAGAAGTCTGCCCGGTTGGCGGCCTTGGACTCCACGCTGACGCCCACGCCCCAGTCACTGCTGACGCTCGCCAGATACCCGTTCAGCGCGTCCTCCAGATTGGGCGTTGTTCCGTCGATGTTACCCTGCTGGTTTTCCGGCAGATCGGTGTCGAAGGCGTAGTGCCACGTGGCCGTGAGATACCAGCCGTATTTCTCGCTCAGTCCGTCCTCCAGCTCCTGCACGAACTGTGTGAAGTGCGGTATGACCACCATCAGGGTCGGGGTGATATCCGCCGTGAAGGGGCCGCTCAGCGGCGGAATGTCCCGATCCATGACCCGGAACGTCCATTCCCCGTCGACGGTCAGGGTGTCGTAAGGGAAATCCGTCCGCAGCGCGGCCACATACACCTGCCCGTCATTCAGCGTCAGGCTCTGCCCCGTGGCGGCGTTGTAATCCTCCAGCGGCAGGAAATGCAGCTGCGTCACACGGGTGCTGTCCGCTGCGGACGCACCGGCGTTGCCCAACCGCAGATCCCCGCCGTCCGGCAGACCGCTGACGCTGATCTCACGGTATGTCGCCACATTACTGGTCTGCCCGCCGAAGTTGAAAACGGTGCTCTCCACACCCTGACGCAGCTGCTCCGCCTCCGCCTCGTCCAGCGGATGATCGCTTCTGCCGTATACCGCCACGTCCATGTCGCGGGGATACCGGGCATTCACCGCGTCCTCCTGCCCCACATACAGGCAGGTGGTGGACGAGATCATCACCAGCACCATGGTGGCCAGGATGCACACCGACGCCAGCCCCGCGCCGTTGCGCTTCATGCGGTAGGCCATGGAGGACACGGACACGAAGTGCTGGGGCCGGTAGTAGTATTTTTTGTTCCTTTGCAAGCCGCGGCACAGCGTCACCGACCCGCTGATGAACAGCAGATACGTGGCCGCGATCACCATGAGCACCGCCGCGAAGAACCACGTCAGCGCCGCCAGCGGTTCCTTGATGGACACCGCCAGCCAGTAGGCCCCGGCCAGCAGCACCGCCCCCGCCGCCGTCAGCACCCACTGCGCCTTGGGCGGCTTCTCGCCCACGCTCTCGCTGCGCAGCAGCCCCACCGCGCTGACGCCGTGCAGCTGCCGCAGCCCGTTCAGCAATATCAGCGTGTGGATGGCCGCAAACAGCGCCGCCGCAGCCAGCAGAGACGATACGGACACCGTCAGGGTATAGGTCACGGGCACCTGCAAAAGCCGCACCATACCCAACTCCGCCAGCTTATACAGTACCATGCCCAGAAGCAGTCCCGTCCCCGTGGTCAGGCCATAGGTGATGACCGTCTCCCACAGCAGAATGCGGGCGATGTTGCCCTTGCCCATACCCAGCACATTGTACAGGCCAAACTCCCTCTCCCGGCGGCGAATGAGAAACGAGTGGGTATAGAACAGAAATATCAGCGCAAACACGGCGATGACCACCGTGCCCAGCCGCAGTATGATGGCGCTGCTGCCGCCGCCGGACATGTGCTCCAGCACCGGCGAGCCGGACAGCCCCATCAGGATGTAGAACATCAGCACCATCCCGGCGCAGCTCAGCAGATACGGCAGGTACAGCCGCCTGTTTTTTCTCATGCCCGTCCAGGCCAGCCGGGCGTATAATGTCTTTTCCCTCATGCCGGCTCACCGCCCGACTGCAGCATGGTCAGCGTGTCGGAGATGCGCTGATAGAACCTGGTGTCGTCGTCCTCGCCCCGGTACAGCTGGTGGAACACCTGGCCGTCCTTGATGAACAGCACCCGGCCCGCCCGGCTGGCGGCCTTCACGGAGTGGGTCACCATCAATATGGTCTGTCCTGCCCGGTTGATGGCGGCAAACAGCCGCAGCAGCTCGTCGGTGGAGCCGCTGTCCAGCGCACCGGTGGGCTCATCCGCCAGCAGCAGCTTCGGCTCGGTGATGATGGCCCGGGCCACCGCCGCCCGCTGCTTCTGCCCGCCGGAGACCTCATAGGGGTACTTCTTCAAAAGCTCCGTCAGTCCCAGCTCCCGGGCAATAGGCAGCAGCCGCGCCCGCATATCCTCGTAAGACATTCCCATCAGCACCAGCGGCAGATAGATGTTGTCCTCCAGCGTGAACGTATCCAGCAGGTTGAACTCCTGGAACACAAAACCCAGGTTGTCCCGGCGGAAGGCCGCCGCGTCCCTCTCCCGTATCTTGCCCAGCTCATGGCCGTCCAGCCGCACCGTACCCGCCGTGGGCTCGTCCAGCGCCGCCAGAATGTTCAACAGCGTGGTCTTGCCGCTGCCGGACTCACCCATGATAGCGACATACTCGCCCTGCTCCACGGTGAAGCTGACATTCCGCAGCGCCTCTACACGGCTGCCGCCCAGCCGCGAGGTGTATACCTTCCGCAGCCCGCTGACTTCCAAAATGCTCATAGCATGACCTCCTTTATCTTACAAGGCCATTATAGTCCGGGTCCTTCCCCTAATCCATCGCTTTGCCTTACCAAAAACGAACAACTCTGTCACCTTTCACTCCGGCAGGAAATCGCCGCATCCCAGTGTCAGATACACCGTGGTGCCCACGCCGGGCACGGACTCGATCCGTATCTCATGCCGCAGATTGCGGCATATCCGCCGGCACAGGTACAGCCCGATGCCGCTGGACCGCCGGTCCAGCCGCCCGTTCTGCCCGGTATAGCCCATGTCAAATACCCGGGGCAGGTCCTCCGGCGCGATGCCCATGCCGCTGTCCCGGATGCACAGATCGTCCCCCTCCCGGTAGATCCGGACGGTCCCGTCCTGCCCGGTGTACTTCAGGGCATTGCTCAGCAGCTGCTCCACCACAAAGGTCAGCCACTTGCCGTCCGTCACCGTCTCCCATTCCACCGGCGTGTAGTCCAGCGCGATGCGCCGGTCAATGAACTCCCCGGCAAACCGCCGCACAGCGGCGCGCACCACATCATCCACGGCGCACGTTCGTATCACGTAGTCGCTGCCGCCCTCCTCCAACCGCAGATAGGTCAGCGCCATGTCCACGTACTGCTCCACCCGGCCCAGCTCCGTCATCAGCCGCCGGGCGGCCGGGGTGTCCTCCCCCTGCAGGGTCAGGCGCATAGCGGCGATGGGCGTCTTGATCTGGTGCACCCATGCGGTGTAATAGGCCGTCATATCCTCCCACCGGGCGGCGCGCGCCGTCTCCTGCCGGCACAGCTCCCGCCGCAGCGTCTCCACCACGGCGGCGCAGTCCGCCCCCTCCACGGTGGTCATGGCCGGCAGGTCCAGCAGCACCGCCTCGCCCGCCTCCCGCAGGCGCTTCAGCGCCTTGTGCCGCCGTGCCGCGCGGCCGTAATCCCACGCCGCAAGGCACGCCCCCAGCAGAACGCACAGCCCTGCCGGATAGCCCACCGCCGCCAGCGGCAGGCCATACAGGGCAAAGGACACGGCAAACACCCCGACAAACAGCAGAAATGCCGCCAGCATCAGCCGGCGCTCCTTCAGATATGCTTTGAGCAGCTCCATATCTCTCACTCCACGATGTACCCCACCCCGTGCCGGGTGGCGATAAAGTCCACAAGCCCCACACCTGCCAGCTTCCGCCGCAGGCGGTTCACATTGACGGTCAGCGTGTTCTCATCCACAAAGCTGTCCGTCTCCCATAGCCGCTGCATCAGCTTCTCCCGGCTGACCACCTTCCCGGCGCTCTCCATCAGGCAGGACAAAATACGGTACTCGTTCTTGGTCAGCTCCACCGTCTGCCCCTGATAGGTCAGCTTCTGGTCATCGGCGGACAGCTGCGCGCCACGCCTCTCCCGCAGCACCGCCGGCGCCGCCATATCATAGCTGCGCCGCAGCATGGCCTGTACCTTAGCCATCAGAACACCGCCGTCAAAGGGCTTGGCGATAAAATCGTCCGCGCCGAAGTTCATGGCCATGATGACGTTCATGTTATCACCGGCCGAGGACAAAAACAGGATGGGCGCACTGGTCTGCTTCCGCAGCTCCCGGCACCAGTGATAGCCGTCAAAGCACGGCAGGGCGATATCCAGTATGATGAGGTGCGGCTGAAACTCCGCCGCCTCCGCCGTCACCGCCCGAAAGTCCCGGACGCACCGGACCTCCAGTCCCCAGTTCTCCGCCAGATGCGCCACCGCCTGGGCGGTGGTCCTGTCGTCCTCCACAATAAATATACGGTACATACGCTCACATCCTTTACGCTCTTCATTATACCCTCCCTCGCCTCTGTCCCGCAAGCCCTCTTACTCTTTCAATATTGTCACATTCGCTTACCGGATTTTTTCAAAAACAGGGTTGACAAATCCGCGCCGCCGTGTTATAACTGTACCAACCTACAGAGTTGGTAGTTGTATTTCAGAAATGAGGCGATCACATGACCCGCACTCTTGTTCTCCTGACCGGACGATGTTGACTCCTTTTCCCTTCATTCCACACAACAACATCTGACTATAAACGATAAAGGAGATAAACACTATGTCTAACATTTACACTTCCGCTGACCAGCTGATCGGCAAGACTCCCCTGCTGGAGCTGACCCATATCGAAAAGGCCCATGACCTCAAGGCGAAGATCGTCGCCAAGCTGGAGTACTTCAACCCCGCCGGCAGCGTCAAGGACCGTATTGCCAAGGCCATGATCGACGACGCCGAGGCCAAGGGGCTGCTGAAGCCTGGCTCCGTCATCATTGAGCCCACCTCCGGCAACACCGGTATCGGCCTGGCCTCCGTGGCCGCCGCCCGGGGCTACCGCATCATCATCGTTATGCCCGAGACCATGTCCGTGGAGCGCCGCCAGCTGATGAAGGCTTACGGCGCCGAGCTGGTGCTCACCGAGGGTGCCAAGGGCATGAAGGGTGCCATTGCCAAGGCCGACGAGTTGGCCAAGGAGATCCCCAACAGCTTCGTGGCAGGCCAGTTCGTCAATCCCGCCAACCCCAAGGCCCACTACGAGACCACCGGTCCCGAGATTTGGGCCGACACCGACGGCAAGGTGGACTTCTTCGTGGCCGGCGTGGGCACCGGCGGTACCATCACCGGCACCGGTAAGTTCCTGAAGGAAAAGAACCCCGCCGTCAAGGTAGTCGCCGTGGAGCCCAAGACCTCCGCCGTGCTGTCCACCGGCATCGCCGGCTCCCACAAGATCCAGGGCATCGGCGCGGGCTTCGTCCCCGACGTGCTGGACACGAAGATCTACGACGAGATCATCCCTGTGGACAACGACGACGCCTTTGCCGCAGGCAAGGAAATGGGTCACCGCGAGGGCGTGCTGGTGGGTATCTCCTCCGGCGCGGCACTGTGGGCCGCCATCGAGCTGGCCAAGCGTCCGGAGAACGCCGGCAAGACCATCGTGGTCCTGCTGCCCGACACCGGCGACCGCTATCTCTCCACCCCGCTGTTTGCGGACTGATACTGCGTTTTTCTTCCTTCCATTTTCTCCTCACAAACATGACGAACGGACCTCTTTTGAGGTCCGTTCGTCTTTTCTTCTGTTTCTTTCCACTTTCTTTCTATTCTCCTTCTATTTTCTTTCTACATTTTTTCTGCTTTTTTGAAACGTTTTTTGCTCCGCAGGTGTATGATAGATGAAAGGCCTTTCACCTCAACAAAAGGAGAACCCCTATGACGGACGAACAGTTCACCCCGCTGGCGGAGCGGTATATGGACACGGTGTTCCGGGTGGCATACAGCTATCTGCGCTGCCGGGACGACGCCGACGATGTGACCCAGGACGTGCTGATACAGCTGTACAGACAGGACAAGGCGTTCGAAAGCGACGCCCATGTGAAGAATTGGCTCATTCGCGTCACGGTCAACCGCTGCAAGAACGTGCTCCGCGCCCCGTGGCACAAGGCGGAGGACATCGCCGACTATGAGAACACGCTGGTGTTCGAGCAGCCCCAATACCGGGAGCTGTTCGACGCGGTGATGTCGCTGGACAGGCGGTACCGCCTGCCGGTGCTGCTGTACTACTATGAGGGCTACCGCCAGAGGGAGATCGCCGCTTTGCTGGGCGTGCCGGAGGAAACGGTACGCACAAGGCTGTCTCGTGCCAGAGACAAGCTGAAACACATTTTATCGGAGGTGCCGCAGTATGCATGACAGAGAATTATTTGAAAAAGCCTTTTCCCCGCTGCACGCCTCCCCGGACACACTGACGGAGGTAAGAAAAACCATGCAGAACGAGAAAAAGACCCGCCGCGCACTGGGCAAGGGCGCTGTGATCGCCATTGCCGCCGCGCTGACGCTGACCGTGGCTGTGGCCGCCGGTGTCGTGACCTTGATCAAGGCCAATGTCACCCCCGCCGACCATGTGGACGACGCCACCCACCACGCCTTCACTGATGACATCGACGCTGCCACCCCTGTGGTGGACGACGGCAAGGGCGGCCTTGTCCCCGTCCCGGATATGGAGCGCATCCCCGGCGACGTCCAGACCACCCAGCGTCTGGTGGGCCAGTACCTCAGCAAGCTGGACGCAGAGATGACCGTGGACGGCAATACCATCAAGCTGGGTACCTTCCTGATCGATGAGAACGGCCTGGGCCTGCTGACCTACTCCGTGGAGAATCCCTCCGGCGTCGGCTACACAGACGTGGGCTACGGCGAGAGTATCGACCTGCCCCTCCAGCCCACCCTGCACTTCCGCAGCCCCGACGAGGACAATACCCTGTTCGCCAAGTGCTACGTGGACAAGGGGACCAGCACCGACACCTGCCTGAACGTGGTGCTGTACTTCGCCGCCGGCACGTCCTTCCGGCAGGGCGACCTGCTGTACGTCACTATGCAGGACGAGCTGGGGCAGCCCTACTCCATCGCCGTGCAGCCCCGCACCTACGTGCCCGTCGCCACCCTGACCTCCGGCAGCGAGACCCTGACTCTCTCCCCGCTGGGCATGAGCATCCGCAACGCCCATCCCGACCGCGAGCCCCTTGTGGACGAGCTGTCCATCCGCTATCAGGACGGCAGTGAGTTCACCGTGGAGAGCAGCAGCCGCAGCCTGATGAACTGGGTGGTGGGCTGTATGCGCGGCAGCGACGACGTCCCCTTCGCCGACAACACCTACGTGTTTGACCGTCTGGTGGACGTGGACGCCGTGGCCTCCGTCACGCTGGAGGGACACCAGCACACCGATAGCGCCGCTGACGACACCTTCACCCTCACCTACCAGCCCTGACCGCAAAACGCAAAAAAGAGACCGCCCTGCGGTCTCTTTTTTTGCTCATATCACGTAGTTGTCCCCCGCCGGGGCGTTCATCAGATCCGCCAGCGTAATGTGGGTGAAGTAGTCCCGCGTCAGCTTGTAGTATCCCTGCCACACGCCCAGCGTCCGGCACTCCCCGGCCCGCTGGCACACCGGCGCGTCCGGCTGCAGGCAGGTGACCGGTGCCAGATCGCCCTCCGCCAGCTCCAGTATCTCCCAGAGGGTGTAGTCCTCCGGCTCTCGCGTCAGACGGTAGCCACCACCGATGCCGTGGACGCTCTCCACCAGGCCGGCGGCTTTCAGCGCGGGCATGAGCCGCTCAATATATTTCAGCGAGATGTCCTGCCGGGCGGCCACCTCCTTCATGGGTATAAAGTCCCCGCTGCGGTGCTCCGCCAGATCCAGCAGAACGCGGATGGAATAGCGACCTTTCGTGGAGATCATAGGTCTTCCTCCTGTCAGAAAATACACGGGCCATAAGATGACCCGTGTATAGTATACCACCAATCCCGTAGGTTAGGCAAGTTTAATTTTTCTTTGCGTGCCGATATGCCTGCATACCCCACACCAGCCAGGCCGCTACCACCGCCGCCAGGACGATCCAACGCACCGTCTCCAAGGGCCAGGCCACCGCGGACAGGTCTGCATAGCGGCTGATCATAACGCTTTCCGCCGTACTGACCGTGGCCACATAGGCAGCGGCCGGCTTCCAGCACACCAGGATCCGCACGATCTCCACGGCAAAGAGCAGTCCGCAGCCGCCATACAGTGCAAAACGGAATCCCCTATCCCGCACCAGCGGCTCTTTCAGCACCGCGCCGCCGATTACCAGCGCCGCCGCCAGCAGCAGCGGCAGCAGCAGCCATACCGCCTCCTGCCGCACAGTCAGCGCTGCCCAGGAAAACTGCCGCACCACACCGCCGTGCAGCGCATAGGCGGACACCAGTAGGCGCCACACCCCCAGCAGCTGTATGACCGCGAACAGCCACAGGGCGCACAGCGGTATCAGCAGCAGGATGCGGCGGCGCAGCGTCTCTCGGCTGCGGCACACGCCCCAGCCCAGCCACAGGCACAGGGGCGACGCCAGCAGGCACAGCCACGACCAGTCGTTATAAGGGAATGCCACCCACACTGCCAACGCCATTACTGCCAGACTGTACCCGATGCGGAAGCGCAGGCTTCCCCGGCGCTCCAGATAGGCCTCCACCTCCGCCGGTGTATCGGCACAGGCTCGGGGGCGCGTCTCACCGGCCAGGATGTCGTCCGCCGTCACGCCGTACAGCGCCGCCAGCGCCGGCAGCGCGGCAATGTCCGGCAGCCCCGCGCCGGACTCCCATTTGCTGACAGTTTTGTTGGACACCCCTAATATATCCGCCACCTGCTGCTGTGTCATGTCCCGCCCCCTGCGGAGTGATGCCAGATAGGTGCCTGTCTTTTCCATATCCATGGTCACGGCCTCCTTTTTTCTTGTTGTTCCCAGTATAGCATATAGCGGATTTTTGTCCATCCCCCGCCCGCTGACTTTGTCTACGGAGCGTAGACAAGGCTGTTTCCACGGAAAAGTGCCCCGTTCTCCGATTTTTTTCTTGACACGGACGGTGGCCTATGGTAATATGTACAAGCTGACGATTTGAGTGGAGGGCGCACGCGGGTGTAGCACAATGGCCAGGGCACCAGCCTTCCAAGCTGGGGATGCGGGTTCGATTCCCGTCACCCGCTCCAACTTGACAGATACGCGCCAGTAGCTCAGTTGGATAGAGCAACTGCCTTCTAAGCAGTAGGCCAGGGGTTCGAGTCCCTTCTGGCGTGCCATTTCCCCTTGCGGGCGTCAGCGTTTCCCGTGCGGATGTATATGGTGGGTGTAGCTCAGTTGGTTAGAGCACCGGATTGTGGTTCCGGGTGTCGAGGGTTCGAGTCCCTTTACCCACCCCACAAAAAGAAATGAGGGATCGGGAGTGTCCCGGTCCCTCATCCCTTTCCACACAGGGGTGTCGCCAAGTGGTAAGGCAAGGGACTTTGACTCCCTCATCCGCTGGTTCGAGTCCAGCCATCCCTGCCAGCTCTTTCCGGACGACACCGTCCTTACGATAACTGCATACGCTTCGTTAGCTCAGTAGGTAGAGCACCTGCCTTTTAAGCAGGGTGTCCGGGGTTCGAATCCCCGACGAGGCACCAAAAGAGAAAGATACCTTTTGGTATCTTTCTCTTTTGCTGTCTTGCCTCCGGGGAGTCGAAGTTTATACCCCCTTGCGGGGTAAATCCCCGACGAGGCACCAGAAACAAAGCCACCCCTTAGGGGTGGCTTTGTTTCTGGTGCAGCACTTTTGCTTCGCAAAAGTGGTCGCCTGCGGGCGGGTGACTGAACGCGAGCGGGGGAACCCGCTAAGGTTCCCCCCTCACACTCCTCCTTCCTTGCGATGGGCAGGGGTGAGGGAACAAAACCTGTGGGCAATCACAAAAGAGAAAGATACCTTTTGGTATCTTCCTCTTTTGCTGTCTTGCCTCCGGGGAGTCGAAGTTTATACCCCCTTCCCGCAGAAAGCGCCGCGGGGCTATTTTCTCTCCGCCGCCAGCTTCAGCAGGGTCTCTTTATCGTTAGGCGTTCCGTCCAGCACGGCGTTCAGCAGATACTGCAGCGCATCACCGACCTCTCGCCCCCGCAGCCCCAGCGCCATCAGGTCGCCGCCCTTCACCGTCAGGTCCTTCAGTGAAAAGCACTGCCGCTTCGCCAGCAGCGTGTTCAGAAGATCCTCCGCCTGCTGTATATCCGCCAGACGGCAGCGATCCTCCGGGCTTTGGGCGGCGTTGTCGGCCCGCTTCACCTCCAGCAGCTGCCGAAACGTCTCCTCTCCCAGCTGCGACACGGCGCGGGCAATAGCCTTCTCCGTCCGGGCAATATCCCGGTCGTGCCAGCGCACCAGTGTCACGATGCGTTCGGCCGTGCGGTTGTCCATCCGCAGGCGGCGGCAGATATCCGCCGCCAGGTCCGCCGAAATGGCCGGGTGACCATAAAAATGCCCCACGCCCTGTTCATCCCGGGTAAAGCACGCCGGCTTGCCGATATCATGGAGCAGCATAGTCCAGCGCAGGACCACCTCCGCCGGGACGGCGGCCACTGCGTGGGCGCCGTGCCCCCACACGTCGTAGATATGATGGCGATTGTGCTGATCGAAGCCCACGCAGGGCGCGATCTCCGGCAGGAACATCGCCAGCACGTCCGGCCAGTTCAACAGCACCGGCAGCACGTGACTGCCGCACAGCAGTTTATCCATCTCTGTCAGGATACGCTCCGGCGCGATACAGCGCAGCAGCGGCGCCTTCACCCGCAGCGCCGCATCGGTCCGCGGCTCGACCGAAAATCCCAGTACGGCGGCAAAGCGCAGCGTCCGCAGGATACGCAGCGCATCCTCCTCAAAGCGTCGTTCCGGCTCTCCTACACACCGCAGGATACCCGCCTCCAGATCCTCCCGCCCGCCATACAGATCGGTGATATGCCCGCGCAGGTCCATCGCCATGGCATTCACCGTCAGGTCACGGCGGCAGAGATCCTCCTCCAGCCTGTCGGAGAAAAACACCTGATCCGGCCGGCGATGGTCCGTATAGGTCCCGTCCGCCCGGAAGGTGGTCACCTCAATGTGCATCTCCCCCGCCCGGACCGTGACCGTCCCGTGCTTCAGCCCGGTGGGGATGGCATAGCCGTCAAACAGTGCAAGCACCTGCTCCGGCCGCGCGGCGGTGGTCACGTCCCAATCTCCCGGTGTGCGGCCCAGCAGCGTGTCCCGCACGCAGCCGCCCACGGCATAGGCGGCGAAGCCCGCATCCTCCAGCCGCTCCAACACATATCGCACCGCCTGCGGCAGCATGGCTTCGCCTCCCCTCACGTTTTTTCATCCTCCGCCGCCAAATACCGGCAAAAAAGCCGGTTGCATGGGCGGAGTCGTTGTATTATAATAGTACAGTAATTTTTCTGTTCCTGTCAAGGAGGCAGCAAATATGTTTCATCCTACTGAGGACTTTCACAAGTATATCCACCCCGGCAAGCGCGTACACCTTGCCGGCATCGGCGGCGTGAGTATGTGCGCGCTGGCGGAGGTATTGCAGGGCATGGGCGTGACGGTGCAGGGCTCGGACATGAGCGAGAGCGACACCGTGAAGCACCTGCGCTCTGTGGGGATCCCCGTGGCCATCGGCCACTCGGCGGAGAACCTGAAAAACTGCGACGCGGTCATCCGTACCGCCGCCATTCACGACAGCAATCCCGAGATCGCCGGCGCCGTGGCCCGGGGCATCCCGGTCTATGAGCGCGCCCAGGCCTGGGGCGCCATCATGCAGGGCTACCGCAACGCCCTGTGCGTCTCCGGAACCCACGGGAAGACCACCACCACCTCCATGGCCACCCACATCTTCATGGCGGCCCAGGCAGACCCCACGGTGATGATCGGCGGCACACTGCCGCTGCTGCACTCCGGCTATCGGGTGGGCAGGGGCGACACCATTATTCTGGAGAGCTGTGAATACTGCAACTCCTTTCTGAACTTCTTTCCCACCGTGGCAGTGATCCTTAACGTCCACGCCGATCATCTGGACTTCTTCAAGGACCTGGCCGATATCGAGCACTCCTTCCACGACTTTGCCGCTCTGGTGCCGGAGCGCGGCTTTATCATCGCCAACGCCGATGACGAGGGTGCCCGCGAGGCCGTCAAGGGCCTGACACATCCGGTGTTCACCTTCAGTGTCAAAGACCGCAGCGCTGACTGCTATGCCGACAACGTCTCCTTCTTTGACGGCTACGGCGACTTCGACGTGGTCATTAACGGCCTGACCTACGCCCATGTGTCCCTGCACGTCCCCGGCGCCCACAATATTTCCAACGCCCTGGCGGCGGCCAGTGCCGCCTATGTTCTCGGCCTTCCCGGCGAGGCGGTAATGGCGGGCCTGGCGTCCTTCACCGGCGCAGGACGGCGCTTCGAGCACAAGGGCACCTTCCGCGGCGCGGAGGTCTATGACGACTATGCCCACCATCCCGACGAGGTGCGGGCGCTGCTGAGCGCCGCGCAGGCGCTGCCCCACGAACGGCTCATCCTGGCCTTCCAGCCCCACACCTACACCCGCACCGCCGCGCTGTTCGACGACTTTGTGGAGGTACTGCGCCTGCCGGACCGCGTAGTGCTGGCGGAGATCTACGCCGCCCGGGAAAAGAACGACATCGGCATCTCCTCCCGGGACCTGGCCGCCCGCATCCCCGGCGCCGTCTACTGCGCCACGCTGGAGCAGACGGCGGACGAGCTGGAAAAGCTGGCCCAGCCCGGCGATATGATCATCACCGTGGGCGCAGGCGACATCTACCGCGCCGGAGAGCTGCTGCTGAAACGAGGTGACGCACAGTGACCATCTCCCCCGTATCCCATAACGCCCGTCCGGAGAGCCAGCTGCTGCCACAGGAGGCCGCAGCCTTCGACCTGCTGGACAAGCTGGGTATCGAATACGACCGCGTCAGCCATGACGCCGCCTTCAACATGGAGCTGTGCGCCGAGGTCAGCCGCGTACTGGACGTGTCCGTGTGCAAAAATCTGTTCCTGTGCAACCGGCAGAAAACCGCGTTCTATCTGCTGTGCATGCCGCCGGACAAGCCCTTCCACACTAAGGACCTCAGCGCGCAGATCGGCTCCTCCCGCCTGAGCTTCGCCCCGGAGGAGAGCCTGTGGGAGCTGCTGCGCTGCCACCCGGGCTCCGCCACCATTTTGGGCCTGGCCAACGATACGGAGCACCGTGTCCGGCTGCTCATCGACCGCGAGGTCTATGACGCGCCCTTTTTCTCCTGCCACCCGTGCATCTGCACCAGTACACTGAAGCTGAAGACCGCCGACGTGCTGGAAAAGCTGCTGCCCCACACCGGCCACACGCCTGTTATCGTTGATTTGTGAGAAATACTGTCTGCCGTTCCCGGCAGGCAGTATTTTTTCATATATATCACAAAAAGCCCTTGCGCTTGGAAACGTTTTCGGTTATACTTACCGTATTCCCACCGTCAGGCGGCACTCCACTTCATGCCGCCGGACGGCAAAAGATAAGGAGGAATACCCGCTGTGGCTGGCGGTGCGGCAGTGTGGAGACCTGTCGTAAGGCACTGAGGGCAATGCCCGTGCGAGGCCGTCTTTTGCGGAGGCAGGACGGTTACAGCCAAGACGTATGGCAAAGGTCATTCTGAAGGACCTGAAGAAGGTCTACCCCAACACCGAGAAGAAAAAGAAGGTCAAGAAGGGCGAGGAGCCCCAGGAAAAGAAGAGCAATCTTCAGATCACCGATGAGGGCGTTGTGGCCGTCCAGCAGTTCAGCCTGGAGATCGCCGACAAGGAGTTCATCGTGCTGGTGGGCCCCTCCGGCTGCGGCAAGTCCACCACCCTGCGTATGATCGCCGGTTTGGAGGACATCACCTCCGGCGAGCTGTGGATCGGCGACAAGCTGATGAACGACGTGGAGCCCAAGGATCGGGACATCGCCATGGTGTTCCAGAACTACGCCCTGTACCCCCACATGACCGTGTACGAAAACATGGCCTTCTCCCTGAAGCTGAAGAAGGTCCCCAAGGACGAGATCGACAAGAAGGTCCGTCAGGCCGCGGAGATCCTGGACATCACCCAGTATCTGGACCGCAAGCCCAAGGCCCTGTCCGGCGGCCAGCGCCAGCGGGTGGCCATCGGCCGCGCCATTGTCCGCGACCCCGCCGTGTTCCTGATGGACGAGCCCCTGTCCAACCTGGACGCCAAGCTCCGCAACCAGATGCGCGCCGAGATCATCAAGCTGCGCCAGCGGATCAACACCACGTTTATCTACGTCACCCATGACCAGACCGAGGCCATGACCCTGGGCGACCGCATCGTCATCATGAAGGATGGCTTCATCCAGCAGATCGGCACGCCCCAGGAGGTCTTTGACCACCCGGCCAATCTGTTCGTGGCCGGCTTTATCGGTACGCCCCAGATGAACTTCTTTGACGCGAAGCTGGTGAAGAACAGCGACGGCAAATACGCCGTGGCTATCGACGGCATCAACGTGGAACTGGCCGAGGATAAGCAGGCCCGGCTCAGCGCTAAAAATGTACCGGAACAGGACGTGACGCTGGGCGTTCGCCCCGATCACATCATGCTCTGCGCCGACGGCGTCAAGGGTACCGTGGATGTCAGTGAGCTGATGGGCTCCTCTGTGCATCTGCATATCTCCACCCACGACCATGACGTGGTGGTCATCGTCCCCACCAACGGCAACGCCGCCCACTTCCCCATGGGCAGTGAGGTCAACATGATCTTCGGCGGCAATGTGGCTCATGTGTTCAGCAAGGAGACGGAAAAGAACCTGGAGTGGTAACACCCTCATATAGAAGAAGGACAGCGCCCCGCATGGGGCGCTGTCCTTTCGTTTGTAGGGGCCGGTGTCCTGCCGTGGAGCGCATGGAACAAATGCCCTTGGGGTACGACGTCCCTTCCCTGTCATTGCGAGCCAGCGCTCACGCTGGCGTGGGGCTTCGTCCCCCGACAAAAAAGAAATCCCTTTCGGGATTTCTTTTTTGCGTTCTCAAGATTTCTTCTTACTCACATATACCATCCCGGTCAGAGACAGCGCCGCACTCACGGCGTACATTCCCACGCCCGCATCTATGGTCTTGGGGGAGCCGGTCTTGCCCTCGTCCTTCACGGTAGTCGTAGAGTTGTAGTAGTAACGCGGCGTTTCCTCTACTGTCGGATACTTGTGCTCCAGCAGAAGCGGTGTGCCATTTGAGTTAAATCGATACTTGCCGCCGGCAGCAGTGATCTCATTAAAGAAATCCTCAGTTTTCATATATGCAAGAGACTTTGCTGTCCCTGCTTCCGTATACTTGCTGCAAGCTGTAACATTTCCCGCTTCCACGAAATAATTGTTTTTAAAAACAGGTGTATCAGAAGAAACACCGCCTGCAATACCGCCTAAACGCTTATAAGGTGTAGTGGCAGTATATTGAGATAGATCCATTTCACCAGCGAAATAGCAATGTCTGATTTCTGTGCCTGCCCAAACAGTACCTGCAATGCCGCCGAAATCTGTAGTTCCATTGCCAAGAGGAACCATTTTCCCTGTGGAATAACAATTGATAATCTTTGAGTCTTGATACAACTCCCCAACAATTCCTCCGGTATGGGGTGTCCAAGAAGTCATATCGCCTGTATTAGCACAATACTGTACGGTACTGTTTTGAGCAAGACCTACGATACCGCCCATCCAAAATCGGGAGGTGTCCTTCATTACTGAAAAATTCCCCTCGTTTTGGCAGTATTCAATTGTGCTATCTATCGCATATCCGCACAAGGCCACAGTACCGTTAATATATTTGTCTGTATCCGTGAACGACACATCTGAGACGCAGTCAGTAATTTTACTGCCTGCTGCAACGCCCGCTACCGTTCCAAAATAGACATACCCTGAATTGGACACATCCAGCTTGCCTTGAATTGTCAAACCGGAAATTTCAGCGTCATAAACCTCACTGAAAAATCCGAAAGACGGATACTCTGTCTTTCCATAGTTTTCGGAAAAATCTAAATTGGAAATCGTATACCCGTTTCCGTAAAATTTGCCGCTGAAGTAGTGCAGCAGATTTCCGTCGCCGTCAAAGACGCTGCCAATTGGTGCCCACGCAATACCTGTTAAATCCAAATCTGCTTCAAGCGATACGACCGCATCTTTCTTGCCATCATATTCGCCATCGTCCACCGCTTTTGCAAATTGTAAAAGCTCATCAACCTTTGTAATGGCTGTCTTTTCCACCGCAAAAGCAGAAATGGGCACCATCGCCAAACACAGCACCAACGCAAAAAATATACCCACTACGCGCTTCTTCATTGTACACGCCTCCTTTTATTCTCCCATAGCATACAGGCGGCGTCATTCCGTGGGTACCCACGGAATGACGGGAGCTCCCGTCGCCGCACATATCAATGCTACTGGTTGTATTATACCTGCTTTTCTGCCAAATGTAAATTCAAAATTTGTGCGCCTTTGGTGGAAAAGGAAATGAGAGGGACGGCTCACAGCAGCTTTTCCAGCTCGCTCTCGCCGTAGACCTTGATGCCGTTTTCCTTCAGCAGCGCCGCCGTGACGCCGTCGCCGTCCGTCAGCGTTCCGGTGAACGTTCCGTCATAGATGCGCCCGCAGCCGCAGGAGGGGCTTCGCTCCTTCAGCACGGCGGCGGTACAGCCGTACAGCCGCGCCAGGCGCAGCGTCTCCTCCGCGCCCCGGCGGTACTCCGCCGTCACGTCTCGGCCATCGTTCATCACCACCCGGTCCCCCCGGCGCTCGGAGGGGTTTCGGGGCGTAGGCAGCCCGCCCAGCTGCTCCGGGCACACCGGCACCGCCAGTCCACGCCGGGCCAGCTCCTGCGCCAGCGGGTTGGGCTTGCTCTGCCCGTCGTAGCGACAGGCACAGCCCAGCAGGCACGCGCTCACCAGGATCATACCGCCAGCTCCTTTCCGTTCAGAGCGGCATACACCAGCGTATCGCCCGCGTATTGCAGCTTCATGGAGAAAAACGGCGTGTCCGGCTCGTGGATCAGCGCCAGAAACAGCTTGTCCCCCTCCCATTGGGGCAGCGCCGCCAGCGCGTCCTTGTGCAGCCATTCCAGCACACCTTCATCGCATTCCCGCAGCGTTCCCGTCCAGCCGGTGGCGGTAAACAGGTGCATATATTCCCCCTCCCAGATATCCGACACAAAGGTGATGACGCCCCGGTACCGATAGTCGGTCAGGGTCAGGCCCGTCTCCTCCAGCGTCTCGCGGCAAACGCACTCCTCCGGGCTCTCGCCCTCCTCGCACTTGCCGCCCACGCCGATCCACTTGTCGTGGTTCAGGTCGTTCTGCTTTTTCACCCGATGCAGCATCAGGTATTCGCCCCGTTCGTTTTCGATATAGCACAGCGTGGTGTTTTTCATCTTTGCACCTCCGATTTACAAATCACTGCCAATAGTATATACTATTCGTATCGTCAACACAACTGTTACCTGTCAGGAGAGTATATAGTATGACAACTATAAAACCAGGCCGCTACCGCCACTTTAAGGGTAATGAATATGAGGTCATCGGCACCGCCCGCCACTCTGAAACACTGGAGGAACTGGTGGTCTACCGTGCCCTGTATGATAATGGCGGTCTGTGGGTGCGCCCCGCCGCCATGTGGTCCGAGATCGTGGACCGCGACGGTTACCGCGGCCCGCGTTTCATCCCGGAGGACGGCCAATGATCGACTATACTGTGATACGCTCCCGCCGCCGCACCCTGGCGCTGGAGGTCACCCGGCAGGGCACCGCCCTGGTCCGCGCCCCCCTGCGGGCCTCCGATGCGGACATCGCCCGCTTTGTGGACAGTCACCGCGGCTGGCTGGAAAAACATCTGGCAGCACGGCAGGCCTATCTATCCGCCCACCCGGAGCCGTCTGCGGCACAGACGGATGCATGGCGGCAGCAGGCAAAAGAGACACTGCCGCCTCTGGTGGCCCACTGGGCCCAGCGCATGGGCGTGCAGCCCGCCGGTATCACTGTCACCGCCGCCCGCACCCGCTTCGGCAGCTGCTCCGGCAAAAACCGTCTCAGCTTCTCCCTCTACCTGATGGCCTATCCCGAAGCCGCCATCGAATACGTGGTGGTCCATGAGCTGGCGCACATTCGCCACCACGACCACTCCCCCGCCTTCTACCGCGAGGTGGAAGCCTATCTGCCTGACTGGAGAGAGTGCCGTGCCCTCCTTCGCCGGTAATTCCGCCATTTTGCGCCGTACATTCGATACTTCGCCGCCGCCCGTTCAATCGGGCGGTGGTTTTCTTGTGATTTTCACAAGAAAACCACCGCCTTTTCTGTGCGTTTCGGCAAAAATGCGGCGAAGCAATTGACAATTGCGGCAAACACTGATAGGATAACTATGCTGAACGGAAACGTTACCGGAAATGTTTTCGCTTTCCTCTGACGATTTTCGTTCCTTTCGATCTGGTATAGTAGGAGGCACACCCAGGTATGACGATCAAGGATATAGCCAAACAGTGCAGCGTCAGCGTCAGTACCGTCTCCCGTGTGCTGAATGACCGGCCGGATGTCAGTGAGGATGTCCGGCGTAAGGTGCTTTCCGCTATCAAGAATAGCAACTACATTCCCAACAACAGTGCCCGCGATCTGGTTCGCACCAAGTCCGACGCTGTGGGTCTGGTAGTCCGCGGTGTGTCCAATCCGTTCTACACCGACATTATCCGCGCCATTGAACGCACCATCACCGATGCCGGTTTTACAATGGTCATGCAGCAGATCGGTACTTGCGACGACGAGGTCAAATGCGGTGCGGTCATGGAGCGCGAAAAGCGCCTGCAGGGCATCGTGTTCCTGGGCGGTCGGTTTGATTACACCCCCGCTGATCTGGCGATGCTGAACGTTCCCTTTGTGTGCTGTTCCTACTCCAACCGCTATGGCACGCTGATCGAGGGCGAGTATTCCTCTGTGTCCATCGCCGACGGTGACACCGCACAGCAGGCGGTGGAGGAGTTGTACCGCCACGGGCACCGGCGCATCGCCGCGCTGATCTCCCGTCCCAACGATCAGTCCATCAGCCAGCTACGCTATGAGGGCTATGTGCAGGCGCTGGAGAGTCACGGCATCCCCGTGGACCCGGAGCTGGTGATCTCCACCGGCGGATTCGGCGCGAAGGACGCCTACAGAGCCGTGCAGGAAAAAATGGCCGAAAACGTTGATTTTACAGCACTTTTCGCCATCGCGGACTCTATGGCCATTGGTGCCATGCGGGCTTTGATGGACGCCGGCAGGCGTATCCCCGAGGACTGTTCCGTTATAGCGATAGATGGGTTAGAATTGTCTGCCTATATTGAGCCGCCGCTGACCACCTTGTGCCAGCCTATGGAGGAAATGGGCCGCCGCAGCGCCGAGATTTTGCTGGACATGGTGCGGCACAAGGGCTCCCACGCCTGTGAGCTGCTGCCCACCACCCTGCGCCAGGGCCGCAGCGTGGCCGCGCCCAGGTGATACTTTTGTATATCTTTGTGATCTGTTTTGTGTATCCTAAGGATCCGTTTCCTGCATCCCAATAATTTGTTTTTTGTACCCTAATAATCTGTTTTTTACATCCTTGTGATGTGAAAATAAAAACAAAAAAGGAGTAATTACCATGAAGAAGTTTCTTGCAATGCTTCTTGCTCTCGTGATGGCCCTGTCTCTGGTGGCCTGCGGTGAGAAGAAGGACGACACCAAGACCGAGGGCGGCGACACTGCCACCGGCAGCGTGTACTATCTGAACTTTAAGCCTGAGTCCGACAACGCGTGGAAGGCTCTGGCCGCCACCTACACCGAGAAGACCGGCGTGCCCGTCAAGATCCTCACCGCCGCCTCCGGCGAGTATGAGTCCACCCTGGTGTCCGAGATGGACAAGGAAGACGCGCCCACCCTGTTCCAGTGCAACGAGGGCGGCGTGGCTACCTGGGGTGAGTTCTGCTACGACCTGAGCAGCAGCGACGTGTACAACCAGCTGACCTCCAAGGATTATGCCCTGAAGAACGCCGACGGTGAGGTCATCTCCATCGGCTACTGCCTGGAGACCTACGGTATCATCGTGAACAAGGCGCTGCTGAAGGAAGCCGGCTATGAGGTCACCGACATCACCAACTTCGAGTCCCTGAAGAAGATCGCTGACGACATCCACAGCCGCGCCGCTGAGCTGGGCTTCGACGCCTTCACCTCCGCCGGTCTGGACGGCACCTCCTCTTGGCGTTTCTCCGGCCATCTGGCCAATATGCCTCTGTTCTATGAGTTCCGCGATGAAGGCGTGACCAGCAAGCCCGCCACCATCAAGGGCACTTATCTGGACAACTACAAGGCTATCTGGGATCTGTACATCACTGACTCCGCCACCACCGGCGCTGCCCTGCTGTCCGCCACCGGCGACCAGGCTGAGGCCGAGTTCGGCGAGGGCAAGGCTGTGTTCTATCAGAACGGCACTTGGGAGTACAGCAACCTGACTGGCGAGAAGTTCGGCATGAACGCTGACGACCTGACCATGATCCCCATCTACTGCGGTATTGAGGGCGAGGAGAAGGCCGGCCTGTGCACCGGTACCGAGAACTACTGGTCCGTCAACAAGAACGCCTCCGAGGAGGACATCAAGGCCACTCTGGACTTCCTGAACTGGGTCGTTACCTCCGAGGAAGGCACTGCCATGATGGCTGAGCAGTTCGGCGCCTGCCCGTTCCAGGCCTCCAAGGCTCCCTCCAATCCGTTCAGCGCTCTGGCCAACGAGTATGTTGCCAATGGCTGCTATCCTGTCACCTGGGCCTTCAACTACACCCCCGCTGTCAATGACTGGCGTGCCGCTGTGGTCGACGCTCTGGGTAAGTATACCGCCGACGGCGGCAGCTGGGACGATGTGAAGACCGCCTTCGTGGAAGGCTGGGCTACCCAGTACAACAACGATATCGCCAACGGCTAAGCTACGGTTTCAACCACATACGCACAGGGGGCGGGCTTTTCGCCCGCCCCCTCTTTCTTACTCTGTGACGGCGTGCGCTGTCCTTCGAACGCACTTCGGAGGAGAGCTTTCGCTGTGACAAAACTACGGAGAACAGGAGTGGTCTAATGAAACGATTTCAAGCGAAACGGGACGCGGCTGCGCTGAACAGCCGACTGGTCCGACGGCCAATTCAGCGCATGGTGTGGCTGTTTCTGCTGCCCACCTTTGCCGCCTTCTGCATCGGGTTCATCTACCCGTTCCTGAAGGGCGCGTTCCTGTCCTTCTGCAAATTCAAGCTGACCAGCAAGTGGACATGGGTAGGCTTTGACAACTATCTGAAGGCCTTTGCCGACAGCAGCTTCCGCCATGCCTTCTTGTTCACGGCGCTGTTTGCCTTTGTGTCGGTGCTGTTCATCAACGCGCTGGCCTTCGCGGTGGCCTATGCGCTGACGCGGGGCATCAAGGGCTCCAATCTGTTCCGGACGGTGTTCTTCATGCCGAACCTGATCGGCGGCATCGTGCTGGGCTACATCTGGTCCATGATCTTCGACGGCTTTCTGGTCGCTTACGGCCAGTCCGTGGTACTGAACAGCCACTTCGGTTTCTGGGGGTTGATCATCCTGCTGTGCTGGCAGCAGGTGGGCTATATGATGATCATCTATATCGCCGGATTGCAGTCCGTGCCGGAGGATATGCTGGAGGCGGCCCGCATCGACGGCGCCACCAACTGGCAGACCCTGTGGAAGGTCACTATCCCCAACATGATGAGCTCCTTCACCATCTGCATTTTCCTGACGCTGACCAACGGCTTCAAGCTGTTTGACCAGAACCTGGCCCTGACCGGCGGCCGCCCTTTCCTGCAGCAGGCGGACGGCAGCGTTGTCAAGACCACGGAAATGCTGGCCCTGAACATCTACAACTCCTTCTACTCCGGCAGCGGCAACAACCGCGGCGTGGCCCAGGCCAAAGCCGTGCTGTTCTTCATACTGGTGGCGGCTATCGGACTGATCCAACTCCGGGCTACCCGTAAAAAGGAGGTGCAGCAGTAATGCAGACGAGCCTTGCCAAAAAGCATGACCGCAGCAAAATGGTGTTGACCATAGCGTTCACGGTGATCTGCATCGTGTATGTGCTGCCCATCGTCATCGTTCTGATCAACTCCTTCAAAACCAATGCCGCTGTCAATACCGATACGTTCGCCCTGCCCAATGAGGACACCTTTGTGGGCTGGCAGAACTATATCAAGGGCATGACCTTCGGCAACTATCCGTTTATCAAGGCGGTGTTCTACAGTCTGTTCATCACCCTGGTCTCCTCGGCGCTGATCCTGATCTGCACCTCTATGGCCGCGTGGTATGTGGCCCGTGTGGGCAGTCTGTTCAGCAAGATCGTGTACTACCTGTGCGTGTTCTCCATGGTGGTGCCGTTCCAGATGGTGATGTTCACCCTGTCCCGCACCGCCGAGCAGGTCAAGCTTCCCTACTTTAGCTTCACCTCTATGGCTTTTGCCAAGATCGGATTGAACACACCGTGGACAATACCTATCGTGTACCTGGGCTTCGGCGCGGGACTGGCGGTATTCATGTTCTCCGGGTTTGTCAAGACGATCCCGCTGGAGATCGAGGAGGCTGCCGCCATTGACGGCTGCGGGCCTGTGCGTACCTTCTTCCTGGTGGTGCTGCCCATGATGAAGCCCACATTTATCTCCGTGGGCGTGCTGGAGATCATGTGGGTGTGGAACGACTTTCTGCTGCCGTACCTGGTGCTGGATCTGAACAAATACCGCACCATCCCCATCGTCATCCAGTATCTGAAGGGCAGCTACGGACAGGTGGATATGGGCGCCACCATGGCGCTGATCCTGCTGAGCATCGTCCCGGTCATCATCTTCTATCTCTGCTGCCAGAAGCACATCATCAAGGGCGTGGCGGCAGGCGCCGTCAAGGGCTAAACTTACAACACGCCGGGGGCGGGCTGATCGCCCGCCCCCGTATATTTTGGCCGGGACCGTCCGGCTGAAAGTCAAATCCTATCCAAGAGAGAAGTTGAGTTATGAAACGAAGCAGCGGTATTTTAATGGCGGTATCCTCCCTGCCCTCCCCCTATGGCATCGGTACCCTGGGCAAGGCGGCCTATGATTTCGCCGATTTCCTGAAAGACGCCGGCCAGTCCTACTGGCAAATGCTCCCCCTGGGCCCCACCAGCTATGGCGACTCCCCCTACCAGAGCTTTTCCGCCTACGCCGGCAACCCCTATTTTATCGACCCGGATATGCTGGCGGCTGACGGACTGCTGACGGCCGCCGAGTGCGCCGCCCCCGACTGGGGCAGCGACCCGCGCCATGTGGACTACGGAAAGATCTACGAGAACCGCTTTACCCTGCTGCACAAGGCCTACAAACGGGGCTGGGAGCGGGACGCGGAGGCCGTAGCGGCCTTTGCGCAGGACAATGCGCGGTGGCTGCCGGACTACGCCCTGTACATGGCCTGCAAGCGGCACTTCGGCATGAAGGCATGGACGGAGTGGCCCGACGACGACCTTCGCCTTCGTAAGAACGAGGCCGTGCTGGACAAGTACCGCACACTTCTGCGGGAGGATGTGCAGTTCTTCACCTATCTGCAATTTCTGTTTTTCAGGCAGTGGACCGCTCTGCGCGACTACGTCCACCAGCAGGGCATCCGCATCATCGGCGATCTGCCCATCTACGTGGCCATGGACTCCGCCGACGTCTGGGCCGAGCCGCAGTTCTTCCAGCTGGACGACGATCTGGTTCCCAAGGCTGTGGCCGGCGTCCCGCCGGATTACTTTACCGCCGACGGCCAGCTGTGGGGCAACCCCCTCTACGACTGGGACGCCATGCGTGACGACGGCTTCGGCTGGTGGATCCGCCGGATCGACGGCGCCGGCAAGCTGTATGATGTGATCCGCATCGACCACTTCCGCGGCTTTGCCAACTACTGGGCCGTGCCCTACGGTCAGCCCACCGCCAAAAACGGCCGCTGGATCGCCGGTCCCGGCATGGACCTGATCGAACGGCTCAACGGCTGGTTCCCGCAGCTGGAGTTCATCGCCGAGGATCTGGGCTACCCCACCCCGGAGGTGGCGCAGCTGCTCTGCGAGTCCGGCTGGCCCGGTATGAAGGTACTGGAATTCGCCTTTGACTCCCGGGATTCCAGCGGCTATCTGCCCCACGCCTATACGCCGCACTGCATCTGCTATACCGGCACCCACGACAACAGCCCCCTGGCACTGTGGCGGCAGGAGGCCGCGCCGGAGGATGTGGCCCACGCGGTGGAATACCTGGCGCTGACTGAGCAGGAGGGCTTCCACTGGGGTATTATCCGCGGCGGTATGTCCAGCGTGGCGGAGCTGTTCGTGGCGCAGATGCAGGACTATCTGGGCCTGGGCGAGGGAAACCGCATGAACATCCCCGGCACCCAGGGCGGCAACTGGACCTGGCGGCTGCTGCCCGGCGAGCTGAGCGATGCGCTCTCTGTCAGGATCGACCGCATGACCGCGCTCTACGGCCGCAAGGCATAAGCGAACACCCCCGGCAGTGCCGGGGGTGTTTTTTGCCGTGAGCACCGCTTCCGCAACGCCGAAACCCCCATCTGCCGTGTGACAGATGGGGGTTTCGATGCCGCCGAGGTAGGGGTTAGACCTCCGCGACCCGTACTGCAATATGGGCCCTGCCGGGCAGGGCAAATAAAAAACCGGCTGCAATGTATGCACCTTTGAAGCGCATCCCACTTGCAGCCGGTCGATCATGCGGTCAAATGCCGTTTAGACACCGTAGCTTTGCGTCTCGGCCTTTCAGCCGATTTGCCAACAGAACATTATTGTATTTATAGTATATCACTTGCGTTCCGTTTCGTCAAGTCTTTTTTCGCAAAAATCCGTGTTTGAAAATGCTATCAATAAGAGTAACAAAGGGAAATCCCTTGTTACTCTTATTTTTTTGTCGCAATCGGAGGTGAAAAAGCCATGAGCGAAAAATACATTAGCCCCGCCGAACGGGAGTATATCGCCAAGGCGTGGCGCAATTACGCGAGTGTGGCGGAGATCGCAACGCACCTGGGGAAATCCAGAAAAACGATCTACGCAGAATTACGGAGAGGCCAGGACGGTGAAAAGCTGGACCAGAACCAGCGCCCTGTCTATGACCCGGAACTGGCCCAGCGCCGTTTCCAGGCTAACCTCCGACGCAGAGGCAAGCCCCAGCAGGCAGGAACCTAACACGGGAAACCGAAAAGGAGATAAAACGCAATGGGCAAAAGAAAAGAAATCAAGTTCATGTGCCGGGACGGGCGGACATTCGAGGGACGCCAGGACGGTGTGCTGTTCTGGATCCGGGAGAACCGGATCCGGAGGCAGCAGGGCCTCCCCTGCTACTATGTGGCGGCCAATGACACCAAAGGCAAGGGGCGGACGGTTTTCACGGGGGATCATGAGTATTTCACCCTGGAGGAAGCAAAGGAACTGTGCCAGCAGGTTATGATCGGCGGGGCAAACCTGGAAGAACGAAAGGCCAGATATGCGGCGGAGGACGCAGAAAAGGAACGGCGGGCCGTCGCGGAAGCAACCGAACAGGCAAAGAATTTCCGGGACAGGCTGGAAGCTGCCGGGATCTCTTTTGGGAAATTGCTGGAGTTGGAGGACGCACTGGACGACCTAAGTTTCATGGCCCGCAATATCCTGCTGGGCTGGGAGAATGGGGAGGGATTTCCGAATGGGTGAACAGAACACCGGCACCGCGGCGGTTTATCTGGACGGCAAGCCGCTGGGGGCTATCGGAGAATTAGAGTTATCGGAACCAGGTCCCGGCGTAACCGCAGAACAGGCGGCGGAAGCCTGCCAGACATTAAGCAGAGCGTGGGGGCAGCTGACCGTAGAAGTGGGCCAGCTGGCGGAAGATTTCTGCAGATGGATCCGCAAGGTGGCGGCGGAGGTGGAGGCACAGCACGAAATGGAAATGGCGCTGCGCTGGGCGTCGGTTGACAACCGCCCGCTTTATAACCGCTACCGCCACACCAAAAAGAAGCGGATCCGCAAGAAGTACGCCAAGCGGATCCTGGAATGGTACAGAACGGAGGTGGCCCCGTGTTGAGGCTGAAAGCTAACAAAACCAGCCTTTACAATCTGGTGGCGACATACAAGCCCCTGCCGGGTATGCGCCGCGTGGATTTCCAGAAAGCGAATGGCCGCCCGGACTACTGGCTGGAATGGACGACGGACGACGGCCACACGAAAGCGTTTCTTTCCTCCTCCCTGGGGCACCCGATCCTGACGATCACGACGCACGACGCGGCGGGCGGGCAGCTGTACCATGAGGCGCACCGCCTTTCCGTTGAGGGCCTGCGGGAGCGCGGCATGGTGGAGGAAGTCACCACCGCCATGGAGAGGAGGCGGCAGGCACATGAACGTGTTGAGCCTCTTTGACGGTATTAGCACCGGGCGGCTTGCGCTGGAAATGGCTGGGGTAAAAGTGGATAGATACATGGCAAGCGAAATCGAACGCGCCCCCATGGAAATCTCTGCAGCGAACTGGCCGGGTATAGTCCAACTGGGTGACGTGAAGCACATAAAGGCGGCAGACCTCCCCAAAATTGACCTGGTGATAGGCGGAAGCCCGTGCCAGGGATTTTCCAGGGCTGGGCGGCACATGAACTTTGACGACCCACGCAGTGCCCTATTTTTTGAGTTTTCGCGGATTATTGCAGAACTGCGCGGGAGAAATCCGGGACTGCTGTTCATGCTTGAAAACGTCAAGATGAAAAAGGAATGGGAGGCCGTCATAACGGAAACCATGCGGGTCCAGCCGCTGCACATCAACAGCAGCCTGGTGTCCGCCCAAAACAGGCCGCGGACATACTGGACCAATATTCCGGGGGTCACGCCACCAGAGGACCGACACATAAAACTGGGTGACATTTTGGAGCCGGATATTGACACCGGCGGATATATCGCTGAAAACGGCCTGCTTTTCGATCCGTCCATATCGCAGAAAGCCAGGCAGTTGGTGACCTCCGAAAACGGAGAGGTGCGAATAAAGCAAGCCACCCGCCAGGGTTATATCGTGGCGGAGGACGGCGACGGGATAAACCTGGCTTTCCCTACCTCCAAAACACGGCGCGGCAGGGTCATAAAGGGAAAATCCAACACGCTGGACTGCGCTTGCGAGGGCCAAGTGTTGAAAAATGGCATTGTTCGCCGCTTCACCGTCACGGAGTTGGAACGCCTCCAAACACTGCCGGACGGCTACACCCAAAAGGGCGGCGCTACCAAGGGCGAACGGATCAAGGCTATCGGGAACGGCTGGACGGCTGCCGTTATCGCTGAAATATTCAAAAATCTAAAGTAGGAGGAAAAGCAAATGTCTGATTTTTTAGAAAGAAACGGCCTGCAAACCGTGGCCCAACATTTCAAGGATCTGTTTCTGGCCAGCGTCCACCGCGACGGTGCGGAGGAACTGCTGGAGCGCCTGGAGAATGAAACGGACTTTTTCGAGGCCCCGGCGGGAGCCAAGCACCACGGCGCTTTCCCCGGTGGCCTGGTTATTCACAGCCTGAACGTTTACCGTCGTCTGCGGGAAATCACGATCCGCGACCTAACGCCCAAGGACGCGCTGGGGCCTGCCCCCATCTCCGAGCGGGAGGAGGAAACCGTGGCGATCCTGGGGCTGCTGCATGACGTGTGCAAGGCAGGCGTGTACCACATTGAAAGAAAACGCCGCAGGAACCCGGAAACGGGTGTGTGGGAGGACTACCTGGGCTATACGTTCCGGGACCCCCTCCCGCTGGGGCACGGAGAAAAGAGCCTGTACCAGATCGCTCGCTTTATCCGCCTGGAGGATCACGAAGCCCTGGCAATCCGCTGGCACATGGGAGCCTATGACGCGGCGGCACACACAGACCTGCGGGACCTGTCCGCAGCCATGGACGCAACGCCATGGGTGTGGCGGCTGCATGAGGCTGATATGTGCGCCGCCCATATTGACGAAAGGGGCACGGACGAATGACAAAGCTGTTATGTAAGCCCTGCGCCGTCGATCTGGCGGCCAGGGGTAAGACTGTAAAACCCGTCGCGCAGAGGTGTGAGAAAATCACCTGTTCGGAGTGCGGACGCCGCCGGTTCGGTATCACCTATGAGGTGACCGGGCGGGCCACCAAAAAAAGGAGGTAACGAAGAAATGAGCCAGAAAGGCGAAAAATATGCCCGCCGCATGGAGCGGCGCGTGGACAAGCTGGAGCAGGACGTGGCGGCCATCACCACCGAGCAGACCACCCAGGGGGTGCGGATCTCTGCCGTGGAGGACGATCTGGCCGTTTACCGGGCGGCGGTGTCCGCCCGTGAGTTGAAACAGGCCGCGGCGGAGGTCAAGGCGGCCAAGGAGCGCAGAACCGCCCGCGCGGCGGAGCGGGAGCGCAAAGCCCTCCGGCGCAATAAGGTTCTGGCCTTTATCGCCCTGGCGCTGTTCGTTGCCGTCTGCGTGGTCATGGTGGCCAAGGCGTACAGCGAGGAACCGGCGGCGGAACCTGCCGCGCCGGAAGCGTCGGCGGCCCCGGCGGCAATCCTGCCCGCGGAACTGCTGTTCACCGCGGCAGAGGAAGAATACATGGAGGACCCGCAGGAAACGGAAAAGATCGAGGAGGCGCTGCTGGCGCAGGGTTATTTCTCCCTGGCGGTTCCTATGCCCTACGAATGGCAGGACTACATGAGGACGTACTGCGAGGAATACGGCTGCCCCTATCCTCTGGCCCTGGCGGTGGCACAGACGGAAAGCAATTTCGACATGGACGCCGTGGGCGCTTCTGGTGAGGTGGGGATCATGCAGTTAAACCCAGGCCCCGGCGGTTCCTACCATGCGGAGATCCAGGCGGCCACGGGGCTGGATCCCACCACCGCCTCCGGGAATATCGCGGGCGGCTGCTACAAGCTGGGCCTGTATCTGGCTAAGTATGGCAGCGCCGAAAAGGCCGCCATGGCCTACAACATGGGCGAGGGCGGCGCGAGAAGCGCATGGGACAGCGGGATCACCTCCACCGACTACTCCAAGGCAGTCAAGGAGGCCATGGAAACATGGGAATGTACGGTGAACGCCTGGGGCGGGGTGTAACCCGCGAGGCCGCCCGCAAGTATGAAACGTCTGTGACGGAGCGGGCACGGCGGGAACGCTGGCAGGCCAGCGGCTGCGCCAGAGTGGTAAGCCGGAAATATGGCACCGTCGTGGTGCCGCACGGTTCCAATTTTGCCGCCCTGCTGAACGCGGCGGAGGTTTGGGGCTGTGACTGGACAGAAATACGGGACGCAGAGGTGTGGAGGGCCGACAAGGAGGAAAGGCCGGTGCCTATGCCGCACCTTATATAAAAGGAGGGTTTCAAATGCTGATTAACGAGGGCGGGCTGATCCGCGCCATCAAAAGAGCCTACAAAGCGGGCGGGTACACCGTCCTGAACACCGGCAACGACGTGGCCATTTACACGGATCACTGGTTTGCCATGGCCAACCGCGCCCTGCTGCCGCGCAAGGTGCTGGCCACCATCGTGGAACACATGGGCATGATCCCGGAGCGAGATATGCCCACGTCGATCATTAAGGACACGGAGCCGCAGCTGGTTTTGAGAGAAACGGCGGCGGACGATATGGACCACTGGCGCGGCGGTGACCGCGGCGAGGAGGTCACCATGGTGCCGGTGATTATGCAGGGGTTCCAGATTTACCAGCCGCCCGGCGGCGGTGCCTGCTGGGGCGTTCCCCTGTACCTGGTGGACATGATCGAGCGGGGTCCGGCGGAGCATATCGGCGCGGACGTGATCGACAAGGATCGCCTGCTGTGGGAGGCCGACGGCGAGGCCGTGGTGATTAACGCAGTACGGAAAGCCTGTTCCGGCCGGGCAAAGGAATGGGAGCGGGCCGTGTGGAACGCCCTGGAGGGTGTGGACCTCCACAAAGAGGAGGCCGGGCGGTGAATAACTTTGAAAGGATCACGGCCTCCCCGGAGGACCTGGGGGACTTCCTGGGCGCCCTCCCTATCCTGTCCGGCCCGTGGGACGACGATTTCCACCGGGTATTTTGTGACAGCTGCGACGCGGAGAACTGCGACGCTGAAAACTGCGCCCACCAAGCTGAACGGAATAGCCCTACCTGGTGGCTGAAACGAGCATACACCGGCAGCGGCCCGGTTAAGACCGACAGCACGAACCCATATAAGCGGCAGGCCGCAGACCTCCGCCTGGAGGCCATGCACCAGCGGGACCGCTTTGGCCGGAACCTCCTGGCCACGGAACTGGAGGAAGCGGCGGCCACCATTGAGGCCCTGGCGGAGAAATTGGAGGCGGCAGACAATGGCTGAAATAATCCTGACAGGCGACGCGCTGGAGCAACTGCGGCATTTACCGCCCGAAAGCGTCCATACCTGCGTCACCTCCCCGCCCTACTATAATTTGCGAGATTATGGCGCGGCGGGTCAAATCGGAAACGAGGCCAGCGTGGAGGAATACCTGCAATCGCTGGTTTCCGTTTTCCGTGAGGTCCGGCGGGTTCTGCGGGCAGACGGAACCCTGTGGGTGAACATGGGCGACAGTTACGCCACCAGATCAGGAAGCCAGCCACCGACGAACACCCGTAATTCCTGCGGACACACGGCAAAGCATACGCCGCGGGGATACAAATACAAAGACCTGATCGGCGTTCCCTGGCAGCTGGCTTTTGCCCTCCGGGCAGACGGGTGGTATTTGCGCCAGGATATTATATGGAACAAATCCAACTGTATGCCGGAGAGCGTCCGGGATCGCTGCACCAAGAGCCACGAATATATTTTTCTGCTTTCCAAATCGGAACGCTATTATTTCGACGCGGCGGCGATCAGCGAACCCGTTACATCAACCAAGGGCAACGCCAGGACGTTCCGCGGTGGCGGTGCCTACACCGGCGGGCGGTCACATGACAACAGCGCCCAGGTGGAGCGCGAGAGCCACGGGAACCGAGAAAACCAGACCGGCCGACGGAACAAGCGGGACGTGTGGACCGTAAGCACAAACGGCTTTCGCGGTGCCCATTTTGCCGTGTTTCCTGAAAAGCTGATTGAACCCTGTATTTTAGCAGGCAGCCCATTGGGCGGCACGGTCCTGGATCCGTTCGCCGGGAGCGGCACCACCGGAGTGGTGGCCAAACGCCTGTGGCGCGATTTCATAGGCTGCGAGATCAACCCCGACTATGCACAAATGGCAACCGAAAGAATATTCGACACGCCGCAAGGAGGACAATGTGGAAATAACTGTAAAAATGACGGTTGAGGAGTTCCAACAGTTTGTGGCCTGGCAGAAAGAACAGGACTACTACGAAAAGGAACTGGACAAGGAACTGAACAAGCGGGAAATACTGGCAAAGAAAACGTGCTGGGCCATCGACGCAGATCCGAAGAAGCCCGGCAAGGTCAAGATCATCGACCAAGAACACGCGGCGGAATTGCTGGAAATGGCCAAGGATTACCTGGCATAAAAAGAAAAGCCACCTGCGCCCGGTGCTGTCAACACGGCGCAGGTGGCAATATAGACGACGGAAAACCGTCCGATATACCTATATTATATCAGGTTCCCGGACGGAATACAAGCCGGAAAAAGCGACGGGGCCACGGCCCCGTATAGCGCCGGTAAGAGTGATTAGTAAAGTGACCAGCAGCAGAAAAAGGAGGCACCCATGGCCTACGTTCATAGGGTGGTGAAAGCTGGTCCGTGTGTCGAACACAAGAAAATGCAATCTTTCCGGGTTCACACCAAAGGAGTGAAGCGCGGCCCAAATACCGGACACACCACCGAGAAGCAGGAGCGGATCAACGAGCGGGTGGCAGAGGAACACCTGCGCTGGGATATAAACGCCAATTTCGGCCATAGGGATCTCCACGCCGTTCTACACTACTACGTCAAGGACAGTTCTTTCGAGGAAATCCTGGAGAACAAGGCCGCCTTTCTGCGGAACCTGCGGAAACTCTGCAAAAAGCGCGGGATCACGTTCAAGGCCGTGGTGGTCATAGAAACCAAGCGCATGACCAACCCGCACATTCACGTTATCATTTCCCGCATGGATCCGGAGATCATCACGGAGGCGTGGGAGAATGTCCCAAGAGGCGGCGGAGGTATCAGCTTCAAGCCTATGGACAGGCGCGGCAACCATTACAAGCTGGCCGCCTACCTGATGAAAGAAAGCCGTTCCACCATGGAGAGGTACAGAGAGATCGGCAAGCGCGGGAAGCGGTACAGCAAAACGCAGAACATGGACAAGCCGGAAATCACATACACCGCCGTGCCTGCGTCCAGCTGGAGAAAGGACCCGAAAGCGAGAAAGGGCGCCGTGCTGTATAAGTTCGACGACGGATCCACCTGCCGGAGCGGGTGGCATGAGATCAGCGGTTACCCATACCAGGAGTATTTCGAGATTTTCAACGAATAGGAGGGTTTTCTGTGAAAATCTACATATCAGGCAAGATCACCGGGGACAGGCGTTATAAAGCCAAGTTCCGAGAGGTGGAAAAGAAGCTGGCGGCGGCGGGCCATATCGTACTGAACCCCGCCACGGCGCCGGAGGGGCTGCGCCCCGTGGATTATATGCGCCTGTGTTTCGCCATGATGGAGGCGGCGGACGCGGTTCTGTTCATGCAGGACTACCAGGACAGCCGCGGCGCCATGTTGGAATGGGCGTGGTGCCAGTACGTTGGGAAACAGACCTGTTTCGACCTGGCGGCGTTCGGAGGTGCAAAAACGGAATGAAACGGCATATTGCAAGCGTCAGCTGGGGCAAGGACAGCCTGGCCATGCTCCTAACGCTGATTGCCAAGGGCTACCCGCTGAACGAGGTGGTTTTCTACGACACCGGAATGGAGTTCGAGGCGATTTACCACACGCGGGATCAAATGCTGCCCCGCCTGGAGCAGTTGGGGATCAAGTACACCAGACTGGAGCCGGAAAACCCGTTCCTGTTCGATATGCTGGAAAGGCCGGTTTGCAGTAAGCAGAAAGGCACACACCAAGGTTATGGCTGGTGTGGCGGCCTCTGCCGCTGGGGAACCACGGGGAAGCTGAAAGCCATAGACAGGTATGCGGAGGCGCGGGACGCTATGGTTTACGTTGGCATAGCTGCCGACGAAACGCCGCGCCTGGAAAAAGAACGGAAGCCGTATAAGCTGCACCCGCTGGCGGAGTGGGGTATGACGGAAGCCGACGCCCTGGCATATTGCTATGAAAACGGGTTTTCGTGGCTGGAAGGCACGATCCGCCTTTATGACGTGCTGGACCGTGTTTCGTGCTGGTGCTGCTGTAACAAGAACCTGCGAGAGCTGCGGAATATGTGTATTTACCTGCCGAAATACTGGGAGCGCCTGAAAGACCTGCAACGGAAGATAGACAGACCCATGAAAGGCTATTACAAAGGGCAGCCGCGCGGCGTGTTTGAACTGGAACAACGGTTCCGCGCAGAATTGGAGCGGGAGGCGGCGGACAATGCTTGAAATAACCCCCATGACGCTGAAAGAGGCCAACGCATACGTTGAGCAAAACCACCGGCACCACGGGCCTGTGGTGGGGCACAAGTTTTCAATAGGCTGTTCCGACGGGGAGAAAATCGTGGGCGTGGCTATTGTGGGCAGACCTGTGGCGCGGCATTTAGACGACGGGTGGACGCTGGAGGTAAACCGCCTCTGCACAGACGGAACCCGCAACGCCTGTTCCATGCTTTACGCCGCCGCGTGGAGAGCCGCCCGCGCCATGGGGTATAAACGCCTGGTGACCTACATTCTGGAGAGTGAAAACGGGGCCAGCCTCCGGGCGGCTGGCTGGAAGTGCGTGGGACAAGCTGGCGGCCTCCGGTGGACAGGAAAACGCAGGCCGGAGGTTGACCTGTATCCGGCGCAAATGAAAATCAGGTTTGAACGGGAGGTATAAGCGCATGAGTATTATTTGCATAGCCAAAGGAACGGCCACCATGGGCCTGACAACGCGGGGCGCAGATGGGAAAATCATAAGCCAGACACCGGCACGGTGGGAGCATGACCCGGACGGCGGGTGTGTTGCCCTCTGGACTATGAACCCGGAAACCGAGGAACAGGAAGCCCCGGCGCGTATCTATGGCGACTGGCAGGCGTCGGAATACCTGGGCGACGTTCTGGCGGAACTGAAACCGCGCCGCAAGGTGAACCTGCCGGATTTCCCGGCAATCGTCCGCGCGGCCATGGCCGACGGTATGGACATTTGCGTGTACTGCCAGAGTTTTGGCTGTAACGAGTGCATAGTGAACGAGTGGAAAAGCGAAAGGAGCGACGAAGAATGAACAAGACGAAAATTGACTGGGCCACAATGTCCTGGAACCCCGTAACCGGCTGCCGCCATGGCTGCCCGTACTGCTACGCCAGACGAACGGCCACACGCTTCAACGCAGGGCTGGAGGATCCGGCCCCGCTGGCCGGCGGCCTCCATGTGCTGCCGGAGAAGATCAAGGCGACGCCATACCCGTATGGTTTCGAGCCTACCCTGCACCGCTACCGCCTGGGCCAGCCGCAGAACACAAAGGAACCGCAGACCGTGTTTGTTTGCAGCATGGCGGATCTGTTTGGGCGCTGGGTGCCCACCTCCTGGATCGTGGAGGTGCTGGACGCCTGCCGCAAGGCACCCCAGCACCGCTATTTGTTCCTGACAAAGAACCCGGCCCGGTATCTGGAGTTGGACCACCTGGCCCTCCTGCCCCACGAAAGCAATTTCTGGTATGGCAGTACCGTGGCGAACATGGACGCGGTGGGAATGTACGTCATGCAGGGTGTGAACATCAACAGCTTTTGGAGCATGGAGCCGCTGCTGGGGCCGGTGGACATGGCCGCGGCGGAGGGTTTACCGGAGTGGGTGATCCTGGGCGCCGAAACCGGCAACCGACCGGACAAGGTGACGCCCGCCCGCAAGTGGGTGGACGACATTGTGGCGTTTTGCGCAGAGAACGAGATCCCCGTTTTCTTCAAGAACAATCTGCGGGAGCATTTCCCGGATCTCCCTGCCTCTGCTTTCCCGTGGGAGGTGTGAGCCATGCAGGACGCTGAAAAGGTGGAAATCGGCTATACCCTGCCGAAAGAGCGGTGGCAGGAAGCCGCCAAGAACCTGGAGGACCTGGGCAACGCGCTGGCCGCCAGCCTCCGGGCACACAACAAGGACGGACGGGGCGCAGAGGACGCGGACGAACTTATGGCGGATATTATGCTGGCCTGTATGGCGCTCCATCATGTGGCGGAGTTCGCAACGGATAAATGCCGGTTCGTTCCGCTGCCTGGCAAGAACGGAGGTTAATATGCTGGCTGTGCTTATGAGCATGAAACCGGAGTGGTGGGAGAAGATCCTGGCCGGCGGAAAAACGTTGGAAATCCGAAAGACACACCCGCAAAATGAAAGGCTTGAATGGCCCGTGACCGTTCTGGTGTACGTCAGCGGCACCGGAGCGGTGCAAGGTCAATTCCTTTGCCCTGGGGAAGTATCATACCGAACCATGCAAGACCTGGAGGAAATGTCATGCGTTCCGCGGGAGGATCTGCTGAAATACGCAAAAGGCAGGCGGCTTTCCGGCTGGATCGTCCGGTCACCGGAGAAGTTCGACGCGCCCAGCCCTCTGGCGGAGTTCGGCCTGGACCGTCCGCCCATGTCGTGGCAGTACGTTGAGATCCCGGACGGAATGGAGGCAGAACATGAGTAACAGCAACGACGTGGCCAACGCCGTGGGAGCTATCGCAGAAATGGCGTGGATTTTCTACACGGCCATAAGAAACGCAGGCGCTGACGTGCCGGAGGCCGCCATGCTGACGCGGGAATATCTGATCGCAAGCATACACGGGAAAAGCAACGCCGCGCCAGAGGGCGAATAAATGGCCATAAACGTTTCCGACCTGCCGCCGAAGTACCAGGCGCAGGCCATGAAAAAGTATATGGAGCAACAAAAGCGGCGGGGGCCATCACCTCCCGCCGCACAGCCGCAGGATCCGGCAAAAGGCACGAAATACCACAACACCCCCACCGAGCGGGTGACAGCCTCCGGGGCCGTCCTGCATTTCGACAGCCAGAAAGAGGCCCGCAGGTTCGACGCCCTGGCCGCCCGCCAGGAAGCTGGGCAGATCCGTGATCTGCGCCTCCAGGTGGATTTCACCCTGCAGGAAGCCTTTACCGACACGGAGGGAAAGCGAGTGCGGGCGATCCGCTACAAGGCGGATTTTACATACTACCAGCCGCCAAACAGGCAGCTATACGGAAGTCATGCGCCATACTACGAAGAACAAAGCGGGGTGCCCTGGGAGTTCGTCGTGGAGGACGTAAAGAGCAAGGCTACCAGAACGGCCAAGTATGCCATGAAAAAGAAAATGCTAAAGGACCGTTTTGGGTACGACATTACCGAGGTGTGAGAATGAGCAAAAAGACAACGGACGAAACCCTGGGCCGTGAGGCTGTCAAGGAATACCTGCAGCAGTACCACACGGCTGTGGGGAAAAAGCGGATCCTGGAGGAGCGCCACCGCGTCCTTTCCAGCGAACTGCGGGCGCCCAGTACGGGGTCCGCGTTCAGGTTGACGCCGCCGACAAAGCCGACAAAGACGGACGGATCCGTGTCCGTTGTCTTTCGGATCTCCGAAGTGGAGGACAGGATCGAGGAGCAGCGGGAGGAAATGGCCGAGGCCGTCCTGAACGTTATGGACTTGATCGACGTATTACCGGCCAACTCCACCGAGCGCACCGTGGTGGAAATGCGTCACATAGATTGCCGGGGCTGGGATAAGATCGCGGAGGCCCTTTACATGAGCCGGTCCAATGTGTTCAACTACTACAACGCCGCCCTGGATAAAATCCTGGAGAACAAGCGCAACCGGAAACTGCTGGAGGAATACATGGCCCGGAAGCAGCAGCGGGCAGGGCCGCACGGGCGGAATAATCGCCCCTGAAAAGTTTGGACGCTTTTGGACTATTGACCGTGCTATACTGATAGCATGGAAAGCAGCGCAGGGGTGAAGCCCTGAAACGAATACCGAGAACCACCAGCCGAAAGGCCGGTGGTTCTTTGCTTTCCACACCATGGCCGGGGAGTGTACCGCGGGGGCTTTCCTCCTTTCACCCTGCGCCGCTGCGGCGTGTGCATACGCGGCGGCCCGGCCTAACCCTCCCGCCCTGGGTGCCTTTGCCGAGGGGCACCCAGGGCACCCGTTAAGGACCCCGCACCCCCCCTGTGTAGGTACTCCCCAGCAGAAAAAGCCGTGCGGGGCAAGGAAAGCCCGACGTTTTACCCTGTGAAAACAGAAAAAAATCCGGCGGTTACGTTACGGTTTTTTGAAATGCCGGGAAAGTTATACCCCCCTACGGGGGTATAAGCCGAAAAAGGAGCGGCGAAAAAAACGAAATCGACCAAAACCGGAAAAGCGAAACCGGCGGGGCACCCTGCCGGAGCAAAAAGGAGGTGGCGCCGGTGGCGGAAAAGAAGCAGACCGGCGGCACCGGAAAGCGGGCAAAGAGCGAAAAGCCGGCGGTGCTGTCCGGCACGGTGCCGGAGTGGTCCAGCACCACGGTGATCTCCCAGCTGCTGGGGAAAACGGTCCGCCGTGTGCAACAGCTGACCCAGGAGGGCGTCCTGGAAACAGAGATCCCGCCCGGCGGCGGTGCCCGCAAATATAGAACCTGCGCCACGGTCCAGCGTTATGTGGCATACGTCGAGGCGAAAGCCCAGGAAACCGGCGAAAACAGCCGGGCGGCGGAGTTGACGCTGAAAAAGCTGGAGGCGGAGGTTGAACTGAAAGAAAGCCAAGGCCAGCTGCACCGCCTGAAAACGGCGATTGCAGAGGGGCGTTACCTGGCGGCAGATCACGCCACCGAGGAACTAACCGAGTTCATGGCCAGCTTTAAGAAATTCGCCATGAATATACCCCCGCGCATGGCCGGAACCATGTCCGGCTATGCTGACACAGTGGCGATCCGTGCCATGGAAAAGGCCATGCGGAAAGAGTTGGAAAGCCTGCTGGCTGCGTTCTCTGACGGTGCGATCATGGAGGAGCGGGAGGACGCGGCGCCATGAGGAAGTACAAGCAGGAACCCTATACCGTGCCGCCGTGGATCTATAACGCCATTCAAGTGCTGCGCCCTGTGGAGCGCCTGACGGTTTCGGAGTGGGCGGCAAAATACCGCGTACTGCCGGACGGAAACGCAATCCCAGGTCCCTGGAGCAACAGCGTGACCCCGTACCTGGTGGAGATCATGGACACATTTTCCGACGACATGGTGGAGGAAATCGTGTTCGTGAAGCCCACCCAGGTGGGCGGCACGTCTGCCATGGAGAATATGCTGGGAAGCCTGATCGCGCAGGACCCGGCCCCGGCTATGGTGGTTTACCCGTCGGACGACCTGGCGGAGCGTACCACGGAAAGCAAGCTGGAGCCAATGGTGAGAAGCTGCAAGGTTCTGGCTGATAAGTGGCGGAAGAACGACAGCAAGAAACTGGCGCTAAAGTTTTCCGACATGACCGTGTACCTGACGGGCGCGAACAGCCCGGCGGATCTGGCCAGTACGAATATACGTTACCTGTTTCTGGACGAAGTGGACAAGTTTCCGGGCGCGTCTAAGAAAGAGGCCGACCCCGTTTCCCTGGCGCGAGAGCGCACAAAAACCTTTTTCAACCGCAAAATCTTTATGGCCTCCACCCCCACCCTGAAAACGGGCCATATCTGGAAAGCCAAAGAGGCGGCGGAGGCTGAAAAGCATTACTTTGTCCCGTGCCCGCATTGTGGGCAGTACATAGAACTGAAATTCGGGTGCCTGAAATGGCCCAGCAAGGACGACGTACCGGAGAACACCGACCGGGCAGAAATGGCTGTGTATGTGTGCCAAGCCTGCGGGGCCGTGATTACGGATCAGGACAAGGGGAAAATGCTACGGGCTGGCCGCTGGCAGGCTGTGAAGCAACGGACGAAGAACCCCAAAAGCGTGGCCTTTTGGCTGAACACCCTGTATTCCCCGTTCACCCGTTTTTCCGATATTGCGCGGGAGTTCATGCGGAGCAAAGACGACCCGGAACTGCTGCACAACTTCACCAACAGCTGGCTGGCGGAGCCATGGGAGGACACGAAGCTGAAAACCAACGCGGAGTTGGTCATGGAGCGGCAGACGGAAACGCCGGAGTGGACGCTGCCGCCATGGACGAAGCTAATTACCGGCGGGATCGACGTACAGGAAAATTGCCTGTACTGGACGATACGCGCATGGGGCGACTACATGACCAGCCAGAACGTGGCCCACGGGCAGGCGCTTTCTATGGCAGAGGTGGAAAAGGCCATGAACGTGGAGTTTTCCCTGCCGAACGGCGACACGGCCATGGTCAACCTGGCCCTGATGGACAGCGGCGACCAGACCGACGAAGTTTACGAGTTTTGCGCCATCAATTCAGACTGGGTGCTGCCCTGCAAGGGCACCAGCACCATGCTGTCCCATTACCGCCTTTCCGTGGTCAATAAGGCCGGCAGCAAGGCCAACGGCATGACCCTGGTTCTGGTGGACGGCGGCAAGTATAAAGACCAGATCGCGGCCCGTATGCGGAAGCCGAACGGGACAGGTTCCTGGCAGGTTTACAAGGACTGCGACATGGAATACGCCGAACAGGTAACAGCGGAACACAAGGTAACCGAGCGATCCGGCGGAAAAGAGGTTCAAAAATGGGTGCTGAAATCCTCCCACGCTGACAACCATTACCTGGACTGTGAGGTATACGCCGCGGCGGCGGCGGACGTTATGGGCGTCCGTTCTCTGTACCTGAAAAGCGTGGAGGGGCAGGCGGCAACGCCGGAGCCGCGGAAGCCGGCCAAGCAGGAACCGCAACAAATCCAGGAAGAAAACTGGATCAATCAAAATGACACATGGATCTGACAGGAGGCCACCAAATGAGTACAAACACAAAAGCGGCTGAAATGCTGGAGCAGGTAAACAGCGCCATTTCCGCCGTTCTGGCCGGCGGCCAGTCATACAAGATCGGCAGCCGATCCCTGACGCGGGCGGACCTGGCCCAGCTGAAAGCCATTCGTGACGACCTGGAGGCGCAGATCGACAGCGGGACGGACAACTGCCTGCTGGATCGCACCTTTGTGGCGTTCTTTGACGGGAGGTAACCATGGGAGCCTTTGACAAAATTGTGGCCGCTGTTTCCCCGCGCCGCGCCTGTGAGCGCGAGGCATGGCGGCAGCAGCTGGAGATCCTGCGCGGATATGACGCCGCAGGGTATGGGCGCCTAAATGCCGGGTGGCGGGTTCACAACGAAAGCGCGGAAATTACGGATCGTTTCAGCCGTGACGTGGTACGCGCCCGCGCCCGTGATCTGGAGCGCAACAGCGATATTGCCCAGTCTATCCTCCATGCCTACAAGCGCAACGTGGTGGGCAAGGGCTACACCCTCCAGGCGAAAACCGGCAACGACGAACTGGACGAAAAACTGGAAAAGGCATGGCGCCAATGGTGCAAGGCCAGGAACTGCGACGTTACCGGCGAACAGAGTTTCAACCAAATGCTGCGTATGGCGGTAGACCGCAAAAAGGTGGACGGCGGCCTGCTGTTCCTTTACCGCTACACCAAGCAGGGGCTGGTCCCGTTCCAGCTGCAGGCCATTGAGGTGGACGAACTGGACGTGACCGCCAGCAAGCCGAAGCACCAGGGAAACCGCGTCGTAGGCGGGATCGAATACAACCAATGGCGCAGGCCGGTGGGCTACTGGATCAATCAATACGACATTGAGGGCTGGAGCCTGAACGACCCCGTTTACGTCGAGGCCAAGGACGTATATTTTTACAAATCCAAGAAGCGGCCCAGCCAGCTGCGCGAAATGTCCGACATGGCCCCCACGATCACCAGAGTGCGCGACACGAACGAGTTTATAACCGCCGTTTCCGTCAAGGAGCGGATCGCGGCCTGCCTGGCTGTGTTCATCAAGCGGGCAATCCCGGCGGGCGGTTTTGGCCGCGGCGGCGCCAGAACGCCGGACGGCGGCGTGGACTATGAGGGCAAGAAACTGGCCCCCGGCATGATCCAGAGCCTGGGCGCCGGCGACGAAATCCAGGTGGTGGATCCGAAAGGTTCCGGCAGCGACGCAGCCGGGTTCCTGAAAACCCAGCAGGGGCTAATTGCCGCAGGCCAGGGCCTGAGTTATGAGGCCGTCAGCCGTGACATGAGCGGCGCCACCTACTCCTCCGCGCGGCAAAACGCCATTGAGGACGAAAACACATACACCGAGGACGTGGAACTGCTAACAGATTTCATGTCGGAGGTGTACGAAACCTTTGTTATCTCCTGTTATCTCTCCGGGCTGGTTGATATGCCCGGCTTTTGGGATAAAAAGGCGGAATACCTTTCCCACACCTGGACGAAAGCCCCCAAGAAGTGGATCGACCCGGCAAAGGAAAGCACCGCCGGAAAAACCGCCCTGCAATCCGGGCAAAAGACGTTTCAGGACGTTTGCGCGGAACAGGGCAAGGACTGGAAAGAGGCCGTCAATGAAATGGCCGAGGTCCTGGAATATGGCCGATCCGTCGGCGTCGAGTTAGGAGGTGTAATTTTTGGAAATGGAACGACAGCAGCACAGCAGAACACCGCGGGCAAATGACCCCAAGAGGGACAGAAACAGCGGGCAGCGAAGCATGGGCCACATTGAGGCCAACAGCCGCGCAGAGGGCCAGGAGGACAGCCGCAGGCGCACGATCAGCTTTTCCAGCGAGGAGCCATACCGCCGTTGGTTTGGTATGGAAATCCTGGATCACGCGGAGAACGCGCTGGATCTCTCCCGCCTGAACGACGTGGGCGTTTTGCTTTTCAACCACGACACCGACAAGGTGGTGGGAAAAGTGATCCGCGCATGGGTGGAGAACCACCGCGGCATGGCCGAAGTGGAGTTCGACACGGACGACGACGCCGAAAAGATTTTCGGCAAAGTCAAATCCGGCACCCTGAAAACCACGTCCGTGCGTTACAGCGTGGACAGTTGGGAGGAAGTGGTGGCCGGTAAGACCTCCGCGGACGGACGTTTTACAGGCCCCTGCCAGATCGCCCGCAAATGGACGCCGCTGGAGGTGTCCATTGTTTCCGTGCCGGCGGACGCCACCGTGGGCGTGGGCAGAGCCGACGACCCGGAGCAGGCGACGGCCAAGGACCTTTCTGTTTATGAAAAGCAGATCCAGATCAACAAAAATCTTTATCATTGAGGAGGCAAAACAACCATGACCATTCAGGAAATGATCGCCCGTCAGCAGGCTATTGTGAGCGGCGCCCGCGCCGCTGGCCGTGACCTGACGGCAGAGGAAAGAGCAGAGTTTGACGGCCTGCAGCGCCAGATCGAAGCGGAGGGCAACACCCCCCACGCCCAGGGCAGCGAGGGCCAGGGCGGTGAAGATCCCACCGGTGGCGCCCGCGGCATGGGCAACGGCAACGGCCAGCAGGGAACCGACCCCACCGAGGCCGCCCGCCAGGCCGTCGCCACGGAGCGCCAGCGCGTGAGCGACATTACCGCGCTGTGCCGTCAGGCGGGCATGGATCCCGCGGAGTATATCAGCAACGGCGCCACCATGGACACCGTAAGACAGGCGGCGGTGGACTATCTGCTGAAACACGGCGCCCCTGTTTCCAGCCGCATGAACGGCGACGAGGGCGACAACTTCCGCCAGGCAGCTGTGGACGCCATGCTGCTGCGGGCCGGCGTGAACGTTCAGAACCCCGCCAATGGTGCGGAGGAAATGCGCGGCTACTCCCTGCGCGATCTGGCCATTGAGTGCATGGCCCGCGACGGCGTGGGCACCACCACCTCCCTGCTGCGTATGAGCAAGGACGACCTGTGGAACGAGGCTTGCCGCCAGTTCTTCAACCCCACCGCGGCGTTTCCTGCGATCCTGGACAACGCGATCCGCAAGAACATTGTCCAGATGTACCAGGAGATCCCCACCACGTTCCAGCTGTGGACCACCAAGGGCAGCGTGAGCGACTTTAAGCCCACCAAGGATCACAGCTATCTGGCCGGCGGCGCCGGTGAGTTCCTGCGCGTGGGTGAAAACGGCGAACTGAAAGCCGACACACCCAAGACGGGACTGCTTCCCCAGCGCCAGATCGACACCTTTGGCCGCCAGTTCAGCATGACCCGCCAGGCGTTTATCAACGACGACGTGGGTTTCATCACCGAAATGCCCGGCCTTTACGCCATGAGCGCCAAGCGCACGATCAACAAGCAGGTTTACAAGATCCTGATCGACAACCCCGCCATTTTCGACGGCGCTTCCCTGTTCGACAACGCCCACAACAACCTGATTGCCAGCGGCGCAGCACCGTCCATTGACACCCTGCAGGCCGCCATGCTGAAACTGCTGCACCAGAAAGATCCGTTCGGTGACTCCATCATGGTGGAACCCAAGTATGTGATCGTCCCCGTGGGCTACGGCTTTAAGCTGGCGCAGATCCTGGAAACCGCGCAGATCGACGTGACCGGGATCGGCAGCCACACCGCAAACGCCCTGTACCAGTACCGCAACAAGCTGCAGGTTATTGAGGAGGGCGCCCTGAACGTCCTGGCCGGTGACGGCAACGCGATCCCCTGGTTTGTCGCCGGCGATCAGCGTTACGCCAAGAGCCTGCAGGTTGATTACCTGAACGGCCAGGAAACCCCCACCATTCGCCGCAGCGAGGTTCCGGGCCGCCTGGGCTTTGTGTGGGACATTTGGCTGGACTGGGGCATTACTGCGGTTGACTTCCGCGGTATCGCCAAGAACCCCGGCACGACTATTTAACAGGAGGTAAGAGAACATGACCGCAAAATACTGGCAGAAAGGCGAGGTGCTGGACTACAAGGCCAGCGCCGCAGTTAAAAACGGCGAAGTGGTGAGCCTGGGAACCAGGATCGGCGTGGCTGGTGAAGATATTGCCGCCGGCGAAACCGGCCACCTCCATGTGGTGGGCGTCTTTGAGATGGAAAAGGCCACCGGCGACGTTACCATGGGCGCCGCGCTTTATTACAGCGCAACGGACAAGAAGATTACCACCACGGCCTCCGGGAATGTGCCGGCGGGTTACGCTGCCGCCCCTGCGGCCAGCGCAGACGAAACCGTACTGGTGAAGCTGCTGGGCTAAGAGCCGGGAGGAAAGGAACATGAAGCGACTGACAGCACAGCGCCCGATCCTGTACGGCGGGCGTATGTATCAGGCGGGCGACACCCTCCCCGCCTATGACAAGCGCATGGTGCAGGCGTGGCTTTCCGCTGAAAGCGCCAAAATGACCGACGACGCGGCGGAGGAGGCCACAATGCCCCCGCAGGACGCTGACGGCGGCCAGGACGGCGCCGAGAACGCCGACACCACCAAGGACACCCAGGAGGCCGCAGACGCCACAGAGGGCACCCAGGAGAGCCAGGAGAACCACGACGGCAACCATAGCGGTGAAAACGCCGACATGGTGGAGGGCCACCTGGATCCCGCACAGCTGGAAGAAATGAACAAGGACGACCTGAAAAAGCTGGCCAAGGACATGGGCGTGGATCTCCCGCGCGGCGCTGCAAAGGCGCTGATCGTGGAGCGCCTGGCGGCGGCTATCGTCCAGACCCCTGCGGCGGCCATTGTGCCGCCTGCTGCGGATAACGGCGGGGGTGCCCAGTAATGGGCGCCCCTACGTTCAAGGAACAGATTGCGGCGGACATTTCCACCACATTCCTGAACTGCCTGGAGTTCGCGGACACCCACACGGTCAACGGTAAGGAAATGGCCGCGGTGGTGGACGACAACGAACTGCTGGAGCGGGACAAGGCCAAGATCATGGCCGCACAGACGGAGGGCACATACAAGGCCCGGCGCCTGGTTTATGTGGCAAAGGCTGATTTTGGCCCACGCCCCGCCCAGGGGGCTATGCTGACGCTGGACGGCAAGGCGTACAAGGTGAAAACCTGCACCGAGGAGGCCGGAGTGCTGGCCATTGAACTGGAGGCGGTGAGATCGTGAGCGATCAAAGCGTTTTGCAGATCGACACCGACGAAGAACTGGCCAGGGTCATGCGGCAGCTGAAAACGCTGCCCCAGCAGCTGGGGGCGCCCAACGTGCTGAAAAATGCCCTGAACAGCACCGCCAGAAAGGTCCGCCAGCAAATCATAAAGGACAGCAAAGGCCGGTATGCGCTGAAAGAGAAAAAGGCGCTGCAATCAGAAAGCAAAATCCTTTCCGCCAGCGCCTCCACCCTGGAGGCCGCCGTGCTGGCCAAAGGTCCCATGCGGGACATTATGGACTTTATGACACAGCCGAACACGGACACAGCCGCGGCGGCGGCAAAGGTCCTGAACAGCGGGGCCATGAAACCGCTGGAGGCGGGCGGCCTGAAAGCGTTTATTACCACGTTCCGATCCGGGCACACCGCCATTGTGCAGCGGCGCGGCGCGGAACGCCTCCCCGTCAAAAAGCTGCTTTCGCCTGCCGTTCCCCACATGATGGGAAACGAGGAAGTGAGAGCAGAGGCGGAGGCCCTGGCATACGAAACTCTGCAGCGTGAAATCGGAAAGCGGATCGAGCAGCTGACAGGTGCCAAGGCATGAAAAAAGCGGCCCCATATAGGAGCCGCTGGAGATCAGCAGGAATAAAAATCGTCGCTTGTATATCCCATTTGCAGGGCAAGGAAATATATGTGCTTGCACGGTTTACTCCGTTTGTCGAAATCGGGGCAAGTACATTCATCAAGGCTTGTCATGTAGGTGTCGGAACCAGATCCCTTTATTTCCGCAAAACCATTTTGGGCGTTATAGGACAGTATGGCCATAGGCTGATGAACAGCTTTTTCAAAGCGTTCAAGTTGCGCCTGCCCGGTGTGTACTTTGGGATCCCAATGCCCAAACGTGCAATTCCCGGCACATGGTGTACCGGTGAAGCGAAGAAATTTTTTTACTGGCTGGATCTTTTTAGGCAGCCAAAAGACAAGCGCCACACCGAGCGCCGCGAAAGCTACACCGGCGGGGGAAATCAACGTCAGCACAGCCCCCATTAAGATCAAAGCCACGCCAACAATTCTATACACCAACCGCAGGGCGCTGGGATCTGATAGCTGATAAACGGCACCGTTTTCAGTTATGACAGTTTTAGGCTTTCCCATTTCTATTTCCTCCAATGCTGATTATTGCCACATCATGCTGACTATTACCACACCGCAATTATAAGTGACAAACGGAAACAAGTCAAGGAGGCGCTACCGCGTGACACAAGAGTTTTTGCAGGACGCCATTGTGGAGGACCTGAAACAGCTTTTTTCCCACTATACCCTGACCAATTCCCTGGGCGTCGAGCGGGCGGTGAAAATCGTTCCGCAGGGCCTCCCCATTCGTGAGGGCGACGACGAAGAAACCGACGCGGAAGCGCCGCCGGAGCCTTATGTGGCCGTGAAACTTTCGGACGGAGAGGTGACGGCGCAGGACGCACGGCAGACCGTAAACGTGGTCATGGTCATTTGCGTGTGCGACCCGGACCCGAACCGCCAGGGTTACCGCGACGCCCTCCACATTGTCAACGAGATCGTGAGGCATTACGAACGTGACGGGATCGTGGCAAACCGCTATGAAGCGCAGCACCCGATCCGGTGGGCGACCCAGGAGGAGGACACACACCCGTATTATTTCGCCGCCGTGGGGCTGCCGTTCTACGCGCCGGCGATTTTCAAGGAGGTGCCAGAAACATAATGGCGAAACCCAAAAAGGCCGAACAGGCCACCACCGTGGTTTACTGCGGCCCGTCCATTCCGGGCGTGGCGAAGCAGTACACCGCATACACCAACGGGATCCCCACCGCGCTGGCGGAGGCTATCGTGAAGCAGCCGGCCATGGAGGGCCTGGTGGTGCCCCTGGAGCAGTTACCGGAGGCCATGAAGAACCTGCGGAGCGGCACGGGGCATATTTCCCGCCTGTATCGTCTGGTACAGGTCAAACACTAAACAGGAGGTAAAACAACATGGCATACAAACACGGTGTATATAACACCGAGCAGGCCACCAGCCTGACCGTACCCATTCAGGGCAGCGCCGGCCTGCAGGTCATTTTCGGCACGGCGCCCATTCACCTGGCGAAAGACCCCGCGGCGGCGGTCAACACCCCCAAGCTGGTTTACAGCTACAAGGAGGCTGTGGAGGCCGTCGGCTATTCGGACGATTTCGAGAACTTCACCCTTTGCCAGAGCATTAGCGCCTGTTTCCAGGTTTTCAACGTTGCGCCCATTATCCTGGTGAACGTGCTGGATCCCAATAAGGCGGCCCACGTCACGCAGAACCAGGCGGAAAGCTGCGACGTTGTGGACGGCGTGGTGCTGTATGACAAGAAATATGTGCTGCTGAACACCCTGACCGTGAAGAACGGCAGCGCCACCCTGGTGGCCGGCAGCGACTACGAGGCGGCACATGAGGACGACGGCAGCGTGGCCATTACGTTGCTTTCCACGGCGGCCAAGGAGGCCAGCAGTCTGACCGTGAGCAGCACCAGCCTGAAACCCTCCGGCGTGACCGCTGCCGACATTGTGGGCGGCGTGGACGCCTCCACCGGCAAGGAAACCGGCCTGGAACTGATCCGCCAGATTTACCCCACCCTGGGCATGGTGCCCGGCCTGATCCTGGCCCCCGGCTGGAGCCACACCCCCACCGTAGCGGCAGCCCTCCAGGCCAAGACCGAGAACATCAACGGCAATTTTAATTGCAGCTGCCTTTTGGACATTTCCGCAGACAGCGACGGCGCGGTGGTTTACACCAGCGTAAAGGGCGCCAAGGAAGCCCTGGGCGCCAGTTCCGCCCATGCGGCGGCCCTGTGGCCCATGGTGGCCGTGGGCGAGAAGAAATATTATTTTTCCGCCATGTTTGCCGCCCTGACGGCCTACACGGACGCCAACAACGCAGACGTGCCCTATGAAAGCCCGTCCAATAAGGACCTGCGGATCACCGCCACGGTTCTGAAAGACGGCACCACGGTGGCGCTGGATCAGCAACAGGCCAACGACGTGCTGAACGCCAACGGCGTCATTACCGCGATCAACGCCAACGGGTTCAAGTCCTGGGGCAACAATACCGCGGCCTATCCCTCCACCACGGATCCGAAAGATCGCTGGTGGGCTGTGCGCCGGTTCTTTGACTGGGACGGAAATAATTTCATTCAGACTTATTTCCAGAAAGTTGACAAGCCGGGCAATAAGCGCCTGATCCAGTCTATTGTGGACAGCCAGAACATTATCGGCAACGGCTACGTTGCCCGCGACTACTGCGCCGGTTACCGCGTGGAGTTCCGCAGCGACGAAAACCCCGTTACCAACCTGCTGGCCGGACACCTGACCGTACACACCTACCTGGCCCCGTACATTCCCGCGGAATATGTCGAAAATATCCGCGAGTATGACGTGGACGCCCTGGAAAGCGCAATCGGAGGTGAATAAAGATGAACACGATCCCCACTAAGATCAACCGTTACAACGTCTACAACAAGGGAAACCGCCTGCTGGGCGTCGGTGAGGAAATGACGCTGCCGGACTTTGAGCCGTCCAGCGAAACCGTGACCGGCGCCGGGATCCTGGGTGAGATCGACGACCCCACCGTGGGCTATTTCGGCAATCAGGAACTGGAAATCCCGTTCCGACTGCTGGACAAGGAAACCGCCGACATGATGGACATGACCAAGGCCGTGCAGCTGGAGATCCGCGGCGCCCAGCAGACCACCAACACCGAGGGCGATATTGAGTTCAGACCCATGCGCGTGGTGGTTCGTGGCCGCGGCGGAAAGCTGACCACCGGCAAGGTCAAGGCAGGCAGCCCCATGGACACCGCGATCACGCTGACCATTCTTTACATTCTCATTGAGGTGGACGGCAAGACCGTGGTGGAACTGGACAAGCTGAACGAGGTTTACAAGGTCAACGGCGTGGACGTTCTGGCCAAGATCAAGGAGATGTGCTGACATGAGCGACGAAAAGAGAATGGACACCGCCCTGCTGGCGGAGAACGACGAAAACACCGCGGCGGAGGAAAACGCCCTGGTTATGAAGCTGGACAAGCCTTTCACCTTTGAGGGGCAGACGTACACAGAGGTGGACCTGTCCGGCCTGGAGGACACCACGGCGGCAGACCTGCAGGCCGTGGGCCGTTTCGTGACGAAGAAGAACCCGGCAGCGAACCCCGCAACCGTGGAAATGACGCTGGAATACGCCCAGTTCATGGCGGCCCGCGTCGCCCACCTGCCGCTGGAGTTTTTCGAGCGCCTCCCCGCAAAGGAGGCAATCAAGCTGAAAGGCATTGTCGTGGGTTTTCTTTACGGCGGGGCTGGGGACAACTAACGCCCGCCGTCATAAACAGGGCCTGCGTCGGGTTGTCCATACAACTGCGGACAGGGCTGGATTATCTTCTGGCCCTGTCCGTTTCGGACTTGAACGAACTGGCGGACACGGTGACGCAGTACGCGGAGGAGGTGGCAAAACATGGCCGGCAAAAATAAAACGTATGAGTTAATGCTGAAAATCGGCGGCAAGGTGGACGGTTCCCTGAAAACCGCCTGCAGCACCGCAGACAAGAACCTGGCTGCGCTGGGGAAAACGGCAAAGACCGCGGGAAAGATCGCTGCCGGTGCCATGGTAGCAGCCGCCACCGCTGTGGCGACCCTGGGAACCGCTGCGGTGAAATCCGCGGCGGAGTATGAGGCCCAGCTGGCCAACGTTTCCACGCTGCTGACCGGCACGGAGGCAGAGGTGGCCGCACGAACGGCGGAAATCGGGGATCAGGTTCTGGAAATCTCCAACCGCACGGGCGTGGCCACGGCTGACCTGACGGACGGAATGTATCAGGTGGTTTCCGCTTTCGGTGACAGCGCAGACGCCGCGGCTATTCTGGAAACCGCGGCAAAATCCGCGGCGGCGGGAAACGCGACCACGACGGACAGTATCAACCTACTTTCTGCCGTAACCAAGGGTTACGGCGATACCTCCGCGGAGGCGGTGCAGCAGGCGGCGGATCTGGCATTTGCCACCGTAAGACTGGGCCAGACCTCTTTCCCGGAACTGGCCGCAGGCATGGGCAAGGTCATTCCCCTGGCCAGTACCCTGGGGCTGGAGCAAGAACAGCTATGGGGCGCCATGGCCACGCTGACCGGCGTTACAGGTTCCACGGCGGAAGTGGTTACGCAGATGAAAGCCACAATGCAGGCGTTCCTCTCCCCGTCCAAGAATATGCAGGCCGCCCTTAAAAATATGGGCTACGAAAGCGGCCAGGCGCTGCTTGAAAGTAAGGGCCTGCAGGGATCTCTGGACGCCCTAAAGGACGCTGTGGGAGGCAACGAACTGGCGTTTGCGGGCCTGTTCTCCTCTGTGGAGGCACAAACCGCGGTGCTGGCTATGGCAGGCAACCAGGCCGAAAACCTGACCAGCAAGACGGCGGAAATGTACGAAGCCACCGGCGCGGCAAATACCGCCTTTGAGCGGCAGACCAACACCCTGGCATACGACATTCAGATGATTAAAAACCTGGGCGCCAATTTCTTGACGCAGCTGGGCACCAACATTCTGCCGTATGTGCGGGAGTTCGCGGAGGCGGCCCTGCCGGTGGTTTCGGAGGCGCTGGAGAAGATCGGCGGCTACATGACCGGAACCATCATTCCGGCGGCGGAAACCGCGGTGAAATGGATTTCGGAACACCGCACCCTGATCCTGGCGCTGGCGGCGGGTATTGCCACCGCTGTGGCGGCCTACAAGGCGTATAAAGTGGCGATCACCGCCTACAACGCAGTTATGGCCGTGTATAAAGTGGTCACCGCAGCAAGCGCCACGGGCACCTTTACCCTGGCGGGCGCCATGACGGCGCTAAATCTTCCCGTGCTGGCAGTTGTGGCCGCCATCGGCCTGGCTGTGGCGGCGGGGATCCTGATTTATAAGAACTGGGACAAGATCAAGGCCAAGGCCGTGGAACTGGGCGCGAAGATCTCCGAGGTATGGGGAAACATCAAGACCGGCGTTTCCGAGGCCGTGGCGAACCTGGTTTCTGCGTTCCAGTCTAATTTCCCCCTGCTGTCCGCTTATTTGAGCGGGTGGTGGGAAAGTGTTTCGGCGGCCTGGGAGAACGTCAAGGCCATTTTTGCCAATATCATTGACTTTGTGCAGAACGTATTTGCAGGCAACTGGAGCGCCGCCTGGGACAATATCGTGGCCATTTTCGGAAACGTGTTTGGCATGATCGTGAACCTGGCGAAAGCACCCATAAACGGAGTTATTTCCGCAATCAACTGGGTGCTGGAAAAGATCAACAGCATTTCCGTGACGATCCCGGACTGGGTTCCGGGCGTAGGCGGGAAAACCCTGGGCTTTAACATTCCGACGATCCCCGCCCTGGCTGCCGGTGGTATTGCCACGGCGCCCACGCTGGCGCAGATCGGTGAGGGCGGAGAGCCGGAGGCGGTGCTGCCGCTGTCCAAGCTGGCGGCCCTCCTGGACGAATGGACGAAGCCGAAGCCGACACCGGGCGGCGGAACGGGCGGCGGCGGTGAAACCGTCGTTTTCTCCCCGGTATTCAATTTCTACGGCGGGACGCCGAGCCGCGAGGAGGCCGAGGAGGCCGGGCGGATCAGTTTCGCGGAGTTCAAGAAACTGTATAGGCAGATGAAAGCCGAGGAGAAGCGCAAGCAATTCAGCCCGGCATAAGAGGAGGACCACACCATGGAAAGCACCTACACCACCAAGCAGGGGGACGTATGGGACAAAATCGCCTATGAGGTGTACGGCGACGAAGAATACACCGGCTGGCTGATGGAAAACAATTTCCCGCTGCTGGACACGTTCGTGTTTGACGCCGGGGTGGTCCTCCAGACCCCGGCACCGCCGGAGCAGACCGCGGCCAATGACCTGCCGATCTGGAGGAGCAAGGTATGAATACACGGCGGGCGTATGTAGACCTGATTTACAACGGAACCGCAGCCACGGCGGAAATTTCCGGTTTCGTGACGGATATTTCATACACGGATCCGGCCAGCGGAGAGGCGGACAGCCTGGACATTACGCTGCAAGACCGGGATCGCCGGTGGACGGGGGCATGGATCCCCGTCGCCGGTGACACCCTGGCCGCGACGATCCGGGCGCTGAACTGCCAGTATTCCGGGGACAACCGGATCCTGCCGTGCGGTTTCTTTATCGTGGACAGTTTCAGTTTTTCCGGCTGGCCGGTTTCCGGGAGCATTTCCGCGATCTCCACGCCGCTGGACAGCAGTTTCACCACCACCCAGCGGACAAAGACCTGGGAAAACGTGACCATAAAGGAGATCGGAACCGAGATCGCAGGCCGCGCCGGGATCGCGCTGGCCTGGGACGTGGAGGGCACCCCGTTCACGATCAAGAGCGTGGAGCAATCGGAACAAACCGACTGTGAATTTTACATGAACCTGTGCAACACCTATGGGCTGGCCATGAAAGTCTACGCCCAAAAGATCGTGGTGTATGACCGGGAGGCATACAAGAAAAAGGGCGCGGCGGCGGTGCTGTCCCCGTCCAGTATGAAATCCTGGTCATGGCAGCAGGATCAGGCCGGAACCTACACCGGCGGAGAGTTCACATACACCAGCCCGGCCACGGAAAAGGAAATCAAGGTAACCGTGGGCAAGGGCAGCCGGATCCTAAAGCAGAGCGGCAAGGCCGACAGCAAGGCCGACGCGGAGCGGAAGATCAAGGCGGCGGTGGCCAAGGCCAACCACGGAAAGACCAAACTTTCCGCCACCATTGTGGGAAACGCCTCCCTGGTGGCCTCCCAATGTGTCCGGGTGGTGGGCCTGGGGAAGCTGTCCGGCAAGTATTACATTGACACCATTACCCACAACGTCAGCGGATCCGGCGGCTACACCATGGACCTGGAAATGTCGCTGGTGGAGGAATGACGCGAGGAGGAACGCATGGAAAACAATATCCGGCTGGGCAAGATTTCAGCCGTTGATTACGCCGCGGGCACGGTCCGCGTGGTGTACCACGAAAAGGACGACGCCGTGACCGCCCCCATTCCCCTGATTTCATCGGAGTATTTCATGCCGGAGGTGGACGACATGGTTATGGTGCTTCACCTCTCCAACGGCACGGAGGCGGGCGTGGTCCTGGGACGACCGTGGAGCGAAAAGAACAAGCCCCCGGAGGGTTCCAAAGGGCTTTACCGCAAAGACCTGGCCCATTCGCCGGGTGAGGCCATGATCCGCTATAAGGACGGCACCCTGACCATCAAGGCCCCCAAGGTGGTGATTGACGGAACCGTGACCGTCAGCGGCGACGTGACCGCCGACGGGGTTTCCCTGGACAACCACACCCACACGGACAGCATGGGCGGCGGAACCTCCGGGCCATCGTAAGGAGGCGATTTACACATGATCGGAACGCTGGGGCGCAAAATCATTTTTGAGGTGAGCGACAACAGGGTTTTGACCTTTGAGAGCATGAGCCGCGAGGTTTCCGGGCGCTGGACCGAACACGAAGTTTTAGGCGTGAAGCCGAAAGCGGAGTTTTTAGGGCCTGGCCTCCAGACCATAAGCCTGACCATTCACCTGTCCGCTGCCCTGGGCGTGAAGCCGCGGCGGATCCTGGACATGGTGGAGCGCATGGTGGAAAGAGGTTCGGCGGAGTACCTGGTGATCGGCGGCAGACTGGTGGGCCGCCGTCCGTTCCGCGTTACAGGATCGAGTGAAGCCTGGGACAAGGTTTACAGCCGCGGAGAATTGGCCAAGGCTACCATGACCATTTCACTGGAGGAATACGCATGAACGAAAACGACCTTTTCAATTTCCAACTGGAATATACGTTCACGGCGGACTGGCTGGCAGAACTGGATCGGCAGCTGGCCCTCCTGCTGTCCACACGGGAGGGCACCATGCCGTTGGATCGGGCTTTCGGCCTGAACATGGATTTTGTGGATATGCCGCCAGAGGCCGCAAAGAGCCTTTACACGGCGGAGGTCACCGAAAAGGTGTCCAAATTCATACCGGAGGTGCGGGTGCAGGAAGTGACCTGGACCGGCGGCAACACCGGAAAACTTTTTCCCAAGGTGGTGATAACAAGTGCCTGATATTTCCGCAATTCAGAACACCCCGGACGTGTCTTTCATCGACAACAAGACCATTGACGACGTGCGCGGGGATATGGTGGCAGACTTTGAGGCGTTCATGCTCCAAGCGACGGGCAGCAAGGTATCCCTGGGCCGCGCCTCTGTCCACCGCATGATCCTGTATTCGGCGGCGGCGCAGATTTACCAAGCCATGCAGTACGTTGACCGAGCGGGCAAGCAAAGCCTTTTGAAATACTCCTATTCGGAGTTCCTGGACAATCTGGCGCTGCTGAAAGGCGTTACCAGAGAACCGGCCAAGGCGGCCACGACCACGATCCGCTTTACCGCGTCGGCCACCAGGACGCTGGCCACGCCGATCCCGGCGGGCACCAGGGTTTCCTCCAGCGGTTCCATTTATTTCAGCACGATGGAGTACGCAGAGATCCCGGCGGGCAGCCTGACGGTGGACGTGCTGGCGGAGTGTACCGCAACAGGCAACGCGGGCAACGGACTGGCGCCTGGCGAGGTGTCCACCATCGTGGATCCCGTTCCCTACATTACCAGCGCCGTGAACCAGAACACCACGGAGGGCGGCGCAGACGTGGAGAACGACGAAAGCCTGGCGGAGCGGGTTTACCTGGCCCCTGGCGCCTATTCTACGGCAGGCCCGGAGGACGGATACCTGTACCACGCCAAGAAGTACAACGCCGCCATTGGCGACGTGGTGGCCACAAGCGACCACGAAGCGGGCCAGGTGGATATTGTTTTCATCATGGCCGACGGTTCCAAGCCGGGCGCGGCCATGATCTCCGGCCTGCAGGCGTACCTCTCCGGCAAGACGATCCGCCCCATGACGGACAAGCTGACCGTGAAAGCCCCGGAGGAGGTCACATACAGCATTAACCTGACGTATTACATCAACCGCAGCGACAGCGCCAGAGCGGTGGCAATCCAGGCGGCGGTGGCCCAGGCCGTGGAGGAATATAAAACCTGGCAGCGCACCATAGGCCGCGACGTGAACCCGTCGCAGCTGGCCGCCATGGTCATGGAGGCAGGCGCCAAGCGCGTCACCGTGACCGCGCCGACGTTCGCGGCGGTGGCCGCCACCAAGGTGGCAGCATTGACCGGATCGGCCACCGTGACGTATGGAGGGCTGGAAGATGATTAAACTTTCCGGCAGCCGCTTCACGGACATTATGCCGGAGAACCTGGCAGAGCAGCCGGAGATCCAGGCGCTTGCCTACGCCGTGGGCAGGCAGGTGGAGAAGCTGCTGGCCTATGCCGACGGCGCCCGCACCTATGCGGCGATCTATGCTGTGCCGGAAAAGGTGCTGGATCTGCTGGCCGTGGAACTGCGTACCCCGTCCTATGACGAAAACTTTTCCATTAAGGTCAAGCGAACCCTGATTGCGGAAAGCCTGCTGTTTTACGCACAGATGGGCACCCCGGCAGCGGTGAACCGGATCATTGAAACCATTTTCCAGGCCGGTCATATCAGCGAGTGGTGGGAATACGGCGGGAAACCCTATCACTTTAAGGCATACACCACGAACCCGGCCATTACGTCGGACGACGTGGAGGAGTTCAAGCGGGTGCTGGGCACCGTCAAGCGCCTTTCCGCCTGGCTGGACGAAATCGTGTTGGATCTGTCCACACCTCCGGCGGAGGTATTCGTGGGCCATTGGATCCACACGGGCGATTTTATCACCCTGCAAAGGGCGACTATGTAACAGGAGGTTATCAGCCATGTTTCAGGCCCCGAAACTGACAGACGCCGGCAAAAACCTGTATTACAGGAATATGGCCGGTGAGGGGATCAAATTCACAACCATTCAGCTGGGCAACGGCACAATCAGCGGCCCGATCTCCGCTATGACGGCCCTTGTCAGCGCCGTGGTGACCATTGACGCCGCGGTGAAAAACAACGCGGAGCAGTACGCCGACGTGTCCGGCCATTTCTCCAACGCAGAACTGGAGGAGGGTTTTTACTGGCGCGAGATCGGCGTGTTTGCGGCGGATCCCGATTACCCCAATGACCGCAGCCACGACATTCTTTACTGCTACCAAAACGCCTATGACACGGCGGACTTTATCCCCGTGGCGTCGGTGGAAACGGTGGAAAAAAACATTACCGTGCCCATTATCGTGGGCGACGCCTCCACAGTGTCCTGCACCCTGTCCAGTTCGCAGGTGCTGGTGTCGGAGGCGGACCTGGAGGCGCACGACAAGGACGCGAACGCCCATAATGCCCTGTTTGAGAAGATCAACAAAGAACTGGAAAAGAAACAGGACACGATCACCGCCAAGGGCATTTTGAAAGGCGACCAGGACGCAAAGGGAAACCCCACCGTGACCAAGGCCACGCCGGGCGTGGACTACCAGCAGCCCACCCAAGTGCTGACGGAAAGCAACGCTATGGCCCTGACGGACACGGTTCCGTTTTTCTCCGGTGCTGACGGGCAAAATCGTAAGGTCACGCTGAAAAAGCTAAAGGAGGCCCTGGGCGTCCAGTCTGCCAGTATCAACGTGACGACCTGCGCCGGCGCGGCGGTGGTTTGCACGGACGGAGAAACCACCCTGAACGGCGTGGGTTCCACCAAGTTCTCCCTGCCGGAGAACACCGGCACCTGGGAGGTAACCGCCACCCTGAACGGCCACACGGCCAGCGCCGTGGTGGAGGTCACCGGCGCCATGCAGTACAACGTGGATCTGGTGATTACCTCCAGCGTGGCAGTCACCCACGCACCCACGAAAACCACCTACAACGTGGGGGAAACATTCGACCCCACCGGCCTGGTGGTCACCGCCACCTATGCCGACGGCACCACGGAGGACGTAACGGACGGCTGCACGTTCAGCCCAACCGTTATGGCAGCCAGCACCACGGCGGTGACGATCAAATACCAGCGGGCGGGCGTGACGGTCACGACCACCCAGGCGGTCACGGTCCTGGAAATGTCCAGCATTTCCGTGAAAACCGCACCCAACAAAACCGCGTATTACATCGGTGAGAGTTTCGACGCCACCGGAATGGTGATTGAGGCCACCATGTCCAACGGCACCAAAAAGACCGTGACGGGCTGGACGTACACCCCCAGCGGCGCCCTTTCCAAGACGGACACGGCGGTGACGATCTCCTACACGGAAAACGGCGTCACAAAGACCTGCACCCAGGCGATCACGATCCGCACCCTGTCCAGCATTTCCGTGACGACGGCACCCGCGAAAACCGCCTACAAGTACGGGGAGAAGTTCAGCAGCGCCGGAATGGTGATTACCGCTAAATATTCGGACAACGCCACCCGCGTGGTGACCGGCTGGACCTATTCACCCACCGGCGCCCTGGGACTGTCTAATACCACGATCACGATTACCTACGCAGAGGGCGGCGTGAGTAAGACCTGCACCCAGGCCATTACCGTGAGCAACTACCTTTCCAGTATCGCGGTGACCCACGCACCCACGAAAACCTCCTATTTCACCGGCGAAACGTTCAACAGCGCGGGAATGGTGGTCACCGCTACCATGGCAGACGGCAGTAAAAAGACCGTCACCGGCTACACCTGCAGCCCCACCACCATGGCAGCCAACACCACGGCGGTCACTGTCAGCTATTCCGAGGGCGGCGTGACCAAGACGACCACCACCCCGGTGACGGTCACCAGCATTTCCAACACGCTGGCCTCCAACAGCTGGGCAACGATCCGCGCCGTGTCCGACGCCGGAAAGGGGTCCAATTACTGGAGCGTGGGCGACGCCAAGGGGATCACGATCAACGGCAAGGTGGGCGCCACGACGTTCTCCAATCTGGCCATTTCCGTGTTTATCCTGGGTTTCAACCACAACGCCAGCCGCGAGGGCAGCAACCGGATCCATTTCCAGATCGGCAAGATCAACGGCACCCTGGTGGGCCTGGTGGACGGCAATTACAGCAACTACACCAGCACCACCGGCGCCTTTACCATGAACACGTCGAACACGAACAGCGGCGGGTGGAATAACAGCCACATGAGAAAGACCGTGCTGGGCAGCAACAGCACCAGCGCCACCAGCCCCGCGGCCAACACCCTGCTGGCAGCCCTGCCGGCGGATCTCCGGGCGGTTATGAAGCCGGCCACCAAGTACAGCGACAACACCGGCGGCGGAAGTGACACCGCCAGCTATGTCACCAGCACCACGGATCTGCTGCCGCTGCTTTCGGAGTTTGAATACCACGGGGCCAGAACCTACGCCAACAGCGCGGAGAAGAATTACCAGGCCCAGTATGACTATTACAAGGCTGGAAACAGCAGGGTGCATTATAAGCACAACGCCACCGGCACGGCGGCCGGTGTGTGGTGCCGTTCCGTCCATTCGAGCAGCAGCGGCAGTTTCTGCCTTGTCAACACCGACGGCAGCGCCAACGGTAACGGCGCCGCCAGTTCCTGGGCGCTGGCCCCCTGCTTTTTTGTCTAATCGCCGCAGCATATCCGGCAAAATCCCGCCCACGGAAGTGGGCGGGAAACCCGGACAGAGAAAGAAAACCCGTGAGGTGAAAGAATGTCAGTTCTGAAAGAAAAGCGGACCGTGAGCAAAGCGGAGTATGTGAACACCGCAAACCAGATTTATGTGGAAACGGTGGGCTTTTTGACGCGGCTTTCCGCCCGTTATTCCCGGCTGATTGCAGAGGGCACCGCGCAGCTGGCCGGTGAGGTCATGGACCACACCGAAAAGGCCAACAAAATATACCCGTCGGACGAACAGCGCAAAGCCCAGCGCAAGGCGCATTTGCTGGAGGCGCTGGCCTCCCTCTCTGCGCTGGACGTGCGCCTGACCCATGCCTATCTGGTTATGTACCAGAACCCGCAAGGGTGCTTTACGGCGCCAAGCGGAAAAACGGTCCCACCCAAGGAGGCCATGGACAAGCTGGACCGCATGGCGCAGAGCCTGGGCGAACTGATAGACCGGGAGGACACCCTGCTGCGGAATATCCTGGAGAGCGACAGGAAGCGGAAATAAGTCATTTTTATGGGTGTATCTTTGAAAACGCGCCGGGAGGCAGGGCGGCTTTCCCCTCTGACGGCGGCCAATGTGTGGTGCCGTTCCGTCAATTCGAGCAACAGCAACAATTTCTGCCTTGTCAACACCGACGGCAGCGCCAACAATAACAACGCCAACAATTCCTGGGCGCTGGCCCCCTGATTTTGCATAGCTGGGTCAAATGCAGTAACGAACGTGAACCGGACCCATGTAAAAGGAAAGATACTTCCCTGGCGAAAGCCTGAAACTGCCCGCTGATGATCCCGCGCGGACGCTGCTTGCATGGCGGGGGTATTGTGCTAACCCCGCTTCATGCGCTGGATCGAAGCAGTTTAGACGCACACCAACACCACAACTGTACGGAGGGCGAATACTTTTCTATGACAAGCGAACAGCGCCGCGAGGCGCGTTACAGACGCCGCCAGACAAGGCGGCAGGCAAAGCGAAAGGCCCACAGCGACGCCCTGGGGCCGATTGAGGAAGTTTTCAGTTACCGCGCCATGTTTTTCTATGGCCGGAAATGCTGCAACGGTGTGAGGTGGAAAGCCAGCACACAGCGGTTTGAAATGCACCTGTTTTCCGGCACCGCCAAGCGCCGGCGCAAGATCCTGAATGGAACATGGAAGCCAGGCAAAACCGCCCATTTCACCCTGAAAGAACGGGGCAAGGTTCGACCAATAGACGCGCCGCACATTGAGGATCGGCAGGTTTATAAGGTTCTGACCAAAAAGGTGCTGGTGCCGCTGTATGTGCCCAGTATGATCTACGACAACAAAGCCAGCCAGAAAGGCGGCGGCCTGCATTTCCATTACAGACGCCTGGCCAAGCACCTGCGGGACCATTACCGCAAGCATGGCCTGGAGGGCGCCCTGTTCCTGATGGATTTTCACCACTTTTTCCCGGACGCGCCCCACGCGCTGCTGTATGAGCGGCACCGGGGCATGATCCTAAACCCGGATCTGCGGCAGTTGGCCGATCTGGTGGTGGCAGCTGTGCCGGGCGGCGTGGGTATGCCGCTGGGCGTGGAGCCAAGCCAGCAGGAAATGGTGGCGCTGCCGTCCTCCCTGGACAACCGGATCAAAGCCCAGCTTTCGATCCATGGCGCTGCCCATTACATGGACGACTATTACACCATTCTGCCGTCGAAGCAGGCGGCGGAGGTGACCGCGGCGGACGTGATCGGCCACGCGGAGGCCATGGGCCTGCAGGTCAACGCCGGAAAGTCAAAAGTGGTTCCGTTCTCCAGACCGTTCCGGTTCTGCAAAGCAAAGTTTCAGGTGACGGACACCGGCGCCGTGAAGATCCACGGCTGCCGGGACGGCATGAAGCGGGCACGGCGGAAACTGCGGCTTTTCCAGGCGCGTGTGGCCAGCGGTGAAATGACGGTGGAGCAGGTGGCCCAATGGCTGCAAACACCGATTTCCTACTATGAGAACTTCAACGATCACGGCAGGGTGCTGAAACTGCGGCGGCTATTTTATGCGATTTTCAAAACGGAGGTGTAACCCATGTTCAAGATCACAAAAGACGGGGCGACCGTGGCCATGACCGAGGCCCCCAACTACATCAAGCAGGCGGAAAACGGCTGTTTCGTGCTGTGCCCGGAGGCGGAGGCCACGGGGATCGCGCACAACGGCACCGTTTACCACCTCCTGGGACGCCCTGACATGGCGGGGGCAGAAATCACGGTCATGCTGGAAGAAACGGACGCGGGAGTGGAGATCGCCAAGGCGGCAGACGCTACGGGGATCGTGTTCGTCACAATGGCGGAGGCCGGAAGCGTGGACGCCACAACGGCGGCGGAACACGCGGACCTTTTCGCGCCGTGGGCGGTGCCGGTAGCCTATACCGTGGGCCAGATCCGCAGATATACGGACGGGAAGCTGTATAAATGCGTTCAGGCCCATACGTCACAAGCGGACTGGACGCCGGACAAAACCGCAAGCCTTTGGACGCCGGTTTCCGATCCGGCGGAGGAATGGCCGGAATGGTCCCAGCCGGTTGGCGCACATGACGCATACAGCAAGGACGCCAAGGTGTCGCACAATGGCAAGCATTGGACCAGCACCGTGGACAGCAACGTGTGGGAGCCTGGCGTGTACGGGTGGACGGAGGTGTAAGCCGTGGGCGCTGCCTACATCGTAAGAAAAAGAGCGCGGTTTGTGAGTATCAACGGCCCCGTAAACCTCCCGTATGGTACGCCTGTGGACGCTGTGGACGGGTTTCTGGTACATAATGGCCGCCCACTATGCGCGGTCACCAGCGAGAGCGCACACCGCTATTTTGCACGAAACGACGACGGAAACGGGAAAGCCCGCGGCGCCCTGATCGGTGCCATCACGGCCAAGCTGGAGCGGAAAGACGCCGGCCATCAAATACGCTGGGATCTCCTGTGGAGCGACCCGGAGGCGCAGAAATTACGCCACCCGGATCATGCGGATTTCTGGCTGTGGGGCCATGCCTTTTTTGAGGCGGACATGGCAGACCTGGAACACGTCGCCGGGCTGATCGGTGCGAGGAGGTGACGCTGCCATGGATTATATGAAGCTGGTGGCGGACCTCTGCCAGATCATTGACCGCCAGAACGAAATCACCAAGGCCATGGTGGTGCAGCTGGGCCAGCGCGACGCCCTCCAGTATGAGGAGGAAATGGCGGCAGTTCGGCGGGACTACGATACCGCCATGGGGGAGGTGGATCCGTGCAAAAACTAATTGAAACGCTGTCCACCGTGAGCGTAGGCCAGGCGCTGACTGGCGGCGTCACCGTGGTGGCGCTGGTGTCCGTGTTTATCGAAATTACACCGGTGAAGATCAACCCGGTTTCCAAGTTTCTGGCCTGGCTGGGGCGGAAGATCAACAGCGAAGTGATTGCCAAGGTGGACAGGCTGGAAACCGAGGTGCAGGCCATGAGGAAAGCGGACGGAGAGCAGGAGGCCATAAACTGCCGTTACCGGATCCTACGGTTCGGGGACGAAGTAAAACACGGCACCCGGCACAGTCAGGAACATTTTGAGCAGATCCTGGCCGATATTGACGCCTACGAAATCTATTGCAAGGATCACAAGGATTTCAAGAACAACAAAACCAAAGTGACCACGGAGCGGATCCTGGACGTTTACCGCAAGTGCGTGGAAACGGACGATTTTTTGTAATGGGAGGAAGCCGTGAAAATCTTTATTGTGGCCGCGGCGGCGTGGGCTGCCGGTGCCCTCCTGGGCTATTTCGTGGCCCGGCTGGCGTATAAGCACCTGCGGAAGCGTCTGCGGACGCTGCGGCAGGAACGGAAGCCGCCTAAAAAGAAAATGGGCACCATGGACAGGATCCTGGTTCTGGAAGCGGTTTTCCTGGTGGCGTACACGGTGGCCGATCTGGTGGTTTTCTGGCACACCGGATCCGAGCCTGCCACGCTGACCGGCTGCGTGTTCGGCGTGTGCGGCCTGGAAAACGGCGTCATGGGCTGGATCAAGACCAACAAGGACAAGGCGGCGGAGGCCGCCGGAACGAGCGGGAGCGGCACCCAGCCGCCCCCGGAGGAACCGCCCGCGGGCACCGGCGAACCACCGGACGCGGGCCTGTGAGGAGGTATAAACAAACATGACCGGAAACGAACTGCGCCGAAAGGTGGCGGACATTATCAACGCATGGGACGGAGCAACCAGAGGCAGCGCCAAGCACCTGGAGATCCTGAACATCTACAACAACCACAAGCCGCTGGCAAGAGGTTACCGCGTACAGGTGGGTGACGCCCATTGTGCCACCACGGCCTCCGCGGCGTACATCAAGGCAGGGATCGCGGAGTACACCGGGACGGAGTGCGGCGTGGGAAAGTACGTCGAGATCGCCAAGAAAAAAGGGATCTGGACGGAGAACGACGCATACACCCCAAAGGTGGGCGACGCCTGCGTGTACGACTGGCAGGACGGGGCCAACTACGCCACCACCGACAACACCGGCGCCCCGAATCACATTGGCATTGTCACCAAGGTGGGCGGCGGCACCTTTGTGGTCACAGAGGGAAACATGAATGGCGGCAAGGTGGGCAAGCGCACCATGAAAGTGAACGGGCGGTATATCCGCGGTTTCATTACCCCGGACTTTGACTTGATCGCCCGGAAACTGGGCGGCACGTCCGGCGGGACGGCGGACAAGCCAACGAAACCGACGGCCCAGGCGGCGGGTACATACACCGTAAAGAGCGGCGACACCCTTTCCCGTATCGCCGCAAAGTACGGCACCACCGTGGCCAAACTGGTGGAGATCAACGGCATTAAAAACCCGAACCTGATCCGTGTGGGCCAGGTCCTCCGCCTGCCCGGCGGAGCCACCAAGTACACCGTTGTGGCCGGGGACACCCTTTCCCGTATCGCCGCGAAGTACGGCACCACTGTGGCCAAGCTGGCAGCAGACAACGGGATCAAAAATCCGAACCTGATCCATGTGGGCCAGGTTATCACCATCAACAAATAATTTTGCCGGAGGTGCTGGAATGGTTATTATCAAGGCGCTGGCCTGGGCGCTTTCCCTGGCCGCTGTGGTCACCTGGCTGGTGGCCCTGGTACGCTGGGACGGTTCGATCCCCTGTGATCGGAGCCAATGCGAAAGCTGCCCATTTCCGCGGTGCCACGAAAATGGCCAGGACAGCACCGGGCAGGAATGAGAGGTAAAAATGGAACAGACTATTATCCGCCTGGCCATTGGCCTGGTTCTTCTGGTGGCTGTCAACGTCGTGCTGGGCAGCCTGAACGCCCTTTTTGACGGGACTTTCGACCGTATCAAATGCCGGAACGGCGTCATTAAGGGGATCATTATTGCCGCCTGTTTCGTCGCTTTCTATGTAGCGGGACGCCTGAACCCCGATATTGTGGCAATCGACATTGACGGCGAAACGGTCAACGTGGCAACAGCCGCCAACCTGGCCATGGTGACGGCCTATGTGCTGTATGCGAAAGACGTTTTTTCCAAGCTGTCCAAGCTGGTTTTGAGCAAAACGAGCGGGACGCCGGAGCAGACCGGCGGAACCACGCCGCCCGCATTGGAGGAACCGGCGGACGCGGCGGAGGCCACCGCAGCAGAATAAAAAAGGAACCCCGGCGCCGCCCTGGCGTCGGGGTTCTTCTGCGGGTCACCTGCTGGCAGGCATGGCCCGCATGACTGTTTTTCTGCTGTATTCATCGGTGAGGACTAACACCACACCGCGCCGCCCGTCAGCCAGCGGGACCGTGACCGCCTCCAGCGTAACAGCCGGGGCCGCTTTTTCCATTTTCCCCATTCTCATTTCCCCCCATTGAAAAGTTTACGAAGCAGCCGGATCCCGTAGCGAACCGGAATATAAACCGCCACGAATATGGCCACAAAAAGCAGGTATTTCATGCGCTGCCCTCCTATTGACATTTTAGTGGGTTTCGTTTATATTGAGGGTGCGGGGGTTACCCCCCGCCCCTCTGTCTGTTACCAGTTCAGCAATTTGAGGATTGCCGCTGTAATCAGACCGGAGATTGTGCCCGCCAGGATTGTGTCCGCCAAGACCTGCAACCTGTTGGGCTGCGCCGTCGGCTTATGCCGTCGGCGTTTTTTCTTGCCCATCTCAACCACCCCTTTCCTCTTGAACTGTCTATATTATAGTCTTTTTAGGGTGCATAATCAAGTGGCGATATGCACGAAAAAAGGTGCTGTAATTTGTCTAAAATATGCACTTTACAGGGTGCATATAAAATGATACAATGAAGCACAGAAAGGGGTGGATATTATGGCAATCAGCTACCAGGGGGCATTTGACAAAATGCAGGAAAAGGGCGTCACGACATACCGGATCCGAAAGGAAAATATACTGTCACAAAGTACCCTGCAAAAAATGAGGGACGGGAAATATGTAACGACGGAAACAATAGAACGGCTTTGCCTGCTGCTGGATTGCACCCCAAACGATTTAATGAAAATCACGAAGTAAAGACACCCCCGACGCACACAGCGCCGGGGGCGTTTCGGCGTTTGCCCTCCAGAGTGTTCAATATTTTTCGGTGCTGATTATTAACACGGGTTCGTGGAAACCTATGTGTTAATATCAAGAAAACTGCTGAACATTACCACGCGCCTGGAGGGCTGCCCATGAAAGCGTATGATTTCCACGGGAAAAGAAATATATGCGGTGACCGGATCCGGGAGGCCCGCCTGCGGGCGCGGCTGTCACAGTCTGATCTCTGCCGGCGTCTGCAACTGGCTGGTGTCATTGTGGAGCGGGACGTGATAAGCAGGATCGAAAACGGCGGCAGGTTTGTGGCTGACTTTGAGGTGGTGGTGATCGCGGACGTTCTGGAGGTTTCCGTGGACTGGCTGCTGGGCAAAGAATAGGACGGCGTGGAGTGCTGTATGCACCGCGCCGTCCATATTTTTTTGAAAGTGAGGGCACGGGCATGAAAGGATATAAGCACCTGACGGAGTTTGACCGGAACAAGATCGCCAGAATGAGAAAAGAGGGCGCCACCATGCGCGAGATCGGCGCGGCCCTGCACGTCAGCGCCGCCACCGTCTGCCGCGAGATCAAACGCGGGACATACACCTACATGAACGCGGATTATATCGAAGTGACCGAGTACATACCGGAGCGGTCACAAGCCCGCTACCGGGCCAACATGGCGGCCAAGGGCGGCCCCCTGAAAATTGGAAGTGATCGCCGGTACGCCGAAACCCTGGAGGCGCTGATTGCTGACGACAATTACAGCCCGGAGGCAGCCCTGCATGAGATTGAGGACCACCCGGAAAAGTACGGCAGCTTTGAAACGCGGATCTGCCGCCAAACCCTTTATGCCTATATTGACAAGGGAGTTTTTCTCCGCCTGACCAATAAGGCGCTGCCGTTCAAGGGTTCGCGGCGGAAGAAGAAAACCAAGCACGTCCAGCGGGCGAAACAGCAGCCCAAGGGTGAGAGCATAGAAAAGCGCCCGCCGGAGATCGACGGGCGCCAGGAGTTCGGCCACTGGGAAATGGATCTGGTGGTTTCCTGCAGGGGCGGGCATAAGTGCCTCCTGGTGCTGACCGAGCGCGTCACCCGCATGGAGGTGATCCGCCTGATCCGCGATAAATCCGCGGCCAGCGTCGTCCGTGCGCTGGACACCATGGAACGGAAATGGGGCGCCCGCTTCCCGCAGGTATTCCAATCTATTACCATGGACAACGGAAGCGAGTTTGCGGACTATATCGGGATCGAACGGTCCGTATATAAACGCTGTGAGAGCAAGCGCACCCGGACATATTACTGTCACCCATACTGCAGTAGTGAGCGAGGAAGCAACGAAAAACAAAACCAGATGATCCGGCGGAAGTTCCCCAAGGGGACAAACTTTGATAAGGTTACCCAAAAAGACGTGGAGGCGGTGGAAAGCTGGCTGAACAGATACCCCCGCCAACTGCTGGGCTGGGCCTCTGCCGGGCAGCTGTTTGAGGGCTATTTGCAGACCGTCTAAAAATATTTTTTCGTTTTGTTACACTTTCCTATTGACATTTGCCGCAAAAATCCGTGTTTTTGCAGGTTTTAATATGTACTTGGACAGGCTGGGTCAACTGATCCGGGCCTGTCTTTCATATTACATAGCCCTACATGGGCAGAAAGAGAGGCTCTATATGAGCGCAAACGAAAGCAAGCTGTACACATTCAAAGAACGTGAGTGGGTCGTAACTGGTTGGGCGGAAGGTCAGATGGAGACCGAGCGCGAGGACGACAAGGGCCAGAAGGTCATTGTCATGCAGCCGTACTATCAGCTGTTCGTCATTTCCCCGGTCAGCTCCTACAAGTCTGACAACTACAGCGCCAACGGCATGAAGGCTGAGAAGCTGCGCTGCGTGTCCAACGCCGTATGGAAAGACCTTAAGCCGCTGGAAGTCGTCAACCTGTACTTCGACGAGAAGAAGCGCGTGTCGCTGGCTGCGTCTACCGGCGTTTCTGTCGAGCTGAACGAGGTCTCCTTCTAAGGCCATTGTCGCAAACCCCTCATCCCTGCAACGCCGGGAGGTCGCTCCTCCCGGCGTGACCCCCCCGCTAACAGGGGGTCACTACCTACAAGATAGCCGGTTAGGGGGTCTGTTATGGAAGGAAAGGAGAACATCGTTCTTTACGACTGGCTTTCATTTACGAGCAAGAACCACACCCCGGAGCAGCTCATAGAAGCGCTGGGGCTTACCCATTGTCCGTGGCAGGAGACCAAGGGCGCGCACGGCTACCGTGACCGCAAATACTTCTCCTGCATCAGTGTCCACTACAACGGACGGGAGGATATGGGCGTATGGGTAGAGATGTCCGGCCAGGGCTGCCGGACGTTCGAGTCCCTCTCCGCCAAAAGCTGGGACGATCTGTTCGGCTGGATCGCCATCCAACAGTTGAAGATCACCCGTCTGGACGTGGCCTTTGACGACCACACCGGCGTACTGGATATAGATCAGATCGTGGAGGACACCCGCCGCAAGCATTACGTCAGCCGCAGTGACTACTGGGAGACGGTGCTCAGCTCCAAAGGCTCCACCGTACAGATCGGAAGCCCGCAAAGCAAGGTGCTCGTCCGCATCTACGACAAGGCCGCCGAGCGGCACTGTGAACCGGGCACCCACTGGGTGCGCGTGGAGATGCAGCTCCGGGATGACCGCGCCATACAATACAGCAAGATACCTCTCAGCATCGGGGAAGCGTTCAGCGGCGTGCTGCTGAATTACTTGCGCTACGTCATACCGGATGATACCGATTCCAACAAGTGGCGCTGGCCGATGACAGATTACTGGTTGGACATGCTGGAGGTTCTGACGCCGATCAAGATATACACAGCGCCCGGCATGGATTACAACATAGACCGCTGCCGGGAGTATGTGGTCAATCAGGCGGGCAACGCCATAGACGCCCTGCTTCAGATATACGGCATTCATGAGTTCCAGCGTCTGATCAAGGAACGTCCCACGGTGGAGAATCCCAAGTATACCCGGCTGGTACAGCAGTACAAGGCCGACCGGCTTTCGGCGCTGGCGGGACAGTACATGACATGAACGAATTTCAGATATTCTATGCCGTGTGGCGGTGTCTCCGTCACACATGGTACAAGTACAGGAGGAAGGTCATGCGATTCTGGGACAGGCTCAAGTGGTGCGTGATCGGCGGTGCCGGTTACGCTCTGGGACGGTATCTGTTCCAGCTGGTATAGACCTACACAGGAGGATAACATGGCAAAGAACAACATCCGCTCCGTCCGGTTCTCGGACGAGATGATCGAGATCATCAACCAGCAGGTAGGCGAGAACTTCACCCAGAAGTTTGAGCGCATGGTCTATAACTGCTATATGCTGCTGCCGGAGAAGGAGCGGCAGGCCGAACGGCTGGATATGCTCATCAGCGACAAGCAGAAAGCGCTGAGCAAGCTACAGGATCGCTACTACGCAGCCACGCAGTTCATCAGCTCACTGGAAGCCCGGCTGCGCGACCTGAACCGGCTGTTTGACATGCAATCGTAACACATCAACAGCACGCTGCGGCGCTCATGAGCAAGCCGATCAGCTCCGCAGTGTGTTACATGGCGGGATGTGAGTAAAGGTAGCTGGCCGGGTTCTCACCCCGGAGATGGAGGTTCGACTCCTCCTCCCGCAACCATCAAATCTATGAAAGGAGGGCACTGCCGAGACTGCTGCTTCCACCACCGTTGCTACCATCCTTGGTAACACCAGTACGCTGGCTACGCTGGTCGGTGATGTCTGGGACATCATGACCGCCAATCCCATTCTGACGCTGTTCATCTGCGCCGGTCTGGTGACTCTGGGCTTTTCCATCTTCCGCAAGGCCAAGCGCGCTGCCCGCGGCTGATGCCGCACACAAGGGGTATGGGGAACGCCCCATACCCCTTCTCTCTTTTGGAGGTGTCTATGACTGTTTCCGTATTTCTGACCGGCATCTGCTCGCTGATCAGCGGCGTCTTCTCGGCGGTATTCGCCCAACCGCTGCTGGCGTTTTTCATGACAGCCGCGCTGCTGGCCGTGGTGGCCGGTCTGTTTCTATATATCTACCGCAGGTCCAAACGATTTTAAGAGTGAGGTATAGATATGATAAAGTTTCTCGTAACGGCGGCTATTGTGCTGATCTGCCTGTTCATCTTCGTGCTGGTGTCCTGTCTCATGGTCTGGGTGGTTATGCGGCTGCTGCGCTGGCTGTTCCCCGATAAGTTCAAGGGAAAGGCAGGTAAGGCGTAAATGCGACAGTGGACAATTATTGGTCTTGATGGCCTGACTGACGATTGGGGTATCAGTGAACCATATTGGGCTACCGAGGTAATTCGTTCTCGTTTGGCTGCGGGGCAAAGCCTTTCAGAGCGAGATATTGAGGACATCGCTTATAGGTTTTTCTGCCGTGTGGAGTGGAGGTAAGGCATAATGTCGCGTCCTCGTGTTAGACATTGTAAAGAATGTCTTTACTATTCTAAGTCACCTTCCGGCAAGTATCATATCTGCAAAAAAGATCGCGGTTCGTATGGCGTGGGGCGGTACATAGATGGTCAAGAAATACGGAACTCTCCGCGCTGGTGTCCTCTCGGGCGTAATTTACGCAATGCTATTGTAGGGTAATTCTCCCAGGAGTTTTTGCACGCTGCTGCAGCATCATGCAAAAAATAAATCCCCCGCCTGCGGCGAGGGATTAGAGATCAGTCCTTCACTTTATCCAGTTCCTTACAGAACGCTTCCACGGCGGCTTTGATACGCTTCAGCTGCTTGACTTCGTCCTTGCTGATCTGGCCGTCATCCTTCATGGCCGCCAGCTCGCAGGACTGCCCAAAGGTTTTTGCCATGGCCTGCATATTCAGTATCTGGGCGTATATGTAGTGGTTCATATTCTCTCCTCCGGGTGGTGATTTTTTGTATCTCCCTAAACGCATTATATCAGTTATTTGCGCGATTACAATAGCATCTTCGTGCATTTCCCCGGTTTTTGCCGATGGCTTCGGCGGCGGCAGCCGTACATATAAGCCGACCACTTTTTGGGACATCGTCTATAATCTGCTCTTTAGTGACAGCAGTTCCGGTACCGGTATCAGCGGCGGCAGTCGCGGCGGCTGGTCCGGCGGCGGTGGTTTCAGCGGCGGCGGTCGTGGCGGAGGCTTTGGCGGTGGCGGCTTTGGTGGTTCCGGTGGCAGTTCCGGCTCCGGCAGTGGCTCCGGTGAGACTGGCGGCGGTAGCTCCGGAGGTGGTTCTGATACACCCACTACGCCCACATGGACAAGCCCGGATGATATGAAGCTGGACTATAACCAGTATGTTGATCAGCTTCCGGCCACGGGGTATACCAGCGATGGAAAGTTGCTGTGGCAGCCACGATGGAGCGATACTAATTACTGGTCTTTTTTCGTTTCGGGTACTGGTGGTAAAATTCAATATTTTAGCTCTGCCGATGGGCAATATAGTAACAACAGTACAGACCTCGTAAAGGTTTCTTTTTCAGGCACTCAGTTTTTTGTAAATGCACTTTTGCAAAAAGATTTCTATTTAACCGTTTCATTTAGCACCTCGCATACTTTCGTTGCCCCTATTTCTGGGCGCTATACTTGTGTTACTCCTATTTGTCAGTATCGTTCTTACGAAAGTACTGGTGGAACTTATTACAACAATCAAGTAGAAAAATTTATTTGGCAAAAGGCAACTACTTTTAATTCTGGCGATTTGGTTCCCCTTGGCGACTTGGGTCGTAATCAATCCGCTGGTACTAACTGGTGTGTTCGTGCCTCTCTCGTTTATACTACTCCCGTTTTCTCTATCGAACCTTCTGCCACAAGTCTTATTACCAACAACTACTACATCTCCACCCGTGTTGACAATCTCACTGGTATCTACGTCGACAATTCCGACAACTACTATACGGACGTCACTATCGTGGATGAGACAAACAACAGGTATTACGATATGACTACGAAAACGTACTATGACATCAAGTCGTGGTCATACGATTACTCCTCCCGGACGTACTTCCTCACTCTGGATAACGATGTTGCGTTGACGGTACAGTTTGGTGATACCAACGTGACGATCACAAATAATAACGTCTCCAACACCTACAATTATGTGGTTGAGGATGATACCGGTTCCGATCCCGATACCCCCACCACCTGCAAGCACGACTGGCAGGAGACCATTGACACGGCTCCCACCTGTCTTGAGGGCGGCCACGCCAGCTACACCTGCTCCAAGTGCGGTGAGACCTACGAGCAGATTCTCGCCGCCAAGGGTCACGACTGGAAGGTCATTGAGCACGTCAACATGGTCTACAACTCGGATGGAACCGTAGCCACCCAGGGCCATACGCTCTACCAGTGCTCCGTCTGCGGCGAACAGTGGTACACCGATACCGGCGCTCCGCCTCCGGATGTGTCCGGCAGCAGTAATATCCTCGCATGGCTGCAAGCGTTCCAGACGTGGCTGGATGAGAAGCTGGACCTTACGCCGGTGCTGGAACGTCTGGACGCCATCCTCGCCGAGCTGCAGAGCACCTCCGGCTCCACCACCTGTGAGCATACCTATGAGCAGCACATGGAACAGGACGCCGACTGCACCCTGCCCGGCCTGCAGGTCTCTACCTGCTCCCAATGCGGGGACAGCTACTCGGAGATCATCGACCCGCTGGGCCATGACTGGGTGATATCGTCCCATGTGGACGCCGTCACCGACCCGGATGCCGGCGAGGAGACCGCCTCGGCCTATGACATTTATACCTGCTCCCGCTGCGGAAAGACCTACGAGGACCACACCGGGGACGGTGCCCCGGACAAGGACTACAGCAGCAGCTCCATCTCACAGCTGGTGGTCAAGGTGTTCTCCAAGCTGGGCACCTTCGCCGGTAAGCTGATAGGCTTCATCGTCCGGCTGTTTGACAAGGCCATCTCCAGCGTGGACGAGGTCATCTCCAAGTTCAACGAGTATACGGAGCAGATCAGCGGCTTCGGCGGCGATTACCCGGCGTGGCTCACCGGCTTCTGGACGGTGCTGCCGTCTGAACTGCAGGTCGCGCTGACCTTCGCCGTAGTCTGTATGGTGCTGGGCATCGTGGGCAAGAAGCTGTTTTTCTCGTAACACACTTCTTGCTGCAGCTCCGGTGCCAGGATCTGAAATTTGTGTTACAGGGGTGAGATACCATGTCTGTTTTACTTGAGCCGCTGCGGGCTCTGCTGAATATGATCACCAGCTTGATCAACGGCCTTATCGTTGGCTCCCTGCATTTCATCCTTAACCTGCTGGACGGCCTGGACGATGTGGATCTGCTGCTGGACCATACGGTGGACTCCGTCAAAAACTTCTTCACGGCGTTCCTAAACCTCGGCACCAGCCTGTTTCCCTTTATCCCCGCCGAGTGGCTGACCATCATCGAAGCGGCGCTGGTCATTCTGGCCATCGGCGTCATTATCAAAAGGAGGGTATTCTGATGCAAGGTCTCGGACAAGTCCTGTCTGCCTGTCTGCAGATATTTCAGATAGAGTTCACCGTGGACGGTCTGACCTTCACGCTCTGGAACATCCTCCTCTGGCTCATCGTGGCCGGCGCCGTGATCTATCTTCTGTTTAAGTGGGGGTGATGATAATTGAAGTACATACCGCTGACCTCCGTGCTGCTGGCGCTGCTGCTTATGCTCACCGTGAGTGCCTACGCCACAACGGCTGATACCGGTCCCACGGCCGAGGATATACCGGAGTGGGCACTGCGCCCGGCGCTGGAACCGGACGAGGAACCCGCCGTCGATGACACCGACACCACGGAGGGTGAAACAAAGCAGGAGTATACCACCATCTACGACACGGACGGCTCCATCCTCTATACGGATGACCCGGCGCTGGTCGACATGGTCAAGGCCACTACGCTGCCGCAGGAGGAAACGGACCCCGGCCTGTTCCTCTCCAAACCCTTTGACGAGTACACCGTCACGGAGGGTATGCTGCTCCTGTTCCTCGTGCTGGGCTTCATGCTCATGCTTTGGCACTTTGTAAAGGGGGTGTTCTGATGGCGTCTGTTGTGGCTGAATTCTTCCAGATCACCGGCGTGGACATCGTGCCGCCTACCACCATGGCCGAGTTGATACCCTATCTGCTGACCGTATTTGTGGCCGTCGTACTGGTCACCGCCGTGTTCCGCATCGTGGCGGCCGTGGCCGCCGCGCTGGTCAACTGGCGGAGGTTCTGATATGGCGGTCATCATACTTATCGGCCTCGGCCTTGTGCTGGCGCTCTGTCCCACCATCCGCTGCGCCTTCTTCCACCCGGTGAAGCTGGTACGCTATGGCGCCGTTGACCTGTTCCAATATCTCAAGTACCGCAAATGGAACGAGTGCAGGACCGGCGAGTTGGTGGCCTACGTCGGCCTGTTCGGCAAGGGCAAGACACTCTCCGCTGTCCATAAGGTGGTCTCCATGTACGAGCAGTACGACGGTAAGCCGGTCTGGGATAAGGACCGGGCCATGTGGGTAGAGCAGCGGGTCAAGGTGCTGTCCAATGTGGCGCTGTCCATCCCCTATGATGACTTCGTTTCCCTCCAGCAGGTGGTCTACTGTGCTGAAAAGAACGGCCAGTATGACAGGGAGCACGACACGCTCACCGTTACACTGGTGCTGGGCGACGAGTTCAGCGTCCAGATGAACAGCCGGAACTTCAAGAGCAACATTGACCCGCTGTTCCTCAACACTCTGCTGACCTGCCGCCATTACCATATTTCCATGTACTACACCGCCCAGCGTTTCGGCCATGTGGACGCGCTGCTCCGTCAGGTGACAAGCTGCGTGGTGGATTGTGATAAGCTGTGGCGCTTCCAGCGTCAGAACCTCTATGACGCATGGGAGATGGAGAATGCTACCAATACCCAGCTGCTCACACCCCTTACCCGCCGCTGCTGGTTCGTGACCAACAAGGACTATGCGGCATACGACACGCTGGCCTGTGTGGGCAATCTGCAAAAGTCCTTCAAGGAGGGCGATATGCTGTCTGAGGAGGAGATACTCTCCCTGCGCCGGAACGAGCAGCAGGCCAATATGGACGGTGTGGTCAAGCCCTCCCGGAAGTGGCGGAGAAGTCAGAAGAAATTACGCAAGTGATGTAACACGTCCTGGTCCTGCTGCGGCGCCCATCCAAGCCGGCTGCAGCTGCACAATGTGTTACAGCGGGGCCCCGCGCCAAGGCTTCAGCCGCGCGGGGCCCCTGCCTATGCTGCGGCTTCATCGGGTGTCTGCCAACCTAATACTCTGCGCGGATACCGGTTCATCCAATCCTGCACCCGCCGCACTTCTGCCGGAGATACCTCGTCAAAGTTGGTGCCTTTGGGGAAGAAGCGGCGTATCATGCGGTTGTGGTTCTCCACGCTGCCTTTCTCCCATGCGGAGTAGCTGTGACAGTAGTAGATGTCAAAGCGGCTGCCCTTGCTCCGGCAGCTCTTGACCAGCTTGTCATACTCCATGAACTCGCTGCCATTGTCGGTGGTGATAGACCGGAACTTCTGCCGGAAGCCCGGCGTCTTACGCTCCATTCGGTCTATGGCCCTGCGTATGGTCTCCGCCCGTCTGTCCGGCAGCTTGACGATGATCTCCTGTCTGCTCAGTCGCTCCGTCAGTGTGAGAAGTACACTTCTTCCATTCTGACCGCTGACCACCAAGTCCATTTCCCAATGTCCGTACTCTGCGCGTCGGTCAATGTGCGCCGGTCTGACCTCTATGCTGGGCAGCTTCGGGTGTACTACCCGCTGCTCCTTGTCCTCGGTTTTCTTGGGCCGCTTCTTCCACTTCTCCCATAGGTGCCGGTTGCCCAGCTGATAAAACACCTTTTTGTCGATGTAGCTGTACAGGGTGCTGACGCATATCCTTGTAGCAAAAGGGTACTTCCGCGCCGCCGCCAGAGCAGCAGCCGGGGAGTACCTATCCACAATGATCTTGTGCTCGATGTAGGCAGCAAAGGCGTGGTCACTGCCGATCTTCAACGGCCTGCCTTTTGCCGTCTGATTGTAGTCGTGTATCTGCTGTCCCTTGTCCGCCGAGTACCGCAGCTTGTCATAGTAGCCGTAGTCATGGAGATACTGTCCGCGCCGTATCTCGTTGTAGACCGTCTGGCGGCAGCAGCCCAGCTTCCGGGCGATGTAGCTGACTGGCTTTTTCTCGTCCAGCAGTGTCTGCATGATAATGCGTTCCTCTTTCGTCATGTAGTGTCCCATGAGAGCCTCCCTTATGTTTCAGGATAGTTCGTGGTCTTTCAATGATTGTAACACAAATTCGCCCACGTCGCCGGAGCTGCTGCAGCAATCTTGTGTTACGCCGCGCCCCGCGTCCCCATGATATGAAATTGCGTCAGCATGGCCGGCGAAGCTGGCCATGTTGGTTACCCAACGCAGGGAACCACCCGCCTGTCAAGACTGCCCGCAAGGGCACTCCGCATGAAAAAAGCAGCTCCCCCGTGAGAGCTGCTTTTTTCGTGGTCTTGATTGGCGCGGTGTTTCCATGCTACATCGCGCAGCGATACCGCTTGTAACACACTCCGCCGCCAGCTGTCTGGTGCCCGGAGATCTTCTTGTGTTACATCTCAAGATTGATATTTTTTGTCATTTGTCCATTTTCTTCTTGACATCTGCCAAAATCCGTGTTTTCTACGCGTCCGTGTCCAGCTCGCCGATTGCCGCGCACGCCTCACGGTATGCCGCGGCCGTCTCCGGATACAGCGCCGACGCGCGCTGCATATCGCTGCCGCGCAGGGCCTCCGTCAGGGCTGAGGCTGCCTGCCCCAGCTGCACCAGCCCCAGGTTGGCCGCCAGGCCCTTCAGCGTGTGCGCCGCCCGGAACGCCCGCCGGGCGTCTCCGGCGCTCATGGCCGCCTGCAGCATGGCGAAGGTGTCGTCTCCGGCGAACATCCGCAGGAAACGCTCCACCGCGGACGCGCTGCCCAGCCGGCGCACGGCGTCCGCCATGTCGCCGCCCATCTCTTGATAAAGCTTCTCTAAATTCATTGTTTCTTCCTCTCCAGCCACTCGGCGATCGTTCTTATCATCTGCCCAGCCTCCAACGGCTTGGGGATATGCGCGTCCATGCCCGCTGCCAGGCAGGCCGCCACGTCCTCGTCAAACAGGTTGGCGGTCATGGCGATGATCGGCAGCTGCGCGTCCGGCCTGTCCATGCCGCGGATGGCGCGGGTGGCGGAAAGGCCATCCAGTTCCGGCATCATCACGTCCATCAGCACCGCGTCGTAGGTACCGGGCGCCGACGCGGCGAACATCTCCACCGCCTCCTTGCCGTCGGCGGCCTGGTCCACCATGGCGCCGGCCTCCTGCAGCAGGTACACCGCGATCTCCCGGTTCAGTTCGTTGTCCTCCGCCACCAGCAAGCGCCGTCCGGCGATGGAAGCCGCCGCGTCGGGAAGCGCGGCTTCCGGTTCGGTCTCACTGGGCATCATGGGCAGCACCACGCGGAAGCGCGTTCCCTGTCCGAGCGCACTGTCCACCTGAATGGTACCGCCTCTTTCGTCCACCAGCTTTTTCACCACGGCCAGACCCAGGCCCACGCCGCCGGAAAGGCTGCCCCTATCGCTGTTTTCCTGGGCAAACGCCTCGAACATATGGCGCTGGAACGTCTCGCTCATGCCTGCGCCGTTATCCTCGCATATAAATTCCAGCCGGCACACGCCATCCGCATAACGGGACTCGCGGAAGCTGCAGCGCACCCATCCGCCGGGGTGATTGTATTTGATGGCGTTGCCAATGATGTTCTGGCAGATCTGCCGCATATACAGCGGGTCGCCTGTGAATTGTTCATGCTCCAGCGTCAGGTCCATCACCATCAGTGCAACGCCTGTGCTCTCCGCCTGGGCGCGCGAAATATCCAGCATCTCGTGCAGCTCGCTTGTCAAACAATAGGGGGTCTTTCCCAGCGCCTCCTGCTTCGGGCGATTCAGTGTCAGTACGTCGTTTACCAATGCCAGCAGATACCGCGCCGCGGTCTGCGCCTTCTCCCGGCAGGACTGCACCAGCGTCACATTCTCCGGGTTCCGCCCGATGATCTCCAGCATACCCATGATGATGTTGATGGGTGTGCGTATGTCGTGGCTCATGCTGCGAAGGAAGTGCGTCTTGGCCTGGTCCGCCGCTGTGGCACGCTCTACTTCCTTTTCCAACTGCTTCTGGTACGCCAGCTCCCGCCGTTTGCGGTCCTGGCCGAGCCTGACCAACAGCAGTGCCGCCACCACCGCCGCCATCGCGTACACGCCGAAGGCGGAGATCAGCATATTTTTTGTCTGCGCGAACACAAAGTCTGCCGGCAGGAACACATACAGGCTGTACTGCTGGTACATCCCACGCATACCGAAAAACGTACCGCCACAGTCTAACTTCGCCAAACGGCTGCCGCTGTCCGCCTGCTCCAGCGCCGTGATCAGCGGCACGCTGTCCACCGGCAGGTTCCACTGGTCGTTGTCACTGCTGCCGATGATCTTTTCCCCATCCGTGATATAGGTATAGATCCTCTCGTTGAGCAGCGTCTCATATCCCGCCAGCAGGCTCTCGATGGACGCACGGTAGGAGGCGATGATCGTGTTCGACTGGAGGCGGACGCAGAAGACGACGCCGGGATTTTCGACGCGCGCCACGGCTGCTATGTCGTATACCGCGCCGTCACGGGTCAGGCGGCGGGCGAAGATCTTCTCCGGGTAGTCCATGATGGAGCGGATCGCCTCATTGGTGTAGTAATCGCTCCAGTCCATGTCCGCACCGGAGCTGAACTCGATCTCCAGATCCTTGTCCAGCACCAGCACGCAGGTTACGCGCTGATGCTGGGCGTACCGCGCCAGCTCCTCGTTGGAGCGGTTCTGCCCCACCATACCCTCACGCTCCGCCACCTCCTGCGCCTGCTCCGTCAGCCGCACGAGGCTCTTTAGCCGGTCGGCGGCGACGATGTCGCGGTAGCTGATGCACTGGTTTTGCAGATATTGCAGCGTCCGCTGGGCGGTCTGCTGGGCGTTGCGGATGCTGCTGTTGCCGCCGATGAGAGCCGTGACCGCCATCACAAAGACGCCCAGCACCAGCATGAGCACCCAGATATATTTGTTGGAAAACTTATTGCCCATGGATCAACCCCGCTAAAGCCGCCTGTGCGTCCACGCCGTAGCTCTCCAGAATGGCGGCCACGGTGCCGTCCGCCACCAGCTCGTGCAGCATTTCGTTCAGAGCCTCCGCTCTGCCGCTGCCGTCGTCCTTATAGAACGCCGCGCCCAGACCTGCCCGCAGCAGCCCCGGCTCCAGCACCCGGTATTCCCCGGCGCGCCCGGCGATGAAGGTGAGGTACGCCGTCTCGTGTCCGGCGCAGGCGTCCACATAGCTTTTGTCCAGCGCAGCGAACACGTCCACCGTGTCGGCGAAGCAGTACACGCTGTCCACCTGCTCCACGCCGGGCACCTGATGCTTCAGAAACAGCTCCTCCGGCTTGGATGAGGTCTGCACGGCGATGCGCTTGCCGTTCAGGTCGCCAAGACCGTAAATATCGCTGGACGCCTGCACGATGACCACCTGACGGCTGTACATATACGGCCCTGCCCAGCGGTAGCGGTCCTCTCTGCCGTTCATGGAGAAGCTGCCCCAGAGGCAGTCCACGTCGCCTCGCTCCAGTAGGGCGTCCTTCTCCTGCCAGTTGATTTTTTGGAAGCTCGCCGTCCAGCCCAATCTCTCGCAGGCGGCGGTGGCGATCTCCACGTCGATACCCGCATAGGCGCCATTCTCATCCAGATAGAAATACGGCTCATAGTCGTCGCTGCCAATGACCAGCACCGGCAGTTCTTCCGTTTCCGTCTCCCGCTGTCCGCAGCCGCACAGCAACGCGCCGCACAGCGCCAGCAGCACCGCCAGCAATCTTTTTGTCCTGCTCATTCCTTACCTCTCATGCCGTATACCTCACGGCACAGTGCGCCCTGTATGTCCTCCAGACAGTCTACCAGCAGCGGATCGAACGCGCCGCACTCGCCGCGCCGTATCATAGCCAACGCCTCCGCATGGGTATACGCCGGCTTGTACACCCGCTGGCTCACCAGCGCGTCATAGGCGTCCGCCAGGCCCACCGCCTGCACGGTCATCGGTATCTCGTCGCCCTTCAGCCCGTCGGGATAGCCTCCGCCGTCCACCCGCTCGTGGTGCCAGCGGCAGATCTCCGCCGCAGCCTCCACCAATGGCTCGCTTTCCATCTCCTTCATGCCCCGCATCAGTTCCTCGCCGATCAGGGTATGCTTCTTGATCTCGTCAAACTCCTCCGGCGTCAGGGGGCCGGTCTTTCGCAGCAGGGCATCCGGCACGCCCATCTTTCCGATGTCGTGGAACATAGCCGCGGCGGCGGCCCGCCGGCAGTCCTGCAGGGTCAGGCCGTATTTATCCGTGCGTTCCAGCATTCTCTCCAGCAGCCGCTGCGTGATCTGCTCCACGTGCCGCCCGTGGTCCGCGCCCTCGCCGTTGCGGTAGCCCATCACCCGCGACAGGATATCCGCCGCGATGCCCATCATATGCTCCTGCCGCCGCAGCTGCTGCGTCATCACCGCTGCCAGCCGCCGCTGCCGCGCGTACAGCTTCACGGTGTTCATCACCCGCTGCCGCACGATACGGATATCAAAGGGCCGTTCTATGTAGTCCGACACGCCCATGTCATAGGCCTGCCGCACCTTTTCTTCTGACCCGTCCGCCGTGATGATAATGACCGGGATATCCTCGATAAACCCCCGATTATTCATCTCCTCCAGCACCTGCAGGCCGTCCATCTCCGGCATGATCATGTCCAGCAGCACCAGTGAGATATCCGCGCCGTAGGTCTCCAGCTGCGCCATACACTCCCGGCCGTCCTCCGCCTCCAGCACGTTGAAATCCTCCGCCAGCATCTCCCGCAGTATCGCGCGGTTCATAGCCGCATCGTCCACCACAAGAATATGCGGCTTGATCTCCTCCCCCTCCACGGGGGTATCCTCGGTGACCACGGCGTCCTTTCTCCGCTTGGCCCGGTACATCAGCCGGTCCGCCCGCTGCACCGCCTGGGCGATCGTCTCCTGCTGCGCCATGACGCAGCCCACGCTGATGGTGATATGCTGGCCGCCCTCGCAGCCCGGTATGCTCACTGTCCGCAGCCGCCGCTGAATGTCTCCCAGCACGGTGGTAAAGGCCGCCTGCTCCACGCCCGGCAGCAGCAGCAAAAACTCGTCGCCGCCGTAGCGCACCAGTGAACCGCTGCGGCCCACTACCTCATAGATGGTATCAGCCAGCGCCCGCAGCGCGTTGTCGCCCACCTGATGGCCATTCATGTCGTTATACAGCTTCAGATCGTCCATATCGATGAGCGCTACACCGCCGCGGTATACCTCATTGCTCATCTCCCGCTGGTAATGGTTGCGGCTCAGCGCGCCGGTCAGCGCGTCTATCTCCTGCTCCTGTGTATCCCGTCCGGAGATGACCAGCACTTTGTCGTTGATCCGGTCGATGCGGATGTCATACTGCCGGCAGCCTACGCCGCCCTGCCGGAACCGCAGGCGAAAGCTCTCGTTTCGCTCCTTTTCGTAGAAAAAGCTCCGCAGGTTTTCGCTGCCGAGATAGCGCATCCACACGCTTTTTTCCGCCGACACTCCGCCGTTATCCCGAAAGATGTCACGCAGCTCCTCTACGGTGTACCATTTGTCCTCCAGCCCACTGGCCAGACTGGTTTTCCGGACCCGCAGCTTTCCCCGGGCCCTGTCATATTCACATACGGTGTCGCAGATCGGCAGCAGTGCCGCGATAAAGGCTTCCTTCTCGATCATGGCTGAGACCTCCGTTCCTATCATACCAGCTTTATTATAGCATCTTAATGCCGTATTGCAACGGCTTCCCCCTGAAACGCCGAATTTTTCGTCTGTTTTGCAGGCGGCGCGCCGGGGTGCGCTGTCGGTGAACGGCCCTGACCCGCGCAGGGCAAAATAAAACCGCCCGGACGGGCGGTTTTGTTTTGCCTTTTTGCGATCTAACTGCGTCGGCGGAGGGCTAAAACGGTCAGTGCCGAAATGGAAGCACCAACAATAAGCCATGCCCACGGACCGGCGGAGGGCGCGGCGGCCGGCAGAGGCTGCCAGGCGGCATACAGCGTCATATCCGCCGTGACCGGCGCATTGAAATCCCAGGGGCGGGTCAGGTCGTAGTCACTGTACCAGCCGGTGAAGCGATAGCCCGAGCGGGTGGGCGCCTGCGGCGGCGCCAGGGGCGTTCCACGGAGCACCTCCGCCGGCGCTACGCCGCTGCCGCCGTTACTTTGGAAGGTCACGCGGCACTGCTCTGACACCACCACCGTGACGTCCCGGGCAGCGGCGGCGTAGCGGCCCATGCCGTCCTCGGTGGACACCAGGTAATGGCTGCCGGTTATGGCGGACGCACCGCCGTCGGCCAGGACCTTCAACTGAAAGGAGCCGACAACCGTCTCATCCGCCCAGTCCGCGCCGCCGCCAAAGTCTACGTAGTTCATGTAGACCGCCTGACGGCCATCACGCAGCGTGACCAGCGTCGTCTTGACGCCCTCGCGGAGCAGGGTGCCATCAGGCTGATAGGCGAAGAAGGCAGGATCGAAGCATATCTCGTCCTGCATGGCGAACATCGGCCCTGTGCCGGTGGTCCGGCACAGGGTAAGCGATACCGTTACGGTATCGCCGGCGGCGGCATGGTACGTCGCCTCTCCGTTGGCGGCAAGGCGGAATTCATAGTGCCGGCTGTCGTCGCCCCAGGCCAGGGACGGCGCCAGCAGCAGCACCGCCAAGAACGCCAAAAGCACCCGTTTCATGGCCCGGTCAGTTCAGGAAGTCCTTGAGCTTCTTGCTGCGGGAGGGGTGCCGCAGCTTACGCAGGGCCTTGGCCTCGATCTGGCGGATACGCTCACGGGTGACGTTGAACTCCTTGCCTACCTCTTCCAGCGTGCGGGTACGGCCGTCCTCGATACCGAAGCGCAGCTTCAGCACCTTCTCCTCCCGGGGCGTCAGGGTACCCAGCACGTCCACCAGCTGCTCCTTCAGCAGGGTAAAGCTGGCGGCCTCACTGGGCTCGGACGCGGCCTCGTCGGGGATGAAGTCGCCCAGATGGCTGTCCTCCTCCTCGCCGATGGGCGTCTCCAACGACACGGGCTCCTGGGCGATCTTCAATATCTCGCGGACCTTGTCCACGGGCATATTCATCTCGGCGCTGATCTCCTCGGGGCTGGGGTCGTGGCCCAACTCCTGCAGCAGCTGGCGGGACACACGGATGACCTTGTTGATGGTCTCCACCATGTGGACGGGGATGCGGATGGTACGCGCCTGATCGGCGATGGCGCGGGTGATGGCCTGACGGATCCACCAGGTAGCGTAGGTGGAGAACTTATAGCCCTTGGTGTAGTCGAACTTCTCCACGGCCTTGATCAGGCCCAGATTGCCCTCCTGGATCAGGTCCAGGAACAGCATACCGCGGCCCACATAGCGCTTGGCGATGGACACCACCAGACGCAGATTGGCCTCGGCCAGCTGCTGCTTGGCCTTCTCGCCGGCCTTGATCTGCTTTTTCAGCTCGGCCATCTCCGCCTCAGGGATGGTCTCGCCGTCCGCCTCGGCCTGCGCCACACGCGCCTCGGCCTCGCGGCCGGCGGACATAACGGTGGCCAGCTCCACCTCCTGATCGGCGGTCAGCAGGGGCACCTTGCCGATCTCCTTCAGGTACATACGCACGGGATCGTCAATGTTGAAGCTGTCCACCAGCGTGTTAGGGTCGACCAGCTCCTCCTCCTCGATCTCGGCGATCTCATCCATAGCGGGCTCGCCATCCTCATCGGGCAGGTCGGCCAGGAAATCCTCGCTGCCTACCTCGATGCCCAACTGCTCCAGAGAGTCGTAGATGGAGTCCATCTGCTCGCTCTCCAGGTCCAGCTCGTCCAGCACGTCGGACAACTCACCGGCATCCAGCTTGCCCTTCTTCTTACCCTTGGTAAACAGGTCGCGCAGCTTCTCGTTGCCGTTCAGCAGCGCGGCCGCCGGCAGGGACGCGATGGTCTTTTCGTCCAGGCCGCCCTTGGCTGGCTTCTCCTGCGCCGGCGCGTTCTCCTGCAAAAGCTGGTCCGCCATCTGCTCCAACTGCTCCGCGGTGTACTTTTCTTCGGTCATGTTCGCTTTCCTCCGTAACCTTTTTTATCTTTATACGTCTCCATCGCCGCCGCCAGCGGATCCGTGCCGCCGGTGCGCTTGGTGTGTTCTTCCCGAATGATGCGTATGTAATCCGCCAGCGCCTGCGGCGCGTTGGCTGCGGATTCCGGTTTTTGCAGCAGCGCCGTCAGGTGGTTCATCTCCTCCGGCGTCAGCACCGCGGCCAGCGCCGCCATGCTCGCGTGCCCCCGCCGCTGCCACAGCTCACCGTAGATGCGGCCCAGCAGCGGCGAGGAGAATTCCTCCGGCTGCACCGGCATTTCCGGCGGGAACAGGCTCTCGTCCTGCATCAGCAGACGGATAACGCCCTCCTCCGCCAGTGCGCTGCGTACATTCTGATAGCGGATGCTGCGGTCCGCGGGCTGCAGGGCCGATATCGGATTCATCTCCTGACGCTCCTGCGCCTTCCGTGCCTTGGCCTGCACCCGCTTGGCGGCCCGCTGGACCTCCATCCGCATGGCCTCCGCCGGCAGGGACGCCGCCTCGGCGGCCCGGGTGGTATATACCTCCCGTTCCACGGGGTCATTTAGTTTACATAATGTTTCAGCAATCTCCCCCGCGTAGGCGATACGGCCCTTGTCGTCCTTCAGATCATACTTGGACGCGATCTCAGACATCGTGAATTCAATGCCGTTTGCACTTCCGGAAAGCAACTGCTCAAAAGCGTCCCTACCCTGGTATTTGATAAAGTCATCGGCGTCTTGCTTTACATAATGTCCATCCACCAATCGCTGCGGCAGACGCAGGACCTTCACGGTGAACTCGCTGTTCTGCAGCAGCTCCAGCGCCCGGTCCGTGGCCATCTGGCCCGCGCCATCGTTGTCGTAGCACAGCACCAGCTCCTTGGTGAAGCGGCTCAGCAGACGTATCTGCTCCTGGGTCAGCGCCGTGCCCATGCAGGCCACCGCGTTGTCGAACCCCGCCTGATGCAGCGTCACCACGTCCAGGTTGCCCTCGCACAGGATCATGTTGGGCCGCTTGGTCTTTTTGGCCAGGTTCAGGCCGTAGAGCACCCGGCGTTTGCTGTACGCCACCGTTTCGGTGGTGTTCATGTATTTCGGCTCCGACTTGTCGATCACGCGGCTGCCGAAGCCCACCACGTCGCCCCGCACGTCGATGACCGGCAGCATCAGCCGGTTGCGGAACTTATCGTACAGCCCGCCGTTTTTCCCGTTGACCGCCAGCCCGGAGGCAAGCAGCTCCTGCTTGGTGAAGCCCTTGTCTGTCATGGCGCGGAGCAGCGCGTCCCACTGGTCCAGCGACGCGCCCATGCCGAAGCGCACCGCGATGCCGCGCCGTATCTGCCGCTTGTCCAGATACGCCTGCACCGCCGCACCCTGCGGAAGCTGCAGCTGGTCGTAGTACCACCGTGCTGCCGCGCGGTTCAGCTCCAGCACCCGCCGCCGCAGCCGGTCAGCGTTGCTGCGGGCCTCGTCCTCCGCCGGCAGCGGGATGTTGGCCCGCTTGGCCAGGAACTCCACCGCCTCTGGGAACGACAGGCCCTCGATCTCCATAATAAAATTGATGACGCCGCCGCCCTTTTTGCAGCCGAAGCAGTGGTAGATCTGCTTGTCCGGCGCTACGGAAAATGAGGGCGTTTTTTCGTTGTGGAAGGGGCACAGGCCGAACAGGTTGCCGCCCTTGCGCGTCAGCGTCACATAGCCGGATACCACGTCCGCGATGTCGTTCCGCGCCACCACTTCGTCCAGAAACTGGTCGCTGAAATGCACGAAAAGCCCTCCTTTCCCCCGCCGAACCGCGTCGCAAAATAAATCTGACATTATACTATACCAAAAAACTTCCTCAAATCCTCTTTTTTCGCAAAAGTTTTTAGGCGTGACGGATGAGGTACCACAAAAAAAGAAAAGCCCCGTAGGAAAGCAGCATTTACTATTCCTCCCGCGTCAGCGGGAGGGATATATATTTATCTCACCCCGTCAGGGGTGAGATATTATCTATCCCTGGCCGACAGGCCAGGGATAATTAAGCGCAAAAAAGAAAGGCCCAGCGGGCAAGCAATCTTTATTCACCCCACCCCCGCCAGGGGGTGGGATAATTAAACGCAAAAAAAGAAGCACCCGGTAGGGTGCTTCTCTTTTTTGAGTTTAATTAGAACTCCTTTTTCTTGCCGATGACGACGGCGGAGCCGGCGACGGAGGTCAGAGCCATACCGACGTACATAGCGATACCAGCGTCAAAGGTCTTGGGGGAGGTGTTCTTGTCAGTGGAGGGATTAATGACAGTAGAACCAGTCAGCGCATACCAATCGGTAGCGGTCTTGAACGCAGCAGGAGCAGTCGTCAGCTGCTGATAGCCGGAAACCAGACCAGCGACACCGGCGGACTTAACAACCTTGAACTCCTTCTTGCACTTATCGCAAGTAATGGTAGCAGGAGTGCCATCGGTAGCATAAGTGGCCTTGGAGGTTGCGGTGAAAACGTGCTCAACAACATTCTGATTCCCAGCGGTGGTGACATCCAGAGCAGTCTCGGAAGCAATACCAACGAACTTGCCATTCATGACAGCCCACTTGGTAGCATTAGTATCAGCCTCATACACCTTGCCATCAGCGCTCACGAACACATCCTTGGTATAATCGCCGCAATCCTGAGCGTCGGTCTTCTCGACGAACTTGGTCACGACCACGGTTGCAGTCTGCAGGGTGTTGGTGCCAGCCTTCAGGTACGCAACAACAGTGTTGTTCTTGGTGTTGACCAGCTTAGCATCAGCAACAGACTGATCAACCTCATCCCAATACTTGGTGCCGTCGGTGTACTGAGGAGCAGTGTAGGTGACAGTGCCGTCAGCAGCAGTAGCATTGCCAGTGACAGTCTTGCTAATCTTGCTAACACCAGCGGTCAGCTGAGAAGTAGTACCAGCGGTCAGATAAATGTCATAACCGTCGGAAGTCTTCAACTCGGTAGTAGTGTTGTCAGCGAAGCTGACGGTGCACAGTGCCAGAGCCATGACCATGGCCAGCACAGTTGCAATGATCTTCTTCATGTTTGTTTCCTCCATAAAAATTTGTTTGTGTCGGACTTGACCTCGCCACTCTCGCCAGCGGTTTACAACGTAAACATCATTATGTTGTAAAAATTTTTACGGATTTTATTACCAGTTATTTCCATTTTTGAGGTAGTGGCACCGCGCCGTTAAAAATCGCCCGGAATTGGAAATAATTTCCATTTCTTCCATAATTTACCAGTAATTTACGCAATTTATCTGAGCGCCTGCAAAGCGTAATTCCTGTGTAACGCAGCATTTATGCAATTCAAATTGAGATTTTCAAAAAATGCAACAACTTAGCTGGAAAAATTTTCCAGCTAAAATCGAAAAATCATTATGTAAACTATTCGGCCCGAAATACGCCCCAAATCCCGTTCATAATTCGGTTACAATTTATTCGGTGAAAGCGTTGTCTGTGTTTTTGTGCGTAAAAGGAGCTTCGCCGCCCCTGCGGCGCGGAGGCTGGCGCGGAGGCTTACGCGGCCGCTTGCCCCAGCCACGGTAGGGACGTTTTCTTCTCCCAGGCGGGCGATTATCAAATCGCGCCTATTGCCTGCACTTTTCTGAACACACCGGCGCAGAGACGTTGAACAGCGCGAAAAATTGGCTAAAAACGCGAATTATCCTTGAAAAACAGTTTGCAAAGTGGTATCGTACTATTTGGCCTTGCAGGGGGCTGCGGCATAGGGGTACACCGCACGGCAGGGGGGATCAACAAGGGGACACGAAGCCGAGGGGCTCGCTGCGCGGGAGAATGTACAGTGCACGAGCGCGCTTCGCAGGGGGCAAAGGCTCCCGAGAGACGGATATCCGTCCCCCGGGAGCTTTTTTCTGTGCAGCTTTTCGGTTCTCTTAAAAATTTCCTGCGGTTTTCTTGCTTTTATCGAAAAATATGGTATACTGATAGCACTTGTATTGCGCCGTATGGACCGAGCGCTGTCTGGACACACTATGTTTGGCGCTTTTGACGCCGGCACAGCGCCGCCGCATACAAGCACCGATGACTTGAAAAGAGGGAAACTGCCTTGAATAAATACATGATCCGCGGCGGACGAGAGCTTTTTGGTGAAGTGACCGTCAGCGGTGCGAAAAACGCCGCTGTAGCTATCATCCCTGCCGCCCTGCTGGTGGATGGCGTATGCCGTATCGAGAACATCCCCCAGATCAGCGATGTGACCCTGTTCTTCTCTATTCTGGAGGAGCTGGGCGCAAAGGTGCGCGTGCTGAACCAGCACGCCATTGAGATCGACTGCCACGCCATCCACTCCACCCGCCCGTCCTACGATCTTGCCCGCCGTATCCGCGCCAGCTACTACCTGCTGGGTGCGCTGCTGGGCCGCTTCGGCCAGGCCACCGTGGCCATGCCCGGCGGCTGCAACTTCGGCGTCCGGCCCATCGACCAGCATATCAAGGGCTTCACCACCATGGGCGCTGAGGTGTCCGTGGAGGGAGGCTTCATCCACACCGCCGCCAAAAACGGCCGTCTGGTGGGCGCGCCGGTATATCTGGACGTGGTGAGCGTGGGTGCCACCATGAATATTATGATGGCCGCGGCACTGGCCGAGGGTACCACCACGATCGAAAACGCCGCCAAGGAGCCGCACATCGTGGACCTGGCTAACTTCCTCAACTCCATGGGCGCCGACATCAAAGGCGCGGGCACGGATTCCATCAAGATCCGCGGCGTGAAGCGCCTGACCGGCGGCTCTTACGGCATTATTCCCGACCAAATCGAGGCGGGCACCTATATGGCCGCCGTGGCGGCCACCGGCGGCCAGCTGCTGCTGAAGAACGTCATCCCCAAGCACATGGAGTGCATCAGCGCCAAGCTGATGGAGATGGGCGTATCCGTCACAGAAGATGACGACTCCCTGCTGGTGCGGCGCAGCGGTCCGCTGACAAAGACCAACGTCAAAACGCTGCCCTATCCCGGTTTCCCCACGGATATGCAGCCCCAGATCACCGCGGTGCTGGCGCTGGCGGAGGGGACAAGCCTGGTGACCGAGGGCGTATACGGTGCCAACCGCTTCAAGTATGTGGATGAACTGAAGCGCCTGGGCGCACACATTCAGGTGGACGGCAAGGTGGCGGTTGTAGAGGGCGTGAAGCAGCTGGTGGGTGCCCCCATTCAGGCCTGCGATCTTCGCGCCGGCGCAGCACTGGTCATTGCCGGTCTTGCGGCGCAGGGCACCACCGAGCTGAGCCACATCAACTATATCGAGCGCGGCTACGAGAATCTGGTAGGCAAGCTCCGCGCGGTGGGCGCGGATATCTCCCTGGTGGACGTGCCCGATGAGGCTGACACCGAGACCCACGCAGGATAACACGAAGCCATCCAGCGCCCGCTGCGAGAGGCCGCAGCCAACTGCGGCTTGCCGCGGCGGGTGTTTTCGTTCAGAGAGGACATAGACCGTTGTTGACCGTACATATCTTAGCCAGTGGGTCTGAGGGTAACTGCCTGCTGGTCAGCGCCGGCGGGACCCACCTTCTGGTGGACGCCGGTATCTCCGCGCGGCGAATATGCGGCGCCCTGCAGGCGCTTGCCCTGTCCCCGTCGGACATCTCCGGCGTTTTGCTGACCCATGAGCACACGGACCACATTTGCGGCGTGGCGACGCTGACAAAGCAGCACCGTCTGCCGCTGTACGCCAGCCGTGGAACGGCGGAAGCCCTGTGCCGCAAGAGTTCCTGCGTGTCGGATGTACTGCGTGTCATTCCGAGGGCAGGCGCTTTCGACATCGGGAACGCCCGGATCACCGTATTCCCCACCAGCCATGACGCCACGGAGAGCATCGATTTTCGCGTGGACCACGGCGGAGCCGGCATCGGGATACTCACGGATACGGGCTTTGTCACACCGGAGGCTGAGCAGACGCTGGCAGGCGTTGACCTCATGGTGCTGGAGAGCAACCACGACGAGGAATGGCTGCTCTCCGGGCCGTATCCCTATTACCTGAAGCAGCGTATCCTGGGTGCGCGGGGCCACCTGTCCAACGCCGCAGCCGGCGCGTTTGCCCGGCGGCTGGCAGAAGGTGGGACGCGGCAGTTCGTGCTGGCCCATCTGAGCCGGGAAAACAATACCCCGGAGCGGGCACGGCAGACACTGGAACGGGCGTTGGCGGGACTGGACGCCGCCGTGACCGTGGCGCCGCGGTCGGAGCTCAGCGGGCCGTACACGGCGGAGGTGTGCGTATGCAGCGAGTGACCATTCTGTGCGTAGGCAAGCTGAAAGAGAAGTTCTACATCGACGCGGCGGCGGAGTACGTCAAGCGGCTGCAGCGATCCTGCAAGCTGGACATCGTGGAGCTGCCGGAATACCGCCTGCCGGAGGAGCCCTCCCCGGCGGAGATACAGAAGGCCCTGCAGGCCGAGGGCGCGGCCATCCGGGAGCGTCTGCCCAAGGGCGGCGCGGTGGTGGCCCTGTGCATCGAGGGCAAGCCCTGCTCCAGCGATGAGCTGAGCCGCCGGATGGCGGACTTCGGCGTGCAGGGAAAGACGCAGATCACCTTTCTCATCGGCGGCAGCGTGGGACTCAGCGAGGACGTGAAAAAGCTGGCCGACTGGCGGCTGTCCATGTCCCCCATGACCTTCCCGCACCACATGGCCCGCATTATGCTGCTGGAGCAGCTCTACCGGGCATACCAGATCGCCGCCGGGACAAAATACCACAAATAGGAGGCAGACTATGGACAACTGGAATTTCACCGGGAAGCCGGATGTGCCCGCCTGGCCCAAGGACGCGCAGGGACAGGACGAGAAGGCCGTGCTGCTGACGCAGACCTTCGATTCTCCCGCCGACACGGACATGATCATCTCCCTGCTGGCGGCCTACGGCATCCCCTGCTTCAAGTATTACGATCTGGACGGCGGCGCGGGGAAGGTCATCAACGGCTTTTCCGGCTACGGCGCCAGCCTGTATGTGCCCGAAGCGCAGCTGGAGGAGGCAAAGGACCTGCTGGCCTCCCGGCCGGTGGAGGACGAGGAAACGGAAGAACACGCCTGAAAGGAGTTTTTGAATATGCTGGACTATAAGAGGGAATACGAGCGTTGGCTGGCCAGCGACGCGCTGAACGCCGACGAAAAGGCCGAACTGCAGGCCATCGCCGGGGACGAGAAGGAGATCGAGAGCCGGTTCTACGGCCCGCTGGAATTCGGTACCGCCGGACTGCGGGGCACCATGAAGGTGGGCCTGCACCAGATGAACGTACACGTCATCCGCTGGGCCACCCAGGGCTTTGCCGACGTTATCGCCGCCGAGGGCGACGAGGCCAAACAAAAAGGTGTGGCCATCTGCATGGACTGCCGCGTGAACAGCATGGCTTTCGCCCGTGCCGCGGCGGAGGTCTGTGCCGCCAATGGCATCCGCGTGCGTATTTTCGAGTCCCTGCGCCCCACGCCGGAGCTGAGCTTCGCCGTGCGGTACTATGGCTGCCAGGCGGGCATCAACGTGACCGCCAGCCACAACCCCAAGGAGTACAACGGCTACAAGGTCTACTGGGCCGACGGTGCGCAGCTGCCGCCCCAGCACGCCGCCGCCATCGCCGCCCGGCTGGAGCAGATCGACATCTTCACCGGCGTGAAGCGCATGGCCTTTGACGACGCGGTGAAGGCCGGTCTTATCACCCTTTTGGGTGAGGAGACGGACAAGATGTTCATGTCCAACGTCATGGCTATGATCAATGACCGTGCCTCCGTCGCCCAGGTAGCCGACAGCTTCAAGGTGGTATACACCCCCTTCCACGGCTGCGGCTGGAAGCTGGTGCCGGAGGCCCTGCGCGGCCTGGGTGTGAAGAACCTGTACTGCGTAGAGCAGCAGATGGTGCTGGACGGCACGTTCCCCACGGTGGCCTCCCCCAACCCGGAGAACCCGGAGGGCTTCTATCTGGCCATCGAGCTGGCCGACAAGGTGGGTGCGGACTTCATTCTGGGCACCGACCCGGACAGCGATCGTGTGGGCATTATGGTCCGCGGTGCGGACGGCAAGTTCATCGCCGTCACCGGCAACCAGACCGGCGTGCTGCTGCTGGATTACCTGATCGGCGCCATGCGCCGGGCGGGTAAGATGCCGGAGCATCCCTATTTCCTCAAGACCATCGTCACCACCGAGATGGCCCGCAAGGTGGCCGAGAGCAACGATGTCACCTGCTGCGACACGTTCACCGGTTTCAAGTTCATGGCCGAGAAGAAGAACGCGCTGGAGGCCGCCGGCGAGGGTCACGTCATCATGTCCTATGAGGAGAGCTACGGCTATATGCTGGGCGACTACGTGCGGGATAAGGACGCCGTCACCGCGTCTCTGCTGATAACGGAGATGGCCGCTTGGTACGCCGCCAAGGGCATGACGCTGTATGACGCCCTGCAAGCACTGTACAAGAAGTACGGCTGGTATGGCGAAAAGACCCATAACCTGGTCATGCCCGGTCTGGATGGTCTGGAAAAGATGGCGGCGCTGATGGAGCGCCTGCGTACCGCACCCCCGGCCAACATCGCCGGTGTGGATGTGGTGGTCCGCAAGGATTATCAGGACGGCAGCGCCGTGGACTGCGCCACCGGGAATGTCGGTAAAATGGAGCTGTCCGGCAGCAACGTCCTGCGCTTTGAGCTGGCCGACGGCACCACCATCCTGGTGCGGCCCTCCGGTACCGAGCCGAAGATCAAGGTGTATATCCTCACCAAGGGCGTCGACGCCGCTGAACGCGACGCCAATATCGAGAAGTATTCCGCCTGGGTCAAAACCCTGACAGAGTAATAGAAAAGACCGCCGTACGGCGGTCTTTTTTGCGGTTGTCTACCCAGGTGGAGGAATAATTAAGCACAAAAAAGAAAGGCCCCGTAGGAAAGCAGCATTTACTATCCCTCCCGCGTTAGCGGGAGGGATAATTAAAGTCAAAAAAGAAGCCCCCGCAGAAAAACAATCTTTACTATTCCTCCCGCGGCAGCGGGAGGGATAATTAAACACAAAAAAAGAAAGGCCCAATAGGCCTTTCTCTTTTTTGAGTTTAATTAGAACTCCTTTTTCTTGCCGATGACGACGGCGGAGCCGGCGACGGAGGTCAGTAACATTAGGTATGTCCGCTGATAGCGGACATACGTTTACCGGTGAATTACAAGTTTCTTGTGATTTACTGTCCTACGTCACAAGTTTCTTGTGATGGCTGCCCCGTCCCGTCGGCCTTGCCATTGTATCACATGGCGCAAGGGTGATACAAGCGGCCTGACGGCCGCCCTTGCGCTCATGTGTCCTGCTGGCGGCGTCCAACGGGACAGAAAGGAGCGTCCGACTATGAGACGAAACACGATGAACGCGAACACGACAAACACGCTGCGGAAGGAAGTATACCGGCGGGACGGGTACCGCTGTGCCATTTGCGACGCCACGGAGGGACTGCAACTGCACCACATCAAGCCCCGCGGCAAGGGCGGGGCAGACCATCCGATGAACCTAATAACGCTGTGTTGGCGCTGCCATGCGGCCGTGCATGGCTCCATGATGGGCGACGAATACGCGGCTGCGGCCGGCTGCGAAAAGGGCATGACGCCGGAGGAAGTCCGGCGGGAAGTCGTGTACTACATGGAACTGGAAACGGTGAAATACGTCGCCGACTACTACGCGGAACGCGGTGAGGTGTGGTATCCCTGGGACGGCTGATACCGTCCCTTTTTTTGGACGGTGCTGCCATGTAAAGCGCATACGCTTTACATGAAGGTATCACGGAGGTATCACGGGGGTATCATGAAGGTATCACGGGGATATATACTGTGTGTACTATATGTAGCATATTCTACGCAGTGTAGACACAATATCTTGACAGAATGGCCGAAGTATGCTATGCTGTTCAATATCCCGTGTTCGCGTCCGTGGAATTCAAGCAGGGGGAGGTCGTAGCGCCGTGAGGTGCTGCGGCCTTTTCTCATGCTTGTATGCGTGGCGCGGCTCCGCGGGGGACTGGCCCCCGGTCGCCGTGCCATGTCCCGCGTCTCGCTGCGCTCGCTTGCGGGACTTAAAAAAGGTATGCGCGCCTGCCTTGCCGCTGCGCGGCTGCGGCTTTATCCGGACTTCGCCGCTGCGGCGGCTCCGCCGGGGCGCGCCCGCTCCGCCGGGGGCGCGGCTGCCCCGCCGGGTCGCCCGTCGCTCCGGGTTGCTCGCCGCTCCGGCTTCGCGGCTGCTGCGCTTCGCTCCGGCCGCGGTCGCCGCTTCGCTCCGCGGCTCCGCCCCTCCGCTCCTTCCCGGCGGCTCCGTGGGTCGCGGCTCTGCCCTCGCGCTCGTTGGGCGGCGCTGTCGCTGTCGCCCGTCGCGCGTGGGCCGCCGCTCCGCCCTCGCTGCGCTCGGTCGCCCGTGTCGCCGCCGCCCGCCCGGCCCGGCTCCCCGCCGCGCCTTGCTCCCGGCTCCGCTCCCGCGGGGGGGCTGCGCGGCCGCTTGGCCGGTCGCTGCGCTCCCGCCCGGCGGCCGCTTGGTGGGCGTCCCGCCCCCCCGCGTTTTGGCGCGCTGCGGCGCGGGGGTTGCCGCTGCGGCGGGAAAAGAGAAAGCCGGCCTTGCGGCCGGCTTTCCGGGAAAGCGGAGAATTAGAACTCCTTTTTCTTGCCGATGACGACGGCGGAGCCGGCGACGGAGGTCAGAGCCATACCGACGTACATAGCGATGCCAGCGTCAAAGGTCTTGGGGGACTTGTTGGAATCGGTCTTGTTGTCGGCGGAAGCGGTCTTGTCAGCAACAACGAACATACCCTGCACCTGATCGGGAGTCACGCCATTGGGAACTTCCACGAAGGTCTTGTAAACCTTACCGGTAGTACCGCAATCAACACACTTAGCAACCATCTTGTCGGTATCGATCATCCAGTTGTGAGACAGCACGACATCTTCCAGAACGCCAACGAAATCGCAGGTGACAACCTTGCTACCCACAAGGAACTTGAAGTGACCGTTCTCTGCCTTCTTGAACAGCTCAACCTTATCGGTGTTAGAGTTCACAGCGGTGTAGAACTTGGTATCCTTGGTCTCACCAGCACCCAGCTTGTACTGGCCGCACTTGGTGCCGATGTCGGTGTAGGCGGTAGCCTCGCCATCCGCATAGTTAACTTCAGTGACCTCTTCCAGATACATAACAACAGAGGTCTTGCCGGAATACTTCAGAACCAGCTCGGCGTCAGCGGCGGTAGTGCTAACATACTTTTTGTTAGCAAACTGGTTCGCGGCAGCAGTAATTCCAGCCTCCGCATCAGCGACGATTTCGTTGTTCAGAGTGTAATACGCAATCGTCTTGTTGGTCTTGCTCGCGGGCACATAGGTCAGAGTAGCATCGGCCTGCGTGCTTACTTCTGCACCGGTCTCAGCATTATAGACCTCATAGGTTTTCTCCGCCGCGAAAGCGGTGGTGCACAGTGCCAGAGCCATGACCATGGCCAGCACAGTTGCAATGATCTTCTTCATGTTTGTTTCCTCCATAAAAATTTGTTTGTGTCCGGTTCGGCTTCATTCTCCGGAACAGCGATTTA
>OJKY01000008.1_pt1 | contig 244649 bp, 210 predicted proteins | sample 1596571 | NCBI WGS metagenome assembly OJKY01 (sample SAMEA4350170, study PRJEB24818) | metagenome | biome: human; feature: gut; material: faeces | place: Denmark | collected 2013-09 | reverse complement strand
ATTAAATCAAAAAGTCGAACATTCTTTTACGAATATCCGACTTTATGCTATCATTTGAAGGCTGTTTTCTATGTTATTTGATATTTTTTGTTGTGTTTTTCGGAAATCCCTTTCACTATTAATTGCAAGAACGGCAGGGTTTAATACGGTAGATCTTACGGCAATCAGCGATACGGGATTATACCTGATGATTATTCTTATGTTGATAGGCGGGTCTCCAGGTTCGACGGCAGGCGGTATGAAAACGACGACGATAGCGGTTTTATTATCTTCCGCTTTCTCCGTATTCAGAAAAAAAGACAATGCAGAACTTATGAAACGAAGCGTCGACGATGGAACTGTTAAAACGGCTTCGGCAATATTTATGATGTACATAACGCTGTTCTTATTTGGAGGAATGGCTATAAGCGCAATTGAAAATCTACCTATTACGTCCTGCCTTTTCGAAGCCGCATCCGCTGTCGGCACGGTAGGACTTACGCTCGGAATTACCCCGACGCTCGGAATCGCATCCAAATTGATTTTGATCATCTTGATGTTTTTCGGACGCGTAGGCGGATTGACATTGATATATGCCGCTTTCGGCACAAATAAAAAACAAGTGGCAAAATTGCCGACGGATACAATCGCAGTCGGTTAAGGAGGTTTTTATATGAAAACGAAATCCATTTTATTGATAGGTCTCGGACGGTTCGGAAAATATATTGCAATGAAATTGCACGAATTAGGGCACGAAATCATGGCGATCGACGAAAACGAAGAAAGGATAAACGATGCTATGCCCTATGTAACCAACGGGTTAATCGGCGATAGCACAAACGAATCGTTGCTGAAATCGCTGGGCGTAAAAAACTATGACGTATGCATCGTAACTATCGGCAGCAACTTTCAAAGTTCTCTTGAAACAACGTGCTTGTTAAAGGAAATGGGAGCGCAAAAGGTTGTGTCGCGTGCAGAACAGGACGTTCAGGCAAAATTTCTTCTGCGAAACGGCGCAGACGAAATCATTTATCCCGAAAAACAACTTGCCATTTGGACAGCGATACGTTATAGCTCAGACCACATTCTAGATTATATAGAGCTATCCGACTCATGTTCTATTTTTGAAGTTTCCGTGCCGCGAAATTGGATAGGCAAGACTATAAGTGAAATCGATATAAGAAAAAAATACAACATAAATATAATTGCAATAAAAACAAACGGAAAAATAAACGCTGTCATAACACCGGAAACAATGCTTTCGCAAAACATGTCTTTGCTTGTTCTTGGCGAGTATAAATTTATCAAAAAGTGTTTTGAAATATAAGATGTCGGATATTATGTTTGTGCTATTGGCACTTCTTGCAATCGCTATCGGTTTTGTCGTGATGTTACAACTCGATAAATACCTATATAGGACCAGTGTCCGAAAAAACAATGCGAAATTAACTGTTCGCATAAGAACCAAATGTAAAAAATGAAAAAACTATAAGATTTATTGTCGGTTCAAAAGAATGTAGTTGTAGGATTTAGCAACCGATGTTATTATATAAAAAAAGGAGGTCGATAGAATTTGTCAGACAATCACAATAAAAATACAGACAAAAATGCCGAACATATTTTGGTTTGTATATCCTCATCGCCTTCGAATACGAAAATAATACAAACGGCATCATCCATGGCAAAAGCGTTCGGCGCAATGTTTTCCGCATTGTACATAAAAACGCCATCCGCTGCATCATTGGAGTCAAAAGACAAAGAGCGATTGCTTTCCAATATACATTTTGCAGAAGAATGCGGAGCATCCGTCACTACGGTATGCGGTGACGATATTCCTTTTCAAATTGCGGAATACGCACGTCTTTCAGGCGTTACAAAAATAGTGATCGGAAGAAGCGTTGTAAACAAAAAACGTTTAGCTTTGCAGCCCACTTTGACGGAAAAACTAATATCTCTCGCACCAAATGTCGATATACATATTATTCCCGACAGCGATGCCGTTCTGCCCAAAGGAAAGGCAAAAGTCTTTGAAAAGCCGGCATTTTTCAAAATTTTAAAGGGGGTAATCGTTTCGACAATAGTCCTTTCGATTGCAACGCTTCTCGGTTATATATTCTCAAAATTTGGCTTTACCGATGCAAACATTATAACCGTTTATATGCTCGGAATTCTCATCACCGCCATATTGACCGAAAGCAAGATTTGTTGGGTGCTCTCCTCTGTCGTGAGTGTATTGCTCTTTAATTTTTTGTTTACAGAACCAAGGTTTTCGCTGTTAGCGTACGGCAACGGATATCCCGTGACTTTTGTGATTATGCTCGTTGCATCTCTTGTTATAGGTGGCACGGCGGAAAAACTTAAATCGCGTGAACGTCAGGCAACTCAAACGGCATACAGAACAAAAATTTTGTTTGATGCCAATCAGTTGATTCAACAAGCATCCGACGAAAGTGAAATATTTTGTGTTACCGCAAATCAATTGAAAAAACTGTTAAACCGAACGGTAATTGTTTTCGATGACAAATCTCAATGTCGTTGCTCGCTTCCAACTGAAAATGATACGGTCATTGTGCCGCAAGACTGCGATAAAATACTTCTGCAAGTCACCAAAAACAACGTAAAAGCAGGAAAAGGAACAAGCATTTACTCTGAAAACGACTATACGTTTTTCCCAATATGTAAAAACGGCAAAAACTATGGGGCAATAGGTGTTTTTGTCAGGAACAATCCGATTGATGCCTTTGATGAAAGCATTGTAAATTCCGTTATAGGAGAATGTGCGCTCGCTGTTGACGGAATTGTAAACGCAAAAGAACGCGAACGCGCTGCAGTTTTGGCAAAAAACGAACAATTGCGCGCAAACCTGCTACGTTCCATATCGCACGACTTGCGAACTCCGCTTACTTCCATTTCCGGAAATGCAAGCAATCTGATTTCAAACGGCAACGATATTGACGATATCACGAAAAAGCAAATCTACGAAGATATTTATGATGATTCTCTTTGGCTTATCAATCTGGTTGAGAATTTGCTTTCCGTAACTCGCCTTGAAGAAGGCAGAATGAATATAAATTTAACAACCGAACTTGTCAGTGATGTAATCGATGAGGCGCTGAAACATGTTCATGTAAAAAGCGAAAAACAAAAAATTACCGTTATCCAGCCCGATGACTTGCTTCTTGCTCAAATGGACGCTCGACTTATTGTGCAGGTGTTGATCAATCTGTTGGACAACGCAATCAAATACACCCCTTCCGATTCGCAAATCACAATAACATCAAAAAGAGCCGACAATATGGTTTGTTTAAGTGTGGCGGACAACGGAAACGGAATTGCAGACGATCAAAAACTGCGTGTTTTCGATATGTTTTACACCGGCACAAACAAAATCGCCGATAGTCGTCGAAGTATCGGAATAGGGCTGTCATTATGCAAATCGATTATAAACGCACACGGCGGAGAAATAACCGTAACCGACAATGTTCCGCACGGTGCGATATTTACGTTTACACTACCCGTAGGAGAGGTGGATATTCATGAATAACTTGCTGATTTTAGTTGTGGAAGACGATGCACCGGTTCGCAACCTCATCGGAACGACCTTGAAAACCCACGGTTACAACTATATGACCGCTTCAACCGGCGAAAGTGCCCTTATGCAAGCGTCTTCCAACAATCCGAACATCGTTTTGCTCGATTTAGGCTTGCCTGATATCGACGGTGTTGATGTTATCAAAAAAATTCGCACATGGTCGGAAATGCCGATTATCGTAATAAGCGCAAGAACCGAAGATAAAGAAAAAATCGAAGCACTTGACGCCGGCGCTGACGATTATCTGACAAAACCGTTTTCTGTCGAAGAATTGTTGGCAAGAATAAGAGTTACTGAAAGAAGATTGGCTACAATGCAATCGGCGAACAAGTCCGAATCGATTTTTGTAAACGGAAATCTAAAGATAGATTATGCCGCGGGATGCGCATATTTAAGCGATGAAGAACTTCATCTAACCCCAATCGAGTATAAATTGCTTTGTTTGCTGTCGAGAAACGTCGGAAAAGTGCTTACCCACACTTTTATTACGCAAAAAATATGGGGCGCGGCATGGGAAAGCAATATCGCTTCTCTGCGTGTCTTTATGGCTACCTTACGCAAAAAAATCGAACCGTCTGCCGATTCACCGCAATATATTCAAACTCATGTAGGCGTTGGATATAGAATGATAAAAGCAGAGTAATTCCACACTATAATCAAGCAATCGCATATACAATTTTGCCAAAGGTAGAAAGCATATAATATCTCTGTTCGGCGGTATTTCATGCCACCTACGGCACTCAAAAGCAACCTTGCGACAACACTACGCGTTTTGTTTTTTTATATATGCTCGCGCTTGACTACAAGCAGAATTACATTTTTGTCGGACTCGTAGCACGCTTGCGTGCGTAATAGCGAAGCGAGTGAGTTCACTCACAAAAGCGGAGCGTCAGCGACACGGTGTCGGGGCGCATATTTTATGCGCATGTGCAAAGCACACCGAGAACGACCGCCGGCGGTATTTCATGCCACCTACGGCACTCAAAAGCAACCTTGCGACAACACTACGCGTTTTTGTTTTTTATACATACTCGCGCATGACTGCAAGCAGTCGCGTGAGTATGTATAAAAAAACAACCTTACGGTTGTTTCGCAAGGTTGTTTTTTCGTTTGGTGCCGTGTGGCATAATTTGTACGAACCTGTGTTAGAAGAAACAGCGGTTTTATCCGCCGTTTCTATCTCTTTTTCTGTTTTTGTGACGTGTTCTTTTGTCAGTTTCAGGTGTTCGGGGCTGTCCGTAAAGTTGTAGGTTATCACTATCTCGTCATCATATAATATCACTTCCCGTATAAACGCATTAACAAGTAGTTTTCGCACCTTTATATCGTCTGTGTTCTCGAACACGAATTTACTTAAAAACATCTCTATATCGTCCGCAGTTAAGTATGTGTAACTGCGGGCTTTTTCTTTGCAGATTTCTATGTCGTATTGCGATATAAGATTTTCAAGTTCGGTCAGACGGCTTTTCGTCGTTTCGGTGATTATGCCTTGCTCTATTGCCTTTACGATATTATTCTGCGCTTTTACCGCCTCGGCGCGTTTCTTTTCAATAAGTTTCAAAGCCGTGTTGTCTGCGGTTTCTTTTTTATGTACGTTGTATATGCTTTGCGCAATCTTCTTGATATTGTTCACGCTCGATAACATTTGAGTCGTTGCGGTTATCACCGTATCTTCGATAAACTGTTTTTGTACTCTGCCCATATTACACTTTGCACGTTTGCGACGCTTGGAAAGGCAAATATAGTAGTAATGAATCGCACCCGTATGAGAAGTTCCGCTTTCACCGCCCATTCTGTGCTTGCAATCTCCGCATATAAGTTTGCCCGAAAGGATATAGTCGAAAATCTCTTTTTTACGGCTCGGAGCAAGTTTGTTTTCTTCGTTGATTGCGTTTACCTTGTTCCAAAGTTCGTCGGATATAATTCTCGGAAAGATATTGTCGTATAATTCACCTTGGTGTTCGACAACGCCTGTATAGCGTTTGTTGTGCAGAATGAAATACAAATATTTGTGGTCAACGAGTTTTCCGTTCTTTCTGCGGTAGCCGCATTCCTTGAATTTATCCGCAATGGCAACTGCCTTGTAGCCCTGCGAATACATCAAAAATGCGTCTTCCACGATTTTGCTTTCGTATTCGTTTACAACGTATTTTTTGTCTACGACGTCATAGCCGAAAATATCTTGTCCGCCCGTGGCTTTGCCTTTGCGCCAACTCTCTTTCAGTCCGCGATTAACTTTTTGCGTAAGTTCTTCCGAAAAGTACTGATTAAAACCTTCCAAAACGGTTTCCATCATACGACCTTCCGGGCTGTCTGTAAGGTTTTCCATTGCCGAGAGAATTGTTACGCCGTTATCTCGGAGCGTCTTTTTGTGTATTACCGACTCGAATTTGTTACGAGAAAATCTATCAAGTTTGTAAACGATAAGGTACTGCCACTCTTTGCGGCTGCTGTCTTTCAGCATTTTTTGAAATGCAACACGGTTGTCGTTCGTTCCTGTCATTGCTCTGTCAATATAGGTGTCGACTATGAGTATATCGTTGTTTTGAGCATACTCTCGACACACACGAAGTTGTCCTTCAATAGACTGTTCGGTTTGACTATCGCTGGAATAACGGGCATAAATAATTGCTTTTTTCATTTTGGTTATAACTCCTTTTAATTTATTTTTTTGTCTTTCGACGGAAACCGAACAATCCGATTTTGGCGAACACGGCAAGGAAACAGTAAAAAATATAGGGAAATTTTTTGTGTCTTTATACTCCTCACTATATTTTTTACCCTTGCGGTGGCTCGATTTGTGTTTGCACACATAAAAGTTTTCAGACCGAAATCGGATAGGCTTTCCGCGAGAAAGAAAAAAACGTCTTGTTTCTTTCTTGTCCACAAGATTACGAGTTAAAGTCGAAAGTTCTTTGCGAGTTCGACTGAAATTTTCCAAAAAAATGAGAAAAATTATTCAAAGTCGCAAGAAAGTTGCGAGTTTGACCGCTATCCTTTGGGCAAAAAGGAGAAACGGCTATGAAAAAGCAATATAGAATAACAACAATCGGCACGCCGAACATTGAAAAAATGTCCACGGCGGAACAAAAATCGTTTTACGGCACTCTACTGTCTTTGATAACGGAACACTTCCGCAAAAACGCCGAAGCAAAAAGCACAAACACTCCCGACTGTTCCGAAAACTCAAACGGCATAAAATCGGGGTAAAATGAAAGTCCACGCACGGCGGGGAAAAAGGCGAAAGATCGCCAAGCGGGTTAGCGGCGACTTCGCCTTCCGCCCGTGCTTTCATTGTCCGATTTAGGTTTGTTTGTTCGGACAGAGGCGTGGCTTGTCTTCGGCGAGGCGCAGCCGAGCCGACTTGTATCAAGACAAGCCACGCCTAATTGCCAACGTCGCAAAAACCTTGCGAGTTTTAACGTTTGTGTCGCTGTTCCAAAACGCAAAAGGGAGTATGCGGAAGCGTGAGGCGTTAGTGAAAAGTATATTAAGATGCTTCACAAGCTGATTTTCGCTTATATTCACGACATCTTGAACAAGGAGCATAAACAAATGAAAATTCCCCTCAATTGAGGTGTCTCAATCAAGGGGAATTGATAAATATAAATAAGTCTCTTAAGCAAATAATTGATGCGGTAAACCAATTATAACAGGTTGAGCCCTTAATCTATAGAAGTGGTTTTTATTAGTGACCTCATATAATTGTAGGCTATCTTTTCTATTTCATCCGGTTCAAGAGTATCGAGTATCGTAACGACCCCGTAATGATTAATATAACCGTCACAGCATTCGCGGAATATTGTTGTACAGTTATTCCCATTCTCCTCTTGAATCCGTTTTAAAGCCTTTAACAGACCTTTAACTATGTTTTTATTCATGCTGAAAGGTTGGTCAAAAAGGTCTTTTTGTATTTGCTGTGCGGAAAAAAGAGTTTCGGTTAAGTGCCAGGGGTTTGCACTTTCTCCGCTATCATCATAGGTAAGATAACCCGACCACCACAATCTCGAAATCGCATTATAATAGCACAATGAGGCACGTCCTTCGGTCGCGAAAAAACGCTTATCCAATCGAACGGTTCCGTCATCTTTCTTCCACCTTTGAAGAACATATGACCTAAAAGTTATATGACACAATGCGGACCAAAGCATCGGATCGGATGCCTGGAGCGGGGTAATTTTATCTTTGTACTCCGTGTATAAAGTCTTTATGTTCGCTAAATCGGCGCGATTCTTTGCATCGTTGTCTCCGTCCTCGACATTCAGCAATTGAAAATTCGGAACAACAATAGAAGAAGTTTTACAATACTCTTCGAGTCCTTGATCCGCAAAATATTGCGCTAACCATGGATCATCGCTATAGTAATTATCCTTATTGGCGTTCAAATCTTTTTTCAGCAATTTATATGCGTCTTTCGTAAAATAAATCAAATTCATAACACATCATCCTCTTGTTGTATCGTAGACCACTCGATCATCTTTTGCATCAAATTGTTTATCGAATCACCTACCACATTTCCCAACAATCTGTTGGCAATGGAAAAATCCGATTCCGTACTTGCGGACAAATCATCAATGCCGAGATTTATAAGTGCGGCTTTGATCGATTCCGCCCACACTGTTCCTTTATAATGCTTGTCTAATTCGGACTCGTCCAATTCCTCTTCCATTCGCAATTTCGATACCGCTTCCGTAATCGCCGGAAGAACGATTGAACATTGCAAAAAACGCTCAATTCCTTTTTTTAAGTGCTTTTTCTTCGTTAAATTTGAATAGTTTTTGTATTCCGATTCCGGCAGAGTAATGATAATATAATTTGTTAAAGCGGGATCGGTTTCCTCAATTGATGCATAATGCACTCGCATCTCGGGTATTTCCGAATGGCTGACTTGCACGATTCCGGCCATATTTTTTTCAAGAACCGTATTGAGTTTGATCTTTATTCCGGGTTCATTTGCAATAACATCTCCTTTTCGGAGAGAAAAAGCCGTTGATCCGAAATAATTCTTATTAAAATCAGCTAAAGAATAATCTTTATAATCACGGACCACGACAATAGATGCTTGCAAATCGATAACATCCGTAACGTTTTTCTTTTCAATGGCAATAATGGTAGTCCCTTCGGTTTCCATATAGAAAACTCTTCGATAAGACGTTCTGAAACAGGTCAATCGCAAAACTATTTTTGCGATGCCTTTTGACAACAGGTCGGAAATACCATCGCTTTTCAGGTTATAAGCTAATTCAATGTTGATATCGTTTCCGCCATCTCCCTGGGAAACAACTTCTATGGAAAAATCGCAATTCACAAAATCATTTGTGTACTCGTTTAACACGGGATGCGGATATTCAATCGCTCTGTTTCTCATTCGACACCTCCATCGTAAACACTGGAATTACCGCCATTATTTCACTGTTTTCAAACTCTATGTAGAGCGTATTATTTCCCGCTTTCAGTGAAACGGGGCCGAACTTTTCTTTGTGAACTTCATATCGGGAAGCGTTCTCAACCTTGACATTTTTAATTGTCAGGGCATCTTGGCCTTCATCTTCTCTGCCGGCATAGAACTGAATATACACTTTTTCATAATCTTTGGGCGAGTTGATATAGCATCTGTACTTGTTCGCAGCCAAATAATAGGTCCGATGCTCGGTAATTATGGGAGACACGATTTTTACTTTTCCCGCACCGGGGGAAACGCCTTTATCACTTCCTCCCGTAGGTTCTACAACGGGTATTTTGACCTTAACCTTTTTTTTGCGCTTTTTCTTGCCGGTTTTCACACCTGATTTCGGCAATTCCTTACCGTTATCGGTTGAGGCACTCTCATACTGACTATTATAAAAAACGCGCCCGCCGTAGGAAGAGATCTCGCTGATCTTTACATCGATTTTCAGTCCGTCACTTCCTTCGTTTGTAACACCAACATCGGATGCATCAGGAAGATAATTTCCGATTCCCGCATCCATTTTGTCGGTGATATCAGCCTTCTCGAATTCATCCAACACCTTTTGTATTTCACTTGTAATATTCCTGATGTATCTTGCAGCTTTATTATGTAATGCCCGATTGTCTGTGATGTTTTTGGGTTTCCACTCATTATGTTGCGGCGGTTCCGCCTCCCTGAGCGTTTTGCTTAACTCCATATCACCGACGTCGTTGACAACAACCACAACGGAAAAATGAGGCAACACATCCGTTGTAGTGTTTATAAGCATCCCAGTTGACCTGAAACGAGAAAAAGAGGCCGAATATGTATCCTCATATTTAACATAGATACTCAAATCGCCTTTCTCGGCAATTTTCGTCACTACTTGCGTGCCTTTTTGAATCGTCTCATATGTCTGTCTCGCATATTTCAATTGCGGTTCATCTTTGAAATCGATAAAAAGTAATTTCTCAAGAGTATCTTTGCGAATTTCAAATAAGCGATCGGGGGATTTTACGGTCACATCGAGTTTACCATTCATGATTGCCAATATGAAATTTTTTATTATCGCAACCGAGGTCAGTTTTTCCCAATCCGTATAATCATTCAGCTTAAACCCAACCACAGCAACATCCGTCCCGATTTCGGTTCTTCTGAAAGCATCGATATTGGCTATCGGGCTTTCATCTGTCGGGAGTATAGGACGCCCGGTATATTCATCCTCCAAATAGAGGTATTTGCCTATCGGTTGGGTAAGGCGCATCTTTCCCTTATATTCTTTTTGGGTTGTGACCAATCTTGCCACGCCCTCGAAAGCTCTACCTCCGTCTTTTGCAAGCGTGTTATAAAAAACAAGATTAAGCGCGGAATAAGCGAAGGGGGCATTTTTACCTATACCGAAACTCCCAGCACTGTTATCATCCTGTTTTATTGATATGCCTTCGGTATTTACAAGCAGATTCCAAAATGATTTCTCGGTTTCGGAAGCACCGACGCCGTTAAGACCAACGGTATTATAATCGCTCATTACAAGCACGGGGATTTCTTCTTCGTTTAATGCCGATCTGACATTTTCCAGAAACTCCATAATTTTCGGTGTGCTTAAAGGACTCGTTCTCCAATAGTCGATACTACTTTCAAGCGCAACTTTATATCCTTCAAACATCGAGTAATCGCTCTTTTTTATATAGGATAATTCAAAAGATACCTTAACCGGAGTATCAAGAGGCAATTCTTTATCTTTTGCATCAAGGGAGTTTTGGCAAACTTCTCGAGCGAGACCATCCATTATACCCGATCCCTTAAACATAGTGATTGCGGCAATATTATTACCGCTTTGATTACCGGTTCCCAATAAAGGAAAATCCCAACATACTTGTCCCACGGTATTGCTCCTTTCTTAATCTAAAGTAAAGCGTTCTGTTTTTGAATCGATGCCGAGAAAGCGATTTTTAGTGTTTTTTACCTCTTTTTCAATTGCTCCGAATATCTTTTTTACATCATCTTCGGTATATTCATAACTGCCTTTACTTGAGCAGTTTCCGAGCAACCTCAACATATCGAGTATTTTGTTAGTCCTTGTTTCGGCAAGCCTTACAAAACACTCTCTTTTCGTTTCCTGACCTTTACTCATAAAAAACCTCGAAAAATATTTTTCAAATATATTATATCTTTGTTGCGTCACTTTGTCAATATGATTCATGCATATTTTTCAAATATTTTGTAAATATCGTTAAGTATTTGCAAAATGTATAAAGAAAAAGCGATAAAACATACTCTACCGCTTTCAAATATTTATAGATTATTTCATGTAAGTAAGGCAATTCAGAATATATCCTGCCATACTTTCGATGACAGGAATGGTTACCGAGTTACCGAATTGCTTATATTTTTGTCCGTCTTTCATTCCTTCTGGGAATTCAAATCTGTCTATACCGTTTTCCACGAACGCATAATTGATGAATCCTTGCAACTTTCCCCATTCGGTAGGCGTCATAACTCTTACACAATAATCGTTGGTAGGCGAATGTTTCCCGGGAACTTCCACTCCGCATACATTTTCCTGCTGATCAATCACCAAATTTCTCTCTTTGCCCGAACCTCCAGTAGCCAAAATGGTATTTGCAATCGGATGCTCTATTTCAGGCGAATTAACGATTTTAAAGCCAAAACCGTTTCCCTTTGATATTTGTCTTGCGCGATGATTTATCAATGTTTGGTAATAACCACTCGACATATAATATTTTATATCCGCATGCATTTCAAGCAAGTCTCGCAAATCGTCATATAAATGCAAATCATTGGAATACGGCATAGGACCCTTTATCATTTCGGTTGCATCTCCGTAGTAAGCTCTGTTGAATGCTACAATGTAAGTTCGCGGTCGATTTTGCGGGACCCCGAAATATTTGGAATTTCTGATAAAATCTTTAGGAGTGTATATCAGCTCATCATGCTCACGAGTCACTCCCACTACTTTATAATTCAGCCTTCGTTCCAGGGTCTCTATAATAATGCGGAACGTTCTCCCTTCATCGTGCCTTACCAGGTTGTCAACGTTTTCCAAAAACAGCACTTTCGGATGGCTTAATTCGATTATCTCGACTATATGCTCAAAAATAATCCCTTTTTCGTTATCATTGAAGCCCATTTGCAACCCGGCACGACTGAAGGTTTGGCATGGAAATCCAGCCAAAAGAACATCGTACTCTGTTTTTGCAACTAATTCTTTAAACTCTTTAGAAGTCAAATCGTTCTTCGGATTATCACCGAAAAGGTGCTCGTATGTTTTACAAGCGGCATCGTCAACCTCTGCCGACAAAACATTTTCAAATTCTCCGGTTAATTCAAATCCTCTTCGAATGCCGCCGATTCCGGCACACAAATCAATCGTCCTATATGGCATTTTATCTCTCCTTGAGTTCTTGTTCTATACGATCGGCGCATGCTTTCAAATTATGCTTTATATCCGCACCCCAAAAGCGTAATACCACCCACCCAGAAGAAGCAAGATAGGTGTTCACTTCTTTATCTCTTTCAATATTCCTTTCAATCTTCGTAATCCAAAACTCATGATTGCTTTTTATATCAGATTTTCTGTTTTCCCAATCAAAACCATGCCAAAACTCGCTGTCGACAAAAACTGCGACCTTTTTTGTGATAAAAGCTAAATCCGGATGGCCATATACTTTTTTTACGTTCTTACGATATCGGACACCCCGATTCCACAACTCTTTCCTTAAAGCAATCTCTAATGCGGAATCCTTGTTTTTCACTTGTTTCATGTTGTAGCTGATCTGTTCTTGTGTTTTTTTCATCATTGTCACCTACTGAACCATGTTCCGACATCAAAAACTATATTATTTTTCTTACAAAATTCATCAATCAGCTTCATTGTCCTATATGTCGGCCTTGTTTTGCCAGATTCCCACCGGTTGACGGTGGCGAAAGAAACGCCCAATTCTTTAGCGAATGCCTCTTGTGAAAGAAAGCATTTTTGACGAATCGTTCTTATATCATCGCAAAAACTCATTAGGAATATCACCCACTTGCAAAATTATAACACTATTATAGCACGAAATGATAAAAAAATCAATTGCTTTCAACAAATCCGAGAGTGTTTTTCTTTATTAATATAGAAGAAACATACATGCCAAGATAATCCAGTAAGGTTCGTGTTAATCCTTTGTTTATTATCCCGACTTGTATCAAGACAAGACACGCCTAATCGCCATTGTAGCAAAACCTTGCGAGTTTAAAGGTGAAATTAAAGCGTAAATACCGCATAAAAATAGACGGACAAATTATAGTGATTTATCCGTCTGAATTTTTATATTAAAGGCTGTTTGTTGCAAGTGCGTATTTCTTTTGCAGGCTCATTCTTCTACGCCAAATCGTCGTGCGGTTTACATTCAAAAGGCGTGTTACTTCGAGATAAGTAAGTCCTGCCATATAGGCACATAACGTTTCGTATTCCGCAGCGGTCAATTTCATCTTTGATATAAGCCCGTCAATGACTGTATAATCGTTTTTCTGCTCGTCGTCGAGTATTGTTTCGGGCTCAGCCGTAATTCGCTCGTCAAGGCTTATTGTGTTTGATAAATGGCGTGTGTATTGCTTTTGCAAATAATTGTCGGCGCAACGATAACAAGCACTTTTGATAGTTACAACCTTTCCGTATTTCGTAGTATAGTTGTCGCCGAGTTTCTCTCCTATATGTTGGCAAAGAAACAGCATTGCCTCTTGCGCAATGTCGTATGCGTTTGAGAACGGCGAATAATCGTCTTTTGAGCGGTTCATATCTCGCAATAGCCCTTTGTATAGATAATGCAAATCTTTACCCGAACGGACTATTACTGTTTTAATACAGGTCAAGGCGATAACTTCGCCCATTTTCTGTACGTTTTCTGCCGAGATAACCATATCGTTATCCAAAATGCCTTTGTTTACTTCTTTCATTGTATTTTACCTCCGATTTAATTCGCCTTTCGGCAAAAACGGAAGTAGCACCGGGAAAAGATAGACGGTTTTCTATTTTGTTATCGGTTATACGGAAGTCAACGAACAGCAAAAAGTTTTATGTAGCAGTCGGCAATTTCAAAGTTTTCGGTAAAAATTTTTGCCGTTGGCTTTCGCTTTTCACTGTGCTACAAACGTAGCCCGAAAGGCGAGAAATCGGACGGCAAAACGGCATAGAAAAACCGAGCGTTTAGAACACTCGGTTAAAGGTTGTAATGTATTTATAGTTTGATTTTAAGTCCGAAATAATCTCTTGTAAAAAACAAAACGAACTTTGACTTTTCATCAAGGTTCGTTTTATTCTTGTTTGGTGCCGGCGGTCGGACTCGAACCGACACGGATGATTAGTCCACAGGATTTTGAGTCCAGCGCGTCTGCCAGTTTCACCACGCCGGCGCAAGAATGAATATATCATAAATCATCGATTGTTGCAACTAATTTTTGAAATTTTCAAAATTTCGTTGGCAAATCGGCGAAATTCTCACTCGACGCGTGAAAATTTTGCTTGAATAAACGACGATTGCGTTGTACAATTGTTTTATTAAAGATTTAGGAGTTTATCATGAAAAACGAAAACGGGTACGTAGACAGTTTTGTAAAACTCATTCAATGTCCCACCGTCACCAATAGCGGACACGAATATTTCGACGCGTTTCACAAGGTTCTCGACGCCGAGTTTCCCAATGTGACGAGAGGCTGTGAAAAGATGGACGTAGGCGGCGACGTATTGCTTTATAAATGGAGCGGCAAATCTGCAGAACGTCCGCTCGTGCTTATGGCGCACCAAGACGTTGTGCCGGCAGTGGGCGGCGATTGGAAATATCCGCCCTTCTCTGCGACGATCGAAGACGGCAAAGTTTACGGTCGCGGCGCAATGGACTGCAAGAATACGCTGTTTTCCACCATACAGGCGGTTGACGAACTCATTGCGGACGGTTTCGTGCCCGAGCAAGACGTATATCTCAGTTATAGCGACTGCGAAGAGACGGGCGGTCCCGGTGCGGAAATGGCACGCGACTGGTTCAAAGCGCACGGCATAACTCCGTTTCTCGTCGTTGACGAAGGCGGCGCAATCATAAGAAAAACGACAAAATTCATGACGAAAGACGTTGCAGCCGTCGGCATACTCGAAAAAGGCTACGCGGACGTAAAATTCATAGCGCGCGGCAAAGGCGGACACTCATCTCAACCGCCAAAGCACACGCCGATTGCAAGGCTTGCGGCATTTGTAAATTATTGCGAAAAACACACGGTGTTCAAGCCTAAGATGTCGAAAGCGGCAAAAGCGATGATCTACGGCATGGGAGATGCGCTCACACCGCCACTCAAACTCTTCTGTAAGACTATCGGTCTCAACGGCTGGTGGGTATCGAGACTTGCGCCGAAAATCAATGCGTCCTACGGCAACAGTATGTTTGCAACAAGCATGGTGTTCACGATGTCGCAAGGCTCTGCCGCGCCCAACGTAATTCCGCAGGAAGCGTGGGTGAACGCAAACTTGCGTATCGCCCCGACGGACACTTGCGAGAAATGCTTCAAAAAACTTGAAAAAATCGCAAAGAAATTCGACCTTGAAATGCAAGTTGATTTGCAACGCAACGCTTCTCCGATGATAGATTTGAACGGCGAAGGTTATCAGTCTTTCAAAAAGGCACTCAACAAGGTATATCCCGACGTGGCGGTTGTGCCCTACCTTATGTTCGGCGGAACGGATTGCAGAGTTTTGCAACAAATCGCAACGCACGCAATACGTTGCACGCCCTGCACGCTCTCATTCGATCAACTTGGCGGCATGCACGCTTCAAACGAGAACGTGGACATCAAATCGGTGGAAGAATGCGTCGGATTCTTCAAGACGTTTATCCGCGATTTCAAGTGATCTAACCCATTCAAAGCGCGTCCGATACGGGCGCGTTTTTATTTTTCGGATGTTGTGCATGGCTTGACAAATCATCGGCAAAATCTTATCATTTCGCCGCACGAAAACGCATTGTTGACTAAAAGCGCATTGTGTGGTATCATTTACTACTAAATAAATTGAGTAAACTTATAGGTGAAACGATATGATAAGCAAAGCGTTTGACGCAATCAAAAAATACGACGTTATCGTCATACACCGCCACACCAACCCCGACGGAGACGCAATGGGCAGTCAAATCGGCTTGAAGAAACTCATTGAGCACAACTTCCCCGACAAACGCGTCTACGCAGTCGGAGACGACGCAAGGCGATTTTCCTTTATGGACGGAAGCCAAATGGACGAGATAAGCGACGACGTATACGACGGCGCACTTGCAATCGTGCTGGACACTTCGGCAAAATCGCTCATCAGCGACGACCGCTATACCCTTGCCGATCTTCGCATCCGCATAGACCACCACATATTTGTGGAAGACATTGCGGAAATCGACATAGACGACACGAGTTTTGAGAGTTGTTGCGGTCTTGTGACCTATCTTGCGCGCGAATGGGGGCTTGACGTGCCCGTTGACGCCGCCAAAGCCTTGTTTACGGGGCTTGTGACGGACAGCGGAAGATTCCGCTATGACAGCACAACGCCGCGCACGTTCGATTTGGCGAGTTTTCTGTTGTCCAAAGGGTTCAGCGCAACGAGCATATACAACGAGCTGTATCAGGACGAATTCAAAAACGTGAAATTGCGTGCAGAATTTGTCACCGCAATCCGCTTCACCGAGCACAACGTCGCATATATCTATTCCGACCTTGCGCGCGTTGCCGAAACGGGCATGGAAGCCCCTGCCGTATCTCGTGGTATGGTGAATTGCATGGGCGAGATCAAGGGCGTGAACACGTGGGTGAACTTCACCGAGTGCGAACAAGGCGTGTTGTGCGAGATACGCTCCAAAAACCGCAACATCAACCAAATCGCAGTGGCGCACGGCGGTGGCGGACATCTCAAAGCAAGCGGAGCGACGCTCAAAGACAAGCAAGAAGCAATGGCTGTTCTTGACGAACTCGACGAACTGGCGGAAAAAGGAGAAACTATATGACGGACAATTATCAAGCGAAAAAGGCTATTCTTGACAAAATCAAAGCGTATGACAAAATCATAATCACGCGCCACTTCCGCCCCGACGGAGACGCAATCGGCTCGACGAAAGGCTTGCAACGTATCCTTGCGCTCACCTATCCCCAAAAGAAAGTGCTTCTCATCAACGAAGACAGTTCGGACTATCTCGCGTTTTTGGGCGGCGAAGACAAGCCCGTAAGCGACGAAGAATACAAGGACGCACTCGTCATCGTGTGCGACACCGCCACCACCGACCGTATCTCCAACAAGAAATTCGCACTCGGCAAAGAGATCGTCAAGATCGACCACCACATAGAGAGTGACCGCACCGAGTACGGCGACGTCAAATGGGTGGAAGAAGAACGCTCGTCCCTTTGCGAAATGATTGCCGACTTCTACAACACGTTCAAGAGTGAGCTTGTGATAGACTCGCTGGCTGCAACCTACATCTTCACCGGCATGGTGACGGACACGGGCAGATTCAAATACAGCAGCGTCAACGGCGAAACCATGCGTCTTGCAGGGCTTATGCTCGATCAAGGCATAGACACCGAATGGGTGTATGCAAATCTCAATCTCGACGAGTTTGAAGTGCTCAAATTTGAATCCTACGTCTACAAAAAGATGCGCGTCACGCAAAACGGAGTTGCGTATATCTACGTGGACAAGAAGATGCAAAAGAAGTTTTCGCTCACCAACGAGCAAGCAAGCAACGTTGTGAGCTATCTTGACGGCATCAAAGGCAGCATCGCATGGCTCGCCTTCATCGAAAACACGGACGGCAGCATCCGCGTGCGCCTGCGCTCGAGATTTATGACCATCAACACCCTTGCCGAAAAATACAACGGTGGCGGACACGACCGCGCTTGCGGCGCAACAGTCCACAACAAGAAAGAGATGAAACAAATGCTTCTTGACGCCGACCAAATGGTGCATGACTTCAAATCAACCAACACGAAATGGCTGTGAGCAAAAATCATCGCAATTTTACAGACACCACGCATTGCGCATGGTGTCTTTTTTTTGCTTGATTTTATACTGTCATGTTGTCAATGCAAAGCGGAGCAACTTGCTTGCAAGGGTTGCGTAGCGTATGTATTCACGTAGCAACGCCTTTGAAAAAGGCAAAACCGCAGGTTTCTATGCGCAAGCATAGCAGTTGTGAGTAGCCTGTCGAAACATCCAGCCGTCAGGCGCATATTTGCTTTCCCGTTTCGCTTCCGCGAGATTCTTCGCTTGCGCTCTGAATGACATGGAAAAACGCAAATTCAAATTGAAAATAACTTTTACAAAACCAAAGCCCCGCATTTCTGCGGGGCTTTGTATTATCTAAATTAGATAATTCTTTTTAATGCACGCTAATTAAACTTCAGCAACTGCGATACTCTTAATGTAAAGTGCTTTTGACGTGGTTTGCGTGAATTTTATCTCAATCGTGCCAGTTGTTATTTCACTCAAATCAAATGTATAATCAGTTGCGCTAGTCGTAAGAGTCTTATTAGCAATTGAAACACCGTTTACAAGTACTTCAATTGTTGCAGATGCTTTACTTGCGGTTGATGCATTTATAACGATTTTATTAAAATTAACAAGTTCATCTGTAGAAATTGTGACAGTCTTTGCAGCGTTACTACCTGATCCTAAATTGAACGCCTTTGTTAGTAGTATTTGCATCCCATCCAAAATACGAAGAGCTACTATTCACAGTCCACTTTACGTTGTTAAGGGTTACTTCGCCGTTTTTCAAATCTCCTTTTTCCATCGTATGAGAATAATTTGTCTTAACGGCCGGGATAGTTTCAAATGCAACTGCGAAAGTGGTGTCTGCCGTGATGGTGAGTTCAAAGGAAGTCTTGCCTGCAACGGAAGTGTCTGCTGTGCCTTCACCGATGGTGACGGATGCAAGTCTGAATCCTTCTGCCGGAGCAACGGTGACTTTGCCGTTTTCGTCAACTTTTGCGATTTCGGGATGATCGGAGACAAAAGTTGCCTTGATGTCGGTGGCCACTGCAGGGCTTGCGGTGACAGTGATTTGCGCAATATCATTGATGCCGATTTCAGCAACGTCAATTTCTGCAACAGGTGCCCAATCGATAACAATGGAAGACGCTCTGACAATTTCAATTTGAACTGCATTCTTATTCACGCAAACGTTGACGTTTACAAGATCAAAATTGACGCCGTCTTTGAGCAATGCGACCATTGCCTCCAAATCGGCTTTATTTGCGTCCGCCACATTGCCGGTGTAATATGCAATTGCAGTTTCACCGAGCATGAACTTACCGCCGGTGACCTTAAGTCCTTTGAGATTGACAAGCTCTGCACTGTTGTCAATCGTAAGAGCTTTGTATGCTGCTTCATCAAGGTCTTTTGCAACGATTGCGGTTTCCGGATCTTTTGCTTCGCCACTCAAAACAGGGGTTTTGAGTTGAACAAGGCCATTGTAGTTATCATAATAACCGCAAATGGTATATTCTTTTCCGATTTGCAAAGTTTTGAGAGTATCGCTGTAGGGAGCAGTATAGCCGAAGAACACATACACTGCTGCACCGGTTGCATCTTGGATGTATGCTGCTTTCTTATCGATGGAAGTCACAACACCGGTCAATTTGTAGCCTTCGGTTCCTGCAGTTTCTTTGGTGAGTGCCTTGTATTCAGCAATAGTTTTTGTTGCATATTGCTCAACAAAAGTGATAGCGATGGTTTTTGCTTCATCAGCGGTGACTGTGAAGGTGTTGTCTTTGACTGCAACAGCTGCGCCTTCGCCAATTGCATATTTTGCAATATAACCTGCTTCGGGAGCAAGAACGAAAGTGATGACTGTGCCGTCTTCAAATTCTGCACCGCTAGTTGCATCGGCTTCACCGACTTTTGCAGATGTGATTGTGCCATGCTCGCCTGCCGTCCAAGAAATCACGTATTTCGGAGTTTCTTTCAAAATGGTGATCGGGAACTCTCTGGTGGCTTTTGCTTCGCCCTTGCTGATGGTTGCAACAAGAGTGATTGCAGTTGACGGATCAACGGGGTTGATGGTCACATGACCTGCAGCATCGATTGCGACAACTGTCGTTTCGGTTTTGGTAGCCCATGCGATAGTTGTACCGTTTGCACCCTTGAGCGGAAGATCAAAGGCTGAATGATAACTTTCTTCAAGTTTCAATGCATCTTTGTCTGCAACAACTGCGTCCGCATCAGAAAGTGCATAATTGATTGTGATACTTTCAAAATAGAAAGTGTACTTTTCGATTGTTTTTGTGAAAGACATAAATGTCCAATCTTTTCCTTCAGGAGTGATTGTGTATTCCAATTGATCTTTCACAGTCGAGAAACTGATGGTCTCTGTGAGATTGTCTGCGGCATTGCCAAATTTGATTGCAAAAGCATTGGCATTGTCATATACGGACTTGGTTGATGAGAGTTTGAAAGTTATGCTTGCAATAGCTCTTTCAAATGCTGTGGTGTTCCACAAAGATGAGTAAACACCATCTTTTTGACGCATTTGGATACCATCAGTATAATAACCGATTTCTTTAAAGGCAAAAGTGACACCGTTAACGGTCACACCATCAGCCGGGCTGTTTTGGAACTTGTTTTGTTCCAATTTCAAAGATTTTGTTGTGAGAACAACCGTGTTGGGATCTTCAACAACGATTGCGGGGATTGTAACATTGAAAGTCACGGTGTCCGTCACTTCGCCGGATTTGAGGGTTGCCGTGAAGACGACTTTTTGATCTGCATCAGTGCGAGTGACAGTGACAAGGTTGTTTTCGCCAATGACTGCACCGGTACCGGAGACTGTCCATGTGAGTTCAACCAATTTGCTGGTGGGAAGCGTAAAGTTTTCTTCGTAAGATGCTTCAAGTTTCAAAGCACCTTTCACGCCTGCAACTTTTTCTGCATCGGTTTGGGGAAGTATTTCAAGAGCATCAAGTCCTTGCGGATACACTTGATATACACCGCTGAATGTGTTGACAACACCCTTGATATTGGCTTTTGCGCCTTCAACCCACTTCTCTGCAAATGCTTCAGATGTCTCATCATCCATAAGATAGATGTCGTTGTAGCAAACAAAATTAGTGACATCGCCGAGAGTGAAATAGTAGTTCTTGCCGCTCTTTGCGCCAAGCGTGACACCCTTGAGCTCGATCAATGTTGCTTGATACGGAACAAGTGATTCGTCTTTGCTTGTCTTAGCCGCTGCAAATGCTTCGGTGCGATCAACATAATCAAGCGTGACGTTGTCTTGTGCTGCGGTACGACCGGTCTTGGTCACTGTGCAGCCTTTGTTGAATTCGTATGCGCCGCTGTAAAGAGTGAGCGAGCCGGTGACGACAACTTCGGTGCCGATCGGGAATTCTGCATTGATGCTTTCTCTTGTTGCGGTGATCGATGCGTCAAGAGCCGGAGCGTATGCATAATAGCCGTGACCGTCTTTGTCCATAACCCACAAGCTGCCCTTTGAGCTTGAGAGCGGAGCTGCATTGACAGCAACCACATAACCTACGATATTGTAAGTTTTGTTCTTGTCGCCTGCCTTGCAAGCCGCGATGTATTCGTCATAAGTTGCCACGACAAATTTCGGGACTTTGCGCTCAAACGTGACGGCTTTTGTCGTGCCATCGTCTGCTTTGACGGTTGCAGTCAACGTGTAGACAATCTCTTCAGGTGATCTTTCAGGGATTTTGACAGTGACTTGAGTTCCGTTTCCTTTGTCGACAATTTGGATCTTGTCGGTGTTGACAGTCCATTCAACCGGGAATGAGTAGATTCCTTCAAGCGGGACAGCCTTTGACAGATCAAAACTGCTTGTTGTCTCTGCAGGGATACTATCCTTGTTAAACTTGTAGACTGCGTCAGCTGCCGCATCGAGTTTTGCAACAGGGTTGTTGGAATCGGTCGTTCCACCGCCACCCGGCTTGTCGCAAGCTACGAGAACCACTGATAAACACAGCACCAATACAAGTGCAACTGCTAATAGTTTTTTCATTGCTATTCTCCTTAATAAAGATTTTTGTTTTTATACATCGACATCGTTATGCAACGATGGTAATGTTTTGGGGTGAGAACACCTTGATCTGATAATCACCGTCAAACTTGTCGACAAAGCCCTTCACGTTGATGGTTTTGCCAAGATAAGCGTCTTTGGTGATCGTGTTGCCGTCTTCGTCCTTGAGAACGGTTGTGCGCACATAGACGGTCTTGCCGTCTTTGGTCTGACAAGTGAAAGTCATTGCGCCCACAGACGAGCTGCTCTCGGCAGTCGTGGTGTAGATGCTCTTCACCGTCAACTCGTTCATCGCGATGGACGTGTTGAGCGTTGCGTTGGCATAATCCATCTCGATTGTCTCATCGTCGCCTTGAATGGTGATCTTGCCAAGGAAGGTTGCCGCATCCACAAGCGGATATGCAGGCTCGTGTCCGCCCTCGTCTTCGATCTTTTGGATGTTGTCGGGATTTTTGGGATCTCTGGGCTTGTATTGCAAGCCGGAGATTTGCCACAAATCGCCCGTTTCATAGTATTGCACCGAGCCGACAATGCGCACGCGATTGCCCTTGGTGAGTATCTTCATGCCCGTTGCGCTGAGATTTGCCGTGCCGTAGTATACGGAGATGCCAAAGTAGATGCCCGTCTCTTCATCGTATTCTTCGATGTACACGGAGCCGCCGCTGTCAAGCACTATGTTGCCTTCAAAGGCGACTTTGACGTTGCTGTACGACTCGATGTTGCATCTCAACTCTTTGAGAGTGAGCTCTTGTGCTTCACCGTAGTACATCTCGGGGTCTTTCTCTCCGGAGAAAACCTTCAGCTTGAACTGTTGAGCTTGGTTGAGCGCAGCCATAGCGGTTGTGCCGTATCTGTTCTCTGCCGTGTTGGATGCAATCGCAAGACCGTTTTGCAAAATCTCGATGTTGAGATTGCGCCACTCTGCGTCGTCGCTCGTCTTGTACCACACCCAAACAAGATATCTGCCGTTTGCGTCGGTGTTCCACTTGTCGTCGTCAGACTCGATGAGTATGGAAGTTGCGTTTTTCAATTTCTCTTTCGTGAACTTGGACGCTTGCTTGCCGTATTCTTCGATTCTGCCCGTCGACTCGGGGGTGTTGATTGCAAGATATCTTGCCTTCACGACACCGGTGGAATCTACGTCCGCCCAAAAGTGAGTCGTGTCGCCGTCAACATAGTTTTTGATAGTCACGACTTTCTTGAGCGACGTGCTGTTCATGTCCAGTTTGAGTTGAGAGACATAGTCCACCATCTTGCCGCCGTCTTTGTCGCCGCATGCAACAAAACACGTCAACAAAACGCACAACACAAACACTATTGAGACTATAAGTACGTTTCTTTTCATTTCGATAAGATTTTCGCGCAAGGCGTGCCTTGCGACAATGTCCGACATCACTTCGATGCCGTTTTTGCGACTAAAAAGCGTTACAACGCGTGCAAGGCGCATGACAATTCATACGCCTTGTTTGCGTTTTTTTTACAGGCTTTGTACGCAGTTGGAGATTGCAAGACCGAATGCGGCGTTGATAGCTGCTTTGATTTGAGCTTCATCTTTGAGCTTTGAGCAGTCGGTGAAGCACTTTTGGATGAGAGAACCAACTTCGTCACGAGCCTTGGAAGAACCGTAGAATGCAGGAGATGCATAGTATGCGTGTTCTTGCTCTATGCAGACCTTTGCGGAAAGTTGAGGAAGTCCTTCGTGGCCGTTGGCTGCTGCCATTTGTTCTTGGTACACCGGGTCTTCTGCTGCGGACTTGATGACCGGAACGTAGCCCGATGCAATGGAGAAGTCAGCTTGGAAACTTGCGTTGGTGGTCAAATACTTGAGGAAGAGCCAGGATGCCTTCACTTCTTCAGTGTTTCTCTTTTTGAAAATGCACACGGACGGACCTTGGGAGATAACCTTCGGGTTTGCCGCGTTAATTTGCGGGATGCTGGTGATGCCTGCTTCAAACGGATATTTGTCGTTGACTTTTTCAGGAATTTGGTGTTTTGCGCCTGCGGAAGAACCGATGCACATCACAGCTTTTTGATTCTTGAACAAGTCGGAGGTGTAACCGCCGTTGAGTTCTTGTGTGGTCACGTATCCTTTTTGGAACCATTTCACGAATCTAAGCATGAATTCTTTGTTTGTGTCATTGTTGAAAAGGAAGTGACCTTCTTTTGTTTCGGAATTCGCCGCAGTGTACGGTGAGCCGAGTTGTTCGCACATGGTGATGAACCAGTTGGATTCGGAGTCATAACCGAGCGGAATCATCTTGCTGTCGAGTTCTTTCACTTTTGCGCAAACTTCTTCCATTTCGTCCCAAGTGGTGGGCACTTTCAAGTTGTTCTTCTCAAAGAACGTCTTGTTGTAGTAAAGCACTTCGGTGGATTTGGAGAAAGGCATGGAATACATCAATCCGTCGCCGAATTGCTTGCCTTCGTTGTAGTAACCTTCGATGAAGTCTTCCTTTTGTGCCGCCGTCAATCCAAGCGTTTCGGTTGTGCCGTCAGCTCTTGTCACGGTCTCGGTGCTGCTAATAAAATCGTCGAGAGTTTGCACTGCACCTGCAATGTTGTAAAGCGCGACGTGGTCGGGATAGCAATATGCAAGGTTTGGTTGTTTTCCGGTCATGATTTCGGAAGAAACTTGGTTTCTGACGTCATCATAAGATCCGACTTGCTTTGCGTCGACCTTGTATTCGGGATACAATGCTTCAAACTTTGCGATATACTCGTTGAGCACTTCCGAAAGGTTTGATCCCATGGTGTGATAAAAAGTGATGTGAAGTTTTCCGTCGTCTTTCTTATCACACGCAGCAAACACGCTGAGCGATGCAATCACGATTACGACCAAAAGTATAATGGCTATACCTTTTTTCTTCATAACGATTCTCCTTTATAAATAAATTATTGTTATAATCAACGTATGGCAGTGCCACACGGCTTGATTTCTTGTTTTCGGGAAGCGCGTTTTTGCGCGCTTCCGCAATTGTTCTTAGCCCTTGATACCGCTTCTCGACACGCCTTTCATGATGTATTTTCTGAAGAAAACAAACACCAGGAACAACGGCAGCGAGACCACGGCAACAGCCGCCATCTGCACGGGATAGTTCACATCGCCCGACACGTCTTGGAATGCGTTTCTCAAGCCGTATGTGACAAGCGCGTGCGCGTCGTCGTTTGCGACAAGGCGCGGCCACATGTACGAGTTCCATGCGCCCATCATCTTCAAAATCGTGATCGTGATGATTGTGGGAAGCGCAAGCGGAATCATGACTTTGAGCAAGTATTTGAAGTCGCTCGTGCCGTCCACTTTCGCCGCATAGTACAACTCGTTGGGTATCTGCATAAACGATTGTCTCAACAGATAGATGTAGAACACGCTCACAAGGAAGGGGACGATCAAAACCGTGTAGGTGTTGGTCAACTCCATCTTTGAAACGGTGATATAGTTGGTGATTGTAAACAACTCGCCCGGGATCATCATCGTTGCAAGCAAGCCCGCAAAAAGAATGTTTTTGCCCTTGAATTCAAGCCTTGCAAACGCAAATGCCGCGAGTATCGTTATCACAAGCGACAGTATCGTGGACACGATGCCGACAAACACTGTGTTTCCGAACAATCTCCACAAATTTGCTTGCGTGAACGCTTCTGCGTAGTTGCCCCACAGCACGTGTTGCGGCCAAAACGTCGGCACGCTTTGACGATATTCTTCAAGCGATTTGAGCGAGGAGATGATCATCCAGTAGAACGGGAACAACACCGCCACCGCCACAAGAATAAGGAATGCATACTTGACGATGTATCCGATCACCTTGAATGTCGTTTGCCTAATGTAGGTGTTTTTTACGCTTTGTTCTTGCATAACTCTTTCAGCCATGATACACCTCCATCAATAGTGCACTTTCTTCTTGCTGACTTGCAAGTTGATAAGTGTAACGGCAAGGATGATTGCAAACAATATCAGAGCCGCGGCTGCCGCCTTGCCCTGGTTGTTCGGCATCTGTCCCGCAACGTTGTCGTATATATAACCGACCATGGTGTTCAATCTGCCCGCATCGCCGACAGGTCCCATTTTTTCGCCGAAAATACCGACGACGCTGGAATATTCCTTAAATCCGCCGATAAAGCCCGTGATGACAACGTATGCGATCATCGGCGAAAGGAGCGGAACGGTGATTTTTCTCAACACCCTGCCCTTTGACGTGCCGTCAACCTTCGCCGCATCGTAATACTGATTGTTTATGCTTTGCAAACCGCCCAGCAAAACAAGTATCTTGAACGGGAGCGCGTTCCACACTATGTACACAACCATGACCGTCATGTTCGCCCAATAAGACGAACCTGCGTTGATCCAGTTGATACGAGTGCCGCCAAATGCTTCTATAATGTTGTTCATGATGCCCGCGGTGTATACGATTTCGCCTTCCGTGCCGATAAAGCTGCCCGTGATGTTGAACATTGCCGCAAAAACCATGCCTATTGCAATCGAGTTGGTCACGTACGGCAAGAAATAGATGGTTTGGAGCAATCTTCTGAGCGGTTTGATCGAGTTGAGCGTAACCGCAATCAAAAGAGCAAGTATCGTGGAAATAGGCACTGTCAACACGCAAAGCAATATGGTGTTTTTAAGTGCGCTTGTGAAACCGTTCCATGCGACGACGTCTTTGAAGTTCTGAACACCGAACTCAAATTTTACGCCCGCAATAGCAGACAACATGCCGTAGCCGTCCGAAAACGCCATAATCAAAGTGTTGATGATAGGCCACACCGTAAATACGGCAAGCAATATCAACGCCGGCGACAGATAAAGCCACGCTTTCCATTGATGTTTGGAGTCTACCATATTATTTTACCTCGCTGTCGGTGTTTTCGTCTTTTTTGACTTCGACTTTTTCTTCGACAATCACTTCTCCGCCGTTTTCGACGACGTCTTCAACAACTTCTTCGACGACTTCTTCAACGTCTGCTACGTCTGCGGTCATTTTTGCATCCGCAACGACTTCATTCATATATGCAAAGCACTTTTCTTCGTCTTCTTGGCAAAGGAAAATTCTCTTCTCGTCGTTTTCGGAGTTGTGAACAACGAAAGACGGATAGACTTTTTCGTCTCCGACAAGATAGTACACGCCGAATCCGTCGTCAAATTGCTCTGCAAACACGTCCAATGCCTCTGCTATATCGAGCGTGGTGACAAGTTTGCCTCCTTCAACGCCCGCAAAATACACGGGTGCGCCGTCTTGATGATCCACCACGCAAACGTAGGGAGTATCGAGATTGAGCTCGACGGGTTTTGCCTTGGGTGTGCACAAATCGATAAGTTTTTCAAATTTCTTTTGCGCGCTCTTGACAAAATTCTTGACAAACTTGGGTTGTTTTTCCTTTCTTTCTTGAGCAGTGGCAACTTTGATTGCGTCTTCTCTTGTGGAAAGCACGCCAAAGTCAAAGTCGTGTCCGTCTTCGTCAACGGACAATGCGCGGCGAATCTTGTTCCATTGATACTTCACCGTTGCCGTGTCTTGAACATCCCAATCGATTCTTCCGCGAGAGAAGATGAAAATCTTGTTGGGTTTGATGTCAAAACGCACTTCGTCCTTGTTTGTGTCGACAACGCTTGTCGCATCGATGATTGAACGAATGATCGGGCTGACCGCATTTTCGTTTTCGGAGACGATGCTCACGTCGCGTCCCATAACTTCAACGCTTCTGAGCTTGCATCCGAGCGCGCCTTTTTCGTTAAGGATGAAACCTTCCGGACGGATGCCGACGTACACGTCCTGATCTTCAACCGTAGGAGCGTCAAGCACTGCGTCTTTGCCGATATAAACTTTGCCACCCTTCACTTCGCCCTTGAACACGTTTATAGGCGGAGTTCCGAGGAATTTTGCGACAAACAAGTTTGCAGGGCTGTCATACACGTCTTGCGGCTTGCCGATTTGTTGCACGACGCCGAGTTTCATAACCACGATCATGTCCGAGATGCTCATCGCTTCTTCTTGGTCGTGGGTGACAAACACCGTTGTGATGTTGGTCTCTCTTTGGATACGTCTGATTTCTTCACGGGTTTGAAGTCTCAAACGCGCGTCAAGGTTTGAAAGCGGCTCGTCCAAAAGGAGAACGCGGGGCATCTTGACAAGCGCACGCGCAATTGCGACACGTTGTTGTTGGCCACCCGAAAGTTCGCTCGGTTTGCGATCCATAAGCTCGTCGATTTGCACGAGTTTTGCCGCATCGTAGGCTCTTTCAAGCATTTCTTCTTTGGTAAGTTTGTCTGCGCCTTTCAAGTTTTGAAGGGGGAACAAAATGTTTTGCTTGACCGTCATGTGCGGATAAAGCGCGTAGTTTTGGAATACGAGTCCGACGCCGCGGTTTTCCGGAGCAAGAGTTGTGACGTCGTCGTCACCGAAAAAGATCTTGCCGCTTGTCGGCTTTTGCAAACCGCAAATCATATAGAGCGTGGTGCTCTTGCCGCAACCGGACGGACCGAGAAGTCCGACCAATTTTCCGTCGGGTATCGTAAAGGTGAAATTGTTGACAGCAACGACTTCTTTCCCTTTCTCGTGTCGACTTTGGAAAATTTTCGTCAAATTTTCTAATACAACTTTCATAATCCCATATTTCCTTTATATGATATTTTGTTATAATACATAAACCCTTATTGCGTGCGCGCTCAAAGATTTACGTTGTTGTCATTTGTTTTTCTTGCGCTTTGTGTGTTTTTTTGCATCGCTATTTGTCTTGCCGTTTTCTTCGGCAACGGAAATACTCTCGCTTTGCGACTTGTCGCCGGAAGGTGCGCTTTCTTCCTTCTTTTCATCGTCATAGACGATCTCTTTGCCGTTTTCGTCAACGATTTTTCGTCCGTTTCTGCGATTGAGCGAGCTGTTGTAGAAGTCAAATTTCTTTCCTTCTCGGTATTCGTCTCTTTCTGCAAGTTCGTTCTGTTGCGCTTTTTTGAATTCCATAAGTTCTTCTTCACTGTCGAAGATCATTTGGCTGGAGAAGTCAACGCACACCGTCCTTGCAATCAAGTCGTGCAAAACGGACGCGGTGCTTTTGAACGTGTACGCAAAAACGGCGATTTGCAAAATCACGATTGCGACAATAACGCCGATTGCGATATATCCGCTCAGAACGTGATAGAAAAACGCCATCAAAATCAAGTAGATCGGCACCATCATTTCAAAAACGTACATGCCGAGTATGGAGCGAACGAACATAGAAAAAGGTCTCACACGCACGCCGTTTGTGTGCATCACGGCGAGCCCAAAGACCTTTTTACCGATAGTTTGCCCGTTTTTCAAGGCAACGGGGATAATAAATTCAAAAATCAATACGGAAAGGAAAACACCGATTGAAACCATAAGCGGAGTCAAGCCGTTTATGTACTTGTACTCTTTCATAAAATCACTGTTTGCATTGAGTTTTTCAGTGATTTCTTTGCCGGCTTTTGTACGAAGCTCATTGACTTGCGTCTTCTGCTCTTCCGTGAGAGCGTCGTATTCTTCGCTTGACATATTCAAGTCAAAACCGGTCTGTTGCTTATAAGTTTCGACGACTTCTTTTTGAACCTGAGTCGCCATGGATTGCATATTTTTGTAATGAGTGTCGTATTTGCAAATAACTGCAATAAGAGCCATAAATCCCACTGCCAAACAAGCAATGAGAATGATGTCAAGAAGAAACGCTGCGAATCTCTTCGTAACACTGGCTTTTTGCACGTCGTAGATCATTACGACCCCCTTTTTCGACAATGTCTTCTCTCTGAGCGGCGCATTTGTTACATTTCAACTATAATTAATATAGTGTATGCACGAGCGTGCGTCTTAACTCTCAAAATTATGCTAACATATTTCGACAAAAAAAACAATGCCCATTCTCAAATTTTCTTTTCCGATTTTAACAAAACGCGCTTTTTTATGAGGCGCAAAATTTGAAAAATATCCCCGAATGCCACTAAACAGTGGCGTTTCGGAGATAAAAGTTTTCATACAATTTGCCATATATTTTTTCGATTTTTTTTAATATAACGACACGATAAGTATACTGTCCGACAGTTTCACACCGAATTTTTTCACTTTTCGCCCCATAGCGCGCGATAGTTTTCGTCAAGGGATAACTCGGGATTGAGTGCTTCGTCGAGAGAAAACGCAGCGGAATTCTTCTCGTCACGTCCTTTCTTCTCTCTCGTCTTCTGCATAAGTTCTTTAAGCCCCGAATCTTCCGACGATAAATTGTCTTTTTCGACTTTCGGCATAGCGGTTTGTTTTGCGGTGAGTCTTTCGACTTCCTTTCTGAAATGCGCTTCCATTTCGTCTTCGCTTGCGCATTTATTGAGCGAAAAATCTTGCATAAGGAATTTTTTGAGTTCGATTTCGACGGACACTGCCACGCTTTCGACGTTAAGCGCATCCTTGTCGAAGTGATACCTATCTTTCATCTGCTCATACGCTCCCGTCCATTTTGCACGGAATAAGCGCAACCTTTCAAGTTCGGCGCGGTATCTCGCTTTCACGTCGTCGGTGAGTTTGTTTGCATTTTCGGTGGCGGTGACAAGACACAGTTTTATCTGTTCTTCTCTGCCTTTCAATTCTTCGTTTTGCGCTTTTAACGACTCACACTCTTCACCGAGTTGTTTTATGCGGTCGCGAAGCGCCATTTCGGTCTCTTCGTTCTTGCTTTCTTCAAGCGCGATATAACTCTCGACGGCGTCGATGTCGTAGCCTTTTCTGCCAACGGGAAATCTCGTGATTATTTTCTTTTTCATAAGCCTGTCTCCATGCCGTTTTTTCTAAAAAAATTATAACTTGGAAGTCGCGCACAAACAAGATTATACTTTGTCGAATTTTGTCTTATTTTGCGCAAAAACGCAACTTAAAGTCATAGATTTGACGCTTCAACTTATCGTTTTGCAAATTGCGTTGTAAATATCAAATCTCGTTTCACGCTTCTAAACGCATAAAAACCGACGCTTCTAAACCGCAAAAAACTTCAACCGAAATGTCGCTGTAAATTCCCGTTTCAGTATCCGGAAGCTATGCTAAATACAACAAAAAATGAGTAAATTCGCATATAAAAATCGCACCCGACTTTTGCGGATGCGACTATGATTTTCAGATAAAATTCACAATGAAAATGCCGTGAAAATCAGTGATTTTTCAATGTAAAAAAACGAAAAAATCACGTGAAATTCGCTATCGTTTTTAGGCGAAAATCAATCCTGACCGTGCGCTTTGTTGAGAAGTTCGGTCTTGAGATTCCAAAGGTTTTGAGACAAGTCGACTTTGTATTCCTGCGTATTGATAACTCTGCGGTATTCGGGGAAAAACTCTTTTATGTTTTCGTCTTCGTTGTCGCAGATTTGTTTGAGCGACGGCTTGTCGTAAACGAGTTTTCCGTCCTTGAAAACGGGCACCATGAGTTCCTTGATTTCGTAGTCGACAAAAGTGGTCTTCTTCCACGTTTGTTCGGGGTGGAAAATCGTGAGCGGCTTCGAAGTGTCAAAAGTCTCGTCTTCAAGACAAATAAGGTCCGCCTGCGCCATGCCGTCCTTGAAAATACGAACGATTTTTTTAACTCCCGGATTCGTGGTCTTTTCGTGGCTGTTGGACACTTTGATTTTCGGCACGAGTTTTCCGTTCTCTTCGAGTGCGCAGAGTTTATATACGCCGCCTAAAGACGCGTTGTTGTAACTCGTGATAAGTTTCGTTCCTATGCCGTACACGTCGATTTTGGCGTCCTGAGTGTTGAGTGCGAGCAATATGTCTTCGTCAAGGTCGTTTGTCGCAAAGATAAGGCAATCCTTATGCCCTGCTTCGTCAAGCATAACGCGCGCTTTGCGGCTGAGATACGCAAGGTCACCGCTGTCAAGACGAATGCCGACGGGCTTATGACCTTTTGCTTTGAGTTCGTCAAACACTTTTATGGCGTTCGGAACGCCGCTCTTGAGCGTGTCGTAAGTGTCAACGAGAAGTAAGCAATTGTCGGGATAAATTTCCGCGTATTTTTCAAACGCTTCGAGTTCGCTGTCAAACGACATGACCCAACTGTGCGAGTGCGTACCCGTCACGGGAATTCCGAACAGTTTGCCTGCGACAACGTTTGAAGTCGTGCGGCAACCGCCTATACAAGCGGCTCTTGCGCCGTAGATGCCTGCGTCTGCACCCTGCGCTCTGCGAAGTCCGAATTCGCTGATTTTATTTTTGGTACATTCTTTAAGTCTTGCCGCTTTCGTTGCGATCAACGTCTGGTGATTGATGAACGTAAGAAGCGCGGTTTCGACGAGTTGTGCTTCCCAAAGCGGAGCGGATACGGTGAGTATCGGCTCGTAAGGAAACACCATCGTTCCTTCCGGAACTGCCTTTATATCTCCCGAAAAACTGAAATCTTTAAGTGCCGAGAGAAACTCTTCACCGAATATTCCGAGAGAGCGGAGATATTCTATATCGCTATCGTCGAAATGAAGATTGCGGATATAATCTATCGCTTGTTCGAGTCCTGCGGCAATAGCGTACGAATAACCGCCCGCACCGCGATAAAACACGTCGAACACGGCTCTGGTTTTGTCAAGACCGCAAAGGTGATAACCGTTCATCATCGTAAGCTGATAAAGGTCGGTCAAAAGCGTGAGATTGTTGGTTTTTACACGTTCGGTAACATAATTTTGTTCCATGATTTCTCCTGCGAGCAAGTCGCATATCGTTTTTGTATATTAGCGGAAAAACCGCCTTTGCATTATATTTGATAAGTTGCCGTCTTTTCGATGTTTTTCAGACGCTTTTTGTATCCTTTCGACACGACGTTAACGAGCGATTCGTCAATGGGCAAATACTCTTTTTCGTTCTTTCTCACGTAGCATATTTTGAGCGTGAGAGTTGCAAAGAACGCGGCAATTTTGTCTCCTGCCTTGTCCGATTGCTTGTTTGCCGCTCCAAAAATCTTGCCTATACGTTTATAGTTGGCGATTTCGTATTCCGTGACGTACGCACCGTTGACATTGCCACCGTTTTCGAGCGCACGCAAGCGTGAATAGGCAAGTTTGCTGTTACGGGCAATGACGTACACGATGCCGATGGCAAGCGCGAGAATCGCAACGATAAGACATGCGGTCTTCGTGATAGGCACTGCGTCCATACGCAAAAATTCGAGCCAAAATCTGCCGAGGCAATACCAGAAAAGGTAGAATATCATAAGTATGCCCGGATACTTCTTTTGATAATCCTTTCTCCAAAGCGCAACGGATATGGCAACGCCTATTGCGTTCCACACGCCTTCGTAGAAAAACGTTGCGCAGAACCAGTTTCCGCCGCCGCCTGCCGCGATATGTTTGTCAACGATTGACTTGAAGTCTACGCTGACGCCGCTAGGGTCGGTAATATATACGCCGAACGGAAAGAATTGCAACGCCTTGTTCGTTATTGGCAAGCCGAACGCTTCCTGATTGACGAAGTTGCCCCATCTTCCGATGATTTGTCCGAGAAATACGGGGACTACGACCAAATCGACGACGTTGAGAAAATTGGTTTGTTTTTTATGCCTGAGCGAGAAAAACACCGCTCCGAGAAGACCACCGACGAGACCGCCTATTATGGTGATACCGCCCTTCCATATCGCTATGATATTGACGAATTTGTCCCAACCTTTCAGTCCGTTGTCTCCGAAATACTCGTCGAATCTCGGAAGAACGTATAAAAGACGCGCAAACACTATCGCAAGCGGTATGAGCCACAAAAACAACTCTATGATGTCGTCGGGAGTGAGCCCCACCTTTTTTGATTGCCAACACGCATAGGCAAGCCCGACTATCATGCCTATGACGATGATCAAGCCATACCATTCCACGCTCAAACTGCCGATGCGGAATGCTTCTCTCGGATTATCTTTCGTTGCGAGAATAAAATCAAACATAACGTTTCCGCCTTATAAATCGAGTTTTGCCGCGCCGCTGTCGCGTATTGCGAGTTTGAACACGTTTTCCGTGCCGAACATAATTTCAAGCGCGTTGTCAACGCCCGTCTCGCTCTTCTTGGCAAAGACGAGTATCGTGCCTGCAAATCCGCCGCCGTGCACTCTTGAGGCAACCACGCCTTCTATCTTCACCACTCTGTCGAGCGCGTTTTCGAGATTGTGATTTCTGCTTGCCGGAGAATAGGTGTTTTGCAGTTTGCGTCTCGAACTGAGTCCCGACTCGTTGACGATGCTCAAAAATTCGTCTTCGTTTCCGTTCTTAACCGCTTTAAGCGCATTTTCTACGCGCGCGTTCTCTTCAAAGAAGTGTTCTGCACGAAGATAGGCTCTTTCGCTGACTTTTCCCACGATATTGTTCTTGTCGCGCTCCCACTTGTCTCTCGGGATCTCGTGAAGGAGCTTTGCGCCGAACAGGCTTGCCACTTCTTTCATTTCCTGCGGAATTGCCGCATAATCGTCGGTAAGGTCGCTGTGGTCTCCGCCCGTTGCGATGACGTATATGTCAAGGTCGTCGAAGTTCCAGTGCGCTTTTTCGATTATCGGTTCGTCAAAACTTGCAAAGTCTATAAAGTCGACTCCGCCGAGCGCAATCGCGCTTTGGTCCATAAGTCCGCACGGCTTTCCGAAAAACGTATTCTCGGCATATTGAGACGCTTTTGCCTTAAACACGGGGTCGAGCGAAGAATCGTTGTATAAAACGTTGAGAATTTCGGCAATCGCAAGTTCAAAAGAACTGGACGACGAAACGCCCGAACCTTTCGGCACGTTTGACGTCATGCAAGCGGAAAAACCGCCGACTATCTTCCCAGAGCGTTTGAAATAATCGACGACGCCTTTTATCAGCGCGAGCGACGTGCCTATTTCGCTCACCGCAAAATCGGGATGCTCGACGTCGACTCTCAACATCGGATAACCTTTCGATTTGACTTCGATTATTCCGTCAGTGCGTTTGGATACGCTTGCCAGAGTGTCGAAATTTATTGCGGCGCAAAGCACTTTTCCGCCGTTGTGATCGGTGTGATTACCAACGATTTCTATACGTCCCGGAGACGAGAAAAACTCCACGTCTTCGGTGTTGAACGTGGATTTGTGCATTCCGATAAGTTCTTCAAAACGAGAAATTTCTTCGTTTTTGCAGGCGTGAAACACGTCTTTGCATGCTTTTTCAAACTTTTCGTTGGTCAAAAAATCGATTGCCATAATCAGTTTCTGCTCCTACATAGCATAATTATGCTATATTGTATCACACCAATACGACTTTTGCAAGACATTTGCAAGTTCCCAAAGTAAATGCAAACTAAAAACTTGCATTGCAAAAAGAAGCGTGTTACAATATTTTTCAGTAAAAATTTTTATCCATTTGGGAGATGTTATATGTCACCGAGAATTTCTTATGACGAACTAGCAAAGCAAAACGTGGCAAAACTGCTCAAATACGCAACAGAGCATTTATTCCTTGACGATGCGGATTATTTTTACGCTCAGAACCAACTTCTCGACGCTCTTAAAATTCAGCAACCCGGCGAATACCCGGATATAATTGTCGGAGATATTTACGACGTGGTCGAATCGCTTTCCGCATACGCAGTGAGAAAAAAACTCATCGAAGAAAACGAAAGATTGCTTTTTGAGACGAAACTCATCGGATACTGCATGCCCGCACCGAGCAAAGTCATCGAAACGTTTGACGACATCGCAAGTTACGAAGGTGTGGACAAGGCGTGCGACTATCTGCACCGTCTCGGCATCGACAGCCTTTATTTGCGTCAAAAAGATTTTGACAAAAACATTATATGGAAACACGACGCGCCGCGCGGTGATATAATCGTTACAATCAACCTTTCAAAGCCCGAAAAAACGCCCGAACAAGTGCGCCTTGCAAAAGAAGCCAAAACCGGCTATCCCAAATGCGCGCTCTGCGCCGAGAATCTCGGCTTTGCCGGCAACGCGGCTATGGCGGCAAGACAAACCATTCGCACGATACCTTTTGAACTTGACAACGAAAGTTGGTTTATGCAATTCTCTCCGTACAGTTATTTCGAGCAGCACGTCATTGCTGTTTGCAGAGAACATCGCCCGATGTGCGTGAGCGACGCGACGCTTAAGCGCATGCTTGACTTTGTCGATTTGTTCCCCCACTATTTTATCGGTTCAAACGCGGCATTGCCTATCGTGGGTGGATCTATCCTTGCGCACGATCACTATCAAGGCGGCAAAAAAGTGCTTCCCGTGTTCTCTCGCCCCGCTCGCAGATATTTCAGAGTGGACGATTTCTGCGACGTAAACGTATCCGTCGTTGACTGGTACAACTCAATCGTGAGAATCGAAAGCAAAAACCGCGAACACGCGCTCGAAGTGGCAAACAGATTCCGTCGCGCATGGGATACGTACTCGGACGAGAGCGTAAACGTTCTTTGCGCAACGCAAAAAGACGGCGAAAGCGTTCAGCACAACGCAATCACGCCGATTGCTTCGATAAACTCGGACGGCGAATATCAATTCAATCTCATTCTGCGCAACAATCGCACGGACGAACAACACCCGTTCGGCATCTTCCACCCCGCACAAGAACTTCACAACATCAAGCAGGAATCTATCGGCATAATCGAAGTTATGGGATTGTTTATTCTTCCCGGCAGACTCGCAAAAGAATGTGAAATGATACGCGACTTGCTCACGGGCAAAAGCGAACTCGACTTCAAAGCAATCGCCGAAGAAAATCATCCGCTTCACAAGCATCTCGGCATGATAACGCAACTTGTCGTTGACAACGGCACGAATATGTCGGAAGGAAAAGCGTCCGGTGTCATCACCGATTATATCAACAACGCATGCGAACAAATTCTCGACACGACCGCAGTCTTCAAGAACGACGAGAAAGGTCAGGAAGCGTTTGACAGATTCATCGCAAGCGTGCTTGGCTAATCTGTGCGTTTACAAAAACGAAAAACAACAACACAATCAACAACGAAAATCACAACAAAAAAACGCCGTTTTCAAACGGCGTTTTTTTTCAATTCTTATAACAACTTAAACAATGATTTTTACGACATCTGTTTAGGTCAATTTTGTTTTTTTGACAATTTGAGCGAACTTATCAAGCACACGACTCCGCTTGCGAGAAGGAGCAACGTCCATACGAAACTTCCTGCCCACGTTCCTGCTGAAAACACGTCTTTACCGTACAAACCTTGAAGTTGAATCAAAACCGACAAGCCGCAAATTTCGACTATCGTATAAACGACGAGCACGCCAAGCATCACACAAGAAGCAATGAACGCTTTTTTGTAACTTTCAAAAATGTTTTCGTCTGCAATCGGAAATTTAGCATTTCTGACTTTCGCAGTCAACGCAACGATTGCCGAAGCGCAAGCGACTATCGCAACGTGCATAACGATTTCCGTATAAGAAAGCGAAACATACGCCTTCAACGCCTTGTATGCGACTTGATTTGCAACACTGCCTAAACCTTCGTTAAGTTCTCCCAATTCGCCAATATTGAGAAAACCTGTGAAAAATCTCAACAAACCGATGACCAACAGCAAAATCGCAAACGAAAAAACGTTCTTCACTGCCTTGTTTGCTTTCGCATCGCTTTCAAAGGACGCATGATAGGTCGGCTGAACAGGTTGGTACGTAGGTTGAACAGGCTGATAAGTTCCGTTCGAATGCTCGTCGGAGAAAAACTCGTCGTCATTTTGAACGGATGGCGCGGATATCGTTTGCTCTGAGCCGCAATAAGGACAATATATCGTGCCGCTTGTTTTCTCGGTCTCGAAATCCGCCGCGCATTTAATACACGTGATTTTCATAATAAAACTCTCTCCCTTTGAGATATTTTCGTGTCATACCGACACTTTATATTTTTATTATAGATAATTTTTTATCAACTGTCAATAGAACAAAAGCCGTCATTGCGGCAACGGCATCGCTTGCTTGCAAGCAACGCCGAGAGCCGCATTAGGCTTTTGTTCTGCTAACCGCGCCGAAAATCTTTTGCTATCAGTTCAATCACGGACAAAAACTCCTGCCGCAATTTCGCAAAATTGTCGGCTTGGTGTTTAGATTGGGTGGGACACCCACACCTGAATAGATACCGTCATTGCGGCAACGGCATCGCTTGCTTGCAAGCAACGCCGAGAGCCGCATTAGTCTTTTGTTCTGCTAACCGCGCCGAAAATCTTTGCTATCGGTTCAGTCACGGACAAAAACTCCTGCCGCAGTTTCGCAAAATTGTCGGCTTGGTGTTTAGATTGGGTGGGACACCCACACCTGAATAGATACCGTCATTGCGGCAACGGCATCGCTTGCTTGCAAGCAACGCCGAAAGCCGCATTAGTCTTTTGTTCTGCTAACCGCGCCGAAAATCTTTTGCTATCAGTTCAGTCACGGACAAAAACTCCTGCCGCAGTTTCGCAAGATTGTCGGCTTGGTGGTTTAAGCGGTAAAATTCCAATATGCCTTGTCATTTAGAGGCAAGCGAAGAATCTCGTGGAAACGAAACGGCAGTATATATGCGTCATTTTACATCTTTCCGCTACCGCGAAATTGCCACGCTAACGCTCTCAATGACTACATGACAATATGGAAGAATTTGAAAAACCAAGACTCCATCTCTTTGACGGCAGTATTCGAATAAAGAACAAGAAAGGCGCAACACAGACAAAACCTAATGTACACATAGTACATGATTTTGGATGTGTTGCGCCTGACGCAGTTATTTGCCGAATAATGCCGTCAAAGCTCAATGCGGGAAGACAGCGCGCGCGACAAAGTACTCTCATCCGCATACTCGATCACACTGCCTTCGGGAAGTCCGCGTGCAATGCGGGTGACTTTGATGCCCATGGGCTTGATGAGACGCGCGATGTACATTGCGGTGGCTTCGCCTTCAACGTCGGGGTTGGTGGCAAGAATCACTTCTTCGACGCCGTCGAGACGAGCAAGAAGTTCTTTGATGCGAATATCGTTCGGTCCGATATGTTCCATTGGAGAAATCACTCCGCCGAGAACGTGATATACGCCTTTGAAGTCCTTGACTTTTTCAAGAGCGATTATGTCTTTTGGCTCTTTTACAACGCAAATCGTGGTTGGTTTTCGCGTTGCGCAAATGTCGCAAACTTCGTTTTCGGTGTAGTTGCCGCAAATTTTGCAAAAATGCACGTTTTTCTTGACTTCTCTTATTGCGTCTATAAGTTCGTTGACTTCTTCTTCGGGAGAGTTGAGAATAGCGTACGCATAACGAGCCGCCGTCTTCTCTCCGACAGACGGCAGTTTTGAAAGTTGCGCAATAAGTTTTGCTAGTGGTTCTATATATTTCATAAATCGGTATTAAAACTCCGCTTAAACGTCATTAACGGACGGACGGAGCCTAAAACGCAACCCGCTAAGCACTCGTTGTGAGCATCACCGAGTCGTTTCGTGATTTCGAGCCGTTATGTACGGATGCAAGGCTTAAAACAATCCGCCTGCGTTGCCCATCGGGCCGAGAAGTTCTTTGGAAAGATCGTCGGCTTGTTTCATCGCGTCGTTGAGAGCGGCAAGAACCATATCTTCGAGCATTTCGACGTCGTCGGGGTCAACCGCTTCGGGTTTGATGCTAACGGAAACGGGGGTTTTGTCTCCGGTGATTGTCACTTCAACCATTCCGCCTGCCGCACTGCCGGTGACTTCGCTGTCTGCGAGTTCTTGTTGCGCTTCTTGCAATTTGCGTTGCATTGCTTGCGCTTGTTTCATGAGTTGTTGCATATTTCCGCCGCCAAAACCGCCGTATGCCATAATTTTGTCTCCTATATTGTGAATTTTCGCTTTATTTTATTTCGAGCATTGCGCCGAACATCTCTTTGACGTAAGGCAAAGCCTTGTCTTCGTCGAGACGGTGCACCGCTTCGATAACGAGTTTGTGCGTCGTATCGACGCTCTGAAACGCCCTGTTGATTGCGTCTCTGTTGTTTTTGTCTTCCAAAAAGCCGAGCGTGGCCACATCTGCAACTTTCACGAAGAACGTATCGTCGTTCATTTCAAGTTCGGCGTCTTGCGTGGATAACGCAATGAGTTGGAAGCCGCTTTGTCTCAATTCGGATGCTACCCTGAGCCACACCTGTCTCGCATCCGTTTTGACAGGTGCCGACTCAAAACCCGATTTTCTGAGCCCCGCTATTATCTTTTCGAGTTTCGCAACCCGAAGTTGCAACTCTTCCACTTTAGCGTCGGAGTCTCCGCCGCTTGCCGCCAACACGACCGCAGATTCAAACAATATACGATGCTGTGCGCTGTATCTGAACTCACCTTCGAGTTTGGACATAATCTTCATTATGCTCATGCACTTTTCGGTGGTGTATTTATCCGCCATTGCTTTGAGTGCGACGTATATGCTTTCGGGAAGCGCAAGGAGTGTCTTTGCCGACGAACAATTCTTTATATACAACACGTTTCTGAAAAGCGTTGCAAGGTCTTGCGCAAGAATGGGAACACTCTTGCCCAAATCGCAAAATTCCGCAACGTCGCGAAGTGCTTCGTCTACGTTGCCGTCCGCAATCGCAGTGGCAAGTTTTTGCAATTTCTTCGGGTCTGCCGCGCCGAGAACTTCAAGCACGCCGTCGTAGGTCACGTTGCCTGCGCAATAACTCACGCACATATCGGCAACCGACAATGCGTCTCTGACGCTTCCTGCTCCTGCCTGCGCAATCAAATCAACCGCTTCGTTTTCGTACTTCACGCCGATATCGTCAAATATGAAGCGTATGCGTTTTGCGATGACCGCACTTGGCACAAGTCTGAAATCGAAACGCAGACAACGAGACAATATCGTTGCGGGGATTTGATGAATTTCGGTTGTTGCGAGAATGAAAATCGCATGCGACGGCGGCTCTTCAAGCGTTTTGAGAAGAGCGTTGAACGCCGCCTTCGAGAGCATGTGGACTTCGTCGACGATGTAGACTTTGTATCTGCCTATCGTCGGCGGAAAATTGATTTTGTCCGTCAATTCTCTGATTTGGTCAACCGAGTTGTTGGACGCCGCGTCGATTTCAAGAATATCGAAGTTTGACGGAGACGCAAGTTCTACACAATGAGCGCATTTTCCGCACGGCGAACCGTCCGGAAGCGGAGTGAGACAGTTAACCGCCCGTGCAAAAATCTTTGCGACGGACGTCTTGCCCGTTCCGCGCGTTCCCGTGAAAATGTACGCATGTCCGACGCTGTCGGTTGCGATTTGATTTTTCAGAGTGCGCACGATATGGTCCTGTCCGATGACTTTGTCAAAGGTGTCGGGACGATATTTGCGATATAAAGAAGTATATGCCATAATTTGTATTATAAACTAAATACGCCGATATGGCAAGACCTATGACAAATTTGTTTTCGGTTTTGAAAAATGCAAAATCGCTCCCGAAACGGAGAATTTCAAACGTTCGGAAGCGACGAAAATCTATCGTAAAATCGGCGTCATATATTGCTCATAAGTGCCTTTCTGCAATACGTCAACTGCACGAGTTGATAGCGCAACGACGACGTGACGAACGCCCTGTTTTTTGAAAAATCAACGTTGTCGAGAAGTGCCAAAGTCGTGACGAGCGCAAGCTTGATTTCGGTGATTTGTTCTTTATCAAAACTCTCGCTCTCTTGATAGAATTGTGACTTTATATCGTCGATTTGACTGTATAAAACCTTGATTTGTGTTTTTGCGTCTTCAACGGTTATGCTTTCCCCGTTCAAATCGTTTGCGGTTTTATACAAAGACTCAAAAGCAATATCGAAGTATTTAAGCGCATCAGAAACACTCTCCTTCATATCGTTTTTGCACCACTTGAACGAGCCCTTCCCTATTTCGATTTTTTTCACATAAAGCCCTGCTTCTCCAAGAGACGAAACCACCTTCTCCGCATCGCCTTTCGACCTGTAAACTGCATATATGATTTCTATGTCGTCGCCTTTAAGAACGTAGCCGGCACCGCCTTTCGACTTTATCATATCCGCACTTGCCCTTGCCAAAGTCACGTCACCGTATCCGCCGCAAGTGACGGCATAAATAGTTTCCGCTTCCTGCTTGCTTGAATAAAACACACCGAGAAAACCTTCTCCCGAAAACGTCATGCACAACGCCAGAGTAAGCATAAAACACAACACGATCGTGCATACGACGATTATATTCTCCTTCGCCATTTTTCGCATGCTAGATTATATGCGATTGCTTTTAGATTGATTATAGAAAAAGTGTTTTACGGTTCTGTAAAATATCTAGGAAGTTACACAGTCAGTTAATAAGTGTGCTCGAATAGGCAGAGTGCGTGTATAAATTTTTATTAGTTCTAGGTTCTACAAGGGGTGAGCGTGTAAAACCCTAAATAGAAATGCCCCATCTTTCCGGACCGCGCCGGTATTTCTTCCACCACTCGTATAGAGTGCTTTCTCTACAAAAGTTCACATCGCTCGAGGGGAAGACAGGCGGCACTCGCATAGAAAAGTATCGTACTCTTGTTATGCCACTCGTTCGCAAGTGCAAAGAACAACACGCACTTGCTCACTTGTACAACCGTCTTGCTCGGCGCTTATTTGCTCGCCGCCGTTGCGGCTCGTGTTCCGTCTTCGAAGTCACACATTTCATTTATAAGTACACTCCGAACAAGTTTTCGTTTCGGTTGTGGGTGTCCCACCCAATCTAAACCACCAAGCCGACAATCTTGCGAAATTGCGGCAGGAGTTTTTGTCCGTGATTGAACTGATAGCAAAGATTTTCGGCGCGGTTAGCAGAACAAAAGCCTAATGCGGCTCTCGGCGTTACTTGCAAGCAAGCGATGCCGTTGCCGCAATGACGGCTTTTGTTCGGATAAAGAGCAAGGAAAAGCCCTTTGAACAGCAACCCTAGCGTACCGTGCGTACGTGAGTTGTTGGACAAGGGGCTTAGACGATGTTATTCGCTAAATAGTAATAACTACCTAGCCTGTAAGGGCAATATTTGGATGAAGAACGCGAAAGGCACGGCTTGAAACAAAACCCAACGTACATTTAGTACGTGATTTTGGAGCAAGCCGTGCCTGACAAAGTTATTCGCAAAATAGTGCCCTTACAGATGGTAGGGGGTGACTTGGTATACGTAATAATTCAACCAATTGTAAAACAGCAAATTCGCCGTCGAACGCCATTTCATATCCACTTTGTCGACGTCGTCGTTGGCAAAATAGTTTTTGGGACGCTCGATGCAGAGACCTTTTTCAAGGTCGCGGAGATACTCGTTGCGGAGAGTATAGCGGTCGTATTCGCTGTGTCCGGTGAAGAAAAACGACTTGTTGTCAAGTGTTTTGGCAATGGCAACACCAGTTTCGTCCCCTTCTGCGAGAATTTTTATGTTTGGGTTTTCGCGGAGTGCGGTTTCGTCAATTGCGGTGTGACGCGAACTCGGAATATAGAACGTGTCGTCCATTCCTTTCAAGAGCATATCGTTTTTCACGACTGCATGCGTCGGGAAAATGCCGAACAGTTTTTTGTCGAGCATGTGCTTGTTAATGCCGAATTTGTGATACAAAGCCGCCTGCGCTCCCCAACAGATATAAATGGTGCTTGTGACGTTCTTGTCGGCAAAATCTATGATTTGTTCAAGCTCGTGCCAATACTTCACTTCTTCAAACGGCAAAGTCTCCACAGGCGCGCCGGTGACAATCATTCCGTCGAATTTCATCTTTTTGATTTCGTCGAGAGATTTGTAAAATCTCGTCATATGGTCGTCGGCAACGTGCGTGGGCGCATACGTGTCCGTTTTTATGAGTGTGACGTTGATTTGAAGCGGCGAATTTGACAACAGACGCATAAGTTGCGTCTCGGTCGTCTCCTTGGTCGGCATCAGATTAAGTATGGCGATTTCAATGGGACGGATATCCTGCCCCACTGCGCGTTTGTTGTCCATAACGAAGATTTTTTCGCTTTGAAGGCTTTCAAACGCCGGTAAACCGCGCGGTATAACTATAGGCATATACTTGCTCCTGTTATCTTTTGATTGTTTTTACGCCTGAATGTGCGCGCCGTCAAGGGCTTGCTTTATGTCGTCGATAAGGTCGTTGGCGTTTTCAAGACCGCAAGAGAGTCTGACAAGGTCGGGCGAAACGCCTGCGGCGTAAAGTTCTTCGTCGGTGAGTTGACGGTGCGTGGAACTTGCAGGATGCAAACAGCAGCTGCGAGCGTCGGCAACGTGCGTCTCGATTGCAACGATTTTGAGTCCTTTCATAAACTCTTCAGCTTTGGCTCTTCCGCCCTTAACGCCGAAACTCACGACGCCGCAAGTGCCGCTCGGGCAATATTTTTGTGCAAGCGCATAGTCCGCGTCACCTTCGAGTCCGGGATATTTAACCCACTCAATACGCGGATCGGATTGTAAATATTTTGCAACCGCAAGTCCGTTTTCGCAATGGCGAGCGACTCTGACGTGCAGACTTTCGAGACCGAGATTAAGAATGAATGCGTTTTGCGGGCTTTGGATAGAGCCGAAGTCACGCATAAGTTGTGCGGTGCACTTGGTGATAAACGCCCCTTCTTTGCCAAACTTCGTGGCGTAAGTAATGCCGTGATAACTGTCGTCGGGAGTGCAAAGTCCCGGAAATTTGTCGGCATGCGCCGTCCAGTCGAACTTTCCGCCGTCAACGATTGCTCCACCGACCGCTGCGCCGTGTCCGTCGAGATATTTCGTCGTGGAGTGCGTAACTATATCCGCGCCCCATTCGATGGGACGGCAGTTGACGGGCGTTGCAAACGTATTGTCGATAATAAGCGGCACACCGTGCTTGTGGGCAACGCGTGCAAACAACTCTATATCGAACATTTTGAGCGCGGGATTTGCAATGGTTTCGCCGAAAATCGCTTTGGTGTTCGGCTTGAAAGCCGCATCGATTTCTTCTTCGGTGCTGTCGGGCGAAATAAACGTGAAGTCAACGCCCATTTTTCTCATAGTGACGTTGAAAAGATTGTACGTTCCGCCGTATATCGCGCTTGTCGAAATAACGTGGTCGCCTGCGTTTGCGATGTTGAAAACGGCATAGAAGTTTGCCGCCTGACCGCTTGACGTAAGCATACCGGCAGTGCCGCCTTCAAGCTCGGCGAGTTTCTTTGCGACGTAATCGTTGGTGGGATTTTGAAGACGAGTGTAGAAATATCCGCTCGCTTCAAGGTCGAAAAGTTTCGCCATATCGTCCGACGTATCGTATTTGAAAGTCGTGCTTTGAATTATCGGGATTTGTCTTGGTTCTCCGTTGCCGGGCGTATAACCTCCCTGAACGCATATCGTTTCTATTCTTTTGTCCATAGTTTCTCCGTGCGCATTGCGCTGTATATAAAAAATTTATTTTCAAATGATTTGCAAAAGCAACTGCTTTTGCAATTGAAAAGACAATGAGTCTTATCTTGTGTTGTATTCCTTCATCACGCGACGCAGATTGCGGTCGTTTTCCTTTTCTTTGATTGCTTGGCGCTTATCGTGCAATTCTTTACCTTTGCAAAGACCGATTTGCACTTTGACGAGCGCGTCTTTGAAATAGACTTTGAGAGGAACGAGAGTGTAACCTTTCTGCTCCACCTTTCCGCGCAACTTGTTGATCTCGCTGCGATTGAGAAGAAGTTTACGAGTTCTGCGCGGGTTAACGTTGTTGTAACTGCCCATTTTGTAAGGCGAAATATGCGCGCCTATCATAAAAACTTCGCCGTTTTTTATTATGACGAAACTGTCGCGAAGATTTATTGCGCCGAGACGTATCGACTTCACTTCGCAACCGACAAGCACAATACCCGCTTCATAGGTGTCTTCCACAAAATAATCGTGATAGGCTTTTTTGTTTTGAGCAATGAGTTTTTCCATATACGATATTATATATTATTGCGCGCAAATATTCAAGAGATAAGCGCGCGAGTCATTTATTCGGGTTTTGTCGATAAAAAAAGACCTGTGACGAAATCACAGGTCTTAAGATACTTCTTTCCTCGGATTAGCCAACAAATCTCCACATTACGAAGCAGATGATTGCACACACCATGATAAATGCGAACAAACCGAAAGTGACTTTTTTGAGAATACTTTCTCTGTTGGTTGCCTTGTTCTTTCCGTAGAAAGTATCGCTTGCGCCCGTGATGACGCCCACGTTGTCGTTGGTGCCCTTTTGCATCATGATGACGACGATAATTGCGATAGCCGCAATCACCATCAATATAACGAATGCCATTAAAACATTCATTGCGGTTTCATACTTAATGCCTTGTTCTGCGGCAAGAAGAATTGAATTCAATGAATCAAGCATACTTTACCTCCTAAAAGTTACTATGAGATTTTAGCATAAGAGAATACAATTTGCAAGCGGTTTTGCAAATATAATTGTAAAATGTAACGTTTTTGGCGCATAAAGAATAAAATGCGAGCATGGAAAACTTAAAATATGCAAGCGAATTGCCCTATCCGACGATAGAAGTCGAAAAAAACGTTGCAGAAAGCAAGTTGCTTATGCCGTCATACTCGGGTTCTGCAGGCGAACTCACCGCAATACTCACCTATGCGTTTCAGTCGTACATAACACCGAGATATCCCGAAATCGCAAAGGCTATGGAAGGCGTTGCAATGGTTGAAATGCACCACCACGAACTTTTGGGAAAAACCATTTACGCGCTCGGCGGTTATCCCGTAATGGGGGCGCGCACTTGGTGGAACGGCAATTTTGCAAACTATACGCTGGACCCGAAAAAATATCTCATCGAAAACATCAAGGCGGAAAAAAACGCAATCGTCAACTACGAGCGCACGATTCTCAACCTGACAGACGAGAGTGTAAAAACGCTTTTGGAGCGCATAATACTTGACGAAGAATTGCACGTACAAGTGTTCAAAGAACTGCTGTCGAACTATTTCGATATACAAGTTTGAACGCCGCAACAAACGCTTTACAAGCGCATTTTGGCATATAAAACCGCCTTTTAATCCACAAACAAAAAAACAATCCGCGATTTTCTTTGCGGATTGTTTGTCGTTTTTCGGTCTTCGCGCCGATTTATTTTTCTCTTTTTTCAACTTCTTCCAGTATCTTTCCGAGAACCGAATAGAAAGAGCGATAAACGTATTCATACGCTTCCTCTCCGAGTCCGTACGGGTCGGAAACGTCTTCGCCGAGAAGGCGGGACATTGAGATTATCTTTTTCTCCGCGCCGTAAAATTTGGCAAGCACTCTCTTTATTTCGTCCGTCATTGCAAAAACGACGTTTGCGGACGAAAAAGTCTTTTTGTCGCAAAACTTCGCTTCACTTGCCGCGTCGTACGGCACGCCGTGTCTGTCAAGCGTCTTGGCACATAGCGGATTGAGCGTGTCGTCGTGCAACACCATGCCTGCGCTTTCAACCTGTATATCTTTTTTGGCGCGCGCGTACGCGTACTGCTTGAACATACATTCGAGCATAGGCGACCTGCACGTATTCGCCATGCAAACAAACAAAACCCTCATACTTCTTTTCCGCCTGCGGCTTTTGTGACTCTGTTCATCACGGACGCTTCGAGTCCCTGCCCGTGAAGTTCTTCGACGATTATGTAATCGTACTCTTTCTCTGCAGTGTGCAACGCAGAATAAATGTTGCGTGTGTAATCTTCAACGGTTACGCCGAGCGAGATAAGATTGCGCTCTCCCACGACGTCGCGATATATATCGCGCGCAACGATCACGGGGTTTTTGCCGAGCAAGACTTGTTTGTCATATTCGTTTGCCGCGTGCTCGATATTGACGGCAGTCACCGTGTCCACTTTCGGAGCGTAATGAGTGTATTTCATCCCCGGGGCTTTTGCTATTTTGATAACTTTTCCGTTTTGGCTGACTTGTCCTACGATGTCCAGAAGCATTTCGGCAGTCACCGCGCCCGGACGCAAAACGGTTGGCACGTCAACGGTCAAATCCAGCACCGTAGACTCTATTCCCACCTGACACGGACCGTCGTCCAGAATGAGTTCGACTTCACCGTTTAGATCTTCGTAAACGTGTTGAGCGGTTGTGGGAGAAATATGCTTGGAACGGTTTGCAGACGGTGCAGCAAGCGGAAAACTCTTTGAAATGAGTTCTCTTGTGTATACGTTTTTGGGCATGCGCACACCGACGGTTTTGCCGCCTGCGGTGACGATGTAGGGAATTTTGTCGCTCTTTTTGAGTATAACCGTGAGCGGCCCCGGCATAAAACGCTCCGCAAGCGCGTAAAATTCGTCGGGAATATCAACGGCGATGTCCTTGACCTGTTCAAGCGACGAGATATGCACTATAAGCGGATTGTCCTGTGGTCTGCCTTTTGCTTTGAATATGTTTGCAACGGCATTTTCGTCGTAGGCGTTCGCTCCGAGTCCGTACACCGTCTCGGTTGGAAAAACCACCAGACCGCCGTCTCTAAGTATACGCGCGCCTTCGTCAACGCCGTCTTTTGCTTTTACGATTCTTGTCATATAAGCCTTCGTATTTTCGGTTGCGATTGCAAGCCGTTTATCGTTTTTGCGGAAAGTCCGCTATGTTGCGATTAGATGAGTCTATACACGTTGTAGGACACGTCTGCGCCCATTGTGATTTTGTCAAAGACAAACACGTTGCTAGGAGACGAACTCGGAGCGTAAAGCGTGCAACCACTAGTCATAGTGGCAGGCATAACGACGTTTTTCTGAACGTTTGGATTGAAATTCTTGATGCCGTATCTTGTCACGTCCTTGCCGTCATCGCCCTTTTGCGTGACGGAAAACATATAGCAACCTATTTTGTAGATACCCTCGTTGCTACTCTTGACGTACGCCATATCTTTGAGCGGTTCGGAGCCGTCGCTCATACGGTCAACGGTTTTGCCGTCCGCTCCGACGATGTAGTATTTCTTCACTTTCTCGCCGTCGAGTTTTTGTCCTATCGTATACGAGCCGCGGAATGCCGAAAGCGTGAGATATTCAAACGGAATCACTTCTTCGCCGTAGAGATTGAACGCGCCGTACAACGTTTGGCTCGAATCTTCGGGATCGGTGATAGCCGCAACGATCATGTTGTTTGACAACTCTTGTTGCAACACCGCGCTGCGATCGTTGTGTCCCACAAGATTGCCCGCCTTGTCATAGACGTTGACTTCGCTCGGGTGGAGAGGCACGTAATAGTAGCCGTCAACGCATTGCATGATAAGGTCGAAATAGCCGACTTTTTCCTTCTTTTGATCCTTGATCGTGATGCCGTAGTTGCCCGTGAGCGACATGACGACGTTGAGATTTTCATCGAGAATAAATTGGTCGTAGAATCCCACTTTGCCGATAATGGTCAAGCCGTAGCTTGCATAGGTGTAGCCTTCTTTGAGATAGGACGCAGTGTTGATGCCGCCCTTGTCGCCGCTGTAATACTTGTTTTCAAGATACAAGAAAACTTTGTCTGCATTTGCCGTATACTCGCTGCTTGCGTCGTTGTCGGGCGTATAAATGCGGCGTTTGAACACGTAATAATCGAATCCGTCGTAATAGGTGTAATCTTCGGTGTTTTCAACCGTCCAGTCTTCGTGGATGAAGAATCTGCCGCCGCCGATGTAGGTGATTTCGCTTGAATAGTTCTTATTGTTGTTGGTTGACACCGTGCCGTTGGTCGTGGAGTCGAGATTGGGCACGACAGCGTTTGCAGTTTGCGGAATCGCAAAGATTTCATCGCCGGCTTTGTTGCCGACGACGGCCACGTATTTGGAATCGAAACCTTTGACGTAGGAAAGTTTGTTGTCGGCGTTTTTCACTCTGCAAACGAGTGAGCCGCGCTCGTTCAACGCTCCGTCTGTCGTAGGACGATAAATGGACGTATAACCCGTTTTGCCATATTTGTCATAAGTCGCAGACACCGCGATAAGTCCGCCGTCGAGCACTTTCACCGCATTGTCGATGTTTACGTTTACAAGGCTTCTTGACGAACCGTCATTTGCGCCGATTTTCGTTCTCGATAACACTGTTTCGCCGTTTTGGTTTAGAACGCCCGCTTCTCCGCTTGCGAATTTGCAAACGATAAGTCCGTCTTTGACTCTGAGTGCGGATACGCCTATCCAATCGGGAATAATCATTCCCTTAATGCCGCCGTCAAAATAGATTTTCTCGTCGTTCATTTTCACGAGAGACAATACGCCGTCTTTTTCAACGACGAAAGCGTTGATACTCTCTATGTAACCGACGTCGCTGCTATTTGCGGTTTGATTTCCGCTCGAGGTATACACACTCCAACCTGCAGGAAGGGAAATCTCGAGTTTATAGCCGGAAAATTCGCTCTTGCTGCTAGTGGACTTGAAGATGTCTTCAACCGTCTTGGGCTTGTTTTTGTCGCACGCAAAAAGCGCAAGGCAACTTGCCAAAAGCACGCTTACGACAAGCGTAAAAGATATGATTCTTGCAAAAATCTTTTTGTTCATATTTGCTCCGTAAAGTAGTGAGTGCCTATGCGCACCCCCAGCATTATATATACAAACTCCGAGAGCAAAATATTGGCTTTCACTCTCAAAGCATGCGGAATGTCTTTGTTTTCTCCGCTCAAATACTTTCTCGTGGTTGCGTCGATGGGTATACCGTCAAATCCTTTGCAATGTTCGCAAACGACGCCGTCCGCATCTCTGAAAAACGCCGCTCCTTCGATGTCGCACTTACACACGTTGCAATGCGCAAAGTCAAGCTCGTTGCCGTTGTCTTTGAGTGCGGAAAGCAAAAAATCGGTGACTATCACGTCCGGTTCTTTGTCGGTGTAGGCAAGGTTGTTGAGCGTTTCGAGCGCATGGATAAACAAATCGGGCTGAGAGTCTATGGACAGTTTTTGAAGCACTTCGAGCGTCAGCGAAGCGGCGTAATAACGGTCTATATCCGTTGTGATAGCCGAAAACGACTCGATTTGCGAGCACTCGGTTATGACGTATCTTCCGTTTCTGCCCGTAAGCACGTAATCGCCGAAATTCATGGGTTCTGCCGCATAGCGCAATTTGGCTTTTGGTTTCAAACATCCTTTTGCCGTTGCGGTGATTTTGCCCGTTTCAACGCCGACAAGAGTGACGATCATGTCACTCTCGTTGTAAGGTACGGCTCTCGTTACGATCGCTTTAACTTTCAGGTCGGCTGTTTGCATTTGTCCTTTCTTCGGCTTTTTTAGGCTCGTCTTCAATCATCGAGCGATACAAACTATACCACTCGATATCGCCGGTTTTTGCAAACATTTTCCACAATTCTTTTCCGTCCACAATTGTAGATTGCGCAAAATCGGCTTTTCTATTCGCCTATTCGCCGTTTTTCTTTTGCCTTGTGTTTACTCGAATTTGCCGCACGCCGAGCGTTTGCTCAAAAAGCGGCAAATGTTTGCATATCTCTGCGTTTTGCTATTATACCGTCAGTCCTTTTTCAAGGCTTTTAGGTCATATCCGAGCTCGCGCATGATGCGGTCGTCGTCACGCCACTCGTCTTTGACTCTCACATACAGGGTGAGAAAGACTTGTTCGCCAATCATTTGTTCAAGGTCTTTTCTTGCCTTCGTCGCGATTTGTTTGAGCATTTCTCCGCCCTTGCCGATGACGATAGCTTTGTGAGATTGTTTCTCGCAAATGATGTCGGCGTCTATATCGACGATAGGCTGATTTTCGCGTTCCTGAAATTTGTTGATATACACGCCTATGCCGTACGGCACTTCTTTGTCGAGAAGATACAACGCCTTTTCACGGATAATCTCGGTTGCCATAAAGCGCATGCTGCTCTCGGTGTACATATCGTCGGGATACATCTTGACGCCTTCGGGCAAAAGAGCGACCAACTCTTTCATGAGCGGTTCGAGATTGTCGCCTTTCTTTGCCGAGATAGGTACGATTGCCTTGATTCCTTCGATGCCGTTGAGTTTTTGAAGACTTGCAAGCATAGTTTCTCTCGTCACGCAATCTTCTTTGTTGAGTGCGACGACGATAGGCGCTTTCTTTGCGTTCTTTTCAAGAAATTCGTAATCTTCCTTTTGCATGCCTTTTGCGGCGTCTATGACATACACGACGCCGTCAACGTCTTTGAGTGAGTTTTCAACGGCTTGCATCATGTATTCGCCAAGGTGATTGCGCGCCTTGTGGATACCAGGCGTGTCGATTAGCACCATCTGATAATCGTCGCCGTTGATGATGCCGAGAAGTTTGTTTCTTGTGGTTTGCGGACGCCAAGACACAATCGACACCTTTTCACCGACGAGCGCGTTGGTGAGAGTCGATTTGCCTGCGTTTGCAAGGCCTGCTATGCAGATAAAACCGCTTTTGAAATTCATATATTCGTCCTTTGCTGAGATAATTTATTTTGCTGTTCGTCGTTTGTATCGATTAGTCCCTTTTCAAACCGACGGCGTTCATAATCGCTTTTTGATGAGCAATCATCACTTTTTCGTCTTCGGGGTCGATATGGTCAAATCCAAGTATATGCAAAAAACCGTGACACGCAAGAAAGCCCAGTTCGCGAGCATAAGAATGTCCGTATTCTTTTGCCTGCTCTTCCGCACGTTTTCTGCATATCATAATCGAGCCGAGAAGCACGTGCGAACCGTCGTAGTCGAACTCCGAAAACTCGCTTTTATCAACGGGCAAATCGAGTTTTTCAAAGCACGGAAAACTCAATACGTCCGTCACTTTGTCAACTCCCCTTGCGCTTGCGTTCAGGTTCTTTATCGTGTCTTCGTCAACGACCGTGATGTCGGTAAGGAAAAAATCTTTTTGCCCCAAATGCTTAAAAGCGGCTTTTTCCACTTTTCGCACCAACGCTCTTTCTTTTAGATTCGCACCCGAAATTCGTATCATATCAGTTCTTGTTGAAAGTGTTTTCTTTCTTCTTCTTGTCGTAACTTACGCGGCTGTGATGAATGGACGGAAGCACTTCGATTATCGTGCGCTTGATTGTTGCGATATCGCCCATAGTGATGGGACATTCGTCAAACTGACGAAGTTCGATTTTTTCGTCCACGAGTTTGTTGATTCTTGCTTCGAACTCTTCTTTCGTATCGGGCATATACGCGCGCATTGCCGCTTCGATAGTGTCGGCAATCATGATGATTGCGGCGATCTTGGTCTGCGGTTTCGGACCTGCGTACGTATATTTGTCAACGGCAAGGTCGCCTTCTTCTTTCAACGTGAGTGCTTTGCGATAGAAATATCCGACGGGCGAAGTGCCGTGGTGTTCTCTGCAAATTGCCACGATTTCTTTGGGAAGTCTGTTCTGTTTTGCAAGGATTTCACCAAAGAGCGTGTGTGAGGTAATCATACTGACGCTCACTTCGGGGATAAGTTCGTCGTGCGGATTGTAGGAAGACTGATTTTCGCTGAAATAAATCGGCGCTTTGAGTTTGCCTATATCGTGATAATATGCCGCGCATCTTGCCATATTCGGATTTTCGCCGATTGCCGACGCGCACGCTTCTGCGAGATTGCCGACGACCAACGAATGATTGAACGTGCCCGGCGCTTCGCTTGCAAGGCGTTTGAGAAGCGGATTGGAGAGATTGCAAAGTTCGTTGAGTCTGAAATCGTCCGCAATGTTGAACATACCTTCGAATATCGCAACGAGCGGCATAAAAATGAGCGATGCCGCCACGTTTGCGCCGTACGACCAAAGCACGTTCCACAAAAGATTCATTCCGAAATCTTTCGACAAAAGCGTGAACATTATGACGAGCGGTTGCATGACAAGCGGAGTTGCCATCGACACGAGCAAGAATTTAAGTCTCGTAAGATGCTTTTTCTCGTAAAAATCGACGAGCACTGCGCAAAGGCTGTTGCAAACGATTGACGCAACTACAATCGACAAGTCGTAATCGACGGTGTTTATCATGTACGACATGGCAAGCATAATCGCTATGACCGCCGTCGCAAGAGTTGACGTTCTTCTGTCGATAAGTTCGATAAGAACGAGCGTCGCAAGCGCAATCGGCATCGCGTAAAGATTGAATTTGACGCTTGCGGATATGGTTATCATGTACGTGAGAAGCACCATAATCGCAGTGAGATGGAAATCTCTTGTCGAAGTGCCTTTCGCGCTCGTAAATCTGTACGTGCCTGCCATAAGGAAAATCATAAGAACGAGAGCGATAATCATTCGTCCCATCGTCGCAAGTGCGTTTTCGGCGGTAAACCCCGCCTTAAAATCTCCGATCATAAAGAGCGAAAACAACGTCATACCCACCGCAAACACGACTGCCGTCGAAATACATTGCCAGAAATATCTCGACTTTTTGTGGCGCGCTAGGGCTTTTTCTTTCTCCGCTCTCGATACGTCTTTAATATCGTCTATCATAAGTTATCTCCAAAAATCGTCACTCTTGCGTTTCCGCATAAGAGTGCGATTCCGCTTTTTCGTATGCTTGAATTATTCTCGTGACGAGTTCGTGTCTCACCACGTCTTTTGCCGAAAGTCTCACGATTTCAATGCCTTCGACGTCTTTTAGCACGTCGAGTGCATCGATAAGTCCGCTCTTCACGTTTTTCGGCAAGTCGATTTGCGTGACGTCTCCCGTCACCACTATGCGCGAGTTTTCGCCCATACGCGTAAGGAACATCTTCATCTGTTCGCGCGTGGTGTTTTGTGCTTCGTCGAGAATTATGAAACTATTGGACAGCGTTCTGCCGCGCATATACGCAAGCGGTGCTATTTCTATGCTTCCGCGCTCGATATGCTTTGCGTATGCGTCCTGTCCCATCATCTCTTGAAGAGCGTCGAACAACGGGCGAAGATACGGGTCTACCTTTTCGCTTAAATCACCCGGCAAAAAGCCGAGTTTTTCCCCCGCTTCGACGGCAGGTCTTGTGAGAATGATTTTGTCTATCTCGTGATTTTTCAGTGCGTACACCGCAAGTGCGACCGCAAGATACGTCTTGCCGGTACCCGCAGGGCCTACGCCGAAAACTATGCTGTTTTTCTTGATTGCGTCAACGTACTTTTTCTGTCCGAGCGTTTTGGGACGTATGATTTTTCCCCTTGCGGTGATTGCCACCGTACCCATAAGGTCGTTGACGTCAAAATCGCGCCCTGCCTTTGCGTATCCGATCACCATATTCACCGTTTGCGAAGTGAGCGGTTGTTTTTGGCAAAGTTTTTCAAGCGCGTCGATTGCACGCATCGCGCCGTCAACGTCTTTTTCTTCACCGCTGACTTTCACACTCGTGCCGAGTGCGAAAACGTCCACGTCGAAAGCGTCCGTCAACTTTTCGATGTTCTCGTCAAGTTCTCCGAACACGCTCATCATGGTATCGTATTTTTCAAAATGCTTTTCTTTTTGCAATTTCATATCAACTCTTCCGCTTCCGCGGTCACTTTCACGGTCACGCCGCCGTCGCTTTGCTTGACGTCGTAATAGACGTTAAGCACCTTTGCGCTTTCCTTAAACTCGCTTGCAAGCGACGAAAAAGCAAGTCTTTTTAACTCGTCGGTGCTTCTCGCGTTTTGCACTCTATTCTCGTCGATCGCCGTAAACTCGAATTTGTACACGAGTATCGGCAAAAGAAAACCGTAGTTTTCGACGCTGGTTTTCAGCACATACTTCTCAAAAGGTGCGTCGGGCGTTTTCGGAACTTTCCCGAACATACCGAATCTCACGAGCGTTTTGCACTCTCCGTATTCCGTCACGATGCTTTCTTTAGGGAAAAACGTCGTTTTTTCGTAATACACCTTGCCGTATGCGTATCCGCTTGCTTTGACGGGTATCTTTTCGTCGCCGTACTCGATATATCCGTCGATAAGCACGTCACCCGGCGAAACCACGTCTCCGTATTTTTTCACCGCCGTTCCGCCCGTTACCACGACTCTCGTCACGACGGCGCGCTTTTGAGCTTTGACCTGCGTTCCGTCTCTTTCAAAAACGTACTCGCTCGGAAGTGCCTGTTTCACGACGACGTCCACTCGCGTGCCTTTTCTCGTGACGCTGACAAACGAAACTTTGCCGAGCGCAAGCAGTTTTTCCTGCACCGCGTCTTCGTCCACGTCCGAAGTCTTTGCGCCCACCTTAACTCCGTTTTCGTCTAGTATGGCGCAAATCTCGTTTTTTAGTGCGACGTCAATCTTTGCGCCTGCGCTCACTACGCTCACGCGCGTGACAAACTGCGACGAAACGATAATCGCACATATCGCCGCCATTATTCCCACGAGCAATCCGGGTCGCATAACCACGCTCAAAGCATAGGGCGCAATACCGCTATTATCAATTATTTTATAATCATAGCATAAGTTATCTAATAATGCAATAATCTTGCCCAAATGTTTTGATTTGACACGGAACGTGCAACCGTCTACACTTCTTTTCACGTCTTCGACGCGGCATATTTTCATAACCGCACTGATAGCCCTTTCGCAATTCTCACCCGACACTTTCAGAGCGGTTCTTCCCACCCTACTGCGGAATTCAACGAGTTTATTCGGCTTTTTATGTTTTCTAACGACTTTTTTTGCCGTTTTTTCGTCGTCAATATCGGCACTTTTCAAAGTGTATTTCTTCTTTATTTTTACGTTTGTCGTTTCTTCGTCCCCGAAATAAGAAATCGTCTCTCGTTTTTTGTGAGATTTTTTCTTTTTTCGATTATCTACCGCAATATTTTCTTCTCTGTTTTTATTTTTTTTCGATATTCTATTTTTCAAATTTCACCTCGTAAACTTCGCCTTTGACATATGCGTCGCCACCGCCGATTTCGACAATTTCAAGGCCTTTCCCCGACATTCTTACAACGCACGAAGATACGCTTATAGCAATCTCGTCTTCTTTTGCCGACAAGACTTTTTTCACTCCGCTTATCACTGTTTTTCCGCTCGTCACCGTAACAACATACGGAAAAACCGTGCTTTTAATACCGAATTTATCCTTAATTTCGTCTTTGAACATACAAAATTTTATTGTAAGAATATCGCTATTATGCAAAACCGCGTAAACATTAACGATACTTGCCAAACGATTCAAAATCTTCGTTCCATATAAATCTTCGCGCGTTGAAACGCATTTTATAAACGAGTTAAATCCTTGTCTCGCCGAAAATAAGATATCATGCTGAAAAACAACAATTTACAAGTGAAAACAGCACCGATTTTTCGGTGCTGTTCTTCAATAAGGTTTGCGATTTTTATTTTCTATCAGAACGGCATATCTTCGTCTTCGCCGTCAACGTATTCGTCTCCGTCGTCGATATATTCGTCATCGGAATATTCGTCGTCTTCAAAAGGCATATCCTCATCGCTCGGCGCAGGGATATCGTCATCGCTCGGTGCGGGTGCGTCGTCAAACGGCATTGGCTCGTCGCTTGACGGAGTGTCGAAAGGCATGTCTTCCTTGCTTGCCGCAACTTCGTGCAGCTCTTCAGCCACTTGGGATATCGACTTTATGTCCGCAACCTTATCTTCGTCGTCCGCCTTGTTCTCTTGATAGGTGTATTCGGTGGTGTTTGCGTTTTGATCCACCATTTCTTTGAACGTCGTCGTGGAACCGTCCCAGTCGAGTTTGATTTCTCCGATAGGACCGTTTCTGTTCTTCTTTACGTCGAGAACGACTTCGTTTTCGGGAAGTGCGGAATTGTACTTGTGCGGATTGTTAAGGAACACTACGACGTCCGCGTCTTGCTCGATAGAACCCGATTCACGCAAGTCCGAAAGCAAGGGCGTGTGGTCGTTTCTCTGTTCCACGCCACGCGACATTTGCGAAAGAAGAATGATAGGACAATCAAGTTCCTTTGCATAAATCTTCATTTTTCTCGACATATCGCTGACTTCCACTTGTCTGCTTTCAGCCGCTTTTCCGTTGACTTTTGAAGTCATAAGTTGCAAGTAGTCGATTATGACGAGATCGAGTCCCTGCTCGCGTTTTAATCTGCGGCATTTGGACAGCACTTCGCTCGGGCCGTTCATCGAATAATCGTCGATGTATATGCCGCTTGCGAGCAACGCTTTGTAGCCGTTCATAATCTTCTTGTAGTCTTCACCGCTCAATGCGCCTCGAGTGTCCATTTTGTTGAACGAAACTTTTGAGATATAACCGAGCATACGTTTTGCAAGCAACGCCGAAGGCATTTCAAGCGAGAATATAGCGACTTTTTTGCCGTGGTTGAGCGCAACGTTTGCCGCAATATTGAGCGCAAACGCCGTTTTACCGACGGACGGACGAGCGGCTATAAGCACCATTTCACCGGGCTTCAAGCCGTGCGTTTTCGCATCGAAAGTCGGGAAATCGGTATATACCGTATTTTTCGGCACGTTGCCCGATTGCACGTCTTGTATGTTTTTTATTGCGGCAGCAACCGCGTCGTCAACCTTTTTGAGAGCGGATTCGCTCGATTGCTCGGTTATCGAATACACGAGTTTTTCGGCGTTTGCCAAAGCGTCTTTGCCGTCTTCGCACTCATAGCCGAATTTCGCAATTTCGTTGCCTGCGGATATGACTTTTCTCGTGAGAGCGTCACGCTTTACGATTTGTGCGTAATACTCGCCGTTTGCCGCAGACACGACTCCTTCTGCAAGGTCGCTGAGATACGCGACGGAACCTACTTGGTCAAGTTGTCCTTTGACTTCCAACGCGTCGCTTACGGACACTACGTCTATAGGCTTGCTTTCCGTCTGAAGTTGCTTCATCACGGCAAAAATCATGCGATTTTGCGCAAGATAAAAGTCTTCGGCACTCAAAAGCGGAACGATGAGATCCGCCGACTTGCTGTCGATGAGAATAGAGCCTAACACGTTGGCTTCGGCGTCAACGTTGTTGGGCATACCCCTTGTCACTCTTTTAGTTTCTTCTTTTGGCATAATCTACCCTTGTAAGCGAGATAAATCCCCGTCGCAATCACAAACAACACGATGCCGCCCGCAATCAACGCAGTATACCAGTTTTCAGACCTTGCCGAACGCATCGTAAGCGTTATTGTCTGCTCGTCGAGCGTTTCGTCAAGTTCAAAAGCGTGCGTATAAGTGCGCCCGTTTTTGGTGATTTGTCCGTCGCTTTTTATAGATTTATATATCGTATCATACAATAAGACCACTTTCAAGCGATTGTAAATATGGTCTTCGTTTTTGAGGTCTTCTTGTGGTACGGCTTCTTTCACCGCACTAAATATCCGAGACGGGTCGAAAGTCACGGTGCTCGTTGACTGCTTGTACCACAAATCGACGTTTTGGATTTCGCTTGACCACGTCGCCGTGCCCACGCACTCGCCGTCTCCCGAAAAAGAGACGTGAACGTACGCCGTGTCGTCTTCAACGGAAGTGAAAACGATACCGCCCGTGAGATAAATTTTTCTCTCGACGACATCGCTTTCTTCCGTTTGGGAACAGGCGCAAAGCATGACGCACAAGACAATGAGCGTCAGCGCGACAAGCACAAATTTTGTGTGATTTCGACGATTAAGTTTCATGTGTTAAGTTCGTTGGCTCAAGGCCTATCGTGCATGCTCACTCAAACGATTTTTCAAGTTCGTCAAGAGTATCGGCAAATTCTTTCATTGCAGTCTTGTACGGTGCGTCGGTTTCAAGGTCTACGTCCGCAAGACGAATGATGTCAAGCGGCGGCAAACTTCCGCCTGCCGAAAGGAATTTCTTGTATTTTTCAAAATACTTCTCGCCTTGCGACAAAATGTTGTTTGCAATCGACACTGCGGTAGTAATGCCGGTTGCGTATTTATACACGTAATAACTCGTGTAGAAATGCGGAATACGCGCCCATTCGTAGCGGATAAGGTCGCTGTGCTCCACCGCATCTCCATAGTATTTCTTGTCGAGTTCGTAATACGCGTTTGAAAGCGAATCGGCGGTTATCGGCTCGCCGTTTTCGACCATCGTATGAGCGATGACTTCGAACTCGCTGAACATCGTTTGTCTGAACAGCGTCGTGCGGAACATATCGAGATAATAGGAAAGCAGATACTTTCTGAACTCGCCCGTGGCAGTCTTGAGAAGGTGTTTGAGAAGAAGCACTTCGTTGACCGTGGAAGCGATTTCCGCAACGAAAATCTCGTAGCCCGCTTTCTGTTGCGGTTGCGTCGAATTGCTGAAATACGAATGCATCGCGTGTCCGAGTTCGTGGGCGATTGTAAACACGTCGTGGACGGTCTTTTGATAGTTCAACAGCACAAACGGATGCACTCCGTATACGCCCCAAGAATACGCGCCGCTTCTCTTACCTTTGTTTTCAAAAGCGTCGATCCAACCGTCCGTGAAAGACGTGGCGAGAATGTCGCTATATTCCTTACCCATGACTTTAAGTGCTTCTTTGACAAGATCAACTGCCTGTTCGTATTCGAGCGCAAGCTCTTGATCCTTGACGATCGAGATATGCATATCATAAGAATTAAGCTTGTCAAGACCGAGAACGCGCTTGCGAAGAGCCATATATCTGTGGAGATTGGGCGTACCTTCTCCCACCGCTTCGAGCAACTTTTTGTAGCAGGTCGGCGGCACGTTTTCGCGATACATCGAATAGTCGAGCGCACTCTTGAATCCGCGCACTTTTGCAAAGAACCAGTCCTTTTTCACGTTGCCGGCATAGTTTGCGGCAATGGTGTTGATATAGTCTTTGTATGCGTTGAACATGCTTTCAAAAGCAGCCTTTCTTACGTTCTGGTCAGGATTTTGAAGCATAAGTCCGTACACGCCGTGGCTCATCTCGACGAGATTGCCTTTGCCGTCGTCAACTTTCTTAAACTTGACGTCCGCATTGTCGAACATGCTGAAAACTTCGTGGTTCGTGTCCGCAAAAATGCCCACTTCCCCGAGGATTTTCTCTTCTTTCTTGCTGAGAATAATGTCCTTGTTGCGAATGATTTCTCCGAACATTACGTCGTAGTTCTTGAAACGTTTGCTCGCTTTCAATTCTTCGAGTCTCGCTTTTGAAAACTCACTGATTTCGGGCGTCATGAAACTCGTTGCGGAAGAGAATTTGACGATGAGCATTTCCACTCTGTTTGTCATTCCCTGATACGTATTGTCGCGTGTGTCCTGGTCTAGACGCATCTTTGCGTATTGATAAAGGCACGTAATGTCGTGCGTAAGTCTCGTTTCAAGTTCGAGGCAGTCAAAGAGCATGTCTTCATCCGCAAGTTTGTCTGCGTATTTTGAGAAATGTCCTATTCTCTCGTCCACTTTGAAGAACAACTCTTCCCATGCCTGATTATCTTTGACGATATCTTCAAGTCTCCACTTATACTCTGCGGGAATCTGGTCTCTATTTTCGTAAAGTAACATAGTTCGCTCCTTTATTGATTTTTTTTGTTATAGTTGTTTTTTTGGAATTCGGGTGTGGGTGTTCCACACACAAAAGGACACGTTTTTGACTTTAATGCAATTTTCCCCTTTCCTCAGGTGTTTTCCCTATTGCCGTTCCCCCTTGCAAGGGAACCCACGGCAACCGCGTGGCGGGGGACAACACGACGCGATTGACTTCGTAACAATCGCTATTCCGTCACTTCGTTCCTTACAGCACTCGCATAGATAAGTGCCGTGGCCTAATTATGCCACCACGCTTTGTGCGCCGGCTACGCAACAACATGGCGCAGTCGCTCGTACTTATCGTCAAGCTCGGCGTTCGATTTGCTCGCCGCCGTTGCGGCTCGTGTTCCGTCTTCGAAGTCACACATTCCGTTTATAAGTACGCTCCGAATAGGCGTTCGTTTCGGGCGCAATCGAAAAACTTTGTCATTGCAAACGTAAGCGTGGCAATCTCGTAGAATCGAAACACCAACTTTTTCTGCGCCCGCGCCACAATTGTTCATTATTAATTATTCATTATTAATTAAATATCTTTCACTCATTGAACAAGGTGTCGCCCAAAAATTCGGGGTCGCTGGACAATCTCACGCCGAGTTTTCTGAACGGGTTTTCGTCCGCTTTGAAAAGCATGTGCGTGGAGTGTGCGTCGCATCCGTCAAGTTGCGTGAGTTGCTCCATTGCGGTTGCCGCCGTAGCGTCGGAAGCCGCACAAATGGAAAGCGCAAGCAACGCTTCTTCGAGTGTGAGAGTTTTGTCGTGCTCTTTGAGTATCTTCGTCTTCATATCGATAATCGGCCCGATGACGTAAGGCGAGATGAGTTTTTGCGAGTCTTTGATGCCTGCAAGCATCTTCACGGCGTTGAACACGCACGCCGCAGACGCACTCATACGTTGAGTATTTTTGCCCGTGACGATTCTGCCGTCTTGAAGCTCGAGAGCAACCGCTCCGCAATCGTCGTTTTGTCTGCTCTTTTCTCTTGCGCACTCTATGACTTTGCGCTCCGATTGGGTTATGCTGAGTCTCGACATCAAAAATTCGAGACGTTCGACGGTGTCTTTTTTGCAAACGCCGCTTTTCAGGTCGCATTGAGCTTTTAAGTATCTGCGGATAATTTCCTTTTCAGACGCTTCTCTGCACGCTTCGTCGTCGATTATGCAATATCCCGCCATATTGACGCCCATATCCGTAGGCGATTTGTAAATGCACTCTTTGCCCGTGATTTTTGCAAGAATACTGCGCACCACAGGGAAAACTTCGATATCGCGGTTGTAGTTTACGGTGATTTCACCGTATGCGTCAAGGTGGAAATTGTCCACTTTGTTGACGTCTTTAAGGTCGGCGGTTGCAGCTTCGTATGCAACGTTGACGGGGTGATTGAGCGGAAGATTCCAGATCGGGAAAGTCTCGAATTTTGCATATCCTGCCTGAACTCCGCGCTTGTTTTCGTGATAGAGTTGGCTAAGACAAGTGGCAAGTTTTCCGCTGCCCGGACCGGGAGCCGTCAACACGACGAGCGGACGAGTCGTCTCGATATACGGATTTGCGCCGTAACCTTCGTCGGACACTATTGTGTCGATTTCGTGCGGATAGCCTTTTGTCGGACGGTGTATGTACACTTTAATTCCGCGATTTTCAAGTTTTTGTTTGTATGCAAGCGCACCTTGCTGGTCGGTGAACATGGTGATGACAACGCAGTTGATGTATATGCCCATTGCTGAGATATTGTCAATCATTCTCTCCACTTCGCTGCCGTAGGTGATACCGTAATCGGCGCGGATTTTGTTGCGCTCGATTGCGTTTGCGTTGATACAAATGATAAGTTCCGCCTTGTCGCGAAGTTTTTGTAGAAGTTTTATCTTCGCCGCCTTGTCGAAGCCCGGCAACACGCGCGCGGCATGCAAGTCGTCAAAGAGTTTTCCGCCGAATTCCAGATAGAGTTTGTCAAAGCGATTTATACGCTCGAGAATGTGCTCCGTCTGCTTTTGCATATACATTTTGCTGTCAAAACCGATTTTATTCATATATTACCTTTCGTGTATGTCTGTTTTTAAGAATTGCGACTTTCTGTTTTTACTCTTCGGGATCGCTTATCGGGCAAACGAGCGAGACGCCTTGTTTGAACATCTGCTTGCCTTTTGTCGTGCGTGTGTCTATGCGGATATCTTCCGTGTTGACGACGCTCACCGTTCCGCCGCTTACGAATGCCAAATCATAGGGCATCTTCACCGTGCCGACGTATTTCACCTTCGATTTGTCAAGTTCGATAATCTTTATTCCTTTAAGGTATCTCGAACTCGGGTCTATGAGCGACGAGATAACTCTCTTTGCATATCCGGTGTCGGACACGACGATGATTTCGCCTTCGTCTTCCACTTGCCCCGCAAACGCAACCGAATCGCCGTCAGAGAGTTTTATGCCCTTGACGCCGGCAGCGTTTCTGCCCTGAATGGGTATTTCGGTGGCTTTGTAGACAAGCACCTGTCCTTGCTCGGTGACTTCTATGACGTTTTTCTCGTCGTCAACGACTTCCGCACCGATTACGACATCTTTTTCCGTAAGGTTGATTGCTTTAAGATACGTCTTGCTAACTTCGGTAAATTCGGACAAATCAACTCTCTTTGCGCCGCCTTGTTTTGTGAATAACACGAGTTCTCCGACCGGCACGCCTTCAAAGAACATAAGTTTGGCCACGGTTTCGCCCGTCTGCACGTCCTGATTGATTGCACCGAGTTTGAACGGTTTTTCTTTGAATTTCTTTTCGGGGAGCGTGGTGACGTCGATCTTGACTATGCTTCCGAAATTCGTCACCGCAAACAGCGTGCCTTTGTTGTTTACGGAAAGTTTCTGCACGGGAAGCGCGTCTTCGGTGAGCGAGCCGAAATCTTTCTTTGCGGTTGAAAACGCTTTCGGCGACATAAAGCGCAACTGTCCGTCCTTATTCAAGGCAATCACGCCGTCGCGATAAGCAACCGCTTCCGCTTCGCTTGGAGCCTGATAGTTTTCAGCCTGTTCGTCGCTGTCCACGATCACGCTCATACGCTCGGAATTGAGCGATTTCTTGATTGCCGTGAGTTCTTCTTTTACGATTGAAAGTTGCTTACGCTTGCTTGCGAGAATGGACTCGAAAAGCGCGATTTGTTTTTCAAGGAAACGCAATTCTTCTTCGAGTTTTCCGACTTCGAGTTTTGCAAGGCTCTTGAGTCTCATATCGAGAATCGCTTGTGCCTGAGCGTCGCTAAGATCGAATCTCTGACGCAAAGTCTCTTTTGCTTTTGCGGTCGACTCCGATTCCTTGATGATTTTTATCACTTCGTCGATATTGCGAATTGCAACGAGAAGTCCGCGCACGATTTCCGCTCTTGCCTTTGCGGCTTTAAGGTCAAACGTCGTGCGATTGACGATGATTTTGCGTTGATATTCGACGTAATAGTCGAGATATGCCGTAAGGCTCAACTGCTCTGGTTTGCCGTTTGCAATAGCAACCATATTGATGGAATAGCCCATTTCGAGATTGGTTTTCTTGAAAAGGAACGCAACGATTTTGTTTACGTCTGCGTCGCGTTTGCATTTTATCACGGCGCGCGTACCTGTTTTGTCCGACTCGTCCACGATTTCGGATATGCCTGCGAGCGTATCCTTGTTCGCTTCCTTCAAATCGGCAATTCTTGAAAGCAACTCCGCCTTGGACACCTGATACGGTATCTCCGTGATGACGATGTTTTTCTTGCCGTTGTCGTCGTTTTCTATGTGAAGTCTTGAACGTATCTTAATCCTGCCCTTGCCCGTCGAATATATGTCTTCGAGATTGTCAACGGGAATTATAAACGCACCCGTCGGGAAATCGGGACCGTGGAACACTTTGAAAAGGTCGTGCACGGTGGCGTTCGGGTTGTCTATCTTCATTATGACCGCGTCTATGCTCTCGCCCATATTGTGAGTGGGAATATTCGTCGCAAGGCCGACCGCTATGCCGTTTGCACCGTTTACGAGCAAATTCGGAAATCTTCCTGGAAGCGTGTTTGGCTCTTCGAGAGAGTCGTCAAAGTTCGGAGACCACGCCACCGTCTCTTTGTCCAAATCTCTCAACAGTTCGAGCGCGAGCGGACTCATTCTCGCTTCCGTGTAACGCATTGCCGCCGCGCCGTCTCCGTCAACCGAACCGAAGTTGCCGTGACCGTCGACGAGTTTCATTCTCATAGAGAAGGGCTGTGCCATACGCACCATTGCGCCGTAAACGGAACTGTCGCCGTGCGGATGGTACTTGCCAAGGCAGTCGCCGACGATTCTCGCGCACTTTTTGTGCGGTTTGTCGGGGGTGAGCCCCATCTCGTGCATCGAGTAAAGCACTCTTCTCTGCACGGGTTTCAAGCCGTCTTCTACTCTCGGAAGAGCACGGTCGAGTATGACGTTTTCCGAATACGGAATCATCGAATTGTGCATGACGTCTTCAAAAACGGAGTCAAGCACGACTGAGTTGTATTCTATCTCTTTGTGTTGTTTATTTGCCATTTTTCTATTTGTTTTTATAGTTTTTCGTAAACGTGTTTATATGCTTTTCGGCTCTCGAAGCCGTGACTTCGAACTATTGATTTTCCTGTTCTTTGTTGACTTTGAAGTCGTCCACTTTGTTGAAGTCCGCATATTGATAGATATAGTCCTTGCGGATGTTGCTGTCGTCGCCCATAAGAATGGTTATACGCTTGTCCGCCATTGCCGCGTCGTCTATCGTAACGCGAGTGAGCGTGCGCTTTGCAGGGTCCATAGTGGTGTCCCAAAGTTGTTCGGGGTTCATTTCGCCAAGTCCTTTGAAACGTTGAAGAAGTGCGTTCTTGCCCATCTTCTTTTGACCTTCCACAAGTGCCGCGTCGTCGTAACAATAAAGGATTTCGTCCTTCTTTTGCAACCGATAAAGCGGCGGCATACCGATATACACGTGGCCTTCGGTGATGAGTTGGCGCATATAGCGGAAGAAGAAAGTCAAAAGCAACGCTCTTATGTGCGCGCCGTCTTGGTCCGCGTCCGCCAGAATGATGACTTTGTCGTATTTGAGACTCTCAAGATCGAATTCGGGGTCTATGCCCGTGCCGAGTGCGGAAATGAGCGTTGCAAGTTCTTCGTTTGCAAGAATCTTTTCAAGGCTTGCTTTTTCGACGTTGAGCGGCTTTCCGCGAAGCGGAAGTATCGCCTGGAAGAATCTGTCTCTCGCTTGCTTTGCACTGCCGCCTGCCGAGTCGCCTTCAACGATGAACAATTCGTTTATGCTTGCGTTTTTACCCGAGCAACTTGCAAGTTTGCCGACGAGATTAAGCCCGTTGAGTTTGTTTTGCTGACGTGAAAGGTCTTTTGCGCGTTTTGCCGCTTCTCTCGTTTTTGCCGCTCCCATTGCTTTTGCGATGATCTTCTCGGCAATAGCCTTGTTGCCGCGTTGCAAAAGAAGTTCCGCAAGTTTTTCGCTGACCATATTTTCAACTTTGGGACGCACTTCGGGGTTGCCGAGTTTGCCTTTGGTCTGCCCTTCGAACTGCACGTTTTGCATCTTGACGGTTATGACCGCCACCATACCTTCTCTGAAATCTTCGCCGAGTAGGTTGGCTTGCTTTTCTTTAAGAATATTGTTTTTGCGCGCATAGTCGTTGAACACTTTCGTTATCGCGCTCTTAAAGCCGACTTCGTGCGTGCCGCCGTCCGCGGTGGGAATGTTGTTTACGTAGGAATAAATGTTTTCGGTGTAACCTTCGGTGTGTTGAATCGCAACCGCCACTTCGAAATGCGGTTCTTTCGCTTCCACGTAAAGAGGTTTGTCGTAAAGCACGGTTCTGCCTTCGTTGAGATATTGCACGTAATCGGCAATGCCACCCTTGTAGCAGAACGTATCGTGTTTGCCCGTGCCGCCGTCGAGAGCCACTCGCAAATCGTCGATGATTATCGTCACGCCTTTGTTGAGATACGCAACGTCGCGCATACGCTCTTGTATCACGGAATAATCGAATTTTTCTTTGCCGAAAACTCTCTCGTCGGGTTTGAACTTGACGGAAGTGCCGGTGCCTTTCACCTTGCCGATGACGGTGAGCGGAGTTTTCACTACGCCGCTTTTCACTTTGCCGTTGCCAACTTGCGGAGACCAAAATTCCGCACGATAAAGATTGCCGTCTCTCTTGACGTCAACCGTGAGCCACTCGGAAAGTGCGTTCGTGACGGACGCACCGACTCCGTGCAGACCGCCGGAATAGTTGTACTGTCCGTTGTCGAATTTCGCACCTGCGTGCAACTGCGTGAAAACCACTTCCACACCGCTGATTTTGAGTTTGGGGTGTTTGTCAACGGGAATACCGCGTCCGTTGTCGCTGACTCTTGCAACGTTGTCGTCCAAAAGTTCTATGCGGACGGTGTCGCCGAAGCCGTTTGCCACTTCGTCGATACAGTTGTCGATAATCTCCCAAAGGATATGATGCATACCCTTGCTCCCGGTCGTGCCGATATACATGCCGGGACGTTTTCTGACGGCGTCGAGACCTTCGAGAATGTGAATGTCCCCCGCCTTGTACGTGTAGTCTTGATTTGCCATAAATACCTACGTAAAGTAATAATATATTTATTTTAGCACAATATATAGATTTTTTCAAGGAAATGAAAAGATTAAAAACACTATTTTTCATTAAATGAAAAAACGCTCCGCAACGCCTAATAAACGTCGCGGAGCGAAAATCTCTTTGCTTGAAAAGAAAACTTATTTCAACATTTCGTTCATTCTGGCGACGAAGTCTGCGTACACTTCGGCGCGGTTGATCTCGTTCAAGATCTCGTGACGAGCGTCGGGGTAAAGTTTTACGGTAAGGTCTTTTACGCCGAGAGTTTTGTATTGGTCATAGAGTTTTTCGACAAGTTTGCCTTTGCCGCCCACAGGGTCTTGTGCGCCCGAGAAAATGGCGATGGGTTTGTTGACGTCGATTTTTGCGAGATGTTCTTTCTTGTAGGACTCTTTGAGACCGTTAAGGAAGAACTTGAAGAACGCAATGGACATTACGTCGCCGCATTGTTCGTCGAGTATGTATTTTTTGACTTGCTCTTTGTCTCTTGAAAGCCATGCAAATTGAATTTTCTCTTTCTTGAACGGAGCGTTGTACGAACCGAAAGAAAGTTTGTCGAGAAGTTTGCCCGTCTTTTCACCGCCGACCGTCTTGTATTGCATATTGGAAATCGCCGCGCCCATGTTGAGAATCGCGCCCTTCATCATTGCAGAGCCGCAAAGCACTGCGCCGGTGTAATCCTTGCACTCTTCGATGTAGCGTTGTCCCAGCATAGAGCCATAGCTGTGTCCGAGATAAATCACGGGAAGATTGTATCTTTCTTTGAGCATTGCCGTGATTGCACATGCGTCTTGCACGGTGTCGAAATAAATATTGCCCTTGTGATAACCTTTGACGCCTTTTGAAGATTGCTTGGTGCTGGTCATGCCGTGAGCACGATGGTCGTCCGCAAAAACGATGAAACCGTTCTGGTTGAGATAATTTGCAAAATCATCGTATCTGCGTGCGTGTTCAGCCATACCGTGCGAGATTTGCACAACGGCTTTGGGATTTCTCACGTTGTCCCAAAGATAGCACTGCAATATCGTTCCGTCAAAACTTTTGAACTTTTCAGTCTTCATATAAAACTCCCGATTATCGCCCGAAACGAGCGTTTTTTTCATAATAACGATATTATAACACTGTTTATTGCAAATTTCAAGACGTAAAAATACGCAACTTTCGCTCCATTTGTTACATAATATGGCTGTATGACGGAAAACTCTAAAAACGATAACAACGGCAAAAACCTCAAAATCGTCTTCACCGGCGGCGGAACGGGCGGACACGTATACCCCAACGTCGCACTCTTCGACGACTTTGAAAAAGCAGGTTTCGAAGTTGCGTATATAGGCGGAACAGGCAACACGGTCGAGAAGCGACTTGCGCATGAAAACGGCGTGAAATATTACGGCGTACAAACGATAAAACTCGTGCGCTCGATGGCTCTGTCAGCAATGAAAAACAATCTTTCGATTCCGTTTACGCTTTCAAAAGCCGTGAAAGAGTGCGTGAGCGTTCTCAAAAAGGAAAAACCTAACGTCGTGTTTTCAAAAGGCGGTTTCGTATCTCTGCCGACCGTTCTTGCCGCACGCAAACTCGATATACCCGTCGTTGCTCACGAGAGCGATTTGACGATGGGGCTTGCGAACAAAATCGCAAAATCGAAAGGCGCAACCATTCTCAAAGCAAATCCGCATTCTACTTTCGACGGCATACTCGTGGGACTTCCCTTGCGCAAAGACCTTTTTACCGCAAACAAAGAACAATCGATAAAAACTCTTGGCATAAAAAATCCGAGCGAAAAGAAAATTTTGCTCGTTCTCGGCGGCTCGTCGGGCGCAAAAGCGATAAACGACGCGATAAAGGACAATCTTTCCGCGCTTCTTGAAAGATACGTCGTTTTGCACGTCACGGGCAAAGGCAAAGCGGCAGAAAGAGATTTGAAAACATCCGACGATAAAAATCAAAACTCCGCAAACTACAAAAATACTTTTCAAAGTCCGATTGAAGGCGGTTATTACGTTTTCGAATACGCCGATAAAATTCAGAATTTTTACGCGGCAAGCGACTTGGTTTTGTCAAGAGCGGGCGCAACGGCGCTGTTTGAAATATCCGCACTCAAAAAACGAGCACTGTTCGTTCCCTTGCCCAAAGGCGTTTCCCGCGGAGACCAAATTGACAACGCATGTCTTGCAAAAGAATACGGCGCAACCATACTCGAACAAGACGAAAACTTTTCTTCTTCGCTCTGCTTGGCACTGAAAAACGCAGAAAAAAATCCGCCCATGAAAGAAATATCCGTCGACGCAAACGGAAAAATTGTGAACGTTGTGCGTGGTATAGTTGGGGCATGCAAAAACAAAAAACTATAGCCAAATGGCTTGCGGTGGTGCTTCTTCTCACGGTTGCGATTGCCTGTTACGTGGCACTTTCCGCAATACTGCAAAAAAGCGACGATACGAAAGTTGCAGGCGCAAACGACTCCAATCCGCAACAGCAAACTCCCGTCAAAAAAACTTATTCGACTTTTCCCAGAAAAGCGGAAAACGTTGACAAAAACGCGATAAATCACGTTGGCGGCTCGGATGACGAAACGCTTCTATCAACCGCCTATTACCGTGGAAAAACTCTCGTGTTTTTCAAAAGCGAATCGGACGACAGAGACGTCAAAGAATCGGGATTGTACATAGCGGTCTTTTCAAACTTTGCTCTCGAAAAAACGGTGAAAATCGGCGAGATAAGCGAAACGTTTCTTGACTGTTCTTTGTCAAAAAACGGACTCGTCGTTTTCATATCGTCACAAAACGGAACGCGCGTTTTGTCTTTTGACGAAAGCGTAAACGTAAACGCAAGATGTCAAACGAAAAAATACTCTCTGCTTAAAACGTATCTTCACGCCAATTCGCTCTTTGCCATAGCGTACGACGGCGTCGAGTTTTCAAGAATATCCGTAAGCGAAAATCTCACTGTATCCGGCGACAATTTCGTTTGTTCGGCAAATGACGTTTTAGACTATTCAATCACGGCATATTGCGAAAAAGTCTTGATATTTTCAAATTCGACAAACGGTGCAAATTGTTTGATATATGAACAAAACAAGGGTTTTAGCAATATGTTTTCACAGAATAAAAGCAAGATTGTGCAAATATTGCCCGTCGTTGCAAGTGAGCGTCAGACTTTCGTTTTGCTCTTGAAAAAGCAAGACGGCTACGACGTCGCGTCGCTCGACTCGTCGCTTGCGCTCATCAAAAAAGAATACGTCGAAAACTCCCGAAACGCCGCTCTTTTCTCAAACGGAAATTCACTTTCGGTGCTCACCGAAAACGCTTTTTATCGCTTCTGCGCACACCTTGATTTCGGCGGAAAATCTTCTCTCGATTCCGTCGGAATTTCAAAAAAATATACCGAATTGAAAGCCTTTGACGGCGACGAAAACACGATTCTCGCAACAAGTGAAAGCGGCGTAGAATTGCTGGTATTCAACGGCACTTCGTTCAAAACGGTCGCTACGCTTCCGCACATAGAAAACACAATCCTTTCGTCGTATACAACGGGTGAAAACGGATATCTTTCTCTCGTCTTCGAGAGCGATTCAAACTCAAAAACAACGTATATGGGCTTCGGGAAAAAAGACGTTTTCGTCGCGCGTATATTGACAAGCAATGAAGGATAAGTTATACTTTGAGTATGAGCAAATCGGCAGTTCAATCGGTTACGAATACAAAATGTAAACGCGCGACTTTGACGGTCGGGCTTGTGTTGTCATTGCTTGCTTTCGTGATAACCGCATACGGCACGGCAACGTTTTTCCTTCCGAAACTCGATATGCTCACAAACGTCGGCGTGTACGATTTCGTTCGCATATGCTACGTCATCGGTCTTGCGGTTTCTTTTGTCGGAGTTATACTTTCCGTGATAGGCGCAAACGGCAACGTTCCTATGGCGAAAGCGTCTTTCTTTTTCGGGACGATGACTTTCATTCTGTCGGCGGCTTTTCTCGTGGTCGTGGTCCTGTTCCACGTTTTCGTTCCGCTCGACGCAATGGGACAACTCGGAATTTAAGACACGCCGCTATTCGATTTGCGTTTTGATATTCGAAACAATAAACCTTTTAAAAATATGCAAAAAAGCGTTGCAAACCGCAACGCTTTTACTTTTATGGCATATTATATCGAAGACAACTTTTCAATCATTCTTAGGCGTTCGTATCGTTTGAATCGCCCGTTTCGCTTCTCCTATCGAATTCGTTATTTGTCTCGATTCCGTTCCGAGCGGCAATATCCGTTGCGACTTCGTCTTCTTCACCGCCCGATTGTCTGACGTACGGTTGCGTTTTGAATTTTCTAGAAAACCGGTCGCCAAGCGATTTGACGATAAAATAGCACACGAGTCCCGTGACGATACCGGCGATTGCGCCTGCAAGCATCATATACGGCAGATAAACGAAAACGCTTTTGCCGACAATCAGACTTGCAACGCAAATTTGCATAAGATTGTGCACAATTCCACCGACGACTGACACACCGCACACACTGAACAATTTCGTTTTGTATAGCAGCGTCATGACAAAATACGCCGCAAGTGCCGACGGAAGCGACCATGCAAGTGACGCCATATTTGCCGAAAATACTGCGTTCAAAAGACAACGAAGCACGAGAACTACGTAGCCGTCAAGCGTGCCGACAAGCAAGAAACACGCAAGAAGCACCACGTTGCCTATCCCTATTTTTGCATACGGGAGCGCAGGCACAATGGGCGGAATCATGCTTTCAATCAGCGACACGATGAGTGCAAGCGCAAGAAACGTTGCGTCAACTGCGACTCTTTTCGCCGTAAATATGGCGTTAGATTTCAAATCCGTCTTTCTCATGTTATCGCGTCAATCTCCTTTGTAGAAACCGTAACGACAACCTTGTTCGGAAGACATACTATTGTTCCGCCGTGTTTTCCGATTGCCTGCGCATGCGTGCAAAGTTGCTCGCGACAATCACTTTTTTCAACCGAAATACAACCGTTTTCAACCTTTATCGTCATTCTGCCGTCGAGAATATCGAAGACGTCGTCTTTTGTCAAATCAACCGTATACGCAAGTTTGCCGTCAACGTAAATCTCGGCAGTGTCCGCGCCTTGTCTCAAAGAAAAAGCAATCGTGAGCGCAATAAGAATTAGTATGACAACAACGACAAAGACGTCTCCGATTTTGAAAACGTCCTTGAAATTCGGTTTGTCTTTTTCAATTCTCTTTTTGCTCATTTATCGTGAAAAACGCACTTTATATATGCTTTTGCGTGACATAAAGTTTTTTTATTGTATTTCGGCGTCAAAATTTCCGACTTTGACGCTTTGCAAATCCGACGTTATAATCAATCCGCAAACACCGAGACTTTCAAGCAGTTGCACACCCTTTTCTTTTCCAAGAACGACGACTGCGGTTGCAAGAGCGTCACCCGTTGTACCGTCGATTTGCAACGTGATTTCCTTACATTCTCCGTTTGCGTTTTCTACGTTGACTTCAACGGATACGTTCTTCGTTATCACCGTGCAGGATATAACCGCACCGTCCGCCGCTGTTGCCACGGGATAACCTGTTTTTGGATCTATAATGTGGGAATAATAAACCGCTTTGCCGTCTTTCATTGCGGTGTAATATCTTTCGTAGTCGCCGCTTGTAGACACGCACTCGCCGTCTTCAAGCGTAAACTTTGCATAATATGCGGTCGAGAAATTTCTGTCCGCTCTCGTCGGATTTGCAATTCCGATTTTATACGACTTGTTTCTCGCACCGATGTTTCCGCCGAGATTTACGAGCATTTTGCCGTCGGTTTTTAGAAGACTCTCGTTAACTGCATACCCCTTTGCGATACCGCCGAAATCGAGCATTGCGCCGTCAACGGTTTTCGTTACCGTCGAGTTTTCAAAGTCGAGAACGAATTTGTCAAAACCGACGCGTTTCAGCGTTTCGTTTATCTCTTCGTCCGTTGGCGGAGTTATCTCCTGACCTATTCTTCCAAACGTATCTCCCGAAAACTTCCAAAGCCTGACGAGCGGATACACACTCGGGTCGTATGCGCCGTTTGAGAGTTCATACACCGCCTTTGCGATTTTTGCAATCTGCATGGTGACGGCAGAGCACTTCACCGCTTCTCCCGCTTTTGCCGCATTGATTTTCGCAACGTCGCTTCCGTCTATCGTCGCAGAAAGCACGCCTTCTAGCGACTCGATATAATCGGCAACCGATTGCATATCTTTTTGCGACTTCAAGTCGTCCGCCTTTATCGTGAGCGTCGTGCCGTATACGAAATATTGCTCCGCTCTGCTGCAAGCCGTGAGCGAAGCAATACAAATTGCAAGTGTGAGTATCAAAAAAACAAATCTTGCCTTTTTCAAAATTGCACCTTGAAATTATTTTCTCGTAAACATGATGCCGATAGTGCCGGGGCCTGCGTGCGCTCCGATAACGGGGCCGACAGGTTGTTGCCAAATGGTTGCGTTCGGTACGATTTCCCTGATCTTTTCCGCAAGGATGTCCGAGATCTCTCTGTTGTCGGCGTCAACAAGCGTGATGGGGGCGTTGTCGATGTCGCAATAGTTTTCTTTGAATGTTTCAAGCATAAACTTGTATGCCTTTTTCAAGCCGTTTTGCTTGGAATAGACGTCAAGTTTGCCGTCTTCGACGGTGAGCACGGGCTTGATGTTGATAAGGTTGCCCATCTTGGCTTTTGCGGGCGAAATTCTGCCGCCGCGCGCCAAATACTTCATATCTTCAACGATGAAATACACGCCGATTTTGCCAACGATAGAGTTGAGATAATCGTAGGTTGCATCGATGTCGTCGCCGTGTTCTCTGCAATATTTTGCGCCCATATACACCAACAATCCCGCGCCCATGCAGATGTTGAGTGTGTCAAACTTGCGATACTTGACGTTGGGATATTCTTCTTTGAGTTGGGCTATTGCCAAATCGTGATAGGTGAACGTGCCCGAAAGATGAGAAGAAAAAGCAATATACAATATGTCGTCGCCTTTCTCAAAGAACGGCTTGAAGATGTCATAATATATTTGCTGATTCAATCCCGCCGTAGATGCACTTGCGCCTTCTCTCATCTTAGTGTAGAAACCTTTTATGTCGGTGTTTTCTCCAAGGTCGCACATTTTTTCTTCGCCGTCGATGACGTAAGGCATTTGAATGACCTGAAGATTGAGTTCGTTTGCGTGAGTATACCAAAGTTCGCAATCGGTGTCGCAAAAGATGGTTGCCATACCTTCTCCTTCGTGAAGCGCATTATTTTGCACTACATTTTGTTTAATATTAATCATATCCATTCTATTATATATATTTGAATTTGTCAACTTATACGTTTTCGTTGAGAAAATCGCATGCATATCGGCAAAATTTTTCAAAAATTTTCAAATTTAAGGCTGATTTAAGTTTATTGTAATATGTTAAGAATATAAAATAACACGAAGGTGTAAATATATGGACGATTTCAACAACTTTTTTGACGATCAAAGAGAACAACGCCCCGAACCGAACACGCCGATATACCACACTCCCACCCCGAAAAATCACGGCGGAAAACTCAACACTGCAAGCATTATTTGCATAGTGATTGCAGCAGTTATGTGTATAGTCGTGCTTGTCAATGTCATCGTGCTTGCAAGTCTTAAACAAACGATTGCAGACGAATATGCGGCTCAAATCTCCGCAAATATGCGCGAGCAATACAGACAGGCAATCGAAGATGCTCTCAACAAAACGGACGTCGTTGAAGACGTGACCAATTCCGCAACGGAAAAAGCACTCGAAGCACTCACGTCAACCGTCGGACAGGTCGCAAACAAAAAATCGGCTTCCGTGGCAAGACTTTATATGTACGAATCGGCAGCGGCAAACCCGTCCACAACTTCTGCAAGCGGCGTTGCGAGCGGTTTTCTTATCACCGGCACCGACGAAAGCGGCACGGCACAAAGATATCTTCTCACCAACGCACACTGCGTGAGATACGTCAAAAAGACGAGAACGGGGCTTTCTCCGTTTGGCAGTTCTTACGAATACGTTTGGACTTCATACGGAAAAATCATCTGCACGTTTGAAGATTCCGAAACTTCCTATTACGAACTCGAAATCGTAGCGTACGGTTCTTACAACGATGAAAACAAATCGGCAGAAAACGACCAGGCAGACATTGCACTTCTTCGCATTAAGGGAACGCAACCCTCAAACGAAACACATCCGTCTTTGAAAATCGCATCGAGCAACTACACGAAGCGCGGTGACGCAGTGGCTCTCATCGGCAATCCCGAAGGAGTGGGCGAAACCAACAGCGTAACTACGGGCACAGTGTCGCAAACGGGCATCTCGATAGCAAGTTGGGGCGCAGGCACATTCCTTATGACAGACGCGGCTGTCAACGGCGGCAACAGCGGTGGTCCGATGGTTGACATTCTCGGCACCGTGGTGGGTATCGTTGAGTCGAAACTCGTTGACGAAAGCATCGACAATATGGGCTTTGCACTCTCTGCAGAAACCATAATAGACTTCATCGAATGGGCGGAAAAATCCGAAAATAATATTTTGAATAAAGCCTTGACAATTGATTTCAAAGTTGTATAATAATAATTGATCTCCCCAATTTGTCGGCACTTATATTTATTCTCCCTATGCCGACCGTAAGGCGTCCGGGTTTTCCGGGCGCTTTTTCGTTGCAAAAAAAATCCTCTATTATCCGTCTGTTTAGCGGAATATCCCGGCAATCTCTCGTTTTAGATTATTTGAAATAGTACGATTCTTGCTTATACACTATTTCTTAATATTGCGATTTGCAAATACGCAATAAAAAAGCGCATGAAATTCATGCGCTTTAATCTCTGTTTATTCTTTTCGATGTACAGTTCGTTTACGGTTCATTTACCGATATTTTCTACATATCTCACAAAAAAGCGGTATCTCAATATCCCCTAGCGACCGCAAGCAGTTTGTAATATCCGCAAAGCACAACTCTGTCGTAGCGATACGTTTCCCATCCGACAAGCGTTTCGGCGTTTTCAGAAACGTATGATTTGCAACACTCTTCCGCCCACGCCGCCGAAGCGTCGTCTCCTGCAAAAATCACGTACAACTCTTTTTCCACTTCCTTTTCGACGCCGTCAACAGTCTCGGTGTACGTCTTCGTCGAGTAGATAAGGTCTTGAAGTTTATGGTCGGATTGACCGTCCTTAGTCATCGGCGTATTGCGCTCGTAGCGAATGGTTGCGCCGTTTTCGGTGAGTTTTTTCTCCACGTTTTCCTGACGCATACCGATTTTCAAACACGCAGTCAGTGACGAAATCAATACGCAAATCATCAAAACGCATATTATTGACAATGCAATTCTCTTCTTTTTCATAAGTATATATTAGTTTTTTCAATCGATTTTGTCAATCCAAAATTTGCCATACATACACGGGAGCATATTGCAAACAATAAAAACAGGAGGTCAAGAATGAAAAACACTTTGATTATAGGCACAATGCTCGGAATAGTCACTGCCACTGCACTATATTGCGGTATGTCAAACAATTCACTCAAAAAAGCAAAACGTGCTTTCGTAAACAAAATCGAAGACATCATAATGTAACGCACCAAACGGCGTAAAGTCGTATATGCGAAAGCGCAATGCTATCAGATATTGCAATAGGACGAAATATAAAGCGAATTTACAATCTGAAGAAACTGAAAAAGACGGTAAATAGAAATCGCAACCGATATAAGTCAAAGCAATACTCGAAAGGATATTTGCGCAAGTACCATAGAGACTTATTATCGGTCTTCAAATTCATTTGCCCTTCTCTATAACACGTATCGTATATTTTATCAATTCGATAATATACTGTACGTGTTTTTATATTCCTATTTAACAGCCATTTCTGCTTGATTTAGGTATTTCGCAACACCTTTCGTGTATTAATCGTTTTTAACTCATTTTAAATGCAAAAGTAATTGAAAACGAAAATCACTGATGAAACGTATAACTTCACGAAACCACCCCCCCCCATACAAAATATTGAGATGCAAGTGCACATATAACATCAAATACATGCTTGTGATAACTGCACAAAATGCGGAAAATTTCAAAAAATACGTAAAAAAAAAGGAGCGGTCTTTGACCGCTCCTTTTGAAAAGATTTTATATTATTTCTCTTCTTTGCTTAGAACTTCACCTTTGAGATAAGAATCGATTGCGAGTCTGATTGCGTCTTCTGCGAGGACGGAGCAATGGATCTTTTGCGGCGGCAAACCTTCAAGCTCTTCGATGACTTGCTTGTTGGTGAGTTTGAGTGCTTCTTCGATGGTCTTGCCGATTATCATGCCCGTTGCCGTTGAACTTGACGCAACCGCAGCGGCACAACCAAACGTCTTGAATTTTGCATCCTTGATGACGTTGTCTTCAATTCTCATCGTGATTTGCATTATATCGCCGCACACTTCGTTTCCAACCGTGCCGATTGCATTGTAGTTTTCGACTTCGCCCATGTGTTGCGGATTTTTGAAGACTTCCATAACTTTTTCGTTGTACATATCTATACTCCTTGGGTATATGCCCTTGTTTTTTCTATAAACGATTATTTCTTGTAAAGCGGAGACATATCTCTGAGACGCTTTACGATTTTGACGAGTTCATCGACGGTGTAATCGACTTCATCCATAGTGTTGTGTTTGCCGAACGTAAATCTTATCGAGCCGTGCGCCGTGCCGACGGGTACACCGATTGCAAGCAGCGTTCTGGACGGTTCAAGAGAGCCCGACGAACATGCCGAGCCGGAAGACGCGCTGATTCCCGCAAGGTCGAGAGAGAACAGGATAGATTCTCCTTCGATGTATCTGAAACTGAAATTCGCGTTGTTCGGAAGACGTTTTGCAGTGTCTTTTGCGCCGTTGTAATAGATGTCGTCAATCTCGTTCAACACTCTTTCGACAAAGTGATCACGCAAGGACGCGACGTATTTGTCGTCTTCTTCAAGAGTGGAAAGCGCATCGTCAAGCGCGGTTGCCATGCCGACGACACCGGGAGTGTTGGTCGTGCCGCCGCGATGCGCTCTTTCCTGCTCGCCGCCCGTAAGAAGTTTCTCGATACGAATACCGTTTCTCACGTAGAGCATGCCCATTCCTTTCGGTCCGTAGAATTTGTGAGCGGACATAGACAGCAAGTCAACGCCCAAATCTTTGACGTCATATCTCACTGCGCCCGTTGCCTGAACTGCGTCCGTATGGAACAAAACGCCGTGTGCGTGAGCGACTGCACAGAGTTCCTTGATAGGCTCGATTGTGCCGATTTCGTTGTTTGCAAACATCACGCTGACAAGAACGGTATCCGGTCTGATTGCTTTTTCAAGGTCTTCAACGGACACAAAGCCTTCGCTGTCAACGGGGAGATAAGTCACTTCCCAACCGTATTTTTCAAGTTGCTTGCAGGTCGTGTAAATTGCAGGATGCTCGATTTGAGTCGTGATTATATGTTTGCCCTTTTCTATATTCTGAAGCGCAATGCCTTTGACAGCCCAGTTGTCCGCTTCAGTGCCACAGGACGTGAAATAAATCTCACTCGGCTTTGCACCGATGCAGTTTGCAAGAAGTTGCCTTGCGTCGTTGACGGCTTTTGCGCCTTCGCGACCGTAAACATGTTGCGAGTTTGCATTGCCAAAGACGTCGCTGAAATACGGCTTCATTGCGTCAAACGCTTTGTGTGACAGTGGCGTCGTTGCCGCATGATCAAGATAAATTTTTTCCATATATATGCCTTTGCGCCTTGGCGCGTAAAAAGTTTATTCGGTTTTTGTGACCTGCCAAGTTGCCGTAAGACAAATGCAAGTCGGGCTTTTCATATTTTCAATATGAAACTTTTTTCATATTTACCGATATTAGATAATAGCACCGACTCGCAAACATGTCAAGATTTTTTAGACGTTTTGCAAGACAAATCAGTCTTCGTCGTCTTCCACGTCGAGTTCTGCGTTGTGATAAACGTTTTGCACGTCGTCGAGTTCTTCGAGTTTGTCGATCATCTTGATGATGGTTGCCTGTTGCTCTTCGGTCGGCGTTACGTAGTTGTCGGGAATCATGGAAACTTCTGCGGAAAGGACTTTCACGCCGTCGTCTTCGAGACTCTTGCGGACGGATTGCAAAGACGCGGAATCCGTGTAGACTTCGAACACTTCGTCGTCTTCGGAGTTGATGTCTTCAAAACCTTCGAGTTCGAGTGCGTACATCATAAGGTCGTCTTCTTCTATATCCGCTTTTGCGATGGTAATAACGCCGCGACGTTTGAACATAAACGAGACGCAACCCGTCGTACCCATAGAGCCGCCGAATTTGTCGAAAAGGTGTCTGACGTCGCCTGCCGTACGGTTTTTATTGTCGGTGAGTGCTTCGACGATGATTGCCGTACCGCCTACGCCGTATCCTTCGTAGGTCATGTCTTCGTAGTTGATAGAGCCGAGTTCGCCACTGGCTTTCTTTATGGAACGCATGATGTTGTCATTGGGCATATTGTTGTCTTTTGCCTTTGCGATAACTTGCGCGAGTTTGCTGTTGCTGTTGGGATCTGCGCCGCCGTCTTTGACCGCAACCGCGATTTCACGACCTATTTTCGTGAAGATATTCGCACGCGCTGCGTCGGTTTTGCCTTTCTTCTGTTGAATATTATGCCACTTGCTGTGTCCACTCATACTTGTTTTCTCCTATATTGATTGATACATCGCAACGGCCGTTGCGACCGCCACGTTCAATGATTCTACGTCGTTTTGCATCGGCAACGAGTAGATTTTTTTAGCGTTTTTTACGAGAGTATCGCGCACGCCGTGCGCTTCGTTGCCCGATACAAACAAAATCGGGGCTTTGGGCTTGTTTTCAAGGATACTTTCGCCGTCCATATCCAAAACCGCACTCGACGTAGATTTGCAAAGCAATATTGCCTGCTCTTCGTCGATTTGACACGCTCTGACCTTAAAAAGAGTGCCGAGCGTCGCTCTTACGACTTTGGGGGAATATATATCCGCCGTGTCGAGAAGATATATATCGCAAAAACCGCACGCTGCCGCCGTTCTGAAAATCGTTCCGAGATTGCCCGGATCGCTCACGCCGTCAAGCAAAAGCGCGTTGCCGCAAGGCATAGTAAAGTCGTTCTTCGGCATTTTGCAAACCGCACAAATCCCGTACGGCGAAACAGTGTCGGCAACGTATTCCATCACGTCGTCGCTCACCGCGTATACGTGCGCGCGCGTAGAAAAAACGGCATTTTCCGCCATATCTTCGCTTGAAGCCGAGAAAAACTTCTCTGCTTCGTCAAACCTTTTTTGAGTTGCGAGAACGTACTCTACCTGCACGCCCGTCGGCATATCTTTCAAAAGATTTGCCCCTTCAACCAAAAACAGTCCCGTTTGCTGACGGAACTTCTTTTGTGCAAGCGAGCGAGCCTGCTTCACGTATTGATTTTGGGTGGAAGTGATGATTTGCGTCATTTTACCGCCTTGATCACGTTGTCAAATCGAATACGTCTCTATAAGAAAAATACTCGTAAAATATCCGTTGCACAAATCAATGCGCAACGGATACTTCGTTTAATTATGCAAGAGCCTTCTTTGCTTGGTCGCAGAGAGCCGTGAATGCTTGGGGATCGCTGATTGCGATTTCGCTGAGCACCTTTCTGTTGAGATCGATGCCTGCGACTTTGAGACCGTGCATAAGAGTGGAATAACTCATACCGTTGATACGTGCAGCAGCGTTGATACGTGCAATCCAGAGTTGTCTGAAATCACGTTTCTTTTGCTTTCTGCCAACGTATGCATAAACGCCGCTCTTGAGAAGTTGTTGTTTTGCAACACGATAAAGGGTGTGCTTTCCGCCATAATAACCCTTTGCTTGTTTCATTATTTTTCTACGCTTTTTGACTGCGTTGACTGCTCTTTTAATTCTCATTGTTCAATTCTCCTTATTTGTACGGCAACAACTTTTTGAGTTCTCCGCATCTCGTTTCGTCTACGTATTCGATGGAACGAAGATCTCTCTTTCTCTTGGTTGTCTTCTTGGTAAGAAGGTGGCTGTGTGCAGAATGGCCTCTCTTGTAAAGACCGTTTGCTGTAACGTGGAAACGCTTCTTTGCTCCGCTATGTGTTTTTTGTTTTGGCATAGGTCTGCCTCCTAATATATTTTTGCTTTGCTTGCATTGCTGCAAGCCACAATAAATGTCTTATTTCTTTTGTGACGGTGCGAGAATGGTGTAAATCATACGACCTTCCTGCACGGGCTTTTTCTCGACCACAACGTCTTGTCCGACCATTTGGATATAGTCTTCGACGATTTTAACCGCGATTTCGGGGTGAGCCTGTTGACGACCTTTGAGTCTTATCGACGCTTTGACCTTGTTGCCTTCCGCAAGGAATTTTGCGGTTTGTTGCGCAAGTCTCGTCGTGTCGCCGATGTCGATAGTCGCAGAAAGACGAATCTCTTTGATTTCCATCACTTTCTGATTCTTCTTCGCTTCCTTTTCGCGCTTCTGTTGTTCGTAACGGTATTTGCCGTAATCCATCAACTTGCACGTGGGCGGTTGAACCGATGGCGGCGAAACCTTGCAAATGTCAAGACCGCGTTCTTCTGCGATCTGGCGCGCTTCTCTCATCGAGATAACGCCGAATTGCTGACCGTCGTCACCTATCAGGCGAACTTCTCTGTCTCTGATTTGTTCGTTGATTTGCAGTTCTTTCAAATGCTTACTCCTGTATTCCCGTAAGGGTTTTTGTTTTTACACAAAAAAATAAGTGTCGAAGCCAAGATGCCTTCAACACTCACTTAACCTTATCATAGACAAGTACACTTTGTGTGTGGTGACCATATCGCTTTCGCTAATGGTGAAAGGCTGTCCTTTGCTTGCTTAACTATACTAACAAATACAAAACACATTGTCAAACGATTTTGAAAATTTGTATGGTTTTTTCGCGATATTTTGTTTATATGTATATGGAATATATGGATTGTTTACAATAAAACCATAAAAATGAGTTGGAAATTGAAAGAAAAAAGTATTATGGGAGATTTTAATAATATCGTGAAAAATAGATGAATGATAAGAAAGTGCGTCAATGTTAAGAAATTAAAAGAAAAATGCGATAAATAGATGAAGAACAAGAAAGAGCCACGCTCACGACAACCCTAATGTACTATACGTACATGAGTTGACGGGAGCGTGGCTCTGCCGTAGTTATTCGCTATTTGGTGCGATATTATTTAATCTCCTTCGTGGCGACTTCAAGCAAAGCCTTCGCCACAAACTCTTCCACCGTCATAGTGCCGAGATCGCCTTCACTGCGATGGCGGACGGAGATTACGTTCTGTTCCGCTTCTTTGTCGCCGATGACGATGATGTAAGGAACTTTGTCGAGTTGCGCTTCTCTAATCTTCTTACCGAGTTTCTCACTGCGAACGTCCGCTTCTGCACGAAGTCCGAGATCGAAGAGTTTGTCGCGCACTTCTTTTGCCTTGTCGGCGGTGCGATCGGTGAGAGAAAGCACTCTTGCCTGCTCGGGCGCGAGCCACATCGGGAACGCTCCGTTGTATTTTTCTATGAGCATTGCAAGAGTACGCTCGTAGCAACCGATGGAAGATCTGTGAATGATGAGCGGGCGAGCCTTTTCGCCGTTCTCGTCAATGTAGATCATGTCGAAACGAGTTGCGAGCGAGAAATCGATTTGCACCGTGAAGAGAGTGTCTTCCTTGCCGTGCACGTTCTTGCCTTGTACGTCGAGTTTCGGGCCGTAGAACGCCGCTTCGCCCCACGCTTCCGTGTAGTCGATATGCAAGTCGTTGAGAATGGTTTGCATTGCGGTTTCAACCTTGTCCCAGTCTTCCGCATTGCCAACGTACTTGTCGGGGTCTTTCGGGTCCCAACGAGAGAAACGATAGCTCACGTCGTCTTGCAAGCCGAGAATGCCGATGAGATATTTGATAAGATCAACTGCGCCTTGGAATTCGCTTTCAAGTTGGTCGGGCGTGCAGACGATGTGTCCGTCCGAGAGCGTGAATTGACGGATTCTTGTCAAGCCGTGCATCTCGCCGCTCGCTTCTTTTCTGAATTCTATTGCTGTCTCGGCATATCTCACGGGAAGGTCACGATAACTCTTCAAGCCGTTCTTGTAGATTGTGAATTGGAAGGGGCAAGTCATAGGACGCAAGCACAAAATCTCGTCGTCCACGTCTTCGTCGCCGATGTAGAACATCTTGTCCTTGTAGTGATCCCAGTGTCCCGAAGTGATGAACAGGTTGTTCTTGGTCATGATAGGCGTCTTGGTGAGCAAGTAGCCACGCTTTTGCTCTTCGTCTTCGACGAAACGCTGCATGATTTGGATGATACGCGCGCCCTTGGGCATGATGAGCGGAAGTCCTTGTCCGATGTTTTCATCGGTCATAAACAAGCCCATTTCTCTGCCCACTTTGTTGTGGTCGCGAAGTTTTGCTTCTTCGAGTTTTTGGATATATTCGTCAAGATCCGCCTTCTTCTCAAAGCAAGTGCCGTAGATACGAGTGAGCATCTTGTTCTTCTCGTTGCCGCGCCAGTAAGCACCGGTGAGCGACGTGAGTTTGAACGCCTTGATCTTGCCCGTGGACGTGAGATGCGGTCCGCTGCAAAGATCGATGAAATCGCCTTGTTGATAGAAGGAAATCGTCTCGCCTTCGGGGATATCCGCAAGCAATTCCGCCTTGTAGATCTGCTTCATCTTTGCGATGCGCTCGCCTGCCTCTTCTCTTGAACATTCGATGCGGGTGATGGGCAAATTTGCTTTGATTATGCTCTTCATCTCCGCTTCGATTTTCTCAAAGTCCGCTTGAGTGATGGGGGTCTTGAAATCGAAATCGTAATAGAATCCGTTGTCAACTGCAGGGCCGATTGCCAACTGCACCGTCGGATAGATGTTTCTGACTGCCTGAGCGAGAATATGGGCGCAAGTGTGACGATACACCTTTTTGCCGTCTTCGTCGTTGAACGTGAGCACTTCAAAGTTGCAGTCCTTGTCAATGATAGTGTCCATGGAAGCGAGTTTTCCGTCGATACGACATACGATTGCCGCTCGTGCAAGTCCTTCGCTGATGTGCTTTGTCACGTCAAGCGCGCTCATCGCGCCGTCGAATGACATTTTGCTGCCGTCTTTCAATGTGAGTTGCATATTACCTCCGCGCAATCAACCCTACGTAAGTTGTACGCGCAATATTATTTTTCCACTTTCGTGGTGATTGATATTATAGTATCGCAAAAGTCCGATGTCAATTATTTAGATATTATATAATACACAAATCTCACAAAACAACCTTGCAAACCACACTTTCTAATATGCAAAAACAATGCCGTTACAAATGATATACGAGAAAAAGCGCAAAATGCAAGAGCGAGATTTATTGTCGGAGCTTAGGATGCAAAAGGCGTTGCGAGAGTGTCGCAACGCCTTTGAAATGTGAATTTTGATTGGTTAGAATATCGATTTTTCGATATTGCTTATGCTTTGATGATGAACGAGAATTCGTGGAAACGGTTGGGCAAGATTTTGTAGCGTTTCTTGGTGCAGGCAAGAGCCGGGACGTCGCCGCCTACGCCACGTTGCATGCCGTCGATGAACACTTCGACAACTCCGCCGTGAGCGAGTTCGTGCGCATGCTTTGCGTCGTCGAGTGCTTCCTGCGTGTAGTCGTGGACGCTGAACTCGAAGGGTTTATCTGTAGCAAGGAACGTAATGCCGTCTTCACCGCCCACTTTGAGCCATCTTGCTTCGCAGTGGTTGCCGTTTTCTTGCGGAACGAGATAATCGTGTTCAAAGTCCTTGACGTTGCCTTTATATACGCCGAGAAGTTGAGAAGACTTGCGGTCGCAATAGTTTTCGTGCGGACCTTTTGCATAGAACTCAACGTCATCGTTGGTTGCAAGTTGCATTCTGAAACCGTATCTCGGCAAAGAATAGAGCGCGTTTTTGACCTTCATGCTGACTTTCAAGCCGTCTTCGCACATCTCGTATTTTGTCCTGAGCGCATACAGTTGCGGCGAGCAAGCCCAGTCTATCGTCACCGATTTGTCGGTGAGAATCATGTTGGACTTGACAAGGTTTGCGCTTGCGCGCTTGAAGAATTTCTTACCGAATATGCTTTGCACAAAGGACGGAAGTTGCGGTGATGCGTCGTTGTCTATCAACGCTCTCCAGAAGTTCGTCATAATCGGATTTGCAAGTTTTTCGTCGCCTTTTATCGTCAAAGACGTGATGCAACCGCTGTCTTTTGACACGACCGCGCGCAAATCACCGCTTTCGAGAATGATTTTGCCGTCTTCGTTGAACACGGTTTTGCCTTTTGCGATTTCGTGTTTCTTTTCGATAAAGCCCGTAAGGTCAAGTTGCTCGTATGCGACGACGTCGCCCTTTTCAAACACGTCGAAAGAGTCTTTGACAACCGCATAGCAGTTGACTGCGTATTCGTTGCCGTCTTTTGCGACAGCAAACGGCATTTTCACGCTACCCTTGCTTTGCGGTGCGACTGCAGGCATATCGAGAGTTTTCGTCTCTTTCACGACGCCGTTTTCAAGCAAATCGAGTTTGAGTTCGAAGCGGTCGAGAGCCGTGAACATATACTCGTTTTCAATCTCGATATTTTCGCCTTTGAGCGTAAACCAAACGCTTTGATACACTTTGCACACTTCGTAGAACGCGGGGTTGGGGCTTCTGTCCGCTCTCACGATACCGTTGAAAGCGAAAGTTCCGTCGTTGGGTTTGTCTCCCCAGTCTCCGCCGTAGGTGTATTCTATCGTGCCGTCTGCCCCCACTCTCTTGATTGCCTGATCGGCAAAGTCCCAAATATATCCGCCGCAAAGTCTGTCGTTGGCACGGAAGTGCTTCCAGTAGTCTTCGAAGTTGCCGAGACTGTTACCCATGCAGTGCGCGTATTCGCATTGAATGAACGGCTTGTCCTTGTACATCTTGGGAGTGAGAAGATGTCCGAACGGTGCCCACAACGCCATGGAGTGAATGTGGCATTTGTTGTTTGCAATCTCTTCCATCTGCTCTTCCTTGGTGTACATCTCGCTCATTATGTCCGTCGTCTTGACGTATGCGTCCGGCTCGTAGTGGATGGGACGAGTCGTATCGAGTTCGAGAGCCGCCTTTTTCATAGCGGGGAACGCCTTTCCGTTGCCGCTTTCGTTGCCGAGAGACCAGAACAATATGCACGCGTGATTGCGATAGGTGCGCACCATGTTTCTCATACGCCAGCAGACCTGCTCCGTCCACGTCTTGTTCGAGCGCGGAACGCGAGTTGCAAGTCCGTGAGTTTCAAGGTTGTTTTCGCACATAACCATGATGCCGTACTTGTCGCAGAGTTCGTAGAAATCACGGCTGTTGGGATAGTGTGACGTACGAATGGAGTTGACGTTGTGCTTTTTGAGAAGCAAAATGTCTTTTTCGGTATATTCTCTCGGGACGGCGTGACCGAAATCGGGATGGAATTCGTGACGGTTTACGCCGCGTATTTTGAGTTTTTTGCCGTTGAGTTTTATGTACGGTTGCTTGCCGTCGATTGACGGAACGATTTCAACCTTGCGGAAACCGAAGTCGATTTGTCGCATATCGTGAAAAACTTCAACACCCTTTTCCGATGACGTGAAAGTGAGTCTCAATTTGTAAAGATATGGATCTTCACTGTTCCAAAGATGCGGCGCGTCGATATTTTCGGCCATCTTGACCGAGATCGTCTCGCCTTCGTCGATTCCGAGCACGGCAAAATTGCCTTGTGCCACGACTTTGCCGTCTGCATCGATAAGTTCGGCTTTCAGGTCCGCGTCGTTCAATTCGAGACCTTGCATGCAATACACGTCTGCGTCGATAAGAAGTTTTGCTTTTGAGAAATCGTCATTGAATTCCGCTCTCGCAAAAACGTCGTCAATGCGCGCTGACGGAAGGAAAACGAGCGTAACGTCACGGAACAAGCCCGAAATGCGCCACATATCCTGATCTTCGAGATAACTGCCCGTCGTATAGCGATAAACGACGATTTTCACTTCGTTTTCGCCGACTTTGACGTAGGGCGTGATGTCGTATTCCTGATAGTCGAACGTGTCTTCGCTGTATCCTGCAAACGAGCCGTTGATATAAAGTTCCGCACCGCTGTTCGCCGCAAAATTTATGCGGATTTCGCCGTCGATTTTGTCAAGCACGAAAGTCGTGCGATAGAGTCCGCAAGTGTTTTCGTTTTCGTTGATGTGCGGCTTGCCCGTGGTTGCAATCGGGTGCGGATAGCGTATGTTTGTATATATCGGCTTTCCGTAGCCTTTGAGTTGCCAGTTGGACGGCACTTCGATTTTGTCCCAATCTTTCGGATTTAAATCGAGCATTGTCGCCGAGCCGAAATATTTGAAATCCCATTCTCCGTTGAGAAGACGAGTTTTCGCATTGCCGTCTTTGTCGAGCGGGAAACCTGCGCCGTGTTTTTTGGCAACGTTCACGCAATATACTTTGGGGTCGTTGTAAAAGTTTTTCATGTTTTTTCTCCTGTCGTCAAGCGTATCTGCTCGTGGCGTTATTCTGCGTCGGGAACGTAAAGAATTCTGCGGCAGTTGGGACATTCTGCGAAGTCACCGGGATTGCGGAGTTTCGCTTTCGTGTCGTTTGGCACTTCCATGCGGCAACGGCCGCAAATTGCCGCTTCTTTGTCGTATTCAACGACGGCAGGCATTTTCTTTGCTCCGCGCAAAGCCATATATGCTTCCATCATCTTGGGCGGCACTTCGCCTTTGAGTGCGACGAGTTGTTTTTGAATTTCGACGACTTTGGGTTGCAACGTCTTCACGAGTGCGTCGTATTCAGCCTTTGCCGCTTTGTACGCTTCGTTTGCTTTCACGCCCTGATCCCACGTCTTCTTGTAGTTTTCGTTGACCTGATCGATTTTCGAAGCAGCGCCGTTCGCTTCCTTTTCGAGAGCGGCGATTTTGTCTGCGATTGCAGACACGTTTTTGATGTAATAATCCGCTTCCGTCTCGTCCTGAACGTCATCGAGAATGCCGTCGAATTCGTCGAGTTCTCCTTTGAGTGCGTCGATTTTGTCTTTCATCTGCGCAAAGCTCGCAAGTAATTCGCTTGCTTCTTGTTTGAGTTTGCCCACGGTGTCCGTAGCGGCGTCGAGTTTTGCCTTTGCGCCTGCCAATTTCTGACGTTGTTCACTCTTTGCGACTTCGCTTTCGAGTGCCATAAGTTCAAGATCTGCTTTCTGATATTCGAGTATTTTGTCAAATTTCATGATATTCTCCTACTGCCGTAAAAGGACAGGTTTGTTTTGCTTTGATGATTTTCACTCCAAGCGGAGCGATGATGTTTTCAAACAGTTGTTCAACCGCGATTTCGCTATGATAGTGCGAAAATTCAACTATCGGGAAATCGTCGTTTTGCGACGCGACGTAAAGATGATGCTTGAAATCACCTGTCACGAAAACGTCCGCGACTTGCTTTGCGCACTCGTATGCGCTGTCTCCAGCTCCGCCGCCGCAAATGCACAACATGCTCTTAATTTTTTTGTTTGCGTCTCCCGTAAATTTTACGGTGTCGTCCGAAAGAACGCTTGCGACGTGTTTTGCAAACTCTCCGAGCGTGGTAGGCTTTATGTCGCACACGACTTCCACGCCGTTCGGATTGAGATTTTCTCCGCCGAGCATCTTTGCAACCGTCTGGCAAAGCCCGCCGTCGCACTCGTCGACGTTCGTGTGTGCGCTGTACACGGTCAGTCCGTTTTCAAGCACTTTTTTGATGAGCGCGCCTTTCGCTTCGTCAGTGTTTATGCTCTTTATCGCCGAGAAAAAGAACGGATGATGCGTAACTATGAGATTGCAACCGTTTTCAATCGCTTCGTCAACGACTTCAAAAGTCAAATCGAGTGCCGTTACGACTCCCGTGCATTCTTCAAAAAGGCTTCCCATCATAAGCCCGGGATTATCCCACGGTTCTGCAAGCGTTTTGGGCGCAAACTCTTCGATTGCGTCCGTTATATTTTTGATTTTCATAATTTTTCCTAAATTCTGTCTCCGAGCGCACTCTTTATAAGGTCTATTTTGCCTTGAAGTTGCGCTTCGGGATTTTTTGCGAGTATGTTTTCGAGCGAGCGAAGTTCCTTTTTCGCAAAATACTCGAAATTGTCACTAGTCTTATAAAACGCGCCGAACGTCAATTGCATATCGTCAAGCGTGCTTTCGCCTTTTTTCGTCTTGATAATCGTGTAGGTTTTCCCCGCACATTCGAGCATCTCGTCAAATACTATCGTGTGTTTCGACGAGACGATTTCTCTTCTCACTTTCTCGGGGTGAGTGTTTGGCGAAAGAATAAACGACGAAAACGTTTTGCCGTCTTCCCTTGCGCGCTGCATTATGCCGCTTATCACGTCTCCGCCCAAGCCTGCGATTATCACCGTGTCCACTTCTTCGCCGTCAACCGCGCCGAGTCCGTCGCAAAGGCGCGTCTGCATAACGTCGGCAACTCCGTTTTCAAAAGCGAGTTCTTTCGCCTTGTCGAGAGACGGTTTGCTTATGTCGGTGGCAATCACTTCGCTTGCCCTGTCGGTGCTGACGAGATAGTAGCCGAGTTTTCCGTGGTCACACCCGACGTCCGCAACCTTGCCGTAATCGACGAGATTTGCAATCGCGGTGAGCCTTTGGTCAAGTCGTATCGGCATCAGTCGAAATCTTTAAGTTTTTTAAGGCGGTTGGGGTGACGGAGTTTTCTCAATGCCTTTGCTTCGATTTGACGGATACGCTCACGAGTGACGTTGAACTCTTTGCCGACTTCTTCGAGCGTTCTGGGGTGAGAATCGTCAAGGCCGTATCTCAGGCGAAGCACCTTTTCTTCACGCGGAGTGAGCGTGTTGAGCACCTGAATGAGTTGCTCTTTGAGCATATTGCTCTCAGCCACGTCACTCGGAGAAAGCGCGGTGTTGTCTTCGATGAAATCACCGAGATGACTGTCTTCTTCTTCGCCGATAGGAGTTTCCAAAGACACGGGGTCTTGTGCGATTTTCTGAATCTCGCGCACTCTTTCCACCGAGCAACCGAGATACGCCGCAATCTCTTCCGCAGACGGTTCTCTGCCGAGTTTCTGCAAAAGTTGACGCGTTGCGCGCACTTGCTTGTTGATGGTTTCAACCATGTGAACGGGGATACGAATGGTTCTTGCCTGATCCGCGATTGCACGGGTGATTGCCTGTCTTATCCACCACGTTGCGTAAGTGGAAAACTTGAAGCCTTTCGTATAATCGAATTTTTCAACCGCTTTCATCAAGCCGAGATTGCCTTCCTGAATAAGATCGAGAAATTGCATGCCCCTGCCGACGTAGCGTTTTGCGATGGAAACGACGAGTCTAAGGTTTGCTTCGCTCAGAATATGCTTGGCTTCTTCGTCGCCTTCTTCCATGCGCTTTGCGAGTTCTATCTCCTGATCTGCCGTCAAAAGCGGCACTTTTCCTATATCTTTGAGATAGATTTTCACAGAGTCGTCGACGCTGCTGTCGATGAGATTGTCGATTGAGATATCGTCTTCTTCGGCGGTGTCTTCAACCTTGATATTCTCTGCCTGCAATGCGTTGAACACCAACTCCATGTCTTCGGCAGTCGCGTTGAGATGTTCCAGTTTCGCCATTATGTCGTCTTCGCTGACCGAACCTTTGCTCTTTCCCAAAGCGACGATTTTGTCAATCTCTTGTTTCAAAAGTTGTTCTCTGTCCACACTGTCCTCCTTAGTGAATCAAAGTTTATCTTCAATTTCTTTTGATTTCAATATTTTTTGCAATCTCGTGATTTCTCTCACGGTTGCTCGTTTTTCATTCTGGTCGGAAAGTTCGTTGTACTTTTCCTTCAACTCGGCAAGACAGGAAGATATGCTCTCGTTTGCAAGCATAACTAGGCAATCGTTGTAGTAGTCCGCTTCTCTGTTGTGGTCGGAAAACTTCATATTGATTCCGAGCACGTTCTGGATTTCCTTGTCTTCATAGCCCATAGCGTCGTACATTCTGCTCACGTCCGCCTTGCCCGTCGGTTGCGATTTTGCCCAGTCGAGAAGTTTTTTGTGCGTATCGCACGCAAGCCATTCCGTCTTGATTTTGTTCAAATCCACACAGCCTGCACCGGTAAGCACGCAGTTGACAACAAATCTCGACGCACGCATGGTCTTTGCTTCTTTCTCTTCGGGATTTTCTTTGGGTATCTCCGCTTTTTTCACGCCGACAGTGCCGACTTCCTGCGAAAGCGTCTCGACGCTCACGCCCGAAAGTTTTGCGACGACGCCCATATAAACTTCGCGTTCTGCAACGTTTTCCACGCTTTTTAGCACTTTGAGAGCTTGCGAAACGTATTTTGCCCTGCCGTTTACGCTGCCCAAATCGTTTGCGTCCGCGCAAAGTTTCAGCTTGTATTCCATAAGCGGAAGTGCCGCGCCGACGTATTTCATATATCCGTCCTGCCCTTCGCTTCTCACCACTTCGTCGGGGTCTTTGCCGTCCGGCAGCGAAACAACTCTCACGTTTTGCACGTATTTTGCAAGGATATCCGTATTCTTAACCGACGCTTTTCTGCCTGCGCCGTCACCGTCATAGCAAACGTAAACCGTGTCCGTCATTCTCGATATTTCTCTTGCCTGACCTTCGGTGAGTGCCGTGCCCATGCCTGCAATCGCGTTCTTTATCCCCGCCACGCCAAGCGATATGACGTCCATATACCCTTCAACGAGAATGAGATTTTTGTACGCCGCGCCGTTGAGTTTTTTGTCACGCTTGACAAAGTTGATGCCGTATATCGTGCGCCCCTTGTCAAACAAGGTGGTGTTGGTGGAGTTTTTGTATTTTGCAACGTCCTTTTCGCCGTGATATATGCGTCCGCCGAAAGCAATGACGTTGCTCATGCCGTCCATGATAGGCACGATTATGCGGTTTGCAAATGCGTCGGAGGGACGATCCACGTTGGAGATAAGCCCGCATTCGAGCAAATCGGCAAGATGATACCCCTTTCTGCGCATATATCCCACCATGGACTCATAGTCGAGTGACAACCCCAATCCGTAGCGTTTGCTCGTGTCTTCGTCTATGCCGCGATCGAGCAAATACTCTCTTGCCTGCTTGCCCTTGACTTCGTCTATAAGGTTGTTGCGATAATACCTTGCAACGTCACGCATGAGCTGTTTCAAAACGTCGCTATGTTCTTTCTTTTCGGTATATTTTGGGTCGAATTTGACTTCGGGCAACTGCATGCCCACCTTGTCGGCAAGAAGTTTGACCGCATCGTAAAAACTGACGTTTTCCATCTCCATGACAAACTTCACCACGTCGCCGCTCGCTCCGCAACCGAAACAATGATACCAACCGTTGTTGACGCACATAGACGGCGTTTTTTCGTTGTGGAAAGGACAGCAACCGAAATATCGCCCTCCTTTTTTCTGCAAGGGGACGTATTGAGCGATAATCTCGACGATGTCGCATTTGTATTTGAGTTCTTCCATAAACTCGGGAGTAAAACCGCCTGCCATAAAGCCTACCTTTTTACTTTAGCTATAATTATATACGAGAAATAAATACAAAATTCCTAAAACAATCCGAAAAATCTTTCACAAATCCCCGAAAAAAAATAAAAAGTTACCCAAATTCACCGATGTTGGCGGCAATCAAAAATATAAAAGACGCACGCAAAGAGCGTGCGAAAAGGCAATTGCAATTGCGCAAATTTATAGGCAAAATCGGCATAAACGCAAAGGCGATTATGCGCGATTTTGCGACAGCTGACAAGATTTGTTATTTGTTGGCTTCGATGTATTTCACAACGTCGCCCACCGTTTTGAGAGTGGCGACCGTGTCGTCGTCGGCAACAAGACCGTATTCTTCTTCGATTGCCATAATGAGTTCCACAACGTCAAGGCTGTCAAGTCCCAAATCGTTTACGATGTCGCTCTCGAGCGTGACGCGGCTTTTGTCAATGCCGAGTTGGTTGGCGATGATGTCTCTTACAGTTTCAAAAATCATGATGGTATGCTCCTTTGCACCGATTATACCACACATTCGCCTTGCTTTCAAGGCAAAAACGATATGTGCGGCGGTTTTAATTATATTGCGAATCTCGCTCTTTTGCCGATGACAAAGCCGATGACAAAAAGGCGAGCTCGAGCAAAACTTGTTGAGTATTATACGGAGATTTTCAGCAATCTAACCGCCTATTCTTCGTCCATTTGGTTCAAATCCATCTCGTATGCGACAATGCTTTGTTCGTCTGCGCAAACGCATGCGTGATAGCCGTCGTAAACGGGAAAATGTTCAAAATGCGCGTCCTTTGGAATCTCGCATCTGAAGTTTGAAAGCCCTTCGCCCGTCCATTTGAGATAGCTCTCTCTTTCCGTCCATTTTTCAAAGAAATCTTCCGTGTCTTCGGCATCCATAAACGTGAATTTGGAATAATCTATATCGCGAATTTTTTCTATATCCACGCCTATGGGAGTGTGCGATATGCCAAGCATAATCACGCCGTGAGAATGAGAAAGATTGAAGTGTGCGTCTTCGGTGTCAAAACGTGGTTTTTTGCCTTCTTCTCTTATTATCTCGACGGTCTTTGGCAACTCGTTTCCGTAACCTGCCATTATGTCGCGATAATAGGAATAACAGTATTTGACAAACTTGTCGCTGTCCGCTTCTCCCCTTGCGAAAAATAAAACCATATCAGTTCTCCACTCTCAAAACGGCGCAAATATCGTCCGTGCAGGATAGTTCTTTCACGGTTTCGAGCGTCGATTTCATATTGCTTTCTTTTGTTTCTTCGGTGACGAACACGAGATAATCGCCCTGCTCGTCCGCCTTTTTTAACACGTTTTTGACGCCGATTTTGCCGTTTTCAAAGGCTTTTGCCACTTTTGCAAGCGAGCCGTCTTCGCCGTTGACAGCGATACGCACGTAATACGCCGTTGTGAAATCGGTTGCAAAATCGTCATCGTTCACTTCGACTTCGTCTTCCCAAAAATAGCGTCTATGCACGTCTTTGCCGCCTGCGAAAACAATATCGCTCACGATTGCGCTTGCCGTGGGCAACGAGCCTGCGCCCCTGCCATACAACATAACGTCGTCAACGTTGTCTCCGTGAATATACAGCGCGTTGAACGAGCCTTTGACGCTTGCGAGCGGATGATTGGCAAGGATAAACGCCGGATGAACGCGCGCTTCGATTTTGTCGTTCACAAGTTTGGATATGGCAAGCAATTTGAGCGTATAACCGAGTTGTTTTCCGAATGCGATGTCCTTCACCGCCACGCTCGATATGCCTTCTCTGTACACTTTGTCGATAGGCACGCGCTTGCGATATGCAAGGGACGAAAGAATGCTGTTTTTGTACATCGCGTCAAAGCCTTCCACGTCTGCCGTCGGATTTGCTTCCGCATAGCCGAGTCTTTGCGCTTCTTTTAGGCATGTTTCGTAGTCCGCGCCTTCGTCGCTCATTTTGGTCAAAATGTAGTTGGTCGTGCCGTTGACGATGCCTTTGAGCGACGTGATTTCGTTTGCCTGCATGCTGTCCGTAAGCGTGCGTATAACGGGAACGCCCCCAACGCAACTTGCTTCGAAATATATGCCTGCGCCCGTCTTCTTTGCCGCGGCTTCGAGTTCGTGCCAACTCTTCGAGAACATCTCCTTGTTTGCCGTGACGACGCTCTTTCCGTTTTCGAGTGCTTCTATGAGAAAACTCTTAGCCGGTTCGACTCCGCCGAAAAACTCCGCAACGATATTCACTCTCTCGTCATTGACAATTTCGTCCATATCCTGCGTAACGATGCTCGCGTCAACGCCAAGCTGCTTGCAACGCTCGATATTGCGTTCGAGCACTCTCACCACTTCTATGTCAAGACCTTCGTTTCTCTTTATCATTTCGCGCTTGGTTGTGAGAATCTCCCACACTCCGCCGCCGACGACGCCGAGCCCCAAAAGCGCAACTCCGATTTTTTTCATATTTCACCTATTTCGTTCGTTTCGCCACCGAAACAAAAAACTATTTGCAAATCACTTGCGATTTCTGTCGTACACCATCTTCAAGCCTTTCAGCGCAAGTGCGCGGTCGCTTTCGTCGATGATGTCGGGTTCGACCTGTTGCACGAGTTCGGAAAGTCCGCCGGTGGCAACGACTTTTGCGCCTTTCATCTCGTCAAGTTGCTTATACTTTTCAACCATATATTTCACAAGCCCCGTATAGCCGTAAACTATACCGCTTTGCATACAACTCTTCGTATCTCTGCCCACGATGTTTTGCGGTTTTTCAAGCTCGATACGCGGAAGTTTCGCCGCCGTCGTAACAAGAGACTCCGTTGCCGTCTTGATGCCGGGAGCAATCGCTCCGCCCAAAAACTTTCCGTCTTTCGTGACGAGATTGAACGTCGTTGCCGAGCCGAAATCCACCACGATCACAGGTCCGCCGTATATGGCGTATGCCGCCGCCGCGCCCACGATTCTGTCCGTGCCGAGTTGAGTCGGTTGGGCATAATCGAGCGTGATGCCCGTGTCCGTGTCACAGGACACGATCAGCGGAGATTTGCCGATATAATCGTTGCACATGTGCTCTATCGTGTAGTTGAGCGCGGGCGCAACCGAAGACATGACGCATGCGTCTATATCTTCAAAATTGACTCCGCGTTGGCGAAGAAGGTCATACAGCACCATTCCGTATTCGTCCGCGGTGCGAGACGCCTTGGTGGAAACTCGCCACGAGGCGATCATCTTGTCGCCGTCAAAAACACCGTACTTTACGTTGGTGTTGCCTATATCCATTGTGAGAATCATATTTTCTCCTTACGCGCAATCGTGCGCATAACACGTATGATGACAATAAGTATACCAAACTATTCGGATATTATCAACAAAAACTTGTAAAACTCAAAATCCTAGCGACACGTTTCTTGTTTGCATAGCATAAAATTTATTACTTCACGAAATCAAAAACGACCGAAATTTCGGCCGTTTTTGTTCCGATTATTCCGCCCTGAAAATCGAGCGAAGCGAGCATCAAGCGGACAATCTTGCGAAATTGCGGATTGAGTCTTTATCCGTATATGAACCGATAGCAAAGATTTTCCGCGCGATAGAAAAGTAAAAATCTAGCGTGGCTCTCGGCAATGCTCGTTTATAGCACGTTTCTTGTTTGCATAGCATAAAATTTATTACTTCACGAAATCAAAAACGACCGAAATTTCGGCCGTTTTTGTTCCGATTATTCCGCCCTGAAAATCGAGCGAAGCGAGCATCAAGCGGACGATCTTGCGAAATTGCGGATTGAGTCTTTATCCGTATATGAACCGATAGCAAAGATTTTCCGCGCGATAGAAAAGTAAAAATCTAGCGTGGCTCTCGGCAATGCACGTTTACCGTGCGTTGCCGTTGCCACAGCAACGATTTTTACTTGCAGCCACAATTACATCCACCGCCGCAAAGGCAGGAAAGGATGAGAATGAGCCACACAAGGTCACAACTGTTGCAGGTGTTCATGCCGCAGCCACCGCAAGAGTTGAGCAACATCAAAAGCAACACAATGTCGCAAGTGTTGCAACCGCATCCGTTTGCACCGTTTGTAAAGAATCCGTTCATGCTATGTACCCCCTTTTTCGTTTTAGGATTGCTCCTACATTACCTTACGCTTTCTTGAAAAATTGTGTTACAAACGCATTGAAAACAATCTTTCAAAATATACTTTGACGTGGGATATCTGAAGCGCATGATAGGTATAACAGTGGCATTGTTCTGCACGCTCATCGTGTCGGGACTTTGTTCTCTTTGCTTCAATCTCGACTTAAAATGGTGGATTGCACTTGATAAACCGCCGTTTGTGGCAAGCGGTCTCGGATTTACACTTATGGTTGCAACGTGTTATCTGTCGTGTGTGTTGGCGGTGTCAAGGCTTGTGGAATTCAAACATTTGTTTCCGTCGATGATTTTTTTTCTTTTGCTCGGCATTTTTTCGATTCTTTTCGTCTTTACTTTTTTCACGCTTAAAAATCTGGTTTTTGCGGTGTGTTGCATGGCAGTGGTTCTTGCAATGGCATACGTGTTGTTTATCCGTTTTCTCATAAAAGACTGGAAAATAGCGTTGGAGTTTTTGCCTACATTCGCTTTTGACGTATACGCATTTTTATGCGTGCTGTACATCTTTATGAACAACTGAAATTTTGGACTTTGACGCGGCATTATCGTCAAAAAATTTGACTTTTTATTATCTTTATTTTATTATCTTATAAACAATATTTATCGGCTTATCATCCGGATGAGTGCGAAAGGAGTTTTTATTATGGCAGACGTTACAATGGACAAGATCGTTGCCCTTGCAAAAAATCGCGGTTTCGTGTACCCCGGCAGTGAAATCTACGGCGGTCTCTCGAACTCGTGGGACTACGGCCCGCTCGGCGTGCAGATGAAAAACAATATCAAACAAGCCTGGTGGAAGAAATTCGTCGTCGAAAATCCCTACAACGTGGGACTTGACAGCGCAATCATTATGAACCCGACCACTTGGCAGGCAAGCGGACATATCGGCGGTTTCTCCGATCCCCTTATGGACTGCAAATGCTGCAAATCCCGTCACCGCGCAGACGATCTTATCGAAGACTATATGCACAAGCACGGCATCGAAGAGAACATCGCAAGCTGGACAAACGAGCAGATGGAACAATACGTGCACGAGCACAAGATTCCCTGCCCCGTGTGCGGCAACAGCGACTTCACGGGCGTGAGAAAATTCAACCTTATGTTCAAGACGTTCATCGGCGTGACGGAAGACTCCACTTCCACCGTCTATTTGCGCCCCGAAACCGCGCAAGGAATCTTTGTCAACTTCAAGAACGTGCAACGCACAACGAGAAAAAAACTGCCCTTTGGCATCGGTCAAATCGGCAAGAGCTTCCGCAACGAGATCACTCCCGGCAACTTCATCTTCCGTATCCGCGAATTTGAACAAATGGAGCTTGAATTTTTCTGCAAGCCCGGCACCGACCTTGAATGGTTCAACTATTGGAAGAACTTCTGCCATCAATGGCTTCTCGATCTCGGCATGAACGACGAAAAGCTCAAACTGCGCGATCACGACAAGGAAGAGCTTTGTTTCTACTCAAAAGCCACCACGGACTTTGAATACAAATTCCCGTTCGGTTGGGGCGAGCTTTGGGGCGTTGCAGACCGCACCGACTACGACCTTAATCAACATATCAAGACCAGCGGCAAGGATTTGAGCTATATCGATCCCGTCACCAACGAGAAATACGTGCCTTACGTTGTCGAGCCGTCGCTCGGCGCGGACAGAGTGTTCCTTGCATTCCTTTGCGACGCATACGAAGAAGAACAAGTCGGCGAAAACGACACTCGTGTCGTGCTCCACTTGCACCACGCAATCGCGCCGATCAAGGTGGCAGTGCTCCCCTTGCAAAAACAACTCAACGAAAAAGCGGAAGAATTGTATACAGAGCTTTCCAAGCACTTCGCTTGCGACTTCGACACATCCGCATCAATCGGCAAGAGATACCGCCGTCAAGACGAGATCGGCACTCCCTATTGCGTCACCGTGGACTTCGACACGCTTGAAGACAACTGCGTCACCGTCCGCGAGCGCGACACCATGGCTCAAGTGCGTATCCCGATTGAAAATCTCGTCGGCTACTTCACCGAACAATTTGAATATTGATTGCAAGTTTATCTCGCAATCGCTCTCGGCACAACCTTATGCCGACACAACAACATCCACAAAAAAGCACCGCCACTGCGGTGCTTTTTATATTGCAACGGCAAAATGCAAAAAATCGTTGCTTTTTGCGTATAATATGGTATAATCATTTCACCAAAAGCGTTGGATTGTTACGCTATTTGGGGGTGTTTTTGGATTCGACACTCAGTTTTAGGCGGTATAAGCACGTCGTAGGCTCGGCTACGTTATCAACGGAAACTTAAAATTAAATGCAAAAAACAATCAAAAGAGCTCCAACATGGAGTTCGCTCTTGCTGCGTAACTAACTAGTCAGCACGTCGCCCCAAGGTTTTCTGTTCCCTTGGCAAGCGGCGTCAGAAAAACAGACAACGCGACTTGATTGCTCGGTAGAGTCGTTGTCATCACGAGCTTATCAAACGGCGGTTTGCAAGTGAACCAAAGGGCGAAACATTCAATCATTTGCTAAACGTGTAGAAAGTGCCGAAGACGGCTGTTTGGACCGGGGTTCAAATCCCCGCACTTCCACCAAAAACTTGAAAACCGTGTATCTAACACGGTTTTTCTTTTAATTCACTATTGTATAAAATAGAATAGATTGGAGCGCATTTTTCGAGCTTTTTATGTGTTGCCTAACTAACTTGAAAAAATGACAAAATATGGTATAATATAAAAAATATCATATTGAATCGGGGGTAAAATGTTTGATAGAAAAAGAATTATTTGAGTATTTGCAACAAAATTATGCACCAGTCATAAACACTATAATAGAGTCTAATGTTAGATTTTATAGAACAAATCAGACAATTCAATGGAGATTTGGATATGATGATAGAGTTGCAATTTTTGCGTGGTGTAACAGAAAGACTAATATTGTTACCGTCAATATTGCGGCTGTTGATTTCGCTTTGCAGCAAAATGAACCATTAGATATTGAGTATTTTCTTTTACACGAAATACGTCATATTTATCAGCATTTAGAAATTGAAGATTATCGCAATGATCCGACAAAGTGTAATAATGCGGAGTTGGCAAAGAAGTGGTCGGAGGAAGAGGATAACTATGTAACCGCTTTGAATAAAGAAGGTAAAGAGAATACAGATTATTTTTTGCAAGATATGGAGATGGATGCCTTTGCGTATGCTTATGCCGTAATGAAGTATAAGTATGGCGAAGTTAAACATCTTTACATTCCTAAAGCATATAGAAACGATGAATTTGATAAAATAGTTAATGAATGGCAGATAGCATTCAAAAAGGAAGGGTTGTAAACGAGAATGATAGTATAGCCATTTTATACTATTTAGCAAAATGTAAAACCGTGTATCTAACACGGTTTTCCTTTTACTATCTCTATATAAATATTCAATTTGTGGAAAAATCGCGGTATTACGATTTATTTTTGTAACGATTTGAAAAATATATCACAGAAATGTCCGTCATTTTCGCCTTGTTCTATTTATTGTACGCGTATGCGCGTGCGTTAGATGCCAATCACGGTGCGGAATTGATGCGGAGTCGTGCCCGTGAACTTCTTGAACATACGGTGAAAATACGCAGGGTCTTCAAATCCGACCATTTCCGCGATTTTGCCGACTTTCAGGTCCGTCTGAAGAAGATACTCCTTTGCTTTTTCTATACGGTAATTCGCAATATAGTCCGTCACGTTTTGTTTCATCACGCGCATGAAGAGTTTTGAAAAATAGTTTTCGCTGACGTAGGACATTTCGGCAAGTTGCGCAAGCGTGATTTTGGACGCATAGTTTTCGTGAATATAATCGACGGCGGTTTTGATGCGAGAATCGACTTTTTCCGTGTTTACGTTCCCTTTTGTGATTTTCATCATCATATCGAGACTCGACAGATTGTTGACCATTATTTCAATGAGTTTTGTAGTGGCATAATAGCGGTCTTTCTCCAACACTGTGAAATTGTCGAACAACTCTTGCAGTTTCGGGTCGAATTCTTCTTGCGGATAGACATAATCCACCGCGTCGTCGATGTCCGTGCGCACTTCACCGCCGCACACTGCCGAAACGTATTCTCCGTTGATGAAAATTGGCACGACAAATTCCAAAAGTCCGTATTGACATTTGAAAAAGTTCGTGCGCTTGCTTTTTGCCGCATTGATTGCGGAGTGGACTATACAGTCCACACACTTAGCGGCCACTTTTGGGTCTTTGCGAACTTCTTTGCAAAAATCCGACTCGTTCATCGGGTAGATTATGACGTTTCCAAGCGGATCGAGCACCGAAAACGCCATTCCTGTGGCTCTTGAGACGTAGCCCAGAGCCTTGCGGAACTTGTCGATTTCTATGAATTCTTCAAATCTACTCTTCATATTTTTCGTCCTTGTGTCATTACAATACAATTTGTAGTCTAATTTCTACAATAAAATTTTACACCAAGAGTGCAGAATTGTCAATTGAAATCTTATTTGACAAAATGTATATTAAAAGTGTACTAAAAATCCGGACCGTCAGACCGATAGGTCTTGGGCGCTGCGCCCGTGAGAAATGTTAACAAAAAAAATTTATAATAAGGAGAAAATTATGGATTACGTAAAAAACAACGCTGCAAATTTCTGCAAGAAAAACAAAGTCAACCTTATTTTCCTTGTCGTTTGCCTGCTCGTTATTTTCGTAAGCAGTTTCTGTGCTTCGTGCATTCAATCGGACGGTTTCAAAGTGACCGTAACCGACCTTAGGGACGAAACGAACACGGGGACTATCACAACAACGACGGTTGGAGAAGACGGAACGCCCGTTGAAACTCAAACTGCCGTCAAAGGCAAAGTGGTGTCGGGCATATTGTTTGTCCCCAAGGACGCAAGCCCCGAGCATCCGCTCCCGGCAGTCGTTCTCACTCACGGATATCTCAACAACCGTGAAATGCAACTTCAGAACGCAATCGAACTTGCACGCCGCGGATTCATCGTTCTCACCGTTGACCGCGAAGGACACGGCAACTACGACAACAGCGGCAAACAAAACGCTCTGATGGCGACAAACGGCTTGTACGACTCTGCAAAGTATCTCTACAACCTTGACATCGTCGACAAATCCAAAATCGGTATTTCCGGACACTCGATGGGCGGTTACACCACGGCGGCAACGCTTATGGCGGACAAGAACGTGGGCATCGTTTCTGCAGGTTTGATGCAGGCTTGGAGCTCGTTTATGGGCGCAGGCGCAGACGTTTCCGTCGGCTTCCTTAAAGCAAAAGACGATGAATTCTTCTTCACGACCAAAGAAAACGGCGGCACTATTGCAAGAGATTTTCTTTCCACCACAACCGCAAAGAAATTCCTCGGTCTCACCGCTGAAGACACAATCGTAAACAAAGGCATCTACAAACAAACCGCAACGGGCGCAGAACTTGTCACTCCCGAAGGCGGACAAGCAGTTGACGGAACTTTCCGCGCTATATACGAAATCGCAGGCGTTCACCCGCAAAACCACGAATCCGTGGAAGGCGCAAACGCTGTCGTAAACTTCTTCTACAACGCATTCGGCACTCCCAACGGACACAAATACATTGCAGAAGGCAAACAAACCTGGTGGCTTAAAGAAGCATTCTCGCTTCTCGGTCTCATCGCAGTCATCGCAATGCTCTTCCCGCTCGTCGGACTCCTTCTCAAAACGAGATTCTTCAAGTCCATCGCAGTCGGCGAACAAGTCGCAAACGAGAACGGCGAAATGGTCTGGGTTGGAAACAAGCCGCTCGAACCCGCTCCGCTTCACGGCGTGCAAAAGCATCTGACCTACTGGATAGGCGCAATCGCAGTGGCAATTTTCTCGGGACTCACCATTCAACCGATATGCACCGAATTCGGAGACAAATTCTTCCCCAACACCCAACTCTACCCGCAAGATACGACCAACTGGGTGTGCGTATGGGCAGTCTGCACCGCACTCTTCGCGCTTGCAGTCGTGCTCTTCCTGTGGGCAATCAACGGCACGGTCAATCGCTTCAGATACAAAGAAGAAGCGTCCGCGCACACTGAAAATCCGTTTGCTCCCGCAAGAGTGCAAACAGGCATAAAAGGTCTTGCAAAGACGTTGCTGCTTGGCATAATCGCAGTCGCAAGCGTGTATATCGTCACCTATATCAACTGGCAAGCATGGACCGTTGACTTCAGAATCTGGACGCTCGCAATCAAGGTGTTCAACGTCGAAATGCTTCCCACAATGATGAGATACGCACTCTTCTTCGGAATCTTCTTCAGCGTCAGCGCAATCTTCAACGAAGGATTCCGCGCAAAGAACCTTCCCGAATGGGCAACGATTCTCATCAATGTGTTCTTCAACATAATCGGCGTGCTCTTGATGATTGCAATTCAATACGGCACGTTTACAACGACAGGCGTGTTGTGGCAAAAGGATATGGCACTCGGATACATCGTGCTTATCCCGATGGTTCCCATCCTTGCAATCTCCACCGTCATTTCGAGAAGAATGACCGCAAAGACCGGCAACGTATGGCTCGGCGCAGTGATAAACACTCTGCTCTTCACCATGATGACTTGCGCAAACACCGCAGCATCCTTTGCGTACGTACTTGGCTAATTATCTCCCCCCCCTATTTAACTTATACCGACGCCACCCGCTTGGGTGGCGTCGGTATTTTATTCGCAAAAAAACGACACGCAAAACGCCTGCAAAATTGAACGGTCAATTGCTAAAACAGACATAATAATCCGATAAATATATTTCGCTAAACAGACTCAAAGCAAAGCAGTTTTATGAAAACACGGATTTGTCGCAAAAACGTAATATATAAAACGGAAACTATGAAAAAACAGTCCGTCGAATACAGACCGTTCTTCATGATGCTATAAACTTTTATCCGCCAAAATCTTATTTCTTCAAGAAAGAGAAAAGGCCTTTCTTTTCGTACGGTTTTACGGTGACTTCTCCCACCCCGTATCCGTCTTTTGCAATCGCTTGCTTTATTGCTTCGACGTCGGTGTCGTCGTTTGCGATGACGACTGTCTTGCCTGCCGTATGTGAAGACGTGACTTTCTTAACGTTTGCCGCTTTGCGCACTGCGTCGTTGACGTGCGACTCGCACATACCGCATTGCATTCCTTCAACTTGCAAAGTTATTTCAATCATATATATTGCACGCTCCTTATTTGTTTTCGCCTACAATATACCACCACCATTCCGTTAAGTCAATAAATATGAAACATTTTTCATATTGGTTCGTCTTTCTTTCGTATTATGACTTCTCTAATATAACACTCCTTTTTCGACGAAAAACGACTTTTTTCATAACTTACCTTGATTTGCTGGACAATGCGAAAGCGTTGTGCTACACTCTGTTCATCAACTTGATAGAGGCGCGAGTTTTATGACAAGCCGACAACGCAGACTTCGTTGCGGTGGCAAAGGAAAACTCGCCGAAAGAATGTTTCGTTTGGTCTGAAACGATCACTCTTGGGACAACGCAAAATATGCGTTGTACTGTCACTGCAAAGTGGAGCGCTATCAGCATTGAGTCGGTTTTTTACCGCAATGTTGTTAGCATTGCGGTTTTTTTTATCCGCAAAGCAAGATGAAAAACAACTTTCAGGAGTAAAAAAAATGAAAAGAACCGTCAAAATCATATCTTTGATTTTGGTCTTGACCGTCGTCGTCGGTTGCGTGTTTGCACTTTCTGCCTGCAACAAAAACGATGACGAGCACAAGGAAAAACTTGTTGTCGGGCTTGAATGTGCATACATCCCCTTCAACTTCACGCAAATGACGGATGCAAACGGCGCCGTTAAGATTTCAAACGCCGAAGGTTATGCCAACGGCTACGACATACTAATCGCAAAGCGCATAGCGGACGCTCTTGGCAAAGAACTTGTCATCACAAAACTCGAATGGGACTCTCTCGTGCCCGGCGTCAAAGCAGGCACTCTCGACCTTGTCATCGCAGGCATGAGCCCCACCGCCGAACGCCGCGCGTCAATCGACTTTTCAGCCACCTATTATGAGAGCAATCTCGTCGTCGTGGTGAGAAAGGACGGTCAATACGCCAACGCGACTTCCCTTTCGGACTTCGCCGGCGCAAAGCTCGTGGCGCAAAACGGCACTTTCCACGACTCCGCGCTCGAAAATCTGCCGGCAAGCTACGGCATCACTCGCCTTACCCCAATGGAATCCTTCCCTGCAATGACCGTTGCGCTCAACGCAAAGACGGTGGACGGATACGTCGCAGAAGAACCTGGCGCGATTGCGGACTGCGCCGCAAATCCGCAACTTACCTACATCCATCTCAAAAACAACGAGAACGGCTTTGAGGCAAGCGCGGACGATACGTCCCTTGCAATCGGCATGAGATACGGCTACGAAAACAAGGACGCAATCAACAACGTCATCTCTTCCATCAGCCTTGAAGAGCGTCTTTCGCTCATGCAAACCGCCGTACAATACTCCACCGACAACGCAAACACGGACGCTCAATCCACCTTCTTCACAAGAGTGGGCAACATCTTCAAAAAGTACGGTTCTTGGATTCTCAAAGGCGTCGGATACACCATTCTCGTTGCAATCGTCGGCACGGTCGTGGGCTTGTTTATCGGTCTACTTATCGGCATGTATCGCACGCTCGACAAGCCCAAAAACAAATTCCTTGCGGTGCTCAAAAAGATCGGCGACGTGATTTTGTCCATATACATTGAAGTGTTCCGCGGCACGCCTATGATGGTGCAAGCAATGGTCATCTTCTGGGGCTTTGCGCTCATCAATGACGGCAACACCATGAATGTCACTCTTGCAGGTCTTATCATCGTGTCAATCAACACCGGCGCGTATATGGCAGAAATCGTGCGCGGCGGCATCATATCCGTTGACAAAGGTCAGTTTGAAGGCGCGCAAGCAATCGGCATGACACACTCGCAGACTATGTGGAACGTCGTTTTGCCGCAAGCTCTTCGCAACATCATGCCAAGCGTTGCCAACGAATTTGTCATCAACATAAAGGATACTTCCGTTTTGAACGTCATCGGATTCACTGAACTGTTCTTCTATGGCAAATCCATTGCTCTCAACACTTACGCAACATTTGAAACATATCTCGTGATTGCTGCGATATACTTCGTGCTGACGTTCACGATAACGAGAATCCTGCGTCTTGTCGAAAAGAAAATGGACGGCAAGAAAGACTATCGAATTATGGGCTCCCAAAATATGGACGCCGAATCTATCGTGAGAGAAAACAAAGCGACGGGAGAAAATCAACAATGAAAAACGACGAAAGAATTGAAAATATCGAAACTATAAACGACATCGAAAATACGGCGCAAAATGCGGAAACGGCGGTTGAAAGCACAGAAAATGTCGCTTCAACTTCTCTTTTCGATGAAAATCACGTTGAAGAACCGATAATCGAGATACGACATCTCGGCAAAAATTTCGGTGACCACGAAGTGCTCAAAGACATCGATTTCGACGTGTACAAAGGCGACGTGACTTGCATAATCGGCTCGTCGGGAAGCGGCAAATCCACCCTTTTGCGCTGCATAAACCTGTTTGAAACGCCGACTGCGGGCGAGATTTACTATCACGGCGAAGACATCACCAAGACTAAATCCGCACCCAAATACCGCGAAAAAGTCACTATGGTGTTTCAATCATTCAATCTGTTCAACAATATGAGCGTGCTTTCAAACTGCACTATCGGGCCTAGAAAAGTGCTGAAGATGAAGAAAAGCGAAGCCAATGAAATTGCGCTCAAATATCTCGAACTCGTCGGCATGAGCGCATACGTCAACGCAAAGCCGAAACAACTCTCGGGCGGTCAGAAACAACGCGTGGCAATCGCTCGCGCCCTTGCTATGTCCCCCGAAGTCATTCTGTTTGACGAACCCACTTCCGCTCTCGACCCCGAAATGGTGGGCGAAGTGCTGGAAGTCATGAAAGACCTTGCCGAAAGCGGTCTCACAATGCTAGTCGTCACGCACGAAATGGCTTTTGCAAGAGACGTTGCAAACAAGGTAGTGTTTATGGACGGCGGCGTAATCGTCGAGCAAGGCTCTCCCGACGAAATCTTCACTTCTCCGAAAGAAGGCCGCACGAAAGCGTTCCTGTCACGTATGTTGCAAGAGCAATCGAGAAATTCTCAAAACGCCTGACAGTCAAAAGAAAACCATTGACGAAATGGATTTTGAAACACGACGGAAACAAAGATATTCGTCACTACGAAAATAGTTTCAATCGGACAAACTTCCGTGCCTATACACTGCAAAGAGCACGTTGCGGCGCATAAACAAATTTCTCATCTGCAAGAAAAAAGATTTGGCGATTGCCAAATCTTTTTTCTTTTCATATTAAGTTTTCATATTTTAGACGTAAAATTTTGTTGCCGTTTCAGGCCCTGCGTTTATTTGAACAGTTGCACGGCAAAGTCGTAAAGCGCGTTTTTCCACACACCGTATGTGTGTCCGCCGGTGTACGTTTTTGACTGATATTCTATGCCGTTGTCGTCAAATTTGATTTTGATGCCGGGAGTGACGCCGCCCGTCATCGTGTCCATATTGCCTATTGCAAGCATAAGCACCTTGAAAGATTGCCCTTCGTCGTATTTGAAATCGGGAATGGCATTGTTGAACGATATGACTTTTTTATCGAAGCCCGCCGACGAAAACGCTCCTACGTAATCGAAAGCGTCCTGATGCGCAAACGCCGTGAGAAGAGTTTCTCTTCCGCCCATGGAAAATCCTGCGATTGCGGTGTTCTGCTTGCCCGTGAGCGTTGAATAATGCTCGTTGATATAAGGCATAAGAGACGTGAATATTTCGTCCGCCGTTTTGTCGAACATGGGAGCGTACGAGTCGTCGGTAAACGACGGGGCTATCTCCGTCTCGTTCACAATGGAGTTTACTGACACGAGAATCATTTCTTCCGCTTTACCTTCGAGAGAAAGATTTTGAACGATGTATTTTGCATTGCAATCGTCAAGCCAGGCGTGATGGTCACATTTCATTCCGTGAAGCAAATATAGCACGGGATAGGACTTTTCTTCGGTATATCCGACGGGAAGAGTCACCATTGCGTGCTTTTTTGCACCTGTTATTTGCGAATCGTATTCTATCTCGACGTCTTCACCGTACTCAACACCGTCTTTTGCCGACATATTCGCAGTGCGAATTTCTTCTTCCGTTGGCGGCTTAGGTTGCGAATCAGGAGCGTTTTCCGCATCGTCGTTGCACGCAAAAAACACGGCTATTGCCACCGACAAAAATACCACGCATAAAATTTTGAGCAAGTTTTTCTTCATAGCCCACCCGATATTTATCTATAAAAATTGTATCACAGCAAAACGCAATTGTCACAAAAATTTATAAACACGCGCAAATATGTTTAATTTTAAGTTTTCGTTTCGGGTGTGGATGTCCCACCCCAACATTTAGCCGTACGGCACATATTTTCGCCAAATGTAGAGTGCGTGTATAAGTGCGCTTTGAATGTGCAGAGTGCGCATATAAGTTTTAATAAGTTCACGGCTCTACAAAAGTTTCGCGTTTGAAACCCTAAATAGAATTGCCCCATCTTTCCGGACCACGCCGGTATTTCTTCCACCACTCGTATAGAGTGCTTTCTCTACAAAACTGTCCGTCGCTCGCGGGGAAGACAGGCGGCACTCGCATAGATAGGTATCGTTCCCTTATTATGCCACTTCGCCTGCGTGGCGGCTTGCGCAACACAATGCCACGCATTCTCGTACAACCGTCTTGCTCGGTGCTTATTTGCTCGCCGCCGTTGCGGCTCGTCTTCCATCTTCGAAGTTGCACAGTCCGTTTATAAGTACGCTCCGAATAAGTTTTTGTTTCGGGTGTGGGTGTCCCCCCCCAAAAAAAAAATTATTAATTATTAATTATTAATTATAAAATAATGCGCTAAATAGATGAGTGACGCGAAAAAGCCCCTTGAACAGCAACCCTAACGTACTATGCGTACGTGAGTTGTTGGGCAAGGGGCTTTGACAAAGTCAATCGCTATTTAGCGCATTATTTTGTGCCGAAGATACGATCGCCCGCATCCCCCAACCCCGGCAAAATGTAGCCGTTCTCGTTGAGTTGGCGGTCAAGCGTGGAGACGTAAACTTCAACGTCGGGATGAGCGGCGTGAACTTTTTCGACTCCTTCGGGTGCGCCGATTATGGCAAGGAATTTGATGTGTTTGCATCCGCGTTTTTTGAGAAGCGTGATTGCGTCGATTGCGCTACCGCCGGTTGCAAGCATCGGATCGACGAGCATAACGACTTTGTCTTCGATGCCTTGCGGAAGTTTGCAATAATACTCTTGCGGTTCAAGGGTTTCTTCGTTGCGGTACATGCCGATATGTCCGACTTTTGCAGCGGGGAAAAGCGTGAGTATACCGTCCACCATGCCAAGTCCTGCACGGAGAATGGGAACGATTGCAATCGAGTTTTCTTTGACGACGGTTTGTTCGACTGTTTCTAGCGGAGTTTCCACAGTGATTTGTTGAGTGGGAACTTCCTTGAACGCTTCGTACGCCATGAGCGTTGCGATCTCGCTGATGACTTCTCTGAATTGTTTGGTGGAAGTGTTTTTATCTCTGATGATTGCCACTTTGTGACGGATGAGCGGATGATCGAGAATGTGTACGTTTTCGTATTGCGTCATGATTGACTCCTTTTTACTTATTCGTTTATATCGCTTTGTGCTTCGTTTTCTTCCTTGCGGAATTGTTCGAGCACTGCTTCTTCTTTCTCTTCTTGTTCGACTTCTTTGACTTCGTCAACGCCGACGTCGAATTTCGCTTTGGGAGCGACCGCGCCTGCGATAAGGCTTTGCGGCTCTTCTTTCACATCTTCTTCGTTGCCGTCGCCGCCCTGCTTTTTCTCGATTGCGCTGATGATTGCGTGAACGACTATGCCAAGGATGAGTGCGGTTGCAATGGAAGTGATGGTGATGGTCTTGTCAACAGTACCGTTGTCGGTAAGGTGATACGGGATCTTGATTGCAAGGCCGCCGATACCTGCGATGAGTATCGTGGAGACCGTGAAGAGATTTTTGTTGTCGCCAAGGTCGATGTCCTTGAACATTTTGAGACCGCTGACTGCGATGAAGCCGTAGAGCGTAAGGCACACGCCGCCCATTACGCAAGCCGGAATGGTTTGCAAAAGTGCCATGACAGGGCTGATGAAGGACAAGACGATGCACATGATTGCCGCCGTGAAGATTGTGGACACGGACGCGTTTTTGGTGATTGCCACGCAACCGACCGATTCACCGTAAGTGGTGTTGGGGCAGATACCGAACACAGTACCGGCGATTGAACCAACACCGTCACCGAGAAGGGTGCGGGAAAGTCCGGGCTCGCCTTCGACAAGGTCTTTGCCGATGATGGAGCTGAGGTTCTTGTGGTCTGCGATGTGTTCTGCAAAGACGACGAGTGCGACGGGCACGAATGCAAGCACAACTTCGCCGACGCCCGCCCAAGTGAGCGTTGTGGAGATGCCGCCCGTTGCTGTTTGAACAGCCTGGCTGACATTGCCCGTGACGAGTTCTTTGATTGCTTCGATGAGAGCGAAGTCGGGATACGTAAGGAATGCCTGAACTTTGTCGCCTGCGCTTGCTGCTGCGTCGCCGAGCGGTGCAAAGTTGTTGACAAGGGGTTGCCAGTTGACTATCTTGAGATATTCGACGTTGAAGCAGTATCCGAAGATGGAGAAGAATGATGCCACGATGTAGCCTGCGCCGATACCGATGATGAACGGGATAAGGCGTCCCATCTTGAATTTCTTTTGAGTGGAGCAAATGCAGATGGTGATGAGCGTCACAAGACCGCAGAAGAGTGCGACAAGGTTGTAACCCCTGTTGATGGTCGCTCCGCTTGCCGTGACGATGTCGCCCATTGCGTTGCCTGCAAGCGAGAGACCGATGATTGCGACGGTCGGTCCGATGATGACCGGGGGCATGAGTTTAGACACCCATTTGCTGCCTGCAAACTTGATGATTATTGCCAAAATCACGTAAACGAGACCTGCAAGGATACCTCCGAGAATGATTCCGCAATATCCGAATGCCAACGCCGTTGAGAGCGAACTCAAAAACGCAAACGAACTCGATATGATGACCGGGCTTTTAAATTTTGTGAAAAGAAGGTATACAATCGTGCCGATACCTGCGCCCAAGATTGCTGCGGGAATCTGCGTGGGAAGACCGATGATTGTCGGCACAGCGATTGTCGCTGCCATGATTGCGAGCACTTGTTGGAAAGCAAACACAATCAATTTGCCGAAAGGCGGTCTGTCGTTGACGTCATAAACGAGTTGATTTTTTGACATTGTCGTTCTCCTGTATATAAATTTTGTTTTGTCTTTACTCTGCCCCGTGCCGTTTGGCACAAAAAAAAGAAGTCCGTCGGGACTTCTTCATTAGGCAATTATTGTATCAATGGGGCTGATACTGCACTCATCAAAAGAAAACGCAACCCCCGCAACGCCTTGCGCTGCAAAAATGGTTTTCTTGAGTTTGACAATGCTTTGAGTCATATCGTTTGCTCCAAGATTTACATTTGACAGTATGTTAGCACAAAGGACCGATTTGCGCAACCGATTTTCGACAACTTTTTCAAAGTTTTTTTTATCACACGATGCGTGTTGCATTTGTGTATGTTTCACGCAAAAACCACTATATATTATTTAATTTAGTTTATATTTATTTATAATATTCCTTACTTCCTGCAAGTCAAAATCGGGGACGTATTCTTCCGTCGCACTGTCAAGGTCTTGCGAAAAACCGTTGTGCAACCCCGCCGAAAAAAACGAGTCTATCGCTTCGTCGTATTCTCTTGCCGTAAGTCTTCTTGAAAGCGTTGGATGATTTTTTACGTTGTCGGTCGGGAAATACTGTCCCATAAGGCTGACGTAAAGGCTCTTGTCCACGCTTGCGATGTCGCGTAGCGCATCCACGGTGTTTTCGATTTGCCCGGGCAAAACAAGATGTCTGACGATGACGCCTTTTTGCATCATTCCGTCATTGTCAAACACATCATTTGGCTGTTGGCGGCGCATCTCTTCAAGCGCGGCGAGAGCCACTTCCCTATATCCTTTCGCATGCGAATACTCCCACGCCAAATCGTCATCGCTATACTTGAAATCGGGCAGATACACGTCAACGAGTCCGTCCATTTTTTTTAGATTAGCAACCGTTTCGTATCCGCTGCTATTCCACACAATCGGCAGTTTAACTATCGGTTTTGCCTTTTCAAGCGTCGATTGAAGCAAATTCGTATAATTTGACGGCGTGACGAGATTGATGTTGTGCGCACCTATATCTTGAAGATAAAGCATGCAATCAATAAGCTCGCTCTCGCTCACTTCAAGTCCCTTTCCGCCGTGAGAAATCTCATAGTTCTGGCAAAACAAGCACCTTAAATTGCACCCCGAAAAAAAGATAGTTCCGCTACCCCTTTCACCAGACAAACACGGTTCTTCAAAATGATGCAATCCCACTCTTGCTATCTTGTACATCGTTTCACCTTGCAATTTTCAATATGAAACTCGGCAAAATCTCGTCTTGCCGAGCGTCAATCATTCTATCACGTTTGCATGCCTTATGCAAACCCTACTACGCTTTGATTGGAAGATTTTGTTTGCATTTACAGCGATATGCATTCGCCTTGTACGAATTTTGCGACCACACCGCCGCAAACATCGCCAGAAAGATAGGCAAATCTCTCAAGCCTTTGAAGCAAATCGAGCGGTTGCGGATGCAAAAGCGCAGAATCGTCAAGCACTACCGCATCGAACTCGTATCCGTTTTCAAAACTTCCGACCTTCCCGAAAAATTCACCGCCGCCTTTAGTGGCAAGATAAAACGCGTTTGCAAAAGTGAGCGGTTTCACGTTTTTGTCGTACAGTCTCCATCTGAGTTTTGACGCCTGAATAGCATCCACCATTGCTCTGAATATCGACTCCGTTTGTCCGCCCGCAACGTCGCTTCCTAACCCGACTTTCAAACCTTTTTCGAGATATTCGCTTATCGGCGCAACTCCCGAGCAAAGATTGTCGTTGGACGCAGGGCAATGCGCAACGAACACGCCGTTTTCTTTCATAAGCGCAATTTCTTTTTCACCTGAATGGACACAGTGCGCCATAATCGTCGGCACCCTCTTTCCGACTTTCGACTTTCCGAAAAGACCGAATTTGTCATAGCCCTGTCCGTAAAAATCGACGTCTCTGTTTTCAAGCACCCACTCGATTTCTCCGTAGTTTTCCGAAAGGTGCGACTGAACGGGCAAGTCGAACTCTTCTTGCAATTTTTCAAGTCCTTTCAACGTTTCGTCCGAACAGCAAGGGATAAATCTCGGCGTGAGAATATACCCCGTGCGCTTGAAAGTTTTTGATTTCTCGATGAGATTTCTCGTTTCGGTTACAGACTGCTCTGCACTTTCGTCAACGAGATTTTCGGGTGCGCCTTCATCCATATTGACCTTGCCGACTTTTGTTACGAGCCCCGTATCTTCGAGTGCGGACATAAGCGAAAACGTTGCGTCTTCGTGCTTTGTCGCAAACACGCACGCTCTCGTCGTGGCACTCTTTTTAAGCGCATTGGCAAAGATTGCGTACGCCTTGTTTGCGTATTCCGCATCCAAAAATTTGCTTTCTTCGGGGAACGCGTTGACGGCGAGCCAGTCCATAAGTTCAAGGTCCATGCCAAGTCCGCGGAAAGCATATTGCGACGCATGAATGTGCAAATCGCAAAGTCCGGGGATTATGAGTTTGTCCCCTAAATCAACGATTTCAAAGTGTTCAAACTCGCTCGGCACAATGTCGAAAACGCCCTTGCAAACGCCACCGCTACACACGACGTAAGCGTTTTCAAAGGACGCTATTTCGTCTTTGGATTTTGAATACAGGACGTTGCCTTTCAAAACAAAATTTTTCATATAATTTACATTACACGGGTTTTATCAATGCTAAACGCACGGATAAAACCCGCATTGTTTCAATTTATCCGCAAATCGAACGCTCGCACAAACGAGCCGCTGCATGCGGATTTGCTTGCCCGACTATCTAGCAAAACCCCTATCAAACGTCGAAACAACTTCCGCCGATAAACTCGTGAATGAGCGAATTGCAAGGTATTATGCTCTCGTCTTCGATCGGCTTGAAATATTTCAGATACTTGATTAGTCTGTTTGCCACAAGGAATTGCGGATCGGTGTATTTGATTTCCATAAGCGCAGGCAACGCCTGATTTCTCAGCACGCACAACTCGTACGGGAGCGCGGAGTTGAACACGAAGTTTGCGCCTTCTTGGTTTGGATATATCCACTTGAATTCACCGCTACGCACGGATTGCCACATATCAATCGTGTTTGCCGCAGGATAGTTGCGGAATTTCATATCACGCACGATACGGCGGATAAGTCTCAAATCCGTCGTGTTGAGCGGAGAGTGGTCGTCGATGTTGACGGGCAACTGCGGCGCGATGTAGATTTTGTATTTTTGGTGCTTCGGAATGGACGCCGTGAGTTTTTCGTTGAGAGCGTGTATTCCTTCTATGATGATGGGACTGTTCTCGTCCACTTTTATCGTTCTGCCCACTTCTCTTTTGCCTATCATGAAGTTGAATTTCGGCAAAGTGACTTCCTCGCCGTTGATAAGGTCGAAAAGGTCTTTATTGAACTGCTCTATATCAAGGCAATTTATATGTTCAAGGTCGACTTCGTCCGCCGATTTGCCCTGAATTTCGCAAATTTTGGCGCGTTCGAGATAATAGTCATCCATAGAAATCATCACGGGATTTATGCCGCGTGACAACAGTTCTATGCGCACGCGATTGCAGAACGTAGTCTTTCCGCTCGAAGACGGACCTGCAATGCAGATAAGTCTGATATTCTCTATATCGCGCGCAATCTCTTCTCCGAGTTCGGCAAGCATACGATTGTGTTTTGCTTCGCACATCTGCACGAAATCGAGTTCTTTGCCGTCTTCCACTCTCTTGTTGATTTCGGCAACCGTCTGCGTCTTGGTCTTTTTAGCCCAAAGATACGCGCGTTGCAAAGTCCTGCCGTACATGCTTTCTTCCACGAATTCGGGAATTTGCGCGCCAAGTTCGTATCTCGGGTACTGAATGATGATGCCCGGACTGTACGGACGTATGCAATAACTGAAAATGCAGCCCGTGGACGGCACCATATACGAGTGCAAATAGTCGTAATAGTCGCCGCATTTGTATATATGCACAAGGCTTTCGGGGCGATATTTGAGCATCGCCAGCTTGTCGTCAAAGCCCATATCCGCATAGATCTCTCGTGCTTCGTCCGTTGTGACGGTGATACGCTCGATTGGCAGATTTTGCTTGATGATTCTGTCCACTTCGTCCTTGATTGCGTCCGTCTCGCGCGACATATTGAAGCCATGCGTGAGAACTTGACAAAAAACCGAACGCGACGCGTTGTATGAAAAGCGTATTTTTACGTCGGGATAGAGATTGTGGAAAGCCATCGCAAAAACGTAGCGAAGACTCGCTTCGTACGCCTTGCCTGCTTCGATATTTTCAAGTCCGAGAAACTCTATTGTTTTGCCGTTGTCTTTTTCTGACAATTTGCGATTGAGTTCTTTCACCTGCGTGCCGAGCTTGCACACCATATAATTGCATTTTTCGTCATCTGCGAGCAAATCTATAACTCGCGTTCCTTCCTTCACTTCGACGAGTTCGCCGTTTATTTTCAACTGTAACATGTTACCCCCTTTTGCAACCTGCGTTGCCGATAAAATTTTGATTTTTACTTTATTGTATTCTTCTTTTAGTGTATTTCAACTTTCTTTTGTCAATTCGTCTTTGTGACGTTTGATTTTCTCGACGATTTCAACGTCTGCAGGACAAAACTCGTAACCGTCTATATCGTCAACGTCAATCCATCTCAAATCGTTGTGTTCGAGCCTCTTCACCGCCGAGCCCGCTTTCAGCGTCGAGCGGTATATCCAAAGCGAGATTTCAACGTCCGCGTATTTGTGCGTCACTTGCGTGAACAACTCGCCCACTTCGACGTCAGCGTCCAACTCTTCCTTGCACTCTCTTTTTAGAGCCTGTTCTCTAGTCTCTCCGTTTTCGACCTTTCCGCCCACAAACTCCCACAAAAGCGCGCGAGCCTTGTTCTTCGGCCTTTGACATACGAGCAACTTTCCGTCTTTGAAGATGAGCGCACCGACGACGTCCATCATAACAATCAACTCCTTTGAATGCAATCGATTGTGTCGCGGCATATCTTGCGGCTGCCAAGTGGCAAAATCTCGCGCTATCAAAGCGCATATTCGCAACAATCCGCTCAAACCGCCTTTTACATTCCCCTAAATTATATCATACGCAACTTTCAATTTCAATAGTGAGATTGCAAGGCGCATTTTACGCTTTTTGTCAGACCTTTTTTCACACCGCACTATATTCCTACATCGCTTGCAAAATTCCGCCGTTTTTCGCCAGAAAACCGCATTTTATGAAAAATCGAGCCGATTTTGGCTCGATTTTTAATTTAGCATATAGGTTTTTGGCTAGTTTTGCCGCTTTTTATCTTATAGCGCAATCGTCGGCACACTTTTAGGCGTCAATGCTACCACACGCTGCCTTGCGCAAGCAAAAGCCGCAAGAGTGATGCTCCTATCGGCGCATAAAACCGCAAAAACGCTTGAATTATTTGTTTTCTTCTTCGTACGCTTTGCGCACTGCGATTGCAAGCTGTCCGGTGCAGGACGTGTTCTTCAATCCGCACTTCACGTCTTTGAGCTTGCTCTCGATCTCGTCAACCGTCATGCCGTCCACCAAAATGGGTATCGCCGTGAGATTGCCCGGGCATCCGCCGAAAAATTTCACGTTCGTGATGACGTTGCCGTCAATGTCGAATTCTATCTGTCTTGCGCAAGTGCCTTGCGTTTTATATACGTAATGCATGATTATTTCTCCTTTTGAGCATATCTATATTATATCAATTTTCCGCAAAAAATCAACGGCTTTTATGCTTTCATACTCCTTTTTCAAAAGAAAGCAACCTTTTACGGAAAAATATACAAATAAAAAGTCCCAGTCGAGCCACTTGAGGTTCAACTGGGTCCATCCTGGCTTTGTAGTACGAAATAGCTACGCAAGCAAATTCCAATATATCAGAATAGCAATTCAATAAGTTTTTGCAATTTTTTAGTTTCGTTTGAATCAATATCGACGATCAAATTAACGTCGTTTTCCATATCGCTTTTCACTGTGCTACAAACGCAGACGAAAGGCGATAAATCGAACGGCAAAAATGGCATAGAAAAACCAAGCGTTTAGAACGCTCGGTTAAAAGTTGTAATGTATTTATCGTTTGATTTTTAGTCCGAAATAATCTCTTGTAAAAAACAAAACGAACTTTGAATTTTCATCAAGGTTCGTTTTATTCTTGTTTGGTGCACAGAAAGAAACCGCAGTTGAACACAAAACATTACTATTTATTATAATCAATAATTTCTAATAAATGAGTAATGGGACAAAACGCATTATACTCTTCTTCTTTTTCCCCTATTTTGTTTCCCCTATCTATATAACCAACAACATGGTTATTTTTATCTAATACTGGTCCCCCACTATCACCACAATATATTGTTTCGCTAATACAATATAGTATTATTTCGTTCCTTTCTTCTTTATATGTAATCCTATCATTTTTATTTACATGTGGGCTTGAACTTGAAGGGTACCCTATGGTTGCAAAAATTTCCACATTCCTTGCATAATTTGGATTAGTATTAATCTCATATCCTAGTTTGGGATTCTCTTCTATTTCTAAAACTATACCGTTTCATCAAATAAATCTTTTGTTATAAGCATTCTTGTATATACCTTTTGTCAGTATTAAGCATTTTTACTCTTCCATTGGTTTAGCAGAATTAATGATTACTAATTCAGCAACGGCTCTTATCAGAGGAATCTCTTTTCGCAAATCTTTATCATGTTTAAATGGCGTATATCTCAGTTTTTCGCCATCTTTACTATGTACTATTGCGTTTCGTGTAGAATAAATTCTATCCCCTATGTTTTTATATATTTCGTCTAATGACGAAGAAAAATCTATTGATTTCCCATCATCAGCAAAAACAACCACATTATTGCGATAATACTCTATAGCTTTGCTGTCAATTCTGTTAATCAAGTTTTCCAAATCTTCCAACTCTTTGACATATTCAAGCAAGCAAAGCCTCAAAGCATTTTTTTCATTCCATGTACCATCTTCTTTTTGTTCATTTACTTTCTTTCTAATTTTTTTATAAAAAGCTCGCAAAGATTCTTTTTTTAATGGAGAAAAACTCGGCGATGTTATTATTTGACTAATCTCCTGTAAGAGCTCTCGCTCCGAAACAGATTGAAAAAAGAATTCAATGACATGATAAAATGCTAAATATTGCGCAAACGGAATATCCGTAGCTATCCCTTGATAATAATATTTCACGATTTCTGAATTATATAACTTATAGGGGAAAATCTGCCCCTTTTCTCCATTAGGGCGATTAGATGGCAACAATCGCCTTTCATGGATTGAAAAATCAGCAATATCTACAACCATATTATAATTAAAAGCGATATTGAACAAATATGACTGAATTAATGTTCTTGCACGAGAAAGACTAATTTTTCTTCCCGTTTCTATTTCTGCAGTGCAAATGCGAACGGTATTGAACAACTCTTCAACGGTATTAATCCTCTCGTTATACCTCCTATATATAACACCACAATCACATTTTTTAGTAAAATTGCAAATAAATTGTATTTTATACTCAAGCGAAGCTTTCCTCAACCGCAAGTTATACCCTAAGTAGTTTGAACAAAAATCGTTATGCTCTATTCTTCTGTTTAATTGAAAATCCCTCATGCGATCATTTGCGCCATATATTGGAAATTCAAAGCAATTATTATTTTTTAATACATTGTCCAAGAATTCCAAATCCTTTTCCGCTGTTTCTTCTATAGTTGAAAAAACTTCTTCACAACTTATTTTGGCAAATACATTATCATAATTTACATCATCATCCAGTAAATCCTCAAGGTCAATTTCTCGCTTAATTATAAGAAAACCATCTTTGATTTCTACTTTATGATATATAAATAGATTTTGAAGTCCAGTAATAAAGCTATCTTTTGTAACCATAAACTCCCTCGTCAGCAAGTACTTTAATTTATTTATATCATATTTTGTTAATTCTTTCAAGTCGTTTCGACAAGACACAAAAGAAGCTTGTCGTTAATGTTTCAAATTTTATTATTCTATAATAGAATATTCAGATCAAATTTTAGCACTTTATAAGTTTTACTGCAATTCTACATGGACATACAAAAATGAATTTAGCCTGAATTTCAGCCTAAATTGGCTTGTTTAGGACCGAAAATTGGGCAACAATCGTAAAAAACAAGGATTTTAGCAGAAACCTCAAATCCTTGAATATCCCACTAAACAGTGAACTTTTCGGTGCACAGAAAATAACCGTTTAACACTTTTCTATCAAGTATTAACTTTTATTCATTCAATGTCCTCATACAAAGTCTATCTTTATTGTTATTAAAAAATATTTTATTGTTTCCCCAATAAACCATACACTCAAAAAAAAATCAAAACAGTTTTTTGCTAATTATTTTCGCAAGAACAGTTATCGCTTCTTCATATGATATATCGTCATATAATAAGATTGATGCGTTTTCCTTGTAATCAATCCTATAATACTCTTTATCGATTATTTCTTGAAGAAGTACGTTTATGTCTTTTGTTGAGTTTGCCGATTCACAAAACGGGCTGTTTGATCTCGCATCTCGTGTTTCTTTTGCAAGCACTCTTATCACATTGTCATCAGATAAAAGCGGATACAGTTTATAAATATCATAAAGATGTCTCGATCTCTCTTTTGTTTTACCGTCCAAATAGTAATCACATAATGCAAAAACCTTATCTATAAATGTTCTATCAATGGATTGTGTGTTTACAGGATACGGCAAGAGTTCATATGTGTCGATAAACTCATCTAGTCCCATTTCATGAAGATAATCATAGATTATGCTTGTAGCCAATTTTTGCTCATACGGAAAAGACCGAATCGAAAAAATCGTGTCTATTTCTATATCAGGCTTTAGCCCGTCAATCATAAACAATCCGGAATACTCTATCTTGTAATGGCTGAAATCCATTCTGCTTTTTATGTCATCGAGATTCGATATAGAGAATCCCAACTTTTCGCATGCGTTTACAATCGCCGTTTTTACGCTCTTGCGATTGCCTTGCGACAAATGATTTTCATCCAACGTAATATCGATGTCTTCAGAAAATCTTTTTATTACTTTATGGCATTTAGACAAAGACGTTCCGCCTTTGAATATCATAGACGGAAGCGTTTGGCTCAATTCTTTGAGCAATAAAGAAACATAATAGTCCTTTTCTATAATTCCAGACTCAATTCCACTCCTTTGAGCAACTTGAAATATCGTTTGTTCAAATAGATTTTTATCTTTATGCAAAAGCATTTTGCACCTCGCTACTCATAAAATTCTTTATAGCTCTCGCAGGAACGAACTTGGCGTATTTCATAATACCTTGAATGGATATATTGTTCTGTTTTATATAATCAACGATTTTCTGTGTCGCCCGTGCGTCAATAGAACGAACATCCGCAAGGTTGAACAATTCCAAAAGCATCATCTCTTTGTAGTTCGAGTTATTTATTTTAGTGCGCGCCCTTTTGACTATAATCGTTTGATTGTTTATTGTCACACGTCTTGATTTTGTGGCTTCGTTGTTTGTAAAAACTTCTATGACGTTCGGCATTTGAGTCGTTATACCAAAACTATTAAGCAATGATATACCGGTATAAAAACCATACACTTTGCCGTTATTTGAAATATACTTTTTCTCAATCACCTTTCGGGGATTAAGCAAGGACTTCCCAAACGGAGTTGTTGTGGGAATATAGTAGCAATCATATCCCGCCTTAGCCAAAAGGCCGCTATTCATAGCGGCATCAATAAGTTGATATACACGTCCTCTTGTATATCCGGAGCAAACATTGGCAATATCTTCAAAAAAGATAGGCGTGTTTTCTCCATATTGATTTTTTAAGCATTTAACAAGTTCCATATTCCCTCGCTATATTATATTCCATTTGCTCTTAAATTATACAGTTTTATACCTTATTTGTCAATATTTGTTGCGTGTCTTTTTTTTGTTTTTTTATCCATCGAAGATTATTTAACCTAAAATATCAATAAAAAATAATTCGTTCTCATTAATCCTCCTGTTATTTATCGTTTGATTTTAAGTCCGAAATAATCTCTTGTAAAAAATAAAACGAACTCAAGATTTTCTCTCGGGTTCGTTTTATTCTTGTTTGTCTTTGTTGTACGAAATAGCTGTCACCTGGTTGAGTGGTTCGACCCCATTAATTCTCAATATTTTCCCAAAATAAATCTACTCTATCCTATAACAATATCACGACATTGCAGTTGATGCGTTAAAGCGAAACCCAATTCTTCCTTGTCACAAAAAAGAATCTTTTCACCATCTTCACAATAGATTGAATTGAACAACCGAAAAACCTCTTTGGGCAAACAGCTAATCTTAACATATAAGGAATTTGTTTCTCTCTCTATATGTTGTTCCATCGTTGGCTGTGAATAATACTCGCAAAACAATGCGTCTTCAAACTCGCCCACTTCTACACCAAATAAGTCTGACAAGTATTCATCTGGCACGCCATTCCCATATTTGTCCCCAAACCGTGCTTTCGTTCTGCAAAAGGCTTCTTCGTTAAAGTAATACTCACTGTTGACCAGTAAGAGTGCAGTCTTTGGAGAAATTGGAATATAGGCATAAAGGTGATCAGAATCAATCGTATTTTCAAGAATACAGAATCTATCTGAAATCAATAAAACAGGGGCGTCTGAGCGAACTATTGAAAGATGTAAACCTGCCGTCCATACTACCGGAGCGTAAAAAAATCTTTCTTCTCTTTGCGCTCTAGCATTCATTTCACTGGGCATTTCAATAAGCTTTTCATATTCTTTGACGATCACAGTCGTCATATCTACTGCTTCTTTTTGCGTTTCATTTCTATGTGTGCCAAACATATAGTCATTACTCCTGTAGATATTGGCTTCATCGCTTTTAATTACTTCGCAAGTATTCGCATGACGATTCGCGCACAACAAGCAATAGAGTTTAATAAGTTCAAGTTCTTTCCCTGTAAGATAAACACTTTTCCCAGATGAATCAATTCTTTCTATTAAAGGCGCAATCGTATACTCAAATCTCGATAAGCGATCCTCTAATGCGCTGTCATCTTTTCCTAAAGAATAGTAGAACTTCGCAGTAAAGTCCTTTTGATAATTGATGTTGCGACATTTGTTCTTGCGTTGAGAGCTTTTATCGTATACTTGTCCTCCCGCATCAACCCATTTGCGAATATGAAATGCCGGATACAAATGATTGTTTTGTTTCTTAATATCACTCATTACTTTTTCTATTTTTAAAAAAATTTTTAAATATCATCAGATTCTTTTGTGCATTTTATACAAAAACCATTAAGCGCATCTGTCTCAAAAGATAATGGCCTCCCGCATTTCGGGCAAACGCCTTGTCCATAGCCATCATCGAAGTCTTCTTCGCCATCCTCGCTATAATCCATTTCTTCAAATTCTCCTTCTACTATTTTGCAATCATCGAATTCATTATCATTAAAATCCATCGATAAATCAACTGTGCGGGTGACCTTGACAGTAATAACGCCCTCGACAGTATGATGGAACGCATTTGAAAGAATCACATCTTTCGTATCATCATCTCTGCCCCAATAATCGTATGAGTCTCCAGACATTATTACTTTGTATTTTATATTATAGTAAAATTTATCTCCGTCTCGACCAATCAATTCATAATCAACAAATTCGTGATCTTCAATTTCCCACTCTTCAACGCCCTCACTACCAAAGCGAGTCATCGTTTCTTCTTTTAAAAAACTGTCATTTGAATAAGCCAAAACATCAATAATGGTATCAAACACTCTATCCTCTATTAAACTTATGTAGGCATCGCTCGTAATAGTTAGTGCATAATCAATAGTTTCAGGCTGTTCAACATCATAACTGGTTGACAACGCCTTGAAGAAATCTTCTGAAATAAATGGCACCAAGGTCAAATGCTTTTCTGCCTTTATTGGATCTCCGTTGTCTAAGTATTTAGTCTCTTTATCAAATTCTTCCAACAACTCCTCTCTGAAAACAAAGTCACGCTCATCTTTCTTCCACCAATCTTCCTTGATATCGTCTGTAACCAGAATCACATCCTTTTTATGCTCTTGCGCAAATTTTAATATTTCTTTCCACCAAATTAAATCACAAAACTTTCTTATCCCATCTTTTTCTTTTGCATCTTTGTATCCGGGAGGAATTTGTTTTTTATAACGCGCTTCTCCCTCTTCGCAAATTGCATAAAGTGTCAAATAATCCAAGGAACATAAAACTTGCTTATTAGAATCTAAAAGGGTTATAAATTCCGATGGCTTATCACTCGTCCAAGTATCACAAATCTGAGTAAGATCGTTATGATCCTCGAAATAATCTCGCATCAGTTTTTCAGCAGATTCATATTTTTCACTAATGCATCGAATTAATTCCTCAATTTCTGGAAACTTTCTCTTTTGCATAACAAAACAACTATTGAGCATCTGATCTTTTTGTCTCTTAACTAGTTTAACGCTTTCTTCAATTAAATTTTCTATAGAATTCTGGCGTTTATAATACATTGCTTTGCTATACTTATTAAATTCTATTTGAACTGTTTTAGGCACAATAATGTAACTTTTTACAATATCTAAACATTTTAGCAGAAAATCTGCATAATCAGGTGAAACCCTATATAGATTCAAAAATACATTCGTATCAAAAACAATAATACATGAGCCACTTTCTAATTTTTTCTTAACATCAACACTTAAATCACTTTTCATTTTTTATCTCCTATTACTTTAATATCCGCTATTCTATCTTATAACTGTAGTGAAGTTTTCCAAAAAGACAAATACATTTAAACGAGTTGCAAATCTGGATATTTTGCAGATAGAATCACGGCATCGTTATCGCAGTTCTCCATATAAAAGTTTTTTACTATCTTTTCTTCTGATTCGGGCGTCCAATAAATTGTCAACAAGTTCCTTGCTCTTGTGATTGCTGTGTAGAAAACATTATGCGAAATATTTTCCTCTACTTCATTTGAAATGATTATTTTAACCGAATTGTATTCTAGTCCTTGAGCCTTATGTATAGACAAAGCATAGGCAATTTGGAATGGGATTCTCGTGTTTCCTCTTGTGTCATCATCATAGTAATCTTCTCCATATTTACTAACTTCAAATGAAACAATCGTTTCTTCATTTTCCGTTTTTATATATGTTACATTATTAGACGAACAAACAAAAGGATTGACGACACGTTTTAGCTTTACCGTAAATACAAATTCGTCTTTTGTTTCGGCAATATCAATGATCGTTCCTTTTAAGTTGTTGTAAAAAACACCTCTATATGCTGTTGTTTCGTTAAAAATAATGGGGTCGCCAATCTTGAACCTATATTGCTTCCATCTATACTCTTTATTAGGGTTATTTTTCTGAAGTATCTTGTTAAGGTTATTAATACCATATAATCCATCATAATTCAGACAGAGAATTATTTCATCTTGGTCGTTTTTGTTGAAAATTGTCTCATCATATTTATGAGATATCTCATTCATGGATAACAACTCCTGAATGTTTTTACCCAATCTTCTAACTTCATCCCAAAAACCAAGAAGGGTTTCACTATTGCATCGATATTGGTTATTTAAGTCAACATAGCAATCTTTTCGTAAAAATCTTCTTAGAAGCCCGAACCAATTCCCGAAAGAGATGGGCTTAATTTGATAAGTATCGCCTAATAATAAAATGAGTTTAGGGGATACCTTTTGCATTATTTCGCATATTTCTTTAGTTGAAACCGTACTGCACTCATCAATAACTAGCAAATCAATATTACTCGACGGTTCATAATCGTTAATAAACTTGTATACCGTCATATATGTGGCTGAATTGTCGTCAAATCTTCGCTTCATGTTTTCAACCGCAGGATTTGTTGAGACTATACACACTTTGACTACATCTTCCATTGCTTTTAAAACATAATTTGCAAAATAAGATTTCCCGGCTCCCGCAGCGCCATATACCGCAAAAATACTACTCTTCTCGTACATGCATTTTAAAGCTTTTTCTTTGTTTGCATCAGTAAAAGAAAAGCCCTTATTAATTATCTGCGATTCAATAAAGTTTTTGTAATCAGAAAAATTTATGGTATTTGAATACGCTATCAACTTAGTTAAAGCAGTATATGTATTTAATTCATTTTCATTTAAATAGAGATACTTTCCTTGCCTTAATATCTTTCTGCTTCTAAGCGATGGTTTCTTAAAGTCTTCATTATATTCTGAAACCAAATCATCTATACCTTCTATATCTATTCTATCCTGTGCTACATATATACACGATGCATCAACTGAAGCAGCGCTAATTGTTCTTGCCATAATCTCTGCTTTGTGCTTTGAAAAATCATAAACCGAGAGGAGATCTCTCATACTCGGTTCGTGTCGAATCGGACAAGTTGATAGCGGCAACTTATCAAATCCATATATTCTTTTTGATAAACTAATTGATGATAAGCAATCATCTTCATCTTTAGGCATCTGATTCGCTAATAGTGTATTATTCATCTTAAACAATAGATATCTCAACGCATTCTTTCCGACAATTTCATTTGATTGTAGAAATGATCTGCACCTATTTAACAATTTAAAGAGCATTGTCTCTTTTGATGCGCTGAAAACCCCACTAACAAACCTTTCAAATTCTATGTCAGAATACTCTACTATTTGATTAAGCGTTTTATGCGACAACTCGAGATAGTCCATCAAATTCCAATATTCTTTTGTGCGAGAAAAACGATAATTAAACCCCATAATTGATGCCAGTTTATCGAATTCACAAGGTCTAACTGCGATTTTAAAACCTACTACAACTTGATACTCTATTGTTTGTCCGAAAAACTGAACCGTTCTATCTTTTGTACGGGCTTTAATCGCATAGTGTTCGGGAATGTTTAGCAGAGAAAACGCAATAAATCTATCGAACTTGTTATTATTGTCAAGAGCATTTGTTAGCGTATATTCATAAAACAAAACACCGTCAACATATATCATCTTTTTCTTTTGTATGTAAAAACTATCACAACCAGACAAGTTGTTGTTGAGATCATTCTTAGAGAGAGTCTTTATAATTAAACGGTAATATGAAAGAAAGGATTCATCCAAATCAATCGGATACTTTGTTATGTCCTTAAATAAAGGAAAAGAAAACTCTATTCTGAACAATTCTTTGATTCTTATTAGCACCCCATAGTATTTCAAAAACAATCTTTCCGCATATTCTCCCAAAAAGTCTTGATGCCCCACGGATCCATTTAAATTTTCTTCGAAATCAGAAATAAACCGATACTTGGCTTGACTCTTACAATACTTTTTAGATTCTTCTATTTCATCATACCTTTTTACAAATTCTTTGGGTTGATCGAACTCCCTTATAAAACACATTATTGCTTCTGTGAAATGTCTTAATCCATCCAGTAGCTTTTCCGATATTTGTATCCGCTCTTTACAATCAATCAATATTGTATTTACTTTATCGTCATACTTCTCAATTTGACCTTTCCAATAATCTAAATCTCTGTGCTCTATCATTTATTATTCTCCTCTAAGAAAAACTCTTACTCTGCATCTTTTGGATTCTCGTTTTTTGCAACATTTCCTTTAATACATTATTCCATAAAACTATAGCATGCATTGTCATCTTTTCTAAAAGACTTATCCGTTTAATACTAAAAAATATGTTTTTAATTACTTATCATTCTGTCAACCAAATTCCACTGCCTTTCCATATACGCCTTTAACTCTTCCGTCCGTTTAATATAATCTGTTAAAACCGCATCGGGGTTTGAAAAATGGCTTATTATGGCTTGTGCTATGGAATAGCCGCTTTCGATTCCCGACGAGATTCCCTCTCCCATTGGATTCAGAAATTCTGCTACCTCTCCTGCATAAAAGACACGCCCTTGCCCATAGTCGATTTGAAAGTCATTTCGAATATAGGGCATAACCCATTGCTCCTTCTTTATTTCTTTTGTAATTTTCAACTTGTGGGTTGAAACCATATACTGAATAAACTTATTGTAATAAAAAGGAATCTTCGTTGAATCTTTTACTGCAACGCCCAAAACAAGCATCTCGTCTTTTACGTTAAACCACGCATCGTACTCCGACAATTCGGGCTGTAAAAACGCATAAAAATAATGCGGATCCAAATCAATCATGCCATTATTAAACGTTTGAAAAGTTGTAATATGCTCTTGCTTTTTTCTACTAATGATTTGCTTAAAAGAAGAAACAGCACCCTCACAATCTACGACATATTTTGCTTGGACGCTGTATTCTTCGTCCGAATGAAGCGTTACTTCGACATAGTCATCTTTTAACTTACAAGACAGCGCAGATGTTTCATCTCGCAGATCCACTCCAGTAGCTATTGCTTTCTCTATTAACCAATAATCAAATTTACTACGCCAAACATTTAACGCATCTTGTTTAAAAACAAATTCCTTTCCGTTTTTATCCGTAAAAAACATTCCGCAGTTATCATATGGGATGCATTTTACTGAATCCGGAACAATTTCACCAAAATACTTTTTAACCAAATCTACTGTTTTCTTTATCAACATTCCCGAACATGATTTATTTCTTGGTAGTTTCATTCTTTCTACTACCAAGACGTTCATGTCGTTCTCCGCCAATGTTTTAGCGGTAGTTGTGCCTGTCGGACACGCACCGATTATGATTGCACCATACATATTTTATCCTCGTTGTTTTTCAAATTATAGCATCTTTTCGCTATTTTTTCAAGTATAATAGGCTCATCTCAACCTTAAAGGAGTAACTAATGAACAAATACAGCGATGAACTTAAAATTATCATCTTGTCTGAACTTAATGCAAAAGTACCCGTTCTTGCGTTATCTAAAAAATATAACATTTCGAGAAATACGATCTACCGATGGATTCACGAGAAAGAACTTGAGCCAATTGAGAATACTGCGAAAGACAAAGAGATCAAGCGGCTTAAAAGTCGAATCGAAAGATTAAAAGAAATCATTCAAATAATCAAGGAAGCGAATTGTTTGCCTTCCGCACCATTAAAAGAGAAATTATACACTCTTGAAAGGATTTACGGATCTCATAGTGTTCGAATACTGTGCGAGGCTCTTGACGTGGATAGAGGAACGTTTTACAACCACATTCTTCGCAACAAAAAATCAAATACATGGTATGCAAAGCAACGTGAACTACTTCGTGTCGCTATTCAAAAAGTGTACGATGATAATCGACAAATTTTCGGTGTCGGAAAGATTACGGCAATTTTGAAAGAACAAGGTCATAAGACATCAGAAGATACCGTGCGCAAACTTATGGCTGATATGGGTTTAACAAGCATACGTCAACATTCAAAAGCGTTATTTGAAAAAGAACGTAAGACATATTGCAAGAACCACCTCAATCAGAACTTCACAACGACTGCTCTAAATCAAGTTTGGGTAAGTGACGTTACATGTTACAGTTTCTAAGAGAAAAACTATTATATTTGTGTTATTCTTGACCTGTTTTCACGGAAAGTTATCGGATGCAAGGTCAGCCATCGAAACAGTACGCAACTGGTAAAAGCCGCGTTCAAAATAGCATACGAATCACGCAAGCCGCCTGAAGGATTGATTTTTCATACGGACAGAGGCACGAATTACAAATCTCATACGTTTATGTCCTATTTGAAGTCTTGCAATGTCATTCAATCATTCTCGCGCGCCCATATGCCCTATGGCAATTCCGTTATGGAGTCATTCTTTTCGTCTTTCAAACGAGAAGAACTATATCGAACAAAATACAAGTCGGAAAAGGAATTAAAGATGGCAATCGAAGACTACATTAAGTTTTATAACTCGAAACGACCTCATTATCAGAACAATTACAAAACACCGACAGCAAAAGAACAAGGTTTTTGGGAAAACGGTGATTGAAATTGTATCGAACAACTATGTTCAATTGTGACGATTTATAACGGTTGCATTTCATTTTTCAACTGTTTCGTAAAAAAGGTGTCACATTTGAAATTGACGAAAAAGCAAGCAAGATAGGCACAAAACGCCGAGAAAACACGAAAATAATAACAGAATATAAAAAATCACCTATCGGTGTCACGAACACTATGTTCGGATTTCAATAGGTGATTCAATGGTGCGCAGAAAGCAACCGCAGTTGAACACTCATAATATTCTTATCATTGAATGAACGATTATTCCCTATCTTCAATGTCAATGATTTGCGATGCTACAACTTTAAACATAAGAACAGCACATAGCAAAATTCCATCTCTCTCATCAATCATATCTTTAAGAAAAATCTTATTATTCTCATATTTTCTAGGAAAATTAATCACAGGATATCTCCATTTCCCCGACAAACGCTCTTTGAATCTATATTGAACCGGTTCATATCCTTGATACTTGGTCAAGAATTTATCAATAGACTGCCCTTCACTTTTCCAATTGACAAGACGCTTTGAAATATATATATCATCCCATTTAGTAAAACACGGAAAATGTATTAATACATTACGAACAAATTTTACGAATTCATTACTAATTACTGCTTCCATTGGGGGACGAGAGTTCTTAATGAATTCTATATGTTCCCTTATATTAGGATACGAAATCAATTCGGAATAGACACTAAAAAAATCTTTTATTTTATAATACCTAATTTCATCAGACAAACTAAAAAAAGCATCATTATTTATTTCTTCGTATAAATCCAAAAACCTATTCGTTGCTAATTGTAAGAACTCATATTCTGTGCTGTCTTTTGATAAAAAACAGCCTTCAGGAACCTTTTCACAAATATTCATTATAAACGCTTCGAAAGATTTTACCTCTTCAAAGCTTGAATCATCCACCGCTTCTATTACAGACTTTCCATCTATCACATCAACATCTTTCCATTGGTTATTCTTAAACAACCTAATTTGTTGCAAAACCTTTGGTCGTTGCAAATATTCAAGCTGTTTTCCTGATAAACCCAAATTATTGTTAATAACATCAAAAATATGATAAATATCTACAGCATTGAACAACCACAGTTTTTTTTCTGCTAAATAAAATGTTTCGATACTAATATTTTTATAATTGATTGTGCTATTCCAAAGCTGTAACTGACACATTATATGCTCCCGTTATTCATTATTATCTACAGCCGAAGATAATCCATTTCAATTAGAAATTAAAAGAATTATATACCCCGTTGATAGTTTTGTAAAGACTGTGTTTTATTTGCCCTTCGTGGTGGTTATCGTCGCATAAGTCAGCGAATATATCAACGGCACGGAAAAATAGTGGCAGATATTGCGAGAGGATTTATATGGAGTCAGACTCATAGCAGTTTGGCTCTTTTTATTTTTACACTATTTTCGCTCAAATTGATTTGGCCGTTGACATATTCCATCGCAACAGTATTTGCATTTGAAACGTTTCGACTTATGCTCCTTGCCCCACTACCGAACGGCAATATCAAATAAAAAGGAGTTACAAACGTAGACGAAAGGCGATAAATCGGACGGCAAAACGGTATAGAAAAACCGAGCGTTTAGAACACTCGGTTAAAGGTTGTAATGTATTTATAGTTTGATTTTAAGTCCGAAATAATCTCTTGTATAAAATAAAACGAACTCAAGATTTTCTCTCGGGTTCGTTTTATTCTTGTTTGGTGCGGACAACAGGACTTGAACCTGCATGAACCAAATGCTCACAAGAACCTGAATCTTGCGCGTCTGCCAATTCCGCCATGTCCGCATTCCTTTGCCATTTTAGCGTATCCAAGTCTCATTGTCAATTCATTCGGTCAATTCGGTCAAAATGTTGTCGATTTTCAAAAGTATCGTCCTTCGTGAGGTCTGTCGAGTCAAAAAAATAACCTTGATTGTAATAATGCGATGTTGCATTTTTAACATAATCAAAACCATCAATCAACGTTTGAAAAACGATTTTATATCGTCTGCACTTTTTGATAAAGTAAAGGAAGCACAAACGCGCTTCCTTTACTTTTGAGAGAGAATATAGATCGTCGTATCGCTACAACGTATCTCGATTTATCGTACGAATGAAAAGGGGTTATCATTATTCATTTCGTACAAAAGGGGGATCAGTTCTTGTTGTCGCCGTCAAGGTTTTCCTTTTTCTCGTCGGCATTTGTTTCGGGCATAACACCGTCTTGCGCTTTTTGCGCTTCGAGTTCCGCTTTGCGTTGCTTGACAAGTTCCGTCCAGTCGACGTTGCCTTGATTTGAACAACATTTACCGTTGCACTGTCCTGCGTGCGAGCATCCTGCGCAATCGCTTCCGAGAGAAGGTTTACCCTTCAGTTTTCTTACAATTGACGCTATGATGACGCCCGCCACGATGGCAACTGCCGCTATGATTACAATTATTTCAATCGGTTTCATAGTCTATAAATTTACGCAAGATTATATTGTCTTTCGACTCTTACGCGTTCTTTTTGATTTTGAGTTTGCTTCCGAGATCTTGGAAGAATTTCTTCACGTTGATCTTGCCTTTGTTGTCGAGCACGATGAGCGTGATGACTGCTGCCCAGATTGCCGCGAAGATGAACACCGTCCACCACCATGCACCGATGAGATAAATCATCATTGACACGATGTAACTTGTGCCGACCCAGAAGAGCAACGTCATGCGATAAGACTTCTTGCTCGGGAGTTCTGCCTTTGCGGTTGCAACTGCTGCGAAGCACGGAATGGTGAGCATATTGAACGCGATGAATGCAATCAAGCCTGCCACGTCGATTCCTGTTGCCGCGATCATGGTGTTGACCGCTCCGATACCACCATCGACTTCAACGTCAATCATGCCGCCGACGATGCACGCTGCAAGAGTACCGAATGTTGCGATGACGTTTTCTTTTGCGATAAGACCGGTGATTGCCGCGACTGCGAACACCCAACCGAACGCTTTAAGTTGAGAACCGAATCCGAGCGGAGTGAACAAGGGCTGAATGAGTCCGCCTATACCGGCAAGAATACTCTTGTCCATTTGCGCATCTTCGAGATATTGCCAATTCCAACTGAAGTGGCTGATGAACCAAATCAAGATTGTGGAAGCAAGGATAATTGTGAATGCTTTCTTGACGAAGTGTTTGGTCTTGTCCCAAAGGTGAGCCGCAAGGTTCTTTGGTTGCGGTACGTGATATGCAGGCAATTCCATAATGAACGGCGGAACTTCGCCCTTCATCGTCGTTGCACGCATCAAGATGACTGCCGCGATTGCGACGAGCACGCCGAGAATGTACATACAGTAAGTGATGACGTCCGGGTTGGGCATGCCTGTCATGGTTGCGATACCGCCTGCGATTGCAGTAAGGATAGGCAATTTTGCGCCGCAACTGAAGAACGGAATGACTCTGATCGTTGCGATTCTTTCGTTCTCATCCGCAAGAGTACGAGTGTTGATGAACGCAGGAACGGAACAACCGAAGCCCATGATCATCGGCATGAACGCTCTGCCCGACAAACCGAATCTTCTGAAGATTCTGTCGAGAATGAACGCTACACGAGCCATGTAACCGCTGTCTTCCAAAATCGAGAAGAACAGGAAGAGCAAAAGTATTTGCGGCAAGAATCCGAGCACTGCGAACAAACCGCCGAGCACGCCGTCTACGATGAGACCGATGCACCATTCGGGTGCGCCTGCAAGCACGAGACCTTCGTTGACGCATGTGCTGAGAAGTTCGGTGAACGTGTTGAGCAAGTTTGCAAGGATGACGCCCGGGCCGTAAACGCTTTCTTCATATCCGAAGAAGGTCGCCGCCGTAACTCCGGAGCAGTATTCGTCGATAAGGCTTACGAATGCGGATTCGTATTCACCGTCGTCGTTTTTCTCGACTGTGACTTCCCATTTGCCTTTTTCGTCCGCATAGTAGGTGTCGCCCGCTTTTTCTTCGGTCATGTCTTCGAGATAAACGAGTTCATGAGTTGCGGTGTAAACGTAACCTTTTTCTTCGACTGCTTCCAAAGAGCCGTCTTCTGCAAACGTAAGATCGGCGCGGATGCCGTCTTCGGTGTAGTACGTCTGCGATTCTTCAAACGTCGATTCGGTGACGTCGACTTTTTCAAACGCGCCTTCACTGGTTTGAATGTAAGCAACTGCCTCTTTGTCAAACACGCCGCCTGCGCCAAGGAACAAGAAGTCTTCTGCAAACGTAAGGTGGAACACCAAGAACAAGATGACAAGGAAGATAGGAATACCCCAAACCTTGTGCGTCAACACCTTATCGACCTTGTCGGAAGTGCTGAGTTTCTCTTTTTCGTTCTTTTCTTTCTTCGTAACGACGGAAGAATAGTTCTTGGAGATGTATTTGTAACGAGAGTCCGCAACGATTGCTTCGAAGTCCGTTCCGAAAACGTCGTCTTTGAACGTCTTCTTGAATTCTTCGACCATTTGAGCCGCTTGCGGATGTTGACCGACTTCGATTTCGTCGAGTTCGACGAGTTTCACTGCATGGAAGAGAGAGTTTTCTACGCCGCTGCCTTCGAGTGCGATTCTGCAATCGTTGATAAGGTGCGTAAGTGCCGTGCCTTCGAGAACGGTCGTACCCTTTCTGCCCTGTTGGCAAACTTCGTACGCTCTTTGCATGAGTTCGTCAAGACCTTTTTCGCGAAGTGCGGAGATTTCAACGACGGGGAGACCGATTTTTTCTTCAAGGCTCTTTGCGTCGATTTTGTCGCCGTTCTTCTCAACCGTGTCCATCATGTTGAGTGCGATGATCATCGGCACGTCGATTTCCATGATTTGAGTGGTGAGATAAAGGTTACGCTCAAGGTTGGTCGCGTCAACGATGTTGATGACGCAGTCGGGCTTCTCTTCGAGAATGTAGTTTCTCGAAATCACTTCTTCCGGAGTGTACGGGGAGAGTGAGTAGATACCGGGAAGGTCGACAATCGAGATAGGTTCTGCACATTTCTTGTATGTGCCTTCTTTCTTATCCACCGTGACGCCCGGCCAGTTGCCGACGTGTGCGGTTGAACCCGTCAACGAGTTGAACAACGTCGTTTTACCGCAGTTCGGGTTACCGGCTAATGCAAATCTTTTCATTTGTCTTCGACCTCCATAGTTACGGCTGCCGCTTCGGTCTTACGCAATGACAATTCGTATCCGCGAATTGTCACTTCAATCGGGTCACCGAGCGGTGCTTTTTTTCTGAGATAGACTTCTGCACCGGGGGTTACGCCCATATCGAACAAACGACGTCTGATGCGTCCGTCGCCTGCGACGGATTTGATGACGCCTTGCTCTCCGATAATGAAATCACTTAAAAGTTTTTCCATTGTTTTCTCCTTTTTTGTATTTATGCTACTAATATTTTTGTTGCCATTTCTTTGTCAAGCGCAAGTCTACCGTCTTTTATAAGACAGATAACGCTTCCGCCGCTGACGGATATAAGACTGATTGTAGAATCAATCGTAATACCCAAACTTTCCAAATGTTTCTTGGTCTTGTCGTCCGTCAAAATTCTGACGATTCTCAAATCTTTCCCTGTGGGAGCCATTACGAGCGGCATATTCTTCTCTCTCCTTGCATCTTATGCATTCTCTCATTGCAAAATATGAAACATGCTTCATATTCACATTAAGATATTACAACTATCGAAAATAGATGTCAATCGTTTTGAAAAAATAATATGAAAAAATTTTCACATTTCAAAAAAGGTCGGTTTATGTTGATTTATTTCGGACTTTATTGTATAATATTCATCGTTAAATCGCGCGCGCATTACAACAAATACAGACGCGCACGCGTACAAGGAAAATTATGGCGCAAGAAGTCAGAGAGCCAAAACAAGAGCGTTCAATCGAAAAGAAAAACAAAATCGTGCAAGCAGGCTACGAATTGTTTTCTCAAGTCGGGTATTACAACACCAACACCGCGCAAATCGCAAAGAAGGCCGGCGTGTCAACGGGTATCGTTTACGGGTACTTTAAGGACAAGCGCGACATTCTTCTCGACGTTCTGGAAATATACGTCAACACGGCGTTTGCTCCCGTTCTGGATTATATAGACTCACTCTCTGCCCCCGTCGATTTCCGTTCGATAGCGGCTCACGTTCTCGACGGCGCAATCGAGATTCACAAATCCAACGCCAACATTCACGAAGCGTTGCATTCTATGTCTCACAGCGACGAAGCGGTGAGCAGCAAGTTTATTGCGCTCGAAGACGAAATAACTCTCGCAATTTCAGACAAATTCAAATCTCTCGGCGTCGCCAAAAGCAATCTCACGGAGCGTATTCACTTTGCAATGGACATCGTGCAATCCTTCTCTCACGAGTTCGTGTACGACCACCACACCTACATCGACTACGCCGCAATGCGCAAAATCGTCGAAGACACGATTGTATCTCTTTTTAAAGAATAACCATGACCCCGTTTTGTCAAAGGTCGCTTGACTTTTTGTATTTCAACCACAAATACAATTCAAAGGCTTGGTATCAGGAGCACCGCGAAGATTTCAGACAATATCTTGCGGTGCCTTTTAACGACCTTGCGGTTGCACTCGCCCCCGCTATGCTTAAAATCGACCCGTCGTTTATCACAGAGCCCAAAAGCATAGTTTCTCGTCTTTACAAGGACCTGCGTTTCGCAAAGGACAAAACAAGCCTTTATCGCGACCACATGTGGCTCTCGTATATGCGCGGCAAGGATGCATACAATGCTCCTGCGTTTTTCTTTGAAATATCGCCGTACAATTTTCAATTCGGGTGCGGCTTCTACATGGCCGACGCAAAAAACATGGCAAACCTTCGCAAACTCATAGAGACCGATTCAAAAACGTTTCAAAAAGCAAAAAAGTGTCTTGAGAGTCAGACCACGTTCAAACTAGTCGGTGAAAACTACAAAAAGACGAAATATCCCGACGCACCGCAAGATTTGTCGATTTGGCTTGAAAAGAAAGATATGTGCTTCACCGCAACGTCTTTCGACTCAACATTGCTCTTCTCCGAAAATCTTGCAGATTATCTCGCCGAACAATTCAAGTCTATAAAACCGCTTTACGATTTGATGCTAACGGCAGAATCAATGACCGAAAGATAAACCGCATATAACCGCTCGCATAGAAAAATGGATTTGACGAAAGAATTTTGAATAACAGCCATATTGCATAAATATGGTTTTGACAAATGCACGACTTAAAATATTGAAAAACGCACGATAAACCGTGCGTTTTATCATTTCGTATGAAATTATTACGTTTTTTTCTTCGAAGACTTTTTCAAATCTTCGACGACGGCAACGACTATGCTCTTCGTCAGTTCCTTATCGTCGATTGCGTCCACGAAAAACATAGGCTTTGCTCCGTCGTACGGCAACTGTTCTTCCATGCCGAATTTCTCCGCACTGTCCGTCGGCTTGACAAGCAATCTGTCGTCGAAAACGCCGCCGAAATACACTCCGTCGAGATATAACAAATACTCTCTCATCATCGGGCGCGCGGTTATGCCGAGCGGAGAGAGTTGCTCTATCACAAATTGCAAATATTCTTTACTCGAAGCCATAAATTCTCCTTAGTCGAGATGATATCTCGGCTTTCCTTTGCTCTTTTCGCCGTACTCGATCGCTTGCGCCGGGCAATGATTTATACAAGCCATGCAATGCGTGCAATTCTTTCCCCATTCGGGTTTTCCGTCCACGATTTCGATATTGTTGAGCGTGCAAAGTTTTGCACAAAGACCGCATCCGACGCATTTATCCGTGGCATAAAAATCGTCCGCTTTGACGATAAATTTGAAGAATATAGGATTGACGCACGCCGACATAAAACGATCGTAGAGATTGTTTCTCGGCTTTGCGAATTTAACGCCTTTTCTTATGTTGTCAATCGCCGCCTGAATATTCGGCTCTGCTTTTGCGATTATTTCCTGCGCCTTGTTCGTATCGGGCGCGTTGAACAACGCAATATAGTTTTCGGGCATAACTATGCCGACAACGCCCATATATTCGAGCGCGAGTTTGTCGCACAACTTCTCTATGTATTTGCTTGCATTGCCGATTTCACCGCCGCAGTTCATAACGAACCACGCTTTCTTCTCGCCGTCGAATTGCACCTTTTCGAGATAATCGCTGACAACGGTCGGAACTCTCCACGCATAAGTAGGCGTCACGAAAACGAGCCTGTCTTTTGCGGTTATTCTAGAAAAATCCGCTCTTTTAATTCTGTCGTTCAAATCAACGATTTCATCTCCCAAAGCAGCAGCGATTTTCTTTGCGATAAACTTGCTGTTTCCCGTCCCCGAAAAATACAGAATCATATTCTTGAAACTCCTTATTTCCTTATAAATTTACCATCACCGAGATCGTTGCTTTCGACCCGCATATGCAAATCGTATTTTTCCCTTAACAATGTGATTTCGCTCATCATCGGCGTCTCGTGGTGTCTGTCTATCGCCGAGCGGTCAACCCATTTGTCGATCAAAAGCACCGTTTCGGGATCTTCGAGCGGCATAAAATATTCGTACGAGACATTGCCGACTTCTTCTCGAATTTTGTTTGCGATTCCGCTTTTTTCCATCTCTTCGGCAAATTTTCTCGCATTGCCGTTTTCACCCGTATAATAAATGTTTACGACTATCATATTTCTCCTTATATCACCACGTGCAAATTGCGCACGTCCGCATTTTTGATTTTCTTTTGAAGCGCAAACGCAAACGGTTCGAGATAGCCGTCGTTTATGCCGAGCGCAAATTGCTCGTTTAACTCCTTTGCAAGCGCAAGGCTTATATCTTCGACGATAGCCTTTTTCACGCCGCGCCCCGTCTCGTCGTTTTCGGCTGTCAATAAGTATTCGAGCGGTGCGCGCAACTCGGAGAACTTTTTAAGTCCGTTCATCGCTCTGAACTGCCATTTATAATACGGGCAATGCTTCTTTTCAAGCAAAAACGCAAGCTCCACTGCGTTTCTGACAAATTCGCAAAGGGCAAGCATGGCAGCGCCTTCTTCACCGTGCGCAAGACATCTTGCATAATTATACTGCCCCGATTGCGCAGCCTTGAACGCACACGATCCTATCTTTTTTATGCGCACGTCTTCGGGCATTCCGTGAAGAATTTCGTTTCTTATTTTGCTGAATTCGCCAAGGTCGTCTTTGAAAACGACGCCGTTCGTCGCTTCCGCAAAATACGCTCCGTCCGTATACAGCCAGTCCTGCCACGTTTTCGGCGCACCGTCGCAACCGGTGTATCGCCTATAAAAATCGTCAATGACAAACACTCCGCGAAAGCCGTTTTCGCAAGTTCGCTCAACGCCTTTCACACCGTATTCTTTTGCGAGTTTATCGTATGCGCGCATAAGGCGAAAACCGATTTTTTCGTCGTCTTCTCTACAAATCCAAAGACAAAGTCCGATGCTGCCGTCGTGATCTTTGGACGTCTCGTCGTCAAAACCGAAACACTCCGAGCCGTGTCCCGCAAGCCCCGCTGCAATGCGGTTTTCATAGCCCGAGAACTCTCGCGCAATATAAGGTTTTACCACTTCGTTATAAAACTTTTCAGACAATTCAATTCCTTTCATATCGTCAAAACACAACGTTTATCAACGCTGTATGTGTATATTAAACTTGTTTTCCGTTGTTTTTGTAAATTTCTTCGGCACGGCGCACAAGTTCTTCTTTGTCAAGAAATCTTCCGAAAAACTCGTATGCCGAAGCGCACTTCGAGCATATAAAGGCATAGTTGCCGTCTCTTGTCAAAGCAACGTCGTCAAGACACTCCATTGCCTTGTCGAGCAATTCGTCAACTTTGTCGTCGCACTCTTTAGATTGTGACATCGCTCTGTCGTAAGTGAGATGCGCAAGGTTGACATATGACACGGCAAGTTCTCCGTACCCGCCCTTTTCGCGCAAAATTTCTATTGCCTTTCCATAGCACTTTTCGCTTTCGTCAAAACGTTTGAGATCGCAAAGCGCGGTCGCATAGTTGTTGTAAAACCCTGCAAGTCGATAATCGTCTTTTTGCAAAACTCGCTCGTAAGTCTCCCTTGCTTTTTCGTAATATGGCAACGCTTCTTCCGCTTTGCCGAATGCTTTCATAGTCGTTGCGCAGTTGAGATAAATCGTAGCGTCGGCAACCGAAGAACACGAGCCTTGACAAGTCAATATCGCTAGTGCTTCGTCCACCGCTCGCAAGCCGTTTTCTTTCTCGCCGATTTTGCGATAAAGCCCAATCTCTTCACTGAGTATTTCAAGCAATCCGCGCGTATCGTTCAACGCTTTCGCTTCTTTTTCCCAGTATTCAAGCACGCGCTTCACGCCTTGCGTATCGTCTTTTTCAAACATCGCATCGATTTTATCGATAATTCGCACGATAGGTATCGTCCCGGTCGGCTCTTTGACGCAACTGCATTTTTCCTGCATATCTTCACCTTGAATTTTGATATATGAATTATACCATAACCGCGAATATTGATAAAGAGATTTTTTTGCGATTTTTTCACATAGCAACCAACATCGCGATATTGATAAATAAACGCAATGAGAAAGCACCCCAAATCGACAACCCTACTATATAAGCGACAAAATAAAACCATATATTATAAATAAAACTTCGCCAAATAGATGAAGAGCAAGAAAAAGCCCCTTGAACAGCAACCCTAATGTACAAATAGTACATGAGTTGATGGGCAAGACTTTATCAAAACTATTTGAAGTTTTCGTGAGATTGATAAATAAATACATAATGCGAAAGCACCCCAAATCGACGACCCTAATGTACAAACAGTACATGAGTTGGCGATTTGGGGTGCTGACAAAATTAGGCGTTATTAGCAATCTCACGATCGAAGTTTTCAAGGCAACGAACGGATATAGCATAACAATCCGCCAAGCACTCGGGATTGAGATTATCCGCCGTGTCACGCATGGTGTGATAGTAATCCTGAAGATTGTGGTCGAGTGCGGTGATACCGGTGGAACGGAATCCTGCTTTGTTGAAAGCGGCGTTGTCGGTTGCTCCGCCAAAGGGCGGAACCCACGTCTTGGTGCACTTGATGCCGAGTTCGTTTGCGGCTGTTATGAATGAATCGCTGACTTCTTTGTCAGATTTAACGGTTCCGTTCAAATCGCGGTAGTTTACGCCGAGAAAACGACTTTCGTGTATGGTGTCGTAAGAATATATCCAGGTCGGAACGTCGTCGAATTCGCCTTTGTGTGCTTCGCACCACGCCATTGCGCCGCGAAGTCCCGCTTCTTCACTGCCCGAAATGATGACGCCAACTTCGGTGTGTTCGAGTTCGATGCCATGCTCTTTCATGGCTTTGAGAATGGCGATGCCCATGTAACAACCGGTAAGATTGTCGTTTGCGCCGTCGGTGATGGTGTTTTCGTCCCACATGAAGTACATGCCGACAAGGCACGGAACCATGACGAGAATGGCAATACCCATCCAGAACAGCACGGGCGTGTACAATGAAGTGTAACCCGCTATCGTATAATCGGTGACGGGACGGCAACCCGTTTTGACTGCCGCCGCAATGTTGAGACCGAGAACAACAAGCCCCGAAACCACGCTTGTGACAAGGTGTGCAACGTGTGCCGTTCCGCCGAATTTGTTATTGACGGGCCAGTTCCACACCGCATCGGGATGTCCGTTGAAAAACACTCTGCCCTTCACTTCACCCGTACATTTTTTGATTGCGGTGACGCTATGTCCCGTTTTTTCGGGGAAGAACTTGTCAACCAACTTTTTGTACAGTCCGAATTGAACGAACAATATCACGAAACCGAGAGCCGTTATCACTGCGCCGACGATAGGCATAAAGAAAAACAGCACCATGCCTGCAAGCACGAACGTTATCGTGAAATAAATCCAGCCGAAAAACGCATTCGGGTTTTCCTTGAACGATTCCACGTCCGCTCTTTCGCAACCGCAGTCGTTTTTGAGATAGTCCGCCATATACTCGCAAGCCATTTTCTCTCCGACGCTGCCGGGATCGCGTTTTGGCATATCGTTGCATATATGCGCAATTTCGTCGCACATAAATTGTGCACTCTGAGCCTTGTTGTCAATAAGACTTTGCAATTTGCCCATAATTTTTTTCCCCTTCCATAAGATAATTCAATTATACAATACGGAAGTACGACATTTCAATATGCAACCGTTCCGCAAAATCCGACAAAAACGCGATATTGTGCGGTTATTATTCTGCAAATGTATCCGAAAAATAGAAAAACACGACTTGAAAAGCCGTGCCGTAAAAATTGAGTTGATATCTTGCTATTTATTGATTTGTATCCCCGTCGGATTGTTCGACGTCGAAAACGAGATTCGAAACGGGTTCGGGAACGTCGTCGGCGGAAGATTCGGCAAGAGACGAGACGTATTCGTCGGGACCGTCTTGTGCGTTTTCAGTGTTTGCATTGTCGATTTCGTCGGTTTCGATTTTTGCGTTGTCGGCGGATTTGATCTCCTTTTGAGCGTTCTCATCGACAGATTGAGCGAGCAACGATTCGTCCGTTTCCGTCGATTTCGCAACAAAAGCGTCGTCAAACACGTCGCCAGGAATATATTCTATATTATCGTCCGCAGATTGAACGTTATCAAATCCGTCCCCTTTGTTTTCGGAATCGCCCGAATGTTCGGAATCGGCGAGTATTTTGCGTTTTTCACGCCTGTATATAATAAGCATAATCACGCCGTCGACTATAATATTCAGAATCCAACTTATCGGCCAACTGTAATACAGCATTTGCGGCGACGAATATGCTTTGCAAGCGGTGTAAATCCACACGATACGGAACACGCATATGCAGAAAAAGTTTGCCAGCATCGGAGTGAGCGAATAGCCCATACCGCGCATACAACCGACAAGCACTTCGACGATACCGCACACAAAATATATCGGAAGAATGATTTTCATTCTATCGCAAGCGTACTGAATGACGACGGGGTCTTGCGTGTACAATTTTGCGATATACTGCCCTGCGGTGAGCAAAATGAGCGTCCACACAAGGCTGATGACGATGATCATTGCCGACGCTTCGAGAGCGGTTTTCTTGATACGTTCGGGCTTTTTCGCGCCGTAATTCTGCCCCGCGAACGTAACGGTTGCATTTGAAACGGCGTTCATAGACGTGTAAACGAAGCCTTCCAGATTGCTTCCCGTAGAACTGCCTGCCACGAGCGCATAGCCGAACACGTTGAGATTTGTCTGAATAAGCACGTTTGCGACGGAGAAAAACGAGTTGAGTATTCCGCTGGGAAGCCCCACTTTGAGTATCTGCAAAAACTCGCGTTTATGGAAGCGGAGTTTTTTGAGAATGAGTTTGCACGCCCCGTTTTCCTTCAAAAGCGTGATAACGAGCAGTATACACGAAATATACTGGCTCACGATTGTTGCAATCGCAACGCCCTGGACGTCGAGTTTTGCGACGATGACGAAAATAAGGTTGAGCGCAACGTTCACGACGCCCGCGATTGTCAGATATATGAGCGGACGTTTCGTATCGCCTTTTGCACGCAGTATCGACGCACCGAAATTGTACAGCACGTTTGCAGGCGTGCCTATGAAGTATATGAACAGATAATCGGTGGCTTTGTCGAGAATTTCGGGATCGGTCTTCATCCACACGAGAAAATATCTTGCGCAGAACACGCCGATAAGCCCTACAATCACACCGCTTATGAGCGCAAGAAGCACGGACGTATGCACGGTTTTTTGCGCGCGCTCTTCGTCTTTGCTGCCTATCGCCTGACTCATAACCACGTTTGTGCCTATCGACAGGCCTATCACCACGTTGATGATGAGATTGATGAGCGCAACGTTTGACGAAACCGCCGCAAGCGACTGCGTGCTCGTCTCGGAAAACTGACCTATGACAATCAAATCCGCCGCATTGAACAAAAGTTGCAAAATGCCCGACAACGCAAGCGGCAGCGAAACCGCAATCAACTTTTTGAGAAGCGGTCCGCTTGTCATATCCATATCTTTTGTCATCGTTCGTGTTGCTTTCATTTTCTGCCTTTCGAATTTGTCTAAAAGTTATTCCGTCGCCTTCGCACACGAATGCGTTCCCCCGCGCAAAAGCGAATCGAAACTATATTTTAGCACTTACCCGAATAAAGTCAAACGAAAACAGCCCCACCGCCGAAATTTATTTTATTACATAAAATACCACAAAAGAAAACAACCGTTTGCACGGTTGTTTTCTTTTGTATCTTAATCTCTCAAATGCGGATTATTTTTCGATCGATAGTGATAGAATACTCCCCGTCATTTGACAAATCACAAATTTCGCTACATTTCAAATACTGACTTGTTTTTATTGTAGTGTTATGATATATTATCCATGACATCACGTCAACTATTCATAGTGGGAGAAAAACATTGGACATTAAGAACAAAATCTTCATTCAAAGAATAATTGCGCTTATACTCGTTCTTATTTGCATTTTAATCATGGTTGTAGCCTTTAGCATTAACAAAAATACAACGAGCATTGAATATGAACATTGTTATGTCTACGCTTACAACAATAGTCTTAACAGAACCGCATGTGAATTCGTTATAGAGTTTAATGAAGAAGTTACATCGGCAAACATTACAGTTGATTTTTACAATGAAACCAACGAAGTATTCGACACAAAAACAGTATATTTGAAATCATTAGATGACAATTTTTGGTCTGCAACCTTGTCAATAAACGGTACTTTTGCTAACTACAAAATTCAATCCTATGACTGCGACACTACAAAATCGATGGCAATCTCAATAGTTTTCTATGTAGCATTGGTATTAGGTTTGATATTTCTATGTTTTTTCTTCCTAACACTAATCTTATCTTGCAAAACTTATGAGTGCAACGGGGATACTATACTTGTCTATGCAGGTTGGGTATGCGCATACATGGCGATAAACGGCAAAAAAGTCGACATTTCAAGCGGTTTGCCTTCCAACTCTGAAAAACTCATTTGCAATTTGAAAGACGGGAGTTTGGTAGAAGCGGATATTGATGCCTTCAATAGAATTTCCTTAAAAATAAATAGCATTATTCAAATACCCGTCGAGAAGAAAAAGAAAAGTAAAAAATAATATTTCTAAAGAAAAGCCCCGATTTTAATGGAATCGGGGCTTTTTGTTTCGGTGAGTTTTGAGTGGAAAAATCAACGCAAGGTGCATATGCTTTTGCTTCTAAGTGCCTATTAGGCAACGGCTATGCAGATATTACACCTGTTTTGATGTTGTTTTTCGATTATTTTGGTGTTTTGCAAGCGATTTCACCGTTTTGCGATTGTATGTCGTTATTTTGCGGCTTTTTGCGCTTCGAAACGGTCGAGTTTGTTCTTTTCGAGTTTCAGATACACCCACTTGATCGGCGGGCAAATTGCAAACAAGAATTGTGCAAACGTGAAGAGTTTGGACGGATTGACGAATTTGCGCTTATGCTCCAAGCCCCTGACCATACATTTTGCAACGTGTTGCGGCTTTTGCACGGGGAACGGACGCTCGCGGATGACTTTGCCTTCCTGCCCTTCCACTGCTTTTTTGAAGAAGCCCGTGTCGGTGGCTATCGGATAAAGGCAAGTGAGCGAAACGTTCTTCGGCAATTCGTAGCGGAGACCTTGTTGGAAGCCTTGCATCGCGAATTTGCTTGCGCTGTACAGCGTATAGCCGGGCATTGCGAGCTTGCCGATTGCCGAGACCGTGATTGCCATCTGACCTTGCTTCCCGCCGAGATATTCGACGTATTTTTGGTAGGTGTAAATGGGGGAAAAGACATTGACTTTGAAGATGTCTTCCACGCGATTCCAGTTGACGTAGTCCATCGTCTCGTAATACGGAAATCCTGCGTTCGCGAAAAAGATGTCGATAGAACCGAGTTTTTCGGTTGCCGCCGCAAAGATGGAATCGACGTTTTCTTTTGTCGACACGTCGCACACCATCGCAAACACGTTGCTCAAACCGAGCGCGTCTATTCTGTCCGTGCGCAAATCGACAGCCAAGATTTTGTTGTCGCCTTGTGCGAGCAATTTGAGCGTTTCGAGCCCGATGCCGCTGTTTGCGCCGGTGATTACGATGGTTTTGCCATTTATCATAATTTTCTCCTTTATATCCCTATTGGATAAAACCTTGCATATTTATTTCAATATACCACGCAAAAACTCGGTTTTCAAGCCGCTTTTTGCGGTTTTGAGCGTTTTTTACGGTTTTATGCACGCAATATGCAACTCGCGCTATTTGCATTTTGCGAGTATTTCGTCAAATATTTTGCCTGCATTCACTCTCAAATCGTCGAGTGAGCCCGAGTTGTCCACGGTATACGTGGCGATTTTTTTGAGTGCGGCAGGTTTGACTTGCACGCGCATACGAGCCTTCGCCTGCTCGGTGTCAAGTCCCCTGCCTTTTAGCCGTTTCAAGCGAGTTTGATAGGGCGTCGACACAAACAATATTTCGTCAAATCCGCCTATCACGCTTTCAAGCACAATCGGAAGTTCCGCCGCAACGAGCGGCTCGGCACATTCGTTTATGACTTTTGCGATTTCGGGATGAGCAATTGCGTTGAGTGTTTCAAGTCGTTTATCGTCGGAAAACACTATGCTTGCAAGTGCCTTTTTATCCACCGCTCCGTCTTTTACGACGGTTGGAAACGCCGCCGCGATTTTTGCGATATACGACGGTGACACAAGCAGATTTGCGTTGATTTCGTCGGCACTGAGACAGAAAAAGCCTTTCTCTTTTGCGATTTTCAACACTTCGCTTTTACCCGAGCCTATTCCGCCTATTATTGCGACTCTCATTTGAGTTCACCCCAGTTTTTCGCGCTCGTCGCTTCCGCAATGAGCGGAACGGACAATTTGACGGCGTGTTCCATCTCGTAGGATAGAATCTTCTTCACTTCTTCCGCTTCGTCCGCCGCCGCGTCGATTATAAGTTCGTCGTGAATTTGCAAAATCATCTTCGACTTCATGCTTGCAAGACGCTTTTCCACGCCAAGCATAGCAAGTTTTATTATGTCTGCCGCAGAGCCTTGAAGCGGCGTGTTCATCGCCATACGCTCCGCCGACGAACGCACCATATAATTCGACGCGTTAAGATCGCTGAGATTGCGACGTCTGCCAAGCATTGTGAGCGAATATCCGCGCTCGCGTGCCGATTTCACGCAACCGTCCATAAATTCGCGCACTTTCGGGTGCATTGTGAAATAGTTTGCGATAAACTCTTTTGCCTTGTATTGCGGAATGGACAGGTTTTCTGCAAGTCCGTAGCCGCTTATGCCGTATATGATGCCGAAATTGACCGCTTTTGCGTCTCTTCTTTCTGCCGGCGTAACTTCCGACACGCTCTTGCCGAGAATCTGTGCGGCGGTGATTGCGTGAATATCGTCGCCTTCGTTGAACGCTTTTATGAGTTGCTCGTCACCGCTCATGTGCGCAAGCAGTCTTAGTTCGATTTGCGAATAGTCCGCGCTGACGAGAACGTTGCCTTCGCTCGGTATAAACGCACTCTTAATATCCTTTGCTTCTTCGCTTCTTGTGGGGATATTTTGCAAATTCGGATTTGTTGACGACAATCTACCCGTCGTCGTTATGCATTGATTAAATTCGGTGTGTATACGCCCTGCTTTCACGAGCGGTTGAAGCCCCGTGACGTAAGTCGATTGCAGTTTTGCATAATGACGGTATTCGAGAATTTTTGCGATTATCGGATGTGCGCCCGAAAGATTGCCGAGCACGTCTTCGCTGACGGAATATCCCGTCTTTGTCTTTTTCCCGTGCGGAAGCATAAGTTTTTCAAACAATATTTCTCCGAGTTGCTTCGTTGACGCTATGTTGAAATGCTCGCCTGCAAGATCGTATATCTCGCCCGTGAGCGTCGCTATACGCTCTGCATATTTTTCTTCGAGTGATTTCAAAGCCGCGACCGATACGCACATTCCGCGTTGCTCCATATTGCGCAAAACTACGCAAAGCGGCTGTTCAACGTCAAAAAACAAATGATTAAGTTCGTTTTTTGCGAGTTGCTCTTTAAGTTTGTCGCTTTCGACAAGCAACTCCACCGCACCGACTTCGAGACCGTCCGCACCGAGAACCTGCTCGACGCTCTTTATCGGCGCACTGCCGCGAACAAGGTGAGAGGCAATCATCGTATCGAAGAATTTTGCGTTGTTGAAACCGTATTCTTTCGAGAGTGCCTTGAAGTCATAACATACGAGTTCCATATCCTTGGCACACTCTTTCACGACGTTCACCGCTTCGTCAAAATCAACGCCTTCACTGAACAAATCCTGCACGCAATCTATCTTGTATTCCGTCTTATCGTCAACCGCAAACGTGACGTTTTCGCCGATAATGACAGCGATTTTATCACCTTTTATTGCGGCTTTTATGTCTTGCCCCGTTGTCAAAACAACAACGTTTTTCTCTATCTTTGGAGCGGGGATTTCGGCTTGCTCGCCACCGTCTTCAAAGCTCATTCTTGCAGCGAGCGACGTGATTTCAAGCTGACCGAGAAGCGTGCGCACCGCCTGCGAATACACGGGCGTAAACTTTATGTCGTCAAGCGTACATTCAACGGGAACGTCACAGTTGATCGTCACCAACTCTTTGCTCAAAATTGCGATATCTTTGCCGTTTTGCACGTTTTGCCCGAGCTTGTCCGGGATCTCGTCTGCATGCGCGAGAATTTCGTCGAGCGAACCGTATTTTTCAAGCAGTTGTTTTGCCGTCTTTTCGCCCACTCCCGGTATGCCCGGCACGTTGTCTGACGTGTCGCCGCGAAGTGCCTTGTAATCGATAAATTGCGACACGGTGAATCCGTCTTGCAAAAGGCGTTCTTCGTCGTACACTTCTATGTCGCTCACGCCCTTCTTCGTCCAGAACACTTTCGTCGTGGGGCTGACGAGTTGAAAAGAGTCTCTGTCTCCCGTCACGATTATGCACTCGTCGTCAAAACGCTTTGAAAGCGTGCCGAGAATATCGTCGCCTTCATAGCCTTGCAGACTCACGATTTTGATACCCATAGCGGTTATGAGTTGTTTGAGCGGTTCGACCTGCTGACGAAGTTCTTCGTCCATAGGCTTTCTCGTCGCCTTGTAATCCTTGAACATTTCGTGACGGAACGTCGGACCGTGCAAGTCAAACGCCGCAGCGATATGCGTCGGCTTCTGCTCTTTTATAAGTCTCAGAAGTATGCTCAAAAAGCCGTAAATCGCACCTGTATAAAGCCCCTTGCTCGATTTGAGATTGGGAAGCGCGTGATAGGCTCTGTGCATAAGCGAGTTCGAGTCAAGCAATAAAATTTTGTTTTGTGCCATATATTCACCGTTTTGCGAGTTGTCGCATATTTGTCAGTTTAACCGAGCAAAAACTCTTTCAAACCTTCGTCCATAAGCCTTTTTGCGTCGTCGTATCCGCTTTGCATAAAATCATGCACTCTGCGCGCCGAAAACGCCATTGCCGGTCCCAAATCCACGCTAGGAGCAATGAAAAACAGGTCGATGTCTCCGCGCTCGATTTTGCGTTTGGGGGCTTTGTCCATGACGTTTGTGCGGATGACGAGCATCTTGTCGTACCCGTTTCTTGCAAGCAAATTAATGGGCATATTGTCGTACACGCCGCCGTCTATATACTTGCTATTGCCGATTTCTTTCGGCGGAAAAATCGGAAACGTTGCCGACGCTATTATGTAATCGACGAGTTTTCCTTGTTCTATGCCGCTCATCATTTGTTCAAACGGTTTGAATTCGGATATGTCGAAAGTCACGATACCGAAGTCTTTTTGGCTTGCCCTTATGTCGTCTTCGTTGACGAGATTTTCAAAAAACTCCTGCGATTGTTTGTAAGACGCTTCGAGCATTTTTATCGTTTTCAATCTTTTTTCTTTGAGGACTTTAATAATTGCGGGCGTCATGTCAAGATTATGTATGGATTCGATTTCTTCGTCGGTGAGCGCAAAAACCGTGTTGGTTTTGATTTGTTTCCACACGTCGAGCAACTTGTCGTATCCGCCTTCGAGATACAACGCGCCGTTGATTGCGCCTATTGACGTCCCCGTGACACCGTCAAATTCGACGCCGAGTTCGCGTATTGCAAGAAGTGCTCCCACCTGATACGCTCCCTTGACTCCGCCGCCTTCGAGCACCAGTCCCAATTTTTGACCTTTGTCGTTCATATTATTTATCCTTCGTGAATATTTCCGTCTACGAATATATTTCTTTTAAAAAATTATATCATCAAATACGCCTTTTGTAAACAAGTTGTATTTGCACTGCCATTCCAAAAAGAGCCACGCTTCGTCGATGTAAGCGTGGCTCTTTCACAATTCTTCACTGCTTAGTGCAGTTTGTCGATAAACGCCGCATTTATCTGATACGTCGAATACGGCGTGATCGGATTTGTGTTGGCGTATCCGAAAAGCTCAACGGAGAGATTCTTAACGAGGTTTGCCGCAAGAAGCGGAACGCCGCTGCCTTCGGGCTTGATGTCGCTCGTCTTCAACGAATGAATATCGTCTGTTTCTGCCGCAAGGTCAAGATAAGTCTTTTCGGTGAAAATGCCTTCTCCTGCCGATATACCCGTGCATATGAACGCAATATGGAACCAGCATTTGCCTGCGTCGTCCCCTTTACCTTCGTAACGATAGTTTTTGAACAATGAGTTTTGTCTTATGAGATCACCGCACATCGCACCTATAGTCTGGTTGAGCGAAGCGTCGCCGACATCGATAAGTTTTGCGTTGTCAACGTTCTGCCAATTGTAAATGTTGAAGAATCCCGTTTGTCTGATGACAAGATTGATACCTTTAGAATACAGATTTTCCATAAAATACTGCTCGTTGGCGTCAAGGTCGTCGCGGATAAATCTGCCGAAACTCTTCTTTGCGGTTTTGCCGTTTCCATCGACGTATTCCTGCAATTCGGTTATCGTGTATCTCTCGTAGCAAGTGGACATAATCGAGCCGAGCATGTTAGAGGCCGTGAAGTTGTTGAACGTGATGTTGGAATAGAATATCGCAAAGCCTTGCTCTTCGTTCTTCCAATACATACGTTGCGGCACGTACATTCCGCAAGACGTGAAGTTGCGCATTATGCAACCGTCAATCGTCATATCGCAGTTGTAAGAGTTGAGAGCCTTTTCGCCGTTCTCGAAAATGATGTACTCGAAACGCAATCCCGTAAGGTGAATTCTGGATTGGTCGTCGTCACCGGCAAACATCGCCTCGCCCTTAAAACCTTGCGTGTCGTCGGCATTGTTTATCTCGGTGTCGTCGCCAAGGTCGTTCATTCTCAATATAATGTTGCTCACCGTGACGTTGCTCCAAGCGATACGCGTTGCATACACTTTTTCCCCGACCTGCCCTTTGAGTGCGGAAAGCATGTGGTTGTTTCCGTAAAGGTCGCCGTAAAAACTTATCGAATCTGCATAATTTATATATTTGCCCGTGCCGTCTGCGTTTTTCTCGAATGCAATGTTGCTTTCAAGGCAAATCGCATAAGTTTTGTGCGATCCGTGTTGAGTATAGACAAAGTATCTTCCGCCTTCGGGGTTGATATCGTAGGTCATTTCGTGACCGATGTAGTTGCCTTCGGCTTTTGCGTATTCGTTCTGGTTCTTCGCCGCATTGCGAAGTTGGGCAATATTCGTGACGGCAACGCCGTAGATTGCCTTTATCGTCACTTCTTCCGTCGTGAATTTGCTGATGCCTTCGTATTTAGGATAGCGCGCGCTCACGCGTACGACGATATTCTGTTTGCCTTTGCCTTCGAGTGCGGAATCGAACACGAGTTTGTTTGCGACGGTCTCGTCGAAGTGTGCGTACTCTCCACCCGAAACGATTTCAAAATTGTACGATGCATAGAACGCCGCAAGTTCGCTTTCGGTTGCGCCTTTAGGTTCGCCCTGAACGACGATTCTCACAAAATTCGCTTCCTTTTCAAAAGCGTCGTTTGAGTATCTCTCGCTTGCAAAAACAGTCTCTCTCGCAAGCCCCACCGCAAGCGCACCGTTTGACGTGCGCAGTTGAATTGACGTAAGTTTGCTTTGGACGTTGAGTTCTATGCTGGTTTGTTCCGAGCCGTATTTTGCGGTTATTACGACTCTGCCGTTTGCAACGCCTTTGACTTCACCGCTTTCGTTTACGGTTGCAACGTCCGTGTCCGACGAAGACCATTCCACAACGCCGAGATTACCGTTTGAAAGTTCGTCGGCATGTATCGCTCTGAGTTTGAGCGTATGCTCTCCGACCGCAAGAACGTATCCGTCGGTCTTGTTCGCGAAAAAGTCTGCGTTTTCGATGACGATTGCTTCGGGTGCTACCGAGTAAATCTCGAAGTTTCCCTTTGCGGTGGCAATCACCGCTTTGTCGCTCGTGACGGTGACTATGCCGTCAATAATCGTGCAGCCTTCAACCGCGGTTGCGTCGGAATCTATGCCGAGTTCTTCGATGGTGAGCGACGTTCTTGCCGTATAAAGCGTTTGTCCGTATTTGCGGCTTGCGCCGTTTGCCGTGACGTTGACGGTATACGCGCCGCTAGTAATATATTGGATTGCGCCTTGCTCGCTCGAGTGCACGCTTGCCTGCACGGTGATGTTTGCCGTGCCTGCGCTTTTTGCACTGACGACGCCGTTCTGGTCAACGGTTGCCACTTCTTCGTTGTCGCTGTGCCATATCGTGTGATTGACTATACTGTCAATAGGCGTGTAGTTTGGCACGAGACGTTTTGAATCGCCAACTGCGATATTGTTGTCTTCGCCGCTAAGGTTTCCTATCGTGACTCTTTCCACATTGTCACCGACGACGGAAACGTTGAGCGTCTTTGACACGTTTTCGGCAACTACGTTTATCGTGAAGTTGCAATACGAGCCGATCACCATCTTTGCGGTTGAGTTTGACGCAGTTTCGTTGTCCGAGTCGTCAACCATGCACGCGGCGGGATAAACTCTCGTCAAAAGCGCATCCGCCATTGCCGAGATAATCTTAACGGAGTCTTCTCCGTATCTCGATTTTGCCGTGTTGTACGCGCTCTTGCGTTCGGCGTCGGAGAAGTTGGGATACTCCGCTTCGAGTTCCGCTTTCAATGCGGACAAATCTTGCTTGTACTTCTCGTATTTTGTCTGATACTCGTCGTCTGTGTAAACGACATCCCCCGTGATGCGCCACTCAACAGTGTAGTTGTTTGCTTTTTCGGGCAAAACCTTGACATCTATATAATCGTAAAGATTTATCGTCTTGTTCGCGACGTTTTCAAAGTTGAAAGATATGTTTTCGGCAACGTTTTCGGTGCCTTTATATCTCAACTGAATGTCTTCTACACTGATCCATGCCTGAATGGATACTATGCTTGAAACGAGCGCGACTATCACCAGAATGAGAATCGGGATAAGTATAAGAATTCCTATCATTACTTTCTTCATAAGTCGCTCCTTAGCCGTGCATCCTGTCGATAAACGCTGAGTTTATCTGATAGGTCGAATACGGCGTTATCTTTGCAGTGTTCGGATACCCGTAGACGAAAATCGGAATGCTTCCGAGTATCGTTTCGCCTGCGAGTCCGAAGAAGTCTTTGCTTTCTTTCTTTATCGTGCGTGTGTCGAGCGTATAGTAAGAGTCTTTATCCGAAAGCGTGACTTTCATGCTCGGCACTTCGGTGTACATACTCGAACCTTCAAACGACAAGCCTGCCACCACGAACGCGACGTGCAACCAGCAAGTGTTGTCCTTGTCAACGTAGCGATAGTTTGCAAAAGCACTGTTGTTTCGCAAAACATTTCCGCTTGCTTGCTTGATAATCTCGTCGTAACTTGCATCGCCCGTGCTGAACAAAGCCGCGTTGCCGACGTCCTGCCAATTGTACGCTTCCATAAAGCCCGTTTGTTCAATCTCGGTGTTTATGCCCTTTTCGTAGAAGTTTTCCATGACGTACGCATAGTTTGCCTTTTCGTCGCCCGGAACGAACCGATACTCTCCTTTGCCGTCCGAAGTTGGCTTCACCGCAAACTTCTCGTAGGTTGCCGCCATAAGCGAGCCGAGCGTGTTGGAGAACACGAGATTGTGGATTTTGATGTGCGAATAGTACGGATGATACGTCTTGTCGGAGTCTCTGTAGAATATGCGTTGCGGCACGACCATACCTGCCGAAAGCAAGTTGCGGATTATGCATCCCGTAAGTTCCAGATTATTGTTGCGGAATGAGAGCGCGCTCACCGCGTTTTCCATAATGCAATACTCGAACTTGACGTTCACCACTCTATAATAATCCCAGTGCACGTCGCTGCCGATGATGACCAAATCGCCCTTGAACGATTTCGTGTCCTGCGCACTGCTTATTTCCTTATCTTCGGGATGCGAATTTGCGCGAAGAATGACGTTTGAAAAAGTCACGTTGCTCCACGAAATACGCACGAGTTGGTGACTCACCTGTCCCGTGATTGCGGAAATCATCTTGTTGTTGCCGTAAAGGTCTCCGTAGAATTGCGCACGACCGTCTCTGTCACCTATGGTTTTGACGTTTCCGTTTTCGTCGTATTCGACTTTGTATGCACAGTTGTCGGTGAGACAAATAGCATAGTTATGTTTCGAACTTTCGTTCTCTTGCACTATATAGTTATCTTCGCCGTTGACGTGCTCGAATGTGGTCTTTGCAGGGATAAAGTTGCCTTCTTTGTAGGCGTATTCTTTCTGATCCTTCACCGCTTTGAGCAATTCGTCGATGTTTGAGACGCTCACGCCGTATATCGCCTTTATCGTCACTTCTTCGGTGGTGAATTTGCTCACGCCTTCGTGCTTTGGATAGCGCGCGCTCACACGCACGACGATATTCTGTTTGCCTTTGCCTTCGAGTGCGGAATCGAACACGAGTTTGTTTGCGACGGTCTCGTCGAAGTGTGCGTATTCTCCGCCCGAAACGATTTCAAACACGTATGAATCGTAAAACTCGGCAAGTTCGCTTGCGGTTGCGTCTCTCGGTTCGCCCTGAACGACGATATTCGTGCTGTTTGCGACTTTACTGCCGCCAGTGGAGACGTCAACGTATCTTTCGCTTGCAAACACAGTCTCTTTTGCAACGCCCACCGCCAAAGACGAGTCGGACGTACGAAGTTGAATCGACGCAAGTTTTTTGCGCACTTTGAGAGTTAGGGAAGCACTTTTTCCGTTGCCGTCCGTCGCCGTTATCACCACGACTCCGTTTGACAAACCTTTGACTTCGCCGTTTTCGTTCACCGTCGCCACGTCGGTATCGGACGAAGTCCATTCGACGTCTGACGGTTTTCCGAGTGCAAGTTCGTCGGAAAATACCGCGCCGAGTTTGAGAGTATGCTCGCCTACTGCAAGAACGTAACCGTTTTCTTTGTTCTCAAAGAAACTTGCGTTTGCGATGGCGATTGAGTTTTCTTCGACAGAGTAAATCTCGAAGTTTCCGTTTTCAGTGCTAATCACCGCTTTATCGGCGGTCAACGTCACCGTATTCTCTTCAATCGTGCAACCTTCCGCCGCCACTGCGCCCAAAGACAATCCGAGTTCTTCGAGAGTGAACGATTTCTTTGCGGTGTACAGCGTTTTGCCGTATTTCGTGCTTGCGCCCTTTGCAGTCACGTTTACGACGTATGCACCGCTCGTGATATATCTGATTTCTCCGCGTTCGCTTGAATGCACGCTTGCCTGCATCGTGATGTTTGCACTGCCTGCTTTCAACGCCCTGACAACGCCGTTTTGGTCAACCGTTGCGACGTCTTCGTTGTCGCTGTGCCATATCGTGTAGTTGACGATGCTGTCAATCGGAGTGTAATTCGGCACGAGACGTTTAGCCTCTCCGACGGAGATATTGTTGTCTTCGCCGTTTATGTTGCCGATTGTCACTCTTTCGACGTTGTCGCCGACAACCGACACGGACAATGTTTTCGAAACGTTTTCCGCAACCACTTTAACAGTGAAATTGCAGTACGACGAAACGATAAATTTGCCCGTCGAGTTGGAATCGACGTCAAATTCGTCTTCACTCACGAAAGAGACCGCGGGTGACATTATTCCCACTAGCGATTTTGCCATCTCGTCGATGATTTTCGCAGAATCGTCGGGATATTTGATTTTTGCCTGATTGTATGCCGTGCGTCTCTCGTTTGTCGAAAACACGGGATACTCCGCTGCGAGTTCGGATTTCAGAGCCGAGATTTCGCGCACGTAGGCTTCGTATTTTTCCTGATATTCTTCGTCCGTATATGTGACGTTGCCGTCGATTTTCCACTCTATCGTGTACTTGTTCGCCTTTTCGGGAAGCACCTTGACGTTTACGTAATCGTAAATGCTTATGGTTTTCCCCTGAATGCCGTCAAGTGACAAAGAGATATTTTCGGCGGTACGTTCCGACCACTTTTCCGTAAGTTGTATATCCTCAACGCTTATCCACGCTTGCATGGATATGATGTTTGACACCATTGCGACGATAAACAAAATCAGAATCGGAATAAGGATGAGAATACCGACCATAACTTTTTTCATCGCATTCTCTCCTTACGGAATTATCTTCTGATAACGCTTGTTGAGATTGACAAACAGTCCAGCAAGCGAGCCTGCAAGCAAAACTATGGACACAATGCTCAATATGAGATAAATTCTGCTCATATCACCGCGTTGTATAATCGTGACGTTGCCTATCGAAAGCGGAAGGAAACTGAATAACATCGCAAACAAACCGTACGCAATCGCAACGACGATACCGACTATCATCGCAAGCGCGACGTTTTTGTTTGCCGACACGAGTTCGCCGTCGCCCGACACGTTGAACGTCGGTGATTTGATGTCCGCAATCATGCTAAGGCATGTAAGGCTTATGACGAGCATTTCGGCTATTCCGAAAATCGCGCCGCTGTCAAGCGGAGTGAGCAAATGTTTGCCTGCGTCGCTCGTGTAATAGCCACCCGAAAGCGCACAGCAAAGAGCGACTGAAATCGTACCCGTGAGAGAATACAAAATAAATTTGACGAGAATCTGATTCGTGTAACTTACGGGAATGACCTTCGTGTGATAGAAACTCGAACCTTCTCTGGATATACAGGTTGAAGCAAAGGACACGATTATGGTGATGAATATGACGATGACCATAAGCGTAAGTCCCGGCATAATGCCTGCGCCGATGCTTTCCGTTCCCATACTTGCCGCAAGACGATTGCAGAAGAACACCATGACGGGCGCGGCGCAAGCCATTGCGAAATACTGGAACGAATAGTTGAAACTTCTCAAAATGAGATAGAACTCGCGTCTGAAAAGCGCGTATCCTACGGGACGACGCACGTCTTTGATTTTCTTCTTGAAAGACGTTTTCTGCGTTTCGATGCCGTAAAGAATCGTCTTATAATACTCTCTCGTAGCTACGAAATACGCCGCAACGCCGAATGCCGCATTGATGAGAATAAGATACAGGAAGCGAAGCGCATACTTGCCTGCCGAAAGTCCGCCGTACTTCATGCCGTTGACGATTTCGGCATACCAGTTGAACGGATATGCGTACTTTGCAAAATTGCGGTATCTTGCAATCATATCCGTAGAGAAAATGCTCTGCTTCGAGTCTTTAAGATACGTCAGCACGTTAGAGAGTGACACAAGATAAAAAATGAACACGAGACACACGACGATAATCGTGATGATGAGAATGAGCAAGAACTGATTCTTCACTGCGTTCATGACTTTCATGACGGGCACTGCGAGTATGTTTGCGATAAAGAACGGAATGAGCGTTGAAAACAACACTATGCCGATATATGCGAAATAGTCGCCCACAGCCGCGTCGGTGATGATGCCGAACGAAATATAGAACGGCAACATCAAAAGCAAGCACACGACAAAATTGTGCAGATAGCAATAAATCGACTTCGCAACGAGAATTTCTTTGCCGCTGACGGGAAAACGGAGCAACATTTCGTTGTCGCCGTTCTGATATAGGTTCTTTATTACGCTGCCCGTTGCGACTATCGTCGCAAGGCAAATCGTGAACGTCGCCACGATAACGAGAAATTCTATTCTGAGACCCGAACGAGTCACGAATACGTTCGTAAGATAATAAATGCCGACGATAAGCACCGCATAAACGAGAAAGAAGAAAATCGCGTTGCCAACGTGCCCGAGTTTTTGCTTCCAAGCCGTCTTGTCGGTGTTCGTAACGCCGTATCTCGATTTAAGGTCAAGACGGAAGAGCGTTCTCACACTCTGCATGGAGAATTCGCCTTTCATTATTGCTCATCCCCCTTGTTTTCGGTTGTTTCCACAAATTCTTCGATGCTTTGCGCTTCTTTATTTTCGCTCGGCATATCGGGACGCATATCCGCGCTCTCTTGTGCAATGTAGTCTTCAAACAATCTTTGTTCGTACGTGCCGGTGACTTTGAAGAACGTCTCTTCAAGGTTTGCCTTGTTCGCTTCGTTGCCTGCAAGGTCGATGACATCGATGAGATGACCGTCGTTGACGATTGCGACTCTGTGGCAGAGTTTCTTGACAAGGTCAAGGTTGTGGCTCGAGAAGAAAACGGTATTGCCCTTTGCGCAATGCTCTCTCATGTACGAAATGATTTCAGCAGTGGATTGCGGGTCGAGTCCCATCATAGGTTCGTCAAGAACCCAAAGTTTCGGGTCGTGAATGAGTGCCGCGATAATGCAGATTTTTTGTTTCATACCGTGCGAGTAGGACTTGATTTGTCTGTCTATCGCGTTTTCCAGTTTGAAGAGTTTTGCATAACGGTCGATACGTTCCGTTCTCACGAGAGCAGGCACTTTGTAAAGGTCTGCGACGTAGTTGACGTATTCTCTTCCCGTCAATCTTTCGTAGACTGAGTGGTTGTCGGGGACGTAACCCATTTCCATTTTCGCCTTGATAGGTTCTTTGACGATGTCGTGGCCGCAAATGGTTATCGTGCCGCTGTCAAAAGGCAAAATGCCCGTAAGGCACTTTATGGTTGTGGATTTGCCCGCACCGTTTTGTCCGAGAAATCCGAAGATTTCGCCCGGTCTCAATTCAAATGAAATATTGTCAACTGCGAGTCTGTCGCTCTTTGGATATTTTTTTACAAGGTTTTCAACTTTTAACATAATCAAATTATCTCCTGTTGTATTTTCGCATGGCGAAGCATGCTTATACGTGTGCGCACACGCGCGCACGCATGCCGAAATCACCCGAAAAAAGCGGGTGTCGCAAAATCATTGAATAATGATTGGTGAAGTCTGCAAAAAAGCGTTCGACGCGATTATGCTTCTTCGCGACGAAACGAGGCGATGCGTCCGTATATGAATCGGAACGACCTTCACTCGTTCTTGCATAAATTTGTGCGGCAAAACCGCCGCCGTTGCCATAATAACGCAAAGCGTCACCGTGACGGACACGATGCCGACTATCGCAAAATGTATGATGGTCGTCTTTGCGACGAACAATCCGAAGTTTTGAAGAGAATTTTTGAACAACGCAAAAGCGATCACCGTAGTCGCAAACGCAGATACGAACCCGCGTATACGCTTTGGCAAACACCTTATAAGCATAAATATCAACGCTATTGCCGCAAGCCCCGCAATCGTCTTTGCAAAATCGACAAGATAGACGGTCACTTGTGTCAGGAACGATAGAAAATCCAAATCTTCTCCTTGCGCAAAACAAGTGTCGTTTTGTTGTCGCTTTGCGCATTCATTTTTATATTTTATCAACTATATATATACTTGTCAAATAGTTTCCTTATTTTGCCCCGTCTGCGCACTTTACAATGTCAAAAATACACTACAAACGTCCGTTATCGGCATATACGACCGCCGTCGCGTGTAGTTTCGCACTCCAAATTCAATCAACCGCTTGACGGAATCGACACAAAAAGCGTATAACATTGTAGTTAAAAAAATATGAAAAACCAACGCGTCGTAAAAAAACGCGAAAGAGATGAAATATGATTACTCAATCGTTATCCGCTATAAATTATTTTGAGATCCTGCTTCCGCTCGCTCTTATTCTGCTTTCCACGAAGTTTTTCGCTTTGATTGGAAAAAAGATAGGTCTTCCGCAAGTAGTCGGCATGCTCATTGCCGGCATTTTGCTCGGCTTTATCAAATATATTCCGAATCAGACCATTTTCACGGACGCAACGCTCGAAGGTCTTTCTTTCCTTGCAAAAATCGGCGTTATCCTGATTATGTTCTCGGCAGGACTGGAAACCGACCTTAAACAATTCAAAACATGCGGCGTTCCGTCTATTATTATAACGTCGCTCGGCGTAATCTTCCCCGTAGGTCTCGGCTTTATCGTTTCGGCGGCTTTCAACGGCGGCTTTGCGAATATGAGCCAACACCAACTCATTACAAACCTGTTTTACGGCACGATTCTCGCGGCAACCAGCGTCAGCATAACCGTCGCGGTGCTCAAAGAACTCGGCAAAATCAACTCCAAAGTCGGCACGTCGATAATCGCCGCGGCAATTCTCGACGATATAATCGGCGTCATTCTTCTATCGCTCTTCATAAGTCTCGACAAGGGTGAAGATTTGAGCGGCGTAGGTATCGCAATCGGCAAAATGATAGGCTTCTTTGCGGCGGCTATCGCTGTCGGCGTCGTGGCGCACTTTGGCTTGAAACACTATCTCAAACGCCACCCCGAACACCACAGACGTATCCCTATCATCGGATTTGCAATGTGCTTCCTGTTCGCTTATGCGGCAGAAGAATGGTTCGGCGTTGCGGACATCACAGGCGCGTACGTGGCAGGCATTATGCTTTCCACTCTCACCGAATCGGGCTATATCGACAGAAAAGTCGAAGTGAGCAACTATATGATTTTTGCGCCGGTATTCTTTGCCAACATCGGCATAAATGCCAACTTCGGAGCAATCAGCCCCCACATCGTAGGTTTCGGCTTTGCGTTTATAGCGGCAGGTCTCGTCGGCAAAGTGCTCGGTTGCGGTCTCGGTTCGCTTATCTGCAAATACTCGCTCAAAGACAGTTTGCGCGTCGGCATCGGTATGATGGCAAGAGCGGAAGTCGTGCTCGTATGCACTCAAAAAGGCGTGGACAGCGGCATCGTGGACCAATCGATAATGCCGTTCGTGCTTATTCTCATCATCGTGTCTTCACTGCTCACACCGCTGTTTTTGAAAATATCATACCGCAAAGAACTTCCCGACAGCGTGCTCAATCAACCGCTCACGCCCGCACTTGCGGACGGCTCGAACGGCTCGCAAGCTCCCGCTATTTCTGACGGCACAAACGGAGCTCCCGCCGAAAACACCACGGCAACCCCTTCCGATTTATCTAATCAATCACAAGACGATTCAACGCTCAAAAACGACGAAAAATAAGTTTTTTTGGATATTCTAAACACACAAAAACACACTTGACTGAGTGTGTTTTTTACTTAATTAATAATGAATAATGTATAATTGCGGTGCGGGCGCAGAAAAAGTTTGTCGTTTCGTTTCCACGAGATTCTTCGCTTACGCTCTGAATGACAAAGTTTTTGGGTTGCGCCCGAAATAAAAGCCTATTCGTAGCGTTCTTATAAACGGACTTTCCAACTTCGAAGACGTGATAAAACCGCCGACCGCGAGCCTGTGGAGCGGTCTTTTAATGTGCACTCATTCAAGTGATACTTATACACGCACTCTGCCTATTCGTAGCGTACTTATAAACAGACTTTTCGACTTCGAAGACGGAACACGAGCCGCAACAGCGGCGAGCAAATAAGTGCCGAGCAAGACGGTTGTACGAGCGACTGCGCCGTGTTGTTGCGGAGCTAGCGCACAAAGCGAAGTGGCATAACAAGGGGACTATACTTATCTATGCGAGTGCCGACTTCCCCTCTTCGAGCGATGTGTGGCTAAAAAGAGAAAGTACTATGTTCGAGAAGTAGGGGAAAGCCCGAAGGGAAGGGGTAATGTTGCATTAAAGTCTAAAACGCTCAACTTTTGTAGAGCCGCGAACAAAAATGCGCCTGACGGCTGAATGTTTCAGCAAGTTTAACATGACCGAGCGAGTTATATTACGCAATCAGAAAAATAACACGCTATTCAGATGAAGAACAAGAAAGAACCGCTCACACAGACATGAGCGTACTTGTCGTACGTGATTGTTTGCGTGGGCGGTTCTGCCGAAGTTGTTCGCTGAATAGCGCGTTATTTTATGATTGCGGGGTCCCAGTGAGCATCAGGCTCAAACCCCATAATCTTCACTGCCGTTGCAGCCACGTCGGAAAGACCGAAAGAACCGTCGGCGATGGAGCAATCATAGTTGTAGACGATGAAAGGAACAGGGTTGAGAGAGTGCGCGGTACGCACGGTGATTTGACCCTTTTTGTTCTTTTCGAGCATCTCGTCGGCGTTGCCGTGGTCGGCGGTGACGATGAGTGCGTAATCGTGTTTCTTGACTATCGGGAGAAGTCTTGCAAGTGCAAGATCAACTGCTTCGACACCGATTCTCGTTGCATCGAGATTGCCGGTGTGTCCAACCATATCTCCGTTGGGATAATTGCAACGGATGAAGCCGTATTCACCGGATTCGATTGCGTCGATGACCTTGTCGGTGACTTCTGCCGATTTCATCCACGGACGTTGATCGAAAGACACTTTGTCGGAGGGGACTTCTTCCCAAACTTCGAGTGCGTTGCTGAATTTTTCGGAGCGGTTACCGTTCCAGAAATACGTCACGTGACCGTACTTTTGCGTTTCGGAAACAGCGTAAGACTTCACGCCGTGATTGACGAGAAATTCGCTGAGCGTATATTTGATTTGCGGCGGTTCGACAAGGAATCTAGTTGGCAAATGTAAGTCTCCGTCATATTGAAGCATGCCTGCGTAAAGAACCTTGGGCATATTGCCGCGATCGAAACCGTTGAAGTCTGCATTGTCAAACGCCATAGAAATTTCGATTGCGCGGTCGCCGCGGAAGTTGAAGAGTATCACGCTGTCGTTGTCGTGCATTGCGCCGACGGGTTCGCCGTCCTTGACAATAACGAATGCAGGCAAATCCTGGTCGATAACGCCGGGGTTTTCCGCACGGTAAGTCTCGATTGCGTCCGTTGCGGATGCAAATCCCCTGCCTTGTCCGTAAACGTGGGTGTAGAAGCCTTGTTTGACCATATCCCAGTTTGCGAAATATCTGTCCATGGTGATGACCATTCTGCCGCCGCCGCTTGCGATACATGCGTCAAAGTTGTCGTCGTTGAGCTGTTTGAGAGCGGATTCGAGCATATCGACATACACGAGCGCGCTTGTTGCGGGGACGTCTCTGCCGTCAAGCAAAACGTGAATGCGCACGTGTTTGACTCCGCCTGCCTTTGCGCCCTTCACGAGAGCAATAAGGTGACCGATGTTGCTGTGCACGTTGCCGTCCGAGAGCAATCCGATGAAATGCATCGTCGAGCCGTGATTTACGCAATTGTCCTTGAGTTCCTTCCATGCGGAAGAATTGAAAATATCGCCGCTTTCGATTGCTTCTTCAACGAGTTTTGCGCCTTGCGAATAGACCTGTCCGCAACCGAGTGCGTTGTGTCCCACTTCGCTGTTGCCCATATCGTCGTCGCTGGGAAGACCGACCGCCGTGCCGTGCGCCTTGATGTAGGTGTTGGGGCATTCTTTGAGAAGTGCGTCGAGCGTCGGAGTGTTTGCCAAAGTGACTGCGTCGCCGAGTCCCGTCTTGGACTTTCCTACGCCGTCCATAACGACCAAAACAAGTTTTTTCATATCATTTTACCTTTTGAAAAAATCTAACCGTCCGAGATTTTCGAGCGGTTAGATGATAGATTTTTTAGTAGTTTACGACTTGTGAGAAGTCAACCGCTTTCAATGATGCGCCGCCGATGAGACCGCCGTCGATTTCAGGCATAGCCATGAGTTCTTTGACGTTCTTGGGATTCATGCTGCCGCCGTATTGAATACGAACGCGGTTTTCTGCGCACTTGGGGCAATAAAGTTCCGCCATGGTGTTGCGGATGATTGCAATCGTTTCGTTTGCAACTTCTGCGGTTGCGGTCTTGCCGGTGCCGATTGCCCATACGGGTTCGTATGCGATGACGATATTGTCGAGTTCTTCTTTGTCGATGCCTTCGAATGCGCCTTTGGTTTGACGAACGAGAACTTCTTCAACCTTGCCGCTTTCTCTTTCTTCGAGAGTTTCGCCCACGCAAATGATGGGTTTAAGGCCTGCCGCGAGTGCCGCTTTTGCACGAGCGTTGACGGTTTGGTCGGTTTCACCGAAGTATTGACGACGTTCGGAGTGACCGATGATGACGTATTCTACGCCGAGTTCAACAAGCATTTTTGCGGAAATTTCACCGGTGAAAGCACCTTTTTCTGCCCAGTGTACGTTTTCTGCGCCGACGTGAATGTTGGTGCCTTTTGTCATTTCGACTGCGGTTGCCAAATCGGTGTACGGAGTGCAGATAACGACGTCGCAAGCCGCGTCTTTGACGAGCGGAGCGAGATCCGTGATGAGCGCTTTGGTGTCAGCGATGGTGTTGTTCATTTTCCAGTTGCCTGCAATAATGGGTTTTCTCATAATATACTCCAAAAATTTATTTTCAATATGTTTTTTCCTTTGTTCCGTCCGATCACGCTAGGTATAAAACGCATGCGCTAATCGAATGAAGAACAAGGATAACCTCCTATTTTGGCAAGCCTAACGTACTTTGAGTACGTGACTTGTCAAAATTGGAGTTAGACGCAGTTATTCGTCAATTTGCGCGATCGTTGAGACAGGCGATGCCGGGAAGAACCTTACCTTCAAGGAATTCCAAAGATGCGCCGCCGCCGGTTGAGATGTGTGTCATCTTGTCTGCATAGCCGAGTTGTGCGACTGCCGCTGCGGAATCGCCGCCGCCGATGATCGTGGTTGCATCGGTTTCTGCCATTGCTTTTGCGACTGCGTTCGTGCCTGCCGCGAGTTGCGGATTTTCAAAAACGCCCATAGGTCCGTTCCAAACGACCGTCTTTGCGGACTTCACTGCGGATGCGAAGAGTTCTTGAGTCTTTGGACCGATGTCGAGACCTTCACGGTCTGCAGGAATTGCGGTACTGTCGCAATATTCGATGTCGACGTGTGCGTCGATAGGATCGGGGAATCCTGCGCAAGTTGCGGTGTCGACGGGAAGATAAATGGTCTTGCCGAGAGATTTTGCCTTTTCAAGCATCTTGTTGCAGTAATCGATCTTTTCGTCGTCTACGAGAGAGAGTCCGACGCTGCCGCCTTGTGCTTTGATAAAGGTGTAAGCCATACCGCCGCCGATGATGAGCGTGTCGCACTTGTTGAGAAGATTGTCGATGACGTTAAGTTTATCGGCAACTTTCGCACCGCCGAGAATAGCAACGAACGGACGAACGGGGTTCTCGATTGCGTTGCCAAGGAATTTGAGTTCTTTTTCGATAAGGAAACCGCTGACTGCAACGGGTGCAAAACCGTATTGAACGATACCTGCGGTTGTTGCGTGTGCACGGTGTGCAGTGCCGAATGCGTCGTTGACGTATACGTCGCAGAAGTCTGCGAGTTTTCTGCAAAGGTCTTCGCTATTCTTTTCTTCGCCCGCTTCGAAACGAGTGTTTTCAAGCAAAACGATTTCGCCGTCTTTGAGTGCCGCGACTTTTGCGTGTGCGTCGTCTCCCACCAAATCGGTTGCAAACGTCACTTTGCCGGGGAAATGCTCTGCAAGTTTTTCCGCAACAGGTTTGAGCGTGAATTTCTTTTGGTCGTTTTTAAGAGCTTTTGCGATATATTCCGCTTTTGCAGCCGCTTGTTCTTCTGCGGGAAGCGATTCAACCGTTTTCTTTTCTTTCTTGTTGAGACCGAAACCTTCCGTGAAAATGTTGTGGGGCTTGCCCATGTGAGAGCAAAGTATCACTTTTGCACCGTGATCGACAAGATATTGAATGGTGGGAAGAGCGCCGTTGATACGGTTCTCGTCGGTGATAACTCCGTCAACCATCGGCACGTTGAAGTCACAACGAACCAAACACTTTTTGCCTTTGACGTCTACGTCGCGGATTGTCATTTTTGCCATAGATATTCTCCTTTAAGAAAATAAAATTACGATTTTTGAGCCAAAAGGTATTATATCAATACATTTTTAGCGATAGTAGTATATCACACGCGCGCAAAAATTACAATAGAATTTGTCAAACTGCCGCATTTCTCCGTCGCAATATTGCAATTTTTGCAAGGCGGATTTTTGAACGGATTTTCAAAATCGGCAAAAGAACGAAAAAAATAAAACACGATATGTGTTGTTGTTGCAGAATACAGAATACGTATCGTGTTTTTAATATACTCAAAATATATGAAAAACGGCGATTTCTCGCCGTTTTCCGTCAAAATGCTATATTATGCAACACCTATCGTGTTTTATATAAATTTTGCGGTATGCTCAAAATTGAGTCAAATGACCTTGTTCAAGCAAGTTGTTAAAACCCAACTGGCGCATACCTTCGTACACGACGATTGCAACCGAATTGGACAAATTGAGCGATCTTGCCTCTTTGACCATGGGGATACGGATCGTCATGTCGTAGTTGTCGTGAAGAAGGTCTTCCCTAAGTCCCTTGGACTCTCTGCCGAAAAACAAGAAGTCGTTTGGCAAAAAATGCGCCTGATCATATCTCACGCTTGCTTTGGTCGAACAAAAATAAAAATGCGGAGTTTCTCCGTCCATTGCGTTGCCGTCTATGTGCCAGTTTCCGTTTTCGTCCTTGTGCACTCTGCCTTGCGCGTTCTTTTCAAAGAACTCTTCGAGATTTTCGTAAACTATAAAATCGGTCAGATGCCAATAATCGAGCCCTGCTCGTTTCAACGCCTTGTCGCTTATGTCGAAGCCGATAGGCTTAATTATATGAACCTTACATCCCGTTGCCGCCGCCGTTCTTACGATATTGCCCGTGTTTTGCGGGATTTCCGGCTCGACCAAAACTATATTGAATGCCATATTTTACCTTTATACTTTTATATTCAATCGATTTTTCAATCGAAACTCACTTGACTTTCGATTGACTTATAAATTGCCTTAATTGCAAACATTTCCACGCAATCAGAAAAATTCGTCGATTATTTTGAAAGTGTCTCCAAGTGATTTTGCTTTGCCTATCTCGACTCGCACTGCTTTTGCGTTTCTTCCGCCGCGAGCGTAATAGCAAAGCTGCAATTTCATGACGTTTGCCACCGTGAAGTCGGGCATAAACTCGCGCAACACGTCGATGTGTTCCAAGATGAGAGACTTTATATCATGCGAATCGTCTTTGCCTTGTAGTTCGGCAAAAATCCAAGGCTTGCCGAGTGCGCCACGGCCTATCATAAAACCGTCCGCATTCGTAATTTGGGCAACCTTATCGAGACTTTGTTTGTCAACTATATCTCCGTTTGCTATGACGGGTATATCTAGAGCGTCTTTGACAGCTTTCGTTATCGTATGGTCGCACTCTCCGCTGTAATATTGCTCGCGGTATCTCGCATGAACGGTTACGGCACTCGCGCCGCCTTTTTGCGCGGCAAGCGCACATTCGACTGCGAGCGGTTTTCCGATTTCGATGCCTGCGCGCATTTTCACGGTTACGGGACGACTGCCGCCTTCCTTGACCGCCTGCACGACTTCGGTTATGAGTGCGGGATTTTTCATCAATGCGCTTCCGTCTCCGTTGCCGAACACCTTCTTGACGGGACAGCCCATATTTATATCGATTATATCGAATTTCACAAGTCTCTCGTCTTTTGCCGCCTTGTACATAAACTCGGGATCGCTCCCGAAAATCTGCACGGCACACGGGGTTTCTATATCCGTGGTCGCAAGCAATTCTTCAGTGCCTTTGTTGCCGTACACAAGACCTTTTGCGCTGACGAGCTCAGTATACGTGAGCCCTGCGCCGTATTTTGCGCACAAATGTCGAAAACCGACTTCGGAGAAGCCGGCAATCGGTGCAAATACCAGATTGTTTTTCAGTTGTACGTTACCTACGGTGAGCATGTGCTATGTATTAAACTATTTATCCCGATTTGAAGATTTTTCTTTGAGTTTGACCTGATTCCAGATTTCGTCGAGTTGTTCAAGCGTGCAATCTTTCATTTCACGACCGCTTTCTTTCACCGCGGCTTCAACCGCGCAAAAACGGCGGAAAAATTTGAGATTCGCTTCATGGAGTGCCATTTCGGGATCGATTTTGTAAAAGCGTAAAACGTTGACCACCGCAAAGAGCAAATCGCCCGCTTCTTCCGCTCTATGCTCGGCGTCTGCCGATTTAAGTTCTTCCGTTTCTTCTGCAATCTTGTCGTACGCGCAATCAACCGTGTCCCAATCAAAGCCGACTTTCTTCGCTTTCTTTTGAAGTTTCTCGGCATAAAGCAAACTCGGCAAATTCTTCGGAATACGATTCATTTCGTCCGAAGCGGAAGTATATTTCTTTTCTTTTTTCTTCGCTTCTTCCCAAAAAACGAGTGCTTCGTCTGCATTATTTGCATGGTTCGTTCCGAAAATATGCGTGTGGCGGTCAATAAGTTTTCTGCAAAGACCGCTTATCATATCCGTATAATCGAATTCTCCGTTCTTTTTTGCAATTTCGGCGTGGAAAACGGCTTGCATGAGAATATCGCCCGTTTCTTCTTTAATCATCTCGACGTTTTTCATATCTATCGCTTCAACGAGTTCGTATGCTTCTTCGATGAGATTTATTCGAATGCTCTCGTGCGTTTGCGCTCTATCCCATTCGCAACCGTCGTCGGCGCGAAGTCTGTGCATGATTTGTTCAAGGTCGGAAAAATCGAAACGCTTGCAATCGACAAGCGCAATCGGATCTATCGTTAGCGCGTCGAAATCTCCGTCAAGTCGGCTTACGCAAGTTTGCACGTCTTCGCCGTCTTTTTCAATCGTCACGGCAACGTCGCCGTATACGTCGAGAAGTTTGTCTTTTATCTTCTGCACGTCGATTTCTTTCACGCCGTCAACGACGAGCGCAATACGCTTGTTGAAAAAAGCCGTTGACAAAAAGTCTTCGGCAGAATAACGCTGATACGAACCTTTGAGAATTTCGTCGAGTTTCATTCGTGTCTCCGATTTACGCCGATAAGGCGGATATTGTCAGCCGTAGTCCCAAAATCGTATGAGCCTGTGAAGTCCCCACATAAGCCTTTTCATCGGCAAGTGCGGAATTTCTTCTCTTGAAACAAGTCCGAAAAGAAAGACGAGCCACACGTACACGACAACGCAAACCACGCTGCCGACGCAAAAAGCCGCAACGGGATTTTGCAAAAGCGCTTTCACGCCAACGCCTGACAGAGCCATTATAACACCTATAACGAGATTTGTGCCAACGTTTTTTTCAAGATGCAGACCGCATATTTTGAAATACGCAACGTTCGAGACGAACAACGCCACTGCTCCCATACCGACCGACGCTATCGCGCCGCCGTAAATTCCTATATATCTGACAAGCACGAGAGACAAAACCGTTTTGACTATAATCGCACAAACGAGACTTAAAACTGCCCATTTGGTTTTGTCAAGTGCCTGTAAGAGCGAAACGTATATTTGCATTGCGGAAAACGTGACCACGTTGAAAGCAGATATTCTGAGAAGATTTGCCGCTATGTTCAGACTATATTGACTTAGCGACGGATAGACTATCGACAAAACATTATCCGCAAAAACCGCAAAGAAAAACGCAAACGGTATACCGAGAAGATAGCAAAGTTTGACGCAAAGCCTGCTTTTTAGCATAATAGAGTCCACGTCGCGCGTTGCTCTCGATGCGGACACCGACGGCACGATTGCTACGCCGAGTGAAATTATCGCAACGATAGGCATGTTGACAAGAGACTGCACCGGCCCCGAAAGCAAGCCGTACCATGCCGTCGCAATCTCCCCACTTTCGCCGTGCAATCTTAACATATTGACGATTATCATGCTGTCGAAAAAGTTTGAAAGCGGCATCAAGATAGCGACAATTGCAATAGGAAACGCCATAGCCGCCATGTTTTTCCTCTCTTGCTTCGTCATGCTCTCCTTTATCTCGTGCACGCCGTTTTTTCTCGCTTTTGTCGCTCGGACAAAATAGGTTGTGGCCATATAAACAAGTGTGACGAGTTCGGAACATACAACACCGAGCAACGCGCCGCACACCGCCCAAATCAGACCTTTGCCTATCAAAAGATATGAAAGCGTTATTCCGAGCACAAGTTTTACGACTTGTTCGATAACGTTTGAAAGCGCAGTCGGAAGCATATACATTTCGCCTTGAAAAAAACCGCGAAATCCCGATATAATTCCCACCAAAAATATTGCCGGCGATATCACGAGAAAACCGTAATACGTATCGGGATTGCCCTGCCATACGGCAAAAACCTTTGCAAGAGCAAAAGTAAGAACGGAAGATATTCCGCCAAGCACGGCAAGAGTGAGCATAGCTGCGGCAAAATATTTTTTGCTCGACTGCCCGATTGCTCTCTTTTCGGCAACTATTCGACTGAGTGCGGTCGGGATACCCGCCGTTGACAACACCATGAAAAGAGCGTATACGGGAAAGACGAGTTGATACATTCCCATACCTTGCGCTCCGAGAATATTCGTAAGCGGAATACGGTAAAGCGCGCCGAGCATTTTGGCAATCACGCTTCCTATTGCAAGCACTCCTGCGCCCGACGCAATTTTTCTTTTTCTATCGCTCTTTTGCGTGGCGTCCGCAGCATAAACCGCATTGCAGTTTTTCCTGATTTTCGGCATATCATTCAAGACTTCTCGCCACGAGTTCCGCACAAAAATGCAAATACGCTCTTGCAACGTCGCTCGGAAGCCCGTCAAGCATAAGCGCCGCCGCTCCTATGACGTCTCCGTGCGCGACGATCGGCTCAACAACGCAATAACAGCAAAGAGCGGATCTGTCGTCAAACAAATCATTCAAATCGTCTCCGTGCAAAATCACGACGTTTCGCTCCGTCGCGATTTTGCCGAATTTTTCGCTGACGATCGCACCTTGGTAGTGTTTTTTGTTTGCGCCTTCTGAAACTATCACTCGCCCGCACGAAACAAACAAAACGTCCGCTTCGGTGTATTCGCAAAGCGACTTGGCAATGCCTTTGACTTCGGACAATACGCTTTGAAAGCCGCTGTATCTTTTTAGCGTTATGTTTTCGCCGTCCGAACAAATTTCCATTTCGTCGCCGACCTGAAGTCTCATGGTGCGGCGCATTTCTTTGGGGATAACGATACGACCTAATTCGTCGATTCTTCTTACAATTCCTGCCTGCATAGTGATAGTATTTTTCAAAAACGTGCTTGTATGCGCAAATAAAAAGAATTAGGCACTTTTGCACACTTAAAAAACAAAAAACGCACTTAATGTGCGTTTTCATATCGTATAAAACCTTGATTGATTAAAATTAAATATTTTTCTTTTGCGACGTTTCATCGCTTTTTTCAGATATAATATTGCTTTGGTTTCTTGTTTTCGATCACTCTTTCAAGCACGAAAGACGTGAAATCGCACTCTTCGATGAAGTCGCGCGGTATGTATTTCACTCTGTTGAATTTCTCGAAATGTTTGAAATGAGACGGCAACGATATGGGCGTGGCAACATCCACGAGATACGCTATCTCTTGCAGCATTTTTTGAAAATTGCTCGGTGTGAGCGAAAGTTCGCTTTCGTAAATAACGTCCTTTTTAATTTTGTCGCCCACCATGACTTTTGCCCAAATTTTCATCAGTATTCTCCCACGATTTCTCCGAAATAAAAAGTGTGTCTGTCGTCCGTCGGATACCATTTTTCCACTTTGGATATATCCATATCTCCGCCCATAGGCACGACGCCTATAACCTTGCATTCGAAATATTTTTGGCAACCGCCCACCACGACTGAATCGACGTACTTTGCTTTGACCTTGTCAAGCGAGCATTCCGCCCACTTGTCGTATTCGCGGCCGCTTTTCGTGCCACAAAACTTGATTGCCTGCGTCATATCGTGCGGATAAGGTATACTCACGGTAAACACGCCCGTTTCGTCAATAAACTCTTTCGTGTATCTCGACTCTCTCACGGGCACTACGAACACACGCTTACCCCACATGACGCCTATCATACCCCAACTTGCCACCATAACGTTCTCGCCCGAGCAGAGAAACGCCCCGGTGTTGAGTGCGGTGTCAAGGCACGATAAATCTTCAAATCTATTCATAGTCGCTCCTGCATTTCGATTTTTTACGCTTATATTATATGCGTTTTCCGTCCTTTAAGTCAACGGCAAATATGCGATTTTTTGCTTTGCGACACGCGCGAATGTTTTTATAAATTAGTTTTTCGTTTTTTATAAGCCACTATATATTGCCTTTCGCAAATTTGTTTTATTTTTCGGTTATGTTTTTTTCGATTGTGTGTTATCATAAAACTCCGTATTAAAAGGAGTGATTATATCGTGAGTTTTGCAAGATTTTCAAGCGACTTTCTGATGGAAACGTTTACGCTCGTGGACAACCTGTTCATCAACGAGCATCTGCCCTATTGCGACGAAAAGCAAATCAAGGTCTATCTTTACGGTCTGTATCTTTGCTCCAATCCCGCAAAAGACAATTCAGTTGCCGAATTGTGCGCAAGGCTTGACATGACCGAGAGCGAAATATTGTCCGCTTACGGCTATTTTGAAGATATGGGACTCGTGCAAATCGTATCCAAACAGCCGCTGGAAGTGAAATATCTCAGCCTTAAACGCTCCATGCAAACTCCGAAAAAATACAAGAGCGAGAAGTGGAACGATTTCAACGTACACCTTCAACAACTCTTCCCCGAACGCATGCTCACACCCAACGAATACAACGAATACTACATGTTCATCGACGAAAGCAAAATCGAGCAGGACGCAATGCTTATGATCGTGCAATACTGCATAAATCTCAAAGGCATGAGCGTGAGATACCCATACATTCTCACCGTCGCACGCAACTGGGTTGCCGACGGAGTGCGCACCGCAAGCGACGTCGAAGACAAACTCAACGAATACGACAAACAATCGGGCGAGATGCAGAAAGTGCTTGCCGCGCTTCAAAGAAAAGGCGGTGCGGAACTCGAAGAAAAGCAAATGCTTCTCAAATGGACGAGATCGTGGGGATACGAGCTCGACGCCGTGCTCACCGCCGCAAAAACGCTCAAAGGTACGAAGACTTTCAAAAAACTCGATCAGAAACTCGACGAATTCTATCGCCTTTCGATATTCACGGCTGAAGAGATGCTCGACTATCAGGCGCATCGCGAACGCCTTAAAGATCTTGCAATCGCAATCAACAAGAATCTCGGCGTATACTACGAATCTTTCGAGCACGAAATCGAAGTGTATATCGTCCCCTGGACGGCAAAAGGCTTTGAAGACGAAGCACTCAAAAAAATCGCGCACAACTGTTTCGTTGGCAACGTACGCACGCTCGACGGTATGAACAACGTCGTTGAAAAATTCTACAGACAAGGCTTGCTGACGGCGGATAGCATAGACGAATATATCTCGTCTCAAATCGCACTTGACGGCAAGATAAAGAAGATAATCGAAAAGACAGGACGCTCGCGCTCGGTGACGGGAACGGACAGAGAGTACTACCACACCTGGAGCGTAACCTGGGGCTTTGACGACGACGTGATTTTGTACGCGGCAGAGCAAGCGGTCGGAAAAACCTACCCCACCCCCTACATCAATCAACTGTTGTCGCAATATAAATCGAACGGCGTGACGAGCGTTGAGCAGGCAAAGAAATTTGCGCCGAAGACCGACAACAAAACGCACGAAAAGACATTTGAAGAAAGAGAGTATTCTCACGAAGAATTGCAGTCGGTGATAACGAGCATCGACAGCCTAAAAGACATCGAGTGGTGATATGAGAAAGAGAGTTTTTCAAAAAACGCAAAAAGAACACGCGCTAAAAATCGAAAGGGCAAAAGCGGCGGCTCAAAGACGTGCCGAAGCGGCTCTTTCAATTGACGAAATTTCGCGCGCACAGAGCGCGTACGCAAACGCCGCGTTTTCAAACACGGACGACACAAATCATGACAAAATTGTCGAAAGCGCACGTTTAACGTATCAAAACGCATTGAAAAAATACGGATTTGACGAAAAAGAGTTTGAATATCGTCCGATATGTCCTATATGCGGCGACACCGGAAGCGTCAACGGAAAGCCTTGCAAATGTATCTTCGACGAATACATCGCAAATCTTAAAAAAGCGTGCGATATCGACGCTCGCGCGAAGTTTTCTTTTGCCGATTGCGACCTCGAAAAAGTAAAGGACGAAACGCAAAGAAAGAGTCTTGCGACTTTGTATTCCGCAATGCAAAAATACGTTGAGAAGTTTCCGAAATCGGAGTGTTCGACGATTGTCTTTTCGGGCGGAGTCGGCACGGGCAAAACCTGCCTTGCAAGCGCAATCGCAAGAGCGGTCGTGGAAAAAGGATACGCCGCAAAAATCATGAGCGCATACGAGTTCAATTCCCTTATGCTCAAAATCCACACTTCGCCGATTGCCGAGCGCAACGCTCTCATTCACGACGTCATCACTGCCGACTTGCTTCTTATCGACGATTTGGGCACGGAGCCTATGCTCAAAAACGTGACCGTAGAATATCTTCTTCTCGTCATAGAAGAGAGACAAACGAAAGGTCGTGCAACGGTGATTACGACAAATCTCGACACCGACGGCATACTCTTCCGCTACGGCGAGCGCATATACTCTCGTCTAAGCCACAAACAGCACTCGAAAATCATCGAGATGAACGGAAAAGACCTGCGCATAAACCGATAATACTTTGTCACGTGCGTTTGCAAACGAAAAACTCGCAAGAGATACGCCGTTCAAACGGATTTAACCTTATATTTTTACAACGAAAAAGACGCTCGATCGAGCGTCTTTTCGATTACGGTTTATTTTGTGATTATTCTTTTTCGCCTTTACCGTCGTCCGACACTTCTTCGAGTTCTCTTTCAAGGTTTTCGGCGGTGATTTCGTCGAGCGTTTTGCCGCACTCGTCGCAACTTTCGTCGCACTTATTATCGCAAACGTTCTCGCAAGTCTTGCAGCAATCGGTACATTCCGTGCTTTCCGTCGTTTCGTTTTCAGACGAAATTTCGGCATACTCCGCCGCTCTGCGTGCGGCGAGTTCTTCTCTCATCTGCGCTTTGGTCTTGCCGTCTATCTTGTAGAAGAACATAAGGAGCGAACTTGCAAGCATGCAAAGCCCCGGAAGCAAGAAATAGATAATCCACGCTTTGTTTTGCATACCGCGTGTGATATAACCTGCAATGGAAGCGAGGTTTTCCGCACTGCCTTGTGCGCCGACGGACGACACTTGCGCGTAAGTTGCGGCGTTGTAGCCGATGACGCCGATAAACAGAATACCCAGCGAAACGGAGAGAGCGTTGGAAAGTTTGTTTGACATAGAAAGAATTGCAAATTGCGTGCCTTCGGTGCGTTTGCCCGTCTTCCATTCCTGATAGTCCACGATGTCGGCGGTCATAACCATAGGCAAATATCCGTTCGGGCCGTATGCGAAGCCAAGGAAGAATTGATAAATCCAAATTGCCCAAATGCTTCTGCCGAAGCCGCCATCCGGCGTAAACACGTACGCAAGCGTGGATATGAGCGTAACCGCAAAGCCATAGAAACCTGCAAGGATGAAATATTTTTTCTCGCCGATTTTCTTGTTGATGACGGGATTGAGAACGATCGTAACCATGCTGGAAATTGCCGAAGTTATGCCGATTGCCCAACTGCACGCGTCGCCGTACAGCGTACCCATTCCGATAAATGAAAGGTCGATGCCGTCACGGATAAGAATACAGGTTGCCTGCACCGCAATACCGAGACCTATATTTCTGCCGAAGCCGAGAATGTAAGTGCCGAACACTATGAGAAGCATCTTGTTGTTTTTGAGTTCGCGGAACATCTCCTTGAAACTCATACCTGCCGACGAGTTGGACTTGACCACTTCCTTGCACTTGAAATACATCAAAAGTTGGAAGATAAGTCCGAGTCCCGCCATTATGCCTGCGGTGATGAGATATTCGGTTTTGCCGACCGCGCCGCCGCTTCCCGTGAGTATACAAACGAAACTTACGAACACGCCGGGGGCTGCAAGCGCAATGGATTTGAGCGTATTGCCAAGCCCTGCCGCATTGTTGACTTCTTCACTGCTCTTTGAAATGAGCGAAAGCATGCCCTGCGACGGAATATCCGCCATTGTCATGCTTATGTTCCACAGCACAACGACGAAGATTATGTACACATACTTGCCCGCCGTGCTCGTGAAGGGAATAAACACGAAAGAAATCATCGTCAAAATCGCAAGCGGAAACGCCGAGAAGAGTATCCACGGGCGCATTTTGCCAGCCTTGAAGTTGGCTCTGTCGATGAGATTGCCGATGATGAAGTCCGCAATGATGGAAATAAATTTTGCCGCGAGAATGATGCCCGCAACCGCCATCAAATCGGCTTGAAGAATTTTGTTGAAAAACTCCGCCTGGTAACTGTTTATGAGCCCGATGCCGAGATTGATGCCCATAAGACCGAGCGCGTAAATCCACATATTTGCTGTGAGTGCGCCCTTCTTTTTTTGTTTTGTCAAATCTGCCATAATTTTCCCTTTCGCGCTTTTGCGCATCAAAATATAATATTATAGTACATTAAAATCGTATGCTTTTCAATACCGAAATTGACATTTGTATCAAAATCGTCAAAAGTCGTACGTTTTGTAAAATAACTAATATAAAACTACGAGCATAATGCTCGTAGTTTTTAGTTTGATTTTTGTTGACTTGGTATCAAAACTTCATCATATTTCGGACTATACAAAATCTTTATTTTTTTGCCAACCAAGTCGTTAAAACCCCTTATATTGCCACCTTTCGGCTTATACCAATTTTCCCCCATACACGAAAACTTTTGATTTCCGCTCAATTTTATAATCGTTTGTCCGTTAAATACAAACGTAACGGCTACTCTAATACCGCCGTATCGTAAACAATCAAATGATTTTCCACATTCTGCATCTAGCAAAACAATATCAGCATCTTCAAGCCAAGTTTTGACTTGTTTTTTCTGCTTATTCAAATAAACTAATAAGCAAATATAGATTACTATAAAAGCCAAGACGACAATGACAATCATTATAAGCGCGTAATCTTTATCGATAATTGTTTCGGCAATAAAAAATGCAAGAAAAGCAAACAAGATGAACATCATCCCCCATAAAAGTATCATAGCTTTTTTTGAAATGATTTTTCCATACTTCAGAGTGGCTATTATTTGATTATTATTCGTATTCACTGTATTTTGTTTCCTATATTTCTTGTATACTTATATCTTACAATACGGTCAAATGACTGTCAATAACGGAAATAGCAAAAGTCAAATTGCATTCAATCATTGACTATACGGCGGTTTTGTCATAATATATGAGATATGAAACAGGATACACTCAAAAAAACATTGACTGCAAAATTGATCGTCAGCATAATTCTCACAATCGGCTTCCCCGTGGGCATTGCGCTTGCGGTTGTGGGCGGCACGAGAATGGAAGAAGGCGCGCTTTTCAAAGCGTTGCTCGGAATCGGCATCGTAGGCGTGGTGCTCGGCTTTTACGGCGCACCCATTTCGTGGATTCAATACGGGCAACAAAAGAAATATCAACGCATCATCCTTGCCGTGACCGAAGAAGGATTTAGAGATATAAACGACGTTGCTCGCCACCTTGCAATCAAGCCCGAAGAAGCACTCGAGGCGGTCAACTTCTGCATAAACAAACGCTATCTGAAAGGTTTTACGGTGGACGGCACGCAAATCAAGCAATTTTATGCGCCCAAAGCAGACCAAAAATTTTCCATACAATGCCCGTTTTGCGGCGGCGTGACGGAATCGGACAATCCGAATGAAGTCAAATGCGAATTCTGCGGCCGCATAATCACGGTTGACAACAATAAGGACAACAAATAATATTTGTAAATCGCATCTAAAAAAAACTAAAACACTTCTCAATACAAAAGGAAAACGCACGAAATATCGTGCGTTTTTTGTATATTGGTGAATTATACTTTCAAGTGCAACGCCTATAAAGACTGCGGTTAGTTGTTGGATTTTGAGCCGAATGCAAGTTTCAAACGTTCTGCACCGGAGAGAATATTCTTTCTGATACGGATATTCTTGGGCGTGACTTCGAGCATTTCGTCGTCGTTGAGAAACTCGATTGCTTCTTCAAGAGAGAATTTGCGCGGAGTATTGAGACGAAGTGCTTCGTCCGAGCCTGCGGCACGCATATTGGTGACGTGTTTACGCTTGCAGACGTTGACGCGGATGTCTTCGTTCTTGGGAGACATACCGACGACCATACCTTCGTAAACCATAGTTTGCGGTTCGATGAAAAGTTGACCGCGTTCTTGTGCGTTGAAAAGTCCGTACGTTGCGGCTTCACCCGTCTCGTATGCGACGAGAGAGCCTGTGAATCTGCGCGGGATCGGTCCTTTATAGGGTGCATAACCGTCAAAGAGTTGGTTCATGACGCCTTCGCCCTTGGTGTCCGTCAAAAATTCGTTCTTGAAGCCGAAAAGTCCGCGTGCGGGAATGGTAAATTCCATACGGATACGGCTACCTGCCGGGTTCATCGTGACGAGTTCGCCTTTTCTCGTGCCCATACGCTCCATGACCGAGCCGACGCATTCGTTCGGAACGTCGATGAAAAGTCTTTCCATAGGCTCGCACTTCACGCCGTCGATTTCTTTGAAGATGACTTTCGGTGTGCTTACGCCGAATTCATAACCTTCTCTGCGCATTGTCTCGATGAGTATGGAAAGGTGCATTTCGCCCCTGCCGCACACTTTGAACGTATCCGCGCTCTCGGTTTGATACACTCTGAGCGACACGTCTTTGAGAAGTTCTTTGAACAGTCTTTCGCGAAGATGACGGGACGTGACGTATTTGCCTTCTTTGCCCGCAAACGGACTGTCGTTGACGGAGAAGTTCATTTCAATCGTAGGTTCGCCGATTTTCACAAACGGAACGGGTTCTATTTTTTGCGGAGAGCAAATGGTGTTGCCTATCGTGATGTTTTCTATGCCGCTGAAACAAACGATGTCGCCGACCATTGCGTTTTCGACGGGGACGCGCTTCAATCCTTCGATTTGGAAAAGATTGACGATTTTGCTCTTGTACGGAGAAATGCCGCTGTGATAATCGCACACGACAACTTCTTTTGCCATATCGACTTTGCCGCGTTCGATACGGCCGATGCCGATACGTCCGACGTAATCGTTGTAGTCGATTGCGCTGACAAGCAGTTGAAGTTCGCCGTTTTCGTCTCCTTCGGGAGCGGGGATATAGTCGATTATGGTGTCGAAAAGCGGTTTGAGATCCGTGCCGGGCACGTGATAATCACGGGTTGCCGTCGCTTGCTTGCCGCTGCAATACAAAATCGGGCTTTGAAGTTGTTCGTCGCTTGCATCAAGGTCGAGAAGCAGTTCGAGCACTTCGTCTCCCACTTCGTCGAGACGAGCATCGGGCTTGTCGATTTTGTTGATGACGATGATGATTTTAAGTCCCAAAGCAAGTGCTTTTTCAACGACGAAACGAGTTTGCGGCATAGGACCTTCCTGTGCGTCGACCAAAAGCACGACGCCGTTGACCATTTTGAGAACGCGCTCCACTTCGCCGGAGAAATCGGCGTGTCCCGGTGTGTCGATGATGTTTATCTTCGTGCCGTTGTAGTGTATGGACGTGTTCTTTGCAAGAATGGTGATACCCCTTTCTCTTTCAAGGTCGCCCGAGTCCATAACGCAGGTTGCCACCTGTTGATTTTCTCTGAACGTACCCGATTGTTTGAGCATACCGTCAACCAACGTGGTTTTGCCGTGGTCAACGTGTGCGATGATAGCAATGTTTCTCAAATCGTTTCTAACCATAATTGAGCCTTCTTTTCGTTTTTCGGCGGAACGTGCGCTCCCGCGGTGATATATTCGTCTTCTTTTTGTTCTTATAAAACTTTGATATATTAGCACACTTTTTATATGCTTGGCAAATCGTTGACGATTATATCGCAAAAAATATGTATTTTTTTGTCACAATAAGGCGTGGAAACGTTTGATTAAAATCGCGGTTGTGGTATAATACCGTCAATAAGGAGTTTTTATGAAAAGCCTGACCGAACTGTACAAAATCGGACGCGGACCGTCGTCGTCTCACACTATGGGGCCCGAAAAAGCCGCAAAACTCTTCTCCGAGCGCAACAAAACCGCAACGTCTTTCAAAGTCGTGTTATACGGCTCGCTTGCAAAGACAGGAAAAGGACACGGCACGGACGTCGTGCTTCAAAAAACGTTCACCAAACCCGTGGACGTTGTTTTCGACTATGAAACGACGCATCTTCCGCACCCCAACACTATGGATTTGTTCGCAATTGACATAAACGGCAGGATCATAGACTCCTGGCGCGTGTACAGCGTGGGCGGCGGAGCAATCGAAGTGGAAGGAGAAAAATCTTTCGAGCCTAAGGACGTGTATCCGCATCACACTTTCGAGCAGATACGCGAATATTGCGACAAAGAAGAAATCTCCGTTCCGCAATACGTCGAGCGTTTCGAAGGCAGCGAAATCCGTGAGTATCTTTCAAACATCTGGGACGCAATGAAAAACGCGATAAAACAGGGCTTGAAAGCAAGCGGCGTGCTACCCGGCGGTCTCAACACCGAAAGACGCGCGAAAATTCTTTATCAGCAACGCCACATAGACGAAACGCCGCAAACGAAAGAAAACAGACTCGTATGCGCATACGCTTTTGCAGTAAGCGAGCAAAACGCCGCCGGCGAAATCATCGTCACGGCCCCCACTTGCGGCTCTTGCGGAATTCTTCCTGCCGTTCTTCGCTACGAACAGGAATTGCACGGCTTTTCAAACGACGATATAATAAACGCGCTTTGCACTGCAGGCATAATCGGCAACATCGTGAAAACCAACGCTTCCATAAGCGGCGCGGAGTGCGGTTGTCAGGCGGAATGCGGAACTGCTTGCTCTATGGCGGCGGCGGCTCTTGCGGAACTTTTCGGAATGGACTTTGACCAAATCGAATACTCTGCCGAAGTTGCAATGGAACACCATCTCGGACTCACCTGCGACCCAGTTGACGGACTGGTGCAGATACCCTGCATAGAAAGAAACGCAGTTGCGGCAATGCGCGCGATAAACGCGGTGTCTCTTGCAAACTTCCTTACCACTTCCCGTCAAATATCTTTCGACGCCGTTGTCGAGACTATGTATCAAACGGGCAAAGACATCAACGTACGCTATCGCGAGACGTCGGGCGGCGGCCTTGCAAAAAGTTATCGTCACTCACGTTTGCGCCACGCAAAACGCACGAAAAAGAAATAAGCGGCAATTTAACGATCGGCTTGAAATCAAGCATTTTCACAAAACAAAAAAATCTCGCTTAAACGAGATTTTTTCATAATCTACATTTTACGATTGATTTTTGATTGTATAAAACTCAAATTCGTGCAAGTTCCACAAAATTCACACGCAATCTTTCGTGTGTTCTTCAAGAGCCTTACGCTTCTTATGTGCTCTTGTGGTCGTAGTGGCAATCGCAGAACTTTCCGCCACCTGCTATCGTATATTCTCTTGTGAAAACGGTGTTATTCATAGCCGCCATATCGTAGTCGAGAGTGCAAAGCGCACGCGTGTATTCTGACAAGCCGTAATCGTTCATAAGCCTGCAAATGCCGCAGGTGTAAAAGGTCGCCGTGTATTGATTCAGCGTTTTGCCGTCTTCGACTGTGAACTTCCACGAATACGGATTCGTGCGATTTTCGCTGTCCTTTGCCTGACGTTTCAGTTTGTCTCTGCCTTTTTGAGTGTACGCCTTGTCGCGCGTGGCAAAGAGTTTCGTCATTTTGTTTTCACACATAGCGTTGCGGTAATACACTCTCACCTGCTCAACGTCGTATTTTTTCTCCACGTTCAAAAGCACCGCCGCCACCATTGCGCAACTTAAAATGTTCACGAGAAATCTGTCTCCCTTGTCAAATTCGGAAAGACCTTTCAAAATGTCTTTGTATTTCGCCTTTGCGCTTTATCGCTCCACCGTACAATTTCGCATACTGTTTTACCGTTTTATCCATATTTCGCACTCCGTTTACAGTGAAAATACGTATTATCTGTTTTTATTATGAGCGCCGTATTTTCTCACTTTTGCGACGTTTTTATTCATAAGTATTCTGCCGAGATGTCTGTATGCAAACTTTTTCAATCCTTTTATGGACTGTCCGTGTTCTTTGAGAAGCGAATCCGGGTCGTCGTATATGCCGAAATCCTTAACTATGCCTTTGCTTTGAATATACGTGTCGCAACAATCGAAATTTATCGGCGGATTTTCAAAATCTTTCACCGCCACTCCATATCCAGTGAACGAGCCGTCGGCATCGGGCTTGAAAAGTACGTGCAATCCTTCAAGATATTTTGCGTCCAGAATGAAACCTTCAAGGTTGTACCACTTACCCGACACGCACACTTCCACCCAACTGTGAAAAATCTCGTTCGGCGCAGTCTCGTACACGAATCCGGTCATCGCACCTTTTTGCAAAACTTTGTCGATGGTGAACCCGTGCACTCTGCACTTTACCCCCACCGCACGCAAAAGTGCCATAAGAAGCGTGCCTTTCGTGTTGCATTGTCCGTATCCGTCTTTGAGAACTCTCGACGCAGGCACGCAATCGTCAACATTGTAGCCGAAAAGTACGTCGTCTCTGACAAAGTCGTAAATCTCTTTCACTTTGTTTTTGTCGTCGAGATGACTCCAACCGTGTTTTTTCACAAGCGATTGAATAGAGACGCTCTTAAAATCGAGCATCGGAGTTTCTTTAAGATAGTCGTGCATTTTCCCTTTCCTTTAAGGTATATTTTTTCATTTATCGAAAATATTTTACACCGAAAAACCGACAAAGTCAACAAAATATGAAATATTATTCATATTTTGAAAGGGCATTTTACAATATCATACGAATCGTAAAATTTTGTCGAAAAACTTTTGCATTTTAATTGACACGGCGCATGCAAATATATATAATCGTTTTTGACAATTGCGTTTAGTTTTGCTAAACTTTTTGTTAGAAAATGCAAAACTTGTTAAACTTGCGGTCGATTTTGCCTAAACTGTACCGAAAGTTTAGCCTGCCTAAACGGAACGCACGATTCGTGTATTTTTGCATTTAAGGAGTTTATATGGAACTTGGCACCAAAATCAAAAGATTGAGATTGCAAAAAAATCTCACTCAAGAAGAACTCGCCGACCGTTGCGAACTTACAAAAGGTTATATCTCGCAACTTGAAAACGAGTTAACTTCTCCGTCAATCACGACGCTCGAAGACATACTCAATGCGCTCGGCACGACTTTTGCGGACTTCTTCAAAGACGAAAAAGAAGAAAAAGTGGTGTTCACCGACGCAGAGTTTATCGAGAAAATCGACGCAACGCACAAGATCGAATGGCTTGTGCCCAATGCGCAAAAGAACGAAATGGAGCCTATCCGCGTGACGCTCGAGCCGCACACGACGCTCGAAGAAGACGTTCCGCACGAAGGAGAAGAGTTCGGATACGTGCTTGTGGGAAGAGTGTGGCTACACATAGGACAAGCGGCGTATTGCGTGAAAAAAGGCGAAGTGTTTTATTTCTCGTCTTCAAAGGTGCATCACCTTGAAAATCGCACGGGCGAAAAAGCAGTAGTGCTGTGGATTGCTTCTCCGCCGACGTTCTAATCTCTGCAAACAATCATAACAAACGGTTTATCGCTTTTAATCTTCAACATAAACTGCCGATTGCGCGATAATCGCAAAATTCGGAAAGCAAAAAAAACAATATAGAAATATAATAACTTTTGTTTATCTATATAAAAATCAATATCGGAGTACGGCTCTGAAAGGAATACGACAATGACAAACAAAACACAGGTTGACAACATCATCGAACTTCGTAACGTCTACAAAGAGTATGACGGAAAGCAAGTCGTCAAAAACGCAAGTCTCACGATAAAGCGCGGAGAATTCGTCACTTTGCTAGGTCCTAGCGGTTGCGGAAAAACCACGACTTTGCGTATGATTGCAGGCTTTGAAATGCCCACGAGCGGAAAAATCATCTTCAACGGCAAAGACATCACGGACACTCCGCCCCACTTGCGCCCCGTGAACACCGTGTTCCAAAAGTACGCTCTCTTCCCGCATCTCAACGTGTTCAACAACATCGCTTTCGGATTAAAACTCAAAGTTATTCCCAACGGCACGAAGATGAACAAAAAAGGCGAAACCGTGCAACTTTTCAGAAAGTACACCAAAGCCGAGATAAAAGAGAAAGTCGACAACGCTCTCAAAATGGTTGACCTTGAAGACTACGGACACAGAAACGTATCTTCACTTAGCGGCGGTCAACAACAAAGAGTTGCAATCGCTCGCGCGCTCGTAAACGAACCCGAAGTGTTGCTCCTCGACGAGCCGCTCGGCGCACTCGACCTTAAAATGCGAAAAGACATGCAACTCGAACTCATGGATATGCACAAACGTCTCGGCATAACCTTCATCTACGTCACACACGACCAGGAAGAAGCGCTCACTATGTCCAATAAAATCGTGGTCATGCGTATGGGCGAAATCCAACAAATCGCATCCCCGGAAAAAGTGTACGACGAACCTGCAAACGCTTTTGTTGCGGACTTCATCGGCGAAAGCACCATCCTTTCGGGAACTATGATCGAAGACTACAAAGTCGAATTCTGCGACACCGTTTTCGAGTGCGTTGACAAGGGCTTCAAGCACAACGAACCTATCGACGTCATCATCCGTCCCGAAGACGTAAAAATCAAAAAAGTGGACGACAAGCGCACCATTCTCACCGCAGAAGTGCTCTCGTCCGTATTCAAGGGCGACCACTATCAAATCACGCTTATGGCAAACGGCAACGAAATCGTTGCGCACGACACCGACACCTACGACGTGGGCGAAACGGTCGGAATCTACATCAAGCCGTTTGATCTTCATATCATGCACAAGACTCGTATCATCAACGAAATCGACACCGTCATCACGGGCGAAAATCTCGTTGAAATCTGCGGTGCGGACTTCGAGTGCAAAACCGACCTTCCCGTCGGCACGCCCGTCAAAGTGTTTGTCGACTTTGACGACGTTGAAATCACCGACGACGAAGAAGACGGCGTCATCGGCGCAAACGTGCTTTCGTCCATCTACAAAGGCAGCTACTATCAAGCCATCCTTTCCACCGACGATCACTACAACTTCTTTGCGGACACCGACGACGACTGGCTCAAAGGCGACCGCGTCGGCATAAAGATTGCGCCCGAAAAGATTATCATCGAAAAACGCGACGTCGAAGAAGAGCAAGAAGAAAAGGTTGTAAAAGACGAGACTCTCACCAAGGAAGAACAGGAAGCAATCGAAAGAGCACGCCTTGAAGAACCCGAAAAATTCGACGCCGTGGAAGAAATCATCGAATCCCACGAGCAAGACGAATTTGTGCTAGAAGACGTTGACGCCGACAAGGAGAATAAAGCGGAATGAAAAAAGTTGCTGTCAAAAAATTGAAGCTGACGAAAAAGGTATTTTCCATTCCGTATATCCTTTTTCTTCTGCTTTTCGTCGTGATACCGCTCGTTCTCATTCTCGTGAACGCGTTTCTCGACAACGGAAACAATCTGACGCTTGACAACTTCAAAACGTTCTTCACGTCAAAGTCAAGTCTCGTGGTTTTGGGCAACTCGTTGCTTGTGGGCATAATCACCACCGCGCTTTGCCTTATCATCGGATACCCCGTGGCATACTTTTTGTCAAAGATGTCGAGCGGAAGAATACTCGTTCTTCTCTACATCATTCCGATGGGCGTAAACTTCCTTATCCGCACTCTCGCGACAAAAGCGATATTCATTGCTCTGGGTGTGGAACTCGGAATGGGAACGGTGCTTTTCGGCATGGTGTACAATTACCTGCCGTTTATGATACTTCCCTTGCACACCACTCTTTCGGGCATAGACAAGAGTTATATCGAAGCGGCGCAAGACCTTGGCGCAGACAAAGCGACGGTGTTTTTGAAAACGACGCTTCCCTTGTCCGTGAGCGGCATACTGAGCGGCATAACGATGGTGTTTATCCCCACCATATCAACCTACGCGATATCTCAACTTCTCTCCAACGGAAAGATATTCCTTTTCGGTGATTCGATTCAGTTGAGTTTCGAGCAAGGCATGTACGGCGTCGGCTCTATCATGAGTTTGGTTATGCTCGTGTTCGTGCTTTTGTCCAACTTCATTATGAACAAATTCAATCGCAACAGCAATGCGGTAAGGAGATCGTTATGGTAAAAGAAAAAATCAAAGGCTTTTTTGAAAAGTTTTATCTGCTCGTCGTCCTTGCAATTCTGTACGCGCCGATAATTCTGCTCATAATCTATTCGTTCTCCAACAGTTCCAACTTCAACTTCGACAACGGATTCAGTTTCGACGCGTACATGTCCATTTTCAAATCGGACAAATCACCCGAACTTTGGAGCGCGGTTGCAAACACGCTCATCATCGCAAGCGTATCCAGCGTCATCGCAACCGTTATGGGCACGTTTGCTTCGATAGGCATATTCAATCTCGGAAAGCGTGCAAGACGCGTGGTTGAAAACGTCAACCAATTCCCCATCATCAACAGCGAGATCGTCATGGCGGTTTCGATGATGGTGTTCTTTGTGACGTTCTCCTTCCCCGAAGGATACCTTCGTCTCATCATCGCGCACATCGCTTTCTGCACACCATACGTCGTGCTCAGCGTTTTGCCGAAACTCGAATCAATGGACCCCAACATCTACGAAGCGGCTCTCGACCTTGGCGCAAATCCGTTCAAGGCGTTGACCAAAGTCATGATTCCCATCATCACGCCGGGCATCGTGAGCGGATTCGTAATGGCGTTCATTATGTCTATGGACGACTTCATCATCACCCAAATCAACAAAGGCGCGGCAACGGGCATCAACACTCTGTCCACGTTCATTTACTCCGACGCGAGAGTGCAAGGTCTCGAACCGTTCTGGTACGCGATCTTCTCTATAATCTTTGTCGTAGTGCTTGCCGCCGTGCTTTCAATCAATCTCGTCAAAATATCCCGCGAGAAGAAAAAGAACAAGGAGAAAAACGCATGAAAAGATTTGCATATCTTATAGTTTTGTCTTTGGTTGCAATCTGCGTTTTGCTCCCCGTTCTGTCCGCTTGCAACACCACGAGCGGAACGACGCAATCAGGCGGAGACAGACTTGTCATCTACAACTGGGAAGACTATATCGACACCGAAAAAGACGAAGAGACGGGCAAACGCCTTCTTGACGAATTTACCGACTACTACAAGGCGATGACGGGGCGCGCGCTGTCTATCACCTACACCACTTTCGACACCAACGAAACGATGATGACCAAGGTGCTTAAAGGAGACGCCAACGTCGATTTGATTTGTCCCAGCGAATACGCAATCGAAAAATTGCTCACCGCAGGATGTCTTCTCAACCACAAAACTTTGAAAGAAGAATTGCAGCCACAACTTGACAAATACGGCATTTCACTCGACAATATGAGCAGTTTAACCCCGTATAATGCGATTACGAACACCAATTGGGGCAACATCGAACCAAGCGTTATGGACACGATTAAGTCTATGTTCGGCGCAATCAAGGCCAAAGACGGCAAGGTGCACGACATGACCGAATATATGGTGCCGTATATGTACGGGACTCTCGGTATTCTCTACAACACGGAAGTAGTCAGCCTTGAAGAACTCGAAGAATACGGCTGGGGCGTACTTTGGAACGTGCAAAACAACGAACGTCTCGAAAACAAAATTCTCATGAAAGACAGCGTGCGCGACACTTATGCGGCGGCTATCTTCTATATGTACGAATACGGATTGCTCCCCGAAAAATATCAAGGCTACACCGTTCAAGAACTCATCAACTGCACCGATGACGAAATGGTCAATGCCGCAGAAAAAGTGCTCACCGATCAGCGCGAACATATCTCGGGATATGAAGTGGACTTCGGCAAGGACGATATGATCAACGAGATCGTGTATGCCGACTTTGCTTGGAGCGGCGACGCGCTTTGGGCGATCGAAGAAGGCGACTATGACGAGGAGACCGACACCTACCAACTCGGCTATTACGTGCCCAAAAAGGCAAGCAATATCTGGTATGACGGCTGGTGCATCCCCACAAGCGTCAACAACAAATTCGCCGCAATGATGTTTATCGACTATATGGCAAATCCCATGAGCTCGATACGCAACTCCATGGCAATCGGTTATACGTCTGCCGCCGCAAAGGATGTGCTCAAAGCGGATGCCGACGTTGTGGACTACATCATAGACAACGAGTATGACGTGGACGAATACTTCGGCAACGAAGGTCGCTACCCCGTCATCGACGACACTCTCGGCGTCATGCGCGACTTCGGAGACCGTAACGACGTTGTGGTCAATATGTGGCAAAGAGCAAAATCGGGCGCACACGTTGACGCAAACCTTTGGTACGTCATAGTTGCAATCGTCGGCGCAGTGGGACTGTGTGTTGCGCTCTACTTCACCGTTCAGGCTCTCAAAAAGAGACCGAGAAAAATAAAATAACAGAGTATTTCTTGATAAAAAGGACGGCATGCCGTCCTTTTTAATTTTACGTTTCTCAATTTCGTTTGACTAAAATCATATATAAGAGTATCTTATTTATAATAAGTTTTGAGAGAGAAAACTATGAAACTGTTCCGCAAAGCGTTTATAAAAAATTACGAAAACGTAACCGACCCGAAAGTGCGCAATCGCTATGGTGTATGCGCAGGCATTATCGGCATAGTCAGCAACGCGATTTTGTTCGTGATAAAAATCGTTGCCGGTATCATAGGCGGAAGCATAACCATAATCGCGGACGCAATCAACAACCTGTCGGATGCCGGTAGCAGCGTGGTTACGCTCGTCGGATTCAAACTTTCAAGCACGCCGCCCGACAAAGACCACCCGTTCGGACACGCTAGATACGAATACGTAACCGGGCTTCTCGTGTCTATGATGGTGCTGTTTCTCGGCATCGCGCTTTTGAAATCTTCCATCGAAAAAGTCATCAGTCCGACGCCGGTCGAAGTAAGCGTTTTCACTTACGTCGTGCTTTCGGTGAGTATCGTGCTGAAACTAGTGCAGATGCTCGTGTGCACCGATTTTTCAAAAGCCATATCGTCAAACGCCCTTAAAGCGAGTGCACAAGACAGCAGAAACGACTCTCTCACGACGCTCGCCGTGCTTATATCCACAATCATCATCGACGTATGCGGCGACAGAATCAATCCAAAGGTCAGCGTGGACGGCATAATGGGTATCGCGGTGTCGCTATTCATCATCGTGTCGAGCGTGCTTCTTCTTAAAGACGCAATATCCCCCCTTCTCGGCGAAAAACCGCCCAAGGAACTCGTTGACAAAATCACGGCGAAAATCCTGTCATACGACGGCGTAATCGGCGTTCACGACCTTGTCGTGCACAGTTACGGCGCAAATCACTGCTTCGTCGTTGCGCACGTCGAAGTGCCTGCCGACGTCGATATCGTAAAAAGCCACGACGTCATAGACAACATCGAACACGATATGTGGAACGATATGCACGTGAGACTCAACATTCACATGGATCCGATAGACACCAAAAGCAAGCAACTCGCACACCTTAAAGAGCGCGTACGTATGGCCGTTTATGCTCTTGACCCGGAACTTAGTATTCACGACTTCAGGATGGTCAACGGCGATACGCACGTCAATCTCGTCTTCGACGTAGTTGTGCCATACGGCAGCAAAATCACGCTCAAAGACGTTCATTCCGCTTGCGAAAAAGAGTTTAACAACGACGAAACGAAATACTATTTCGTCATAGATATGGACAGAAAAATGTCTTAGCGGTTGCATTCCGCACGCAAAAATGGTATCATCGTATACACACAAGGAGAAATATATGCTAACTTCAACACAACGCGCGCATCTTCGCAGTATGGCGCAAAACATAACCCCCATATTCCAAATCGGCAAAAACGGCATCGGTGACAATCAGATTATCGACATCTCCACCGCTCTCGATTTGCACGAACTTATCAAAATATCCGTGCTTCGCAACGCAGAAACGGACGCAAAAACCGTTTTGAACGCAATTTGCGCACTCACCGGGGCAGAACCTGTCACGGCAATCGGGAACAAAGTTGTTATATACAGACGCTCGTCGCGCGACGACGTTGAACACATCGTATTCTAATAAGCGCAACACCGATTTTTTTCACAACAAACGAGCAATAAAGCGTTTTTCAAGACAAACGAACAGTAAGGCGTTTTGCAAGAAAAATCAGTCGAAACGCGAATATAACGGCATAATAATGGACTACGAAAAAGCAAGACTCACTCCACTGAACGAAAAAGCGGAAAAAGACGAAGCGGAACTCACCGAAGCGCAAAAACACGCTCGTGAAGAACTGAAACGCCACCGCAACGAAACTCAAAGATACAAGCAAAAGTATTTTGAATATTATGACGATGTCAAAATCAATCACCGAGAAGACTGGTGATGACAAAACGCACTTCGGTGCGTTTTTTGTTGCGAGTAGCCTGTCGAAACATCCAGCCACAAGGGCATATTTTGCTTATTTATTTTCGCTCGATAAGTTTCTATTTTTCTCATCTTTACAAAGGATGAGTGTGTAAAACCCTAAATGCAACTTCCCCTTTCCTCAGGTGTTTTCCCTATCACCGTTCCCCCTTGCAAGGGAACCCACGGTGCCCGCATAGCGGGGGACAACACTCAGCACTCGCATAGATAAGTGCCGTTCCCTTTTTATGCCACCACGCTTTGTGCGCCGGCTACGCAACAACATGGCGCAGTCGCTCGTACTTGTCGTCAAGCTCGGCGTTCGATTTGCTCGCCGCCGTTGCGGCTCGTGTTCCGTCTTCGAATAAAAACCGTCCGTTTATAAGTACGCTCCGAATTAGCTTTTGTTCGGGTGTGGGTGTCCCACCCTACAATCACCAAGCCGACAATCTAGCGAAATTGCGGCAGGAGTTTTTACCCGTGATTGAACTGATAGCGAAAATTTTCGGCGCGGTTAGTGAGATAAAAATCTAGCAAAAAAAAAGAGCATTGCCAAAAAGCAATGCTCTTAAATTTGCGTCGATTTTTATCTGTCTTCGCGATAATACGACTGCCCCAACGCCGCAGGTGCTTGTGTTTCACGCTTGTTTATCATGCTGGTGATGATAAGCACAAGAACGGTGACAACATAAGGCAAGAGTTTGATAAGTTCGATTTGCGCAAAAGAGATCCCTTCAACGTAGAATGATGCGATGTACAAACCTGCAAAGATGATTGAGCCGAGAATGGACAAGGCAGGCTTCCAAAGCGTGAAGATAACGAGAGCAATGGAGAGCCAGCCAAAGCCTTCGAGAACGTATTCCCAGTTGCCGCCCATATAGTCCATAACGCAAGTGAGACCACCCAAACCGGATATACCGCAACCGATGACGGTTGAGACATATTTATATTTTGAAACGTTGATGCCGGCAGCATCCGCAGTTGCGGGATTTTCACCGACGGCACGGAGATTGAGTCCCGTTCTGGTCTTGCTGAGCACGATTTGCGCGATGACGGCGATGATGATTGCAAGATACACGAGAATACCGTGCGAGAAAAATATTTTGGCAAATGCGCCGCCACCCGACACATCGAAGAGCGTGGAGAAATATTTGCTTGCTCTTGCAACGATCATGATCTTTGAGCCTGCGCCTGTCATGTAGTAGCCCGCAAGTCCGACGCCGAGAGTGGTCATCGCAAGACCGACGACGTTTTGATTGCATCTGAGCGTGACGGTGAGAAAGCTGTATAGCAACCCCATAAGACCACCCACGATAAATGCTACGATGATGGGTATAATCACAAGCAAAGCCGGTGCGCTTGTGCCCATGCCCTTTATGAGCGCGTATTCAACAAGCACGCTGACTGCCGCGCTGACGCTCATGATGCCGGGGATACCGAGATTAAGATGTCCGCCTTTTTCGACGATGATTTCACCGGTTGAGCCGTAAAGAAACACAGAGCTCAACGCGATTGCGCTTGTCAAGAATTTTACAAACATATCAGTTTACCCCCTTGTCTAATGCAGTCTCGGGATTTTCTGCGGAGTTGTCCGCCAATTGCGTTTGGTCGGCGACTTGTTCGATATCGACGGTTTCCGTCTCTATTTCGGTCTCTATTTGCTCGGCGCTCTCATCTTTTGGAGCATCTGCCGACGAAGTTGCGTCTTTGTTTTTCTTCTTGAACACGACTTTGTATCTGATCAAAAACTCGCTTGCCAAGATGATGATAAACATGATGCCCGTGACTACTTGCGCAAAGAAGTTGTTGGTTATGCCCGCGCTTGTCATGACTTCCTGCGTGCCGCGAGTGAGAAACGCGACAAGGAAAGACGTAAAAATCATACCAATCGGGTTGAACTGCGCAAGCCAACTGACCAAAACCGCCGTGAAGCCTTGTCCGCCGACGGTGCTTTTGCTGACCATGTGGTCAACGCCCGCAACGATCAAGAATCCTGCAATGCCGCAAATCGCGCCCGAAAGAACGAGCGTTCTGATGATGACCTTTTTGACGTTGATGCCGATGTATTTTGCGGTGTTCACGCTCTCGCCCACAACCGTGATCTCGTATCCGTGCTTGCTGAAACGCAAATAGCAGAACATTGCAACGGTTATGATTGCGGCGAAAATGATTGTGAAATAGTAGTCGCCGCCTGCAATTGGCGGAAGGTTGCCGTATTTGATGGGATCGAGCGAACCCGTGCCCCCCGGCACCCAAACTTTGATGAAATACAACACGATTTGCAGCGCGATATAGTTCATCATAAGCGTGAAAAGCGTCTCGTTTGTATTCCATTTGGCTTTGAACAGAGCAGGAATAACCGCCCAAACGATGCCTGCCGCAATGGACACGAAGAACATAAGCACGATAAGTCCCGCATCCGACATTTTGCCGCCGCAATAGAACATACATGCGCATGCGCCGAACGCGCCGATAAGCACTTGACCTTCTGCGCCGATGTTCCAAAATCGCATCTTAAAGGCAGGTGTTATCGCAAGCGCGATGATGAGCAAAAGTGACATTTGTCTGAACAAAACGAGCACGTTATGCTCTGAACCGAACGAGCCGACAAACATATACTTGAGAACTTTGAAAGGAGATATTTTCAACTCCGCAAAGCAAAGCAAGCAAATGAAAATCAAGCCGCCGACAATGGTTGCCGCTCTGATAACCCACGGTTTCCACGGCGCAATGTTGTCTCTTTTTACAAGGTGAACCAAAGGCTCTCTATTCTGCTTCATTTTGCGCTGTCTCCTTGTTGTTTTCATCGTTTTCGGCGATTTCTCTGCCGAGCATAAGCGAGCCGATTTGCTCTTTTATTGCTCGTCTGCCATCGATGACGCCGGTGATTTTGCCGCCGCAAATAACCATGATTCTGTCGCAAAGATCAATAAGCACGTCAAGGTCTTCACCGACGAATATAACCGCCACACCCTTCTCTTTTTGCTCGTTGAGAAGATGATATATGGTGTAAGACGAGTTGATGTCAAGTCCGCGAACGGGATATGCCGCCATAAACACCGTGGGAGCTGCCGCGATTTCACGTCCGACAAGGATCTTTTGCACGTTGCCACCCGACAAACGTCTGACGGGAGTTTGCGTGTTCGGCGTTGCGACTTGAAGCTCGTCAACGATTTGCTCTGCAAGTTTTTTGGGGTTCTTTCTGTCAAGGAAGAACGGGATGCCCTTTCTGTACGAGCGGAGCATCATGTTGTCGGTGATATCCATGTTGCCGACAAGTCCCATGCCCAGTCTGTCTTCGGGGACGAACGAGAGTCTCACGCCAAGCTCTCTGATTTGAACGGGAGTCTTGGAACGCAAGTCAACTTTTTCGTCATTTTTTGACGGATCGAAATAAATGATGTCGCCGCTGTTGAGTTTTTGAAGTCCGGCAATTGCTTCAAGCAATTCTTTTTGACCGCTTCCCGCGATGCCCGCAATGCCGAGAATCTCGCCCGAGCGAGCCGTGAACGAAACATCGTCAAGCACTTTGACGCCTTCGTGGTTGACAGCAGAGAGATGCTCGACAACCAATCTGTCTTCCACGTCGTGCGGAATTGCTCTTTCGATGTTGAGATCCACTTTCTTGCCCACCATCATTTCGGTGAGTTGTTTTTCGTTGGTATCGTTGGTGTCGACGGTTGCGATATGCTCGCCTTTGCGGAGCACCGCCACTCTGTCGCTGATTTCCATAACTTCGTTGAGTTTGTGCGTGATGATGATGATTGACTTGCCGTCTTCTCTCATCTTGCGCATGACGGAAAACAGTTTTGTGATCTCTTGCGGAGTGAGAACGGCGGTCGGCTCGTCAAGGATGAGAATATCCGCCTTTCTATACAAAACTTTTATGATTTCGACAGTCTGTTTTTCACTGACGGACATGTCGTATATTTTCTTGTTTAAGTCGATATCGAACCCGTATTTGTCGGCAATCTTTTGCAATTCTTTTGCGCGATCCTTTCTGAGCCAGTTGAATTGCGCACTTCTTGCAAATCTTGTCCAAGGCAGGAGCGAGATTCGTCTTTTGAGTTCTTTATCCGTAATTCTTTTGGGTGCGGTGAGATATGCAAGAACGCCGTCGTGTTCTTCTTTTTCATACTCGTCGCATTCCGCGTTGTTTGCAAGCGCGTCTTCGATGATTTGTTGCTTTTCTTCCTTGAAAGGCAACTTCTCTTCCTTTTCGCCGAGAATGATATTGTCGGCAGCAGAAAACACGTCCACAAGCTTGAAATGCTGGTGCACCATTCCGATATGGTTGTCGAAAGCATCTTTCGGCGAGCGAATGACGACTTCTTCCCCGTTCACGAAAATCTGACCTTCGTCGGGGAAATATATGCCTGCAAGCATATTCATAAGGGTTGTTTTGCCGCTTCCGTTCTCGCCGAGCAAAGACAAGATTTCGCCCTTGCGCAAGTCAAGATTGACGTTGCTGTTTGCAAGCACGTCACCGAAGCGTTTTGTAATCCCCTTCATTTCTACAGCACAAGTATATTCCATGCCGATCTCCATAAATAAAAATATGCGCTTTGCGCGCTTTTGCCGAAAAATCGGCATAGCGGAGTTTTCGCTCCGCTATGCTTTGTTTTTTAAGAATTAGCCAAGTTTTTCGTTAAGAAGTTTGATTCCGTCAATTCTGAGATCGAAGTACGGTGCAGAACGAAGGAATGATTCCTTGATGATGCCGTCATAGCAAACTTCGGTTTCACCGACGAAGTCGCCGTCAAGGTCTGCCTTGAAGGAAGTGACTTTCGCACCGTTCACCATGAAGTTGTTGGTGTCGAAAACGTTGATTTCGCCGTTTGCAAGTTTTTTTCTCACTTCGACGATTTTTTCAACGGTGCCTTCAGCTGCCGCTTTGCTACCGACATTGGTGAGCACGACGCTGCCGGTTGTCAAAGTGCCGGTCCAGTTGGTGTCAATTTCTTTGCCTTGTGCGGTTTGAGTGATGATGTATTTGAAGTAAGGTGCCCAATCGATTCTGGAAGAAACGATGAAGGTTTCGGGGCAAGCCTCAAAGGTGCTGCCGTTGTAGGACACGTTGGGGACGCCTGCTCTTTCGCATGCGGACGGTGCGCCCATGGAGTCTGCGTGTTGGCTGATGAGCTTGCAGCCGCCTTCAATGAGTGCTTCTGCGGTTTCCTTTTCAGCAGTAAGATCATACCAAGAACCCGTGAACTTGACGTCCATCGTCACGCTGGGGCAAACGGATTTTGCACCGAGATAGAATGCAGTGTAACCAGAGATAACTTCTGCATAAGTGAATGCGCCGACATAACCCATTTTTGCTTGCTCTGCGGTGATGGTGCCGTTTGCAATCATTTCGTTGAGTTTGAGACCTGCCGCAACGCCTGCAAGGTATCTGCCTTCATAGATGGATGCAAATGCGTTGTGGAAGTTTGCAAGTTTGCTTGCTTCTGCACTGACGCCGGTTGCATGGCAGAATTGGATATTCGGATTAGCTTTTGCTACTTCCAACAAAAACTTTTCATGGCCAAAGGAGTCTGCAAAGATAACGTCGCAACCTGCTGCAACGAGTTCTTCTGCTGCGGTTTTACATTTTGAATCTTCGGGGATGTTGGTTTTGAAGATAACGTTTGCTTTTGTGAGACCAAGCTCTGCAATAGCTTTGTTTGCAGCGTCGATGAAGTTCTTGTCATAAGTGGAAGAGTCATCGTGCAAGCAAATGATACCGATCTTGAAATCATTTTTGATTTCGACTTTTGAATAGTCCGGATTGACGATTCCTTCGAATGCGGGCAATTCGAGCTCTTTTGCCTCTTCATCATTGTTGCAAGCAACCAAACCAAAGACCAATGCGGTCACGACTGCCAAGCACAATACGATTGCGAGTACTTTCTTTTTCATGCGTTTCTCCTTTGTTTGCCGTTGGGCATATTATTTTTGTTGTTTTGATATATTCACGTCTTGCGACGGGAACGTCATTGTTGTCTGAACACTATTTTGCCGTCTTCCATAGAGTCGATGATCGCAAGGCTTTCAACCTTGACCCCCTTTTGGCGAAGCTCGTCTCCGCCGCCTTGGAATCCCTTTTCGATAGCCACCGCGCATCCTACTAGCGTTGCGCCCGCTTGCTCGACAATGCTCATAAGCCCGGCAATCGCCGCGCCGTTGGCAAGAAAGTCGTCAACGATAAGGACTCTGTCGTCTTTTGAGATGAAGTCCTTTTCAACCATGATGGTTTTTGAAACCTGATGAGTATAGGAATAAACTTCTGCGTGGTAACAATCGTTTGAGATATTTATCGTCTTACTTTTCTTAGCAAAAAGCACCGGCGCATTCACATAGTGTGCTGCTGCACACGCTATGGCTATGCCCGATGCTTCTATAGTTAGAATTTTAGTGATATTTTCCCCACAAAAGAGCGCAGAAATTTCCTTCCCGATCTCGTCCAACAATTGATGGTCTATAAGATGATTAAGAAATCCGCCCACCTTGAGAATGTTTCCGGGTCTTACCTTTCCGTCTCTCAAGATACGCTCCTCCAAAATCTTCATAGCGCGCTCCTTTACCACAATATTTAGTGGCGTTTCCGGTATTTTTCCCCCGTCGGTTGTGCGTTTGCTGTTTTGGTTGCTTCTGAATGATATGGGCATTATAGCCAAATCGGAAGGTCAATGTCAAACGAAAATCGGCACAATTTGACAATTTCATAAAAAATTTTTACACAAAAACACGCACCGTATATTCTTTGCTTGAAAGGCAATGTTTTCATACGTTTTGTTCGATATTTTTATACGTCCAAAACATCGATTCGCATATTTATACTCTTTGCGTTTTTTCTTGATAAATCATGTATCCGCACTATTTTCCACAATCTTCCAATAAGAGCATAACCGCTACGCCGTTAACACGAAAAACTATGCTTTTTATAAAATTTTTTTAAAAAACCGCTTGACAACTTTTCTTTTGCTAATTATATTATTATCTTCGATAATAAGGGTAAGCGCAGGCTTGCCTTTTGTTTTTGAAAGAAGCAAAAAACGCCGTTTGCAAAAAAACGCAAACGAATACGGCATTGCTTGTAAAAGCGACGAAGCGATTGCCGTATAATATATATAATATAAAAGAAAGAAGAATAATCAATATACTATGGAACAGGCAAAACTCACTCTCAAAGACAAAATCAAGAGTTTCTTCTCTCCGATAGACCTGACGCAAGGCTCGATTGCAAAAGTGATAATCAAATTTACGCTTCCGATTATCATTTCATATCTTTTGCAGCAACTCTATATCCTGTCCGACGCCGCGATATGCGGTCAGACCTTGTCTGCCGACGAAGTCGCAGGCGTAAACGACACTTCTCCGCTGATTTTCATCTTCATGCAATTCGCTTTCGGTTGCACGGCAGGTTTTTGCGTGGTTATGTCAAACAAAATCGGCTCTCACGACGAAGCCGGCATGCGCAAATCTTTCGCAACGCAACTCATTCTCTGCTTGATAATCACGGTTGTGCTTACGGTTGCGTCGATTTTTTGCATAAAGCCTATGCTTGCGTGGGTCAACGTCACTCCGCAGAACGAAGTCGTTTACAACGCCGCATACACGTATTGTTTCGTGATTTTTCTCGGAATGGTAGCGCAACTGTTCTACAATTTCATAATCAGCATATTGAGAAGCATAGGCGACTCGTTCACGCCGCTCGTTTTTCTTTTCATCTCCACGATTATGAACATCTTGCTTGACATACTTTTCATCAAGACGTTCAAATGGGGTGTTGCAGGCGCGGCAGGTGCAACAATACTCACGCAAATACTTTGCACGATCGCTTGCCTTGCGTACACTTTCGTAAAATACAAGAATTTGAGGCTGAAGAAACAGGATTTCAAAATTGCGTGGAGCGACGTCTGGGCGCACGTCAAACAAGGCGTACCGCTCGGGCTTCAATTCTCCGTGCTTTCGATCGGGATAATCGTCATGCTTGCGGAAACAGTCAAATTCGACATTCTCCCGAACGGACTTATGGTCAGCGGCAATCCTGCGCAAAACGGCGTGGGTGCGGCAAACAAACTGTCTCAATTCGCAATGGCTCCCTTGTCCGCGCTCGGCACCGCAATGGTGTCATACAACGCGCAAAATCTTGGCGCAAAACAACTCGTCAGAGTGAGAAAAGGCACGAATCAGGCACTTATTATGGGGCTTGTTTTGACTCTCATTTGCGCCGGCATCGGGCTTCTTCTCACCATAAACGGCGCGTATCAGCATATATTCCTGAGCATAGACAAAATCTCCGAGCGTTCGATATACTTTGGGAACACGTTCCTTTATATCGACTTCTCTCTGTATTTCATTCTCGCGACTCTGTTCGTTTTGAGAAACTCCGTTCAAGGCATCGGCAAATCGGTGTGGACGCTTGCCGCAGGTGCGGGAGAACTTATCGCAAGAGTGCTTATCTGCACGTTCCTTCCTGCACTCGTCAACGGTGCTCCGACCAACGCGCTCGCGTCAAACGGCGCGTACGTCGCATTGTGTTTCGGGGACCCGGGAGCGTGGATATTCGCAGTCGCCATGCTAATATGCCCATACGTCAAAAACATCCTCAAAATGGATTATCGCTATGCGTTCGGCGACGGCAAAAGCAAGGAATATTCCCCGGCGGCAATAGACGACGAAATCAACAAAAACCTTCCCGCCGACAATGCGGAAAACGATGAAGAAACGCAATCTTCATGCAACGCTGAAACCGAAAATTCCAAAAATCTTTTAGCAGATACAAGCAACAACTCGAATGGTAGATAAGAATAAAAAAAATCATATAATTTGAATTTTATGCTAATATACAAAAAAGCAGGGTTTATGCCCTGCTTTTCATTTGATTAAATACCGTTTTGCGACAAATTCGGCAAAATCAATGCTTTGATTTTGTGTAACTTGCGTTCGTCAAATCGCTCTGGTCGCTTTTGCAAGGAAGAGCAAATCTTTGCCATGCAACGATTTGTGAAGTTTTTCAAAGACCGTCTTGTGATAGTCGTTGAGCCAAGCCTTTTCGTCGGCGGTGAGAAGTTTTGCGTCAATGCCGTCAAGGTCGAACGGCACGAGCGTGAGCGTCTCGAAAGCGCAAAAAGTGCCGTATTCGGTCTTTTCTTTTTCAACGGAAAGTACGAGATTTTCGTGTCTTATGCCAAATGCACCTTTTTTGTAATAACCCGGTTCGTTTGACGTGACCATATCGGGATAGAGTGCGTACTTCCATGTGGTTGCGCGTGGTGAAATGTTTTGCGGTCCTTCGTGAACGTTGAGAAGATAACCGACTCCGTGCCCCGTGCCGTGTTTGAAATCCATGCCGTTTTCATAAAGCGGTTCGCGCGCGATTGCATCGAGTCTTGCGCCCGTAGTTCCCGACGGAAACACCGTGCTTGCAAGCGCGATATGAGATTTCAAAACGAGAGTGAACGCTCTCTTCTCTTCTTTCGTGAGTTTTCCGAGTGCGAAAGTTCTCGTGATGTCCGTCGTGCCGTAGCGATATTGCGCGCCGCTGTCCACAAGCAAAAGTCCTTTCTTTTCCACTTTCTTGTTTGTCTCGGGCGTTGCGGAGTAATGCACAATTGCGCCGTTTGAAGCGTATCCGCAAATCGTATCGAAACTAAGGTCAAGGAAATTCTTGCTTTCGCGTCTGAACGCTTCGAGTTTGTCGGCAAGCGAAATTTCGCTCATCTCTTCTTTTCCGACGTTCTCCTTGAGATAACGCATAAATTTGACAACCGCTATGCCGTCTTCGACGTGCGCTTTGCGGATATTGCGGATTTCGACGGGATTTTTGCAAGCCTTGCGCGAAGTTGTGGGGAAAAGCGCGGTTTCTTTTGCACTCTCTATGCACGAGAACAATGCGTAATTCGTCTTGTCCTTGTCAACGAGAACGACTTCTTTTATCGACTTTGCATATTCGTACACTTCGCCGTATCCAAACGTTTTTACTCCGTTCTGCTCAAATAGTTTTGAGATTTTAGCGTCGATTTTTCTCTTGTCGATAAACGCCGCCGCTTCCGTCTGGGATACGATTGCGTACGCATAGTTGACGGGATTGTATTCTATATCGCTGCCGCGAAGATTGAAAAGCCACGCAAAATCGTCAAGGGACGAGACGAGTGCCACGTTGCAACCCTGACGTTTCGTGTCTTCTCGAAGACGAGCAAGTTTGCTTTCAACGCTCTCGCCTGACGCTCTGTCGTCAAGATAATACGCTTTGCTGCACGCAACTTCGGGCCTTTCCGTCCATATCTCGTCAATGATTTTTCCGTCGTCAACGAGTTTCACGCCGGGGCAAACGTTTTTGAGATATTCCACAAAATCGACCGTCGCCGTCTTAAAATCGAACGCAACCACGGGAGACTCCGCCAAATCCGCAATGAATTTTGTAAGTTCGGGGCAATCGGGCTCGCCCATTTTCATAAGTTTCGTTCCGCTTTCTTTGAGTTGGGCTTCCGCCTGAATGAAATATCTTCCGTCCGTCCACAAATACGCGTCGTCTTTGGTGACGACAAGCGTGCCTGCGCTTCCCGTAAATCCGCTCAAAAACGCACGAACTTTGAAGTGATCCACAACGTACTCGCTGCCGTGGTCGTCGCTTGTGAACACGACGTATGCGTCAATGCCCTGCTCTTCAACGTATTTTTGCAATTTTTCGATGTGTTCTTTCATTTTCTCACCACTTGCACGGTCTGACCGTGCCTTATAATTTCGTTGTTCGGCTTTCGCCAATTTTTTCCGCAAATATTATAGCACCATAGTCTTAATATTGCAATAACTCTTTCAAAAGCAAAAGCCCTTTGCGAGCAAAGGGCTTTTGAAATGTCTACCGATAATATTATGCGCAAATCCGTCAACGTCTTACAGTTAGGAGACGATTGCGGATACGCTTTGTCAATTCATTTGTGATAAACGAGTTTTTCGATTTTCGTTTCCCACTTCGCAATCTTGTTTTCGTCGTACTCTTCCGGAATACGCTTTGCGATTTTTGCGGCTTTTTTAGAGCGCATCAACATGGAGTTCATTTTGAGAAGAAGCGGAAGTCTCGTATATCCGCGCACGACTTTCTGCACCAAATCTTTGGGCGAAAGCACGATAAGTCTGCCCGTTGCGCCTGCCGCCATATTTCCGTCGTCAACGACTCCCTTTTCAAACAACCAGTCAAGGTCCGACGGTTTTGCACCGAGAAGCCAGCGTTTGAGCACGTCCACTCCCACGTGGTCCGCACCGCGCAAACGATAGTATTCCACCTGATATTTCCAAAGATCTTTCTTGTCCGCAGAGCCGCTTTTTATAATCGTATCGGCAAGAATACACGCCGCTTTCATAGAGTTTTCGATTCCGCTTCCAATCATCGGAATCGTCATAAACGCCGCGTCACCGATTGCGACGTATCCTTCGGCAACCATTCTTGTGAGCGGGTATCTTATGGGGATAACACAGTTGATTCCGCCACGCACGATTTCGTCACCGATTATCGGATTCGAGCGTTTAAGTGCGGATAATGCATTGTTAAACGTCTCTTTTGGCAATTTGCCTGCTCTTCCTATAAGCACGTTGACCGTGCCTGCCGGGTCGATTATGCTCCAACTTATGCCTTCTTCTCCTAGATGTTTGAGATATGCCCTGTTGGTGTTTTTGGGATCTTCAACGCCTTCCGCTTTTTTGTAGAACGCGCGATAGGCAACGAATATTTCGTTCTCATTCGGCGTTTTCGTGATATGTGCGGCGTCGGGAAGCATTGCTCTGAACGGAGACAGTGCCCCCGAATTGTCAACCACCAAGTCGGCATATATTTTTTCTCCGCCGACGACGATTCCTTTCACCTTGCCGCTTTCGACGATAAGCGCGTCAACCTTTGCATTGAAGTGAAAACCGACGACGTCCTTTGCTCTGTCAACGTATTGCTGTGCAAGCAATCTTCTTTCCGTTGACCAGTCAAGTTGCTCTTTTGGCAAATTGAGATTGACTTCTATACGCTCGGCCGGCGGAACGAACGTCCAGTTGCGTTTCGTAAAATACGTTCCTTCTTTCGGAAGCGGAAGAGAGAACATATCGAAAGCGTCGCGATTTACGTCATCGTGCCAGTCGTACGAGAGTGTGTCGTAGGTCTGTTTTTCGTAAACCGATACGTCAAAGCCCGCTCTTGCAAGTCTTTCGCTTGCAACGAGCGAAGCCATCCCTGCGCCGATAAATACTATTTTCATAATTATCCCTTTTTGAAATATCTCACCGGGCGAGATACATCCCTGTTGTTTTTCTCATTTTACGTGCGTTACGAGACTGAGTTTATGGTCTTTCACTCCGCTTATTCCGTAAACGTATTTGTCTTCGTCCGTCGCAACGCCGCCGATACCGCCGAGATTGTAGGTTACCGCGCTCACCGCTTCGCCGAGTTTTTCGTTTAGACCGTCAACGCTGTCCACTCCGTCTATTTTGCCGACAATAACGTTCAAAATCGCTTTCGTGACCGGGTCGTCGTTGTTGCCGTTGACGCATACGCTTTCGCTTTTCGAAATCATTTTTCCGTTCGTTTCGTCAACCGTGAAAGAAATTTCGCTGACGATATATACTTTTTCGGGCACTTTGAAAAAGGCTTTTGCCGCGCCGAGCGCGTTTTCTATATCGCTCTTGTATTGCCCGAGTTCAACCATAGACACGATGCGCATAGTGCCTTTTCCGTCCGAAACCCCGATCGTGATTTCTTTGACAACAACGTTTGCGTCTTTAAGAACTTTAACCGCGTCGGAACTTGAATTCGCGCCGTTTTGCACCGCATTGTTGAAAATATATGCAAGAGTCACGTCGTCGTATTCCACGATTTTTTTCTTGTCATAAATCACGGGATTGGCGATTATGGATGAATAATCGTCCTTGTTTTCAAGCGAACTGCCCGAAAAATTGTCTTGCGACTTGTCCTTTTCGGCGGTTTCGTCAAACTTGTTTGTGACAATCTTGTCTTCCTTTGCCGTAGAGAGCGACTTTATGCTCTTGTAGATATTGATGATTTTCGTGTCGGCAATGCCCATTTCTTCGACGGTTTTCCCTTCGATTTTAAGGTCTGCGACACCAAGTTGTCTGGGCGTGAGATTGATGACAACCGCAAACGCAATCACAAGTATGAGCACTATCGCGACAAGCGAGAATATTATACCTTTGAATACTTTCATTTTCTAAATCTCCTTTTTTTTCAAAGCAACGTCGCTATCTTCCGACTTCGCTTTTCGATATCTATTGTATCATACGTCGAAGAGATTGGAAAGAATTATTTTCGTTGCGGTTTTCTTTATATTTTTCTAATAAAATCGAAAACACTTATATGTTACAAAAAAGAAAAGCGGCTTCACCGCTTTTCGATTTGTTTGTCGTTTTTAGTTTCAGTTTTGTTCCCCGTCGAGTTTTTCGACAAGCGCGCAACATATTTCAAATGTGTTTGCTATGCAAAACTCGCTCGTATTGTCCGCAGTGTCATATCTCGTATGCAGATATTCGGGGCACTTCCGTCCGTCAAATCCCGTCACGCTCGCACTCTTCAATCCGTATTCGGAAAACACCGAAGCGTCCGTCGTTCCGAATAAGCCGAGCGTTGATTTCTTGCATTTGACGTTTGCGGAATTTGCGCAATCGACGAGCATATTGACCAAACTTTCATCCGCTTTTATCAATCCGCATCTTTCCTTGTCGTTTATACAAATGCATTTCGGCTCTTTAAGCACTCCGAGATGCACGAAATACGTCGGCACGTCGGCAAAGTCTTTTGCGTGAATATCGCACCAACTTTTTGCGCCGCGAAGCCCCGATTGCTCGCCACCCGTGAGAATTACGCCGACTTCGACATCGTTTGCGGTCACGTTTTTAGCACTCATCTCTTCGACGATTGCAACGGCGGTTTCACAGCCGCTCAAATTTTCGTTTGCACCTTCTATGACCTTTCTATGATTCACGAAAAAGAACAACGAAAGCCAACACGGAGCAAACACAATGGCAACGTAACCGGCAACGAGCATATCGCCGCTTGCGATTTCCGCACCGAGACCGCCCACGATAATCCAGCGTGCAACGTCAATTGCAAGCATGTATACGAGACCGACGAAAACAGCGCACAAAACGACCGTGAGCATAGTTCCGCCCAAACGTCTTATGAGAGCCCATTCTTTCGTTGCGTCCACGGACGAGACGAAAAACACTCTGCATTTGGGAGCGTTCAGACTTTTTTTGATTGCCGTGACATTCTGAGATTTTTCTTTTTTGTACAATGGATCAAGAAATCTTTTTCCCAGCACAAACTGCACGATATACACCGTGAGTGCAATCGCAACCAGCAATACGGACACCATTGCGGAAAAGAAATAAGAAACCAAAGCAAGTATAGAAAGCGTACCCACGATGTACGTCCAACCCGTATACGCGTCGGGATAGACGTCGAAACTTTCGGTTTTTACAAAATCGCACGCATTTTCAAGTCTCGATGTATAAAAGTCAGCCGTGCGTTTTTCCCCTTCGCTCCCCGTGTTGCGCTCGCCCATAGTCTCGGCGATGTTTCTGATGTTCTCAACCGAACGTCTTGCAACTTCCTGTTTTTGATCAATGACTATTTTCATATTCGTCTTCGCTCTCAAGGTTTTGAAGCATCAGACCGAGCAACGCTTGCAATACGCGTTTTTCGTTGTCTTCAAATCGTTTGAAAGCCGCCACATAAAATTTGTGATTTGCCTCAGCGATACGTTCCGCCACTTTTTCGCCTTCGTCGGTGAGCCTGAGCGTCTGTTCTCTCTTGTCAACCGTTGAAATGGTTGCAGTGATAAGCCCCTTGTCTTTAAGTTGCTTTACGCTTCGCGAAACGAGTGCCTTCGATACGCACGCATTCTCCGCTATCTCGCTTGCAAGCCCGACCGAACCTATGCTTGAAAGAACGACAATCTCGTTCGGAGACAAATCATAATCTTTCAATTCGCGCATTTGATAGTCAGTGTAAGAGCGAAGAAGTTTTCTGAATGCGACAAAATAATTTGCTGTATTTTTAAGATCCATAAAATTATTTTATCATACATTACGCTTGATTTCAATAAGTAGTTAACAAATTTAACCGATATTAGTACAAATGTATCAATATACCACGCGATTTTATGCATATAGCACTTATTTTTTTGCATAAAATCAAGAAAAAAACAACGAATACGTTGTATTTAGCACAAAAAATTTATACGTGATATTTCTCAATCTCGATGTTTTTTCCGCAAAAACATAAAATTCATTGAAAAACAAACTATTTTTTTACGTTTGGCAATGCCGTGAAATATAAAAACGAGACGCGTTTGCGTCTCGTTTTTATATTTGTTTAAACGATTTTATTCTTCGTCTTTTTTGTCTTCGGCTTCGCCGCTTTCATTGACGTTTTGTGCGCACTCGTCGCAGTTTTCGTCGCATTTCGTGTCGCACTCTTCCGTGCAATCTTTGCAGCATCCGCAGTCTTTCTTGTCAACTGCAACCGCTTGACTGTCTTCGTTCGGGAAGAGCATTTGCGGTGCGCCGTCTTCTGTTTCAAGCTCAATCTCGTCTTGGCTGAGCTCGCCGTTTGCAATCTTTCTCTTTTTGATTTCCGCAACCGCTTCTTGTTGTTGCTTTTCGTTGAACTTATAGAAGAAGAGCGGGATGACAGTCAGGAAGAAACTGATTGCCGCAATGCCGACAAGCATGAACCACATCGTGTCTTTTCCGGCAGGTGTAACCGCACTTGCGTTTCCTGCTTCGACGCCGGCCATGTAATATGCCAAAACGCCCACGAATGCGCCCACTGCCATACCGATTTTGTTGATGAGCGTTTGCATTGCAAAGCAAATACCTTCCGCTCTTTCACCGGTCTTGAGTTCGAGATATTCGACAGTGTCTCCGATCATCGCATAAGTGATGATGTTGCCGAAGCCCGACGGGATACCCGCTATAACGAGTGCGATGAGAAGAACAACCGTCGTTGCGGTGCCGGTATAATTGCCGCGGTCTGCCGCAATACCAACGATAAACGCCACGAGCATTGCCACGCCGCCGATGATGTGAGACCAAATGTACGTGTTCTTTTTGCCGAACTTCTTGGTGCACCAAGGCACGAGCAAGGACGCGATAAGTCCGCCCGGCACGATTGCCATCGTGAAGAGAGCGTACATCGACTCTCTGTTCATTATGTATTTTGCAAAGTAGAGACCGCCGGTGTACGTGAACAACATTCTTGCCGCACCGCCGATACCCGACAAAACGATGAGCATGAGCGGTTTGTTCTTGAAGAGCAATTTAAGGTTGTGTGCAAGCGAAGGCGGATTTTCCGTCGTAACATTTCTTTCTTTCGTGTTCTTGAAGCCAAGGAAGAAAAGCGGAATTGCGATAACGCAACAAACGACTGCGATGATGAAGTATGTCCATCTCAAATCGCCCATCATGCTTGCGCTTGCCGTTGCCTTCAATTCGAGAAGAGCCGCGCCGCTCTGATTGATGTCGATGTTTGCGCCTTGGAAGAGAGCAAGCACGTCTTGATACTTGTCCGCTTGAGACTGAATGAACGCGCCGACGTTTTCAATGCCCCTGAACATATCGAAGAACGCAGTGTTGCCTGCAACGACCTCCGAGCCGTTCATCGTGTTCATAAGGGTTTGAATTGCGGTGACCGTTGCATTGTCGGTTGCCGTGATTGCCTGAGTGATAATCGGGGTGAAAACGGTGATGATACCTGCGCCCGCCGTGCAGAACAAACGAGCAATCGTGAGCAAGTTGCCGCGACGATACGTATCGTTGCTCATCGCGGTTGAAAGTCCCCAATACGGAACATCCGCAACCGTGTATACCATACCCCAAATTATGTACATAACGGAAAGTGCCGCAAAACCGCCGTCGTTGTTCGGATACCACGGCAAGAAGCATATCGCCGTCATTGCGGCAATCGGGAATGCCATCCACTTCATGTACGGGCGGCATTTGCCCCACTTCGTACGCGTACGGTCAACGATAGACCCCATAATCGGGTCGTTGAGTGCGTCGTATACGCGCGCGGCTAACATAAGGATTGCCACCGCCAACGCATTGAAGCCGATTGCGTCCGTCATAAATACGGTTAGATACGATCCGATGATCGTGCAAATAAGGTTCTGACCAAAACCGCAAAGAGAATAACTTATGCCTTCTTTGGGTTGCATCTCGCCGTCGCCGGGAGTCGAGCCGAACAATTTGTGAACAAAGCCGTTGATCTTTTGCTTTGCTCCGACCTTTGCGGGTGCGGAATTTTCACTCATAATTTCACCACATATCCTTTATTTAGCATCAAAACTTCGACACTATGTATTTATTCTATCAACTTTTACCGCAACAATCAACCATAAATTCCATTTCTTAAAACTTTTTAAGCATACAATATGTACAATTGTGTCAAAAATGTTCACCGCTCAAAGCAAAATCGTGAAAAATGCTTGTATATCTTTAAAAAATGATGTAATATATTCAAGCAATCGAGCGGATTTATCCATTCATCTTCAAGATTGTTCGTTGTATTTCACTGCCGCAACCTAAACATCGATCTAAATACTACAACGGGGGCATGGCGCAGTTGGTAGCGCGTTTGAATGGCATTCAAAAGGCCAGGGGTTCGAATCCCCTTGTCTCCACCAAAAAATATCATACATTTTGTATGATATTTTTTTTATGTGGGATAGGGGATTCTCCACGATTTCATCGTGGTGTTGCTTTGCAACATGAACCCCTGCGGGCTGATGACAAACGAAGAGAGACACAAGCGCGTAAGCATTTGCGGATATCGAGTGCAGTCTCATAGCCAACAAATCAGACACGAAGTGTCCGCGAAAGGCGCAGTGCAACGCACGATTTGTTGAGCGTAGACGCTCCGAGAAGTGAACAAATTCACTCTCTTCACTATTACGGAAGCGTCCAAGGTACACTTCCTACGAATCCCCTTGTCTCCACCAAAAAATATCATACAAAATGTATGATATTTTTTTTTATGCAAAGACAAGGGTATCTTACGAACGCAGTCGGTCGTTTACTTATAAGATTTCTCTTATGATCGATGATAGATTGTTCATACATCACCCAGAAAAAATGATGTTTTCATAAGTGCTGCATTGGCTGTTTGTTGTTTTGCCGATGCTCATTGTCCCACCGACTATATATTGGCTTCAACGCATTTTGTAAAAGTTCGTGTAAATTCCGTTATGTGAGGAGTCTGCATTTTCAATAAACAGTTTGAATTTGTATTCATTAGAATCGGTGTCGAATTCATAGCGAATTTCAAAAATCCAAACCGACCCTTTCGCAAAATAGCCGTTATCCAAAGTTTTGTTTCTGATGTAATAGAACTTGTACAATTTGCTCGGATTATCGTCGAAATAGTTGGACAAATCAACCTTTTGTTCAATGATATACCAATTTTCGTTTGTATCCATGCTGTATTTTTCAATTCTAGGTTTTCCGAACGCACCGTCATAATGCGTTTTCAAATACGAAAAATATGTTTCTGCATTCGCATTGAACGTCTCTTCATCCGAACAACCTTGCGAAAACGAATATCCGTCGTTATACCAAGCATCGCTTGTATTCATCTCCCCCGACAGCCCTGTCGGCGCCGTCAATCCTGCAAGCCCTTTTGCCGACAGTTCTTCTTCGGTAAACCATTTCGTGTTGTCGTGGAGCGGTTTTGGAGTTTCTCCGCCACCATCGCCATTTCCGCACGCAACCAAACCGACGCAGGTTATCGCTAAAAGCACCGCACAAATAATCATTGAGAATCTCTTCTTAAACATAGGATTTATGACCTCCAAAAATGTTATCTTAATATTATTCTTCTTGCCCATCACTATTTATCGAGCAATTCGTTTATAATTCGCCCACCATAGAACACCTAGAATTCAAGTATTCTTTTAATGAGCATATCATATGCTGCTTGAATGCATTTTGCAAGCGTTATGACAAATTATTATGTTGTTTTGGATTACTTTTCATTCCACATCCAATTCTAATGTGGAGCTTTTCTCGATTTTTCTATTGTAGTGAAAATATAGCACTTGGATTTGATATTAAAAGTGTCATTTGAGCACTTACTGATTTATTTTTGTTGAATTTGAAGCCATTTAGCGCGGTTGAAAAACGGCAATATTGAGATGAAGAGCAAGGAAAAACCGCCCACACAGACGGGAGCGTACTTTGTCGTACGTGACCGTTTGTGTGGACGGTTTTGACACAGCTATTCGCTCAATAGTGGCGTTTTTTAGTACATGGAGTCCATTCCTGCCCCCGCCGGATTTACCGCTGCCGGTTCCTTGATGTCGGTGACAAGGCTTTCGGTGGTGAGCAACGTGGACGCGACGGACGCGGCGTTCTGGAGTGCGCTGCGCGTAACTTTGGTCGGGTCGAGAATACCTGCCTTGACCATATCGCAATATACTTCACGTTGTGCGTCGAAGCCGTAGTTTGCTTTCTTTGAAGAGATGATGGTGTTTGCAACTATGCCGCCGTCGATACCTGCGTTTGCCGCAATCTGACGAACGGGGGCTTCGAGAGCGCGAATGACGATTTTAGCACCGGTTGCTTCGTCGCCTTCGAGTTTTGCACAAGCCTTCTTCACTGCGGGGATTACGGACAAAAGAGCCGTTCCGCCGCCTGCGACAATACCTTCTTCAACAGCCGCACGAGTTGCGTTGAGAGCGTCTTCGATGCGGAGTTTCTTCTCTTTCATTTCGACTTCGGTTGCAGCGCCGACGCCGATGACTGCTACGCCGCCTGCGAGTTTCGCAACGCGTTCCTGAAGTTTCTCTTTGTCGTAATCGGACGTGGATTCGGCAATCTGAGCACGAATTGACGCAACTCTTGCCGCGATATCTTCTTGTCTGCCGAAACCGCCGACGATTGTGGTGTTGTCCTTGTCAACGCGCACTGACTTTGCCCTGCCGAGCATATCGAGCGTGACGTCTTTGAGTTCGTATCCGAGATCGCTCGAGATATAAGTGCCACCGGTGAGAATTGCAATATCTTCAAGATACGCCTTTCTTCTGTCGCCAAAACCGGGGGCTTTAACCGCAACGACGTTGAACACGCCTTTGAGCTTGTTGACGATGATTGTCGTGAGCGCTTCGCCTTCGATATCGTCCGAAATGATAAGGAGTTTCAAGCCGTTCTTGAGCACTTGTTCGAGAAGCGGAAGAATTTCCTGAATATTGCTTATCTTCTTATCCGTGATGAGAATGACAGGATTATCGAGTTCTGCACTCATCTTGTCGGTGTTGGTGACAAGATACGGAGAAACGTAACCGCGATCGAATTGCATGCCTTCCACAACGTTGAGTTCGGTGGTCATTTGCTTGCCTTCTTCGATGGTGATGACGCCGTCTTTGCCGACTTTTTCCATTGCGTCGGAAATGAGTTGACCTATCTTTTCGTCGCTTGCGGAAATCGAAGCGACCTGTGCGATTGCGGTTTTGTCTTCAACGTCCTTGCTGATCTTTTTGAGCTCTTCGACGGCTTGCTCTGTTGCGTACATAATGCCGCGTTTGAGAACCATGGGGTTTGCGCCTGCCGCAACGTTCTTCAAGCCTTCCTTGACGATTGCCTGAGCAAGCACGGACGCTGTTGTCGTGCCGTCGCCTGCGACGTCGTTGGTCTTGGTTGCGACTTCTCTGATGATTTGCGCACCCATATTCTCAAACGGATCTGCAAGAACGACGTCCTTTGCAATGGTCACACCGTCGTTTGTGATGAGCGGCGCACCGTACGGACGGTCAAGTACTACGTTTCTGCCCTTCGGGCCGAGTGTGATTTTAACTGTATTTGCCAATGCGTCGACGCCTGCTTCGAGAGCCTTTCTTGCGTCGTCGCCGTATTTGAATTGCTTTGCCATAATCAAAATCTCCTTATTCTACGATTGCGAGAATGTCTGCCTGACGGACGATTACGACTTCTTCTCCGTCAATTTTGAATTCACTGCCTGCGTACTTGCTGTAAAGCACGGTATCGCCGACTTTGACTTGCATCTTTACGTCCACGCCGTCAACGTTTCCGCCGGGGCCCACCGCAAGCACTTTTGCAAGTTGCGGTTTTTCTTTTGCCGCGCCCGGAAGAACGATTCCGCTCGCGGTCTTTTCGTTCGTTTCGATCGCCTTGATGACGACTTTGTCAAACAACGGTTTTATTGCCATATAACGCCTCCGTATATGTGTTTCTTATTATCGTTTAGCACTCTTCGCGCTTGATTGCTAACAGTTTATACCAACGGTTGCCAATTGTCAATATATTATGCAAGTTTTTTTGAAAAAATTATGCCGATTTTCAAAAGTTGTCGTTGAATATTGTATATTTTTGTGCTAATATCATTTATATAAATTTTATACGCGCACAAGGAGAGAGTATGAACAACTGGGACAAAAGATTTATGGACATGGCGGAACTCGTTTCCACGTGGACTAGTTGCGCAAGACAAGGACGCGCAATCGGCGCGATTATCGTCAAGGACAAACGAATTCTCACCACCGGATACAACGGTGCGCCTGCAGGCATACTCAATTGCCGCGACAAAGGATATTGCATGCGCGATCAGCTTGGCATAAAGAGCGGCACGTGCGCCGAAAAATGCTACGCCGTACATGCAGAGCAAAACGCAATCGTGCAAGCGGCAAAGCTCGGGATTTCGGTTGACGGAGCAACGCTTTATTGCACGCATCAACCCTGCACTATCTGCACGCGCCTTATCATCAACAGCGGCATCGTGCGAGTGGTGTATAAACATCCTTATCCGGACGATTTCTCTATGGAACTTTTCAACGAAGCAGGCATTTCGGTGGAGAAATTTGAAGAATAAAGTTCGGATTGCCTATAAAGGCAAAAATAATACGATAAAAAACCACCGAATAATTCGGTGGTTTTTTACTACAATCATAACCACGCGTGAAACGCTAGGTATACACCAGCTCTTCAAGGGCATGTTACCCGCTAGATGTAGACGTATTGAATCGTTCTCCAACCGCTTACTTTTCACAGGCAGCCACTCAAGCGTCTGTCTTTTTTCTGTTAAACCTTTTCGCCCGTAAACAAGTCCAAATATCCGTTTATGCTTATTTTGTCGCTCATTATATCTTCTAGCAGTTGGTTTCGAACGTACTCGGCAATCTTTGTCTCGTTATCGTGAAAAATATCGATGACTATTGCAATTTTCATGTTTATATTCTCTCCTTATTCGTGCGCAATATTTCTATATTTTCAAATCCCGAAACAAAATCGCGCATTTTTTTGTCAATGTGGAATAAATCTAAAAAAGATTTTAAGTTTTATGTTTGACTTATTCCACTCGTGTGTATTATAATTCACTTATGTAACAAAGGCAAAGATTCGAAATTGATTTTTTGCAGCATAATGAAACTATTTTTCGGTTTTTGTTTATTGTTTTATTAAACACAGAATCGACATACATAGGAGTTAACAATGCAAGAAGAAAAGAAACAGGACAGACGCATCGTCAAGACGAAAAAATCCATATATCGCGCATTTGCGCAACTTTTGCTCGAAAAAGACATCAACGACATCACCATAAAAGACGTCGCGGACCGTGCCGACATCAACAGAAAGACTTTCTACAACTACTACGGCGGGATTTATGACCTTACAGGCGAAATCGAAAACAAAATCCTTGAAAAATTCGAGAATGCAATAAAAGACTTAGACGTTAACGAACTTCTGCACGACCCCAACGAGTTTTTCAACAAACTCACCGACATCATCAATTCGGACATCGATTTTTACGGACATCTCATGCGCATAGAAAGCAATTCAAGCCTTGTCGTAAAACTTGTCACGTCCATGAAAAACAAATTCAAAGAAATCATCACGCCAAAAACCGCGCTCGATGAACAAACTCTCGACATTGTTCTCGACTATGTCACTTCGGGCATGATGACCGTATATCAACACTGGTTCAATTCAGACCGCTCACAACCTGTGGAATCGATCTCTCGTGCAGTCAGCACTCTCACCTTCCGTGGCATCAACGGATTGCTCGAAACCGCCAAAAGCGCGGAATAATCCGCTCAACAAAAGCACACAAAACCGCATCACTAAAAAACAAATCGGCACTTTTGTGCAAACGGTTGACAAAAACATGCAATAACACTATAATATCAATGCTTAAAAGATGACGCAAGTCGTCTTGGCTAAATGTAGCATTAGCCCAGCTGGATAGAGCGTCTGGCTACGGACCAGAAGGTCAGGGGTTCGAATCCCTTATGCTACGCCAAGAACAAATAATACGAACTCACAAACCGAGTTCGTATTATTTTTTACAAAAAATTTCTTTGCAACCAGGCTCTATCTATAAAATTCACGACAATTATTACTTCGAATTTTATTCTTGAGGTATAACCCCTTTTATATCGCTGTCATGATAAAATTCAACATAGTTATATTCCAAGTTAAATTTCAAGTCTTTATTTTCAAAAATAATGACTTGATTTTGAGCATCTGTTTTAACTATGTTTTCTATCATTTTTTGTTCCATATAAGAATCTATATATTCAGATTCGTTTGTTTTTTTTCGTTCTTTTAAAGAAACAAGGGGCGAATCAATGATAACGAACCCTGGGTGCATATAATCATAATTTATGCAATACCTCATTAAACTTATTGTCATCGCCGCCATAATAAACGCACGGTATCCTTTGCCCCATGTTTTTCTAAATTTAGAATTGATGGATAAATCTAAAGTTTTTGCATCAAAATGTAATTCAGATATATTTGGAAATCCCCAATCCGTTAATGTCTTTAGGATTATGCTACAATAGTTATCGTATTTTTCCTTATTGACTGCTATGCTTAGATTTTCCTTTTTTATATTGTCATTTTTACTATATTCCTCTATGCTGGTTATAACTGATTGTAATTGTTTATTTAATGACTCGAGATTATACCGCATTTCGTCAAGTTCTCGCATTTTTGCCATGCTGTCGTTAATCAATTCCAATTCCTCTTGTTTTTTGTCGATTGTGTTTTCCAAGCATTGTATTTCTTGCTGTAAATTCTTTCTTTTAAGTGAATTCTCGTGCAATCTATTATCAATATCTTCAATAGAACAAGAGATTTCACATTGCTTCTTAAGCAAGTCTTCTTTATTAGTATTCCATACGGTATACAAAATTTCTATATCAGAATCGTTTAAAGCTTTTGGCTCAATCGTTTGCTTGCAAAACGGGCAAGCTATATGCGGGAGTTGTGAAACGAAATCTTGATAACAAGATATAGCTTGCAATTTTTGCAATTCTTCCGCATAGTATTCTTTTAAGCTCGTAAATTCCTTTGTTTTTGCAGAATCTTCAAGGCATAATTTGTTCAGTTCATCCAATTCTTTGGCCTTTCCCGTTAGGATATTATTTAAATTATATATAGATTCACGACATAATTGAATGGATTGTATTGCAGATTGGAGGGAACAGTCTTCGGTAAGTGATTTAAAGCGTGCATCCTCTTTAATTTTTTGTATAGACTGTTCAATTTCGTTCTTCTTTCCCTTTAAATACAGAACTACGCCTTGTCTACTTATTATTTCATTTTGTCTATTCGATTCTTGTGTAGCTTTTGAATCATCTTCTTGCGTAATAACGTATTTTAATACGGAACATCTGGCTGTTTGTTCTACATACTGGATAGATTGAAACGCAGATGATTCTGCTATTATATCCGTCTCAGATACTAAGCATAAATGTACAATATCTCTAAACGAAAGGGTTCTGTTTTCTCCTTTTTTTCTGTTGATAATTATATTGTCAGTTTTTCCCAATAGTTTACTGAGTAAAAATTTCGATAAATTATTATTGTTTTGAGGATTGTGTTTACATGGTAGATATAGTTCTTTATTCTCAAATAAAATTTTAATTCTTTTCTCGCCAATATTTCGTTGTAATATGTACTTTTCGTTACCAATATATAATTCCAAGGTTATCAAAGTATAGCCTTGTGCTTCAACAATATTTTTGGGTTGGCTATCTTTTCCCAACATATAATCAATACACTGAAAAGCATAAGTCTTGCCAGTATCAGAGTCTCCCGTTATTACGTTTAAACCCTTTTTGAAAGATAAACACGCATCTTTTTTGCCTGGTCCAGATATGGTAAGTTTACTCAAAAACATTCTTTCCATTTATAAATCCCCCTTGTTATTCGATTGCTATATTACCTGTTTTAGCTTTACATTGCAGACAAAAATACTTTCCAAACGGGGAAAGCCTATATAATAGCGGACCGTGCTTTGACGAAGATACGACCACGAGACCATATGCCACCAACTGCAACAAGGATTGTTCTATTGTTTTTTCCGCTATCGCATAATGTAGCGCATCCTTAATTTCTGAGATATTTCTTTCCTTCGGTTCTTCATATAAATTATATAGAAGAAGTATTTGTGTATAGAGCTCTTTTTGATGAGTTATTATTTTTTGCTTGTCCATAAAATTTCCTCTCTTTCATTTGCCAAATGATGGCATATTCCTTGACGATCTTGTGGATGCACCAAGTCGTATTTCACCAATAAATTATGAGATAACTCAATCCCTGCAACGCTTGAAAGAACCGTGTTCATCTTTTCATATCCATTAGGAAAATCTTTTTCTAAGAAGTCATATATTCCATAGAACACATCATTTTGTAAGTCGTTGTAATAATCGTCAATTAGCAAATGCGTTCGCGCAAAAATTTTTAAATTTTCTGCAGAGTAAAATCTTTCCCTTTGAATCTTTATTGATTGTATATATTTAGGGTAATTTGTTTTTACGTCTGCAATGCTTTTTATTTCAACGCCTTCTTTTTCGGATATGGCTTGCAATATTTTCGTTATATATGTCATCTCATTGGTCTGCGTTTGATGGGGAACATCTATATGTCTATTTCGAGAAACAGTTAGCCCTCCGCCAAAGCGAAAAGCATAAAATGCCGTCTTTTGATGTTCTGACACTATTTCAAGCATGGTTTTTGTTTTAATGATACTAAAATTAAAAGTCTTTATATACTCTTCTAACTCATGTGTTAGATTTATAGGGGTAGACGTAATACGCAAGCGACAGTATTTATCCCAATTTTTTATTATTTCGATTTTTATCTTATTTGGCTCGTTAATTAGGTCACTTAATTTGGCACCAATATCTTGCGGTGCCAAAATATAATACTCGCATGGACATGGTATTTCTTTTGAAAAAGTATAAAAAAGCAACTTTCCAAATTCATGATACATATCTGCGGGCGTTAGAGGGTGATCGTAATGTTTACATTGGTAATAATGATACTTTCCATCTGAATCCAATGCAATTACATCGCGACCTTTATCTCCTGGTCCGCCAAATCCTCTTACTTGATATCTGTCCTTTAATGATACGACCCATTCGCGAATAAATAATTCAAATTCTTTGTCATCATATGATTTTATCCTTTCATATGGAACTCTAGTGTCTCCATCATTATTTTTTATCTCAATTTTTTCAGGAGCAGGAAATACTTCCAAATCAAAGAATGACATCATTTCACCTCGATAAAAATGGATTTTATTATTAGTAAGCACACCGTATTCCCCGCTTGCTTGTATTGCTCTCTCTCGGGAACGTCAAGTGGAAACGAGAAGTTTTTCGGAAAACCTTGTAAAGCAAGGCATTCCATCGGCGTGATATTGCGTATACCGAAATTATCCTTTATAATCGGCACACGGTCGTAATACGTTCCCATATTCGCTTTGAGCGTAAACGATATACCGTTTTTGCTCGATTGAATACCGTAATCCGCAAATCGATACAACTGCTTTCCGTCGGCAATATATCGACTTAAACGTTGATACTTTGCCGAATCGGGCGAATAGTAATATTTATCGTCTGCTTTTACGTTTACATGGATAATATCGGTTATTCGCTTTTCGAGCGGAACTTTTTTCGGAAATGCGAATTTTTCGCAGGCAATTCTGTCCGAAAAAGCAACGATATACGTTCTCGTTCTGTGTTGCGGAATGCCATAATCGCAAGCATCCGCAATCAGATAGCGAATAAAATATCCGCGCTCCGCAAGTTCGTTATGAATAACGTTAAACGTTTTACCGTGGTCGTGTTCCGTAAGATTTGCCACATTCTCCAAAAATACGATAGAAGGATGTTTCGCATCGATTACTTTTCCGATTTCGAAGAACAAATTTCCGCGTTCATCCGAAAAGCCTTTTTGTCTTCCGCAAACCGAAAACGGTTGGCAAGGAAACCCTGCCGCAAGTATATCGAAATCGGGAATATCGTTTTTATCGATCGTGCGAATATCGCCTTCGACCAAAACCGTATCGGGAAAATTGTGCCGATAGGTTATACAGGCATACTTATCGATATCGTTAGCCCATACGATTTCATGCCCGGCTTGCGTAAAGGCAAGGTCTATTCCGCCGATTCCGCAAAACAAACTGCATACTCGCATTATTTTTTCAATTTAAATCTGAATTGCAGGGCAAATTTCAGATAGTATTTGCCGTCGTCTTTTTTGTAAATCGACATATAATCGTGACGACTGCAAGACGGTGCTTCGAACTTCAATTTGTCCACAAGGAAATCCTTGAATTCGTCGGCAATGCAGGAGTGGAAAGCAACGACGTCGCCATCGCGCTTAACAACGATATATCCGCCGCTCACATCGGATTTGCCGTTCCACGATTTGGAAAAACGCAAGCCCGTGAACATAGAATACAAAAGATTTGCTATTTTCAGATGGTATGTCTCGTGTAGCTCGCCGAAAGAATACCCTGCGGGATCGGATTCGGCAAGATGTTTAATCGCTTCGTCAAGAGAAGTATCCGTTCCCGATTTGTCGTAGTAGTAATATTTCAACATCTCCGCAACAACGGCAGGAGTTTCCAAACCGCCGCAACGTATCAAATTTTGTCTTGCGGTTTCCTTTACGGGATTTACGAATTTTACACCGATGCCAGAGGACTTCAAATAATTCATACGGCTGCCGGTTGCCACGTCGTGACAGACTACGCCTTTACGCATCACTTCGTTAAATAACGAATTAAATTCGTTCATTACATCGTCATTTATATTTCCGACCAATTCGTACTCGAAATTAGTATTATCTCCGCTTGCGTTGAATAGCGTCGATGCGGCATCGATATCCGATTTACAGGAAAAGCCCATTATTTGACTTACGCCGGAGCGATAATCTATCGTATCGAGAACGATATCTTTCGTGCCGCCGAAATAATCGTTTTTCTTTTGTGCGGGAGCCGATATATTGTGAATGAAAATCGATTCGAGAAACTCTCTGATTTCGTCGTCGGTAAAAGTAGTATTGCCCTTATTTTCGGTTATCATTTTCCAAACGCGTGCGGCTTTTTCCGTAAACAATGAAGAATCCAAAGCCATTACGGTTTCGCCGTTAAGCGTGATAACCACTTTATCGCCCGTAAAATAACGATATTCTTTACCCGCAACTTCTTCGCGAATAATACTGACTATATTTAAGAACACGTCTTTCAGTTTATTCATATCTTTGTCTGCGACGTAAACCTTTCTGTCGGACATCAATTTGAAGAAAATGTACATTTCGGACCATTCGCCCTTATTTTTTCCTTTAATCTCTGCCATTTTTATTGAGTACCTCTTTGATTTTTTCCGCTATTGCTTGTATTACGGGAACCGTTACGCTGTTTCCGAATTGTTTGTAAAGGTGAACGTCCGCCAAAACGAGTTTGTAATCGTCCGGAAAACCTTGCAGTCTTGCCCATTCTCTCGGAGTCATTTTTCGGATGCCGTCTTTATTGATTTCCCCTTTAATATGGGTGGTAGGCGTTAAATTCGTCTGTCTTTTGTCTATAATCAAATTTCTTTCTCTGCCCATACCGCCGCAAACTATTGCGCCCGATACGTCGTCGAGATCTCGAATTTCGTATCCGAATCCGTGACCTTTCGCCGCGTGACGTTCTTTATGTCTGATAAGAGTGTTCATATAGCATGTGCTGAGATAATATTTCGCGGGAACGGGATTTTCTTCCATAATATCGCGAATATGTTTTGTGTCGTCGGTTTTCGCGGGGAAGATAAATTCTTTCGGCGCAATATCGTTTCTGAATGCAACGATATAAATACGTTCTCTGTTTTGCGGAACGCCGAAATTACGGCTGTTTAATATTTGCTCAAACGGAGTATAACCGATTTCTTTAAGCGTTTCGGTAATAATTTCGAATGTTCTTCCTTTGTCGTGTATCGTCAAACCTTTTACGTTTTCGCAGAAAATTACTTTCGGCTGCTTTTCGGCACAAATTCTCGCCACGTCGAAAAACAATGTGCCGCGCGACATTCCTTTGTAATCGTCCTTAAATCCTTTGCGTTGTCCGGCAAGACTGAATGCTTGGCAAGGGAACCCCGCAAGACAAATATCGAAGTCGGGAATATCCGTTTCCTTTATTTTAGTTATATCGCCGGCGATTTCGAAATCGTCGTGGAAATTCGCCTTATAAGTTTTTTGAGCGTATTCGTCCCATTCGCTGACGAATACCGTTTTCAATTCGTCGCCGAAGGCATTTTCGAACCCGAGCCGAATGCCGCCGATACCTGCGAATAAATCAATACTTTTTAACATCTTTTAATCTCCGTTACAGTTTAGAAAAGTACTCTTCGTCAATCTCGTAGTCTTTAACTTCTTTCAATCCAATTGAATATTCAGCCAGCATATCGATGAGCCCTTCGCCGTCGATCAAATCAATTTGTTGCTTACCGATATTTGCAGCCTCTTCCTTTGCGGCATTGGAATACGTCCCTGTCGTAACAAACAACCCTTTTTCGACATTCCTGGTAAGCGATCCTCGAAAATCTCTAATCTCAGGTGCGCCGACAGTACCTTGATAACGTTTGCATTGAAAAGCGATATTGAAACTAATCACTCCGTTTATTTTTAACTTTCCATAACCGTCGATGCCGCCGTCGCCTGTTCTTTTTGTAACCTCGACATCTGTAAACCCGCTTTCTCGTAGTATTCTTTGCGTAAGACGCTCAAATGCGAACGGATTCATTCCGACCAAAATTTCGTAAACTCTTTGTCGCCACGGTTTTATCTCCGCAGGAATATCGATTACCGAGTCTTGGTCGGTGTTATTTGTTTTCGATTTATCAATTTTAGCATTACGACCGGATGCGTTTTTGCACTTTTCGATTTCGGCACCGCATACGCCTTCAACATTTGCAAATTCAGGAGAAATTACCCACACGCATCGAGCAGAGTTAATAATTGCACCGTAGTTTTTAAGAAGAGTGCGAGCCCAAGCCAATCTATAATCGATTTCACTAAAACTATCCCTTCCCGTATGTATAATTTCAAGGATGCTATCCGGCACATCAAGAATTTCATACACTTTCTTGTTTATCTCATCGTTGTGCCCCGATCCGCCTAGCTGTTTAATTGCTAAAAAGGTTGCTTCTATCAGTTCGGCATATCCAGGAACTTGGGTTAATTTGTTATTTTTCATATTCTTAACAATCTCCGTTTCACTGTTCGTTGTAAATATTCTCGATTTTATCTGCGCAATCGGAAAGGTGATTCTTTATATCGAAATCCCAAAAACGCAATACCGTCCAACCATCGTTTTGCAGTTGTTTCGTTACTTCTTTATCTCTCTCGATATTCCGTTCGATTTTCGGAATCCAAAAATCTCGATGCGATTTGAAATCGTTTTTTTGATTTTCCCAGTCGTATCCGTGCCACATTTTTCCGTCTACGAAAATCGCGATTTTCTTTCCTACAAATACGATGTCGGGTTTTCCGACTAATTTTTTATAGTTTTTCCTATATCGTAATCCGCGTTTCCATAGTTCGCTGCGTAACAATAATTCAGGTTTTGTGTCTTTACTTTTATTGCTACGCATATTTCGCGTAATTTCTTCTTGAGTTTTAGTCATTATCTATAACACACAATTGCTTTTTTTATTGCCAAACACATTTACCTTGCGTTCGGATGCAAGATTGTTTTCTAAATACTACAAATTTTGTTGTGATATTTGAAACAATCTCTAAAATACTAGAATATTTTTATTATGTCTAATATATTTTAGCATCATTGTCCCGAATAGTCAATATTTGCAGCGCAAGACGAAAGAAAACAATGTTTTCGGGCACTTAGGCGTATGCTTGTCTTTGAACAAGTCGGCTCGCTGCGCTCGCCGAGACAAGCATACGCCTTGTATAAAAACAAACCGCCTAAAAAGGCAAAATCGCAGCCGTGCGGAACGGGCCGTTCGCGCTAAACCGCTTGGCGAATCGGACCCGTTTTTCTCGCACATCGGCAATGCGATTTTTTGTCCTCTTTTTCATAGGCGGATTTTTTCTTTTTTTTATATCAAGCAGCGAATTTTGCTTTTGTCTTTTCGGCATCGGAATTCCCCCTTGGGTTTACCTTAATATGCGTTTTCCCATTTAAATTCCCACTCAACATTCATTTTTTTAACAAAAATTTCCCCTAAAGTTGGATTTTATGTGCTCACGCTCAAAAACGATTCTGTGCTAACTTAAAACTGTTCATAACACACAAAAGCCATTGCAACGCCATTCTCAAACCATTGCGCTGTCCTGCAAAACCGCACGAAGACCATTGAAACTAAACTTGCACCCATTTGTGCAAAACGTGTCGGCAATGATACGCTGTCGGTAGTTCATATTACAATAGTGTTCGAGCGGTGTTCGGTCACGATTTCAAACTCGTCCAAATTGCGCACAACGATGTTCTTGTTTGTTCATCCGTTCGCGTTTACGATGTGTATTGTTCACAACACGTAAAAGTGTAGCGAGTAAGGATAAGTCTTGATAGAGTATGGGCAAGTCTTGGCAAAGTACGGCTGAGTCTTGAAATTGGGCGGATAGTCTAGAAAGATGACTGCTTTTGTCTGTGTACAACGCCCATTCAACTGTGTTATGAATAAAACCGCAAGGTCGAGAAAAAGAGGTAAAGTCTATGTAGCAACCAAGTCCGTGAAAGTTAAATTACGCCGTTATCTCCTTTCTCCGTCCTTGCAAAAAATACTAAAAAGGAGGTAATGCCATTGAAGAAAAAACAAGTCCAACTCAAAGTAACAACCGTCGGTGAACCGAATATCGAAGCGATGAGCGAGAGCGAACAAAAGGCGTTCTTCGTTTCAATGCTCATGCGGATTTTGGAAAAACGCCGTCAGCAACTGGAAGAGCAATCTTCCGTCAATGCGCAAAAAGAGAATGCCGTTCCCCGAGTGTAAAGTCTATTCGGACGGGAGCCACTTTATCGCAATACCGCATACGACAAGACCTAAACGAAAAGCGAAATCGCTTGAAAACATAAGCGGAGGTAATACGGAAAATGTAGAAGAAATCAAAGCCGAAACGAAACAACCCAAAAGCCCCAAAACGTTGTTTGAAGAAGCATACAAAGAGAGCTCAAAACTACCAAAAAAGCAGCGCAAAAAATTTATACAAAATCAATTAGAACCGTATTTTGAAAACCCTCAATCCGCACAAGATTTTGTGGATGTCAACATAGAGCGAAAAAGGACAAATTCCATAGTCAGAAAAGTAAGGCTTATGCGCAAAGTGAACCTGCAAGAATGGAACTATTTTTGCACGTTTACATACGATTCTGCCTTGTATACGGAAGAAACCTTTCGCAAGAAATTAAGCAACTGTTTCAAGCATTTATCATCTCGCAAAGGTTGGAAGTATATAGGCGTTTGGGAGCGTTCGCCAATAAAACAACGCTTACACTTTCACGGCATATTTTACATACCCGAAAACGGTATGATCGGCACACTCGAAAAAGTAAGAGATTTCAGTACCAAAACGCACAAAATGCAGTTTAGTTATATAAACTCACACTTTAAGTCTTTGTTCGGTAGAAACGACTTCAAACCGCTATGCACAAAACAAGACGTATATTTGTCCGTCGGATACATCGTGAAATACCTTGAAAAGTCCGGTGAAAAGATAGTATATTCGCGTGGATTACCGATGTATTTCAAGTCCGATATTATGGACGACGACGTTGCGTGCAGGATAGGCATCAAAGATAGAAAACTACTACTTTTCGACAATTTCACTTGCGTTACGGACGGTGAAATCATAGGCGAAGTGAGTCCGCAAACAATAAGTCAAATGCCAAAGGCAAACTGACGATTTTTTATCGTCTTTCGCGATGGGAGCGTAAACGAAAACTGCGGTTTGTCAAGGGTAAAATGTATGCTTGAAGCCCCCTTGACAAACCAATAAAACCGCTATGATATAGACAATATCGTTTCCGTTTTTCTCTCTCTCGTCGAAAGACAAATCAATCGTAAAAAGGAGAAAGAAAAACAATATGAAAACAGCAGCAATATACGCAAGATACTCTTGCGAAAATCAAACGGAACAGTCTATCGAAGGACAGTTGAGAGTGTGTCAGGAATACGCCGCAAGCCTTGGCATACTCATAGTTGAAATGTACATAGACAGAGCGATGTCCGGTACGAACGACAATCGTGCGGCATTTCAGCAAATGCTAAAAGATAGCGGCAAAAAGCAATTTCAGTACGTAATTGTTTATAAATTAGACCGATTCGCGCGCAACAAGGTCGAGTCTGTCATCAATAAAAAGACGTTGCAAGACAACGGCGTCGCGCTTTTGTCGGCAATGGAACGTATTACGGATACGCCCGAAGGACGAATGATGGAAACGATACTCGAAGGCTTCAATCAATACTTCTCGGAAGAACTCACGCAAAAGGTGAATCGCGGACTTCGGGAAAGTTGGCTCAAAGGCAACGCAACGGGCGGACACAGTGTTTTCGGATACGATATTATAGATAAAAAATATGTTCCCCACCCCATAGAATCGCCGCTCGTCGTAGAGATGTTCACCAAGTGCGCACAAGGCTATACCGCAAACGCAATAGAAAAATATTTCAAAGAATGCGGATATAGGAATCGCGACGGGCAAACGATTAGTTTGGCAGTGATATACAGAGCTTTAAGCAATCAGAAATATACCGGCACTGTGGAACGGCAAGGCGTGAAATACGACAACATTTTTCCGCGTCTTATTTCGGATGAAATATGGAATATAGTTAGCAAAATACACGAGGAAAACAAACATGCGCCAAGTCGCAAAAAAGAAGTGTTTAATTACTTACTTTCAGGAAAGCTCATCTGTGGCGACTGCAATCAAAAGATGGTCGGTATTAGCGGAACATCGAAAACGGGCGACACGCATTATTACTACTCATGCTTATCGCGGACTAGAAAAAAGATAAACTGCAATAGTAAACCGATTCAGAAAAAACTTATAGAAGATTTGGTGATTGAAATCACAACAAAAGTAATTGCCACCGAATCTAATATAAACATGCTTGCACAAAAAATATCGTCTGCTCACAAATCAACATGCGAGGATAATTCAAAACTCAAAATGCTTGAAAAAAGCCGTGCGGAAGCAGTTAGATCCCAAAATAATATCATCAAAGCAATAGAGCAAGGAATAATCACTTCCGCAACGAAAAACAGGCTAAATGAACTTGAAACACTAATAACGCAATGCGATTTCGATATACAGCAAGAAAAAGCAAAAACAGAATCTTTCTTGACGGTTGAACAAGTCAAAGAGTATTTACATGAATTTGTAAATGCAGACACTACCGACTTAAACGTTAGAAAACTCATTATAAATACGTTTGTGCGCGATGTTATTTTATACAATGATAATATCGTCATCACATACAATTTCAAAGATGTCGCAGGCGTCCCACAAGTAACCAAAGAATATGTAAAAGACATAGAACAGCAGATAGAATCAGCGGATCCGTCCGCTGTTTCTTTTATTAAGAGTTCGTACATTTCTCTTGCTATGACGCCAAATAAAACGCAAGTTGAATTTTTGACTTGCGTTTTATTTTGCTTTTTTAGGGATTCGAACGGGCGGATGGCAAACAATCCTGTGAATTGTTTGCCCGCCCCGGCGTGATAGCGCAGACCAATAAAAGGCTGTTCGAGGTCGGTTTGTTCGTGCTTATGACGTGCGTGCAAACCGCATAGGTCAAGCGGAGCGAATCCCGTCCTTGTTTTTTGGTGTCTGCACATCACGCGCCCTGCCCCGCGGTCAGGCTGCGCGCGATTGACCTTTGGTAACAATCGCTGATGGACGAATCCTTATGCTACGCCAAGAACAAATAATACGAACTCACAAAACGAGTTCGTATTATTTTTTACAAAAAATCTCTTTGTCTATGATATTTATGGCGACTGGTATCCCGAATTTTGACATCAAATTTTCCTTAATTTTTGACATCAGATTTGACATCAAATTTTCCTTATTTTGATGTCAAAACGCGGATTTTTCGAGCAGTAGCGAAAAATAAAAAACCGCTAAACTTCTACTGTTTAGTGGCTTTTTGTGGTGTAATATGACGGGACGCCTTTCGGCCGCAAAATAAAAATAACAGCTCGCGCTGTTATTTTGTGGTGCTATTTTGACGGGACGCCTTTCGGCCGCAAAATAAAAATAACAGCTCACGCTGTTATTTTTGTGGTGCGTCCTCAGGGACTCGAACCCTGGACCCACTGATTAAGAGTCAGTTGCTCTACCAACTGAGCTAAGGACGCATATCTCGGCGACAATTATGCTTATTGCGGTCTTCGTCGCTCCTTAGATATGTCGAACGAACCTTTCGGCTCGTTCTCTTTTCGCTTGCGCGTGGAGCGGGAGACGGTGTAGCCATCTTTGATGGCGACCTTGCGGAACGAACCCGCGCGGGTCTGCGCATACTGCGCTCTTCACTCCGTGAAGTCGAATCCCGTCAATATGATTTTCATCATTTCTCAAGTCTTCGTCTTCGATTTCTATTTATGCGCTTTTGTGTGGAGCGGGAGACGGGATTCGGACCCGCGACTTTCACCTTGGCAAGGTGACACTCTACCACTGAGTCACTCCCGCAAGCAACGATAACTATACCAAATAAATTGCCAAAATGCAACAATTTTTAGATATAAAAATCAAAAAATCATCGACTTTTTTCAAAAAGTCGTCTGTTTAGAGAGCCTTCGTGAAAAAATTGTGCTTTACATATTGGCAAATTGTGCTATAATAGTGAAGATTTGTGCGGATGTGGTGGAATTGGCAGACACGCAAGATTTAGGTTCTTGTGCGAGAGCGTGCAGGTTCAAGTCCTGTCATCCGCACCAAACAAGAATTAAACGAACCATTGGGGTTCGTTTTTCTTTATACTGCGGTGACGGACTTGCGACAATGTAGATTGCATTGTCGGCAAACTTTGTTTGCAACCTGCCCTTGTGCAGCTGACGCTTCACTGTAGCGAATAAATTCGCCCGTTTCGCTATTACGTTCGCTTTGCTCACTACAAGTCCTGTCATCCGCACCAAACGAGAATAAAACGAACCTTTTGTTGGTTCGTTTTTCTTTTTTTGCTTTGACAACAGACTTGCGACAAGGGCGTAAATAGCCGTCAAATGTACAAGTTCCTGCAAGCTTATTAGATTTTTTGTTAGAACAAGAAAGGTTGATTTTTATTTTTAGTGATTTCTAATATTATTCAAAAAGTATTGCGGTGACTATCATTTCGGCAATATCTTTTATATCTTCCTTGCAATCGTTATCAAGCCACGCCATAGATACATTAAATAGCATACCCGAATAAAGATATGGTGCGTATTTATTTTTATCGAGGTAATCATTTTCAAATGTAGCAGTAAAATTTTCATTTAGATAATCAAGATAAATATATTCCAAATGCGCCTTTCGGAGCAGTTTGAAAGGCTCTTTGTTTTGTTTGAAAAGCGTCAAAACATTTGTTACGACTTTAATATAATCTGCTTTACAGCGAGGATAAAGTCGTTGATTATATATAAACTCTTTTTTATTATGTTCAAAGTAATACAAAATAATATCTTCTTTGCGTTTAAAGTAACGATAAAACGTAGCTCTGCCTACGCCCGCTTTTTCCGCTATATCGGTAACGCTTATTTTTTCGTACTCATAAGACGACATCAATTTGAAAAGCGCTTGCACAATATAATACCTTGTATATTCTTCGGGTGCGTATTCCACGATACAAAAACTCCTTTTTTGTCTTATTTGCGCCGACACTTTCGGGCATAGTGTCTTATTGCCGATTTAAGCGGTTGATTTATTGCCGCATATAGCATATGATACACTTGTCTCACGGAAAAGTCAACCGAAACGCGCGTCGGAGTGGCAACGTAAGAAAAAATCAAAATAAAAGGAGCAAACAAAATGCAGGACAAAGATTTTGTGTCTTATGAATATAAGACCGTAACAGTAAAGGCTAACCAACAAACAAAAGCAATAGATATGTACGAAGCGTTTGGTTGGGAAATTACGGGTACCACGCCTACCGTAGTGGACGGGTTGACTATCTCGTTGAAACGCGATAGAAAACAAAAGCACAAACAGGAACTGACAAAACTCGAAAGACAAGCGGAAGATTTGTTTAATACTCTTGACGGTTTACAACGTGCAAAAACAATGGGCGCAAGCATTTTCGCTTACATTTTCGGCGTGTTTGCTACGCTTGTTCTCGGCGGCGGAATGTGCTTGTGTATGCTTATGCAAAGTAACATACCCGCATTTGTAGGCGGAATTATACTCGGCATCATCGGTATCGCGTTGTGCGCGGTAAACTACCCGATTTACAAAAAAATTGCCGTCAATAAAACAAAACAAGTTTTGCCCATAATCGACGACAACGAAGAAAAACTTGCCAACATTCTTGAAAAAGGAAACGATTTGTTGCACACCGATTTAATATAAAAATCTAACAACATCCAAAGGAAGGCCGATAATGAGAAAGCTTATTCGCAAATACAGAGAATTGTCGTTTGAACAAAAGACACTATACAAAACAATAATAGACTTGTGTTTTTCGACCGTTCTCGCTTGCGGAAAACTCGTTATCGGACTTTTTACAGACTATAATTTGATTAGTATCGCCGTTTACACATTCGGTATTTTAATTGCAAAATTAGAATGCGTACTCGGCATTAAAACAAATAAACGCACTTTTCAACAACGCAACATATTGATTGCGTTTTTTCTTTTTATTGCAAGCGTTTTTTATATCGGGTTTATGGTACAAATGTTTTTTATAGACCGCAAACTAAAAGATAACGGAATGATATATGTGCTGTTGCTTGCGTTCATTTCTTTTGTCGAACTCGGCTTTGCCATAGCGGGGCTTATCCGCACTAAAAACAAAGGACACTATTATCGCAATATAAAAATTATCAATTTTTGTGTTGCTTTAATCGCTATTTTAACAACGCAAATGTCTATTTTGAATATGCAGTCGGAAACAAATACGGTGAATATTGCAAACGCCTATTCGGGTATCGGTGTAGGTTGTTTTATTGCATTATGCGGCGTATATATTTTATTCGCACCGAAAATAAGCGTTATAAACCGCGAACACAATGTTTTTGTTCTTGAAAATCGAGAAAAAACAAATTGATAGACTTAAACGCAGAAGCGATAAATATCCGTTTGAGTTGGAGTTTCGTTCACGGATCGTATGTATATCGCGCTTCGGTATGCGGAGACGTAATTGACGGACATATAGAGCGCGAGCCGTCGCTGTGGAAACGCATGCATGTCTTTTGGAAAGTAATCTGCTGTATTCTATCTGAAATACTGCTATTCGTATGGATAATCAGTCGCCTACTATTCTTTTTACGCTCGATGAATTTGCCGAAGCGTTTGGAAATTAAAATGAACAATAACGGTTTTACACGGGTGGAAATTCCATCTTGTAACGACTTGATATTAGAAAATAAAACGTAAGTAGATTTTTATGAATGCAATCGAAATAACGGGATTAATCATACCATGAATATCAATTTAACACAGATCCTGTATTTGTAATCGACAGAGTATTCGCTGCAGATATGTTTAGCGATGGCAGAATATGGGAAAAGATTTCTAAGATTAAGAAATGCTAATAGCTAAATTATCAAAAATTAACGGCGTAGATCGAAAGACCTGCGCCGTTGTTTTATATTAACATTATTATTCTTTCGTTAAAGACGGCAATTTGCAAGGGCAAATTGGCGCAAACCGTTGAAAGACACGTCAAAATGTGGTAGTATATAAAAAATGAATATGAAAATACGGTTTGAAAAGTTGTAAACTGAGTAGATTTAGACATCGGGTTCTATTCCCGAGCAACCGCCATTGCCGTGTTTGACTTATTGCGAAACGATAATAGTATCGTCGTATTCTAAACTCTTCAACTGTTTTGTTTAGTCGCAGAAATGCCACGGAACAACGGCGATAGTTTAATCTCTTTGCAATACGTCAAACAGCAAGTCTTCCGTATTTTTGGTTATCGTTATGGCAGGAGCGAACCGTTTTGGCGTTGGCTTGTGCTATACGAAAAAGACGGTTGTGCGCTCTATGAGCGCATTTTTTGTTGCAAAAGATAACCTTTTTGGGCGGTACGAGAGAAAAACCGCGGTTTTATCCGCAAAAATACCGCCAAGGAGAAAAACAATGAAAAAACGCATTATAGCTATTGTATGCACACTCTTGGTCGCAATCATGCTTTTCACGCTCGTTGCGTGCGGAGAAGAGACGAAACCGACCTTCACACTGACAATCGACTTAGACGGCGACGTCACCGTCGCAACCGTCACGGAAGGCGAGAATTATACTTTGCCTACACCTGCCGAACGCGAAGGTTACGTGTTCGTCGGTTGGTACGAAGGAGAAAACCTTCTCGATTACACACTGACTCCGACAAAAGATATGACCATAGTCGGAAAATGGGAAAAATACGACGCTCTTGCGAACGAACTTAAAGAGTCTCTCAGCACTTATCTCGAAAGCGAAGCGTTTTCAAACTCGATTATAAACGCAAAAACAACGCAAGCGAGAGTTCCCCTTCTCTATCTTCGCTACGTCAAAGGCGATTTCTACACCGATGAAGTGGTGTTGCAATTCAAAAAATATCTCAATATGATTGACGGCGTCATCGAAGACGGCAAAATCAAAGACAACTTTTTTGCGAATTCCGCCGCAGGCAAACAAGGTTGGTACGGCATGCTCGACTTCATTTACAGTTGGAGCGCGATTTACAATCAATATCAGCAGTGGTGCGCAGAATCGGGCAACACCGACACGTCTTACGTGCTCTATTTCGGCGCAATCAAGTCGTATATCTCAAATATCGACACTTATCTCTCAAACAGCAACGTAAAATACACCTTCAAAGGCGAAGAAACCACTCAATCCAACCTTTATTATAAAGGATACAATGCAATCAACAATATATCGAATGCAAATTACCGTCTTAGTTACGACGATTTCGTAGAACTTCTCTCACTCGTCGCACAAGCAACGGGCAACACCGACGGACATGCGGTTTTCCTTGCCGAATACAAGAAAATCGACTTTACGACCATTGACGCAGCGTCAGACAAAAATACGCAATACGGCAAAATCAAGCCTACGATTATGGCTCTTTGGAAGAGTTGCTTGCCCGTAACTCAGGTTGCATTCGGATATTCTGCAATCAACGTGTCCGTTATCACGGCATACAATCTCGGTTTCGACCTTGAAACCACCGTTCCTTACTGCTCTAACTATATGCTTTCTTACTATGAAAAGGACGACGAAGGCAACTTCAAAAAGAACGGCGGCACTCCCAACTGGGTCGGTTTTTCCGGAAGACCGCTCGCAGGTTCCGTTTTCCGCACCAACGAAAAATACGACGTTAAGTTTGAAAAAACCATGCAAGGATACTTCCCTTTCACCGACGGCTGGAATCAACCGCTCGATGAGATGATCAACATGGACAGACTTTGCAACTACTACAACCACACGCTCACCACAAACGCAAACGTTGATCCGAGATACGGTCTTCTGTACGGATTTATGAACGGAATCGATATGGAGCACTACGTAAAAGAAGTGTATCACTCTCAAGTGTGCACGGGCGAAGATTGCAAATACCATATTGACGAACAAGACGGACAAGTTTACAATATAGTCACCATGTGGAGAGAAACGCTCAAAAAGGACGAAAACGGCAAATATGTCATCTCCAATAACGTTGACATGGCAGTCGCGATTGCGTATATCGCACACGTGTACGGAGTCGAAGCCCCCACTCCGCTCGGACTTTACAATGCGGCGCAAGCCTGCATAGACCTTGGTCTTTGATCAAAACAACGACAAAATAATATAACAAACATAGCCGCTTAGATTGCCGAAAACTTCGATTTTGGGCAATCGGCGGCAAGGTGTGATATGAACTCGAAAATCCTGAAAATCTTCACCGTGTTCGTGCTGCTTTTCACGCTCGTGGGACTGTTGTGCGCCTGCGACAAGGTGTGGGGCAACGACAAAACGACGGACGATCCCGGCTATCACGTCATTGACGGCAAAAGGCTGTCTTTCACCCTTGAATTTCGCGATACGGGCTCGAATACGGAAGTGAGCGAGGGTGACAAATACGCGCACTCCACTCTTGACGGCAAGCTGATAAAATCGTGGCAAATCGATTGCTACGGCAACACCGTGTATGAGTCTATCGTCAAATTCTTTGAAGATAAGGACGAAAGCATCACTTTCAGGCTTTCGCAACACAAGTTCTATATGTTTCACGATTTGACGCTCGAAGACGGCACGACGTACAATCTCGAAACCGTATACATCGCCGCCGACGGCAAATATGCCATGTGCGCTAATTTTCAGACGCTTTTCGGCGAAGACGGCACGGCGGGAACGGTTGACGATCTTAAGGTTTTGGTGTTAGTATATAAAGGATGGCTGTATTAAGGCAGGTTGAAAATAGTATGAAAAAAGAAATTTCGTTTTCCAAAATCGAAAGGCTCGCAAAGACAGGCGGCATACAGGGCTGGACGGCTATGTTTGCGCTGTTGGCGGTTATGTGCCTTGACCAATTCGTGTTGGAGATACCGTTTGAAAACGTGGTGTTCCCCATTCTCGTGGTGTGCGCCGCGTGTATGAGCCCCGCGAAAAACGCCGTGCTCGTTATTGCTTATTCTGTGATTTTCGAGATGAGTTGCATCGGCTGGTTTCCGAGCGAACTGCCCCGCGTTCAACTTTGGCTTTTTGAAGTGATAATCGGCTATTTCATGCCGCTTGCGTGCTACAAAGCATTCAACAGAAAACACGAAAATATGAGCGTAATCTCCTACGCCGCACTCGCCGCAATGGGCGAAATTCTCTACTTCTGGGTGTCTGTTGTGGCAACAGTGCTCATTTGGGGTTGGGACTTCGGCGCATACTTTGCAAGCGACATTCCCTTTGAAATCGCAGGCGCATTCGCAACGTTTGCATGCGCGCTCCCCGTGGCTTTCATCTACAAGCTCACAACCAGGGAAATCAATCTTTCAAGAGTCGGCAAAACGCTCCGTCCTCTTCTCGACCGCAAAGCAATGGCGATCTGATCTTGTATCGCTCAACAACGCAAATCACACAAAAAAGTCCGCATCTGCGGACTTTTTCTTTTGCCAAAACGCTATTCTAAATCAATCTTTTTTCTAAACTTGCACTTCGGATAATTTGAGCAACCGTAAAATTGTCCGTACTTTCCTTCTCTCAAGACAAGATTACCGCCACAATTCGGACAAACGCCGTTTTTAATCATCCAATGCTTTATTTTTACGTTTTGCTCGTGTTGTTCATCGCTCATTTTGCTTCTGCTCTTTTCAAGCTTATACGCAATATTCAATGCCTGACTTTCCGAAAACACTTCTTCACCGCTATTGAGTTTTCCCGTCAACTCTTCAATCGATATTACGTCATCCGCTCGCACTTTGCTTATGTCTGACTCGACAAAAACGACCAATGATTGTATCGGAGTGTTTGGCGGCAAAACTTTCTTCAAGGCACATACGTGGGTTTTGTTTTGCATAATCGGATTATAAAAAGTTTTTATTTCACTATGCTTGTACTGTTTCCATTCTCTTTGATCGCGCAAACCATAAATCGCGCCGGTGAAACACTTTGTTTCAATCACAAAAACACCGTGTTTGTTCACGACAATTTCGTCTATTTGATGCGACGAAGTGCCTTCTTCGATTATAAAATCGAAAAACGTATAACAACCAAATCGCGACTCGCCTATTGTTCTATTGACAAGATACTCTCCGCGTTTTCCGACGTCTTCAAAATCCCTACATCCCCAACGCCAATGCGGATTGTATCCAAAACGCATGGCTATCTCACACTCTTTTTTGTTTGCAAGCACTTTTTTGGCAATAAAAAAGGCTATTATAATCACCGCCGCTTGCACTCCGAAAATCAATATCAAAACTCTGTCTACGCTCATATTGCCCCCCATTTCACTCCTTAAAAGCGGCGATCTCGGATTTGGACGGCATGGCGGTCATAGAGCCGTTGCGGGAGATTTGGATGGCGCATGCGCGGGATGCAAAATCGAGAGCGTACGACATGCACGTCAAGTCAAGGCGCACCGTCTTCTGCGACAAAAGATAGAGTATCGAGCCGATGAAACAATCCCCTGCGCCCGTGGTGTTGACAACGTGTGTTTTGTACGCTTTTTGCGTGATTTTTGCAAGACTTCTGTCATAGCACACCGCGCCGTCAGCGCCCTTGGTGACGATCAAGATTTTGCAATCGAGCGCATTAGACATCAGGTTTTTTGCCTTTTCGTCTTCGCTATTGCCTTGTGACAACAAATCGAGTTCTTCGATTGAGACCTTGACTATGTCCGCAAACGGCAAAAATTCTTTTATCGCAATCACACATTCTTGAACGGTGTTCCAAAGTTTTTCTCTGACGTTCACGTCAAAAGAAACGAGCGCGCCGCTTTGCCGTGCAAGCGCAATGGCTTTTTCGTGCGCGAGTTTCGATTGTCCCATAAGCCCGAGCGAGCAAAAATGCAAAATATCGCCTGCCTCGAAATCGTCTTTCACGTCATCGGCGGTCAAATTCAAATCCGCCGTATTCTCTCTTTCAAAACAAAATTTTCTATCACCGTTCTCGTCTATATCCACAAAAGCCAACGCTGTCTTGAGCGACTTGTCAAACACGACAAATCGTGTATCTATCCCTGCTGATTTGATTTGGTCATACAAAAAGTCGGCATAGCTGTCACCGCCAAGTTTGCCAAGATACGCCGCATCCGAGCCAAGACGAGCCACGCACGCGCAAACGTTGCAAGGCGCACCGCCCACATTTGGAATATATCCGCCGTTTTTTGACGGCATCATATCGACAAGGCATTCTCCTATACACACGACTTTTGACATAAAAACACTCCTTTGTGACTTCATTATACAACCTTTTGGGCATTTTTCAAGGCAAATCTCTTTTGGGTGCACATTCGGCGCACAATTCTGCCCAAAAACCGCAAAAATCGCTGTTTATTCTCTTGCGTGCATGCGCGCAACGTTTGCCTGCGTGCATTAAAGATTTTTAATTTTTAATAAAAATATTTTCAACGCGTTGCATTATTGCCGCCAATTGAATTATACTATATTTAGAAATCAAAAAGTTTTATATAAGGAGCAAATCATGGCAAACAAATCAAACGTTTCTATCAAATTCAGCGGCAATGCTGTGACGACGGGCGTTGCACTCGTGATTATCGGCGTGTTGTTCTGCATTTTGCAAGGAGCTGCCGTTCAGGCACTCATCACAACTTTGGGTGTGCTTTTCATTCTCATGGGCGCAATCGACCTTATGCACAAAAACTGGGTTGTCGGCGCAATAGAACTTGCAGTCGGCATAGTGGTCATCGTATGCACATGGCTTATTCTCGAAATCACGCTTCTCATCATCGGCATCGTGCTTATCTTGTACGCAATCTATCTCATTGCAACCACGGCGTCGAAATTTAAGAGCGCAAGCACTTTCGGCAAAATCGCAATCATTCTCGTGCCCGTTCTCTTCATTGTGTTCGGCGCATTGCTTATCGCTTGCTACTGGGGAATCCTTGACGAACTTCTCATCACAATCGGCGCGCTTGCAATCGCATGCGGTTCGTTGCTTATAATAAGAAGCGAATTGAAAATCTAAAAATTGACAGACAAAAAAGGTCTTCCGACGGGAAGACCTTTTTTATACTCTTTTTTCGATAATGCGTTTTAAAATCGCCTGATTTTAATCTTTTATCTCTCCTTTCTCGTCGAGAGAATCAAATTTGAGATACGCTTCTTTGAGAATTTCCGCACACTTCTCCACTCCGAAAGCAGACGTGTTGAGCGAGATATGATAGTTTTCGCTTGCACCCCACTCCGAGTCCGTGTAATAGCGATAGTGTCTTGCGCGCATACGATCGTTCTCCTTGATGATCCGCTCGGCTTTCCTTTGATCGTCGGTGCGACGGAAGACGTTGATGACTCTGTCCACTCTTGAAGGCATATCGGCATAGATGAAGACGTTCATGCATTTCACCTTATCTTTAAGCACGTAGTCGGCGCAACGACCGACAATGACGCATGCGCCCTTCTTGGCGATCTCCTCTATTGCCTCGGTCTCGCTTGCGTATATACGCGACTCGAAGTTTTCAAAACTGTTGATAAGGCTTCCGCCCCACACCGACGGCGTGAACGACACGGAAGCGAGTCCTTTCATTTTCTGTTCGTTTTCTTTGATAAAATCTTGCGCAAAGCCCGAGTTTTCGCTTGCCATTGCGATGATTTCTTTGTCGTAAAACGGAATACCAAGCGAATCGGCAAGCAATCTGCCGACAAATCTTCCGCCACTTCCGTATTGTCTTGATATGGTGATAACCGTGTTCATAATTATCTCCTTTTCGCTTGCGGCTCTCTTGCGATCATAAAGCCCCGCTTGAAAGCCGTGTTTTTTTATATATTATATTATCCGCCGAAAAAGCCGATTCGTCAATACTCAATTTTTCAAAAACCGCTTGTTTTGTCGCTGCCTATATGGGAAAAAGAGATATTTTATCTCTTTATCACACCGTCCGAAACGCTCAAATCTTCGCTTGTTTGACATTCGTCCGTCATCACTTCCACGCTGACTTCGTCAGGCAGAGCGTTGATTTTCTTCTTCACAGCCTGCTGCAAAAACACAAATGCGAATATACAGGTCAACGCTTCCGCAATGAGAAACGTCCACCACACGATATATATCACGTCATCTGACAGCGTAAACAAATACGCTGTGGGAAAAACGAACACGACAAGTCTAAGAAATGACAATATCAGCGGTTTTGCCGCATAACAGAGTGCTTGCAACACGCCCTGCACCGCAACGACGTATCCCATAAACACAAAACTTGTCGCACCTATTCTCGTTGCCGTTTCACAAACGGAAATCAGTTCTTCGCTTGCTCCGCCCGACAATGCGAAAAGTTGTGAAAGCGGATTTGCAATACACTCAAAAAGCACAGCGATAACCAGCATGACGATGAGAGTGTCCGTTATGCCGTACTTGACGCACTCTTTGGCGCGTTTTTTGTCCTGCATGCCGAAGTTGAAGGACAATATCGTGATGATCGTGTTTGACAGCCCAAACGCCGAAAACAACGCTATCTGCTGGATTTTGTAATATATGCCGAACGAGCCGACAAGTATACTTGTGTTTGCCTTTGCCGTGCCGAGAATTGCGTTCATTCCCGCCATCATAACCGACAATAACGCCTGCATTATCGCCGCCGACATGCCGATTGCGTAAATGTTTTTGATGATGATTCCGTTTGGCTTGATATATTTCGGATTGCCGCTGATTTCCTTGTTGGCAAAATAATGGAATCCAATTGCGATAAACAGCGACACGAATTGTCCGATTATGGTTGCCCACGCCGCGCCTGCAACCCCCATCGAACAGGGGGAAATAAACACGTAATCGAGCACGATATTCACAACCGCACCAGACACTTGCGCTATCGTCGAAAACATGGTTTTGCCCGTCGCCTGCAAAAATCGCTCGTATACAGTGAATCCGATCGAACCAAGCGAAAGACAGCAACAGATTTTGAGATACGTTGCACCCATGGCAACGACTTGCGCGTCTTTTGTGAACAAGGATATAAACCACTTTGTCGCAAACAAGCCGAAGATCAAAAACACGGCGTATATCACAAGCGCAAGGAAAATTCCGTTGTCTGCGACTTTGCTTGCCCTTTCTTTGTCCTTTTCGCCTAGGCTTTTAGACAAACAAGCGTTGATGCCTATGCCTGTGCCGACTCCGATTGCAATCATCATGATTTGCACGGGAAACGCGAGCGTCAACGCCTGATTGGCAATAACGCCGCTGTCTTGCATATTGGCAACGAATATGCTATCCACAACGTTGTACAGTGCTTGAAGCACCATTGACACAATCATAGGCAGTCCCATTGCCCAAAAAAGTTTTTTCAGCGGTAGGGTTGCCATTTTGTTTTGGTTTTTCTCTTCCATACACTCCTTTTCTTGCCGCTGCACAAAAAAAATCGTGCCGCACGGCAAATCACTACAATCCGGATTTACGCAACTATGCAACACGATTTTCGTTCAATTCTTTATTTTGCCATATTTTAGCACACATTCTTGGCTTTGCGTAAGCTATTTGACAAAAAAAATGCAAGTTTTTCGCGCGCGTTGACATTTGCACCGCAAAAACTTATAATGCACGTATAACATTCGCGCACGCTCGCGCGGTAAGGCGGTCTTTATGCCATTCTCGGTATATCTCAAAAAAGGCGAAGAAAAACGCATTTTGCAAGGTCACAGTTGGGTGTATGCCAACGAAGTAGCACGCATTGAAGGCAAGGACAAAAACGGTTCTCTTGCAAGCGTATTCACCCATGACGGTCGTTTTGTGGGCAAAGGGTATATCAACCATTTGTCAAAAATTCTCGTGCGCATTTTCATACGCGATCAACAGGCGCAAGACGATGCCGATTTTTATCTTTCTCGCATCTCTCAAGCGGTGGATATGCGCAAAAATCTCGGCTTTGACAACTCCTATCGCGCCGTTTTTGCCGAGGCGGACGGCTTGCCCGCTCTCATCGTTGACAAATACGCAGACTATCTCGTGTGTCAATTCCTTTCCCTTGGCATAGACAAGCAAAAAGACGTAATCGTCAAGTGCCTTGTCGATTTGTTCTCCCCAAAAGGCATATACGAGCGCAGCGACTCCCCTGTGCGCCAAAAAGAAGGCTTGCAAGAAGTCACGGGCACTTTGTTCGGCGAAGTGCCGGAGCGCATTGCAATCACCGAAAACGGCGTCAAAATGGCGGTTGACGTGCGCGGCGGACAAAAGACCGGCTACTTCCTTGACCAAAAGGAAAACCGACTTGCCGCAAGACGATATGCAAAAGACCAAGACGTGCTTGATTGTTTCTGCAACAGCGGCGGTTTTTCCATGAACTGCGCGCCCGTTGCAAAGTCCGTGACCGCCGTTGACATCTCTCAAACCGCTCTCGACAACGTGCTTGAAAACGTGGCTCTAAACGGATACACCAACGTGACCACCCTGTGCGCCGACGTGTTCGATCAGCTGCGCCGTTACAAAGCGGACGGAGAAAAATTCGGACTTGTCATTCTCGATCCGCCCGCCTTTTGCAAGAGCGCAAGCGAAGTCAAGGACGCATACCGCGGGTACAAGGACATCAACGTGCTGGGCATGAAACTCACAAAAAGCGGCGGCTATCTCATCTCGTCGTCTTGCTCTCACTATATGACTTTTCCGCTGTTTGAAAAAATGCTCGTGGAAGCGGCAAAAGAAAGCGGCAGAATCGTCAGATGCGTGGAAGTCAAATCTCAATCACCCGACCACCCGTCCCTGCTCTGCGCCGAAGAAACCCAATATCTCAAATTTTTCGTCATGCAAGTGCTGTAATTTACAAAACATTCGACATTCCTAAATAATTTCAAATTTTTTTTTATAAACCTAACGAAAGGAGCGAGACCAAACGGTCTCGCTCCTTTCATAAAAATAGGGGATTAACGCCCGATAAATCGGGCAGGGAGATTGGCTTTATTGTCTGTCAACGTTGTCGTCCACTCTTTGATCGTCCAAGTCGTTTCTAAATGCCGACGCCGCTTTGCCAAACCAATTCTTTGCGAAATTCTTGACGCGGAGAGCGACTATCCAGTCGCCGAGCATCGAAAGGCCACGGACGAAAAGGAATATACCGACAAGAACCGTAAGCGATATCGCACTGCTGATCGGGTCGAACAACGCCACGAAACCGAAGATGATTTCGATGATTGCAAAGATGAGAAGCACCCACCAATTTGACACATTAAATTTGCCCGCTTGGATTGCAAGCACAAGTTCGCTGATGCCTTCATAGATAAACCACATCGCAAACACGATGGGAAGGATTGCCTCCACCACGTTGACGTTTGCAAGGAAGAATATGCCGAGAAGCGTCGTTATGATGCCGTCCGCAAGGAACATTCCGCCCCCGACGATTCCCACTGAAGTGAAAAACATCACAAGCTCGACAATACCCATGCAAAGCACAAGCGCGCCGACTATATACGAGAAAACTCTTATAGACGTGCCGACGGGAAGCGCAAAACACACGATGCCTGCCGCTATCATGAGTATACTTGCTACAAACCACATAATTGTCGTTGATTTTTTCATACTTTCACTACTCCTTGTTTGCAGTTGAAAATTATAGACCGAAATCGCAAGTTGTCAAGGAAAAATCTTGCTGTTTTTTATTGTTATACATTAAATTGTAAAATTGTTTCCTTTTTCTTATTTTGTGGACAAATAGCGATTATCATACTGTTTGTATGAAAAAATGCAGCATTTTCTTTTTATTCTTGAACCGCCGCTTCGCTTTTTATCTCTTTTTCGGGTGCGTCGTTTTTGACGTGCACGTCGAGTTGATTGAATGGGATAGATATGCCGTTTGTGTCAAACGCGGTCTTCACGCTTTCAAGCAAATCGTAGTTGACCGTCCAGTAATCTCCGTTCTTGCACCACACTTTTGTCACGATATCTATGCTACTTGCGGATTGTGCCGCGACTCTGATTTGCGCCGCAGGTTCTTTGAGAATGAGTTCGTGTGCGTCGCATACGTCCTTAATTATGCCTTTTGCCTTTTCAAAATCGTCGGAATAAGATATCGAGAATGTCAGATCCACCCTGCGCAAATCTTTTTCGGAATAGTTGACGACTTCCGCAGTCGAAAGTTTTCCGTTGGGCAAATACACGACTTTGTTGTCCGTGGTGCGAAGTCTCGTGTGGCAGATACGAATGTCTTCAACCGTTCCGCTGTAGCCGCACGCTTCGATATAATCGTCGTCTTTGAATGGACGAGTGATGAGAATCATAATGCCGCCTGCAAAGTTTGAGAGCGTGCCGTTTATTGCAAGTCCGACGCCGACGCCGAGAGACGCGAGCAATGCCGTGATACCGCTCGTATCGATGCCGAGATAGCCGATGAGACACACGACGACAAGCACTTTAAGCCCAACTTTCACCACGTAACTCAACGTCTTGTAAATCGTCTTGTCTATCTTTTTGTTTTCCTCGACCTTTTTATCGGCGCGTTTTGCAATTTTCTTGCTCAAAAAGTTGATGAACGAGAACGTGACTATCATAATCACGATTGAAATAAGCACCTTAATTCCGGTGTTTGTGAGCCAGTTTTGTACGGTTTCCCACGTTTGTTGCCAATCCATAAATTTGTCTCCTGTAAAATGATTGCCTTGTTTGCCCCGCCCGATACAAATCGTGCCGAGCGAAGAGCAATTATACTTGCCAAACACGCAAAAATCAAGTCATACGAGCATATATCCCGACTTGTAACGTGCGTTTTTCATTATAGGCGTATTTTTGAATATCCATTCCGAAAATTTGTTTGACATAACGCAAAATTCGTGTATAATAGTATGGTAAGTTTCATTCCAAGGAGGTGAAAAAGATGTCTACAGTAAGAGTTGGCGAAAACGAAAGTTTGGACAACGCTATCCGTCGTTTCAAGAGAAAATGCGCACGTGACGGCATCATCGGCGACCTTCGCAAGAAAGAGGCTTATGAAAAACCCAGCGTAAAACGCAAAAAGAAAGCAGAAGCAGCTCGCAAGAGAATGTACAAAGCGTAATCAAAAACATTCGTGCGATTCTGTCGCACGAAGTATGGAGGCATGGCTCAGTTGGTTAGAGCACACGGTTCACATCCGTGAGGTCACAGGTTCGAGTCCTGTTGCCTCCACCAACATCAAAACCCTACTAAACAGTAGGGTTTTTCTTTTACTGTTGGTGTCTGCAACAGGCTCGAAGGTGCGTTCCGCACCGCACACATTGTGTGCCCTGTGCACTTCGGTCACACTGCACGCTCCGCTCTCAAATGCCAGCATTTCCGCTCCGCTGATGAGCGAGTCCTGCCCATCCACCACACGCAACCTGAAAGACTTTTCAGGTTGTTTTTTTGTTTTCCGCTCGATTGTGCTTGCACAAAGCGTAGCGGGAAACAAAAGACAAGATAATGCGTAGCATTTTGCGTGTGGTACGAGATCCATTCGGAGAAACGGGACGGTCGTTTGCCTTGCAAACGGCTTGTACTGTTGCACTTTTTTCTTTTCAAGAGACTTTTTCGGCGTTAGATTTAAGTTTTAATCACAACATATATATCCTTGTGTGACAATGCAGTTTTTATTTTCGCTTTTTATTATACCGATTCCGCCGTTTATTAAGCGAAAAACACGTCCGAAAACGAAGAAACGACGGCGCAAATCACTCGTCGTTCAAAACTGTTAAATACAATTAAAGCCGATAGATTACGCAAAAATGCGTATCAACGCAATCACGAGAAGGTGCAACGGATAATATATGTAAAACACCCATTTCATAACTTTGTTTACAGTCGGATTCTTGCCGCGCTGACCGTTGTAGAAGGCGAGAACGGGGATGGCGAGCAAGACGGCAAATTGTATAAGCCCGTAGGTCACGGACATGGAAAGGCAATAGACAAGCACGTAAAGACTCACGAAAAACAGACTCCAAAGGATTTGCGAGAGCGGTTTGCCGCGATTTGTGCCTATTGCAAACACGCAAAGGGACGCGATGCAACTCCAATCGGCAGGAAATGCGGCTATGCACAACAAAAAGATAAGAAAAGGTTTGACCGATTGTTTGATGTTTTCGCTGTAATTCACACGGAGCATGATAAGCCCGATTGCAAGCGACCACATGACGCTTGTTTGATTGAGAATATGTCCCATAATGCTGCCGCCCGTGGCAAACGGAACGAGCGCAAGCGCGCCGAACTCGAAAAACGCCGATGATTGCAACATATAAGGAACATGTGAGATAAGTGCAAAAATCAGCAATCTAAGGGTATATTTTTTGATGTCGTGGGTGTAATGGAAGCCTTCGGCGATGCAATAGCACATGATGGGGCAAGTGATTCTGCCGATGATGTGCATGACGATAGCACCAGGCTCGGTTGAATAGCCGGGATACACCGCCCATGCGATATGGTCGATGGTCATTGCGATAATCGCAATGAGTTTTATGGCATTTGAATTGAGAAACTTTTTATTTTCTAGCATATCTCCACTTCCACCACTAAAAATACATCATCCGATACCGTTTGTCAAATATATGGAAGGCGCATGTGCGCGTATGCGCGCGATACGCCACAAATCGAGCATTCATCTGTTTTATGCGCCCGCACCGCCCCAATTGCTCTCTCACGATGAAAAAAGTATAATATAAATAAAAAAGAAACTTATAATACGACAATGCCTCCGCTGTTGCGGTGGCATTGATGTTTTGTTTGCGTAAAACTAACTTATAATTAGTTTCTGGGGTTCTTGATATTTGCTTGTATGGCGGAGTGCGAAATGCAAGGCTATAATTGTAAACGCCGTTTTTGTGTATAATTTTATGAATACCTATTGCATAAATACGTATATTATTTGGTTTTCAATCATATCCGTTGAAGTCTTCATATGTTTGATTACCGCTTATTTATTCGCAACAATGCACAGCCAGTGTTTTTTAGCATCTACAAAACTCTTAATATCACAAAATCCAACTTTTTCCAGCATTGTGCGAAGTTGCATTTCGTTGTAGATTTTCATTCCCTCTATTTTTTTTACCCATTTTTCGTCCTTTGAATTTGTACCATCGCTCTCGTTGCATATAAGGAATGTACCGCCGTTTTTCATAACACGGTGAACCTCTGCAAAACATTTTTCAAGGTCTTCCCAAAAATATACGGTTTCAAACGCAGAAACACAATCAAAAGCCTCATCATCAAACGGCATAGACGATACATCGCCATAAACAATATCACACTTACCTTGATTAATTGCGATAGCGTTTAGTTTTTTCGATTCCTCTACGCTGACTTTTGAATAGTCTATCCCTGTCACATGCCCTGTTGCACATTTTCCTAACCAATTGGCAATATTTGCCCCACCGCCACAACCGATATCCAATACCTTAGATTCTAACTTTGTGTAAATTTTAGTAAAACCCCACTTTGCCAACTTGCTATGACCTGTATTCATCATTTTTACCATTATCTTCCCACCGAATCCTTGTGGCTTTCGTGTATTTTCAAAAAATCCCATATTTATCTCCTATTATTCACTATACTGCGTTGTTCTCTTTGTTGTTTATTTCTTTATTCCTTTTAGTTTTTACGCCGCTATTTTCAAACGACGATAAATACTAATAATTTTTTCGTTTTTTTCGTTTGAGACGATTAAAGAATTTGTTTTCGAAAATCGATACGAGCATTGTGGAAATAACCCGAACGATTCCCGATTATCCCTTCGACCTTCTGATTTTCTTTACGTTTCTGTTCATTAAACGTCTGCCGATAACAACGACGTTTTCGACTATATTATAGCATATTGTTTTCAAAAATCAAAAAAAATTGCAAAATAACATGAAAAATATTTCATATTTTCTGTTAAATAGGTTAACGCAAACAAAAACAGTCGCCACATGGACGACTGCTTTTTACTGCTATTGCGAAACGAAACGTTGTTTCGTGTCGCTGCGCCTTGCGGCTTTTTTACAGCCTGCGCAAGCCGTTTTCAAATTGCTTTCATTGAAAACAGCCGTCTTGTCGACGACTGTTTCATTGTGTTTGTATTTAAATTACGCTCTGGGGTTCTTGATGTTTGCTTGTGCAGCCGCTTTTTGCGAAACGAAACGTTGTTTCGTGTCGCTGCGCCTTGCGGCTTTTTTTACAGCCTGCGCAAGCCGTTTTCAAATTGCTTTCATTGAAAACAGCCGTCTTGTCGACGACTGTTTCATTGTGTTTGTATTTAAATTACGCTCTGGGGTTCTTGATGTTTGCTTGTGCAGCC